>Ga0164290_1000266_pt1 | contig 192884 bp, 149 predicted proteins | sample Micstemetagenome_FD_108782 | JGI IMG/M metagenome (GOLD analysis project Ga0164290, IMG submission 108782) | Contaminated culture microbial community from soil near Moab, Utah, USA - Microcoleus steenstrupii SON62 (Illumina Assembly) | ecosystem: Environmental > Terrestrial > Soil > Soil crust...
GCTCGTTCTTCAGCGGTCAACGTAATGGCAGGGGCAATCCGCATGGCGTCGATCCTCCAGTGTGGAAGTCTTCGACGCAAACCCGCACAATAAGTTCCCGAGATTCAGAGACGCTACACTAGAGCGTGTTATTGACATATGCATCGACAAAACAAGGGTTTACGTTCGTCAGAGCGTTGATAAACACTGGTCCTGAGACTCTCTGAGCAAGAAATCGCCCCAAAGCCCTGTGTTTCTCGATCTAAAGTGTATAACAGGCTCTAGTCGGGGGAGGTTCCCGTCTGGGAAGACCATGGCTCTTTCGTTGAACCGCGCGCCACGCAGTAGAACAATCTCACTCCTACCTATTCGTCAGCACCAAAGCTGACGGGCAGATTGCTGCGCGGGTCGCCATCAATGTCGTCTACAGGAAAGCTGCCGATCTGGGCGATGCCCTTTCGGGCGACAGATGCGGGAGTCAGATGCAGGTCTCCGGTGGAAAGATCGACAAAACCAGGATCAGTCGCTTTCACCAGATTGCTGGAGATACTCGCGGAGGTCACCGTTGAAATGTATCGCCCATTGCCGTCCGTGTTCACAAGCAAATTGCCTGTGATCGAACAGGACACCAGGGCCAGATAGTTCCCCAGATAGATGCACAACCCGGATCCCTCAATCGCCACCGTATTGAATCGAATGTTGATAGAAGAGACATTGTTCCAGTAGTTGTACCCCTCCGCCGAGATCCCTGCTTTCGTCGCATACACAAAATTATTCTCAATCAGCAGCGTGCCACCGAGGCCCGGGTAGTTGCTGTAATAGCTGATGCCGTGGCGACCGTTGCAATGATGAACGACGTTCCTACGAACAATGCCCGAACTGCGGACGCTGATGCCGACACTGCTCGAGCCGATCGCGTCGTGGACTTCATTCCCCTCGATGAGAACGTTTTTCGCCTTCCAGTAGATGCCGTGGCCAGTTGGGTTGAGCTGCGAGTTGAGGCCGACATTCCAGATATGGTTGTCGCGCAGGACCGCATTGGTGGCGCCGACGTTGCTGTCGATGCCGCTCGACTGGCAGCCGGAAATGTCGCACCGCTCGACGGTCAATCGGTCGCTCGCAGCATTGAAGCCGGCCAGTATCCCGTTCCGACCGCAGCCAATAATCTGGCAGTCCTGGATGACCACGCGCTGGCTGCTCTCGATCAATATCGCCTCGCGTGGGGCGTTCATGAAAAGGCAGCGGCGGATAATCAGGCCGTCAAATTGCTTCCCATTGACCCGCAAGCCAACGCCGTCGAAGATCTGGTCTTCAACGACCTGCGCTCCGTTTGGCGGGTAAACGAAATCCCCTGCCTGAGTTTGAAAGCAACTAACGAACGTCAACCAGCCGCAGACCATTCCGACTACAAGACGCGACATCGTGAGGATCTCTTTGTGCAGAACTCCAAGCCAGTCATTCGTTCGACGACTAGGATCCCTCCGTGCCACGTCAATGTCAACACCCCACGGTAAGAAATCAGTTTGTCGATCACGTTGAGTCCCGCGGTGCAACGCCGAAGCTTTCCGCCGCGATCCATGGGATCAAACCTAACAGCACATCGATCTAGTCGTTCTCGCCTACGAGGGAAGAAACCTCTGATTCACGTTGGTTCTGCAGATACTGGACGATTTCCATCTCCACCAGCCGCTCCGGTAGCCGGGCACGGAGAATCCGGTTCTCCTCTTTCAGGTAGGCGACCTGGCGAGGGATTAATCTCCCCACCGGATTAGTCCAACCAACGCTCACTCGCAACCATCGCTCATTCATGGATATCGAATGGCCAGACGCAATCAGGGTCAGGGCCATCGCTTTGTTTAATCTGAGTGGATGCGCTGGCCGGTCGAGAGACGAGCGTCCAGAGCCGAGAGCCAGAAATTCACATTCCCCCCTGGCATTTTGTTTGGCTCTGGACTCTGGTCTCTCGACTCTTGACTGTAGGGGAGCAGCCGATATTGAAAAAGGCGATGGCCCTGCAATCAGGGTCAGGAGTAGGTGGAAAATCTTCGCCATCGGGGTATCGTCGTGACTTCGTATGCTGGTGGGAGTTACACATACCTTGTACCCCGCGGTGAGCCGCACTTCGCTCCCCTCGCCTCGGCTGTCGACGCGGACTTCGAGAGACAACTTGTCCTTCGCAAATGTTTGGACCCAGAAATTGCGTTGCAGATTGTCCTTTCCGGATTTGGCCCACTTCTGCTCGACGAGCGTTTTCGCGTAAAAGTTCCCCGCCGTCTTGAAGTCGGATGTCACATGAAAGCGAACGTCACCGCGGCGTTTCATGTAACTGACATCGGTCGCTTCTTCGGGAAGTGGAATGTCCCGGACACGCAAATCGTCCGCCTGGACAGGACCCATGATTCCGCTCAATTCCAACACCGTCACAATCAGCAGGATTTTTCGAGACATCGTTGAGTTTCTCCAACCGAGGGAGTTCGATCATTCACGAGCGGCAACAAGTCACACTACAGCGGCGGCCTTGCTTCATCTACGGCAGGTTGACGGTCACATTCGGCATAGCAATCATAATAAATGGGTTGCCAACCCCGTGCGTTGGTCGAACAGGACACCGGATCTTTCGCTGAGATTGAGTCGCTGGTGCCTTGATCACGTCGATGGGCGAGACAACTTGCCTCATCGCGATCACGGCGCTTGAGGCTGCACGAGGGAACGAAATCACTTACAATTGCGTCCATGCCCTTCCGTGAACCGCCCGTTCCCCTCGATGGCCCGCAAGCGACGTTTGCCACCACGCACTGGAGCCTGGTGCTGGCGGCCGGTGATCGTGCCTCGCCCGATGCCGACGGTGCGATCGAAGCGCTGTGCCGCACCTACTGGTATCCCCTTTACGCCTACTCGCGACGACGTGGGGAGACGAGTGAAGAGGCCCGCGATTTGACACAGGAGTTTTTTCTCAGACTGCTCGAACGGGAGTTCTTGAAGTCCGCTGATCCGCAGCGCGGGCGATTTCGGGCGTTCCTGCTGACGATATTCAAGAGGTTCCTGTCTCACGAGCGCGAGCGCCGCCGGGCGCAAAAGCGTGGTGGCGACCTGCTGCACTTCTCAATTGACGCAGATCGTGGCGAAGCTCGCTACCGCCAGGAACCAGTCGATCGCTGGAACCCCGAGAGTCTTTTCGAGCGACAATGGGCCTTAACTCTACTCGAACGGGTGATGGCCCGGCTGCAGGAGGAATATGCGAGTCGTAACAAGGCCGACCTGTTCGAGCAGTGCCAGCCTTGCCTGGCCGGTGCCGCCGAGACTCCGAGTCTTGCGGAATTGGCGGAACGGCTGTCGATGTCGGAGGCCGCAATCCGTGTCGCCGTGCATCGCCTGCGGCAGCGCTATCGGGAGTTGCTGAGAGCAGAGGTCGCGCAGACGGTCGAATTCCCAGACGAGGTCGATGCCGAACTTCTGCACCTGCGGGCGGCGCTACGTGGAGAAGTTGACTGAAATCGCTGTAACATTTCGACAAAAACTCGGAACTGAACAGTGCGATGAGCCTCCTCTGGCACTACAGGAACTGTTGAGATGTCCGAGCCAACCCCCTGTCCCTTCTGTGGTTGCGTCTTTCCGACCGACTCTCCGGGCGGGCTGTGCCCAAATTGCCTGCTGTCGCAGGGTCTGGAAGGCTCCGACAACGAGCCAGACCAGGCAGCGGCCTGGGCCTTCGCGGCGACCACGCCGCAGCCTGGTCCGTTCGTACCTCCCGATGTGCGTTCGCTGGCTCCCCTCTTCCCTCAACTCGAACTCTCGGGATTACTGGGTCGCGGTGGGATGGGAGCAGTCTATAAGGCGAGACAGAAGAAGCTCGACCGACTGGTGGCGCTGAAGATCATCCATCCGGACTCGGCCAGTGATCCGGCCTTCACCGAGCGGTTCAACCGCGAAGCACGCACGCTGGCCCGCCTCAGCCATCCGCACATTGTGTCGGTGCATGATTTCGGAGAGGTCGTGCTGACCGGAACCAATGTGTCCGGCTCGCCGCCACCCACCCTGTATTACTTCCTGATGGAATACGTCGACGGCATCAATCTTCGCCAGGCGCTGACCGCTGGTAAGCTGCCGCAGCGAGAGGCGCTGGCCATTGTTTCTCAGGTCTGCGAGGCCTTGCAGTTCGCGCACGACGAGGGGGTTATACATCGCGACATCAAGCCCGAAAACATCCTGCTCGACCAGCGGGGCCGCGTGAAGATCGCCGACTTTGGGCTGGCCAAGCTCGCCTCCCCTTCGGAACTAGACTTCACACTGACGGCGACACATCAGGTGATGGGCACGCCGCGATACATGGCTCCCGAACAGATGGCCGGCTCGCACGCAGTCGATCAACGGGCTGACCTCTACTCGCTGGGAGTCGTGCTGTATGAGATGCTCACGGGGCGAGCGCCGGTCGGGCATTTTGAGCCTCCATCGCAGGCTGCTGAGGTCGATGTCCGGCTTGATGAGATTGTTTTTCGGGCTCTCGCTTCCGATCCCGATCGTCGGTATCAACAGGCCAGCGAGTTGCAGCGCAGCGTGGAATCGCTGGCAGACGACACCGCCGCCGCTGCCCGGTTCGACTCAGCCGCATCGTCGTCAACACGCCTGAGCCAGCTGACGGGCTTTTCGACCATCTGCGACCGGCAGATGGTCGCCGCCTGGCGATGGATGAAGGGGGATGCGGGTGCCCTCGAACCACGCGACCGGGAGCGCACCTCGCAGACGCCGCCGTTTCCAGGTCTGTTGCTGATCGTGCTCGCGGCGATCGGCTGTCTGTTACCGCTCGCGCCGTGGCTGGAGATCGTCGTGCCAGTGACGGCCAGCATTGAACTGTGGCTGCCCGGCGCGCGGCTGGCCGAGCCAGCCACGCGGACGCTGATGGGCTATAACACCGTGACGGGCATCATTGCCGGAGCGACATTTGCCGCATTCGCGCTGCTGCTGTTGATGACGTCGGCCCGCCACGCGCCGGGTCGGGCGCGGGCGATTGTGATGACCGTCATCAGTCTTGCGGCGTTGGTGCTGGTACTGTTCGCTCCGTGGGAGGTGGAAGTGGGAGACACGTCCATCAGACTGTCGATGCTCGCCCCCGCGAAGGGATCGGTCGCCCGGACGCCGACATTCGACGGTGATTCCTCCGGGACGGCGGCGACAGGAGCCGAGATGGTCCCGAGATCGGAACGGATCAACATGCGCGGTCTGGAGAAACAGACGACACCGCAGCCCGGCTACTACGGCGCGCTGGCGATTGCCGTGGGACTGCTGGTGATGAGCGCCATCGGCGTGCGGCATGCTTTTGCAGCGGTCACCGCAGGGAAACCCAGGGTCGAACCTCCAACGCCGTCGCGGACGTTGGGCGCGCCGGTGGCGAATATACGCTTTTCCGTCGAAGCGGCTGCCGACGTATTGCCGAAATCGCGATTCCACTTCGGCTGCCTGGGATACGAACTGGTCCGTCAAGATGACGAGCACTGCGTATTCCATAGAGGCCGCCTGGCCAACGCCCTGCTGGAGACGGACATCCGTCTCTACCCGACGCAACTGACAGTGCGTCTGTCTCCCGTCGAAAGCGGCCATCGGTGGGTCAGTTGCCATTGGTCGATCCGACTCATGGGATCGTGGGTCGGGCGGAAGGACATCCAGACGCTGGAACAGGAAGGCTGGCAGTTCGAAGCCCTATTCTCCCCGCCGGAGGACGACGAACCGCCGGTGGCGCCGTTCGCGGGTCGGGACACGGCACCGTCGCCGCAGTTTCCCGGTGCTGCCGCTCAATCTGGCGTGATCGGTCTGGAGCGGGTGCAAGGAGACATCGATGGACCCTCGCTGGCGTTGATCGTGGTCGGAGGGCTCATCTGCATCGGGCATCTAATTTTGATCGTCTTCTGCCTCCGTTCCGTTTTTGACGACGATCTCGCACCGCTGGGGATTCCCGGACTGCTGACCGGTTTAGGAATGGTCACGGGGGGCTGGCACCTCCGATCTCTGTCGTCACGCGGCTGGGCATGGATCGGGGCGATTGCCGCGGTGATTCCCGTCAGCCCGGGCTGGCTGATCTCGGCACCCATCGGGATCTGGATCGTCGGCTCGCTGACCAATCCCGATGTGAAACGGGCTTTCACAGAAGCCGCCCGTCAACGAAGCTCCCACGTCATGCGATAGCGTCTGAGGGAATCGGGAACCTCTTCGGCAGCCGCTGAAGGTCATCGAAGGGGTTAACATGCTCGGATCCCCTCGGTCGATGTGACCGATGCAGGTTGGAATTTGGAGCTTATTGCGCCCTGGAGTCAACCAACGTGCTCATTTCGTATGACCCAACCTGTCGCGAAGAGAGTGTGCGTCCTGATACCGTACTATCCTTCGATGCGCCGGACGTTTGACATGGCCGACATCGACGGAAACCATTTGGCGCGGTGAACTGTCCCGCCGGGATTGCTGCGCGGTGCCGGTGATCACTGGCGTAGATCTGGGGAAGGGCAATTCCGCCTACGGAAACTAAAACGCTGCGGCTCGCGGGCCGTGCTCTCAGTTGCTGATTTCCAGGTTGCGTCGCCGGTTTATGGGTTGTCGGATGATGACCGCCCAATGAGAATGGAGACCGCAAGCAATGACGAAGGAGATAGGCGACAGATGAGCGATTGGGTTGGCATGTCGGAAGCACGATTTCGCCGTGGCGTGATGGCCATGGTGGTCTTTGCCGGTCTGTATTCACAGCCCGTCACCGGCTCCGCTCAGGCAGCCGTGGATGCGGAACTCGCTGTGCTCAAAGTGGACGCCGAGCGGTTCTTTGATGATCGTGTGGCACCGTTCCTCAAAACCTACTGCCTGTCCTGTCATTCCAGCAAACGACCGACCGAAGCGGGAGTTAACTTTGCTCCGGCGCTGAAGAGCCCTGGTCACTCGGCGTTCAGCCAACTGTGGAAAAAATCCACTGCCAGGGTGAATGCGCATGATATGCCACCGGAGCACGCGAACAAGCAGCCAACTGATGCTGAGCGGCAGATGTTCGTCGATTGGCTGGGGAAGGTGAAGTTCCTCAGTCCCAAGGATCCGGGACAGTTTGTCATCCGGCGGTTGACCAAAACCGAGTATGGCAACACATTGCACGACTTGTTCGGGGTAGAGCGCGCCATCGCCAGTGATTTGCCGGACGAGGTCGGCGGTGAGGGATATCTCAATTCGCTTTCCCCTTTGCAGGTGGAGCTGTATCTCACAATCGCCAATAAGGTGCTCGACCGGATATTGTCGCCGGAAGGTACCCCGCCGACGGAGATGCAAAAGCGATTGTTTGGTGAAGCACCGCCACCGGAGATCGATGATCGGGCAGCGGCGCGCGAAGTCGCCCGGTCGCTGGCACGGAAGGCGTATCGTCGCCCTCCTTCGCAGGGCGAAGTCGATGTCCTTCTCGACGTGTTCGACCTGGGAAGACAAAACAAGCTCACCTATCCAGCGTCCCTGCGATTGATGCTGAAGGCAGTCCTGGTTTCACCGCAGTTTCTGTTCATTACGCCTGCTGATGAAGCTCAACCGGATGCCGACATCGTTCCTCTTGATGACTATCAGCTCGCATCGCGTTTGTCATACTTCATATGGGCCACCATGCCCGATGAAGAGTTGATGGCGCTGGCGGACGGTAGAAAGCTGAGTGAACCGCCGATTCTGAAGACCCAAGTGAAGCGGATGCTGGAAGATTCTCGGTCGCGCGCGTTGTTTGATGGATTCGGCGCGCAGTGGCTGGGACTTGGGGATCTGGCAAGCAAGACCTTTGATCCAGTGCAATTTCCGCAGATGACCGGCGAACTGCGCTCGGCGATGTACGATGAAGCCCGGCTGTTTTTTGAAAGCATCGTGGGGGAAAACCGCAGCGTCATCACGTTTGTCGACGGCGACTACACCTTCCTCAACGAGACTCTGGCCCCGATTTACGGTCTGGAAGAATCCGTCAAGGGACCGACGATGCGCAGGGTTAAATTGAGCAATGGCAACCGTGGCGGGATCCTGGGCATGTCGGGCATTCTCGCGGCGACTTCCTTCCCGAATCGGACCAGTGCCGTCAAGCGGGGTGTGTGGGTTTTGGAGCAGGTGCTCGGCGACCATGTCCCGCCGGCCCCACCAGATGTTCCGGCGCTGGAAAAACAGGATCCGGCGGCGGTGTCCAATCTGACTCTGCGTCAGCGCACGGAACTGCACCGCACGAATCCTGTATGTGCGAATTGCCATAACACACTCGACCCCATCGGATTTGGGCTGGAGAATTTCGATACCATCGGGCGCTGGCGTGACCGCGAAGAAAACGGCGGAGTGATCGATGCTTCGGGTGAGCTTCCCGGTGGAAAGCGTTTTTCCAGCCCAAAGGAATTAAAAGCCCTCATTGCCGGGTGCGGCGAAGATTTTTCTCGCAATCTCGTCGAACGACTTTTAGCTTATGCTTTGTGTAGGAAACTGGAAGGTTATGACGAAATTGTCGTGGATGCGTTGATGCGAGATCTCGCCGCGGATGAATACCGCATGCAGACTCTGATCAGTGCGATCGTGACCAGTTATCCATTCACCCATCGGCGAATTCCGGAAGAGAGGGATGCCCCATGACCCAGCGCGTGCTGATCGACCGTCGCCTCTGCCTGCAAGGCCTGGGAGCTGCACTGGCACTTCCCCTCTTGGATACGATGGGATGGGCCGAAACCAGTTCGAGTAAGGGGTCCAAGTTGCCGGTCCGGCTCGGATTCATGTTTATGCCGCACGGCGTCATCATGGATCAGTTCTGGCCTGCCGATGCCGAGAACTTCCTGTCGTCGCCACCGCCCGCGTTGGAATCGCTGCGGCCCGTGATCGACCAGTGTCTCTTGATGAAAGGCATCTCGGGAGTTCCCATTACTCCCTTTAATGGTGCGCCGCACGCGCTGGAACTGTCGACGTGGCTCACCGCCACGCTGCCGAATCCGGACAAGCGGAATGAAATCGACATCGCGATTTCCGCGGATCAAATTGCGGCGAATTACGTGGGCGCCTACACCACGCTGCCGTCGTTGGAACTCGCGACCATGCCGCAAACCTGGAAGGAAAACCAGGAAGGGCTGAACGAGGCGTATTACTCGCACTGCAGTTTTCGATCCCCCACGCAGCCCGTCCCCGCCGAGATCAATCCGCGCACCGTGCTCGACCGTCTCTTTCAGAAGAAGGAACAACTGGGCGCTGGCAACGATTCAAAACTGGTGAGTGCTCTGGATCAAAGTTTGTTGGACTTAGTCCTGAACGGCGCAAAGAAGCTGCGACGGACGTTGCCAGCCACCGATCAGCGAAAGCTGGATGAATACCTCGATAGTGTTCGCTCGGTCGAGCGACGCATTGCCGCCATCGAATCCCGCCAGAAAGAGGCGGCGCTAGAAAAAGCGGGCGTGCGATCGAGCAACCGCAAGGGCACCGATTCGCCGCCGATTGAAATTAAGATTCCCGAAGGAGACAAACGCAGTGAGTACATGCAGGTGATGTGCGATCTCGCGGTGCTGGCGTTCCAGACCGACACCACGCGAGTTTTCACTTACATTGGTTCGACACCGAACGGAGTCTCCTATCCGGAACTCGGATTCACGAACCAGCATCACTCGCAGACTCACCACAACAACGAAGCGGAAATGGTCCGCAAAGTGGCGGCGATCACGGCCTTCAACATCGAGCAGTTCGCCTACATGGTGAAGAAGATGCACGGTCTCAAGGAAGGCGACGGCACGCTGCTCGACAACTGCATCATGATGTGGGGGTCCGGCCTGGAGGACGGTAACAAACACACCCGCGAAAACCTCCCCTTCATTCTGGCAGGCAAAGGCGGCGGTTCGATTCATACGGGCCGCTTCCTGCCAGACACGCGCGGAAATCAGGGAGATTTGCTCACCACTTTGCTGACCTGCGCCGGCATCCCACTGGACCGCCCGATTGGCATCGCAACCAAACAATTGACGGAAATTTAGGCGGCTAAGTCGGTCGGCAGCCCTAGCGGAGGTAGCAGGCACCAAAATCAAGTTGGTACAACTCTGCTAAGCTCGTCGAATCCGCGAGCACGTGTTCGATCGCAGCAACGATTCGAGCACTCTGCCAGTTCAGATCAAACACCTCAACCAGCTTTGTCGGGCGACCGTCTGCGACTTATCAGTCTTGATTTCGTCGGGGGGAAATAACTTGCGCGAGTAAGTCGGCGACGAGCACGGTTTTCCGCAAAGTCGCACTCTCAGATCGATCTGCGTCCAACAGCAGACATCGAACGGGCGCACCACGGTCGATGTGACCGACGCGCGCCAGCGGCGTTTTGTAACGCAGCGGTAAACCAATTTTCATCCGATCCCCGGATGAAAATTCTGCGGGAGCTTGTCTCCAACTCACAAAGAAGTGTTTGCTGTGGCGTGACGGCATCCTCATCAGGAATGAAATCCCCAACGCTGAAAGTCCGCGGGGATTTGTAATCTAACCAAGTGCTTTTTGGCCTACGCGGTGTTGAAGAACTCGTGCCTGATGGCGAAGCGCACCAGCTTTCGAGCATGGGTCCGACGACGACTGCCGTTCAATATTTGGGAAAGATAGCCGTGGTCGGGAAGCGGTCTTCAGGGTTGTTTCCGTCGTTCAGATATTCGTCCCGAGCGATGGTGAGTTCGGGCCAGTTCCCCGGGCGGACACGGACGACTCGACCGGGGCGGATGCCTTCGATGATGAGGTCCGTCTCGAAGCGGATTTGGATTCCGCTGCTTCCCAGGGGAATCTCTCCGGTCGCTTTCGTGACGTCGAGGATCGAACCTCGTGAGGCCATGTGAGCCGGGCCGTATGCTCCCCCCGCATGCTTCAGTGTGTTCTCCGCGGCATTCATCACTCCCTGGCTTCCCTTCTTGAAATCCGCGTACAGGGACGAATCCATGCCGCCGAACAAAGTTGCGGTGACGGTGGCGCGGCCGAACTTGCCGTACTCGACCGTATCGATCCAGGCGGGCATATATCGGCTGCGAATCAGCGCCTTGTGCTTCTCAGTCTGATTCTGAGCGGCGCGCTGCATGGCAGTCTCATCCAGCCAGATGTCCGTGATGTGGTACCGCAGAAACACGCCGCCCGGAGTTGGCTGCCAAGTGAGGCCGAGTTGGACGGCCTGGCTGGCCAGGGATTTCTTCCCCTCCACGGGCCAGACGCCCTCGGAAACCAGATCGGCGGCCACAAGACACTCGCGGCCGCGCCAGATCCGGGTAGCGGCATCGAAAGTCAGCTTTTCCTCGGTAGCCTTACCGTCTTCGCCGTCTTTGGGTTCACGGCTGGCGACGATCATCCCCTGGTTTTTCTGCAGTTCCACCTCCTTCAGCTTCCAGACTTTGTTCTCCCGCAGGCAGAAGCTGGGCTCGTCTTCGAGAAGAAGAATGTGGTTCTCGGCTGGCCGATCGGGAGATCCCTTCTGGGAAACCGGGACGGCGGAAGTTTGGGGGTCTGGCGGTAGAAAGCCCCGGACGTGCAAGACGGCGCCCAGTGGAATGTCTCGGAGATCCGCCGGTGCGCCGTGCTGGCGGACCATGCCGTAGGGAAGCATCGCGAAAGGATGCGGCGGGTTGCGGAAAAACTCGCCCGTGGATTCCACGCGGAGGCTGCCACGACGATTCACATGATCCACGAACGCCAGCACACCACGGTACGAGCGTGACTTTTCCAAAGGAGGAAACTTCCCCACTTCGGGCCGGAACGGTTCGTCCGCGGCAGGCGCGGCACTGGTAATCAAGGACAGGCCGAAGCAGAGCGCGGTGAGCCAGCTTGGATTGGGGGAGCGAGTCATAGTTCGATGGCCTTGATGCTATCGCCGAATTTGTCGGTTTCCACGCCCATTCGCTGGGCCATCAATAGGAGCAGATTACTCATGTGGGCGTCCGGGTTCGCCGGTCGGCTGCAGAGCGAATAGTGCTCACCGGGCTTGTCGAGCTGATAGCCCTTGAAGTGCCCCTGGTTGAAGTCGAGATGGCTGCCGTGCTTCAGCCCCAGGTCCGATCCGCCTGCAAGCACGAGCGGCAGGTTGGCGTTGCCGTGGCTGTGTCCGTAAGACATGCCACTGCCGAAGAGGGCCATCGTCGAGCCCAGGAGCGGCTTGCCGTTCAGATCTTTCGTCTCCGCGAGCCGGGTGAGGAAGTAGCTGTATTGCTCGATGGCGAAGGTGTCATAGTTCGTGAGCTTCTCCATGTAGCCCGGATCGCCACCGTGATGGCTGAGCTGATGGCGCGACTCGGTGATGCCGATCTCGGGAATGGCGATGGCATCGCCCTCGCCACCCAGGCTGAAGGTGGCCACACGAGTCACATCCGTCTGAAAGGCGAGCACGATGAGGTCATAGACCGTGCGGAAATAGTCGCCCGCCATCGTATGAGCGATGTCGCGGTTCGTGCGTTGCCGGTCGGTGGCCGAGACGGTGGGGAGCGGCGTGTCGAGCCAAGCGTCGGCCCGCCGCGTCCGTATCTCCGCTTCACGGATGGAAGTGAGGTATTGTTCCATGCGCCCTTTGTCAGCCGATCCCATCTGCTGCTCAAGCTTGCGCACTTCGGCAAGGTTGGCATCCAGGACACTCCCTTTGCGGCGCAAGGCCCTTCGCTGCGCCCCTTTACCCCCATTGGGTTCCTCGAATAGAGAGGCGAAGATCTCGCTGCAGCGACGCAGCGCGGGGAGCCGGACCCCATCTGCGGTCCAGGCGAGGGAATCCTGGGTAATGGCGATCTCCAGGGAGGAGTAGCGTGTATGCTTCGCGGTGACTTCGGCCATCATCTGGTCGACGGAGATCGTGTTCCGATCCGACGGACCAAGGTTGCCGCCGGTGAGCCAGACCGAGATGCAGTTGTGATGGTGGCTGAGGGCTCCCGGATGATGCAGCCCGCTGATCGGCGTGATCGCCTCGCGATGCTTCTCCAGCGGCTTAAGCGACCGGGAGAACTGATAATCCTTGCCGGGCGAAGTGATCTGGTAATTCAGCGAATGGACGCCGTTCGCCAGATAGATGAAGGCACTGCGTCGGGGAGTGGTTGTTTGATCCTCGGCCGCCCGCAGCGGCACCATGCATTCGAGGAACGGCAGCGCGACGCATGTTCCCAGAGCGCGGAGGGCATGTCGGCGGTCGATCAACCAGGATTGGGAAAGGAAGTTCATTGGTTTAGGTTCCTCGTTCTTTGATCTTGGCTCTTCATAAATAAGCGAGGTTGGGGGAGTGTTCAAAAGAAAACGAATGAATCCGCCGACTTTGGCGAGTGTCAGCGTTTGCGAATAAGATTTGACAGGGCCACGGCTTGGACGATGTCCTTGACGCGGTATTGGTTCTTCTTCGCTTCGGCCGCGATCAACTTCAGGTCGTCCTGATCGTCCACAGTCAGCACTCGCCGGAGAGCATAGATGCAAAGGTGCTCGATGAAGGCCTGTGCGATTTGGTCGCGGTCTTCGAATAGCAGCCGTTTGAATTGGACGGAATCCTGGAAGGACCGCCCGTCGGGCATCACGCCGGAGGCATCGATCAACGGATCCTCGCCGATTCCCTTCGCTACTTTCTCGCGAGTGCGCCATTGTCCAATCGCATCGTAGTTGTCCCAGACAATGCCAAAATGGTCGATCTTCGCATGGCAGGCGGCGCAGCTCGCATGGTTGCGGTGGGCTTCGATCTTCTGGCGAATGGTGGCCTTCGGGCTTTCTGGCGGGTTGGGTTCAATCGGGTCCACATTGGCCGGCGGAGGTGGCGGCGTCCTGCCGAAGATCGCTTCACTGACCCACACGCCACGGTGAACCGGGCGGTGGCGAGTGCCGTCCGAGGTCAGCCCCAACACCGCACCCATCGTCAACAAACCACCGCGATGATCGTCGGGCTTGAGCGAGACGAGTTGGAAGCCGCCCGCCTTGGGCTCCGGCAGACCGTAGAAATCGCACAGCCGAGCATTGGCCATCGTCCAGTCGGAATCGATCAAGCTGTCGATGGGGAGGTTCTTCGCAAACAGCTCGCGGAAAAACTCGACCGGTTCGGCACGCATGCTGGTTTCAAGCCAAGGATCATAAGCCGGATACAGCTTCTTGTCTGGCGGGAACATTCCCAAACGGTGCAATTGCAGCCACTGTCGTGCGAAGTCATCAACAAAGCGGTTGGCTTTGCTATCGGCCAGGAGCCGGTCCACTTCCTTTGGCAGCAGTTCGCCAGTTAATTTGCCACCTTGGGCAGCAGCGAAAAGGCCATCGTCAGGCATCGAACTCCATAGGAAATACGAGAGGCGGGTGGCGAGTTCCGAGTTATTGAGACGTTCGCGAGCTACAGGCTCACCTTCGACGATATAAATGAAATGCCGGGAAGTCAGCACGCCCATCATCGCCACCCGATAGGCTGCGGACGTCTTCTCTCCCGCCTCGCGTTCTAAGCGGTAAGCGTTCAGATAGTCGGCCAGTTCCTCCTGTTTGACTGGTCGCCGCCAGGCCCGTTCGGCGAAGCGTTGCAGATGCTCCGCCACCAACTCAGACGTCGCGTCATCGGGCGGCACCAGTCCATCGCGCCGGGACTTTTCCGCCTCCGTTTCCAGCGGTCCTTCCCATTCGATCCAATCGACCAGCACCGTCGAGAACAGGCCGTTCCCTTTGTCATCAAACATCTGCGGCGCGTTCGGGTTCAGCAGCAGGGTCTCGCTGCTGTGCGTAAACATGTAGTTGGGACTGGTGAGTGAGTTGCGAAAGGCCGCGCCGGCGCGGCGGTCAACAACATCGGCAGCAACGACGGCGAAGTGCAGGTTCGCTGGCATCTCCAGGAAGACTTCGAACTCATGAACTGCAGGCTTGTCTTCGGAGGCAGTGATGTCGAATTCGATGAGGCCTGCGACGGTCTCCTCACCTGTCTCCTTGCCGATACTTAAGTGGGCCGGCTGGCCGCCGAGCGGGCGAATGCCACTGGCCTGGAGGCGGAATTTGTAGAGCCCACTGTGTTCCGGACCGGTTGCCCCAAACCAATGAGGCGAGAGTGCCGTCTCGACGCGGCCAGGAAAAAGGAGGTAACGCAGAGGGTGTTTGATGCCGAATCGATCCAGCGTTTCTTGCTGAGTCTTACCACCGTTGTAACGCAGCTCGACAGCGGTTTTACGCACCTTGCGAGCCTCACTTGAAGTGGTGGGAAAGGCGCGGTTGAGCACGATCTCCGCGGCGCGGTAATAGCGATCAACATGCGATGGCGACAGCGAGAGCTCCGATCCGATACGCTCATACCCATGCCATAAGGTGTCTTCGTTCAACTCGCCAGGCTTTGTAGGATCGTAGCGCACGCCGAGTAGGTCGTAGACTGTGTTCTGATACTCTTTCCGGCTGAGCCGGTAGTGCGCCACGGCCGCACGGGCCGCCATCCGCGCCGCTCGCCCTTCCTTGAGCCGTGAGTCGAGACTCGTCACGAACACCGCGATCTCATCCTGCATCGGTTTGAGTTCGCCCTTCGGCGGCATCTGGCCAGAATTGATCCGATCGAGGACCTCTCCCCAGTGGTGCGAGTCCGCGCCCGCCTTGAAATCGCGAGAAAACTTGTCGATCCGCACATCCCCCTCGACCTTTGCGGGGCCATGACAGCGGACACAGTGCTTCTCAAGAAATCCCTCGAAGGAATCTGCTCCCAGTCCGGCGGCGGCCCAACTCAGGCAGACCGCGATGGTCAATAAAGCCAGTCGCACAGGAGCGAAGTCGGTGAGTGTGGGTTTCATTGGTTGTTTCGTTTTAAGCAGCTTCGTTCGGTGCTTCCATCCATTGGAATTCATATCATCGGAGCGAGGTTCGCTCCACGCAAGCATCCAATGCAATCCAGCGCGGCTTTCCACAGTCCATCGCACTTGAGTGGCTAATTCAATCATACATCCCCAACGTCACCGTCGGAGCCCTTAATTTGGACGTGACTTAAGCCCGTCGCTGCCAGCCGCTGGGGCTGCTGAAGAGTTACAATCGTAAGGCCGCGTGGGTACCCAATCCGCCAAGGGCGATGGTCCGTGGTGGTTTTGGCAGAGTCAGAAGGTTGACCTTGTTTTCGACGATCAAAACTCGCGCCTCGCTGACGGGCAACTGGCCCAATGCGCTGGGAGGCAATGAAAGCTCTGACCACGGGAATTGGAGTTCCTCCTGCAACGCCGGATCGAGAAATCGCACGCGGATATGCGACTCAGCATAGCGCAAACCGAAGCGGCGTTCAAACTGGGCTTCGTATGAGCGAACCGCTTGCGGTGGCAAGACAATGTCTAGCCATTGATGCAGCATGGGCTTGTGACGTTCGATGAACTTCGTATCGACTGGCAACGGCAACTCACGAGCGAAGCAACTTGGGAAAGGGTGATCGCGGAAGTACCTCACGACACTCAGTAGACCGTCTAGTTCGATCGCAGAGTCAATGAGATCCTGACAGTGATGACGAAGCCAGTTTTCTAGCTCAGGAAATTCTGTTCTCAAGCGCTGGACGGAATTGGTAAAGGCTCCGAATTCTGACTCGCGGCCTATGAATCGGGATAGGTTCGACATAACAGTTCGAAGATTGTGGAGGACCAGTCTTCGTGAGGGCGGCTGATCGTCATGCAGTTTCGCAGCATCCACGGTTCCGTGCGACTTGGACTCTCCGGGAGGGATCTCCCGTCACCGATGCGGTGAGGGGGATCGAACAACCGGGCGAATCGCTTCTCCTGTCGGATTGCCGGGAAGTCGGATTGAGGATGGATCAACCCGGCAGTCTATCCAAAGCGAAAGCGCCGTAGCATCCTGCTGAAAACAGACTCACCGCCCACTGCTCCCGCAGCACGGTCTCTTCGAGTAGACTGCCGTATGGGGAACGATTCTTCTCCTGTTGCTTTGACATTGTGTTCGCAGCTTCAACCCCTGTTCCGATCGGCTCCGTCGCATGCGTTTTCAGGTTTCTGCTCATTTGGAATATGCGGTTGCTTTCCCGTCGACGTTGATTCTGAACATTCTCCCTCAAAGGCACGCGGGGCAACTGATTTTGAATGAAGCCCTCTCGATCGAACCGTCCGTGAAGAGCGAGGAGTTTGTGCTGCCGGACGGGGAAAGCCGGTATCTTCGTCTGGAAACCGGTCGCCGCAAACAAATCGCGATCGATTACACCGCGACGGTCGATTGCTCGCACGAATTGGTTCCCGTCGCCAAGATCGACCAGACGTCCATTGCCGAATTGGACCGTTCCGCGATTCCGTTTCTGTTTCCGAGTCGCTATTGCCAGTCCGATCGTTTGGGGCGATTGGCTTGGGACTTGTTCGGCAAGATTGCCAATCCGTACAAAAAAGTGACGGCCATTACCGATTGGATTCACGCCAATGTCGAGTACGTGCTGGGCAGCACCGATTCGGAAACGTCCGCCTACGACACCGTGACGCAGCGAACCGGTGTCTGTCGAGACTTCGCCCACTTGGGCATCGCGCTCTGCCGGTCGCTGAACATTCCGGCACGCTATTTTTCGGGCTATGCCTACCAGCTTGATCCCCCCGACTTTCATGCCTGTTTCGAGTGCCACATTGGCGGGCGGTGGGTGATCTTTGATGCCACGCGCCTGGCTCCGCTCAACGGACTCGTGCGCATCGGCACGGGTCGGGATGCGGCCGATGCCGCCGTAGCGAGCATCTTCGGCCGAGTTCGCGCCACCGCGATGCAAGTCAGTTGCGAGCTGGCACCGGGGCAGAAGTTTACTCCTCTCGGACGCAAGCAGTTAAGCTGCAAAGGCGTTTCGCTGGACAATCGACATGTCGCGACTGCGGATTGAACATCGCACGCAATACAAATACCGACAAGCCGTCCAATTCGGTCGGCATCGCCTGGTGATCCGCCCGCGCGAAGGGCATGACCTGCGCGTGGAACGGATGACGCTGGAGATCACTCCCGCATACCACCTGACATGGTCGCGCGATGTGTACAGCAACTCCATCGCGCTGATTGATTTCCGCGAGCCTGCCGCCGAGCTGGTCGTTCACAACATCGTCGAGGTCACCCGATCGATCCCGTTCCCGCTGCAAGAGCCGTTCGCTCCCTGCACGGTGGCCTTGCCGGTGGTCTATGACCCGCTGGAAGCTGCCATCGCCACTTCCTACCAGTCGGTCTCCTATCCCGATGACCTGGATGAAGTTCGCTCTTGGTTAAATGGCCAATCCGAACTCACCGCCCTAACCGATGCCGAGGGTTTGTTGACGGCGCTGTGCTTGTTGATCCCCCAACAGATCAGGTATCAGCGTCGAGACATCAAGGGCGTTCAGACTCCGTCGAAGACCCTGCAGTTGCGCAGCGGTTCCTGTCGCGACATGGCCACGTTGATGATGGAAGCGGCCCGCAGCTATGGATTCTCGGCCCGGTTTGCCAGCGGCTATCTGAACTGCCCGGCCTCGGAAGCTGGCCGCGCGGCCATGCACGCTTGGACGGAAATCTATCTCCCCGTCCTCGGTTGGCGCGGATTTGATCCGACTCTGGGCGAACCGACTTCCCTCAAGCACATCGTCGTCGGCGTCAGCCACCACCCGCGCGGTGTCATGCCAGTGTCGGGTGTCTTCACCGGATCAACCGGCGACTTCGTCGACATGGTGGCTCAGGTCAAGATTGAAGCGATGGATGCTTGACGGGTTCTTAGCGACTGTTTTCAAATCATGATTTTGGGACGGCGAGTCGTTTCGACATGAGGTGGATCATGCGGATGTAGATCAGTGTTTCGCTGTTGTCGGGATGGCGTTCGTAGTCTTTGCTGAAGCGTCTCCAGTGTGTGATCCAACTGAAGGTCCGTTCGACGATCCAGCGTTTGGGGAGCACGACGAAATGCTGCAACCCCACTGGGCGAAGGATGGTTTGCAGAATCCAGCCGCAGGTCCGGCGCGTCCAGTCGGGCAGACCACTGCGGCCATACGCCGCGTCGGCGAAGATCACTTTCAAACGTCGGAACCGTGCGCGCAATTGGAACAGCAGTCCCAGCGCTCCATCCTGATCCTGAACCGCAGCCGAATGGACAACGACACTCAACACCAGACCCAGCGTATCGACCGCCAGGTGTCGTTTGCGCCCCAGCAGTTTTTTCCCGGCATCGTAGCCCCGCTGAGCGTCGGCGACCGACGAGGTCTTGACCGTTTGACTGTCGATGATCGCCACCGTGGGCGTCGGTTTCTTCCCGACTTGTCGGCGACAGCGCTCGCGCAACCGGTCGTGAAGACGGACCCAGAGACCGCTCAGTTTCCAGCGTCGATAGATCGTGTACGCGCTCGACCATTTCGGAAAGTCCTTGGGCAACGCACGCCACTGACACCCCGTGCGCAGGACATACCAGATCGCATTCAGGACCGCGCGGCGATCCAACGGCGGACGACCACGTCGAGACCGTGCCGGCAACAACCGGCACAGAATTCGCCATGGCTCATGCGACACATCACGGGGATACTTCCGCCCATCCATGGCAAAGGCTCCGTGGGTTTTGACTTTGGTCGGTCAACCCCGGAGTCGTAGCGTCTTTCTGCCTTTCAGTACATTTGAAAACAGTCTCTAGGTCAGAGTCTGCTCCTCTACACACTGATGCCCAAGTGCGATTGGCCGCGCCATAGGTCACGGCACCAGGTACCAAGCCGCTGAATGTTGCGACAACATCGCCGCCCAGACTTCCTGCCGCAGCGTTACCCCGGCACGCATGGGAATGCCAACCGGGGCAACTCCGCGCGCCTCCGATTTTGAGTCAATTCCCTTTGCCCTTGGCGCCAGAAATCGAAACCCCATCGCTGCCGAAGACAATACCGCTGTTGTCCAGCAGAGCTTGAAATTTGAGAGACTTCGTCTGGGAATCGATGCCCCCGAGTTCCAGCAGATCCCTGAGGTCGAACGTTAACAGCAGGTCCTCCGTTCCATCGCCGTTAACATCCTCGTAAGTAAACGAGGTCGGCGCCACTTTTTGACCGACTCCGGTTTCTGGGTCGGTGAGTACCGGATCACCCAGTTCGACGGTATCCGACACAATATTCTGGACGTCCTAATCTTCAGCACCATAGATCGCGACATCCAACGGCTTGGGATGTTTCGTGTTCAAATTGAGCTTGTTCTTGGTACTCGACGGGTCGACATCAATTGCCACTTCTTGGGGTTCTGGACGGACCGTGATGGAAGTCATTTGGCCACGGATGAAGACCCGACCGCCGAATGTCTGTCCGTCGATAATCACCGACTGCCTGAAGTCCAGGACGAGATTCATTACGACCGTGGGGATTTCGATCGCGGACGCCGGTAGAGCCAGCGATCTCGTTTCAGGAGTGTCGTCCCAGAATTGCAGCGTGAAGTAGGGGTTCAACGGAGATGTCACGGTCCAGCCTGCGGGCACAGAGAAGTCGTCATTGAGTGAGATAGTTGACACCAGATAAACCGACATTGGCTTCCTGAGAGCTGACTTGAGCGCTTACTCCCTGCGGGCTGGCAGTCGCGAAATTGATGCCATTGATCGTCAGCGATCCGCTCGACGACAACAGGTCCAGATACCGGGCGGATCGAGCACAGCTATCGGGAACTGAAGGACGAATGGGGGCTCGATCACGTCCAATGCCGTCCCGGCAGGGCTGGCTGCGCCATATCGCGCTCATGCTCTTGACGTATGTCTTCCTGCAAGGTCTGCGTCAACGCCGCTCAAAACGTTCGGCTCACTGACCCTGCCCCAGTTGCGGCAAGAGTTGCAGAGGCTCCTTGCCTGCTGGTGCGGCCGCTGTCTCTTGTGCGGACAAAACGTCCCAAAACTCCGCACCGCACAGCCGCCGTAAGTAACGGAGTATTGCGATGTGACATGAATAGTGAGACGGAATGTTGGCCATGTTTCGAAGTCGTGAGTCGCTGGGTTATTGACTGTGATTTCCCCGGTAACTGCATGGATGGCGAAGGCACGGCTCACATTGTCACGCTTAGCTCGGATGAAACGAGATGGGTGGTATGAGTAACCGATTGGTTTATACAGCAAAAATCGCTGGGAATGCTGTCGTTCCTCTGGCAGAGTTTGTAAAAGGGGATTGCCACGCCGTGCTCTCGTGGCTGTCGGTCCTTTCTCAGTAGGTTGGAATCCGCAGTGACATCGACGACATTACCTGAGACCTTTGGCCGTTACCGGGTCGTCAAGTTGCTCGGTCGCGGTGGCATGGGAGCGGTTTACCTGGCAGAAGACACGCAGTTACAGCGTCAGGTCGCACTGAAAGTTCCCCAGACCGAGGGGGCACACTCACCGGAAATCCTGGAACGACACTATCGCGAGGCCCGCCTCTCAGCGACGCTGAGAAATCCGCATATTTGTCCGGTTTACGACGTCGGTGAGATCGACGGCATGCACTACATCTCGATGGCGTACATCGAGGGCGAACCTCTGTCGAAACGCATTCCAGAGAATGGCTGGTCATCGGAGCGACAGGTTCTGGTACTGCTGCGAAAGTTGGCGCTGGCTGTCCAGTCCGCTCATGATCTCGGGATCATTCATCGGGATCTGAAACCGGCCAACATCATGCTCGACCGCCAACGCGAACCGGTCATCATGGATTTCGGGCTGGCCCGCCAGATGCACGACAACATGGCGCGGCTGACCCAGAGTGGTGTCATCGTCGGGTCGCCGGCTTACATGTCACCGGAACAATTGGAAGGCCAGCCCGACAAACTAACCGGAGCGGCTGATCAATATAGTTTGGGCGTGGTGCTGTATGAACTCCTCACCGGACGGATCCCGTTTCGTGGCAGCATCAGTGCGGTGATTGGTCAGATCATTTCGCAACCCGCGCCGTCGCCGCGCGATGTGCGTCCCGACCTGGACCCACGGATCGCCGCACTCTGTCAGCGGATGCTGGCAAAATCGCCGCAGGAGCGCTTCGCATCACTCAAAGCCGTGGCGGACGAAGTGGCTCGCATTCTGAAGACTCCCGCGAAGAGCGACACACCGGCCGTGTCAACCAGCCAGGCATCACGCCCTGGGCCAGCGCAGAAGTCCGCGGAAATCTCGGTCCTCAATCGCGAGCGCTGGAGCCAGGAGATCCCCGCGCTGCTGCAACTGTCAGAGAATCTGTTCCGCAAGCACGATTATGCCGAAGTGTGTCGGGTGCTGGGCCAGATACCTCCCGGCTTGCGGCCTCCTGAAGTGGAGCAACTGCTGGGCCAGGCATCAGAATGCGACGATGAATGCTGCCTGCTGCTCAACGACATCGAACAGGCCCTTCAACAAGAAAGCCCAGTCGAACTTGGCCCCATGCTCAAGCGGTTTCTGCGACTGAAACCGGGGCACAAGGGGATGCAGGCTCTGGCGAAAGACGTTGCCCGTCACGGCGTAGAAGGCGCCCTGAAGATTCGCCGGAAAGACCACCAGTACCTCGACCCCGCCGGACGCACCCTTGAACCCAGGCACATCGCGCTTACCGTGGCAGGCCTGGTCGCGCTGTGTGCGGCCGTCTATTTCGGAACACTGGCATATGTTCAACCCACCGGCACCGTCATAGTCGAAGTGCAGAACACAGGCATCGTGCTCTCTCTAGGTGACAAAGACGTCTCCATCGATAACTCAGGTCAAACCTTCCGCTTCCCCGCTGCCGAGAATGTGCTGCTCTCGGCGGCAATCAACGGCACGCGAATCGATGACCTTTTGCAACAAGTCTCCGTCTCCAAGAATGAGACCAAGACGGTCACCGCCCGGCTGTTGCCGGATCGTTCACTGGAGATCACGATCGCCGGACAAAAACAGGTCTTTGCTACTCCGCAAATCGCAGCGGCTATCGATGATCATAAAGCCGCTGCCGACGCCGAGGGTTGGGTCTCGCTGTTCAACGGCCAGGATCTTGCGGGATGGGAAACCAACGGCGAAGCCTGGCAGGTGCAGAATCAGGTTCTGAAACTGGTCCCGGAACGTATGACCGGGAATCTGCATTTGGCAACCACACGCAGCTTCAGTGACTACGAACTCCGGTTTCAGTTCCGACTGCTCAATCAGGGAGCCATCTCGCTGGGCTTGCACTATGGTCGAGATGAGTTGGGTTGGAACACCGGCCCGCAACTCAATCTCGGCTATTTTGAACGACAGAGTACGGGCCAGGTGAATGTCACTGGGAACCTGTTTGCCTTGTTCAATCGCAGCCCCACGCCTCTAGACACGGCGACAGACGCAGAGCGGGCCAGCTATTACCCCGCTCTGCAAAACGGCGCATGGATCGAGGTATATGTCCGTTGTGAGGGGCCACGCATCATCGCGGAAATCAACGGAGAGCGGACGGTCGACTACACCGACACCGCTGGCCAACTCCCACGCACGGGCACGCTCGCTTTCTACACGCCGGGATATCAACGGGCCTCCGCCGAGCTTCGCGACATCCGGGTTCGCGAACTGCAGCCGTCATCCCCATCAGAGGCTCCGCCCCCTAAAGTGGCGATCGCCACGCCCCCCTTGTCACCATCCCCACCACCCCAAGCAACGGTGTCTCCCCAGGGACCACGGGTTTTGTTCGAGGATGATTACAGCAGCCCCCAGCCATACTGGTCGAACACCACGGCGGAACAGTTGAAAGAGAATCCCAACCACTCCTGGGGATATCGCGACGGCATCTACTTCGATGAGATCCGGGCCCCCTCCTGGTATTTCGGATTTCTACCCCGCGGACCGTTCAACGATTGCTCCTGGGAAATGGCAGCTCGCGTGATCGGCGATAACCCGTCCAGTCGCGGTTCGCTGATCGTGCATCTTGTGCAGTCGGAGCGCGGCGTCCAGATCCGCCTCGATGGGGATGGCCTGTTATGGATTGCTCCCAGCGGCGTGACGTCCAAGACATTCTCCGCCGGACCCTGGCTGGGCCCCATTCAGCATGCGGCGATCAAATCGGGAGGGGCGGCTTACAACAATATCCGTCTGGACATCCGCAAACGTCGTCTCGATGTCATCGTCAACGATGTGGCGGTGATTCCCCCTCTGGAATTTGATTGGGATCTGACACCAGTCTCCCTCGCCATGGGGGCAGGTTGCCGCAGCCCAGGCGTGCGTGCGGAGTGGGATCAGAATGTGATTCGCGAACTCGATTCGACGCCGCCAACAGACAGCCCCGAGACCAAAGCAAAGATAGTGCGAGTACTGGGGAATGGCGCCACTCGCCTGCCCGATGGCACGGTCTGCTATGAAGGAACCTCGCTTAAACGGTTAAACGTGACGGGAGGAAACGCGAATTGGCAGTCGGATCTGCTGGCATTTCAGGGGGTCTGGACCAACGACACGCAACTCCTCTGGACCGCGGAGAAGCCCGGCAACACGCTCACCTTGGAATTGCCGGTTGTGACCGAAGGCCTGTATGACCTCGTCGCAGGCTTCACCCTGGGCCCCGACTTCGGTCGCTTCCGCCTCACGCTCGACGATCAGCCACTTCCTGGCGGAAAGTCGTTAGAACTGTTCGACCCCCGTGTGCAACCAGCGAAACCCATCTCGCTGGGAACGCTGCCATTGACCCCCGGCAACAAGCGACTCACCATCACCGTCATCGGCAAACACCGAGCCTCGACCGGCTGTTTCCTGGGCCTCGACGAACTGCGGCTGGTCCCAGTGAAATAGTCAGAGGGCCTTTCTCAATTTTTTGTGAGTGCCGGGTTTCGCATCCGACTCCGACTCGCTCTCGGAACGCCCCTGATCATGTGAGTCGTGTCAGGCTGACATGCGGTGACCGAACGGATGACGCGTTCACTTCGAATAAACGCTGACCGTCTTCAAATTCTTCGTGGAGCGTCGAATTGGCTCCCCGCAGAATCAGCCAGAAACCTATAAGTCATGGTGTTTTCACAGCTTTTGGCGATGGAAAAGTACAGGTTGGTTCGGAAGCGGGTATTGCACGGGGACGTGTTGCGTGACGAACGGAAAAATCCGCGTTTGCTCTGCCCGATCTGCGTGTGGATTTTCGCATGGGCTTGTAAGCCCTCGGCTGGGGACGATGACGCACGACTACAAGCGTCACGGCACGACGACGCTGTTCGCGGCCATCAGCGTCGCGGATGGACTGGTAATCTCGCAGTGTCAGCCGCGGCATCGCCACCAGGAGTGGCTCAAGTTTCTCAAGACCATCGCCGCCGAGACGCCGCCGGAACTGGACCTGCATCTGATCGTCGATAACTACGGCACGCACAAGCATCCCAAGGTGCTGGCCTGGCTGGCCAAACATCCACGATTCCACGTGCACTTCACGCCGACGAGCAGTTCGTGGCTGAACCTGATCGAACGCTGGTTCCGCGACCTGACCCAGCGACGGCTGCGGCGCGGCACCTTTCGCAGCGTCGAGCAACTGCAGCAGGCGATCCAGGACTACGTCGACCACCACAACCAAGATCCCCAAGGCTTCCGCTGGACCAAATCGGCCGATCAGATCCTCAGCAAAGTCACCCGCGCACGAGCCGCCTTGAATAAGATCCCAACTGACTGAAGTACTACACTAGCAACGGGACGATGGCGGGATGGTTCAGCTTTCGGAGGATGCTGATTTCACGCAGAAATCGCTGATACTCCGTCGAACTGCTCATGACCGCAGGCTTAAGAATTATGATCGCGACAGCCGGGCCCTCAGTCAATGACTGCGCCCGGTAAACGTCCCCCATACCACCCGAGCCAAGCTTTTTGTCGAGCACATACCCCGGGATTGACCATCCCTTTTCCAGCAGAGGATCATTTGTTGCCGTTGCAACTTCGCATGTGGGTGCCCGTGCGACAATCGATTGAGTGGCTGCTTGCGATAGGTCTGAGGTGGGGCGGAAAAAATTGTCGGCAGGATATCTCCTTCGCTACCGAGAATGGTCACCTGCAGGACTGTGTCTCCCGCTTCGATGCAATCGCCATGCCTCTAATCAGCGGTCTGAACAGCCCGGCTATTGATGCAGGTGCCGTTGGTGCTTCCCAGATCGAGTAACCGACACACCGGAGGATTGGCCTCGATCATGAAATGCATGCGGGAGAAATAGGGGTCCTTCTCCGGGAGTCGAAAATGTGCAAACTTCGCGCGACCCACAAAAAAGTTATCGTGCCGGTCAAAGGCAAATGTCTTTCCGGTATGAGGGCCCTCAATGACGGTGAGGAGAATCTGCATAGTGCTGTTCGTCTTATCCCAACGGCATCGATCACATTGGAATTGTAGCAGCATTCGTAACCTTCCCCCATCGAAGGTCCTTACTGAACACTGAACCATAGATGCTTTTGATACATTCCCCCCTCGCGAAAACTCTTGTGGGACGCGGAAATCAGAATTCGCGACTCGATGCGGCTCAACTTCAAGGATGCCAGCCATTTGGTTCCGACCGGGTCGATGTCCATAGTTCTCTGGTTGGCGTGATCAAACAGCCTCAGGGGAAGTCGGCTGGGATTATCGCTGTGCGCGAAACCAGGTGGGTGTCGTCCCGGTGGCGGATCGGAAAGCGCGCGTGAAGGCGCTATGGTCATAGAAGCCGCAGGCGAGGGCGATCTCCGACACGGATTGGTCGGATTCACGCAACATTCGCGATGCCGCCACAATGCGCGACTTCGTAATGAACTGACTCGGGGTCAGACCGAAGAGACGTTTGATCAGACGCACCAGTCTCTGTGAGGTCATATTCGAGCGGCGAGCGAGCCAGGCGGGAGTCACTTCCGACGACAATCCTTGCTTGAACTCGTCGAGGGCCTTGGCGAAATCTTTCGGAATCTCATGCGGCTCGACCGGCACTCGGATGTCCCGCGAGAAACCAATCAGGCCCACGACGATACCGCCAGAATCGAGCATCGGCAACTTGGTTGTCAGGCACCAGACCGGGTCGTGGGGTCGATGCCACTGCATTTCGAGATGGTCGACCAGCGGGCGCCCGGTACGCAGCACTTTCTCGTCCTGTTCGGTCGGAATCCGACCGAAGTCGCCGGGGCAGATGTCACGCGGGCACTTCCCGATGACTTGCGACTTGCCCTTCAATCCGTGCCGCGCTAACAGCGACTCGTTCACGGCAACGTATCGCCCCGCCGCGTCTTTGACAAAAAAAGCCACATCTGGCGAGCGGTCGAACAGCCGTTCCAACAACGCGACCTCTACCCACGAAACGTGGGACGGCCCGGCCAACTCGGGATGTCTTGTGCGCGGATTCACAGAGCGACGCTTATTTGAGCCAAGAGTGCGAAGATTTTCTCGGTTATGATGTCCACTACTCGTCGATCATTCTACCACAGAATTCGGATGAAGCCCTGGATGGCCATTCTCTGTCCAGCATCGGTACTTGGAGCAACGGTTGCAAAGGTATCGAACTTGCGAGAGACACCTCTCAAAGGTTGTGGGGTTCTGTTGGGCCTGTTGGCGCTCGCGGTTCAACCGTCAATCGCAGTGTCGCTGTACGCTGCTGTCGGCACGAGACCCAATGTTGTTTTGATCCTCGCAGCTGCCCGCTGTCACCGTGAATCCGAAGGAACCACATTCCATGAGACAGTCTTCGATCCTGAGCGGCATTCTGTTAGCAGCCTTGCTGGTCGCGTCCCGTTCGGCCATGGCGCAGCCTCAGCCATTGAAGGTCTTCATCCTCGCCGGGCAATCCAACATGGAAGGGCATGCCAAGGTTGAGACCTTGGACTACATCGGCGATGACCCCGCGACCGCTCCGCTGCTCAAACAGATGCGCGGTGCGGATGGCAAACCAACCGTTTGTGAGGGCGTCTGGATTTCGTACTTCACCGGCTCGGGCGACGAGAACGGTGAAGGGTACGGCAAGCTGACGGCGGGGTACGGTTCGCGTCGCAATCCCGAAGAGGACGGCGGCAAGATCGGGCCGGAGTTCACCTTCGGTCTCACGATGGACGCCGCCTTTGACGAGCCGGTCCTCATCATCAAGACCGCCTGGGGCGGGAAATCACTGCATACCGACTTCCGTTCGCCGAGTTCCGGGCCGTACGTGCTGAGTGACTGGCAAAAGGAGAACTATCCGAAACAAGAGGGGCATGGCATTCCGAAGGACTTTGAAAAGTGGAAAGCCGACAAGGTCAAAGAAACCGGCGTCTATTACCGCCTGATGATCGAACACGTGAAGCACGTGCTGGCAGACCCAAAGCGAGTCTGCCCCGCTTACGACCCTGCGGCCGGTTACGAGATCGCGGGGTTTGTGTGGCTGCAGGGCTGGAATGACATGGTCGACGGCCATACTTACCCAGATCGCGGAAAGCCCGGCCGCTTTAGCCTTTACAGCGACGCGATGGCACACTTCATCCGCGATGTTCGCCGCGATTTGTCTGCTCCCGAGATGCCGTTCGTGATTGGTGTACTCGGAGTCGGCGGGGCCAAACCGCACGCGGAAACCGCAGAATTTCGGAAGGCGATGGCCGCGCCGGCCGAGTTGCCGGAATTTCGTGGGAACGTGATAGCCGTCGAGACCGCGCCGTTCTGGTCCGAGCAACTCGGAACCATTTCGGACAAGTACGACAAAGTGCGTCAGATGAGCAACTACCTTGATTCCCAGCACAAAGAACACGCGAACGCCGATGGCTCGATGACCACCGACCAGAAACGCGAATACCTGAGAAAGTTTGAAACGGAACTCATCACTCCGGAAGAAGCCGCACAGTGGAAACGCGGGGCTTCCAATGCCGGCTATCATTATCTTGGTTGTGCCAAGACCTTCGCCCTCATGGGCCGCGCGTTTGCCGAGGCCACACTCACCATGCTGGAGCACCACCAACGCTGATCAGGAAGAACAACAAAGCCGATGGAAACTCCTCATCGAGCAGCGGTATGCAGTTGCTGCTTTTATGAAAGAGTGATTTATGTCAAGCGTGAGCAGGTTGAGAATGGAAGGCGCTATCCGCAGATGGATGGCCGGATACGATTCTGAACCAAGAGTACCGCCGTCACTGTCGCTCCATTGAATCTGGCCTATTCCCACGCCGCCGTCATTTGCAACGCAGGTCTGTCTCCCATGAAGCTCGTACGTCTCCTGGCACGTTGTGTGGAATCACCTCGGGCGGAACGCTCCTTGTGGTTCCTCCTCGTTGTGATGGGATCGCTTCCGCCCATCCATGCTGACGGGTTGTTGAAGGATGAAACGCCGACAGTGGAGCTCACCTCGTCTTCGACCTTAGGCATTTGTGACGCAACCGCTCACTGTCCTACGGAAACCTCTGGAAAGGTCCAGTCGCCGATGCAGCCCGAAACTCCCGACAGTCAATTGACTGTCGAACGCCTCTTCACTCGGGAAGAGTTCCAGGAGGAACAGATCGGCCCGCTCGTGTGGAGCAAACTGGGTGGGGCTTATTTCACGTTGAAAACATCTGAGGCGGAAGGCGCTGGACAGTCGCTGGTGCGCATCGATGCCGCCAGTGGAACAGAGACCATCGTGGTCTCCAACGAGGTTTTCATTCCTCCTGGTGAATCCCAGCCACTCCCCGTCGATGGGTTTGCCTGTTCGGCAGATGAATCAAAGCTGTTGATCTACACCAACAGCCGACGCGTCTGGCGTCAGAACACGCGCGGCGATTACTGGGTTCTGGATATCGCCACACGAGAGTGGAGAAAACTCGGCGGTGACGCCTCGCCATCGACATTGATGTTTGCGAAATTTTCCCCCGATGGCACACGCGTGGCATATGTTCGCGAGCACAACCTCTACGTTCAGGATCTGCGTAGCTTGCAGATCACGCCTCTGACAATCGATGGGTCGGCTAAAATCATCAACGGGACCGCGGACTGGGTGAACGAAGAGGAATTGGGCATCCGCGATGGTTATCGCTGGAGTCCAGATGGAAACTCCATCGCGTTCTGGAGCTTTGACACCACCGGTGTCCAGGAATTCCACCTGGTGGACTACACCCAGGGAACCTACCCGCGACTGACGTCGTTCCCGTATCCCAAAGTTGGCACCACAAACTCGGCGAGCCGCGTTGGCGTCGTCCCCGTTGCCGGAGGAGCGGTCCACTGGATCGACCTGCCAGGCGATCCGCGCGAACACTATCTTCCGCAGCTGGAATGGCTTCCCAACGGCAGCGGGTTGCTGATCCAGCAAATGAACCGTCTGCAGAACGTCAACTGCGTCATGCGGTGGGATATGAACACCAGCAAGATCGAAACGATCCTCACGGAGACTGATTTGGCCTGGCTGGAGAATGAGAATCCCGTTCGCTGGCTGAAGCAAGGAGCGGAATTTCTTTGGCTGAGTGAAAGGAGTGGTTGGAGACACGCCTATCGGGCCAGTGCCGATGGAAATGAGTTCTCTGCGATCACGGAGGGGCTATTCGATGTTATGTCGGTAGAAGCCATCGATGAAGTCCGCGGCATGCTCTACTTCGCGGCGTCGCCGGATAACCCGACACAACGCTATCAGTATCGAGTGCCCCTCGCTGGAGGTCGACCGGAACGCTTATCTCCGGCCAACCAGCCCGGCTGGCATACCTACGAGGTCTCGCCCGATGCTCAATGGGCGATCCATCGGTACTCGACGTTCACCACGCCGCCTGTCGTGGAATTGATTCGTATGCCCGACCACAGTGTGGTTCGCGTGCTGACTGACAATGTCCGGCTGCGCAACAAACTCGCGACACTCGATCGGCCCGCCGCGGAGTTTTTCCGCGTCGACATCGGGAATGGCTTACTCCTCGATGGCTGGTGCCTCAAGCCGCCATCGAGGAATCCGTCGAGCAAACATCCTCTGCTGTTCCATGTCTATGGCGAGCCACATGGTCAAACGGTGCGTGATGCCTGGCAAGGATCAAAGGGGCTGTGGCACTGGATGCTCGCCCAACAGGGTTATGTGGTCGCCAGTGTCGACAACCGCGGCACGAACGCGCCGCGCGGGCGAGCATGGCGAAAGTGCGTCCATCGCCAGATCGGCATCCTTGCTCCAGAAGAGCAGGCCGCCGCCACCCGAGCATTGCTGAACCAATGGAATTTCGTGGACGCGAATCGAGTCGGAATCTGGGGTTGGAGCGGGGGTGGGAGTATGAGCCTGAATGCGCTCTTCCGTTATCCCGAGTTGTATCACACTGCCATCGCAGTCGCGCCCAATGCGGATCAACTGCTGTACGACACGATCTACCAGGAACGGTACATGGGTCTGCCCGCCGACAACGTCGACGGTTATCGATACGGTTCACCCATTACTCACGCGCCGCAGTTGAAGGGAAACCTGTTGCTTGTGCATGGCACTGGTGACGACAACGGCCACTATCAGGGGACTGAAAAGCTGATCAACGAACTCATCGCCCACCACAAGCATTTCACCGTGATGCCCTATCCGGCTCGCTCGCATGCCATCAGTGAAGGAGAAAACACGGTTCCACATTTTTACTCGCTCATGACAGACTTCCTAAACGCCCATCTTTTGGCTCAGATGAAAGAATGACTGGACGCGATGGCGAAAAATGTGCAGGACTACCGTGAGCAGGATTACACGCGGTTTCCACTCAAAGTCGGCGGCAACCCAGATACCGACTTTGAACGGATTCACGCCGCGCGGGCGATGCTGCTGCCGATCGATCCCTTCGTCACCGAAGCCAACACCGGCTGGACGCAGCCCGAGGCGCTGCGCGTCGTCGAGGTCACGCGATGACGTCACTAGCCACCTGATACTCGTGCATTCAGGACCGTACGATGACGGACTTTTGTTTGATGTCGCGACTGACATGCGTCATATTTCTGGGACTGGTCGCACCAGCCCACGCGCAGGTCCATTACCACGACGACACCAGCCCATGGGGTCAGCGCGCGGAAGCGGGGCCGGATGCGGAAGTGCCCGGATGGTTCTACAATCTGGGCATCACCGGCCTACGTGCGCAGTTGGTCGCTGATCAACCGAAGGCCTTGCTCATCAAGTACGTCTTTCCCGACTCACCGGCGGCGGGTCGCATCGAGGTCGGCGACCTCATCGTAGGGGCGGGTGGCCAGTTGTTCCGGCAACCGCACCGCAACGGATACGGAGAAAAGTTCTTCGGTGCTCACGGCCCCATCGCCGAGCTGGCGCAGGTACTCGAAGCGTGTCAGAGTGAAGTTGGCAAAGGGAAACTTACGCTCACATTGCAGCGTGGCGACCAGACCAAGGAAGTCATTCTCGATGTCGGCGAAAAGTACGGTACCTTTGCTGCGACCTATCCTGACTCTTGTGCGAAATCGGACAGAATTCTTTCTCAACTGCTCCCGTATCTAGTCAATCATCAAAGGGAAGACGGCTCGTTTGGCGACCCCGTCGACAACACGTTCGCGCCGCTGGCACTCCTGGCGAGCGGCGAGGCGAAGTACCGTTCGGCCGTCGAACGGAATGTCCGCTACCACTCTCGTGAATGTCGGGCGAAACAGAATCGCTATGGATTGGTTAACTGGACCTACATGAGCGCCGCGATTGTGATGAGTGAGTACTACCTGGCAACGGAAGAAAAGTGGGTGTTGCCAGACTTGCAGCACCTTCACGATCGTCTGGCGAGCAACCAGTACCTCCACATGTCGCAGATCAACCCGAAAGCAAAGGAATCGCACCCGGATTCCTTCCCGAAAGGGCCGAAAGACTCTCATGGCGGCTGGGGACACAATCCGGGTTTTGAGGGTTATGGTCCCATTGCCATGCTCACTGGACAGGGAGCCTTGGCATATTCGTTGATGCACCGCTGCGGGATCAGGATCGATCGCGAGAAGCATGATGCCGCCTACGCGTTCCTCCAAAAAGGGACGGGCCCAAACGGGTACGTCTGGTACGGCGACCAGATCGGCGGCCCTCCGGATGGTTGGGCCGATATGGGCCGCACCGGTGCTTCCGGTATCGCCAACTTTCTCAGCCCCTATGTCGAGCCGATTTACCAGGAAAGAGCACTATCCCACGCGAGAGTTATCGGTCGGCATCCGCAGAGCTTCCCCGACACGCACGGTTCACCACTGATGGGCATGGGCTACACAGCGCTCGCAGCGAATACAGATCCCGACAGCTTTCGCAAGCTGATGGATGCCAATCGCTGGTGGTTCACGATGGCCCACTGCACCGACGGCAGTTTTTACTATCAGCCCAACCGCGACAACGCCGGTTACGGTTCCGACTCGCGCATGACCGCGTCGTCCGTCGTGGCGTTCATCTTCACGATCCCTAAACAGAGCCTCGTGATCACCGGAAAAAAGACGAAGTAAAATGAGATTGCGTCATTCGTGCTTGATCTCCGCATTTACGACCTGCTGGCTCCTGATAGCCAACGCGGATGTCGCCGGTGGCGATTCGGCGTGGCCCGGCCATCATCCGCTGACACAGACGCAGGTGGGTGAAGTGCTGATTTCCGAACTGCGTTGCGCGGCGTGTCATCAAGGAATTCAACACAGTTCGTTACCGGAACGGACGGCTCCCGATCTCACCACGGCTGGTGCGCGGATCTCCCCCGAATACCTGAGGCGATTCCTCGCAGCGCCGTCTGAGGCCCATCCCGGAACCACGATGCCGGACATGTTGGCATCGCACCCGGAAGAGGAACGAACCCGGTTCGCCGAAGCGCTGACGCACTTTCTGGTCGATCAATCGAAGGCCGCCTTTCCGAGCGAAACGACCGAACCGATCGATCGTCAGCAGGGGAAAACGCTGTTCCATTCGGTTGGCTGTGTGGCATGTCATGGCCCGAAGGAAGCCTTGGACGACATGCTACTGAAACCGAAACGGAAAGACGAAGAGGACGAAGATGATCCGGCCGCTGCCGAGAAGCGGGCCGTCAAGCCCGTCGGTGTTCCGCTGGGGCATGTCGCAGCAAAGTACAACGTATCGTCGCTTACTGAGTTTCTGTTTCAGCCGCTACGGGTTCGCAGTTCCGGTCGTATGCCTGATATGAAATTGACCCCCGCGGAGTCGCAGGCCATCGCGGCCTACCTGCTGGGGGAACCGGCGCCGTCCGTGAAGGCTCTCGTTCCCAACGCCGAGTTGGTCGCGAAAGGGAGTCAGCTCTTTCGTGACCTCAATTGTGCAGCATGCCACGCGCTCCCCAACATTGCAGCGGCTCCGCCGGTCGGTGCGCTGAAGGCCGCCGACCTGTCGCGCGGCTGTTTATCCGGGATGAGCACTCGCAGTCCCCGGTTCATTCTTGACGAAGCGCAGGTCCGGGCGATCACCGCTGCGTTGCAGGAAGAGTCGACTGCAGACACTGACAAGATCGTAGTGGCAAAAACACTGACGGCATTTCGGTGCATTACCTGTCACGTTCGCGAAGACTACGGCGGCGTGCACGATTTGCATAACCCGTTCTTCGCCGGCAGTGAACTGAAACTCGGCGACGACGGTCGGATCCCGCCGCCGCTCACGCTGGTCGGAGCCAAGTTGCAACCCGCGTGGATGAAGAAAGTGCTGTTCGACGGCGAAAGCGTCCGGCATTACATGGCGACGCGGATGCCGCAGTACGGCCCGGCGAACCTCCCTCATTTGCCGGCGGCCTTAAGCCGCCTCGATGTGCTGCACAGTCCGGAGATGAAAATTCCCCACCCGGAGAGTCGCGATGCGAAGGAACGTGAATACGAAAAGGTGATGCGTGCCGCAGGCCGTGAATTGCTCGGCGACAAAGGGCTGAACTGCATCGCCTGTCACAACTTCAACGGCAAAGCAGCGCATACGAATCAGGGGATCGACCTGTTGACGAGCTATGAGCGGCTTCAGCCAGCCTGGTTCAACCGCTACCTGCGCGACCCCGGAGCGTTTCGTCCGCGCACCGTCATGCCGACGGGTTGGCCGAACGGGGTGGCTGCTTTCAAAACGATTCTGGACGGCGACACCGACCGGCAGATTGAGGCGATCTGGTATTACCTTTCGCTGGGCACATCCGCGGCTGACCCCTCTGGCCTGCGCGCGGTGAGTACGAAACTTGTGGTCGATGATCAGGCCAGAACCCATCGCGGTCGCAGTCGCGTCGCCGGCTTTCGTGGCATCGCGGTCGGCTTGCCGGAAAAGCTGAGCTACGCGTTCAACGCCGAAACCGGCACACTCTCTGCAATCTGGCAGGGCGAATTCATTGCTGTCAACTGGAGTGGCCAGGGATCGGGCGATTTCCATCCGGCCAGCGAGCCGATTACGCTGGCGCAGGATGTTTCGTTCGCGCAGCTCACTGATGAAAAGGCCCCATGGCCGTTGATGCCCTTGATGACCAAAGAGGCCAAGACCAATCCGAATCCGCTCTATCCGAAGAACATCGGCTATCAGTTCCGCGGGTACGTTCTCGACGAAGCGATGATTCCTACGTTTCAGTACCGCAGTGGCAACATTGAGATCGAGGACCGCACATCGGCTGCGGGAACGGATGAGCAAAGGCTGCTCAAGCGGGTCTTACGGTTCGACACGCCATCGCCGCAAACCATTTGGTTTCGCGTACTGACCGGTGACATCGAAAACGAATCGGAACGTGTCTACCGCAGCGGCCAAGTGCGGCTCACAATCCCACCGGCTGAAACGAAGCTGCGAGCTCTGTCCGACGAACCGAAACGCGCTGAACTGCTGCTGCGACTGTCACTTCCCCAAGGCTCCTCCACGCTGGAATTCCTGTATGAACAGCAACCGATGTAATCTCCGGCGACTGTGTTGCTTCCTGATTCCGATCGTGATTTCGGCAGTGGGGGCGTTGCGCGCCGAAGAGGTTGGCGAACGCTGGGGGACTGAAGAGCGCGAGCGCGAGTTCTATCCGATCGTTAGTCTTCCGATGCTCAAAGACACGGTCATCGAGGCCGGAGCCTTCGCGGTGCTGCCAGATGGCCGCATCGCTGTCGGGACACGGCATGGAGAGATATTTTTGATCGACGGCGTCGATGCGTCCAAGCCGGTCCCGACCTATCACCGGTTCGCGACGGGACTTGACGAAATCTTCGGGCTGACGTGGAAAGACAACGCCTTCCGTGTCACCCAGAGTTGCGAGTTGACGCGCGTCAGTGATTCCAACCACGACGGCGTGGCCGATCGCTTCGAGACCATTTCCGATGCCTGGGGCTATGCCAACTACCACGAATATGCGTTCGGCTCGAAACTCGACGCCGACGGCAATCAGTTCGTGGCGCTGGGACTGTCGGAGTCGTATTACTCCCATGCTCTGAACCGTGGGTTCATCATGCAGGTCTCCCCCGCTGGCGAAACGACCGCGTTTGCCAGCGGGCTGCGTAGTCCCGGCGGCATCGGGCACGATGAACACGGTGCGCTCTTCTATATTGAGAGTCAGGGCCCGTGGAATTGTTCGTGCAGTTTGAAGGCCGTGTCGCCGAGCAGCTTTCACGGTCACCCGGCGAGTTTTCATTGGTACCCGTTTTCGCCCGAACTCGGCCCGGTGCCGGAGCAGCCGATGTCGGGAACACGGATATCGACCGAGAAGCACCGCGTGAAGCAACTGGTCCCGTATGCGGTCATCTTTCCGTACATCCGCATGGGCCGATCGATCACTGGGTTCAACGTCGATAGAACGCAAGGAAAATTCGGCCCATTTGAGAACCAGTTGTTCCTCGGCGATTACACGCAGTCGATTCTGATGCGAGCCACGACCGAACAGGTCAATGGCGTCTGGCAGGGTGCCTGCTATCCATTCCGGGAGGGTTTATCGACGGGCATCCTCAACCTCGAATTCACACCCGGCGGCAAACTGCTGTGCGGTGGGACCAATCGCGGCTGGCCGGTGCGGGGCATCAAACCGTTCGCGCTCGAACGCGTCGAATGGTCGGGCAAAGTACCTTTCGAGATTAACCGCGTCACGATAGAACCGGACGGTTTCAAGGTCACCTTTACCAAACCGGTCGAACCGACAACTGGCCGCTCTCTGGATTCCTACGCGATCTCCGCCTTCACACATCCGTATCACGCAGGCTACGGTGGCCCGGAGATCGAACAGCATCGGCCCGGCGTGACAGCGGTCGTGCTTGCAGCAGACGGTCTTTCGGCCCGAATCTCCCTGGACAAACTCCAGCCGGGCTTCGTCTACGAATTGGATCTGGTCCGCCTGCGTTCCCGGGACAACGAAGCCCTGCTGCATCGCCACGCGTTCTACACCGTCAATGAAATCCCCACGGCACCCGCGTCTTCCGCGCACGCTCAACCATCGAATGCCACCTCACATCCCGTACCGGAGAGTCCTCTGTGGCTCACCTACCCCGGCGAAAAAGGGCCGGGAACGGGTAAACATATCGTGCTCATCGCGGGCGACCAGGAATATCGCAGCGAGTATTCGATGCCGATGCTCGCCCGACTGCTGTCCAAGCATCATGGATTTCACACCACCGTCCTCTTCAGCTTGAACAAAGACAATGACGTCGACCCAACGCAGAAGATCCGCTGGGAAGACCAGACCGTCACGCACAGTATCCCCGGCCTCGAACACTTGGTGCAGTGCGATCTCCTCATTCTGTGCACCCGGTTGCTTTCACTGCCGCCAGAGCAATTGAGGCACCTCTACAACTATCTGGATTCCGGCAAACCGCTCATCGGCATCCGCACCGCCAATCATGGTTTCATGGAATTCGATTATCGGAAGGACGGCAAAAAGCTCAACTTCGGTGAAGACGTGCTCGGCGGTTCCTTCCGCAATCATCATGGCCGCTGGCAACAGGATTCGACGCGCGGAATCATCGTCGAAGAGAACAGATCGCATCCCGTCCTGAAAGGCGTCAAAGACATCTGGGGCCCGTCTGATGTCTATCGCACCTATCCGGAAGGTCGCAGCCTGCCGGAAGGTTGTCTACCGCTGGTGGTGGGTCAACCGCTCCTGGGCCGTATGCACAACGATGCGGTGAATCCCGAGCTAATTCCGCTCCCGGTTGCCTGGGTGAAAACCTGGACCGGCAACAACAGCCAGATCGCACGTGTCTTTCAGGTCACCATGGGAAGCGCCCAGGATTATCAGAACGAAGGACTGCGCCGCCTGACGGTGAATGCCGCCTACTGGTGCCTCAACTGCGAAGCCGACATCAACGAGAATTCCTGCATGGATGTCGTCGGCAACTACAACCCGCCCGACAGCGGCTTCGCCTACAAGAAGCTAGGAATCGTGCCGCGAAAACCCAGCTTCTACAGATAGCTTCCCGTTGTCTTGGAGCATGAAACACCAACCTAAGTGTTGGCAGTGGCGTGAAAGTGTGGCGCTCGGCAGGGGACGAAGGTTTACCGCAATATGGAACAGTGGATTGAGATTCGCCGTCGTGATTTGAACCAGGAGATCAGTCAGCGCTAAGCGTGCCGGCAGTATGGGCTGTATTGGCAGACCCTGAGGAAGATTCTCTCGCTGCCAGTGCCGCCGTAGAAACGGGAGCTGAGCCAACCGCGGGCTTCCAAGCTCTACCGGTTTCGGCCGGTCATCGTGGCGATCCTGGAGATGGACAAGACCACGCATCGCAAGCAGCGGCATACCGCGCCGGTGGTCGCTAGAGCAAGCCGCCAAAGAAGACCGTGGACCGGCTTCCCGGCCAGAAACCGCTCGCGATTGACCCACAAGAGTTCGCTCAATGCCGCCGCATCGCGTCGATCCGTTTTTTGCCTCTTCCGTTCTTCGGGTTGAATCAGGATCGCCTTGTGGCACTGATGCTGTTCAGTGCCTCCAGCAGCCAATCGTTGAATCCACAGACTTCGACCACCGCCCGAAACGATTCTCCATCCCGGAGGAACTCGCGTTTCAACCGCTCAAAGAACTCTTCGATCTTCTCCGGCTGAGTGGACATTCCCGGCCTGCACGATGTCTGCATGAACTTTGAGAAACCGACATGACCCATCGGGATGACATTCTGGCCTATCAGGACTCCGCTGCACCCAGCATCGGCCATCCCGATGCCTGACGATTCGCTCAAGACGCTGGTCCGAGCAGCCAGGCCCCGACGCGGGTCAGCACGAGGGTAGTGATCACGAGACTTCCGATGAATGCGAGCCCCAGGACAAGGGTCAGGGCGGTCATGAACAGCCAGTCGCCACGGCGCGCCTGTTTTTGAGCCTGAGGATTGGCATCCAGGTGCTTCTCCAACAGGGCCACATTCCGCAGGTTCGCCTTAAAGTAAATGTCGAACAGATCGCCCACGAGTGGCAACGACCCCACCAGCCAATCCAGACCGATATTAAAGCCCATCCGGGCCAAGGTGACCCGTGAAACGTTGTGTCGCGAGGCAGCCTGAAGAATGTACAGCGACACCAGCGAGGTGGCCGCGTCACCAAATCCTGGCAGCAACCCCAACAGAGAATCCAGGCCGAATCGAATTCCAAGCCCCGGAATCTCGAAGGCATTATCCATCCATTTGGAGAGCTTGCGCAAAGCTTCACGATCTGCACCTGGAAGTTGCGCATGCACCGTTTCGCGATGATCAATCAATTCTGGTTCAGCGGGCATTGGAGTTTTTTCGCGGGAGTTCGGGGACTGATGACTTTGGCGGTTCCTGTAAGCTGACGGCGAACCCCACCCCTTCCCTCTCATCCTACAAGAAATCTCTCCCGCAACCATCGGGAAGAATCGGCAGACGGGAAGGCTGTTCTCACTTCGGTTGCCGCATGACTACGCCGCCGTGCGCGAACGGGATTTTTTTCCGGATTGTGCGTTGAAGCGAGAAGGACGCGGAACGCACGGAATCCCTTGAGAGCCATGGGAACTATTGGCACCGGATGCTGACCGGCTGGGTAAACTATTTCTGCTTGGTGGACACGTCGCATGTCTATCAAGCGATTGATCTGCATACGATTCCGCGCGTGCGGAAATGGTATGGGAGAAAGCCTCTCTCCCGCAGCGGCGTCCGCGGAACCCTTCCGTCCGGGCGACTGCACGGCGAGTGGGGCCTGGTTCGTCTCCGGGCTCGCTCGACCCAGATCCCGTGGGCTGAGAATTCGTGATGGTTCCTGCGAAAGCCGGATGCGGGAAATCTGCACGTCCGGTTTGACGACCGGGAAGTGGAAACGGAGCATGGTGGAGATATTGAGGCACCGACAACCGAAAGGGTCGGCAACGGATAGGCCCCGCCTAAATCACCGCGCCACCTCTCGACTCTACACCCCGATTCGAACCGGAAAAAGATCGCCGAAACGGGCGGAAAGACGAAGGCTTCTGAGACCGGTTTTCCAGGACCGTTACAACCGGAATTCGAGCCGTTCAAGCGGTCTGGTGGAACATTTTTGTATGTGGTAACGCCTACCGTCCGACTACCGGAATACCGCTACCTACCGCTGCGATTTGCTTTCAAATGCTCACAATTGCACAAGTAGTAAACTTACGCAACCTCGCAACAGCAAGAACTTTCAGAGGTTTTCGGCACAGGTTCGCGAACACCTCCGAAGCCGAAGGCTAGAGGTTTGAATCCACTCGGGGATACTTTTCGGAACGTCAACTCACGTGAACCACTGGGAATGCGTTGACTTCATAGCCGGGTGATGCGATATCCCGGGTGCCGGTCGTCGAACAGTTCCGGCAGCAGGCGTGTCCCCAGTCCAGGGCCGCTGGGCAATTCCGCAGCACCGTTTTTGATGACTACGTTGGTATCGATCAACGCCGGATACAGCGTGCGGATGTGGGCTCTTACGGTTTCCTGCCACATGACATTGGGCACGCTGGCGGCGACGTGCAGTCCAGAAAACAGCGTCAACGGGCCGGTGCAATCGTGCATCAACGTGGGTATGTTATAGATCTGCGCCAACTCGGCAATCCGTTTTGTCTCGGTGATTCCCCCCACCCAGGTCGGGTCGGCCATCACATAATCGGCGGCATGGCATTCCAGCGCCTGCCGGTAGTGTTCGCGCGTGATCAGCATTTCACTGATGGCGAGCGGCACCGTGGTGCGCTGTCGCAGCGTGGCCAGCGCGGGCAGATGATCGGGCCGCATCACGTCTTCTGCCCATAACAACTGCACATCGCGCAAGACTTCGCAAATGCGGATCGCGGCGGGCAACGCAAAGAAACCGTGACCATCGAGCATCAGTTCCATGCGGTCCCCCACACGCTCGCGGATCTCGAAAAATGGTCGGAGTGATGCTTTCAGCTCGGGCTGGCTGAGAAATGCTCCCCCGTTCTGTTGATAGGCCTGATCAAGCGGCCAAAGTTTCATGCCGCGATAACCCTCGGCGAGCAGTTCCTCGGCCAGATCTCCCGCCGCGTGGATGCTCTTCCAGTTGTCTTCCAGTGGGCCGGGTTTACCGGGATCCCCATGACCGGGCCAGCCCTGAGCATCGGGAGCATGCGGTGGACGTCGGCCATAAGAGGGTCCGCCGCTGCTGTTGTAAACAGGAATACGGTCGCGCACGGGGCCACCCAGCAGTCTCCACACGGGCTGCTGTAACAACTGCCCCAGAATGTCCCATAAGGCCAGATCAATCGCTGACATGGCCCGCATTTCGGCACCGGTTCCGCCGAAGGAGGCACAACGTTCGTAGAGAAATCGCCAGTGACTTTCGATCGCGAGCGCATCGGCCCCGAGTAACCGTCGCGACATCCAGTCATGCAGGACCGCCGCGACCGCGTGGGGCAGATAATACGATTCACCATGCCCCATAACAGGCATGCCGCTGACGGTTCCTGCATCAGTATGCAGGCGTAACAGCACCAGGCCTGCCATACGGTCATGCGGAATCAGCGTTTCGATCGCCGTAATGCGTGGGCCGCGCTGGTATGCATGTTCCTGCAACGGACTGCTGGCGCGGTGGAGCTGAGTTGATACCGAAGTGTTGGGTGAACTCTCTAACAAGGGGTGACCTTTCCGGATCTGCAGCGTGAGCCATGACGAACGGCTTCACAACTGATATAAACTCTCGCTGATCAATCGGGAAGTCGCTTGCGTGTAAAACATCGAGTGACTTTTCCGGGATCGACGAAATCCTCGTGAACAGATGGTACCGGAGGCTTCGTCGCCTGCCCGCGACGAAGCCCCAAGGATATGGCATGACAATCACCCGTGTCGAACTTTACCCGCTGACCGGAGGCACCGTAGATGGCGGCTGGCCTCAGGGACATGAACCCCAGGAAAATCTCCACACGCTGCTGATCATTCGGAGTGATACCGGCGCGTGTGGCTATGGAAGTTGCTTCACATCGGGTCGGCTGGTCGCGGGTGCCGTCGAACTGTTGTGGCCCTTGCTCAAACGGGAATCTTCGGTCGAGCCTGAACGGGTCAGCGAGACGTTACGACAATCGTCCTTCTGGCAGGGCCGCGGCGGATCGGTCGAGCATGCCATCAGTGGTCTCGACATTGCTCTGTGGGACTTGATGGGGAAAATCTGCCGGCAGCCGGTTTCGCGACTGATGGGGGGCAATTACCGCGATCGCATCAAGCCGTATGGATCGATGCTGTTTGATGAGCCCGACGTGCTGCGACAGAAACTGATCGATGTCGTGGAGCGAGGGTTCCGGGCCATCAAACTTGGCTGGCGACCCTTTGGCCGCAAAGACCGCAAGTTCGATGAACTGCTGGTAAAAACCGCGCGCGAGACCGTGGGTGACGATGTCGAGCTGATGGTCGATGCGGGCGGCAGCGAGCAGTTCTGGCCGCATGGCGTCAACTGGGCCCGCAACACCGCCCACATGCTGGCCGACTATGGCATCGTCTGGTTTGAGGAGCCGTTACCTCCAGATGACATCGAAGGCTATGCCGAACTGACCCGTGTCTCGCCGGTGCCTATTGCCGGTTGTGAAGTGTTGACTCGACGCCAGGCATTTCTGCCGTGGATCGAACGGCGGGCGGTCGACATTCTGCAGCCCGATTGCACGAAGAATGGCGGATTGAGCGAGTCTCGCCGCATCGCGTGGCTGGCTGCCGAGCACAACATTCAGGTGGTGCCACACGGGTGGAACACCGTGGTGGGGTTGGCGGCGGACTTGCAGTTTTCGGCGGCCATTCCCGTCGCCCGGTATGTCGAGTATCTCACACCATGTGCCTACATTGATGGCCTGCTGACGGAACCACTTCGCCTGGATGCTGCTGGTTGCCTCAGCATTCCCACTGGTCCCGGGCTGGGGATTGAAATCGATCCCGCGCGGCTCAAACGCTTCTGTCCCGAACCGATTGTCTTTACCTGATGCCTGATCAACCTGACTGGGATCGCCATCACGCGATCAAGCAACGGCCGACTGGCGTGCGGTGGGAAGTCTTCGCGCTGGCCTGCGGGGCGTCATTTCTGCTGTATCTGCATCGGTATACGTGGAACATCGTCGGGCCGGCCGTGCAGCACGACTTTCAGTTGAGCAACACGCAAACGGCACTGCTGTTCTCGCTGTTCTACTGGACGTATGCCTCGGGGCAGATTCCCAGCGGAGTCATCATCGACCGGTTTGGTCCGCATCGCTTTCTCAGCGTCATGGCCTTCGCCTGGTCGATCTCCCTGGCGGCACTGGGAACGACTTCGCAGTTGGTGATGCTGGGGCTTTTGCGCTTCGTGTTTGGGGCGACTCAAGCCGGTTGCTATCCCGCGCTCACGCAGGTCACACGACAGTGGTTTCCCGCGCGGCAACGCACGGTGCTGCAAGGCTGGATAGCCACGACCAGCGGTCGCGGTGGCGGGGCGATGTCGCCCATCATTCTCGCGACACTGCTGATGGGAACTTGTGGCCTTTCATGGCAACGCTCGTTGATGATTATGGGCAGCTGCGGAATCGCCTTTGCCATCATCTTCTTCTGGCGGTTCCGCAACTCGCCGGAGGAACATCCGGGCGTAAATGCCGCGGAATTGGCCTTGATCCGCGAGGGCGAAATCCCCGTGGTATCGACCGCCGCGCGCGTTTTGCCGGCGGGGCGAGCGTTGCGCAATCGGTCACTGCGGTTCTTCGTGGTCCAGCAGTTTCTCGATGCCGGAGCCGATGTGGTCTTCGTCTCGCTGATTGGCAGTTATTTCCTGCAAGCGCGTGGACTGGAGATGTCGAAGACGGGCTGGCTGGCCAGTTTGCCCTTGTGGGGCGGAGCACTGGGTGGCATCGCCGGGGGCTGGCTGAATGACACGTTGATTCTGCGGACGGGGAATCGTCGCTGGTCGCGCTCGGGTATTGGCCTGGCCGGAAAGGTCATCGGGTGCCTGATGATTGGCCTGGTCACCCTGCCCGACCAAGCCCTGACCGCCGGACTGGTGCTGATGACCGCCAAGTTCTTTGGCGACTGGGCACAGCCTACCGTGTGGGGCACTTGCACCGATCTGGGTGGACGTTACAGTGCGACCGTCTTCAGCATCATTAACACGGCGGGCACGTTGGGGGGCGTGGTGATGCCGTTGATCTTCGGCCTGGTCCTGGACTGGGCGACCGTGACCACGACCGTGGCAGGTGAAGAGGTGACCACCACCGACTGGGCGCCCCTGTTTCTGTTGCTGGCGGGCATGTTTCTGATCAGCGGCCTGTGCTGGATCGGCATCGACTGCACGAAGTCGCTAGAAAAGGATGAAGGTTGAAGGTTGAAGTCCCAGCCAATTGTTACATGAATTCCAATACTATCCCTTAGCCCTTAGCTCTTGACCCTCAACCCTTAGCCTTCCTCACGCCAGAATCTCTCGAATTACGTGGCCATGCACGTCCGTCAGGCGGAAGTCGCGACCGGCATAGCGGTAGGTGAGCCGTTCGTGATCGAACCCCAGCAGGTGCAGCATGGTCGCATGCAAATCGTGAACGCTGGTGGGGTTTTCGACTGCCTGGAAACCGAACTCATCGGTCGCCCCGTAGACCGTGCCCCCCTTGATGCCACCGCCAGCCATGCAGACCGAGAACCCATAATGGTTATGATCGCGGCCATACTTCGGGTCGCCCGCGCCGGTCAGTTCCACCGTGGGAGTCCGTCCAAACTCGCCTCCCCACATCACCAGCGTATCTTCAAACATGCCGCGCTGTTTGAGGTCGGCCAGTAACGCCGCAATTGCCGGGTCGAGTTGGTCGGCCAGGGCCTGATGTGTTTTGGCGATGTTGTCGTGATTGTCCCACGGTTGTCCGGCTCCATGCCACAATTGCACATACCGCACGCCGCGTTCAAGCAACCGGCGGGCAATGAGCGTCTGCCGGCCATGCACCCCGGTACCATAGGCGGCCTGCACATGCTCTGGTTCCTGCGAAAGATCAAAGGCTTCAGACGCGCCCTGCTGCATGCGGAACGCAAGTTCATACGATTGAATGCGGGCTTCCAGACGATCATCTTGCCGAACCGACTGATGCCGCGCGTTCCATAACGCCAGCAGATTCAACTGGCGGCGTTGTTCACCGGCGGTCATCTGCGGGTGTTCAATATTCTCGATGAGTTTCGCTAACTCGCGATGCTGCGAATCGACATAGGTTCCCTGATAGGTGCCCGGTAAAAAACCTGCCTGCCAGTTTTCGTTGTCCTTGATCGGCAGGCCTCCCGGGCACATGGCGATGAAGCCCGGGAGGTTCTGGTTCTCGCTGCCCAGTCCATACATAATCCACGAGCCGACACTGGGCCGCGCCTGCACCGAATCGCCACAATTCATCAGCATCAGCGAGGGTTCATGATTGGGCACCTGGGCATACATGGATCGAATGACGGCGATGTCGTCGATATGTGCTGCCGTCCGCGCAAACAGGTCACTGACTTCAATCCCTGCTTCGCCATAGCGACGAAACTCGAACGGTGAAGGAAACGCCGCCCCGGTCTTGCGCTCGGTCGGTAACGTCACCTGCAGTGCCTGGCCTGCGTGCTTCTTCAGAGCAGGCTTGTGGTCAAACGTGTCGACATGCGAGGGCCCTCCATTCATGAAGAAGTGAATCACCCGCTTCGCCCGCGCGGGGTAATGCGGCAGCTTATCTGGTGCCGTGGCCTGACCGGTCGGGGCTGCCAGACCATCCGCGGTGAGCAGGCTCGCCAGCCCCAGTCCGCCGAGACCCATGGCCGAACGCTGCAAGAGATTGCGGCGGGTCAACAGCCCATCAGCAGGAAACATCTTCGCCTCGCCTTTCACCCGGGGAACTTCGGCAGCTTAGTCAATAAACAGAAACTCGTTCGTGCAGCACAGAATCTGGGCGAGTTGTTCCCAGGCATTCAGACGCTGCACGGTATCGCGCGGGAAATCCTGCTGGGAATCCCAGGTGGTTCCCGCTGCCGACTCCGAAACTTCCTGCACGGTGATCTTCCAAAGATATTGGTCGCTATTGAGCACATCACCAATATCGACCAGAAAATCGAGCGTTTCACCCGATTCAACCGCAATCGTTTGTGCCGGAATATCTTGCATGTTCTGGTGCGCTTTGAGCACCTGAATTTGCTTCGAGCGGGAACTGACCACGAAGGCTCGGATGCCGTCTCCCGCCGGAGGTTCATGCACCAATGTCGATGAGACAGAAACGGTCATCGACTTGGGTGCGGTCCAGCGACGGATGGCGGCGTGACTGCGGTCATTGCCTGGGTGTCCCCCCGTTGCCGTCAACTGCACCCAGCCCAGCGCCGCATCGGGCCAGTTCGGTCCTCCTTGCCAGGCCGCGCCCGTGAAGTGTGGCAGTGCCGTAAATCCGATGACTTGCTGGGCAGACTCGTCGTAAGCACCGTAGCCATATTGCCAGTCGGCCGCCGTCGGTGGAGGCATTGGCAGCGTGTCTGTGGGCGTCTGCGTCACGAATGCCAAAGCTTCCTCGAACTCGCGCGGCGCGGGGCCACGTTGCAAGGTCTGTTGAAACATCTGCTCGATGGCAGTTTGCGGGTTGTCCTTGGGCTGACAGGTCGCGGCGAGGGCCCGCACCCGTTCGAGTGCCAACGGATGATTGAGCACAAACAACGCCTGCTGTGGGACCGTGGTTTCACTGCGCTCGGGCGTGTGCAAATCGGGATTCGCAAAATCAAAAATGCGAAACGTCGCGGGCAGAAACTGACGATCGACCAGCCCATACAAGGTACGTCGGTGAGAATAAGGGGCCCGGAACAAGTCGACCGGCTTGCCTCCCACCGTCAATTCCAGATCTCCCGCCGCGGCGAGCAGCGAATCACGAAACTCTTCAAACGTCAGGCGATGCCGGTTCATCCGCGCGAGAAGCCGATTGCCAGGATCGATCTGCTTCATCACAGCGAGTCGCTGCGGATCAGCAGGCACGGTTGATGCCTGTCGAAAGGTCGCCGACAGCAGCATCTCGCGTTGCAGCCTCTTCAGGCTCCAACCCTCGGCGATGAACCGTGTCGCCAGCCAGTCGAGCAGTTCCGGATGCGACGGAGGACTGCACCGCAGACCAAAATCACTCGGTGTGGTCACCAGGCCCTGCCCGAAGACATGGGCCCAGAGACGATTGACAATGACTCTTGCCGTCAGCGGATTGGAAGGATCGACAATCGCCTCGGCCAACTCGCGTCGACCACTTCCGTGTTGAAACGGCTGGCGCTGTTCTCCCGCGAGAATCGCGAGAAACTGGCGGGGAACATCGGCTCCCTTGGTCAGCGGGTTGCCCCGCTTAAGCACTCGTGGTTCCGCAGGCGTTGCGCGATCAACCAGCACCAGCGCATGGGGAGTTGCATGCGGGGTATTGATGATCCAGCGATCCACATCGCCCTGCAACTTCCAAAGCTCATTCACCGTCGCGGAATCGTAATATGTCTCTGTATGCGTGATCGATAACCGTGGCACCTCACACGGAGCCTCCGCACCATGCAGTACGCCATGCAATTGTTCGTCTGCCGGGGAAAGTGGGCGAGCCGTCAAGGCACTGATGGGTTCAGCCCCTTCCGGTATATGGGATTGTTGCTCAATGTCGGCGAAGACAGCGGCATAACGGTCGATCACTTCCTGAAAACTCTCGGGGGGCGTCGCAAACGCGGCGCGAATGCGTGGGTGCATGGCTTCCGGCGAGGAACGCTGCAACTCGCTGATCACAGCCCTTGCGCGCTCTGCGAAGTCATCGGCGGGCAAGTCAATCAGCGCGTGCCACGGTATCCAGATCGGGTCTTGACGTTTTTGAGCTTCATACAGATACGTTTCCCAGCGACGCACAAAGGCGGGCAGCATGTCAGTTTTTTCAAAGATCTGATCAAAACCTTGAGCCGGATATTTGTCGAGTTCCGTTTGTGCGATCAGATAATCTCGCAGCCGACTGCGGACCCGATTCGACGATTCCAGCCGACTCGCCACCAGTTCGTTTTCCAGCGCTTCAAGCCGCTGCGCGAGTTCAGCCTGCGCTACCGCGGCGTGCTTATCGAGCGGCACAATCTGCTCGGCACAACTGTCGAACACGCCGTACAACGAGTAATAGTCGGCCGTGGGAATGGGGTCGTATTTATGATCGTGACAGCGGGCACAACTCGCCGTCAGGGCCATCGTGCCCCGGCAAACAGCGTCGATCCGATCGTCAATAATGTCCCAGGGGACGCCGAGAAAGCGGCGACCGATCGTGAGAAAGCCCATGGCCGCCATGTCGCCGGCTTCCGCATCCTCAACCTGATCGGCAGCCAGTTGTAATTGTAGAAATCGATTGTACGGCAGATCATCATTCAAGGCCTTCACGACCCAGTCGCGATAGGTCCACGCATGAATCCAGAATCGTTCTTCGCGCGCATAAACGTAGCCCTTAGTGTCAGAATACCGGGCCAGATCGAGCCACAATCGCGCGAGATGTTCGCCATACTGCGGAGACTCCAGCAGGCGGTCTACAACTTGCTCATAAGCCTGATCGGAAGCATCGGCGACAAACGCGGCCACTTCATCTTCGGTCGGCGGAAGTCCGGTCACCGTGTAATAAACCCGGCGAATCAACGTCCGTGGGTCGGCGGAAATCGAAGGCGTGAGCTCCGCCTGCTCCAGCTTTGACAGTATAAACGCATCCAACGGCGTGCGCACCCAGGGTGAGTTTTGGACTGAGGGAATCACGGGTGCCGTCACCGGTTGAAACGCCCAGTGCTTGCGGGCCGCCTCCTCAGACGGAGATATCAACGGCTGCATTGTTTCCGGCCACGGGGCTCCCTGTTCGATCCAGTGAGCCAGTGCCGCAATTTCTCGATCCGATAGCTTGCCCTGGGGAGGCATCTGAACATCGCCGGTCTGCCGCACGGCGGACATGATCAGGCTGGCCTCCGGATGACCAATTTTCAGCGCCGTCCCCGTATCACCCCCGGTGAGGAGCCCCTGGCGTGAATCGAGCCGCAAGCCCCCTTCCTGCTTGCTGGAGCCATGACACTGCACACACTTTTCGACCAGCAGCGGCCGGACTTGAGACTCGAAATGTTCGGTCGCGGGAACATCGGCTCCCCACATGCCCGCGGGACAGATCAGCATCCCCACGACGATCAGCACTCTGGTACTACGGCTGCGTTGGTCTGTGGACATCGGCTTGAGCGATCGAGGGCAATCCGGCATCGATTTGTTTTCCATTACTGATCCGCGTCGAAGTGGCTAAAGTCTGGCGACCGGGGGAAGGTAACTCCCCCCGGTGATTCTTGCTGCAAACGGGAATTCCAGCACCGAAGGGACTTATGTCCCCTCGCTCGTCTTGAGTCTCTTCCACGCGTGTCATTGAGTCCGCCACACGCATCATCGATCTCTGATGGATGCAGGATACTCGATGCGGGCCGCGTCTGTCGACCACGGCGATTTCCTGCAAACACGTTCCGCGACTCGCTATCTCAGCCGGTGCTGTTCGACGATATTCCAATCGACATCAATCCCGAGTCCGGACTCTCGATGCAGCGTTGTGCAGGGCCCCGCGATCTTCAGCGGATTCTTCGCAATCGAAACTTCATGATAGAACGGACCCAGGCAGTCGCCAGGGTAGTCGTCGACCTGCATGTTCGGTGTCGAGACGATGAAGTGCAGCATCGCCGCCGCTCCAACATCCCACTCCAGGTTCGAGCCGATGCTACACGGCACGCTGTGTTGGGCGGCGAGTTCCGCGATCCGCTTCGCCCTGGCGATTCCCCCCTGCTTGCCGGGATACAAACTCAACACATCGCAACAGCCCTGCTCCAACAGTTCACGAGCCTCGATTTCGTCGAAGCAGCTTTCATCGGCGAGGATTTTGCAGCCGGTTTTCTCGCGCAGTTGTTTCAGTCGCGTGTAGTCGCCGCGGATCAACGGTTGTTCCACCATCGCGATTTTGCAATCGACGATCCGTTCCCACGACCACAATGCCTGCTCCAAAGTCCAGCCCCCATTGGCATCGATCATGAGAGTGATCTGGTCGCCGATGGCCTCTCGCACTGCGCGGACCCGGGCGACATCCTGCACAGGATCGGTGCCGACTTTCACCTTGATCGTATCGAAACCAACCGCGACCCGTTCGATGGCCCGCTGTGCGGCGACTTCGGGTGCATACGCCCCGATTGAGAAGCGATTGCGAATCGTCATGTCGCGACACGCCCCGCCCAGCAGATCGTAGACCGGCTTTCCCGCTGCCTTCCCTACCAAATCCCAGCAGGCCATTTCAACTGCCGACTTCGCGAACCAGTTATCGACCGCGACGGCATCAATGCGGCGTTCAATTTCGGCGATGTCGGCGGGATCACAGCCTTGAATCACCGGTGCGAACACATGCTCGATGATCGCCGCGGTCCCCCAGATGGTTTCGCCACTCCAACGCGGCGTGACGGTTGCCTCGCCGACGCCGATCTGGCCATCGTCCGTGATCACGCGGAGCAGCACGAAGTCAGAAACATCGTGCTTGCCGAGTGCCGAGATCATGCGGCGTTCGGGCTTCAAGGGGAGACGGACGCACACGGGTTCCAGTCGGGCAATACGCATGGACGCTTCCTGGTCGGCAAGATTTCGCAAGATCGGTGAGCGCGTCCTCGCAGGCGGGACAAGGACCGATTATAGTCATCGTGCGCGCGACACGCAGGGGAGCCGATGGTGCTACAGGCCGGAATCGCACGAAGAGAACTGACCCCGTTTCATGGTGTCGAACTGACGGGGTGGGGCTATTATATCGAACGCCGCTGGCAAGCGATCCGCGATCCGCTGTACGCCACGGCTTTGGTCGCCGATGATGGCCAGCGACAAGTCGTTCTGGTCGCGCTCGATCTGATGGTCATCGACGCAGCGTTCACGCAGCGCACTCGCGAACGGATTCACGCCGCGACAGGGATTCCGCCCGCAGCGATTCTGCTCACCTGCTCTCATAGTCATAATGCAACCGCCGCGGGGGGGTTGCTCGGTGTTGGTGCGTGCGACCCCTTCTATGAAGAGTGGGCGAGTCGACAGGCCGCGACGGCAGCCATTCTCGCGTTGAAGCAACTCGAACCCGTTCGCATGGTCTGTGCTCAGACCCAAGTCGACGACATCTCCTTCAATCGCACGCGGCCGAATGGGGTCATCGATGCGAATCTGACATTGGCTCGGCTGGATCGTCTGGATGGGTCGGTTCTCGCCGTCCTCGCCAACTTCGGCGCACACCCCACGGTCTGGACGGAATTGATGCCGACAACCGTCACCCGCGATATTCCGGGGGCCATCTGTGATGGTTTGGAAGCGGCCTATCCCGGTTCGATCGCCATGTATCTGCAAGGAGCGTGTGGCGATGTCAACTTCCTTCGGGAGTATGCGACTCTGGAGCGCTGTCATGAACCCGCACAGCAATTGATCCAAGCGGCACTCCTGGCTCTCTCGCACGCCCAACCGGGTGATGGCCCCGTCCAGTTCGCTCAGCAAACAGCCGTGTTACCCACACGCCGCTGGACGCGCGAAGAAATCGAAGCCGACCGCGTTGCCGCCGAACGTCGCTTGCGTGAGAACGATATTTTCGGCTGGCGGGAGACCATCGGCCGCTCGATGACCAACCGTCCCGACGACATGGTCAAACGGCACGGCGGCGATGAACACAAGGCGGTCCGCGCGATGTGCGAATTTCATCTCGCCTGGACCGACCGCATGCTGGTCGATTTCGAGACCCGACCGGAAGTGCTGTCGACCGAGGTACAGGCCCTGCGCATCGGTGAGTTATCGATCGTGTCGAACTCATCAGAGTTCTTTTCGCCCTTCGCGCTGAATGTGCGGGAGCGCTCGCCGAGTCCCTTCACGATGCTGGCCTGTTACGCGAATGGCCGGATCGGGTATCTGCCCGATGCCCACGACATCGCCGCGAAGAGCTACGCGGGTTATCAGTCACCGAAGTATTGCCATCAGTTCCCGTTTACGCCCGATTCAGGTCCGGCCATGTGCGACTCCATGGTCGAGGTTCTGCAAGCCACGCATGCCCCTTCGTAGCCGAAGTCGGAGTTCGTCACAATGATGTTTCTGCGATCGCTGCTGGTCGTACTGAGTCTGGCAACGTGGTTGCAAGCTGCTGAGCGCGTCCCCTGGACCACGTCGCGCGTGATCGGTTCGCCGGAGCCACCGTTGCCATTCAAGACGGAACGCATCTGGCCTGCCATGAGTTTTGAGCATCCAGTCTTTCTGGCCGTACAGCCTGATGCACCGCAGATGTTCGTTGGCGAGCAGGCGGGCAAAGTCTGGGCGTTCGCCATGCGTGACGATGTGACCGAGAAGCATCTGGTCTTCGATGTCAAAGCGTCGATCACCTACCCGACAGAGACCAGTTTTGATGCCCTTTATGGTTGGGCTTTCGATCCCGAGTTCGCCACGAATCGCTACGTCTACTTGTGTTACGTGCTCAAGCCGCAGCCGAATGAAGTTCTGCCGGAAGGCTCTCGGGTCTCACGGTTTGTCTTGAAAACTGCCGATCGCCCGACGATTGACCCCGCTTCGGAAACGATTCTGCTCACGTATCGCGCGGGGGGGCACAATGGTGGTTGCCTCGAATTCGGTCCGGATGGATACCTTTACATTTCAACGGGCGACGGTGCTGGACCCAATCCCCCTGATCAACTCGGGACGGGTCAAGACTGTTCCGACCTGCTGTCGTCAATCTTGCGGATTGATGTCCGTGGGGCGACGGCCGAGAAACCTTATCGCGTTCCAGCCCTCAACCCATTTGTCGATCGTCCGGGTATTCGTCCCGAAATCTGGGCGTATGGTTTCCGCAATCCGTGGAAAATGACCTTTGACCGCAAGACCGGCGAGTTATGGGTCGGCGATGTCGGCTGGGATCAATGGGAACTCGTGCAGCGCGTCACCAAAGGAGCGAACTTCGGTTGGGCCGCTTATGAGGGACGGCAACCCATCCTGCCGAACCTGTCGCCTGGTCCCAGCGTCGTGCAACCGCCCACCATCGCCCTGCCCCACTCCATCGCGGCGAGCGTGACCGGCGGGTATGTCTATCGCGGCCAGAAGTTCCCGGAACTCGCGGGACAGTACATTTTCGGCGACTGGGAAACAAAACGTATTTGGGCGGTCGATCACGATGCCAGTGGGCAACCGATACTGCGCGACCTCGCCGACAGCGGTTTGCAGATTGTCGCGTTTGGTCAGGATCATGACGGAGAATTGTATGTCGCCGACTATGGCCAGGGGGTGATGCATGCGCTCGTCAGAAATCGGCAAGCCCTGCAACCCTCGACCTTTCCGCAAAAACTGAGCGAGACCGGAATTTTCGCGAAGGTCTCTGGGCAGACTCCGAATCCCGGCGTGCTGCCGTTCGAGATCAACCAGCCGCAATGGGCAGACTTTGCGACGGCCGAGCGCTGGATTGCCATCCCCGGCAGCGATTCTGTCATCTGGCATCCGCAGGACCGCGCGATCCCCGGCAGCATGTTTTCGCGTCAGCACGATTTTCCGGAAGGAACCGTGTTGGTGAAAACCTTGTCGCTCGAAATGACGGCGGGCGACCCGAAGTCAGCGAAGAAAATCGAAACGCAACTGCTGCACTTCGATGGTGTGAACTGGCTGGGCTACAGCTATGCCTGGAACGACGACCAGACCGACGCCGTGCTGGTACCCAGCGCGGGCCAGCAGCGGACGCTGCGCATCAGCGATGCGAAATGGTCGGGGGGAGAGCGGGTGCAACGCTGGTCGTTTGCCAGCCGCACGCAATGTATTTCATGCCATACCCCGTGGGCCCAGCACGCGCTCGCCTTTCAGCCCCAACAGTTGCACCGCCCCGTCATGAAAGAGGGGCAGACCGTCTCTCAACTGAAATGGCTCGAAGAGCAAGGCTACTACCGCCGCGTGGATGGGCAGCAGCAGACGTTGGAGCCGTTATCCGAAACGTCGCTGAACGATCTGAAGCCGCTGGCCCGTGCGGATGATCCCGCGGCGACAGTACATAATCTCGCCCGGAGTTACCTCCACGTCCATTGCAGCCACTGCCATCGCTTCAACGGCGGCGGAGCGGGGAGCTTTGAGCTGCTGTCGAAGCTGACCGATGAGCAACTGCTGGTCATCGACACGCCGCCGCGACAGGGAAACCTGGGCATTGACGGGGCCAATATTGTCACACCGGGTTTTCCCGCACAAAGCTTGCTGTATGTCCGCATGGCCAAGTTCGGACGCGGTCGCATGCCCCATCTGGGAGCGGAATTCGTGGATGAGCAGGGCCTGGGTTGGATCGACGGCTGGATCCGTAGTCTTTCCACAGAAGCGACTCCGTCAGCACCAGTACCAGCACTCACTGCAAACGCTCTCGATGACTGGCCCACGGCCGTGCAATGGGCCCGAGCGATCGGACAGCGTCAAGTGATCGCCGATGATCGGGAACGCGTACTGCAACAGGCCGCGGAACATCCATCGCCCCTCGTGCGGGATCTGTTTGCTGGCCATCAACCGGCTAACCGGCAACGAGTGACACTGGGGGCGGTCGTTGATCCGCCAGTCGTTTTGTCTTTGAATGGAACCGCAGAGCGTGGTCGTGTTTTGTTCCACGAGACACCGGGCGTGCAATGCCAGGCGTGCCATAAGCTGACCACCTCTCAGCCGAGCATCGGTCCTGATTTGCGGGAGATGGTCAAGAAGCGCAGCCGCGCGGAATTGCTCACGAGTCTGCTGACCCCTTCGGCGGCGATGGAACCGGCGTACCGCACGCAGATCGTGGAACTGACAAGTGGCCGCGTGCTGACGGGTCTCATTGTCAGGCAGGATGACAAGTCACTCGTCCTCCGCGAATCAAACGGCAAAGATACGGTGATCTCTGTAGCCGACATCGAAACGCAATCGGCGAGCCCGCAATCGCTGATGCCCGAGGGACTGCTGCGCGACCTCACCGCCCAGGAAGCCGCCGACCTGCTCGCTTACCTGGAATCGCTGAAAGCGGCGACAGTCTCGGAGACGGATCGTCAACCCTGATGTGACCTCAATGAAAGTCCCTATCCATGCTGGCGGCAGAACTCAAAGACAAATTGATCAAGGGCCACTCCGTCTTCGGCACCTTCATTCAGCATGCGGTCACCCCGGCCATGGTCGACTTTCTCCCGGAGGGGATGCTCGATTTCGTGATTGTGACGGCGGAGCACAATGCGCTCGATATCGCTGATTTTCTGCCCTTGAAGTACGCGCTCGCGACGAAAGGGATCGCGTGCCTCGCGCGGACTCACAGTCGTGACCCCGATGATGTCTCCAAGGTGTGCGACGCGTTTGATGGCGTGGTGGTACCGTATGTCGAAGACTATGAGCATTGCCAGCGACTGGCGGCTGCGGCGGTCTATCGTCCGCTCAAAGGGGCCGCACTTCAGCGGTTGCTCAACGAGGGTGTCTGGCCGAGTGAAGAGACGCAGCGGTATGTGACACAGGAACGTTGTCGCGACACGCTGTTCATCCCCATGATTGAATCGCTGCCGGGTGTCGAGAACCTGGAGAAAATCTGTTCGATTCCCGGTGTGCATGCGGTCTTCGTGGGGCCGAATGACCTGACTGTCAACATGGGCCTTCCGAATGCCTATGACCATCCCGATTTCATCGCGATCCTCCAGCGGATTATCGAGACCGCCAACCGGAGCCATGTCGCGGCGGGTTGCTGGTTCGGCCAGGTCGACCAGATGCAACGGACGATCCGCCAGGGGGCCCGATTCAACGTCTTCGCGAACGATGCTCTGTTCATGAAAATGGGAATCAGCCAGTCGTTCGATGCACTGCGAAAGACCTAATCTGCGTTACGCCAGGATTTCCTGCACGATCTTCGCGGGTTGCTTGTCGATGAGGGAGACTTCCTGCCGGTTCCGCAGGTAGGTCAGCCTCTCGGGGTCGAGACCGAAGAGGTGCAGCAGCGTGGCATGATAGTCGCTGTGCGTGACCACGTTTTCCACCGCGTGATGGCCGAATTCATCGGTCTGGCCATAGACACAGCCCCCTTTGAAACCGCCCCCGGCCATCCATTGCGTGAAGCCATAGGTGTTATGATCGCGGCCGACTTTCTCGGGACCGGCGTCATTCTGCACGACGGGTAACCGGCCCATCTCGCCGCCCCAATGCACTACGGTCGCATCGAGCAGCCCACGTTGTTTCAGATCGGTGACGAGTGCAGCCGAGGGACGATCGATCTTCTTGCACGCCTTGGGCAACGCCGTGCGGAGGGAGCCGTGATGATCCCAGAATTGATTGCGGGTAAACACTTGCACAAAGCGCACGCCGCGCTCGATGAGTCGGCGGGCGATGAGGCAGCGCGTCCCGAACTCTTTCGTTTCTGGTTCGTTGAGGCCGTACATCTCGTGCGTCGCAGCGGTTTCCTGCGAGATGTCGACGGCTTCTTTCGCCGCCGATTGCATGCGGGCCGCCAGTTCATAACTGGCCATCCGCGCTTCGAGATCGAGTTCCCCCGGATGGCGTGACAAATGATCGCGATTGAGTTCGCGAAGATATCCGAGGTAGGCGTCCTGCGGCGCACCCCGCAATGCGGGCGGCGGGTCGAGATTGAGGATGCGGGGTTCCCGCGGGCGAATCACGGTGCCTTGATACAGCGACGGCAGGAACCCGTTCGACCAGTTCTGCACGCCGAGCACGGGAATGCCATCGGGATCGGTGAGAGCGATGAACGCGGGCAGGTTCTGGCTTTCGGCTCCCAGTCCGTAGGCCATCCAACTCCCCAGCGACGCCCGGCCACCAATCGCCCGGCCGGTGTTGAGCGCGTCGATCGATTGGCCGTGGTTATTCACGCCGGTTTGCATCGAGCGCACAATCGTCAGGTCATCAACGATGCGCGACTGATACGGCAACAGTTCCGAGACATCGGCCCCGCATTCTCCATGCTTCTCGAATTTCCACGGACAACCGAGGATTTTCGCGCTCGCCTGGGCAGCGTTGTCGTACTTGATGTCGCCCGTAAACTTCTGGCCGTCGAGCCGGTTCAACTCCGGCTTCGGGTCGAACAGATCGATATGGCTCGGTCCCCCCTGCATGAACAGCGAAATCATCGCCGTCGCTCGGGCTGGCAGTGGCGTCGGCTTGGGTGTGAGGTCGTAGGTCGGCTTGTCGAGAGCGGGCTTCGCGGGTGCGGCGAGCAATCGGTCTTGCCTCAGCAGCCACGACAACGCCAACGAGCCGAAACCAAAGGTCGCGGAACTCAACACATCCCGACGGCAAACAGAATTCGACAACATCCCGCGATCCTTGGATGAAAACGGTTTGACCAAATCTTGGTTCAATCGACGTACAGAAACTCGTTGGCACTCAGCAGCGACTGGCACAACGAAGTCCAGGCCCATGCTTGCGGGTCGACTTTCTTCTTCGCATCAGGCTCGGCGTTCGCAATCTCGGTCAAGGTCTTGATCTGCTGATCGATGAACCCGCACGCGCTCGCCAATTCCTGCTCACTCGCGGGTCGGCCGAAAATCAACCACCAGGCCCGTTGCACCCGCGCGGCAGGCTCGTCACCCACCTCGGTCTGCAATCGCTGCGACAGTTGCTGACTGATGTCGAGCGCGAATTCATTGTTCATCAGCATCAACGATTGGGGTGTCACCGTCGACGAACTGCGCGACGTGCAATTGGGTTCCAATGTCGGCAGGTCAAAGGCCTCCATGACGGCGAGTGGTCGACTGCGACGGACCTGCACGTAAACACTGCGACGATGCTCTTCGCCATGCAGCGGAATCAACGCCCCGGGCTTGGCTTCGCCATCTTTGTTCTCCTTGCCAATGATGAACTGGCCGACATCGTCTTCCATCACTGGCACGGGTTGACCATACAGCTTGTCGTTCAATTGCCCAGCGACAGACAGCAAGGCATCGCGCACCGTTTCCGCTTCCAGACGACGAATCGATTGCCGCGACAGCAGCCGATTATCTGGGTCGACGGTATCACCCAATGAGGTATGCCCGGTCGATTGCTGATAGGCCGCGCTGTTCAAAATCACACGGTGCAGATGTTTCAAATCCCAGCCGGAATCGACGAATTCCGCGGCCAGCCAGTCGAGCAGTTCGGGATGGCTGGGCCGTTCGCCGAGCACCCCGAAGTCTCCCGCGCTGGCGACCAATCCGCGACCAAAGTGCTGCATCCAGACGCGGTTGACCAGCACCCGCGCGACCAGGGGATGTTGACCGCTGGTCAGATGTTTCGCATAGGCCAACCGCCGTCCCGTGCTTGGGAGCGATTCGTCATCCACCGGGAGCGCCGCGGCCATGTGTCCCAGGACCGACAATTCTCCGGGCGTGACGGGCTGCTTGGGCTGGTCAACATCGCCGCGATGAAAGAGCACCGTCTCGGGAACCTGCCCGGCGACTTCGGTCAGGCAATCGACATAGTCTTCGATTGGCTTCGTCGCGCGGATGTCGGCGACCTGTTTGTCGAACTCTTTGAGTTCATTGGCTGCCTTGGGATCGTACAGGTACAGCGTGCCCGGGTTCACATTCAGGTTCGGAAACTCTTTGAGCAGTTGCTTGTGCTCTTCCGTATGTTCCTTCGCCGGCGTGGCTCGCATCTGCCGGGCGAGTTCGCGACGTTCTTCGGGAATCTCCGCGACTTGCTTGTCAAACGTGGCGGCCAGAAACTCGTCGAGCTTCTTCTGACGCTCGTCCAATACCACTTTCGCCTGGGCTTCGATCTCGGCCGCTTTCGCACGATCGGCGTCGGTGTAGAGGGAGATCCGGCGTTGACCGGGTGGCCGCCATGCCTTCCAGTTATAGGCGGGTTCAAAGACGGCCCGCAGCCGATAGTAGTCGACCTGCGTGATGGGATCATACCGATGGTTATGGCATTCCGCACAACCAACGGTGAGACCGAGTAGCCCGGTTGAGACCACCTTGACGGTTTCCGTCACGACGACATTTCCCGCTTCTTTTGGGGCAACTCCCGAGGCGGTGCCATCGGGGACAGTCCGCAAGAAACCGGTCGCGATCAGGCAATCGAGATCGTCTTCCGAGAGATTCGCGTAGGGTGGTTTGACGAGTTCATCGCCCGCCAGTTGCTCCACCAGGAACCGGTCGAATGGCTTGTTCGCGTTGAAACTGCGAATCACATAGTCGCGATACTTGTATGCGTATGGGCGCTCGGGATCGCGTTCGGAATAGCCATCGGAATCGGCGTAACCGGCGACATCCAGCCAATGCCGACCCCAGCGTTCGCCGTATTGCTGCGTTGCCAGAAGTTCGTCAATCATTCGGGAGATGGCATCGGGAGCCGTGTCCGCCGCGAAGGTTTCCAGTTGAGCGGGAGTCGGCGGTAGTCCCAGAAGGTCGAACGACAATCGTCGCAGCAGCGTGTAACGTGCTGCTTGCGGAGCCAACGTCAAACCCTCGGCTTCCAGCCGCGATAACAGAAAGGCATCGATCGGCGTGCGGATCAGTTCGGGATATTTCGTGACAGGGACCGCCGGGCGCTGGACCGGTTGAAAGGCCCAGTAATCGCGATCTTCTTCTGAGATGTCGCTGAGTTGCGAAAGATCATCGGGTTCCGGGCGAACCGTCTTCGCCCCTTGAGCGATCCACTTCTCCAGAATCTCGAGATCGTGAGCGGGAAGTGGACCACCTTTGGGGGGCATCTCACCCGAACGGACGCGTTCCAGCAGAACGCTGTGGGCTGCATCACCCGCCACGATCGCCGGGCCGCTTTCCCCCCCTTTGACCAGCAGGCGCTGCAGCCGCAGATCGAGCCCGCCTTCGAGGACATTGTCTTCGCCATGACAGTGAAAGCAGTGCGATTTCAAAATCGGCCGCACATGGCGTTCAAAGCTCAGCGGAGCGGTGTCAGCAGCCCAGAGGGAAGTGGCAGAGATGCCAATAGCGCAGCACAGCAGCATCCAACGGCAGGGCATCGCATCACCAGGCGGGAGGAACGGCGGGATCAAATCGGCAAGCGCTGATCAGATTATCGTCCGGGAGCCAGCAATCCACAAGCCAGATTTGATGGGTTCCGGCAGAGATTTCAGACTCGCACGAATTCGGCTGTCCGTCCGGTCGCTCACTGCATTGACTGACACGCGTGGAAGTGACTCAAGGCGAGCGAGGGGACGTAAGTCCCTTCGGTGATAGAATTCCCGTTGGCAGCCAGAATCACCGGGGAGAGTCACCTCCCCCCGCTCGCCAGACTTTAGCCACTTCGACGCGGATCAGTAAGGTGGCGGAGGCCCCCCGGAAGCCGTGGCGATCCGTCCATCTTCCATATGGATGATGCGATCGGCAATGTCGAGCACGCGGGTATCGTGCGTGACCATCAGCACCGGGCAGCCTTGCGTCCGCGCGAGCTTCTGCAAGAGGTTGACCACGTCGCGACCCGACAGGCTGTCCAGTGCCGCGGTCGGTTCGTCGGCAAGTATCAACCGCGGATTGGCCACCAGGGCTCTGGCAACGGCGACCCGTTGCTTCTGTCCCCCCGAGAGTCGCGCAGGGTGGTAGTCGATGCGATCCGCAAGACCCACGTCGTTCAAAATCTGAATGCTGCGCTCTCGCGCTTCATGAGGACTCACTTCGGGATGGAGTTCAAACATCAGTTCGACGTTTTGCCTCGCAGTCAGAAACCCCAGCAGATTGTGCTGCTGAAAGATGAAGCCAATCTCGCGGCGTGTGGCGATCAGGTCGAAATTCGAGGCCTGATGCAACGGGCGGTTCAGCACCGTAAGTTGTCCTTCGCGGACATGTCGCAGGGCACCAATCAGGGTCAGCAACGTGGTTTTTCCGCTGCCACTGGGGCCCGTCAGCAGGACGATCTCTCCGGCATCCACTTCAAAGGAGACATCAAACAGAATCTGCTTCCGCAGGTCACCTTCACCAAATGCGAAGTTGATGTTCGTCGCGTCGATGACCGCTGGCCGATCGACTTCGCCCGTGCCGTCCTCTCGTACCAGCGGTAATGGGGTATTGTCCATGGATGCTCAATGATCAAATGCGAAATGCCCGCCACTCGGCGGTGGCGGCTTTTCAACCCTCAACCCTCAACTCGTTAAAACACATCGGCCGGGTCAGCCGATTGCGCTTTGCGAACCGCGATGACTCCCGAGAGACCACACATTAACAGTGTGAACGAGCCCACCATCACCGCTCGGCTTAACGTCATGCTGAAGGGCATTTGAATGGCCTCGGTGGCCACGCCATACAGCCAGATCGCCAGCATGAACCCCGGTATGTATCCCAGCAGCGAGAGGATGAAGGCCTGGCTGAGAACCACACGCAACAGGTAATTGTCGGTAAAGCCAATCGCTTTCAAGGTGGCATACTGCGGCAGATGATTCGTGACCTCCGTGTACAGAATCTGGTAGACCACCACGAATCCAATGAAGAAGCCGACAGCGGCTCCCATTCCGAAAATGAAGTCAATCGGCGCATTCTCACGCAGAAACGTCACTTCCGATTCAACCAGGGCCGGTTGCGGCATAATCACCGCTTCGGTCCCCAGGTAGGGCTGCAACTCGCGGCACATCGCGACCGGGTCGGCCCCTGGCTTCAACTTCACGAGGCCTAAATCCGATGCGCCAGGGCTGCGATCAGGAAAGAGACGCAGAAAGTTTTCGGGCGTCATGTACAGGTTGCCATCCGTCGTCATCGAAATCCCCACCGTGATGGTGTCGATGACGGTCACGCGGCGACGATTGATTTCCGTTTCCAGAAACCCTACACGCTCCACGGTCTCCAGGACGGGACCAAAAGAATCGCGGCTGAGGCGGTCGAAGATCACATGGTCTCGTAACCGAAGCTGTTCGGCACGTTCGCTGAAGCCCGGCAGGTGAATCAGGGAGGCATCAGGATCGATGCCATAGATCGAAATGGGAAACTCGCGGTAAGTCCACGGGTTCCGCCAGCGCGCCTGAGACATATAGAGTTCTTGAACCTGGTCTACCTGCGGATGTGCGGGGAGACGATACAGCAACCTTCGCGGGAACGTGGCCGATTGAAAGATGGTTTTGGTGCGCGGGCTGACCACCACCAGGTCGGCAGTGATGCGGCGCGTGAAGGCCACGCTGTTGTCCATCGCTCCCTGCCGGATGCCGAGTTGCACCAGCATCAGCATGACGGCGACCACCACACCCGCGGCGGCCACCGCCAACTTCATTTTGTTGTGGGTCAACTGTCTCCAGGCGAGAACAAAGCTCGACATCATCGGCGCTCGCGACTCCCATCCGCAGGGCTGATGATCGACGCGGTCACTGCAGCGTTCTGCGGTGACCTGTTGGCCAGATGTTTGGACGGCGTGGTGGTGGTGACCGGAGTTTCGATCGTCACCTCCACGCGCGCATTGCTCAAGCGTTCCAGTTGGGGAATGTCTTCCGGGAGAAAGTCGATGCGGACTTCAATCACCCGGGCATCGGTATCACTGACGGGATCGTTCGACAGCACGTCTTTCCGGGCGACCATCAAACCAATTTCGGCCACCTGTCCCGTGTAGAACTTGCGCGTACTTTGCACTTTGATGCGCGCAGTTTGCCCCGGTTTCAAATCCTGCATGTCTCCTTCAAAGACTTCCGCGACGGCTTGCATGTGTTTCACGTCACCCAGTTCGAGCAAGCCTTCATCGCGAATCCGCTCGCCGGCCCGGGTGTGGATTTTCAAGATGCGTGCGGCCGTGGGGCTGCGGACTTCCGCGGCGGCTCGTTCCGCGCGGGCATGTACCAACGCCGCGAATGCCGTGGCGACGTCCTGTTCCTGCACTTTGACATCGACGTCTCGGACTTCACGCAGGCTCTCTAACTGACCCTGCGACCGCTGCATTTCGAGTTCAGCCTGTTCGTAGGCCAGCTGCTTGACATCGAGATTTTCCGCCGTCAGCACTTTCTGATCGGCCAGTTGCTGTGCGCGATCGAGTTCCTTCCGGGCGATGGCCAGTTGTGCCTCCATACGGGTGACCAGCGCAGCCTGAGCGGCAATGTCTCCCGCCTTGGCACCCGCGCGCACTTGTACCAATCGGGCTTCCGCGGCATACCAGCGGCTTTCTGCTTCCTGAACTACGGCCTGGCGTCGTTCGGCCACATCCAGCACAGCGAGCACTTGCCCCGGCTGCACATCATCGCCCTCGGCAACCAGCAAGGTCTGCACGGTGGCCCCTTCATTCCCCGACGGAGGAGAGATGCTGAGCACTTGGCCGCGAGGTTCTAAACGACCCAGTGCAGAGATGCGTCGCACCGTTTCGGCGGGGGGTAATGCGGAACTTTCAGCCGGAGATCGCTGCCAGAGATCACGAGCAAAGAGCCAGCCCATTGTGCCGGAGATCGCCAGCAGTGCCAGCGTGATTGCCGCGCAGAGCCAGCGATTGGAACGCGTGCGTCGGAGTATTGGTAATGCCAGGTTCATGCGGACCTCGCTGGTCGCTTGACTGTTTTTCGCCGCCGCGGTTTGGCCGGCGACTCGCTTGCCAGCTTCTCCGCCAGTCGTTCTTTTAAGGCCTTGCCGACCCGCTGAAACAGCGGATCATCGGGTTTCATCAGACCGACAAACTGCCACAGGAACAAACCATCCACCGTCAGCCAGACGAGCAGTTGCTCCAGCCCTTCTTCCGGATCACTCATGAGGCGATCCCGCATCCGCTGGCCGACGACGCGCATCGGCTCAAACAGACCAGGATTGTTCGCCGCCGCGGCGAGCACGGCCAACTTGAACTGCCGCAGCACATTGGGAGACAGCCCGGCGTCGGTCTCGTCCGCCGCAACATCCAGGGCCTCATCCGGGTCCGGAAAGAGAAAGCTCAACATCGCGCGAGCCCAGCGATACCGGGGTTCCGGATCTTCCGCGATCCGAGTCATGAGCATGAGTTCGGCCCGCTCGCCGAAGTGCTGCATCATGCCAGTGAGCAACTGCTCTTTCGTAGGGAAGTGGTACATGACCCCCCCCTTGCTGATGCCGGCTTCCTTGGCGACATTATCGATGGTCATCGCCAAGAGCCCATCGCGAGCCGCCACGCGAATGGCGGCCTCACAAATGCGGTCCATGGAGAGTGTTGTTTTCATAGCCTGCAATCCATCAAGTTGGTTTTACTGTACCGACTGGTCGGTTTGTTGTCAACCGGTTTCCGCGCGATCCGCGATCCTGATTCCTCTGCAACTGGTCTCTCTGGCGACGATCACTTACGATCGCAGTCTCAAACCAAGAGGTCACGCCGCAGGCTGGCTGTCACGTGACAACACCAGAGAAAGAGATGGCCATGCTGTTACGAATTTGTGGCTGGCTGCTGGGTGGTCTGCTGTGTGCGCCGCTGCACACTGTCGCACAGGGCGCGGAGGAACTCCTGGTACAGACCGATCTGTTCCTCGCGCAGCAGGACGGTTACGAACTGTACCGCATTCCCGGCATTGTGGTAACCAAACGCGGAACCGTGCTCGCCTACTGCGAAGCTCGCAAAAGTGCCTCGGGCGATTGGGGACCAATCGACGTCCTGCTGCGCCGCAGTACCGATGGCGGCCAGACCTGGGGACCGCGAGAGCGGCTTGTGAACATCGAAGGGGACTTGCCGATCAATCCCGTCGCGGCGGCACAGAAGCTCGACACGCCGGGCCAGAACACCGTCAACAACCCTGTTGCGATCGTCGATCATCAAACCGGGGCGGTCCATTTTCTGTATTGTCTTGAATACATGCGCTGCTTCTACCTGCGCAGCGACGACGACGGCCTGACATGGACCGACCCGGTCGAGATCACGCCCACCTTTGAGAAATTCCGCCCGGAATACAACTGGCAGGTGATCGCAACAGGGCCAGCCCATGGCATTCAACTGACTCTGGGGCCGCATACCGGACGGCTGGTGGTTCCCGTGTGGCTCTCGCTGGGGACCGGCGGGCATGCCCATCGGCCCTCGGTGACGGCGACGATTTACAGCGATGACAATGGTGTGAGCTGGCACAGAGGCGCGATTGCCGTACCAGATACGCCAGAGTTCGTTTACCCGAATGAAACCGTCATCGTGCAGTTGGCGGATGGGCGGGTGATGCTGAATGCCCGCAGCGAATCGCTGGTCAATCGGCGGCTGGTCACCACCAGTCCCGATGGTGCGACCGAATGGACCACGCCCCGGTTCGATGAGGCGCTGCTCGAACCCGTCTGCATGGCGGGCCTGGTGCGTGTCTTGCTGCCGAGTGCTACGCAACCGGGCTTACTGGCGTTTTCCAATCCGCACAATCTGGAGCGCAAGGACGGCAAAGCCGCTCCCGGCAAAGGTCGCGATCGCGTGAATGTCTCGATCAAACTCAGCGAAGATGAAGGGGCCACCTGGCCCGTCAGTCGGTCGCTGGAAGCGGGTTTCAGCGGCTACAGCGATCTGGCCGCGCTCCCCGATGGCACCCTGCTCTGCTTCTACGAACGCGGCAGCACCGACGGCAAGAACATCTACCGCACCGGCCGCTTAACCGTCGCCCGTTTCAACACCGCCTGGGTGCATGGCGGCGAGTGATCGGCATGGTCACCATAAAAGTGGGGCCAAGTGTCAAGTGCTGAGGGCCAAGTGACAGAGAGTGCCAGGTCTCTCACTTGCCACTCCGCACTTAGCACTCAGCACCTTTTCCGCAACCTGATGCCTCGCGCCTGAGGCCTTTACTCAATACTCATGCGACTCTTCTTCCGACGCGGTGAACGCCTGGAAGTCTGACTTCTTCACCTGCCGAGTCACTTTGTTATCGACTTCGGCCCGAAGTTTGGAGATCGCATCGGCGAGGGTCATCGCCCCGAGCTCGCCTTCAAGGCGATCCCGAAGAGAGACGGTCTGGTTTTCGACATCGCGGCCGCCGACGACCACCATATACGGAATCAGTTCCACCTGGGCATCGCGAACTTTCGCGTTGATTTTCGCACTGCGCAGGTCGCTGGTCACCCGGAAGCCGGCAGCACGCAGTTTCTGCTCGACGTCTCGGGCATAATCCTCGAACTTCTCGCCAATCGACAGCACGCGAACTTGCTCGGGAGCCAGCCACAGCGGAAATGCCCCGGCGAAGTGTTCGATCAACATACCGGTGAAACGTTCGATCGAACCGAACGGGGCCCGATGGATCATCACAGGACGGTGTGCCTGATTGTCGGTGCCGATGTATTCGAGTGCGAAGCGTTCCGGCAAGTTGTAATCGAGCTGGACGGTACCGAGTTGCCATTCGCGACCAATGGCGTCGCGTACCATGAAGTCGGTCTTCGGTCCATAGAACGCCGCTTCTCCCTCGCATTCGGTGAATGGCAGTCCCGACTCGGTCAGCACCTTCCGCAGAGTATTCTGAGCCTGTTCCCACAATTCGGGAGAGCCAACATACTTGTCTGACGCCGGGTCACGACTCGATAACTGCACACGATAGTCGTCGAGGCCGACACTGCCGAGCACGAACTTCACGAGGTCCAGCGTGTCTTTGAACTCCTGTTCGACCTGTTCGGGAGTGCAGAACAGGTGCGCATCGTCCTGAGTCAATCCACGCACGCGCAGCATGCCATTCAGCTCGCCCGATTGCTCATGCCGATAGACGGTGCCGAATTCCGCCAGCCGCACGGGCAAGTCGCGATAGCTGCGCGGTTGGGCCTTGTAGATCTGGACGTGATGCGGGCAGTTCATCGGCTTGAGCGGATACCGCTCGTGCTGCTTTTCCCAGGCCCGTAAGACGGCGACCTTGTCGGCGACTGAACCGGTTTTTGGATACTCACGCACATCGATCTGCATCAGCGCGGCGGTGGCCAGCAGGGTGGTTTCCTGCTCGGCAGAGAGTCCTGCCGCTTGCAGTTGCCTGATCCACCAGTCAACAAGTTGTCCGCCGTCATGCCCGAACAGCGGCGCAAACTGCGAATCGCGATAATAAGGGAAATGGCCGCTGGTTTCGTACATCTCCACGCGGCCGATGTGCGGCGTATAAACCGGCTGATACCCACGCCGCAACAGTTCCTGTTTGATGAACTCTTCGAGCAGCGACCGAACGGTAGCCCCCTTCGGCATCCACAGACAGAGCCCCTGTCCCACATCGTGACTGATGGTGAACAGCCCGAGTTGCTTGCCCAGCACGCGATGGTCGCGCCGCTTGGCTTCATTGACCTGCTCGAGATAGGCGTCGAGTTCTTTCTGTGAGAACCATGCCGTGCCATACAGGCGTTGCAGCGGTTTGCCGGCGGCATCGCCCTTCCAGTAAGACCCGGCAATCGACAGTAGCTTGAAGGCTTTGACGCGCTTGGCATCGGGAATATGTGGTCCGCGACAGAGATCCACAAACTCGCCCTGCCGGTAAAAGCTGACGGTCGGATGATCGGCGAGACCCGTATTGATATGTTCGACCTTCAGTTCCTGCGACAGGCCGGTCATCAACGCGGAGGCTTCAGCCCGGCTGCAGATGAAGCGCTCAAACGCCTCCCCCTCGGCGACAATCTTTGCCATCTCGGCTTCGATACGCGGAAAATCGTCTTCGCTGATCGGCTGCGGCAAAGACATATCGTAGTAGAAGCCATGCCCGGTGGTTGGTCCGAACGCAAGTTCCACGCCGGGAAAGAGCCGCATCACCGCGCGGGCCATGATGTGGGCACACGAATGCCGCAGAATGCCCAGCGATTGTGGGTCTTTTTCCGTGAGGAGCTTGACGGGAACAGGCCGTTCGTCCGAGCATTCCGCGAGGGGTTTCATCAGGTCGACGACGGTTGAACCGACGACGGCCCCCATCGCCTGTTGAGCCAGTCGCGGGCTGATTTTGGCGGCCACATCGTAAGCGGTGGCCTGGTCGGCAAATTCATGGACCGAACCATCGGGCAGGGTAACAGTCAACATCCGGCGAGCTTTCGAGGTGCATGCGTCGCGGCAGATGCTGGTCGATCGAGCACGAGACGATCGTCAGAACCAGCGCAGCGCATTCGACTTCCGACAAGAATACGGGGCTTATACTGTGGTCGAACTCCAGCCGTCAACGCTGAGACTTACCGGGTTCAGACCACGACTGACGACAAAAGGTTCATACGACGCACTGCTCTCCCGGAATTCCGAACCTATAATTATAGTGGACGAGTGTTTTCCGCGTGGAGTGAGGCGTTCCTGGTAAAGGATCTGACGGCGTGTCGTCGAAGTGGATCTGGCCCTTTGAACTAATGGAAAAGCTCGGCGAAGGCGGCATGGGTGTCGTTCATCGGGCTCGTTACGTCGGTAACAATCGCATTGTCGCCGTGAAACTGCTCCCCGATGAGGTCGCGAAAAACCCCACGCTGGTGGCTCGGTTCGATCGCGAACTCGAAATCCTCAAGCAATTGAAGCATCCCCACATCGTCCACTGTTTCGGAGGGACCACCGAAAGTAAGCAGCGCTACTATGCGATGGAGTACGTCGAAGGCGGTACGCTGTCGGAAGCACTCCGCAAAAAAGGACGGCTCTCGTGGGACTACGTGGTTGAGTACGGCATTCAGATCGCCGCGGCTTTGGAATACGCTCACGAGCGGGGCATCATTCATCGCGATATCAAGCCCGCGAACTTTCTGATCACCAAGGCGGGAAAGATCAAACTCAGCGATTTCGGGCTCGCCACCATCGTGGCGGGGCAGCGATTGACCACCGCTGGCAAAACGGCCGGAACCTTCTTGTACATGGCCCCCGAGCAAATTCGCGGGAAGCCCGAACTGACGAATCGCACCGACCTGTATGCCTTGGGCTGCGTCCTGTTTGAGTTGCTTACGGGCGCACCGCCGTTTGATGCCGATGCCCCGGCGGGCATCCTTCATAAACATTTGAAAGAACCCCCGCGCCGCGTGGCGACACTCATGCTAGATTGCCCCGCCGAGTTGGACCGCCTTGTCGATGACCTGCTGCAGAAAGACCCGGAACAGCGCCCGGCAAGTGCCGCCGTGGTGCAACAGCGTCTGGAAGCGGTGCTACGGCCCTCGATCAGTCATGTGGACCCCTTTGCCCGGACGCCCTCGGCACCGGTCTCGCAGGTGGTCAGTCAATCGGCCGATTCTGATGACGACCTGACGACATCCAGGGTGTCCACGGTCGACCGGCGCGTCGTCAGAATTCTGATGGCCCTGGTGGTGCTGTGGGCGATGCTGGCGGGCTGGGGTTGGAAGCTGGCCTGGTCCCGGGCTCACCTGTCGCAAACTTACCTGGCGGCCTGGCATCAACAGGCGCTAGCACCTGGTGCTGGACAGGTTCCCGCGTTGCAGCAACTGGCACGCTTTCCCAACATTTCGTCTGTCACGGCCGAACAACTCGTCAGTCTGATTGAAAGTGAGACCACCACCGAAGCCCGAGTGGCGGCTCTGGAAGTGTTGGAGGCCCATCCGGACACGGGCAAAGCCTTTGTTTCCCGCTTGAATGCCATCGAAAAGTCCACACCCGATCCGACAGTGCGGCAACTCACGGGCAGTGTCCGCTTGAAACTGGTCGCCGCGCTCGATCATTCTGGCCGCGGCGGCTGGGGTTGGGTCACAACAGTGCTGGTCATGGCGATCCTGGGTGGCGGCGCCTACTGGGGCACGCAGCGGCTGCTCAAAACGTTTCGTCAGGTGAGCTAACCCATTGCGCCAACCAGGAACGAGTGAATGGCAACGGATCTGCCCGCGGGGAGTTGGTCAGCGGCGTTGTTCAAGGCACAGACCACGGAAGAGGCTGTCATTTCCCGTTGTGTTGAGCTGGCTCGCTCGGGGATTCGCCGCGAGTTTCCCTGCCAGTTGCCCTTGATGCTGACCGCGGCGGTGAACTTTCATCGACCGCGCGACGTGACCCCCGTCTTTTATGGTTGCTACGACTGGCATTCGGCGGTGCATAGTCACTGGTTGTTGGTTCGTGCGGTACGCTGCTTTCCTGGTGCCGTCTGGAGCCGTGACATTCTTGAATTGCTGGAAGCACAGTTTGATCCGCAATCTCTGGCTCAAGAGGCCGAGTTCCTGTCCGCGCCGGAACGCACGGGTTTTGAACGACCCTACGGACTCGCCTGGCTGCTGCAACTCGTCGCCGAACTTCGAGAGTGGAATGACCCTCTCGCTCAAACCTGGTGCTCGCGGTTTGCACCCTTGGAGGTCATCGCGCGGGAACGGATGCAGGCGTGGCTGGAGCGACTGCTGCGCCCGATTCGCACCGGCGAACATAGTCAGTCGGCCTTTGCCATGGGCTTGATGGCCGACTATGCCCGCATTACAGGGAACTCGCCGTTACGGTCAGTGGTTCAACTGGCTGCGATCCGCTGCCACCACGAAGATCGGTCGGTGCCGATGCATCTGGAGCCTTCCGCCTACGATTTTCTATCTCCCTCGCTGGCATCTGCGGACCTGATGCGGCGAGTTTTGTCCAGAGACGAGTTCTCGTCATGGCTCGATCGGGCCTGGTCAGGGAAATCGTTTCGGACGTCGATGATTCCCGTCCAGGTGAGTGATCCGCGCGATGGCAAGCTGGCGCACTTCGCAGGGCTCAACTTCAGCCGGACTTGGATGGCTGCGGGAATTGCCCAGGGCTTACCTGCCGATCATCGTGCGCGACCAATCCTGGAGCAGATTGCCGCGGAACATCTCACGGCCGGGTTACCAATTTTATGGAGCGACGAATACGCCATCACGCACTGGGTGGGATCCTTCGCGATGTATGCCGTCACACATCGCGGACTGGAATGTACTACGGCTGATGAGTGAAGTCGGCAATCAACTTGCTGGGCCGCAGCCAATAGGAAAAATCGGGCGCGGGAAAGGCATCGCGACTGGCGGGTTGTTGCAAGTTCACGATCATGGGGCGCTGCGTCCCCGCCAGAAACTGCACTTCAAACAGCTCGGTGCAGCCACTGGTGAACTCGAAGCGGCCGATTTCGGTACCGCGCGCGAGGTCGACGATGGCGACGCCGCATAAGAGTTGCTGATGCTGCTGCTGGACGGGGAGGCCGCCGAAGATGTGTTTTTCACGAATGGTCGACATCGCCACGATGGCATAGTTGCCCACCAGACTCAGCCCCCGCAAATAAGCGGGCAAGGCACAGACCGTCTCCCAACCTGATTGCCCTGGGACATGGCGGCAGAGTTCACCGGCTCCGGAATTCAGGAAGTACAAGGCTCCGTTATGCCACCGCGGGGAATGGGGCATGGCCAATCCACGCAGCACGATTTCGCCCGTCGGCACATGCATGATCACGCCGCCGGTCGCTTTGTTGGCACGCCACGCCCCGGGTGCGTTGGTCGTGCCCAGGGCCGTAACATAGCGGGGTTCGCCATCCACCATGGCCAGGCCATTCAGATGGCAGCGGTCTTCCGGAGCAAGTTCGGTCACAAACGGCGGCCTCCACCGCGGCGTGAAACAATGGTCGTGACTGACACCTGCGAGGCAGCAGAACCGCGTGTTGACGACCCACAGACCTTCTTTCCCGAACGCCAGATCGTGCGTGTTCAAGTCACCCGTATGGTAGCTCACGCGGGGCAGAAAGAGCGCATCGTACCGGCCGGGCTCTTCTTCCAGATAGTCGCGTGCCAGCAGCGGCGCATTGGCAAACAGTGTGATCTCATTCCGCGTGGCGAGTGCCAGTCGCGATCCCTGGGCGAACAGCCCCATGGGCTTGTCAAAATCGCGCAGCAGCAACGAGACCTGTTGACCATCCCAGCCCACCAGCGCCAGCTTTCCCGCCTGATACGTGCTGATGGCGATGGACCCACCGGAAGCCTGCAACCATGCGGCAAAGTGATCGGTCATGCTGCATTGAATGCGTGTATGTTCGGGAGGCACAGGGAATCCGGTCGACACGGCGAGCACTTTCTGTATCGAGAAATCGCAATCGAATGGCCGTCTTTATGAAGGGAGCAAATGTAACCAGATACCCGCGTGATTGCATGCCCGGGCTGCGATTACTTCTGATAGATCGGCAGATACCCATACTCCACCGTGAGCGCCAGAATCGCCAGCGAAGTGGCGTAGATGGGGCCCACGGGGGGTTCCGCTCCGTTCATGCCCTTCCAGTGGCCATCGGGTTGCTGCTGCTGCAACAGCTCACGAAAGAGTTGATTGGTGTTGGCCTCCCACACATCCCCTCCCTGCTGATGCAGCGCGATACTCGCATAGTACGTGCCATAGAAGTAATAGCTGCTGTCTCGACGCGGCAGATGCGTGGCCAGGTACCGAACCGCTCCGGCAAACTCTGGGCTGTCGGTCGCCGCGCACACCTGCAGCGCGGTCACTCCGGCGGCGGTCATGATGGGAGAAATGCTGCCCCCCGGCTGATACGTGTAACCCGCACCGCGTCCACTGGGTTGGCAGCGGCGGACGTAAGCTACGGCGTCATCAATGGCTTCCGCGGGAATATCGCAGCCCGCATTTTTTGCGGCACGTAACGCCAGCAGTTGCCACGCGGTGACACTCAAATCGCTGTCGTTACTGATGAGGGTATAACGCCAGCCCCCGCGATGGCGCTGCTCTTTGCGAACCGCCTGCGCATCGAGAATCGCCCGCACGGCTCGTTCCAATGCCGTGCGCACCGCGACAGACTGATCGGGCTCGGCCATGCCCACCACCTCAGCCAGAAACAGCGTGCTGATGCCATGACAATACAGTGGTCCATGACCCGTTTTGTCGACAATTAACCCGGATGGTTGTTGATGCTGCAACAGGTACTCGATGCCGCGGCGAAATGTGGCCGCATACGGTTCGTCGCCGGGGGTATGTCCCGCGGCGAGCAACGCCATCAGCGACAGCGAGGTGGTGGAGGTCGCATCGCCATTGTAGAGTTCCAGATGCCAGCCCCCCGAGGGCTTTTGTTGTTGTACCAGGTACTCCACCGCGCGAACCACGGCTGCATCGATATCGCGATCGAGCGCGGTCGGCTGGAGCAACCGGCTGGCGGGCTCTTGAGCCAGAAGGCCGGCACCCTGGCAGACCAGCATCAGAACCAGTGCGGCACGGTAGGGTCGCTGAAGCACGGGACTTGACATCAGGGCGACACCTGAGGGGTGTTGGCAGCGGGTTGGGCAATTGTCTCAAAATAGCGTTGGATCTGTCGACGATACTCAGGATGAGACGACAAAGCCCCGCCATCGAGAAGGTCGGATTTCAGGTTCCCCTGCAAACGTCCCCAGTTACGCATTCCGTCCAGCGGATTTCTGTGCGGCGCTTCGGCGAGAGATGCTGCCGCGTCGGCCTGGGCAACCTGATTGGGCTCGTTGCCTCCCTGACCCGAGCCAGGCTGAGAGCCTGCACGCTCTTGAGAGTTCTGGCCCGGAGTTTGAGCCTGGCTGGTGCCACTCCCCTGACTCATCGATCGGGCGGCCTGACGCAAGGCACGGGCGGCTTGCTGGTAGTCTGCCGCTGCCTGTTGTACCGTTGGCGATGCGTCAGCCGTCGGTTGACCCATCGGGACCGCCGGGGTGGGATTTCCCTCGGGGTTCTGGGGCATCGGCTGGCCTGGTTCGCCTCCCGGCGCTGGTGCCGATTCGGCCGACTGCAATCGTTGACTCCCCCGCTGGAATCGCTGTTGGGCTTCCGCCAATGCGGCACCTGTCGCGGCGGTCCTGTTCTCCATACCCATCGTATTGTTGCCGGCCGCCTCGCGCAGTTGCTCCGACGCCATTTCCAATTGTTCGGCGGCAGCTTCGGAACTCGCCACGGCGGAGGTGGGGTTACCCTGGGAGATCGCAGATTGAGCGGCCTGTTGTTGTGGTTGTACCTGATTCAATGCGTTGGCGGCGGCAGGGATCGCCGAGGAACTGCCCCGTTGCTGAGCCATTTCCGAAAGCTGATTTTGCAGGTTCTCAGATGCCTCGGCTAGTGCTTGCTGGGCTTGTGCCTGCGAACCGCGCTGCTGCTCGCTCGAGGCTTGGGCCGCGGCTAACTGATTTTGCAATTGCTGCAGTTGCTGCTGCACCAAAGCGGCTTGCTCACCCTGATCGGCCGACTGTGACGAGATGGCAGGGGCTGCTGCCGACAGTTGCTCGCGGGCTGCCGCCGTTGCCTCAGCCGCTGGCGCGAGTTCGGCCTGGTTAACCGCCTGCGCAGCCTGACGGGCCTGTTGTGCGGCGGCTTGAGCCGTTGCCGTTTCGGGGGCTGCCTGACCCGCGGTGTTGGCGAGGGCCTCGGCCAACGCTTCGGCAGCGGCGGCGGCACTCTGAGCCTGTTGTGCCAGGGACTGACCTTGCTCAAAATCGGCAGAAGCGGATTGCGTATCATTTTGCGGAGTCAGCCCGTCCGCGGGGGTGTTCTCGGCTTGCATGGCAGAAGCGGGTGCCGATTCCGAAGTTCGCGCGATCTGTTCCGACAAAGCTCGTTGCTGTCGAGCCATGCTGTCGAGTTGCTCAGCCGTGGCGGCCATTTGTTGTTGTGCGTGAGCATCCATCGCCGCACGTAAAGCCGGTTGCTCGGCGAGTAACTTTTGAAGATTACTGTCGATTTCCTGAGCCGCAGCGCGCGACTCATTCAACGGGGCAGGTTCTGGACGGGACTCTGCCGTGGCAGGATTTCCAGCCGCTGGGGGTGGTGGCTGGGTTGTGTCTGCCGCGATTGGCGGATTCTGTTGGAGTGCTTCCGCGAGCCGTTCGGATTGATTGGCCAGCTGTGTCAGCCGATCGACTTCGTCTCCCAGGTTGCCCAGCGCACGGATGGCGTCATCCAGTTGCTGAAGCTCGGCTTGTGCTGCGGCCAAGTCGTCCAGGGAACGGCTGAGTTCCTCAATCTGTTCGCGCGGGGCCGCTGCCTGCGCCTGTTCCAGCCGTTGCTCGGCGCTGGCCAGTTGCTGCTGCTGAAGTTCCGCCGCCTGTTGCTGGATGGTTTCCCACGGTTCGGATTTGGGGAGACGCTCGCGCCAGGCATCAAACTCTGCATTCAGCCGGGCCTGTTCCTTTTGCCGTTGATCCAACTGTTCCGCCTGCTGAGCGGCTTTCTGTTTGACCGTCGCGGCAGCGGTCTTCTGATGGAGTTCGCGAAGCTCTTGCCGCTGCTCGTTCAACTGCTGCATCAGACGTTGAAGTTCCTGGCGTGCCCCCTGTGTCTGCGCTATCAATTCCCGTGTTTCGGCGGAATTGGCGGAATCGCTGACGACGAAGGTGATAGGGTCACTCCAGCGCTCCTGAGGGAGTGGTGCCGCGCAGTTGTCGATCACACGACTGCGCAATAAGGCCGCCTGTCCGTGCCGTAAACCCAGGGTTTGCAGATCGATGGTTTGCGACCATTGCCCTTGCCGCATCTGACCGGTGGGGCGGGCGAGAGGCCAGACTTTGACCGTTTTGTCTGGCATGGTCAAATGCAATTCCGTCAGGGTCAGTCCGAAATCATCGGCTGCCATAATCTCCATCGTCTGCCGTTCATCGGGGCGCAGCGTGAGTGTCGACGCACCTTCAATGCGTGTGCGTGGCGGTTGATCGGGAAGTACCTCGAGCCGACGAGGTGGCTCTTCTCCCCGAAAGCCTGCCGCGCTTTGCCAATTCAGCATCCAGGAACCGGCTGTGATCGCCGTGAGCTCAATTTGGGCTGTTGTGATCGAAGAGTTGTTCCGCCGGGGCGAGATGCTCGCATCGCGTGGGCCATTCGAGTTCTCAGCGGGCCAATCGATTTCGACGGCTGTCACGGGAAGATCAAAGGTCATCTCCAGCGTAATCCGGCTGCCAGCCATCGCGACCAGATCGGCTCCCACCGCAACGATTTTCGAGGGGAGTCCGGTGTAGGACGGAGGATCGATCGAAGCCTTCAAACTCAACAGCGTTGGTGGATCGACCACGCGCAGTTGATAATCGGGTGAACTCGCAGACGGCCCGAGAATGCGATACTCCGTATCCGCAGTCAACCGTGGTAAACTCGCGATGAAGCCCTGATCAGCCTCCGACCAGACGAGACGGCGTTCATCCCAGGACGTCGTACCTTGAGGTCGCCACATCAAGGTGAGTTGGTCCAGTTGGGGAAGCCCACCTCGTCGAGGAGTTGCGGTCGCGAGAATCGTCACTTCCGAGTTCCGGGCCACAACCCGGTCGCCCAACGGAACCGAAATGCGGTAATTGCGGCCCCAGCCCCAATTTCCCTGGGGTGCGAGCAGACGCTGCCAAGCCAGGCCGTAGCCCCCCATCCAGATCGCGGCAGGGGCCATGACGCAGGCGGCCAGCATCAACCCCAGGCCGAGCGTCCGATAGGCCCGGTCTTGAGGTAAAACGCCCGACCAGTCCACATCATCGAGCAGATCCCACGTTTCACGTTGCACCTGACGTTGCATCAAACGGGCGGCGCGAGACTTGGGAAGTGCCAGGGTTTCCAGTTCGAGCGATGTTCGCACGCGTTCCTGCAACTGCGGTTCCGCCTGTTCGACCCACGCCGCCAGATCGCCCGTGCGGATGCCCCGGCTCAAGGGTCGCCATAATCCCCGGTAACACGCGACTCCCGCCGAGAGCAAGACCACCAGCAAACCACACAGGCGCACGGTTCCCGGGAGATTGACGAACAGATCGACCAGCAGGCAAATCGCCAAAGGGACGCCCACCCCGATCAGCGTCATCCCGATTCCGCGCAGCAGAGTCAGGTCTTGCCACTGCCGCTCGATGGGCCTTAAGCGTTCGGCAATAACAGGCGTCGATTCACTGACCGACATGCGGTGTTCCTCGGCGAGCGGCGGACGACAGGGGCGTATAACCATCCTATCGTCAAGATTTCCGAAGAGAAATGGGAAAATCTGACGGGACATTCCCTGGCGTCGCCGTTGTCTCGTTGTTACCTGTGTGGATTTGACCTCCGGCGTCCCCGGAGTGACAATCGCGGACTCTTACCTGTCTGGTCCATCTCTGGAAGGCTCGTCCATGAGACCCCCATCGCAGCACCGCTCGACGTTCGAGACCGCTCCGCGACAACATCGCCCCGAAAACTTCTGGCGCGACCGTCTCGCCCTCTGCCTGCTGTGGGTGACTGCGGCTACGTCGTTGCCCGCCGCCGAATCGGTTCATCCGAATGTGGTGGTCATCCTGTCCGATGATCAGGGCTGGGGCGATCTCAGCATTCATGGCAACCGCAATCTGTCGACGCCGCACATCGATTCGCTGGCTCGCGATGGGGCGCTGTTTGAACGGTTTTATGTCTGCCCGGTCTGTTCACCCACCCGGGCCGAGTTTCTCACCGGCCGCTATCACCCCCGGGGCAATGTCTTCAATGTGTCAACCGGCGGAGAACGGCTCGATCTTGATGAACGCACCATGGCCGACGTGTTCAAATCCGCCGGTTATGCGACCGGGGCGTTCGGCAAATGGCACAATGGAACCCAGTATCCCTACCATCCCCGTGGCCGGGGGTTCGACGAATACTATGGCTTCTGCTCGGGCCACTGGGGCCATTATTTCAACCCGCCGCTGGAACATAATGGCGAACTGGTAACCGGCGAGGGTTACATGACCGATGACCTGACCACGCATGCGATGGACTTCATTCGCCAGCATCGCGACCAGCCGTTCTTCTGTTATGTGCCCTACAACACACCCCATTCACCCATGCAGGTACCAGACCAGTTTTATGACAAGTTTCGCGCCGCCGCATTGCCCGATCGCTTTCAGAATCCGCAGCAGGAAGAGTTGCCGATGACGCGGGCCGCGCTGGCCATGTGCGAGAACATTGACACGAACGTCGGCCGCATTCTGCAATTGCTCGATGAATTGCAACTGGCCGACAAGACCATTGTGGTCTACTTCAGTGACAATGGCCCCAACAGCTTCCGTTGGAATGACGGTATGAAGGGGCGTAAAGGCTCGACCGATGAAGGGGGCGTGCGGTCTCCGTTGCTCATCCGCTGGCCCGGACAGATTCCCGCGGGTCGCCGTGTTCCTCAGATCGCGGGGGCTATCGATCTTCTCCCATCATTGGCCGCCCTGGCGAATGTGCCCGTGCCGAGTGATCGTCCACTGGATGGGCAAAGCTTTGTTCCGTGGTTGGCAACTGGCAATGCAACGCCGACTGATCGACTCATTTTTTCTCATTGGGCGGGCAAGGTGAGCGTGCGCAGTCAACAATACCGGCTTGATGCTCAAGGCCAGTTGTACGACATGACACAGGATCCCGGTCAGACGACTGATATCGCGGCTCAGTTACCTGCAGTCGCGCAGCAGCTACGGTCTGCCGTCGCCGAGTGGAAACGCGACGTGCTGTCGCAACTGGAGCGCGTCGAACGGCCTTTCACCGTGGGCTATCCTCAGTTCCCGATCACACATCTGCCAGCCCGCGATGGCCTGCCGCATGGAAAAGTCGAACGCAGCGGCAAGGCTCCCAACTGTTCGTTCTTTCGGAATTGGACTTCGGTCGACGATGAAATGACCTGGGATGTAGATATCGCCACGGAGGGCCAGTATGCCGTCACGGTCTACTATGCCGTGCCAGAGAAAGACGTCGGATCGACCATTCGTTGGAAACTGGGCGATGCGGAACTTCTGGCGAAAGTGACGGAGGCCCATGACCCACCGTTGTATGGTCAAGAGCAAGATCGGGTCGATCGTGGGCCGGAATCGTATGTCAAAGACTTTCGTCCCTGGAACATGGGGACCATGCATTTGCCCGCAGGACCAGGCCGCCTGTCACTCCAGGCGCTGCAGGTCACAGGCGCGCAAGTGATGGAAGTCCGCGGCGTCACCCTGACTCTGCAATCGCCCTGACGGGTACCACCAAGGTTAAGGGCCACTATTGGCGGAGTGTCTTTCACTTTCTCGGTACGTTAGACTACCGCCGTTGTTACCACCATCGCAGGGAGGCTGATGATCTTGTCGTCGCCATTTGTCGAAAACGCCATCCACCATCACGATTGTGTCGCCGCTCTCCAGCAGCTTCCAGCGGGCAGTGTCGATCTGGTCTTTGCCGATCCCCCGTTCAATATTGGCTATGACTACGACGTCTACGATGATGCCCGGCATCCGAATCAGTATCTGGACTGGTGCAAGCAATGGATGTCCGGCGTGCATCGCGCGCTCAAAGATGATGGCACGTTCTGGCTCGCCATCGGTGATGAATACGCCGCAGAACTGAAAGTGCTCGCCCAGAGGGAACTCGGCTTTCGATGTCGCAGTTGGGTGGTGTGGTATTACACCTTTGGCGTGAACTGCCGGCACAAATTCACTCGCAGCCATGCCCATTTGTTTTATTTCGTCAAGAACGAAAACCAGTTCACGTTTCGCGATGAGGAACTGGAGAATCGTATTCCCTCTGCCCGGCAGTTGGTCTATGCCGATAAGCGAGCCAACCCCAATGGTCGCCTGCCCGATGATACATGGATCATCGCGCCGACCGCTGCCGCCGAACCCTTACCGAAAGACCGCGGACCTGCGGCATCGACGTGGGTCTTAAGGCCGCAGGATCTCGCCGACCGGTTCACCGCGCAGGAAGATATGTGGTACTTTCCGCGCGTCGCTGGCACTTTCAAGGAACGCGAAGGTTTTCACGGCTGCCAGATGCCAGAACAATTGCTGGGCCGCATCATCCGCACCTGTTCGCATCCCGGGGAGTTGGTGCTCGACCCGTTCAGCGGATCAGGGACCACGCTGGCGGTCGCGAAGAAGCTCGGCCGAAGGTATCTCGGCTTTGATCTCTCGGAACAGTACATCACGCGCGGACTGGAACGCCTGGCCGCGATTTCCGAGGGCGATCCGCTGGATGGGAGTCCTGAACCGACGATGTCGGCCCCGACGACGAAAGCAGGTCGCCGTGTGACCAGCGAAACGACCCCGCAGACACCACGTCCGCGAGGTCGCAAAGCCGCCGCTGCGATCAGTCCCAAGTTACATGGACTGAATGACGAAACTTGAACCGACACTCGGAAGAGTTGTTCCGCAGTAAGACTGGTCAAGTGGCAAGTGCTCAGTGCCAAGTGCGAAAGTGCCCGCCATACTGACATTTGAGGTGGAGCACTCAGCACCGGGCACGTGATGGTTAGACCGTGTTATCGCATGTTCATCGGGCGAACCGCATCAGCCGGTGTCGACAGAGCTTCGTACAAACCGCCGCCGCAGCACTGTGGTTCTTCCGCATCAGCCGTAGCGGCTGTCCGGCGTGAGTTCTTCTTGCCCGGTTCTCGCGCCGGGTAAGCGCAAATGCGTTCGCTTTGAATGCCCGCGAAGAAACCGGAATCGCCATCGTCGGTTTCGATCTTGCCGGCAATAAACCGCCCGCCCATGAACTCGATCATCGTGTACAGGGGATTTTCTGGAGATTCGATTTCCACTTCGTAGTACGAAAAGAAGAAGATGCTTTCCTCGCTCCATTCACCCGTGATCAGGCCGAACGATGCGACGAACGTATCGTCATCGTTGAACTGAAAGCAGTCGGTATTGAAGAAGTCGAGGAACGAGACGATCGTGAAATAGTTCTTGCCGCTGATGTCAGCCGAGGCCGTTTGTGGCGCGGCAAGCGGCAACAACAGGGCTCCGCACAGAATCATCAGGGCAGACAAACGAGACAACATCAATGGCTCCCAAGCTCAGTGGTCGAAGAAGTTTCTAACCCCCTCAGCATTGTGCGGCGAGGCGGTACCGTTCGCCAGTGGAGTTTTCAGGGTTGTCGCGAAACGGACGGGGATTGCAGCACCTGCTGAACATCGTCCTTGGAACCCTTGAGCAAGGACTCCAGGATTTCTCGATGTTCCGCGCTGACGTTGGTGGTTTCCTGGGGGTCGTGTTCCAGATCGAAGAGCAGAACCTGTTGATTCTGCGGGTTGTAGCGAACCTTCCAGAAATCCCGACGGACGGCCTGCAAGACTGGTTGCGAGTCCGACTTCCAGTACAGCAAGGGATGACCAGCCGTTGCCCGTCTGCCTGTCACATCGGGCACCAGGGAGCGGCCATCGGTCGTGTTTGCCGGTCGCTTCGCCGCCGCCAGATCGAGCAGCGTCGACCATACATCCCAGGCCGCCGTGACCCGGGTGATGGTCTCTGGCTTCTGAGGCTGTCCGGGACAGCGAATCCAGAGCGGAACTCGGAGATTCGCCTCGCTGAGCAGCGGGGTTTGAGCAGAGACCGGTGCTCCCGTTAGTGCGGTCAGCACGACACAGGTCTGTTGATCCAACTCGCGTTGTGTTAACTCGGTGAAGACTTGGGAGATCACCGTATCCCAGGCCTTATGCTGATCTGCGGAAGACAACTCATCGCAACGTGGCAATCGGACGTGCAGAAACAGCGGCCGTTTCCGCTTGGCCTGCTGTTCCAGCAGGCTGGCCACATCGGCAGAGAGGAGTTGCCACACGCTCACGGACTGTGGCTGAGCGGCATTGTCGGAGATACGCATGGTTCCGGAACCACTGGCCCATTCTTGCGGATAAAGTTCCACGGGGTGATCGGCAGTCCAGATGCCTGACCAGTGATCCCAGCCCAACTCAAACGGGCTGACGCGGCTGCTCCAGGCACCGACAAACGCCGTGTCATAACCAGTCTTCCATAACAACTGGGAAAGCATGTCCCGATCTGAGGCACGCAGCAGTCGCTGTTCTCCCGGTAGATGCGTGGCCCGGCCCGTATTTCGGCCTGTCATCAGGCTCCAATATCCCGACTCGGCATCTCCACCCCCGGCATAGTGCTGAGCAAACGTGACACCCCCTTCGGCCCACTCAGACCAGTGCGGTAACGCTGCTGCACCTTGTGCGTCCGCGATGCCGAGTTGCTCGACGGTGATCAGCACGAGGTGCGGGCGTTGTCGGCTGGCACCCACGGCGGGGGTGCGTTTCAGACGTTGCAATGCCTGGCGATTCTGGGCTTTCGTCCGCGTCCAAAGTTCGTGGGCCTGATCGAGCGAGTCCATCAAATCCTGTTGGACACCCGATTCCTCAAAAACCTGAGAATTGCGGACTTGTTCACGGAGCGCATCGACAATGCCGCGCGTTGGTCGGGGCGCGTCCGCAGGCCCCGTGCTCTGCGGCTTGACGTCGTCCTGCGACTTGTCGGCCTTGGACTGTGGTGGCGCGGATTGTAACGGTTGTTGTGCCAGCGCGATCAGGCTGGTGATCCATGGAGACTGTACGCCGCCATAACTGGTTAACAGCAGGGGACCGGTGATCAGGAACCCCAGACCCAGTAGGCCATATCCGAATCGCTGAACTGTGCGCATCTGCGTTCTCCTGCGGCGATGAACCCGCAATCGGTATGCCGCGCAGCGCGAATTTGACGGTCGGGCGAGCCCGTTGCATTTCGTAACACACGGGGACTCTGCGTGAGGTGACTGGAATGGCTGCCACGCCGACTCGCCCGAATCTGGCGACTATCGGCCTTGCAGCGAGACCGTTCCCCGGGATTCCCGCAACGCGGCGACTGCCGTTATTGCCATCGGCGGATTTTGCCGATCTGTTGGCAGGCGACTCACATGCAGAAGAACGTCACGATTGCCTGTGCCGCACAGCAATCTGAGAGGATAGACCATGCAGACACTGGCCGCGTTATTGCTTCTGGGGCAGATTGAGAGCGCTCCGCTCGCACGAGGTGTCGAACCACAAAGACTCACGCGCGACCTGATTTCGGTCCAGTATGAAGTCCCGCAGCAGGCTGGTCGGGCGAGGTTGGCACAGGTGCCTCCACCCCCACCCGCCGAAGAGGCCTCCCCCGCGTTGCCCGCGGAAACTTCGCCGGTGTCTGCCGCGCCCGTGGCCACCCCGGTGATGGAAGCGGCTCCTGTCTACCAAATGGATCAGCCTCTGGCGGGTTGTTGCAGCGACGGTGGTTGCGAACCGTGGATCACCGGTTGCCCGTCTTGTCCTAGCTGTCCCAACTGCCCGGGCGGCGGCGGATGCCCCACCTGCATGCTGCACGATGACGACGGCTGCCTGTGCAAACTCAACAGCACCTATGACCTTTACCCCCATTATGCCTATTATCCGCGTTATCACGGATACTACTACTTCCGCCCCTACAACTATCAAACCATTGCCGAGCACCAGCAGATTGCCGCGTGCATGGGGCTGGATCCGCGGATGCCTTACTCCCTCAGCGGATACAATCGCATCTACGCGGGCTTTCCGCAGAAGTACCCGCGAGATCGCAGCCCATTGACTTCGACCATGCCGACCGGCAGTGGTCTGCCAGAGCTCGAGGACTTGCTCACCCAGGCCCCGCAGCCCTAATGGAACCGAGCACCGCTGCGGATGTGGAATAATGCCCTGCTCTGCTCTTATGAATATCAGTTGGACCGCTGTCGCCTGGCTGGCCGTGACCGCCTCATTGTCAGCTGGAGATGTCGTTGACCAACTCCGACGGGAGAGCAACTCGGCTTTCGAGCGCGGGTTGCTCCCCGTCGTCGATTTTCTGGATCATTACTCGGCGGCTGAAGAAGTTCGCCTCCAGCACCTGAGTGACCCCAGTGATCCCGCGGCCATTCGCCGCGCGATGCAACCCCGGCGCGAGGCCCTGCGCAACGCCGTGCAGCAAATGGAGCGTTTCCATCAACCGGCAGCGGCCAGTTGGTCTGCCGATCTGCTGCTGTTGCGACATGCTTTGGCACAAACCGACTTACAACTGGCCATCTGGACCGGGGATCGCCAGCATGTTGCTGCCTTATCACAACAGACACAAAGTCTGGCTTGGCAACAGTATCAGCAGCGCGTGTTCGATGCCCAGTTTCTGGGACATGGGTCGTTGCTGCAACTGATGGACTCCGCGGCACTGTTGCAGTTGCCTCCCGCAACCGAAATCGCACAGCGGAAACGGGTGCTGGGGACTTTGGAGCACTGGGAGCAGCAAGGTGCCGGAATTGGTCGATCCGACGCCGTGCGACAAGCCAGTGTGGAACTGGCGAAAACGCAACTTCAAATCCGCGATGTGCGCTTGCCTCGGGAAGCGCTGCCGCGATTCATCGCAGCCGATCGCCTGGCCCGCGATTTGTTTGCCGATCAGCAGCAGTATGTCACCCACGGGACGGCGTCGTTAAGTGATCTGTCCCGTTCCTGGAGGTTGCGTCGACAGATTCATGACCAGGCCTTATGGCTCGATATGGAACTGCCAGCAGCGTCTCGGCAGGCATTAGGCGAGGATCTGGTCCAACTCGAAATCCTCTCTCAACAGATACGAGATCGTCGGGGACGCGTGGCCAGCGACTTGCTGTATGTTCAGGTCTTGCGTGCCGGGGTGACCGCACGGTAACCGGCAGCCATAAGACATCGACAATTCGAGGTCAGCGCCGCGCGACCGATAACCCCGCGGGGCGGATGTCTTTGGGGCGGGGCGCGTGCTGCTGACGACGTTTTCGCCAGGCTTTTGCCCCCTGATGCAGCACCAACATGCCGATGGCACAGCACAGCAGAAATTTGGCAAACCAGCCGAGAAACAGCCACTGAATATCCTGCATGGCTTCACTCCGATCGCTTACTCAATCAATGACCGGGCACTGGCTTGCAGCACGACTTCGGAATCCCTTAATCCCGGGCCGCCCATCTCCCTGGTGGCATAGCCCGTTTCTGTGTCTTCCCCACGTTGTCGTGGCAAACGCACGGCCAGAATGATTTCCACTTCGTCTGGATACGGGGCGTTCATGAGTGGCCGAATCGGGATCGTAGTATCTCCGCGCTCCCAGAATTGACCGCCACGTCGCACGATCATGCGCACACCGGCCTGAGTATGGCGCAGCTCTCGGCGACTCGTGGGTCGAATCTGCAGCCGCAGAATCCGTAAACGACGCTCGGCGACCATTGCCACGCGATCCGCCAGATCGTCAAAATCCTGCGGGTCGTAACTGGGTTCCCCCTGCGGATCGTTCCAGTTCAATCCGTCGGCGAAGGCCTGTGACCCTTCCCGGGCGGCTTCGATCGCCGCGAGCGACATCCCCGAAGAGATCGCCGCTTCAAAGGTCAGGTCGATCACATAATCCGACATGATCACCAGCACCGGCAATGCAAGCAGCAGTTCCAGCACAATGGTGCCGGCCCGCTTCGCTGATCGTGGCGCGTGTGTAGTCGGACGGAGCATGGAGATGCCTGCGATAGACCAATGCAAGAGGCCGGGCGGTTAGAGCAGCTGACGGATAGCCAAAGCGAGATCGCGAAGTTCCGCCACCAAGGCATCGCGAACGCAGGCCAACCCGGCAATCAATCCAATTCCTACAATCGTTGCCAGCAGAATGTACTCGACGGCGATCGAGCCTTTACGGCAATGGGCGAGGAGCGAGGATGATGGTCGACGACGGAGCATCTGAGGCCCTTTGGCAGTAACACGAGGCGAGCGCATGCTGTGCGCTATAGTCGAAACAACCATCTCGCAGATTGCGTGCCGTTGCCTTGATGAGTCTGTGTTCCGTCAGTGACACCGACGGCGGAGCGAATTCTGTTGGCAGTTAGGTCAGCCAGGCCGATGTCGGCGCTAACCCGGCAGTTTACACTGCCAACCCGCGGAAACATTCCCGTGAGTCAGTCGCGGCCCACTCACCCTGTCATGACCGTCATAACACCGCCAACCCGCTGGCGACGCCCCCACGTCTCGCCCCGCAGTCCCGGCATGAATCCTGCTCTAGGGGGTTTGTTCGTTCGGTGAATCAGGCTTAGAACATGTTTTCAAATGGAGAGCGAGTGCTTGCGGAAAGCAGAAAGCCAGAAATCCGCAGGTTTCCCGCTCTCTGGCTGTTCGCTTTTTGCGTTCCGCTGGAACGATTTGAAAACAGACTTCTGGTGGTTCCGCCTCACTCGTCACTTGGAATGAATTGTCCAACTGCCGTGCTGTTCCTGCGTCGCACACGATCGCTGAGTTCTCAACCGCGTCGCGGCATCGTCACCATCGAAGTGCTGGGGGTGATGCCGTGCCTGCTGATCTTCGCGCTCAGCGTGGCGGAATTCTCGATGGCGTTGCGCCTGAACCATAAGGTGGCTTTCAGCAGCCGGTATGGTGCGAAACTGGCATCGGAACAACCACGGTTTGGTCAAACCTCGTTGGCGCTACTGAATCAACCTCAGACGCCGGACAATCTGAAGTATCGCATCGATCGCTGGCTGGTGGCCTCGAACCTGACACCCTCCGCAGCCGTATTGCTGGAGCACAATGCCTGTGGTGTTGAACAACCACATCAAATGCAGATGGCCAGCGGGATCGAGCTGAGCGACATCCATGAATTGCCGCCGTTGCCCACGCCACAACCGGGCTTGAATGTCTGTTATGCCCGGGTGACGGTCTGGTTACCCGTGGTCGGCAATGTTCCAAATGCCCTGAAAACCTTTGGCCTCGACTGGCAAGGGGCCCTGCTCCGTCATTCCACGGTCTTTCGAGTGGAAGCCGACAACGCGTTCCCGGAACCCGTGATCTCACTGGCGGAAGACTCTTTGCCGAGCGGTATGACTGCCTCGGCTGTGACCGATTCCAATGGCCAACCCCGTTTTCAGATTGCCTCACAACGGTCGGGCAAAACCACGATTACATTTTCCGCGACCGGCAGTCATGACCGTGAGACGCCAGCGCACCGCCTCAAGTTCCGTTGGTCGACCAATGGCCAAGCCCTCAGCGGCGCCAATGGACGAGAATATCGCATGGCGCTGCAACGCCCGGCAGCTGGAAGTCGGCAACTCCTGCAAATCGGGCTAGATGTCTCGGATGATTGCGGCTGTTCCAGCAAACTCGAGATTCCGGTGGAAGTGCTCGCGGGAGATGATCTGCCGTTGACTCCCATTCCCGATCCTGTGAACTGATGCTTGAGTGTGATGCGCCGAACTCAAATCCCACGTACTGCTGAAGTCCACACGACGAGCCGCTACGGTGCGCGTCGCGGTGCCGTGCTGGTCTGGTTCGTGTTTGTCATTCCCCTCATGCTAATGATTTTGCTGGCCCTTACGGATTTCTCCGGGGCGTCGCTCGCGAAAATTGAACTCCGCAATGCCTCCGATGCCGCGGCCCTCTCCGCCATCAAAACCTGGGACCGTGGTGACATCGTCGTCGCGGCGAGTGATGCGGAAGCCATTTTGATGGGCAACATTCAAACCAGCGGCATTCTCTCGCGCGCGGTGACCGAATCGCTGGCACGAGACGACTTGTCCTCGACAGCGACGGTGGTGACATTTGGAACATTAACCACCCGTAACGGAGTGGCCAGTTTCACCGCGGGGATTGACGATCTCGCGCTGCTGTCGGCCGGCGCAGACACCATAGATCGTCAGCGCTGTGTGCTGGTCCAGAAAACCTTGCACGTCCCAAGCATTGGCGGAACCTGGCTGGGCGTTTCGTTTGGCCCATACACCGTGACCACGGAATCTTTTGCACGCATCAGCCCCCATCATCACCTGCCGCAACTGGTGTTTGTTGATGCGGTCACCATGAAAGCCCGACCATAATGCTCGTACCAAGACGCTGGCTGTGCTGTGCGTACCTGATGGCGGTGCTGACGCTCGCTGGCTGCTATCAATCGCCGCGACAGAAACTGATGGGGCGCTGGTACAACGCCGACATGTCACTGCGCTTTCGTCCCGATGGCGTGGTGCTCTTCAACAATCTGGATGGCATGGCCCGCGGACGATACTTCTTTACGGAAGATCCGCAACAGGTCGGCGAGTCGCAAGGGCAACGGAATCTGGTGCTCGACGTAGTCCGTAACGGGGCTCGCCAGCAGTATTCGTTCGATGCCACGTTTCTTTCAGACGACCGGCTGCGGCTGCTCGAAGTTTCGATGACGGCGGTAGACCGGCCCACCGATGCGATCCGGCAATTCGCTCTTTTGCGTAAAGCCGTTGAAAAACCCATAGTCAGCGTCGCTGGACCACGCTGAGCGGCAAAAGCTGCGGGCTGTGCGGTCTGTAAGCTCCCGAGGGGAGTCTCGCAGTGAGAAACTCTACGGGTTTCTCCGCGTATTCGGCTTAGTCCGGATGTAGGCATCTGTCGCAACTTCTCGGTCGTCGGAGTTCTATGCGGAGGAGAAAGCGTCGCCTGATACCAGTCATCTTCCGAAAAACAGGATTGCAAGACGATGGCTGGCGCGGCCGTCACCGACGAACTGACAATTTGTCGCGGCCTCACTCCTACTGAAATAACGGGCACGAAATGGACTTCTCCCGCTGGATTCGCTGGCATCGGCCATTGGCCTTGGGATGTACGGCGTCTCTGCTGTGGCTGGCTCCATCGCTGGCAGACGCACAGCAAGACGTGAGACTCAAAGAGGAAGTGGGCGCGATCGTCGAAGAGGTCGTGACCGCGAAACTCGAAGTGAAGGTCACCCGTCGACGCTCCAAAATCCTGCGCATGAAGCAGGATGTCTTCCGCGTCGCCGTCGCCGATCCTTCCATTCTCGACTTTGTCGCCTTCGGTACTCGCGAAGTCGAAATCATCGGGAAAGAAACTGGCAGTACCACCGTCACTTTGTGGGTAGGGAACCAAGAGGCTCCCAAAGTTCTGAGCATGCTGGTCACCGTGGTCAAAGACGATGCCGTCGATCAGCAGCGCCGCCTGGAGTACGCCGAACTCGAAAGCATGCTGAATGAACTCTTCCCGAACAGCCGGGTGCAGTTGATTCCCATCTCCGACAAGCTGATCGTGCGGGGACAGGCTCGCGACGAGCAAGACGCCACGCAAATCATGTCGGTCATTCGCGAAAACTCCGATCAACTCGGCGTGGGCCAAGCGGGCGGATCGTTGAATGTCACAGTCGGCGGGACCGCGGCTCAGCCCTTCCCCGATGCCTCGCAATTACCCATCAGCAGTGTCATTAACATGCTGACGGTGCCTGGTGAAAAACAGGTGATGCTCAAGGTGCGTATTGCGGAACTGAAACGTTCCTCGTTTCGAGCACTCGGGGCTGATGTCGACTTCACCATCAATGAATTCTTTCTCGCATCGGCGCTGGGAACCTCGGCAGGAAACGCGATCTTCTCGGGAACCTTTGATGACGGGGCTTTCAACGTTGTACTCCGGGCCTTGGAAAATAACGGTTCTGCCAAAATTCTCGCCGAACCCAACCTGGTAACAATCAGCGGCCAACCGGCGACGTTCCTGTCGGGTGGTGAATTCGCTGTGCCAACGGTTGTCGGTGTCGGTGGAGCCCAGGCCGCGACGACCTCATTCAAAGGGTTCGGCACGGCCATCGCCTTCACGCCCACGGTACTCGATAAAGACCGCGTGCGGTTGCAGGTGTCGCCCACCTTCAGCACGTTGAATAAAGATAACTCTGTCGATGGCATTTTCGGCCTCGATACCCGTTCGGTCACCACCACCGTCGACCTGCGGGAAGGGCAAGTGCTGGCCATCGCCGGGTTGTTGCAGGAACAGCAGAACGGACAGATTCGCCGCATTCCCTATCTGGGATCAATTCCCGGCCTGGGCATTCTGGGCAGCGATAAATCGGTGAGTCGCGATGAAACGGAACTGATCATTCTGGTCTCGCCAGAAATGGTCCATCCGCTGGAACCGAATCAGGCACCGCAGATTCTGCCCGGCATGGAAGTGACCGAGCCCGATAACAAACGGCTGTTCTGGTACGGCGATATTGAAGGTCCGCCCAACTGCCATCATCGCAGCACGGTCTGGCCGTTGTATAAGCGACGTCTGAAAGATGCGGGCTACGACAATGTCGAATCGATCCAGCAATCTCAGCAGTATTACATGAGTGGGCCCTTTGGGTTCAGTGAATAACGCCAACTTCAACTACGCTCGGTTGACCGAATTCTGAGGCGATATGCTCAGTGGTCTTACGGGGAGAGTCATGACGACCAATCAGACAAGCCGCCGCGGCTGCCTGTTGATTCTGCTGTCTGCCGCCTGCGGTTGTGCCAGCAAATCCAAGCAGACCGTCTCTGTCGACGAGCTGCGGCCGACACCCATCGGCACGATCAGCGATTCGATCTGGCAACAGCAGGAAGAGAACGCGGAAGCCTCCGACTTCGTGATCTACGAGCATGAATGGGTCGGAAATTCGACCCAACTGAATGCGGCGGGCATGGAGCACGTGAGGCAGATTGCTGCCCGTTCGGCCGAAGTCCCCTTCCCCGTGCTGGTCGAACGCAGCAGCATGAGTGCCGAACCAGGCTCGCGACACGGATTCCCGGTCAATGGACAGGATGACCTGGACATGCACCGACGGGAATTCATTGTGCATGCGCTGGGAGAAATGGGCGTACAGGAATCAGACACCCGTGTGGTGGTCTCGCCCGCGCTCACGCCAGGCTTCCAGGACTTTGAAGCCGAACGTGCCTATAACCGTGGCTTCTCGGATTACAACAATGACGGCGCGGGGATGAACGGCGGTGGCGGATTCGGCGGGTTTGGTGGCGGTGGTTTCTTCTAACCAGTCGTGAGCGTGTTGACGAGTGAGTTCCTACGTATTTCTGAAGGATCTGGACATGGATCGTCCCACGCTCAGGCATGCCGTCGCGATGCTGGCCATTCCATTCTGCCTGCTGACCGGCTGCACACAACTACCGCAATGGGCACAAAGCCCGTTCAGCGATCCCATTAAAGATCGCGAAATGCGCTACAGTTTTGCCCAGGTGATTGAGCAGGATGGCAACCTGTACAAAGCCGAACAGTCGTATCGGCAACTTCAGAAAGAAGCTCCGAAGAACGTGAATTACACCCATCGACTGGGTGTTACGTTGGTGCGTGAAGGTCGCGTCGAAGAGGGCCTCGTCGAACTGCGTAAAGCGTCGGACATGAAACCCGAAGACGTGGCCATCATGAACGACCTGGGTTATGCCCTGGTGATGTCGGGTGAGTATGCCGAGGCTGAAACGATCCTGCGTGAGGCTCTCAAACTCGATCAACGCAACCCGCGCACCATTAACAACCTGGCACTGGCCATGGGGTACGACGGCCGCACTCAAGATGCCTACGAACTATTCCGACGGAATGGAACCGAGGCCGAAGCCCGCTCCAACCTGGCGTATGTTCTGGCACAACGCGGCCAGATGGATCACGCCGTCCGCGAATACAATGTCGCGCTGTCCAAAGACCCGACTCACAAGCCTGCCGTCGAAGCGCTCATCCAACTGTCGGAAATGCAGAAAGATCTGCAGCACCTCGACACCAGCGTCCAATACGCCGGGCAGTCTTCAACCCAGACGATTCAACAGGTCCAACACAACACACAGGGACGTAGCCCGTCGGCAGACACCACATCGAGCTGGCAATCTCCGGCAGTGAACGGCAGCCAGACCACCAGTTCCATGACCGATCTCGTAGAACTGGTGCAGGAAATTGAAGACGCAGAGAGCATCACCCCTGGCAGCCCCGAAATTGTTGCTCCGCGTGATGCGCCGCGTGTCGCCGGTCCCATGGGGATCTGGATGACCGCCCCGGCAAAGTAGCCACTTGGCTACGGATTTCGGTGCTACGGATTGTCGGTCGGTATGTCTGCGAGGTTCGAGATCGGCGAAAGCTGGTCGGTGAACGAACTCGGGTCGAGTGCGCCTCCCGATTGGTGCGCTTCGTGAATGAAGTTCCGAATCTGCATGATCGGTGGTCCGACCAGCAGAATGAAAACCGGCGGCGCCAGGCACAAAATCACCGGGAACAGCATCGCAATTGTCGTCTTATTGGCCCGCTCTTCCACCCGCTGGCGATATTGCCGCCGCATCGTATCGGCGAATTCTGTCACAGCCGTGGCGACGTGCGTCCCGGTCACTTCGGTCTGACTCACCAGCGACGCCAGCGAATTCACATCTTCGGTGTTCATCCGCCGGGCAAATTCCTTCAAGGCCCGTTGCATCGTATCGGCCTCGGCATGGCGGCGGACCACTTCCAGTTCAATCGCAATATCGCGATGAAAAAACTCGATGTCCTTGGCAACTCGCTCCAGCGCATCGCGTAGCGACAAGCCCCCGGTCAGGCACATGCGAATGATATCGAGCGCGTCGGGCAGACCCTTCTGAATGCGATGCAGCCGCGTCGATGACTGATAGGTCAGAATCATGCGGGGCAACACATACGCCACGACGGCAGCAATCCCCGTCGCGAGCAGAATCGTCTGGGGCAGTTTCGTGGTCGGATCGGCCAGAACAGCAGAGACACCTCCCACGAGCAACGTTCCCAGAGCCACAAAGTTGCGGGCTGACAGATACTCAACCAGCGCGTCGGCACCGTAGTACCCCGCGCGACGCAGATCCTGGTTCAGCGCGTCTTGCTCGCCACTCAGCAGCGGAATCGAACCGGCCATGGCACGTCGAAACCGGTTGGGCCGTTCGCGCCGGCTCAATTGTTCCACATCAGCGATATGCCGCAGACGCTGCCGGGCGCGGACGGCCGTCATGCCGAACACGAGTGCCGACAGAAAACCTATCAGAAATGCCGTGATTGTGGCGACGTCAATCCACATGCTTACACCCTAAATGTCACTAGCGTTCCGACCGCATCAACCAGACGACCCAGATCAATCCGATGATTTCGAGTACCATTGCCAGCAATAGCAGCGAGCGTCCCAGCAGGTCATCAAACAGCACAAACAGATGATCGCGACGGAACGAGAACAGGAAGATCACGATCAGCGGCGCAATCGAAGCCACGACCAGTGTCGACATGCGTCCGGCCGCGGTCGCTGCACGAACCTGTCGTTGAGCCGCCAGACGCTCACGAATCACCGTTGTCATCCGATCAAGCGTTTCGGAGAGCGGGCCGCCAGACTGTCGCTGCACGATGAGAGTGGTCGCGAGCAGTTGCATCTCCATCACCCTGACGCGATGGGCCAGCGAGCGCAGGGTTTTCTCAAAACTGCGACCAAGATTCAACTGCTGCTGACAACGCCGGAATTCGTGGCTTAAGACACCGTTCGATTCCTGGGCCACCAGATCCATCGCCTGTTCGACACTCCGGCCCGCACGTGTGGCCCGTGCCAGGGTTTCAATGGCATGGGGCAATTGATCGCTGATCTGTCGCATCCGCCGCGAACGCACCGACGACAGCCACAACAGCGGAATAGCCAGTCCCGACATGGCACCCAAAACGCCCATCAACGGTTGATCGTGGTACAGCCACATCGCACCACCGCAAAACAACCCGCAGGCCAGCATGATCAGAAACGTGGTCGCCGAAGTCAGTTCCGAGCCCGATTCCAGAACCAGTCGGTCAAAGGCCTGGTCGACCTTGCCAAAAAACTGCTGTGGAGATTGTTGATCGAAGACATCCGTCGCGCGACGCAGTCGTAGTGCAGAAGACGCTCCTTGCCCTGCACGACCCACGGCCCACCATTCGCGCACCACCAACCCCACCGCCAATGCGACAGCGGAGATGGAGAGAAACGCCGTGATTAAGATGACTTCCGTACCCATGACAGGGATCCTTACTCGTGAGCCGACAACTCACCGTGGTGGCCCAGCGGTTCCAGCCTTGCGTGCCCAGGTCACGCTCAATGAGTTGTGACGGGGATCCGCCGGCGATCGAACAATTCATCGGGCAGACGAATCCCCGAGGCACGCAATCGGCCCAGGCACATCGGTCGATAGCCCGTGAAGTAAAACTCACCCTGAGCGACCCCGAGTTCATCGACGCCGGTCTGCTCGAAGCCAAAGATGTCTTCGAGATGGAACCCGCCATCACGCACACCCACGATCTCCGAGACTTTCATGACCCGCCGCACGCCCCCCTTTAACCGGGCGAGATGCACCACCAGCGAAATTCCCGATGCGATGTATTGGCGGACGACGGTAATCGGCAACTCAAAGCCACTCATGGCGATCATCAATTCCAGGCGGAACAACGCATCTCGCGTGTCGTTGGCATGAATGGTCGTCAGTGACCCTTCATGCCCGGTGTTCATCGCCTGCAGCATGTCGAGCGCTTCGGGACCGCGGACTTCGCCGACGATGATTCGGTCGGGACGCATGCGCAAACTATTCCGTAACAGCGAGCGCGGCGTGACTTCCCCGACTCCTTCATTGTTGGGCGGCCGGGTCTCCATGCGGATCACATGCCGATGCTGAAGCTGCAACTCGGCAGAATCCTCCACCGTGATCAGTCGCTCATCGAGTGGGATATACTTGGTAATCGCGTTCAGCAGCGTCGTCTTTCCGGCACCTGTTCCCCCAGAGATGAGAAAGCTGACCCGGGCATCGACGGCGGCGGCAAGAAAGTCCACGATGTCATCTCGCAGCGATCCCGCCTCCACCAGATCTTCCACTTGCAGCGGGCGGCGACCGAACCGACGAATCGAAAGTGTCGGGCCATCGAGCGCGAGGGGGGGAATCACCGCATTGATGCGGGAACCATCGGCCAGCCGGGCATCGACCATCGGGCTGACTTCGTCAATCCGCCGACCGACGCGCGACACAATTCGCTGGATGATCCGCATCAGGTGCTGCTGATCGGCGAACATTACACCGGCGGGTTCGAGCCGTCCACCGCGCTCGATATAAACTTCGTGCGGGTGATTGACCAGGATATCGCTGATCGAATCGTCGCGCATCAGGGGTTCGAGCGGACCCAGGCCGAAGACTTCGTCGTACACATCGTCGAGCATGCGGCCACGCTGATCGGCAGCGAGGGTCGGAGCTTCGTCGGTCAGCACTTCCTGCGTGAGGGTGCGGACTTCCCGGGCCAGCTCATCCTTGGCGACATGCGCGAGCATCGAGAGGTCGAGCACATCGACCAGCCGCTCGTGAATGCGGACCTTGAGCTGCTGATACGTCAGCTCGCGCGTGTCGATATCGCCACGGGAACCGTGGGGTGTCTGTCGTAATGAAAACGATTGCAGTGCGGCCATCGCGGGCATTTCGTCTGAAGGAGAAAAATCACTTCATCAAGGCGAAACAGGCCAGCGTGACTCTCGGGGGAGAAGAGCAACGGGTCGGGTCGTCGAGCTGGCCTCCACTGCCCGCCCGTGTCGAGCTAGCGACTGATGGAAACCATTGTGCGGCCAGGAATCACCTTCTTGACTTGTGTTTCAAAGGTCAGATCGGGCGATGACTTGGAAGGATCCTGGGCGATCGGTGTGCGAATCTTGCCGCCGTTCTGTAAGAGTTGGTAGGTCACTTCCGGGGCTTTGCCAAACTCCACCACGGTTCGTTCAGGACCAAGGTAAATTTCCATCTGTCGCGTCGGCATAATCGCTGGCGCTCCCAGCAGATCGTCCAGCGTGATGCGTTCCACATTCTTCGCGGCCAGTCGGGTTTCAAGCGTGTTCGCCGTGGCATTCTGATCGAGTGCGCTGGCATGCGTGGTCAGGCCGGTCAACTCCGTGGGGATCGCAGTTTCAGCCTGACTCAGGAAGGGTTGCATGCTTTCGAGTTCAAACGGCAGCAATTCGATATCGTCTTCACTCCGCAGAGTCAGCGAGAGTTCGCCACGGCCTTCGACCACTTTCAGAATCTTGGCCTGTTGCGGAGTGACCGACAGGGTGACCGTGCCATCCTGTTCCATTTCAATTTGCTGGCCTGGCACGACATTCGTGGACAAGGCGAGCACTTCAACACGTTCCAGGAGTGTTAACGTGACCTCCGGGCGGTCACCTTCCGGTCGCGAACGGAACAAGACATCGACCACAGAGCCGGGACCGGCAAAGCCATGTACCGCGCCGACGTTTTCGATCGAGATCGTCACGCCCCGCAGACCGGGCTTCAAACGCTCGGCGATACCAGGGCCGCCCATGCCCGCATAGAAGTCATCGGGCAGAAAAGCTTCGCCTTTTTTCAAGGCCCGCTTAATCGTGCGGCCGTTGACTTGTTCGGGGTTCCGCATGAAGGCCTGCTTGGCATACGGGCTGGCTTCATACCGTTCGGGTGCCAGTGAGACGAGCGCGATTTCGTTGATGGTGAGCATTTGCCCGGGCATCAGATCCATGGCTGCCGTCGGTACTATCACGTTCTGAATGATCGGTTCCGGTTCGGGCAAAGCCACCATTGGCAGTTGCTTGAGTTGTTGACGGACCACAAAGGCTCCGCCGAGTCCCACGAGGATCGCGAAGATCACAACCGTCATGGTGCCTGAGTTGATCCGTGCCATGAAATCCGACTCCGTAAACAACGACTGACAAACATCACGATCGGGCCAGGTGGCCTGGAAACACACAGGTATCTCGCAGGTCACCGGGCCAGATCATCGTGAGGAGATGACGAGGCGAGGGGTGGCAAAGTGGCCTTTGCCACCCCTCTGGAAGCCGACCGCTGTCACGTCAGACCCGGCCTGCCAAACGCAGGCAACAGGTCTGACGAACGGTCAAATCACAAGACTTACGTATTCTCGTCCGAGCGGCCGTCATCACACAGGGTGATGCATTGAGCACCGCCACGCGGATTCTGATCGTCTTCGGCACGACGGTCTTCGCAGAAGTCCGCCCGGTCGTGGAACCGCACGCCGGCGGTGCTACCGCAATGGCCGCGAATCTGACCGTATGAATAGCTCTGATCGATTTCCGAAATGGCATCTGCCACGTCGGCGAGTTCGATCACCACGACATCCCGGACCGTGGTGAGACCCACGATCAGACCGATGACTGTGACGGTGGAGATGAGAATCAGTTCCGTCGACACGACGAACCCGTTTTCATCTCGCCACAGTCGTTGACACAACGACTTCATTCGGCAGACTCCTCTTCCTCGTAAAATGGGGGATACCACTCGGCCCGCTCCCGCAGATTGGACAAGCCGAGACCGTGAGCCATCTGCAGGCCACGTATCGTCTGTATGCACAATTCAGGCCGACCGGAGGGAAATTCGCATTCTCGGTCGTGTCGGGGTAGGGTCTGCAACGTTCCTGCGCCGTATACCACCTGCATGGCCGACGTTGTTCAATCCTTGAAACACGCACCATGAACACCGGAGACGTCTGAAGCCGTGGATGTACTACACCACTTAAGGCGAAACGCTAACTGTTAACGCGGTTAGCGCTCGGAGTGCAGGCCTGCTGTATGCACAAAGTCCGCTGGTTCCACACCATGCCACAGCGATAGAGCACGCCCGGCGTGCGTGAGGAACGGATAGAACCGCCGCGTTTCCTGGGGTGATAACTCCGAAATCGCGGTCACCAGCCAGTTCGATGCCCGCTCGATCACAACGGGGGGCGGAAGCGCTTCATCAGGAGCATACAGCCACCATTCCAACACATGACCCGTCGCCAGTATGCGATCCGCGGTGACCCCCAGCGGGCCGGCAGCCAACAACGCGGCACCATCCCGCTCGGTGCCGGGCCAAGTCCCATCCCAGTAACCATCGGTCTGCTGTGTCGCCACCATGCGTGCCGTAGACTCTTGCAAGTGTTCGAGCACCTGCTGCCGCATTTCTCGTGAGAGGTAGTGTTCCGTTTCATCGCGTTGTAACAGGGCCGCCAGCGCGAAAAGCCGATGCTGTCCGAAGCAGACACCCTGCGCGAAACGCTGTCGCTGCAGGCGCTCGGCCATGAGATCCCAGTTGATGATCTGGCCTTCGCTCGTGGTCCATTCGCGCACATGCGGGAAGTACAGCAACCAGACGATCGCCGACCATTCGTACTCTTCCTGATTCAAGCGAAAGTCGCGGAAACACTGCGTGATCGCCGCATGCAGCGGCCGTTCGCCCGCAGGAGTCAGCACCGGATAATCGGCCGGCGTTCCCACCTCGGCGAGCCCGGCCAGCGTATGGTCGACATGACTCGACGTCGCGGCCCCTTGCCGGGTGCGGAACGACACGCCACTTGGCTTGTTGTCAACAACCGTCAGGAGTGGTTCGGTCTCGGTCCCCCAGGTGGAACGGAAAGTCCGATGATCGAGCAGCAGTTCGCGCAGCTCGACGCCAGACAGGCATTCCGGATCATCAAATGTGGCTTCGACACCCCAGAATCGCAGAGCATGATCGACATGGTTGATGCTGGGCTTGCCGATTGCCAGTCGTGGTTTCAGCTTGTCCAGAATGCGCAGCAGGTCGGCATCGGAAACGAGTTGGGGATTGAGCTGTCGCGGTTCGATGCGCGCGGGGTTGACAACGGGGTCTGGTAACCCGCGATTTGTCTGAAGTTGTGTATAACGATAGCCGCCGTAGGCCAGGCTCGTGGCGATGATCACGAGATGTCCACAGGTGACAGCGAGGGCGCGATGGGCGTGGGTCATGGTCGTTCCCTCAATTCATTCCGTGTGACCATCGCGGAACTCTGGTCGATTTCCAACAACGATTTGCGGACATAAATGCGGCTAAGCGCGTCTTGATAGACGCTTTGCCACTCACTGCTGCGCTCAAGCGACCGGTCGAGTTCTGGTTGCAGTTCACGACTGACCACCAGTGTGTTGATGCGATATCGATCGAGACGGTCTGACCAACCGGCCTCTGCCACCGAAATGCACAAATAGTCTTGCCAGCACTGGGAGGGGAGCAAATGGATGGCATTCGTGGTGGCCATCACGCGTAAGCCCGGCGGACCACGCCAGGCCAGCCAGTCGCCCCACCATTGCGGAGCGAACACGAGCCCCTCGGGAGGATGTTTCAGCAACCATTGCGTGGCACCCAGCGGAGTCTGATGGCTGAGCAACTGCGTGATGGGCCGCGGCGTTCCTCCGAGAACTGGGCGACTGATGGGCGAAAGGGCGAATGTCAGCCACACACACAGTATGGCCAGGGCCGTGCTACCGAGCGAACGTTGCTGAAACCATTTCGGAAGCGTGAAACCCGTCGTACCGCGTTGCAGCAGGTCGGCCAGATGGGGCGCGATGACCACCGCCCAGACCGGGGCGTACCAGGCAATCATCCGCACACGCAGCATCACGGCGAGATTCAACGCCACCAGCAGCAACACCTCAGCCGAGGAAAACTCGCGGCGACTCTTTCGCAGAACCAGCGCCGTCAGTAACCACGACAGCGCCATCGGCAGGCCTTCCAGCGAGACCATCTCCAGCGGATACCATTCCAGCACCGAGTTGAGATTGGGATGCGTGGGGAAGGCCAGCGTTTGCACGAGCAGGTCGATCCCATAGGGATTCAGGCAGCAACCCAGGACCGCCGCTTCGCAGACGAACCACTCTCCCTGGCTCTGCGGTGAACACCACACCGCCTGCCAGCTCTGTGTCACCCGCCACCGATCGATCAACCGACCACAGGCGACGATGCAGAGAATTCCCAAACCGACAATGAACGAGCCATGCAGATTGGCCCACAGCGTAAAGAGTCCCGTCATCCCCAGCACCAAGACCCATCGCCTGGTCGATTGAGTCCGCGTGAACAACGAAGTCCGGTCACCCAGCCAACCCCACCTGGCGAGAAGCAGAAGAAGAACCGCACACCCCAGTTGTCCAAAGATTTCGGGACGCTGGACGGCATGCCGACTCCACGCGATGCCGAAGGCGAGCACCGCCGCCATCACGGCGACATCGGCACGCTGTGCTCTTTCGAAGCACGCCGCAGTCATCACAAGTGACGTGGCAAGTACGACCAGGGCAAACAGATGCGCGAGGCCTTCCAATGGCAACGCACGATCCGTCAACGCAAAAATCACCTGACCCAGCCACGCCGTAGCCCAAACCGGAACCCCTGTTGCCAATTCGGCAAAGGGGTCGACCGTCGGCAATTGACGCTGTGTCAGAATCCACTCACCGTAAGCGACATGTCCCCAGAGATCGGAATGAAATAGCGGCAAATAGTTATGATAGAGAAATAGCAGGCAGAACCCGGCCACCATCATCAAATGTGCCGGCGTGACCCAGCCCTGTACCCGCGGAATCGCATGGGGGGCGTCTGTGGGGGTGACCGCCGGCAGATCGGCTTCGAGCAGCAACGACATCCGACTTAATCCCTGTGATAGACTCGCGGCGCTAACTGTTCAAGAGAGTTAGCGCCTACAACGCGCAGGCGACGACTCATCGGATCCGTTTGTACGGTTTGGGGACGGGTGCGTCGGATCTCTGCGACACAGTAGGCGGGCCTCCCGCGAACCTGGTCAAGAATCCGCGCCAGGTATTCCCCTAAAATCATCAGCCCGCAGGCGTTGAGCGCGAAGAATGTCAGCGTCACCGCCGCCGCGAAGTGTGGCGCGGTCCAGGTTCCCGAAAGACAGGCAGACCACAGGCAGACAACCCATACGACCGCCGCTGAACTCACCGAAATGGCTGCGATGCCCGCCAAAACCTGCAACGGAGCCCGCGAAAAACTCCAGATGGCTGTTCGCGCCAAACGGCACAGCCCCCACAGAGAGACACGGGGAGTTCCGTCATGACGAGCCAGTCGTTCGACCGAAACTCCTGTTTGGTGATAACCCACCCATGCCCGCAATCCGGGAAAATAGCGCTCGCGTTCGGGCAACGATAACAACTGCTGAACCACAGCCCGGTCCAGCAGGCCAAAATTACCGGCATCCACCGGCTGAGTGATCTCCGCTACGGTGTTCAGCGTGCGATAGAATCCGGCAAACAGCAGCCGTTTGAACCAGCTTTCCTTACGTTGAGTCCGTACCGCATAGACCACGTCATATCCGTTAAACCATTGCTCCAGAAACTGTGGGATGGCCCGTGGATCGTCTTGCAGATCGGAATCCATAATCACGACGACGTCACCCGTCGCCGCTTCCAGGCCCGCCTGCAACGCCGCCTGATGACCAAAATTCCGCGACAGATGCACCACGACGACATGCAGGTCTGGCAGCGCTAACTGATCAAGCCAGTGACCGCTGCCATCGGTGCAACCATCGTCGACAAACACGAGCTCAGCTTCGTCGCAAGTGGCCAGTAACACGGTTTTGAGCTGGTCCACAAGGACGGGTAAAGCCGCCCATTCGTTGAAAACCGGCAACACAACCGAAACAACCGGAGTAACCCTTGGGCGTGGCGTCACTGTTGTCACGGCGGGTTGTCGCGTGGCATTCTCGCGTCGGGTGGTGTTCTCTGCGATCCACATGGAGGGCTGAATCTCTCTGGTATCCCGGTATGCAATTCGCATCTCGTGAGGGGAGCAAACGCTGTACCTGTTCTCCCTCAGGCTGACCCGGCTTCGGAGTCCCCCAGAGAATCCGTCCCTTGTTGAACACCAGTATCGATTCCCAACGTTCACAGCAGGATCTGATGGGTCCGCTGGTCTGCTGGCTGCTGCTCCTGGTGGTGGCTGTCCCGCTGTTCTTGCGAATGCCGCTTACGAATGATGCGGAACTTTTCGACCTTCAGGCGTCTGCGGTGCGGCAAGGGGGCGTGCTGTATCGGGACTTTCTGGAGCCCAATCTGCCAGGTGTCGTCTGGCTGCACCTTCTCTGTCGCGCGCTGCTGGGAGACAGTTCCGAAGCGTTGCGAGTCTTTGATTTACTGATCGGAGCGGGAACACTGACCGCGGTGGCTCAACTGCTGCGCCTCGCGGGGGGCACTTCGCGATTGGTGATGTGGACCGTGTTCGGCCTGGCGGCCTGCTATCTCTCGCAAAGCGAATGGTGCCACTGTCAACGGGATGGCTGGATGCTGTTGCCGGTTTGCATCGCGCTGGTGCTACGCACCCAGGCGACAATCTCGGCCGCAGAGGCACCGGCACGGCGTGCCAGGCTGCTGCGGGCCGGCATCGAGGGCCTGTGCTGGGGACTGGCGGTGTGGTTGAAGCCGCATGTGGTCATTCCCGGAACGGCGGTGATTATCGTGAGTGGTTGCTGGTCGCCGAACCGCTGGCGCTGGGGGCAAGAGCTCTTGGCTGTGCTGGGTGGCGGTGTCGTGGTGGGGGCCGCGGGCGTGTGCTGGATGGTGCAGACGGGCTGTTGGCCAGATTTCATCGAGACCGTTCGCAACTGGAATCCGGATTACTTTGCCGCTGGACGGGCTCATTGGTCGTTCAGTCGCCTGGTCGCGATCACCTGGCGATTGGCTCCGTGGTCTTTGTTGCCGGTCGTAGCGGTCGCACAATGGGCCACCTGGTTTCGCGATGGTTGGCATGCAGGCCACTCGACAGTTCCAGGCCAGTCACCGGCAACGGTCGTGATTTCGCTGGTCGGAGTCCTGTTTGTCGGCTGGACCGGACAGGTTCTGCTGCTGCAGCATCAGTTCGATTATGTTTATCTGCCCCTGATTCTGCTGGCGATTGTGCTGATCGGTGCCTTGGCGACAGCACGACCGAAATCCGTTTCCAGCACGAAGTCACTGGGTTGGCTCGCCTTCGCGGTGATGGTGCTCTCGACGTCACCCCTCACCAGTCATGACCGACTGGCGACCTGGACGCGCTGCGTGACGGGACCAAACAGCCCGGCCCTCAAAGATCGCCTGGCCCATTTGCATCATCCGCAGCTGCGGCAACTCAGCGATATCGAAGCGTTTCTACGAACACAGCAGGTGAGTACGCGTGAAGTCTGCTGCTATAACAGCGACTGCGTGTCGCTGTATCGTCGCTTGTCTTTGTTCCCGCCGGTGAAGTACACCTACTTCTTTGAAACGCTGCAATTCTTTCCCGAGCGACGCCAGCAGGTTCTGCATGAACTCCAGCAGCAGACGCATCGGTTTGTCGTCACCGATTTATTGAGCTGTGGTTTGACTGCCGCGGAAGCCCTCGAGGTTGGGCCAGAGGGTCCACTCGCACCTCCACCGGCCTATCGGAATGCTCCACGGGACATCTATCCGTGGAACTGTCCCGTGGTCTATCGCTCTGGATCTTATCTGGTGCATCAAGTGCAACCAGCAGTGGATCAACAGGAACCTGTTGTGCTGATTCCGTGATTCAACAGTCGGTTTCGATGGCGCTCATCAATCCCAGACGTTTCAACTTTTTGTACAAACCCACGCGGCTGATGCCCAATGCCTGTGCCGTGCGCGTGCGATTCTGATCGTGCGCGGCGAGCGCCTGTTCCAGAATGTCGCGCTCACTGCGGGCGAGTTGCTGTGTCATCGGGTCATGGACCGGCAGGGAAACCGTCTCAGGAACCGGAGTGGGAGTATCCATCAAGGCACCAAACAGCTTGGGCGACAGATCACGCAATGTCAGTTGGCGATCTTCCGCAAAGAGCACCGCGCGACGCATATGATTCCGCAGTTCACGCAGATTTCCTGGCCAGCGATAACGCTGCAACACCTGCAAAAACTCGCGATCGATCGCATCGATTTCAATATGATGTTCCAGGCAGCTTTCCTCGATGAACTGCAAAGCCAGTGGAATGATATCGAGCACACGCTGACGCAACGGAGGCAACCGAAATTCCAGCACGTTTAGCCGGTAATACAAATCGCTGCGAAACTCGGCTTTCGCCGTCAGCTCTTCCAACTCCACATTGGCGGCCACGATCAAGCGCGCCTCAGAGACGCGGGTCTCTGTCGACCCGACCAGTTCATACTCTCCCGATTCAATCACACGCAACAACTTCACCTGCTGTTTGAGATCGAGCACATCAATTTCGTCCAGCAGCAGCGTTCCGCGGCCGGCGGCCTGGAACCGTCCGATCTTGTTGCGCTCGGCTCCAGTAAATGCGCCGCGTGTATGCCCAAACAGTTCACTTTCAATAAGATCGGCGGGCAGACTGCCACAGGCCAGATGCTGAAACGCCCGATCGCGACGAGGCGAGCGATGGTGAATCAACCGGGCCAAAGTGGTTTTACCCGTTCCGGTTTCGCCAATCAGGAGAATGGTGACATCGCGATGAGCCACGCGCAGCAGATCATCCAGCGTGGGAAAGAACTCGGGACAATACGTCCGCAGGCTGATGCCGCCGGCCTCCACCGTTTTGGACACCGGCAACGCCTTGCCGCGTGGTGCCGAGAGCAAATCGGCAAACTGTGGAGAAACCCGGTCCCAGCAGACCTCGCCACCGGTCATTGGTAGATGATCGGCAGCCAGCAGCGAGAGTGCCCCGGCCAGTCCACGCGGATAGGCGGGTCCGCCCACCGTGACGACATTCAGTCGTGGCACGGCATGATCTTGCAGTTTCTGCAACAAATCCTGCAGCGCGGGATGCGAATGTTCGGGGCGGCTATCGATCAGCAAAGTGCTGGCCCGATGCTCTCTCAACAGGCCCAGCAGAGATTCGACCGACCCGGCATACCGTAACCGGCAGCGGAACTGGGTATCGAGTTGTCGTTCGAGATGTTCATAGAGTTCCACATCATGAATAAACGCGACTGCTTCATCGGCCATGCGAAGCGACCCTGTCTGGTAACAACGAGCGCGAGATCGGCGGTTAACTTCCGTGAGTGCGCTGGCGCTAACCGCAAATCCTGCTCCCACTCGCGTAGGCGCTGGCGCTAACTTTTCGCTTTTTGATGTTTCCTGCAAGAACTTGCGAGGTTGACAGTGCGAGATTGGTCACATTTCCTGTTTCAACTTTTGAACAGCTGTCGCCAAACGTCATCAATGCGTGTGTTGACATGTTGCATTCGGGAAACATCTCATTCACCACGCTAGCTCTTCCCGTTCTGCTGCGAATTCACGAAACCGGCACGGCGACTGCGAATGGCTCCACCTTCAGTTCCCGGATCTGGCATCCGTGGCATCCACGGACTGCAAGGATTGACTGCGTGCGCACGACATCGCTTTCTTCACACCCAGAAACGTGGAAGACACGGCTCAACACCTGGACTCCTGTCTGGTGGCCTTCGGGGCTTACGCTCCTGCGATGCTGCACCATCCTTTGTGGCGTGTCATCGTCCGGTCTCTTCGCACAGTCCGATGCCGTAGTAAAGTTAGCGGTGAAGCCGTCAGAAAAGACGGTGGCGACTTCGGTACTCGACACGCCCGTCCGTCCGCTCGATCTCTCGGATCAGGCGATCGAGCAGCGCTTGCAGCACGATGTCACCTATCTGTCTTCCGACGAATTGGAAGGCCGGGGCTTGCAAACGCGGGGTCTCGATCTGGCGGCGGACTATCTAGCGAAGCAATTCCGTGCGGCGGGGCTCAAGACCGACCTGTATCAAGGGACACCATTTCAGGAATTCAAGCTCTACTCTTCCGGAACAACCGGATCGGTTCAGTCGTTAACCATTCAACTGCCCGGCATGGCCGCACAGAGTCTCACGGCGGGTCACGATTACAACTCACTGATGGTCACCCCATCGAAGCCCTTTGATTTTCCGCTTGTCTTTGTGGGCTACGGAATCACGGACAGGCAGCGGAAATACGATGACTATGCCGGGGTCGATGTCCGTGGCAAAGCGGTGATCGTGCTGCGTCATGAACCACAAAAGCACCTGGCCAGCAGTCCCTTTGCCGGTACGGAATTTACGGATCAGGCGTATCTGCTGGAGAAAGTCCGGAATGCCTTTGGTCACGGAGCCGTGGCTATGATTTTGTGTACCGATGCGGCCACGCTCGCGGAAGATCCGTCGCCATCCCCGCCTGACACGCTGATTGAAGCCGAATTGACGTCCGGCATCGGCACCGAATCGTTGCCTGTGGTGCATTGCCGCCGCGCGTTGGTCGAACAGTGGATTCAGACATCACTGGGGCGATCACTTTCCGATCTGGAGCAGCAGATTGATGCGACCTTGAAACCCCAAAGTGCGGAGCTGACCGGCGCGCGCGTGCAAGGAAAAGTTTCGATCGTGCGGCCCGGCAAAGTTGTGCGGAATGTCGTGGGGGTTCTGGAGGGGCAAGGTGACCTCGCTCAGGAAACTATTGTCATTGGCGCTCATTATGACCACTTGGGACGAGGCGGCTGGGGTTCGCTCGCCAGTGGTGCCAACGACGAGATTCACAACGGGGCCGACGATAATGCCTCGGGAACGGCCGTGTTAATTGAAGCGGCTCGACACCTGGCGGCGTTGCCCCAACCGCGCCGGCGACGTGTGGTGCTCATTGGCTTTGCCGCTGAGGAACTCGGCCTGTACGGCAGCAAGCAGTACGTTCAGGATCCGCTGGTGCCCCTCTCTGAAACCATAGCGATGCTGAACCTGGATATGGTCGGTCGTTTGCGAGACCAGCGTTTGACCATGTTTGGAACGGGGACCGCGGTGGAATGGCCGGAATGGCTCGCTCAACTGATGGCACCGCGCGGCCTGCGATTGCAGATGGAACCCAGCGGTTTCGGTCCCAGCGATCATGCCCCGTTCTATGAGCACGGAATTCCCGTCTTGCATTTCTTTACGGGATTTCATCCGGAATATCATCGACCCACCGATGATCCTCAGCGTCTGAATATCGCCGGGATGCGACAGGTCACCGGGTTGCTGGTCGACCTGGTCAACCGGCTCGATGCTTCCAGCGTGCGCCCCAAAGCCTTGGCGGTCGATCAACCATTTCGACTCTCGGCCACGAATTCCATCAACGGCGTGATGGCCGATGAAGCCGTGGCACCGCGACCGCGGTTGGGAGTGGCGCTGGCGGACACCGAAGATAGCCGCGGCGTGTGGCTGCGGCATGTTCAAGACGGAAGTCTGGCTGCCCGGTCGGGTCTGCTGGCGGGTGATCGGCTGCTGTCGCTGAATGGGACCAGCGTGAATCGTGTTGCCGAGACGCAAGCCTTGGTGGCCGAAATTCCGCGCGGGTCTGTCTTGAAACTGGAACTGGAGCGTGGGGGCATTCGCCGCGAACTGGAAGTGCTGTTCACTCCCTGAGCACATTTTCTCCTGAAGTTTCGTGGGACATCAAATGCCACTTGCCTCTGCCTGACCAGAGTCGTCACGATAGTGAACAACCGAGGTCGTCAACTCTGAGGAATTAATGCGATGTGTTCCACAAGAGCCATTTTGTCGATGAGTCTGGCGTGCATCGGGATGACCCTGATGCCAAACGCTACGGCTTTTGCCGGGATTATCCTGGTCACGCAGAACATGGGCGTCGTGACGTTTACCGGAACGGCAGATGCCGACCGTATTTCCGTGCGGGGGTCTCCCAGCCGGGCGATCGTAACGGCCATCGGTCAGTCCAAGTTTCCCTCTTCGCGCCGCTTTGGTGGTACCGTGATGGTGCTGAACGATGTCACCGGCATCGTGTTCAACGGCATGGGTGGCGCTGACAGCCTTTCAGTTCAAATCGATCTGGAAACACTCGATTTTCAAGGCGGCGAAGGTGACGATTCTCTATCGGGGAATATCGGCCCGGCCCAGTCGGTGAATGCCGATATGGGTGCTGACGATGACAGTGTGTTCCTGTCTGCAGACGGTGCGGCCGCGGTCACTCTGTCTCTGGGGGATGGCAACGATACGGTCACGTTGAATAACTGTGCCCTGGGCATGCTCGACATCACCGATGGCGGTGGCAACGAAACCGTGCTCCTCTCAGGGGTAGATAGCCTGCCCGAAGTCGGCATCTTTATGAGCGTGCAATTGGACCTCGGTAACGACCAACTGGTCTTTCAGGGCTGCAACCTCACCAGTGCCGATGAAATGCTGCCGATCCTGCTGAATGGTGGGTTGGAAGAAAACGATCAGGTGGGTCAAATCGATTCGATCTTCACGCCACTGCCCACCATCGAAGAATTTGAAGTCGTGGTCGGCTTTGATCCGCCGCCTCCCCCACCCCCGCCGAGCCGCGCGGCACGTCGCCGCTAGAGTCCAAGGGGAATCTCACTTCTAACCACAGCAAGATCAAACTGGTGATAAGGTCAGTGAACTGCGGATCACCGGGCCAGTAGAGTCGCGAGCCGTAAGGCGGCGAACAGACTGCCGGGGTTCGCGGTTCCCTGCCAGGCGATATCGAGTGCCGTGCCATGATCGACGCTGGTCCGCACGATCGGTAACCCCAGCGTGGTATTGACCGCGGCGTCGAAGGCGAGAGCTTTGACGGGGATGTGCCCCTGATCGTGGTACATGCAGACGAACGCGTCGGTCGTATGTCGTTTCGCCGGAACAAACGCCGTGTCGGCCGGTAACGGTCCTTCAATCTGCCAACCGCGCCCACGAGCCGCATCAATCGCCGGTTGAATGATGCGTTCCTCTTCACGTCGACCGAACAGCCCATGCTCGCCGGCATGCGGATTGAGTCCGCACACGACGATTTTGGGCGGCCGTTGACGGATACGCGTCAGCCCGTCATATGTGAGTTCGATCACTTCCAGAATGCGCTCGGTCGATAAGGCCTCGGCGACCGCATGGTAACCAATGTGCGTGGTGACGAAGGTGCAGGTGATTTCCTCGGAGTACTGCATCATACACGAGCGCGTGGCGTGGGTACGCTCCGCAAAGATTTCGGTATGCCCGGGGTAATGGTGTCCCGCCCGATGCAATGCTTCCTTGCTGATGGGGCATGTTGTGACCGCGGCGACTTCGCCCGTCAGTGCCGTATCGATTGCCTGTTGAATATAGAAGTAACTGGCGTGGCCGGTCTCCGCTGAGATCACTCCAGGCGAGAGCCGCGACCCATCGAGTTGCGGCAGGTGCAGCACGGCCGGATGATCGATGGTCGACAATTCGCTGGCGGAGATCACCCGGCCCGGCAGCGGCCAAGCCAACCGTTGAGCACACGCGGTCAAGACATCCCTGTCGCCAAAAACAACCGGCGTGCAGATAGCAGCGAGTTCCGGATTTGTCAGCGCGCGCAGACACAACTCGGGACCGACACCAGCGGGGTCTCCCATCGTCAAGGCGATGCGCGGTCGTGATGTCACTGTGATCATGGATTACGGGAGGAACGTCCGGGGCTCAATGCAGCGCGAGCACAAGGTATGCTACCACGACCGTTCCCGGATTGCGCAAGGCGACAGTACGAGAAGTTCGGCCCTTTGCGGTTGAGACTCGATCACCTCGCATGGTAACGTAACGCCGTGGCTTTTATGCGAAATTCGCCGTCTCTTCGGGAAGCGAACCCATGTACCGATGTGCCTGGCTCTGGATCATTGTGGGGATGAACTGGCTGTTGCCGCCCGCACAGGCCAGCGAGCCTTGGGCTCAATGGCGTGGCCCGAAAGGCGATGGGCATGTGGTCGAACAGTCTCCGCCGGTGCAGTTTACGGCGAAGAATGTGGTCTGGAAGACCAGTCTGCCGGGTCAGGGACAATCGTCACCCGTCCTCTGGGACGAGCACATATTCCTGACAACGGCCCTCGAAGCCGGCCGTGAGCGCGTGGTGCTTTCAGTGAACCGCGCGACGGGCAAAATCGAGTGGCAACAGACCGCATGGACGGGACAGCCGGAATCGAGCCATCAGATGAACGGCTGGGCTTCGGCCACATGCGCCACAGACGGCGAGCATGTCTATGCATTTTTTGGTCACGGTGGCGGGCTGTTCTGCTACACGAAGACCGGCGAAAAGGTCTGGTCGAAAGAACTGGGCGAGTTCGTCGGGCCCTGGGGGACCGCGGCGTGTCCCATTCTGTATGAAAACCTGGTGATCCAGAACTGCGATTCCGAGTCGAATGCCAGTCTCACTGCGTTTGACAAGTTGACCGGCAAAGTCGTCTGGACGTCGCCTCGGGAAGATTTCCGTGGCTGGAGCACGCCGTTTCTGTTCCATGGCCATGGTGAACCTCAACTGGTGCTGAATGGTCATACCGGCGTGCGCTCTTACAATCCGGTTAGCGGTCAGGAATTGTGGTTCTGCTCCAGTGCGGTGGGTCGGGGCGAACCGACGGTCACCCCCGATGCCGATGGCCGGTTGATCGTGGTGAACGGCTTGCGGGGTGCGGTGTACGCCGTGGCGGCGAAGGGGACCGGCGATGTCAGCCAGTCGCAACGCCTGTGGCAATTTCCACGGAAGACCGATCGCGATTTGCCGTCACCCGCCGTGGTTGGGAACCGGTTGTTGATCATGTCCATGAAGGGGATTCTCACCTGCTGCGACAGCACGAATGGGGCCATCGTGTGGGAAGAACGCGTTGGGGGGAATTACTCGGCGTCTCCCGTGGTGCTGGGGAATGTCGCGTTGTTTGTCTCGGAGGCGGGAGAAGTCGTGGTGATTGACCCTGTTGGGAAGGATCACATTGTCGCAAGAAACAGCGTGGGTGCCAGCGACACCGAAATCTTCCGCTCCTCACTCGCAGCCGACAACGACCAATGGCTGCTACGGTCAGACAAAGTGCTATACTGCATCAGTGAGCGCAATTGATACTGCTCTGTCTGCATAGAATAATTGCAGCAAGTTACTTCCCGTCTTAGAGTACCCAATGACCCGAATCGCGATTCTGGGAGCCAGCGGTTATACCGCGATAGAACTGATCAAGATCCTCTTGAACCATCCGCATGCGGAGTTGGTCGCGGCGACGTCACGTCATGAAGGCTCTCCACTTTTATCGTCGGTGCATCCCAGCCTGTATGGTCGGACCAATCTGCGTTGCGAGGATCTGACCCCGGCTGAAGTCGCTAAACGGGCCGATGTGGTGTTTGGATGTCTGCCGCATGGGGCCAGCATGGCGGCTGTTCCCACGTTGTTAGACGCCGGTTGCCGCGTGGTCGACTTGAGTGCTGACTACCGCCTGCACGATCCTGAAGTCTATGCGGCGTGGTATGGACTGGCGCACACCGATCCGCAGCGCACGCGAAGTTCCATCTATGGTCTGCCGGAACTCTTTGCCGACCAGATTCGCGGAGCGAAATTTGTCGCCAACCCCGGGTGCTACACCAGTACATCGATACTGGCATTGGCTCCGCTGCTGGTGAACCAGTTGGCCGAACCTCGGGGCATTATTATCGACGCCAAAAGCGGTACGTCCGGCGCCGGTCGGTCACCTAAGCTGGGCACCCTTTACTGCGAGGTGAACGAAAGTTTCTCGGCCTACAGTGTGGGCAAGCACCGCCATACGCCAGAAATTGAACAGGTGCTCACCGATCGCTCGGGGCAATCGGTCGAAGTGCTGTTCACGCCCCACCTGGTACCGATGGACCGCGGCATTCTCGCCACCATTTATGCGACGCCGACCAAGCCACTCTCCGAGGCAGAACTACTAGAAATCTATCGGGAGTTCTATGCCGGTCAGCCGTTCGTGCGGATTGTGGACCACATTCCTACAACGAAAGACTCGGCCCATACGAACTTCTGCGACATCACCCTGCGGGTGGTCCGCGGCAAAATCGTCATCCTCGCCTGTCTCGACAACCTGATCAAAGGGGCCTCGGGCGTCGCGGTCCAGAACTTCAACCTGATGTGCGGGTACCCGGAAACGTTGGGACTGTTGCCGCAGAACGCGTGAGCGTCGATCGCGACTTGCATTTTACAACAGTTCAAGAAACCCGGCGATTTCTCCGGCGGCGTGTGTGTCTCCGACGCGGCGAGCAGTGATGAGACCCTGTTCGCCGATCAGTCGGGCTTCGTCCAGCCGCCCCTGCTCGGCCAGGGCCTGTGCGTGCTGAAACCAGGCGGGAACGTAATCGGGAAAATCGACGTGCAGGTTTTGGAACCGGACCTCGGCGGTGGCAAAGTCCCCTTCCTTGAGCCACTCGGTGGCCAAAGCGTAATGCAGGAAAACGTCGCCCGGATCGTCGGCGAGCATCGCTTCCAGTCGCTCACGACGCGATAACGGCATCTCTAACTCCCTGAGAATTCCATTCTTGCAAGTTTTTCACCAGGCAATGTCCTGGGCAGATCGCTACGCCATTCGCGCAGGTTTTCGCGGCCTGTGATCATACCGAAAGCTGAGGTGGAACCGAAATCATCGAGATCGGTCGCAGGCCCTGCGTAAAGTTTGCCAACTCTTCCCGGACTACCGTCTTTACCTGACGCCGATTAGGCAAGCTACACCACAACCAGGCATCCCCTTTCAAGCGCTGTCAGCAGCCGCGCCGATGCTGACGCATACGGAGGGCAGGATGCCGAGTGCTCCGAGCGACGTTGGATCGCCAGAAATAGGACGGACCCACCTGAATTTTCTCACCAGCGGTTCACGAGCAGACCTTCCTATGACACACCGGCTAATCGCCTTTGGACTGTGCTGTGCGGTTTGGTTGTCGTCGACAACGGTCGCCCCAGCAGCCGACGATTTGCGTGAAACCGCGATCGTCAAGGCTGTGAAACGGGCTTCGCCTTCTGTCGTCAACATCAATACCGAAAAAACCACCGTCGATCGAGACGCCGTCTTCGGCGCCGGCAATGCCAAACCTCGCAAGGTGAATGGCATGGGCACGGGGATCGTTATCGACAGTCGTGGCTATATCGTGACCAATCACCATGTGGTGGCCGAAGTCGAACTCATTCGTGCCTCGCTGGATGACGGGGCGACCTACACCGCCTCGGTTGTGGCTACCGACCGCGAGCATGATCTCGCGATCATCAAGGTCGATGCGACTCGTTCGCTGCCTGTAATGCCCGCCGGAACGTCCTCCGACCTGATGCTTGGCGAACCAGTCATTGCTGTCGGTAACGCGTTTGGCTATCAAAGCACCGTGACCTCCGGCATCGTGAGTGCCTTGTCTCGCGATGTGGAAGTGAACGAAACACAGTCTTACCGGAACCTCATTCAAACCGACGCCAGCATCAACCCGGGAAACAGTGGTGGTCCGCTGTTGAACATGAATGGCGAAGTGGTCGGGGTGAACGTGGCGATTCGGGCCGGAGCCCAGCGAATTGGGTTCGCGATTCCCATCGACGACGCCCGCCGCATCGTCGCCCGGATGATGAGCATCGAACAATTGAACCAGACGTTTCATGGTCTGGATGCCAAAGATGTGAAGCAAGGCCAGAAGCGGGAGTTGCATGTCGCGGGACTTTCCGCTGACAGCCCGGCCGCCAAGGCCGGACTGCAAACCGGTGATATTGTGACGAAAGTCGGCGACCGGCCGATTGTCGACTCTGTGGATTGGGAACTGGCTTTGCTCGGTCGATCGGCGGGTGATACTGTCGAAGTGGTTGTCCGTCGAGGTGAGAAACTGGAAACGCTGACCCTTGCGTTGGCTCCGTATGTCGGTGGTCGGTCGCGAGTAAATACCGAATTCGTCGCCCGGGCCAACAACGACAACTCGGAATCGGATCGGTTCTGGACCGCCCTGGGGATGCGTCTGGCCCCCTTGCCGACCGAACGAGTGGGTCATATCCCTTCCAAGTATCGTGGTGGCTTGCTGGTGACAGATGTGCGTGGGACCAGTCCTGCGGCGGTGAACGGCATCCGCAAGGATGATATTCTGGTCGGCCTGCGTGACTGGGAAACGCTGTCATCTGAAAACGTCACCTGGATTCTGAATCAGAACTTGCCCTCGGGTCAGAACTCGTTGAAGTTCTTTGTGATTCGGGGCCAGGAAACTCTGTACGGCTACATCCAGATGGTGAACAGCAACACGCCCACCAACACGACGGCCGTTCGCTAACGGTGCGCTGCGTGGGCCTGCTAGCCGCGACGTTCACAATTCAGCCACAGCCCCCGGAATACCGGGGGCTGTGGGCGTTATCCGGCTGCACCTGGGGGCCGTTCTTTTCAGCCTGCTGACAATCTCTCGGCTAAACGCTATAACAGCAATCGTCAACCAGCGTAACACTCGTTGGAATGTCGCGATTGTGGTTAAGAGGGATTCATGAGCACTTCACTTCGTGCATGGGGTCTGACCGCGCGGTACTTCATTCTTGCCGGATGGTTTGTGGGGCTGGCGGGCTGCGATTCGACGGCCCCGGAGCCAGTCAAACCTGCGCTGCAGCGGGTCACCGTGGAGCGGCCACAGCAGCGGGATGTCGTCAACTACCGCGACTACAATGGCTGGATGTCGCCGTCTCAGTCTGTCGAGATCCGCTCGCGCGTGCGCGGGCACATTCATAAAATTCACTTCACCGATGGTCAGGTGGTTGAGAAAGATCAGTTGCTCTTTGAACTCGATCCGCGCCCGTTTCAAGCCGATATCGAAGTCGCCAAAAGTCAGGTCGCTGTCGCGCAGGCACAATTAGAGTTTGCCGTGGCCGATGAAGTCCGCGAGCAAGATCTGTTTGACAAAAAGATCAACACCAAGGCTGATATTCAAAAGGCCATCGCGTCGCGAAAGACGTGGGAAGCCAATGTCGCAGCCGCCAACGAAGATGTCATCCGCAAGGAATTGGACCTGACTTACTCGCGCATATCGGCACCCCTCAAGGGCAAGATCAGCCGAGCCATGCTCGACGTTGGGAACCTCGTCAATGCCGGCGGGACAGATCCCATACTCACCACCATCGTGGCAATGGACCCGATCTACATCTACTTTTATGTCGACGAACGCACGGTGCTGGAGTACCGCGCAACGCACGCAGAACACACCGAGCGGCAAAGCAAGGAATCGCTGAAGGAATCGCAACTCCCCTTTGAGTTCGGCTTGGAGACCGATGAAGGATACCCGCACAAGGGGCTGCTCGATTTCTCTGAGAACAAAATCGACAGCACAACAGGCACGTTTGAATTGCGGGGCGTGGTCGAAAATGCCGAGACGAAATTCCTGCCCGGCAGCCGTGTGCGTGTGCGCGTGCCGATCAGCGAACCAACCTCGGTCTTGCTGATTCCAGATGTCGCTATTCTGAGTGACCAGGACCAGCGTTACGTGTTGTGCCTGAACGCGGAGAATGTCGTCATCCGCAAGACGCTGAACCTGGGACGACTGCTCGATGATGGACAGCGCGTGATTCTGCCGGGGCATTCTGCAGCCGACACGCTCACTACCGATGATCTCCTCATCGTGCAGGGCCTGCAGCGGGCCCGGGTCAACTATCCCGTGGACCCCTATGACGCCGAAGGCCATCCATTTTCGCCCACAACTCCGAAAGTGACGGCGGCTCCCTAGCCTGCCAGCTTCGCGCTCCGCGTTGCAACAGACTGTCTGATCGATTCTTCCTGTGTCGCGTGGATTGGGACCAGCATGTTTGCCCGCTTTTTTGTCGATCGACCGATCTTTGCGACCGTGCTTTCCGTCGTCATCGTGATCGTTGGGCTGGTCGCCCTGACGCAGTTGCCCATCGCACAGTATCCGGAAGTCGCTCCACCGGTGGTGCAGGTCACGGCGAACTTCCCGGGTGCGAACGCTGTCACCGTGGCGGAAACCGTCGCGACACCCATTGAGCTGGAAGTCAATGGTGTCGAACGCATGTTGTACATGTCGTCGAAGTGTACCAACGATGGGCAAATGATTCTCGATGTGACCTTTGAACTGGGCACAAATCTCGACATGGCCCAGGTGCTGGTGCAGAACCGCGTAAGTGTCGCTCTGGCCAAGTTGCCGGAAGAAGTCAAGAAAATCGGCGTGACCACCAAGAAGCGGTCTCCCAGCATTCTCCTGGCGGTCAACCTGGTCTCACCCGACAACCGGTACGACCAGCTCTATCTCAGCAATTATGCGGCGTTGAATATCAAAGATGACCTCGCCCGCATCAAAGGCGTGGGCGACGTTACGTTCCTGGGCCCGCGCGATTACAGCATGCGCATCTGGCTGGACCCCGATAAGCTTGCGGCTCGTGATATGACGGCGAGCGATGTTCTCCGTTCGATCAGCGAGCAGAACGTGCAGGTCGCCGCGGGGCGCATCGGTCAGCCCCCGGTATCTGATACCGCTGTGGTGCCATTCCAGTTGACGATCAACACACAAGGTCGCCTGGCCAGTGCGGAACAATTTGCTGACATTATTTTGAAACGCGGAGAGCAAGGGCAACTGGTCTACCTGCGCGACGTAGTCCGCGATCCGGTGGTGGATGATCAGGGCCGCATGGTCGGTCAAGGTGTGGAACTGGGTGCCAAAAACTACGAGGTGAACACCTACCTGGATGGTCAGCCCAGCGTGATGATGGCCGTGTTTCAGTTGCCTGGCTCAAATGCATTACAAACCGCCACCGATATTCGCGCCAAGCTGGAAGAACTGAAATCGAAGTTCCCGGAGGGGGTGGATTACCGCATTCATTATGACACGACGGTCTTCGTCGAAGAGTCGATTACCAGCGTGTACCACACCCTGATTGAAGCGTTCATCCTGGTCTTTATTGTCGTCATTGTGTTTCTGCAAGACTGGCGTGCGACACTCATGCCCATGATTGATGTGCCGGTCTCTTTGATCGGGACATTCGCGGTGATGGCACTCATGGGCTTCTCGCTGAACAACCTGTCGTTATTCGGGCTGGTGCTGGCGATTGGCATCGTGGTGGATGACGCCATTGTCGTCGTGGAAAACATTGAACGCTGGATGTCGAAAGGCCTGGCACCACGAGAGGCTGTCATCAAGGCGATGGATGAGATCACTGGTCCCGTCATCGCCATTACGCTGGTGTTAAGTTCGGTCTTTATTCCCACGGCCTTCATTGCCGGGATTACAGGCGAATTCTACAAGCAGTTCGCCCTGACCATTGCGACTTCAACCATCATCTCGGCGATCAACGCGATGACGATGGCCCCGGCCCGTGCGGTCACACTCATCAAGCCCCATGTTCCGGGCAACCACAGTGATCGCCAAGCCTTGCCCAATTGGGGTGTGGCCTTGCTGGCAGGCTATCTGGCCTACCGATTTCTGACACCACTGATCGCTCCCCTGTTGGGAATCACCTTGCCCGAGGCTGGGCATGGCGGGCATGGTGCAACAGAGGCCGTTCACACCTCCGTCTGGATTCTGCGGTGCGTGTTATTCGCAGCGGGAGCCGGTGCCGGCTGGTTCGGGTACAGCCTGATCAATTGGGGATTGTTGAAGTTCTTTGATCTCTTCAACGCCGCCTTCGGTGTTCTGACCCGGGGATACGGGCTGGTGGTGCGGGGCGTACTGCGAACCGCTGTGATCATGCTGGTGGTGTATGCTGGCCTACTGGGCGCGACGTACTACAGCGCCGTGACAATCCCGCAGGGGTTCATTCCCGAGCAGGATAAAGGCTACCTGGTGGTGAATGCCCAGTTGCCTGATGGTGCCAGCCTGGCACGTTCCGATGCCCTGGTACGCCGACTGGGTGAGCAGGCGCGCCAAACGCCGGGTGTCGCGCATTCGCTCGATCTTTCCGGGTACTCTACGATTCTCGGCACTAACCTCAGCAATGCAGCGGGGATGTTCGTCATTCTAGATCCCTTCGAGGAGCGGGCCGGTCGACCGGAAGTCTCCGCCCGCGCCGTGGCCCAACAACTTCGCAAGGCATTCAGTGAGTTTCCAGAAGCTCAAATCGCGGTCTTCGGAGCCCCGCCCGTCGATGGTCTGGGTAGTACAGGGGGCTTCAAATTGCAGGTAGAGGATCGTCGCGGTGCGGGGTTGCGGGCGTTGCAAGGGGGCGTGCAGAGTCTGCGGGAAGAGGCATCGCGCGATCCGCGGCTGACAGGCATGTTCTCAACATTCAGCGTGACGCAGCCACAAATTTTCGTGGATATCGATCGTGAGAAGGCCCGGGCGATCAATGTCTCGCTGCAGGAAATTTACACCACGTTGCAAGCCTATCTCGGGTCGGCGTATGTCAATGACTTTACGTTTCAGAACCGCAGTTGGCAGGTGAATGTTCAAGCCGACCCACGTTTCCGCATGCATGTGGAAGATATCGGACGGTTGCAGGTCCGCACGGAAACGGGAGAACGCGTCCCTTTACAGACGCTGATTCATGTGCGCGAAATCAGCGGCCCGGCGGTGGTGAACCGCTACAAGTTGTATCCTTCCGCGGAACTCACGGGCACAACCACGCCGGGCACGAGTACGGGGCAGGCGGTCTCGATTTTGAATGACCTCTCGAACCGGGCGTTGCCTGAAACCATGAGTATCGAATGGACCGACCTGACCTTTCAACAGATTCTTGCCAGCCAGGATCTGCTGACAAAAATGGTCTTCCCCCTGGCGGTGCTGTTTGTCTTCCTCGTCCTGGCCGCTCAATACGAAAGCTGGTCGCTGCCCTTGGCGATCATTCTGATTGTGCCTTTGTGCATTCTCGCCGCGATGATCGGCGTGTGGTATGCAGGGCTGGATAACAACATTTTCGTGCAGATTGGCCTCGTCGTCCTCATTGGACTGGCTGCGAAAAATGCGATTCTGATTGTGGAGTACGCCAAGCAATTGCAGGAAGAAGGACAGACACTGTTCAACGCCACGGTGGAAGCCTGTACGTTGCGATTGCGGCCGATTCTGATGACGTCGTTTGCGTTTATTCTCGGCGTGGTTCCGCTGGTGAGAGCCGAAGGGGCCGGAGCCGAGATGCGCAGCACGCTCGGTATCGCGGTCTTCAGTGGCATGCTGGGGGTGACGTTGTTCGGCGTCTTGCTCACACCCGTCTTCTTCTATGTCATCCGCTGGCTGGGCGGACATGGCGGGACACCGGCAGCAACAACCGCGGCGGTGGCTCCCGCAGAGTTACCAGCCGTCCCAGCAGCGACCCCGTCGGTCGAACCTCCATCAAAAGGCCACTAACTTGTTGAGCGGTTCGAGCGCACTCACCGGCGCTGCATCGAACAGGGTTTGTGCTTCGGGACGGTTTGAGGAAACCTCTTCGCCTGGCTGGGGGGTTCGCAATTCGTAGACCTCCAGTTTGCGGAAGCGAATGACGCTGTCTGGTCCCGACTGCTGGAGGGCGATGCGTCCACGCGGATATTTGTTCACGGGGTCGACATACTCGGCCACCTTGCGTCCCGCGAGAGATGTTTCGATCCGCGATCCGCGTGCCGAAATGATCAGCGGCACAAACTCGTCGCTCGGCAGGTCTGTCTCGGTCGGTTGCAGCAGTCGCCAACCCGTCACCGGGTCGCTTTGCCCGATGGCACCGGTCGTCCAACCCACAACGAGCGGTCTGCCCGATTGAATCTGCGCTTCATAACCGGGTAGCCCATTGATGCCAGGCAGTTGGTAGGGGGATCTCACCAGGATTCCGCCATCACCATTCAGGTTGATGCTCACTTCCGCATGCAGCACAAAATCGGTGAAATCATTCCGCTCGGTGAAGAGGCAACTGGGCGAACCGGAGCTCACCAGCACCCCCTCTTCCACGCGCCATTGCCCCGGTTCATCGGGATGCGTCATCCAGCCGGAGAGGTCTTTCCCATTGAACAGCACCTGGAGGACCGGTACGGCTGTCAGATCGTCCTGATTGGGAGACGCGCTAAGTAATGATGGGGCTGGCTCGATCTGTTGCGGCCCGGGTAATGGCAGCATGGCCAGGTTGCGATACTCAACGCGCGTATGGGGCGTGGCTGCGCTCAACGCGACATGCCGACCCCGGTAACGAGAAGTCGCATCGAAGGCGGATATCGTCTGTACTCCATCGATCCAGACCATGATACTTTGCCCCACGGCATGAATCCGGAAATGAGACCAGACATTCGGCTGAACCAGTTGATCGCCCGGCGGATTTGGTACAGGGCCTGGTGGGGATGACTGCGCGGGGTCGAATATGCGGCCAGCGTAGAACGACAATCGAAACCCATTCCATTGTTCATCGCCTCCCGTGCGAACTGGTCCTTCGCTGGGGACACGAATAAAAATGTCGCTCTGACCATGCTTATTGAGACGCACCTCGCCCACCAGCACAAAATTGTCGAACGTGTTCATGACGGAGATCAGCGGCGGCTGACCACCCTTTCCCACCAGCAGGCGTTGTTCCACGGTCCAACTCGGAGCGGCCCCATGCGGACCCATCCAGCCCGAAACATCCCGGGTGTTGAGCAAGGTTTTCCAGGCCGACTGGTTCGACTCAGAGCCAACCAGAATCTGGGTTTGTCCGCTTGGCCAGCGGGCCACTTGATTCTGGCCGCCTTGCAGCGTGACGGTTTGAGTTTCTTGCGGTTGACCTTCCTTGATAAAGACCACGGTATGCCGTCCCCCGGGAAGTTGCATTTCCAAGGCATTCCGCCCGGGCAGATCGATCAATGGTCCGCCGTCGATCATCACGCTGACGAACGGCTCGTTTGACTGCACGATGAGGGTGCCAGAGCTACTGCGAGACAGCATCCAGTAGGCACTCGGAAGGATGAGCATCAACACCAGCAGGCTCATCACGGTGATGAGTCCCCATGACCAGGAACGCCGTGCTGGAGGCCTGGCGGTATGGGTTGCTGCCTGCATCGACACCTGACGCCGAAAGTAGGCTCGGACATCGGGACCGCTGAGAACAATCAGCGACCAGAGAGCCACCGGCCATCCGACGAAGTACACCGGACCAATGAGGATCGCCAGGAGACTGGCGGTGAGGCACCAACCATACGATTCTCCGCGACACATCTTCAGCCCGCCCAGGAGTATCAGCGTCGTCGAAACTGTCATCACGGAAATCAGGAGAATTTCCGTGATACCGAGTGCAAAATGTCCACCAGAACTGGACGCAACGAGAATTGCGAACACAATCAACGCGACCAACCCGATCCAATTCACAATCGCCGTGAGGATCAAGCCGCGTCCCGGCCCCTGTAGTCGTGCTTGCACAGCCGCCAGGTCGGCTGCCGTGGGACGGAACGTGGGAGAGAGCCAATCGGCCCGTGGCGCCGTGCTGACCGAGCGACGTCCTGCAAAACGAGGTATCACAATTCCCAGGTAAAACACCATCCAGATGCCCAGCATCGCGGACGTGTATAGGTCGCGTTGTTGCGGCAGCGAGGAAGAGACCACCAGGCATGTGCACCAGATGCCCAGGAACAACGTACCGAACAGCAGTGCGCCATCGGCGGGGCGAACCTGACCGGGCCAGTGCGCAGTTCGTTTGTGTTCGCGATGAAGCCACCAGGAAACAAGGAATGCCAGCAGTGTGCAAACTGCTCCGCTGATACTCGTGATCGCGAGATAACTGTCAGACAGCGATGTCAGGGTTCCCATCGCAATGCCGCATCCACAAATGGCCGCAATCCCGGACACTGCCAGTAGCAGCAGAGGATGAAGGTAGTTTGGATGATCGACGTGAGGCTGGGCTGGAAGCGGCGCGTGCGTGACCGGAATCGATCGATCGGCATCGCGCGGAAACTGTCGGACCTGCTGTAAAGATTGGGTCAGCAGCGTGGCGACCTCCTCGGCCGACGCGAAGCGGTCTGCAGGTTCCTTGGCATGCAACCGGGCGATGATCGCACACAGCCACGGCGGTGCTTCGGGCACGAGTTCGGTAATGGGGCGTGGCGTGTCTTCGCAGACCCGCTTGAGCACGGCCATGGTATTGGGTGCGCGAAATGGCGGGCGTCCGCAGACCATCGTATACAGCACACTGCCCAGGCTGAACAGGTCGGCCCGATGATCAAGCGCTTGGCCGCGCGCCTGCTCGGGAGCCATGTACAACGGCGTACCGGCAATCAGTCCGCTTTGCGTCAGGCTGGCATCATCTGCCGCGCGAGCGAGCCCAAAGTCGGTCAGCTTGGCTTTGGTTTCGAGACCGGTTTCCAGCAGAATGTTTGCGGGCTTGATATCGCGATGTATGAGCCCTTTTTCATGAGCCGCTGCCAGTCCGATCGCAATCTGCTGCCCAATCTGCAAGACATCGACCAGATCGAGCGGGCCATGTTCATCAAGGTACATCTGCAAGGTCTTGCCAGGCACGTACTCCATTACGAGATAAGGAATCGGCTGTTCCTCGACAGCATAAATGCTGACGATGTGTTCGTCCTTGACCGCGGCGGCCGAGCGGGCTTCCCGCAGGAACCGTTTGCGTGGCGGGCTGGTGATCGCGAGTTCCGGATTCATCGCCTTGATGGCGACCATGCGATGCAGTTTCTCGTCAAACGCTTTCAGCACGACACCAAAGGCACCGCGCCCCAGCACTTCATAAACTTCATAGTGTGCCAGTCTCCCCAGCGCGCCGGGCTTCTCGGTCGGGGAGAGTAACGCCAGAACCGCAGCCTCGGCGTTGTCGATCTCATTCAGGACGTGTCCCGTTCCGGGCCGCATCGGAGTATCTGGCGAGGTTCTGGTTTGGGCCGTCGCTGGATCAACTCCGGCCGCAATTTGTGCCGCAGCGGGGGTTCCCAGAAAAGACCCAGCCTGCTCGTGCGATTGGAGCAAGGCCTCGATTTCCTGACGAAGCCGCGAGTTTCCCGCACAGGCATCGTCGAGATAGGCCTGGCGTGCGGCGAAATCTGGTAAGTCTAATGCGGCAAGGAAGATCGAACGTTCGGACATGCTGGTATCCCCGAAATCAGGGTCTGCGGTACCTGTGCTATACCATCATGCGACAACCAGCATCTACGTCCGCCAATAATTTTTCCAGTGCGAGTGTTTAAGAATATCACGGCACGTGATTCAGTGATCTGAGGCGTTTTGCAACTCGCGATACAACCACGCGCGGGCAAAAGACCATGTCCGCTCGGCTGTTCGCGGCGAGAGGTTCAAGGCGACAGCGACTTCAGGCATGGTCAGGCCAGCAAAGTAGCGCAGATTGACCAGCTCCGCACCGATCGGATCGATCTGGTTCAGTTTCAACAACGCCTCATCGAGAGAGACGACATCTTCCTGAATCTCAGGCGCCAGCGCCAAGGCGTCATCAAACTCGGCACGTTCCCTGTCACCTCCGTGTTTCAGCCGTTGGCGTCTACGGGCACTCTCAACGAGGATGCGTCGCATGGCCAGTGCGGCGGCACCAAAAAAATGCCGTCGCCCTTCCCATTCCAGCGGCGTTGCAGCATCTCCGACCAGCCGCAGATAGGCTTCATGGACCAGCGCCGTCGCCTGCAGAGTTTGCCCGGGAGCCTCCTGTGCCAGTCGGCTGGCCGCTAACCGACGTAACTCCTCGTAGACCAGAGGCAGCAAGTCCGCCGCGGCCCGTGTCTCACCGCGACCCATCGCCGACAACAGTTCCGTGACAGAATTCATGCGTCAGGCTTTATGAGATGTTCCGCACGCGGAGTTTCGGCGCTGAAGTGCCGACTATTTCGCACCGTGGGCCTTGCCTGGGCCCCCTTTGTATTTCTGCCGCATCTCTTCACCGATCTGACGGTGGGCATCAGCCTTGGCGTTAATGGCTTCGGAGGCTCCCGGGGTCACTTTTGTTCCGCAGCCCATGGCCGTGAAAGTCCCGCAACAGAGCATACAGCAGAAGAGAGTTCGTCGCATGGTGCAATAGTCCTTGGTGAAATCGGGGTTGGTCAATGGATGAAAGGGAACAGCGAAATTCTCTATGCAGACTTCGTCTAAGGCCGTCGCCTGATCAGAGGCTGATGGCCCTCAACGATGTGGTACTCTCCGGGAATCGGAAGTTGATCGATGATTTGACGCTGACCTTGCGGCCAGAAGATTTCTACCTGAGCCGTTGCTTGAGAAGGGAGATCACCCAGGCCAAACACCAGTCGACGTTCGTTGGTGGCCTGATAACCATCGCCGGCTGTGACCTGGCGTTCACGGACCATGTTCCCGAACGTGACGACAGCACGCGTGCCAATCGCGTCACGTGCTCCCGAAATACCTGTCAGTCTCAATATTAACGCCTGCCCCGTGGTTTGGGAATGGTTCATGAGAATGGCCGCCGGCTCACCGATATTGGAGATGGCGACATCGGTCATTCCGTCGCGATTTCCATCAAAAGTCGCCAGGCCGCGGCCGAGGTGTCGCGTAGCAAAATAGGGCCCCAGGCTGTCGGCGTGCAATTCGTGAAATCGTCCAGCGTGATTCACCAGAATCTGCGCGGGCATTTTGTAAGGCAAGCCCTTATAGCTGAAATCATCGACATGCCCATTGGCCACTATCAAATCTTCCCAGCCATCCAGGTCGGCATCGAGAAATTGCGTCCCGAACCCGAGCTGATCGACGCTGGGATCACGCAGTCCGGTCGACCGGGCTTGATCGGCAAAGGTCTTTCCGCCCAGGTTGACATACAACGCATTCGATTCCTGATAAAAGTTTGTCACATACAGGTCGGTCAGCCCATTGTTATCAACATCCGAGCAGGCAATCCCCATGCAGGCCTGTGCCTTTCCACTCTCGTCGAAAGCCAGGCCAGAGAGCACTCCGATTTCTTGCCAACGCGGAGTTGGTCCGGCATCACGATCGCGCACAAAGTAGAAATTGGGACGACCGTCGTTGGCAATGAAAATGCTCAACTCCCCTGAACTGTCGAAATCCGCAGCCACGATTCCGAGCCCATCGCCATCGGGAACATCCAATCCTGCCTCGGCACTCAGTCGCTGGAATGTGCCATCGCCGCGACCCAGGTACACAACATCGGGCGCGGCGTCAAATCCCGCGGGATCGCAAGACCTCGCAACGCCATCGCTCCCTTTGCAGGTCCGATCATAAATGTCATCACCAGCCAGAAATGTGACGTCGTAGATATCGGGAATGGCATCGCCGTTGATATCTGCAACCAGGCAACTGGTCGTCCAGTACGAGTGCCCCAGGCCCGTCGATTCCGTGACATCCTCGAATGTTCCATCGCCGTTATTGCGATACAGCCGATTGCCTTCGATGTTGGCGACATACAGGTCGGGGAAGCCATCGTTGTTATAGTCTGCGGCCGATACTCCTTGTCCAAAATGGGTGTCTCTGATGTGTGCCTGTGCCGCCACGGACTGCCACTGCTCGCCCTCGCGATTGCGATACAACACGTCGATAAAATCGTGAGCAGGCTGCGGCTTGCCGGGATAAGGAGAGCCTTGGGTCATATACAGATCGGGCCAGCCATCGAGCTCATAATCCAGCACGGCCACACCACCACCGGTGTATTCAAACATCCGTTTTCCGGGAGTCGATAGATCCTCACCACTGAAGTACGTGAATTCAAGACCACTTGAACTGGCGACATCGTCGAAGCGGATCGTACTCTGCACGCGGGAGTCCGCTGTCAGTTTGGATTGCCCGGTGGCAGGCGGGCTTAAGCCAGCGGGTAATGGGTAATGGTGACCATCAATGAGAGCCGTGAGATTCTGCTCGGCTAACAAGGCTGGCGGTGGGCTGGGCCAGTCGCGCTGCAGACTTTGAAGCATCAGCCGTGCGGGACGATGTGTGGGAAAGCGTTCCAGCAACAATTCGCACCAGATGCCGGCCTCTGGAAGTCGGCCCAATTTCTGACACAGCTCGGCACAATTCCAAAGCTCAACAGAGCTTTGCTGACCTTCAAAGACTTCAATTGCCTGATGCTGCAAATCTGACAGCAGCTTTCCGCGTGATAGAAAACGCTCAGCCGTCTTCTTTTCACCGATGGCAGCCAGTGCCTGCCCGATCTGATATGTGGCCCGATCGTGGTTGGGTTGCAGTCGCAAGGTCTCCCAGTAACAACGAATAGCGCCGCGCAAATCGCCTTGCAAATGGGCCGCGCGACCGCGATTCATCCAATGGCCTGGCAGTGATTCCACGGTCGCCGGGAGTTGATCTAACGCGGATTGAAAGGCGGAAAACTCACCCGCATCGAGCTGCAGCATTCCGCGCAATACATAGGCGTCGCCGAGTTCAGGCCGTTGCTTGATCACGCGATCCAGCAGCTCATGGGCCTGTTCGTCGCGACCGATGGCCGCGGCCGAAAAGGCCGCGCCTAATAGGCCCAGCGCATCCCCCACCGCAAAGATTTTTGCGAACAAGTCTTCGGGAGGGGCCGGCATATCATCGGGATTGGCGAGAAATATTGCATGACTGAGTGTCGCTCGACCACTCGTCGCGATCCGCTGCAGGTACGCTAGCGAGCGGTAACGCTGACCAGATAGTGTCAGCACCGAGACCCATTGATCGTCTGTGACAGGCAATGGACCTGCCGCCTGGTCGATTTCCAGTAAGAATTGCTCTGCCTGTTCAAGACGTCCTAACTGTAACGCGATGGAGATCGCCGAAACGCGTGCCGCCACCGCAGCTTTGTCGGCGGAGATCGGGATGCCCGAGTAGGCGTCCAGGGCCTCGTCCCAACGTTCTTGACGTTGGGCGGCTTCACCCAGCAATAGCAGCGTGTCGATCTCTTGCGGATTTCGACTTAGTCGCTGCCGGGCGATTTCAGAAACCCTGGTGTAGTCTTGCTCCAGTAATGCCCAGCGGATTTCCGCCAGTTCCGGCACGCGTTGTGATCGGTGCCAAGCCGTGTAAGCAGCGGTAGCCGCCCCGACAGAAACGGCAGATAGGATGGCAATCACCCAGGCCCGTTTCACAGGATCTGCTTTCACATCCAGTAAGCGCTGGCAAGGGGACAGAAATGTTGACAGTCGGTGCGTCTCCGGCTGGATACAGGCTGTGATCACAGCACTGAATCCCGTCGAGATGCAGGCAGAACCCCGTTGGTCCGACGACAATCCGCGCAGAGCTTCGACGCACTTCCGCAATGAAGCCACCAGTTGCAGAGTGGTCCGGCAGACATGGAATGCACACGGGGCAGTTCGTGTGACCGAACTACCCCGTGCGATCCGTGACCACAAAGTCCTGGTAAACACAAGACGGCGGAACCTTAGAATTCCGAAGCCGTTTCACCACCCGCACGCGTTCCCAGGGCGCGGAACAGGTTCTTGTCGATGTTGTTGGAAGCGGGCTTGACCGCACCATCGGCCATCAACACATGCACAATGCCAGTATGGCGGCTGGTCGCCGACATCACCATGTGAGCCCGATCCCAGTATTCCTGCATACAGGAGGGGCTGTTGGGCGGCATCAACGTGCTGAATCCAACGTAGAAATTACCACCATCGGACCAGCGGTCGCCGGGCAGTTCCCCCGTCTTCGGCATCGTGTAGACACCGTTCACAACCGTTGAGCGGCAGTCTTGCTCCAACTGATTCCAGTTGGCCACCGTCTGTGCGGCCAGGCCGTCCACATAGCCGTCGTTCATACCGGCAAAGTAACCCACTCCACCGACGACTTCTTCGCGGCGGTCACCCAGGCCCTGGCAGCGTTCGCTCATGGCGATGGTATTCGATGCTCCATCGAGCACATCGCTGATGTTGACCTTGGAAGAGACACCAAACATGCCGCGAATCTGGTTTTCACCGCCCCATTGCAGGGCGTCGTCTGCCACGCGGTGCCGACGACCCCAGGGGCCTTGACAGAACCGGTAATTGTTGCGTCCGGTATTGTTGGATGACAGAACGTCGGACGGGCACAAGAACGCGGGAAGATCGACCCGGAAAATCGGGTTGTTATCCCAGGGGCGCAAGCCGGGCGTAGCGGCGGCCTGCTGCATGATTTGATTGAACAGCGGGGCCTGATCAATATACGGGAGCAAATGCGTTAAGCCGCTCGCCACTTCAAAGTAATTGCCATGAATCACCCCGTCGCGATCTCCCCCTTCGCGATAAGGAAACGTTTTGAAATTGTCATGATAATTGTGCAGCGCCAAGCCTAACTGCTTGAGGTTATTGCGGCACTGCGTCCGCCGCGCGGCCTCACGCGCCTGCTGGACAGCCGGCAATAGTAGCGCAATGAGAATGGCGATAATCGCGATCACCACCAGCAGCTCAATCAGCGTAAAGCCGAAGCGCTTACGACTCCAGAATCGAACCATAGAAACTCCTTTCGACGAGCAGAAAAGGGGTTGATAACAGTCCCGCCCTGAAACCGGCAGGGAATGATGATGCGAAAGTTGGAGTGCGAAGTATCAGAAAATGACGATCGAAATGGTAGAACTACCAGCGGGCACTATAAATCCGGTCACACCAATCTGCAATTACGAGATTTAACAATAGTGAACTTTTCTTAGATCAACGGAATGTGCCTCCCCGACTACAATACATGCGTATACTAATTTCTATACAGGATTTTTGGGGGCCTCTGAGTGACCCAGTGCATGAGTAGGTAGAGGTTTTTGCTCTACAGTTCGTTACGATCCCCGATGCGATGTCGTGAACTTCGCCCAATGCGCTACTCGACTTCTGCCCTTCCGGAACAGCCATCGAGAGAGAGCTCGCCTGCGCGAGACCGGCCCAGCAGCCGAGACCATAACTCCCTGTGCAGACAGGATTTGACGCACTGCGTTCGATCTGGTTTAATGCGCAATTCTCGCCTCGGAATCACTGGAGCCAGGTTTGAAATTTGGCCGCGTCATCTGTTGAAAACCTGCGAATTGAATGCAGGTTCGCGACGACAGTCGACTTTTCCCACTTCCAGCGATGTGTCTGTCCCCGTGGCATGTGTAGCCATGTCAGCCCTGCGGTTCTCAGCGATCATGGCAGAGCAGTCAGCCAAACCCTTTGTGCAAACCATCCGGGGCTACGAGTGTGGCGTCGCAATCCGCGAACTCCCCCCCACTGCCAAAATACTGGAAGTCGGCGGTGGGAGTGGCTGGCAGGCACGGATGCTCGCAGATCAGGGGTACGATGTCGTTTCCATTGATATTGCGTCTTCGCATTATCTGGAACAGACCGTCTTTCCCGTACAAATCTATGACGGGCGGCATATTCCCTTTGAAGACGCCACATTCGATGTGGTGTTTACTTCCAATGTGCTGGAACACATCGGGCATCTCGACGAATTGCAGCGAGAATTCGCGCGGGTGCTGAAGCCCGGAGGCATCGGGTGTCACATTGTGCCCACGGCCACTTGGCGATTCTGGACTTCACTCGCGCATTATCTCGCGCTCGGGCCATTGGCCTGTAACGAGTGGGTTGACGGTATCTCTGTTCAATCGGCACGCCCGGGAGATTCTGTGTTCCGGCGCCTCATCCGGGGAGGCTCGCGTGCGTTACTCTATCTGGCGAGCAACCTGTTTGCTCGCCGTCATGGCGAACGGGGAAATGCCTTAACGGAATTGTGGTGGTTCCGCGTTCCGGTCTGGAAGGCCATCTTTGTGCGTCAAGGCTGGACGGTGGTCAAAGACCGCCCCATCCGGCTGATCTACACGGGCTATAACCTCTGCGGTGCCTGGCTGACGATTCCCACTCGTGTGTGGCTGAGTACGCTACTGGGCAGCTCCTGTCAGCTCTTCATCATCCGGCAGGAATCTGAGGCCGTCTGATATCGGCCCGCCGATCGGCAGGTTCCGCGGGTTGATTGGCCATCTGAGATGACACAGGGTTCCTCGCCACCGCATCGAGCATTTCGACATTCCTGATTATTTGTCGACCCTGTAAATTCTGCCTGAACAAGCTCAGGCGGTTGAAGTGACGAGTTATAGCCGCAGCTGAGATCTTCGTATCAGGCATTCATGGAGGAATGCAATGTTGGCAGGCTACTGGGCATGGATCGGTCTGTTGCTGGTCGTTGTCAGCGGCTGCCGAGCGTCTGAAACCGTCATCCCCCAAAAAGGGATGGGAATTGTTTACGATACGGCCCACGAGAAGCTGCTGAATGACGGGCCTGCGATACCACTTCTGGAGCAGGCCTGGCGCGATGAAATTCCGGTTTATGCCGAACCCGTGGCCATTTGCAGTTGGCAAGACGGTGTCTCACAATGGGAAGTCTTCTTTGCCACGAATCGATCGTCTCTGGGAATTGCCGACAGCGATCAGCGAGAATATTTTGGGAATGTTCCGCTGAAACAACCCGTGTATGGTCGCGCGGAAGTGACGCTGCCGCGTCGTCGTCGCGGGGTCGATGCCCCCACGCAACCTTCAAAATTCGCCAAGCTGCTAGGGGGATCTGATGCAGCCGAGATTCCTGAGGAGCTTTCGACGATCGATAGCGCCGCTCAAATCTCTACGGAAGAGTTTGTGGCCGGCGTCAGCGCGCAGGTCGAGCGATCACGGCAACGGGACGTCTTAATTTTCGTGCATGGCTTTAATGTCGATTTTGATTCCTCACTGGTTCGGGCGGCACAAATCGCGCTCGATATGCCGTTTAATGGAGCGGTCGTGGCGTATAGTTGGCCTTCTCAAGGGGGCGTGCAGAATTATTCCGCAGATGAACCCGTCAACAAGGCGTCTGTCGCACCGTTCCAGCAATTTGTGCAAGACTTGCGGACAGGCTTACCACGCGATGTGAAACTCCACATCATGGTGCATAGCATGGGCAACCGTATTGTGCTCGAAGGTCTCGCGGGCCTGCCTCCATCTGACGATGGTCCGCCGATTTGTAAACTCGCCCTGATGGCGCCCGATGTCGGGCTGAGTGACTTCCAGAAATGGGCTCCGGGTGTGACTCGTCAATGTGAACACGTCACGCTCTATGCCAGCATTCATGATGCGGCACTCATCGCCTCCAAGAAATTGCACGGCGAACAACGTGCGGGAGATGCCCATCCCCCGGTGATCGTTGACGGTGTCGAAACGGTGGATTGTTCGGCCATCGACTTCACCAGTTTAATGGGGCATAGTTACTATGCGGCCAACGTGGATGTCCTCGCGGATGTGTTCATGCTGATCAAGAAAGATCAACCCGCAGCAAAACGTGCGCATTTGAAAGAAAAGAGCACATCCGCGGGAACCTATTGGATGTGGACCGCGACCGCCCCGCACGACTTATGGACCTGGCACTTCGACTATCTGAATGCCGATCAGACGGCCACACGGTGAGCGACCTGCACGATCAGTCGTGATAGACCAGCCGACCTCCCACATACGTTGCCTGTACAGTGGTTTGCGGAAGCTCTGCCAGCGGGCAGGTTAGCACATCGTGGTTAAGGATCACAAAATCGGCGAGTTTGCCCGCTTCCAGCGACCCTTTCATGTGTTCCTCAAACGTCAGCCAGGCATTGTTGATGGTGTATAGCCGCAAGGCCTGCTCCCGCGAGATCTGCTGTGCGATGTGCAGTGGCTGATCGAGATGCCGGGGCTGCCGCGTGATGGCAATCCACATACCCAGGAACGGATTGTAAGGGTTGACGCTGCGGAAGCTACCAATCTTCTGCATATGATCCGAGCCGCCGCCCACCATCACGCCGGCATCGAAGATCGATTTGTACGGCTGGAAATAGGCCAGGCGGTCATTTCCGAATTGTTTGTGCAACGTATGACCATCAAGCCATAGCCACGCCGGCTGCAGGTCGGCAACGATGCCCAGTTCGGCCATTTTCGTAATGGCTTCCGCACTCATGAAGTTGCAATGGGTAATACAGGGCCGCTTCGACTTGACCGGCAATGTGGCATTGATGCGCTCATAAGCGTCGATCAGCGCCTGGACCGCACCATCGCCGACGGAATGTGCCGTAAACTGCAGATCACGCTCGAGCGCGAAGCGGGCCATGCGTTCCAGTTGATCATCCGGAATGAACTTCAGTCCGCGATACTCCGCGTCGGTAATTGAATAGATGTCGCTGAGCCCCCACGGTTGCCGCATATAGGCGCTGCCAGTGAGCATGCCTCCATCCAGAAACACCTTGATGCCGCGCAGCCAGATCCAGGGGTCATATTGATGGCGGGGATGATCTGCGGCCTTCTGTATTCCGCGTTCGATGGTGTCCCACTCGGCCTGACCATTCACGCCATACGACAAAAATACCCGGCAAGTTAAAGTGTTCTGTTCCAGCAATGATTCATACAGTTTAATGCCACTGTCGCTCGCTGATCGATCGGCGACGCTGGTAATACCCACCGCGTTGTAATCGAGAAAGAGTTTTTGTAGACGTTCGCGTTGCTCTTCAAAACTGGCCGATTTGCCGTTTGATTTGACTTTGACGAAGCGCGAGGCATTGCGCAGGATGCCCGTGGGTTCGCCCTGTGCATCGCGTTCCACGAGTCCACTTTCACCGGCCGGTATTGTGAATGCCTTGTCGATGCCACTGAGCGACATGGCCAGTGAATTTAAGGCACAGTCGGGCCCGGTGCGGAACATGACCGGGTTCTTCGGGGCGACCATGTCCATTTCTTTGCGAGTCGGGTAACGCTGATCGCGCAATCGTGTGATAAACACCTGGCTGAGCACGATCCATTCGCCATCTTCAAGCTGTTCTGCCCGGGCCGAGATGTATTGGAGCACATCGCCCACGGTTTCCAATTCGGGTATGGGATGGTCGAACTCATACATCGCCGCGCCCGTAGCATGGACGTGCGAGTCGATGAGGCCGGGAATCACCGTTCGACCACCGGCATCGACCTGAACGGTACTGGGCCCGGCCAATGCCCGGATGTCTTCCGAGGATCCGACGGCGACAATCCGGTCACCCCGAACCGCGAGGGCCTCCGCGATGGTGAAGCCCGGATCGACCGTGACAACCTTCGCATGATGGATAACCAGGTCGGGAGCATCGTCTGCCCAGGCCAGACTGCCGCACAGCCACAATGCGAGCATTCCACGGGCAATTGTCATGCTTGGATCCTCAAATTCAGGCTCTCGAACGAGGTACTCTGTTCGCGTGGCAGGCAGCCTGGGGCTATTGGGTGACGACATCGGCTTGCGTAAGCTGTCCGTCGATCAACCGCCACAGTTTGCCCGTGGGGTTCTGGTTCTGTAAGGGGGCGGGTAAGCGGTTGGAACGAACGGCATCGTAACAGGCCAACCGCGTGAACCGACGTAAAGCCGCCGGAATCCCCACGGCTGTAAAGACCGGGTGCCCGGTCGCGGGGAAAGGCCCGCCATGATTCATGGCCGAAACGACCGCCACACCGGTTGGCATTTTGTCGTTGATCAATCGGCCGACCTTGGGACGCAGGCGATCTTCCAGACGTTGATAGAGTGCATCGTCACTGCCATCCATTGCGGAGTAGACGGTGCCTGTCAGATTGCCTTCCAGGGCATTCGTTACATCGAGCAGTTCTTCAGGGGAGTCGGCAACAACGACGAGTGACGCATTTCCGAAGGCTTCCGTCTGCAGCAGTTGATGCTGACGAATGAAGTCTTGACCGGAGACCCGCAGCAGTGTGTTTTGAAAGCGATAGCCCGGGCCATCGACCGGTTGGCCACCGGCCAGCAATTCCGCACCATGTTTCTGCAAGGTGTCGACCGCGAATTTCAGGTTGCGTTGTACACTTTCACTCAGCAGCACGCCGACAGGGGCCGCGGTAAACCGCCGGGCGATGTTGGCCAGCATCGAGTCTGTCTGCGGACTGGCCATCACGACGACCAGTCCGGGGTTGGTACAGAACTGGCCGGTCCCCATCAGGCAGCTTCCGGCAAACTGTTCGGCGAAGGCTTCGCCATTGAGTGCCACCGCACCGGGCAGCACATACACCGGATTGATGCTGGAGAGTTCCAGATAGATGGGCTTGCCCACCGAGTCCGCCGCCGTTTTCAGTTGTGTACCGGCGGTTCGCGAACCCGTGTATCCAATGGCTCCCAGCAGCGGATGTTTGGCGAGCCATACACCGTCGGCATGGTTGCAGCGGTAGATTTGCTGGAAGAATCCCGCAGGCATTTCGGTCTGTTGAGCCGCTGCGTGAGCCAGTTCTGCGAAGAGCCGCGTGGTACCAGGGTGCGACGTGTGAGCCTTGGCAATCACCGGGTTGCCTGCCGCCACCGCCGCGGCAAAGTCGCCTCCTGCGGCGCTATTGAAGGCAAAGGGAAAGTTGTTGGGGCCAAACACGGCCACGGGACCGATCGGTTCCAACTGCGAGCGGATATTGACCGCGGCATCGATCGTGGGTTGAGACCACGAACCGTCTCTTGCCGCCGTGGCTGCCTGACGAAGTTGGTTGACCGTGCGTGGCAGTTCCGCATCCTTCAACCGCGGAGAAACGGGCAACCCCGTTTCCTGGTGGGCCATTGCGATCAGTTCATCCGCTGCCGCTTCAATTCTGGTGGCATAGGCATCCAGAAAACTTGCGAACCGCTCGCCTGGCCAGGTGCGAACGGTTGCCGCGGCTTGTGCGGCCTGTTCCAGACAGAGTTCGATTTCAGACGTGGGACTGATGGGATAGCTGCCAGGCAGTTTTTCGCCGGTTGCCGGATTCACGGCACAAAACGCCTGGTCGGCCCCAGACGATACGCACCACTGGCCACCAATCAACACAGGATGAACGGTCATCATTGCCTCAAATTGCCCAGGAGAGTCTGCAGAGTTGTCCCACGTCCATCCATCATGTCCGTATCATTTGCGATGAGCAAGGCGACACGGGCTGTTCGTCGCAGTCGCGCGATTCATCGTCGCGGCTTGATTGTTCAATCGCATCGGTTAATCTTGGTGGAAAAGGATTTGTGAATCATGCAAAAAACGCCGCTGCGACTCACCAGACTGGAAGCTTTGAGTCAAGCGGCAGAGTGTCTGCGCGTGCTGGCACATCCGCATCGCCTGCGCATGATTCAAATGCTGCTGCAGGGTGAATTCACCGTCGGCGAACTGGCGGAGGCGTGTGAACTACCCACTGCGATGGCTTCCGAACATCTGCGACTCATGCAACGTTGTGGATTTCTGGATAGTCAGAAAGTCAGTCGCAAAGTCTACTACCGAGTGGTCGAACCCCATCTGGAAAACATTCTGGCGTGCATCGTGGCCCGGTTCGATGCGTAGATCAAACGCGATAACATTTCGCTAGGCTTCCGACTTCAACCCCTGCGTCTTTTCACGCAGCACGTCAATCTGTTTTTCCAGTTCTTTCCGCATCAGCCCGATGCGCTTCAGCATTTTCTCGGCATGCTTCAGGACTTGATCGGCAGAGGTCTGCATCTCCTCAAAGCCACCCACGGCCTTTTCGATATGCAATATGGCCCCCTCGATCACATTCCAGTCTTCGGTCTGCGACTGATCTTTCATTTCCTGACGCACGGCGAGCGCACGGCACAAACTGACCGCCAGTTTCAATGTCAATTCAGTATTGGGATCTTCCGGATCCCACAGCACAAAGACGTCGTTGCCGATGCGGCTCAGCGGTTCCAGAGTCAACGGGGCCGTCTTCAGGCTGAAGACGAACAGTCCCACCTGGGCATCGCGATTTTTGCGGGCCTCATCAATTTCCGCGCGGGCATCGGTGAGTTGATAGCCTGCCTCTTCCTTGGCTTCCACGACCACTCGCGCACCGGGAGCAATACTTTCCGGGCCGAGTTCAATGACAGCATCACCCTTCTTGCAGTTCTTGATGCGACCGACGCGGGCCCCGGTGGCTTCACAACAATCGCCCGACTTATGCACTTCGACCTGCAAGACATCCAGCAAGGCAGCCTCGAAATCGAGACCATGCCGTGTGGAGCGGGCGGCTTCCGCCTTACGGGCCACCATGGTATTCAGGGCAATTTTGACTTCCTCCTGAAACTTGGTGTTCTGCTCGCGCTGATCGGTAAACAGGCCCAGCAGTTCGCGTTTGAGGCGCGCCAAAGCCGAGTTTTCTTCATCGAGCGAGAGTTGTTCGTGGATGGTCGAGTTGGTGTGCTCCATCATGCGTTTCAAGCGCGACAAGGCGGAAGCGTCCTCGTGCAGATCGAACTCCCGCGTGATCGTGCGCTGCGCCTGCTGGACTTTCAAGACGAGCTGGCTGAGTGCCGAGTCTTCGTCATTCAGCGAGAATTCCTTTTTGATGGTCTCGATCTGATCCTGCAACTGGCCGGTGAGGTCTCCCTGTCGTTCATTGAGTTCCACAATGAACCGTGCGAGTGCTCCCTCTTTATTGTCGAGGGAAAACTGCTTCAAAACCTGCTCGCGTTGAGCCGAAAGCTGTTCATCCATGGCCTCGCGCAAGGCACCCAGCAACCCACTGGACTTATCCGGGTTGAGCCATTTGAGCAGTTGACTTTCCTGACCAAAATGCAACGCCAGGGTTTTCGAGAGTTCGGAATCATCGGTACCAAGCTGGCGTCGCAAAGTCAGTTCCAACTCGCCATCGCGCTTGATCAGGCGTTCCACCCGTTCCTGAAACCGCCCCGATTGAGGATCAAAGTATTCCCGCAAGGTGGTCGCCGTCTTCTCATGCACCTGCTTGGAATGAGCTTCAAGTTGACTTTGCAGGCCGACCAGCAGCCGGTCTCCCTCACGGCGAATGGCTTCGACATCGAGTTGTCCGCGGGCCTGCCGCAAAGCCAGCACGCCAATTCGCAAGGCCTTCAACGCGAAATCGTCTCGCGACTCTCCGGCTGCCAGGCTGAGCAATTCAGCGATCACATCGGGGTCGCGGACCAGAAGTTCCAGCGACAACTGCCGGGGCAAGGCGATTGTGCTCTCGGCGTCTTCCGTGTGAACATGCAGTGGCAATGTGGACATGGTGGATCCTTCCCGGTGTGATCCGTCCAGTATAGTTCGATGTCGCCAGCAAGTCAGGGGAGTTCGGAATTTCGCGCGATGTCACCACCACGACCAGCGATACAACGCATCGATGAAGTCGCCGAACAGTCTTTCCGCGAGGGTCGACCGCGGTCCCTGCAGGCGGGCTTCCACATCGGCTCCCCAGGTTCCTGTCGTGGCGTCCAGTTGGGTCACCGTGGCTTTGACCAGGATGCAGGGCCCCAGATCGGGAATGTCCACAGTACGCGGGGCGACATCATAGACCACGGCCTGATGCACCTCTTGTGGGTTCGAGACCAATCGAAAGTCCAGGCGTGTCTCCAGCGGGTCGACAGGGTTGGCGGTGCGCTGGAGTTTCCCAAATTCCACTTCAGGGACAAGCAGTTCCAGATCCCACCCCTCGGCATCATCCGCGATTTCCAGCAGTAAATCGCCACGGCCAATCGGGCGCTGGGCCAAACGATCGCGCAGGTTCGCCGTGGTTACCGTGCCGGTCATGGGGGCGGTGACCACCAGACGTTTCGTGGCCTCTTCCAGCAGTTGAGTCTGCTGATGGAGTCCCTGCAGTTCGATCTGCTGTTGTGTCAACCGCGTCTGCAGGCGGGCCTGTTCAACGGAGTCACCGGCACCACGGATCAACTCGTGCAGTTCGGCCTTTGTCCCCTCAAGCGACTGCTGCACTTCGGTCATGCGACTGCGATTTTGTGCCAGATCCTGATGCAGTGTCATATCCCACAAGCGCAACAGGGGTTGACCGGCAGTCACACGCTCTCCAGAGGAAACCAGCAGTTCAACGACTTCACCCTCCCGGGGGGCAAAGACCCGGCGGTGCTGCCTTGCCATCAATTGCCCGGTGGCGTGAATCTGCAAATCCGCGGGGACCGTCATGAACCAACTGCCGGCGGCCCACAGCAGACACAGCAGACCGCAGGCCAGCACCAGGCGGCTGGTCGTCCACCATTGCCAGTATTCCCCGGCGGCGATCCAGGAACTCCGAAAGGGGATGTGTCTGACATGCCAGGCATGCGTGAGCGCCAATGTCGCCTGGTCCACCAGCGATTGAGTCCGAGCGACGCGCGCCGGGTCATCTCCGCGATGTTGAAAGTCTTCAAGAACCAGCATCGCGATCGGCCGGCCGGATCGTTCCGAGTGCGGTTGATCGTCTGACAAGGTGTGCGGAACCCCGGCATACACCGGTTCCATATGCACATGACACGGGGCCGCGATGGCCAGGTAATCTGCGACTGCAACCGTCATGGTTTCAGAGAGTGGCTGCGGATGGCGCTGGTCATAGATCCAGGCACGCGGCGCTCGTAAGACCTGCCGCACAAGCTGCAATAATCGCAAACTGGTGGGAGACTTCGGTGCCAGTACAGATTGCCCGGAAATCGCCGCAATCCGCCAGGTCCGGCCCTGTCGCAGGACAACCGTGACACGATCCCAGCGCGTCCACAATCGGCCACCTTCAGCCAGGGCGATCGCCACGTCGCGAAGGTCCAGGCTACGATGCAGGTGTGACGCGAAGCGAATGAATTCCTCGGCTGGTACGGGTTCCAGCGGACGATGATCCGACAGTTTTAGTGTCGCGGTCGACATGCTCACACGTTCTGTCCGCACGGACAAGGAAACTCGCTACCCCGCAAATGTCGATGACCCGGTGAGGTGCGTCAAGAGCGGAATCTCGGGATTGCCAGCCTGGCTGTTCTCACCTAAGATCCGCGCCGTTGTACATGCAACGCACATTCCATCCGCCCTTTCGCGGAAGGCCTCCGAGATGACTGGACAGTTCAGCGGCAGAGTATGGTTCTGGTGTGTTCTCGCCCTCACGGCGACGAACCTGTCCCGAGCGGAATCCGGGCCTCCGGTCATCCGTCTGTCGGAGACACGACTCAGCCTGATCGACCGGGCCGCTTTGTCCGCTGAACGCACGGGCATCTTGAATGATGTCACCGTGCGGGAAGGTGACAAGGTAGAGCCGGGGACGATTGTTGCCCGACTGCGAGACCAGGTCATTCGGGCACAACTGGCCATTGCAGACAAGCAGTTGGAAAACGATGTCGACATGCGCTTTGCCCGCAAAGCCGCAGAACTGGCGAATCTGGAATTTTCCAAGTCGGTCAAAGTCAATGAAGGGACATCGGGAACCATTTCCGAGATCGAATTGCGGCGATTGCGTCTGGCGAGTGAAAAGGCGTTGCTGCAGCTCGAACAGGCCCAATGGCAACTGGAATTAACCCGTCTGCAACGCGAGGAAACCGCTGCCATTCATGCGGCCTACACGGTCACCGCACCCTGGTCGGGGGTGGTGATGAAGGTCAATAAGCGGCGGGGAGAAGCGGTCAGAGAGGGTGACGCGATTGTGGAAATTGCCGATCTTTCGCGGTTGCGGGCCGAAGGCTATGTTGCGCTCTCCGAAGCGCTGCAGCTTCAGCCAGGGCAGAATGTGCGCTGGCAATGGTCAATTCCTGGCTTGTCTGACGAGGAAGCTCCGCGGGTGTATGCCGGTCAATTGACCTTTATCGAGCCCAAGGTCGATCCGGTCACCCAGAAAGTCCGAGTGTGGGCCGAGATCCTGAATGTCGATGCGCGCCTGAAAGATGGCATGCAGGGCGTGTTATTTATCGCCACGACCGCATCGTTGGCGGAACAAGGCGACCAGACATCGCGGCGTTAATCCCACCACCACGGGTGATTGGTGTTTCTGGGGGCTGAGAGGTTGTCGTTGCGGTGGGAATCGAGGCGGCGGTCTGGGTCTGCGGGCCGACTGATGGTCTGCAACGTACTGTCAGGGGTGATGGTCACTCCGCCACTCACCAGCCCCGCAACGACCCCGGACGATGCCCGCCGGAAATTCGCCTGAGCAGCAACCTGTTTGGGTACGGGAAATGGCTGCACGGGCAAACGTTGGGCGTCCAGCAACACACCCGGTTGCCAACCGATCCGGTCCCGCACCTGCTCGCGCTCCAGCAGCGCCGCGAGCAGGCACCAGTCGGTCAGATTCTGCAATTCCGCAAAGACAGGCGACTGCTCTGCCAGTTCCGCGAAATGCTTGGTGAACTGCTGTGCAAAGGCCTGGGTCGATTGTTGCGTAGTCGCGGCGGCAAAGCGGTCCCCATTAATGTTGGAGACTTCATCTTGAGACAGCAGTTGCAATCGCTGACCCGCGAATTCAAACGCCAGATGGTCTTCACTGCGATATAAACCTTCGTACAACGGCACGAACCACCAGCGCTGAATGCTGTTACCCCCTGCCCCAATCATCGATAAATGACTGCGCAAACCTTTCACACCCGGATTCTCGAGACCAATGGAGATGCGCTTCATGCGATAGTCGGCTTCCACGAGAACCCTGGCAAAATACGTGTCAGCGGGAACACCCATCACGCGGATATCGTGCAGACCCAGCACACGGGCCATGTGCTGGAAGCGACCCTCTATGACTTGCGGTGTGGCCGGTGTGCTGTTCTGAGCCACAAAACGTGACAACGCCGCGAGGTTTTCCGGAACCGGATCGATCGAGCAGCCGACTTCCCTGCCCCCGGAAATGGTCCGCAATGCCACCAGCCAATCATCCAACCGTAGCGGCGGACGCCCCGATTCGATCCCACGCATGCGGTTCGACAGATCAGGAGCAAACCCTTCCGCGGGACCAGCCAGAATGACATCCTGCTGCTCAGGATCCAAGAACACAAAGTCGATACGGTTGAGACCCGCGAGATAACTCATCTCTTGAGAAATGGGTCGCCCGGCCTCCAGCTCTGTATTCAGAACGGCTTCCAGCGATTTCAGCGAGATCTTGCGACAGGCGCTGCTTGCGAGGATGTCTGTGGATAACGTCTGTTCCGCGAGCAGGCGCTGGCGTTTGCGATTCAGGCGGTTCGAGTGATCGGCGGTAAACCCGGGTGATACGATGCCGACCGCATCGATCAGAATGCCCCCGGCATTGTTTCCATTCTGATTTCCCTGATTGTTGTTGCCACCCTGTTGTTGACCATACGCCGTCAATGTGCCCAGGACGATCAAGGCGAACAACACAGCTCCGCGCGTCATGATTCTTCTCCGCCAGCGTGGTTCCGCGACTGGAGGGAACAACGCACGGGCCGCCCGGTCGTCCACAGCCGGCGTCCTATTTTTGAGCCGGAGCCACGGGCACCGCGTTATCGCGACGTTGGCGGCGCTCTTCACGCTGTGCGGCACGAGCGGTGCCTTCATCCATGCTGTGTCCGATCAATTGCCCGATCCAACGGAAATAGCTGGGCTGCATTTCAGCACGCAGTCGGGCACCGCGATCTGTCGGACGGCCCGTCAATCGAAATTCGTCGGTCTCTGGTTCAAAGGCCGTGAGACTCGACTGCGTGTACGGATCCTGCTCGGGATCGACACCGGTGGCCATCGCGACATTCACCCATTGAGCCGCATGTGTGGTTAACAAGAACGGTGAAAACGGCCGCTTGGGTTGGCTGGGATCTGGCTCGGCTGTCACCGCTTTGATTGAGGCTTCCAGTTGCTCCATAGCAGAGGTTTGTCCTACGGCAAACCACAGGGCGTCGGTGGTGGCGCAGAGATACAAACTCGGGGCGTCGCCGAACATCGCGACCGCCACCTCATCGCCTTCGGGTACCGGCATGACATGCACCGGGAAGCCCGCGATTTGCTGGTCAGACAGTTTCATGGAATCCAACACTTCCCGGGACTCGTTCGGTGACGTTTTGGCGATGGTCTCTTTGCCGAACTTCAACAACTCGGAAAACTGCTGTGGCAAGTCTTCGCCGCCATAAATGCGGATGCCCCCCAGCATGCGGTAATCGAATGGCTCCTCACCGCTGATCTGCAGGAACCAGTCGAGATGACCATTCTCTGCGGTTTTCAGCAGACTGGAAAAGAAAGGCGAGGCCTGCGCTGCGGAAGCCCCTTTTTGACCATTCTTTTCCAACTCGGTCTCAATCAAGCCCGTTGCGGACTTGAACATCTCGATAAAGGGTGCGCGACGTTTTTCATCCAGCTGGATTGAAGCATTCACGGAGAGCGTCGCCGATTGCTGCACCGCGGCATCGAAGTAGCTTCGCCGGCCCGCCAGACTGCCGAAGAATTTCGACAACCCGCTATCTTTTGTCCCATTCATTTCCAGTTCAATGAAGCCGGTTTGTTCCTCGGGATTGGCGAAAGCCCCCGCGGTAAAATCTTCGCCCTGCTTCACCACCATATCGAGCAAGTCGACCAGCGATTCCCCATTGGCGCGGCGGATGCGGTAGGCCGCTTCGGGTTCATCGTCGCGCTGTTGCAATCCGGCGAGCGCCTGATTCTTGAAAAACTCCAGGAACAATGTGCGCGTGGCAAGCGGCACATTCTTGATCAACAGGGAATAGGCAATGTCGTAGCGACTGGTGAGTTTGGCCACCATTCGCTCGGGTTGCGGAAATTTCCTGTCCAGCTCGATGGCTTCGTCGAGTGCGACAAGGTACGCGTAGTTGCCGATCTTCTGCACTACGAGGTCGGGGCCCCAATCGACATCTGTGATTTCATAGCGATCATTTTTGCCGGACACCGACTTGGGAATGCCCGACTCACCCGCCAGAAACTGTACGAATTCGTCCAGGTCGGTTACCGGCATGTACGTAATCGCCGTGATGCCCGGAGTGAGCCCCGGCTTGATGTACAGCATCATTCCAAGTGGTTTGGTCCGATCGACACCTTTCATTCCGCGTAAGGTGTCATCCAGAAAACTTTGCAGCACATCGGAAAGCTCCGGTCGTTCCGCGGCGGCGAACAACGCGTCAGCTTTGGTCTGTAACCGTTCGATTCCCGAGCAATGAATGATTTGCAGCGGATACTCGATGCCCGACTCTTCGGCGACGTCATCCTGTGCCGACAACCAGCCGGGCAGGCCGATACCGATCAGCCAGAACGCGGCAAACCACCTCATCCCACCCATGCATCGCCGAACCCACATATCCGTCACTCCACCAGAAAAGGTACTAGCAGTGTACGAGAATACCCCCGCAATATCGAGAGGGTTTCAACGAGATCGCAGGGCCAACGGCTGGACAACCGGGCTGTCACCTTGTTCATGCTACGCAACGCCGCCGTCCAGCGCATCTCCACCACTCACGAATTAAACTCACAATGACCCACGATGATCGCACGGAAGGCGAGAGCGAACCTCCCCTGGCGGCCTTGAATCAGTCGCAGTTTGTGTACAATGACATTCAGCCATTCGACAAAACCGGTTGCGGTACTCGAAAACCGCCGTTGTTGCAGTGAATGGGCTAATCCCGCAGAGATTTTGTCGGAGTGAACTTCGGGCAACTGGTGACCGAATACCAAGCCCACGGGGGGAGCGTGAACACCAGCACCACACCCAGCGTGCAGTATGGCTTCGCCGACGGGTCGGCCAACACCATCCGTCCCACGGCCCTCGTCTACCCCAACGGCCGCGAACTCACCTACGACTACGGCACCGCCGACGGCCTCAGCGACCGCTGCTCGCGTATCGCGTCGATCATTGATGACGACGACACCCACCTCGCCGATTACAGTCATCTCGGCCGCCAGACCTTCGTGGCCCAGGACGACACCGAACCGCAGATGAAGTGGACCCTCATCGACCTGACCGGCTCCAACGATCCTGACACCGGCGACATCTACAGCGGGTTCGACCGCTTCGGGCGGGTGAAGGACAACCGCTGGTACAACTACGATGCCCTGGCCGATGTCGACCGCATCCAGTACGGCTACGACCGCGCCGGCAACCGGATCTGGCGGAAGAATGTGGTGGCAGCCTCATTGAGCAAAGAGTTCGATGAGCTTTACGCGTATGACGGGGTACAGCGTCTGCAAGACATGGCTCGTGGTACGCTAAATTCGGGCAAGACAGCCCTCACGTCTGAAACTTTTGCCCAGTGCTGGACTTTGGACGCGACGGGGAATTGGACCGGATTCCGCGAAGATGACAACGGTGACGGCACCTGGGATTTAGTCCAAACACGGACAGCGAGTGAGGTCAACGAGATCACGAATCTCTCGGAATCCACCGGACCAAGTTGGATCACCCCCGCCTACAATCGTGCGGGCAACATGACCACCATGCCCAAGGTGGCGGACCCCACCACGGCCCAGACCTGCACCTACGATGCGTGGAATCGCCTCGTGAAAGTCGCCGAAGGTTCGGACACCGTTTCCGAATATGCCTATGACGGCGCCAAACGTCGCATCCTCCAGAAAACCTACACCGGTGGCTCACTCACTGATACCCGGCACCTGTACTACACCGAACCGAGCATCTGGCAAGTCTTGGAAGAGCGGGTTGGCTCCTCAACCGATGCTGAACGCCAGTTCGTCTGGGGACTCAGATATATCGATGATCTGGTCTTGCGGGATCGAGAGACCGAGCGGCTATATGCGATGCAAGATGCCAACTGGAATGTGACGGGGATTACTGATGGCCTAGGAGCGGTCCAAGAGCGTTATGCCTATGCCGCCTATGGGTCACCGGTGTTCCTGAGTGATGTGTTCGTGCCACAAACCGCCGCATTTGATTGGGAAAGCCTGTATTGTGGATATCGATACGAAGTCGGTAGCGGACTGTTCCAGGTAAGGAATCGGGTGTATCATCCTGTATTAGGAGTATGGATACAGCGTGATCCGCTCGGTTCTGCACCGGACGTTAACTACGTACGGTACTGCAATTCACAGCCAATTTACAACACTGATTCAGAAGGTCTGCGGATTTTCACAGTTGAAGAATGTAGGGAACGAAACAGAATATGCAGGCAAGCAGCATCAGAACGCTTCCAGGCTTGTTTCAAAAATGCTCGCACTGATGAGGAAGATTTAGATTGTGGTCGTCGATACGCAACTGACCTTGATATTTGTCAAGGTGCCCTCTACAGATGTCTCGACGACGCTATTGATCGTGAACCAGAATTTCGATACTGCCCTCGGCCTGTACCACTTACATGGTTTGAGCTTATTGCATTAATTGGGCTGGCAGCCGCAGTCGCATTAGTCCAATCTGGGCAGCGGGTTATTCAAGTTGGCGGTTCAGTTTTTATACTGATTTGGATTCCGCCGTCTTGCAATTATCCTGGCGACCCCGGATGTGCTGCTTAGCATAACCAACATCATATTTAGATTATTTAATGGAAATAGCATAATGGAATGTGATGAATGCCATAATCATCCTCTTGACCCTATGGAAGAGATGGATCGTGGGTGCAAATTAATGATGGCAGCCGATTTCGAGAACGCGGCACGACATCTGCTTTGGTGCTGGGACCATGGTACTCACTGTCTCGATGCGTTCGAGCCAGTCAAAGTTTCTTTTCTATCTGGATATCTGAAAGCATTATGCATTCGCGACAAAAGTTACTTACATGAAATGTATGACAGGAAAAAGAAACTTATTGACCGTATTAAGAGTGGTGCCGGGACTGATGGAGATCGTATGGCTCTGAATGCTCTGATTCGTGATTTTGACAAACTTGACGTAATGGCTGGGGGCGACTAACGGGAACCCCCAGCAAGGCCGGGAACATGACGACGATGCCGCAACCGGCCGACCCAACGCAGAGCTACACGGCCACCTATGATGCCTGGAACCGGCTGGTCAAACTGGAACAGCCGGCGACGCCGTCGCCGGAAACGGTCGCGGCCTACGCCTACGACGGTGCCAAACGCCGTATCATGCAGCAGTCCTACATCAGCGGCACGCTGTCGGAAACCCGCCACCTCTATTACACGCAGCCGTCACAGTGGCAGGTGATTGAGGAACGCATCGGCACCTCGCCCGACTCCGCCGACGCGGAACGGCAGTTCGTGTGGGGCCTGCGGTACATCGACGACTGCGTGCTGCGGGACCGCGACACCAACGCCAACGGCACGCTCGACGAACGGCTCTATGCGATGCAGGACGCCAACTGGAATGTCACCGGAATCGCCGATGACACCGGCAGCATCCAGGAACGGTACGCCTACTCGGCCTATGGGATGCCGGTCTGCCTGAGCGCCGCCTTCGTCCCCCAATCCGCCGCATTCGATTGGGAAAGTCTTTACTGTGGATACCGATACGAAGCCAGTACTGGGCTGTTTCATGTGCGGAATCGAGTATATCTGCCGACATTTGGGATGTGGGTTCAACGCGATACAGTTAAGTACCTGGACTCAACTAACCTATATCAATACTGCATATCATTGCCACTCGCAACTTCTGATCCAACAGGAAAGTATAGCGTTGTATTTGCTGCTCTTCCTGCTATTCTTGTCGCAATTGCGGATATATGCGGAATAGGTGCTATCGCTGGCATTATTGCGGAGTTGTTTCTTGGCGGAGGAGTGAATCTTGGGACTGCCGTTTGCAGTGCAATTACAGGATGCGTGTTCACTTTGTGTACAGTCGGTCTGTGGTCTTTGTTGTTTGGTCTGGCACCTGTTCTCGAACATTTTATCGTTATTCCGCTAATCTTGACTCCTATTGCCTGCGCATACGCAGCCTTAGATGTTTGCCAATCTTGCGAGCGTACACTGGGCGTTAACTGTTCAGTATGCTAAAGCATGCTGTTGCCGCATGCTGTGATTGATGCACTCGATACACCTCACAACGAGCGCAAGCACGATCTAAAATATTACTTTAAGTTGAGAACAAGCCATTGTGAAAAATAGCTGATCTTTCTGGAATTCATCTGTGCATGATTCGCGGTGTCTGGCACTCCAGACTTGGAGTCCTATAAGATATTTGTCTTAGCTATGTGAGCATACAATGATTAGAACGACCACTAAAGCAATATTGCTTATGATAACGACTGCCATCACATTTAGTCTGGTGGGATTGTCACCTTTGCATTCGCAAATCTTTCTTCAGCTGCTGTTAGGGATTGGCATCCCAGCATGGCTATTCAGTACTTGGGCGATGTTTTATGCCTCGCAACAGTTACTGACCGTTCATGGGCGGTCGCAGTTGTTGGATGATTTAATTCATCCGTACGGACTGATTCGCGTCAAGGCATGTTTTTATCTTGGTGTTGTGTGTGGAAATAGGTTTGGCATTATATTGCCTAAATCTTCGATTCTTTGGCATAAATGGTTGTCTACTCACGGCCATTCTATGTTTTGGGACCCCTGTGTTAGTAGAGTATTGTGTCGAGACACAGATGTCTGAATTTCCCTCGACGCATACCGGTCCAGCCACCGTCGTAGGCCACGTCAGTATCCGCGATTGGAGTCTGGGATCGACCATGAGCCCTCAGATTCCCCTGGTGATTGATAGCAGGTAGATCGTTCATCGCGCTTCAGTCTGACCCTTACCCCGGTTGGCTTCCTGTCAGCCGGTTCTTTTCGTGAGTCTCGAAAGGTTTCCATGTCCCGGTACGCGCTGTTCGAACGTCGGGCCGTGTCGCTGTGGCCGCTGGCGGAGCGGCGGCATGATCTGACGATCGACCGTGTCTGGCCGCTCGGTCCGCCCGCAGCCCCGCTCGATCACGACGACTTTCCCGCGTTGCTCGCCGCGATCCGCCAAGCCCGACAAGACCAGCGACCCGTGATCGTGCTGCTCGGAGGGCATCCCATCAAACTCGGCCTGTCGCGGTATCTCATCGATCTCATGGAACAGGGCTGGATCACCCACCTCGCCACCAACGGCGCGGGAATCATTCACGACTTTGAACTGGCCCTCGTCGGCGGCACCAGCGAAAACGTCGCGAAGTGGATTCCCCAAGGCCAGTTCGGACTCTGGCAGGAAACCAGTCGCCTCAACGCGATCATCCAGGCCGGAGCCCAACGCGGCGAAGGCCTGGGGGAAGCGGTCGGCCGGACCATCGTGGAAGAACGCTTCCCGCACGCCGACGTGAGCCTGTGTGCCGCAGGCTGGCGGCTGGGGATTCCCGTCACCAGCCACGTGACGATCGGCGGCGACATCATCCACGCCCACGCCAACTGCGACGGAGCCGCCTTGGGAGCCACGAGCTACACCGACTTCCTGATCTTCGCAGGGCGCCCATGGCACAAGATGCTCTGTCATGACTGAGGAACGGCGACCCATGAGGTCTGGCGATTTCTCTGCCTCCCCGTGCCAGGCCCGCTTACAAGGCGAAGCTCAGCAGGCTGGGCGTGGTGCTGAAGAGGTCGTCTTCGTCTTCGGTGAAGGGAGATGCGATCAGTTCGGCGACGTTGTTCAGGTTAATGGTCATGACTGCCTTGCGGAACAGGCCCGACTGGTCGGTCACCTGCACCGTCACGTTAAACGTCGGCCGGGTCTCGAAGTCGAGGGCCGCCGAGTTGTTCACGGTGATTTCGCCCGTCATCGAGTTGATCGCGAAGGCGCTACTGACGTTGCCGCCGGTGATGCTGTAGGTCAGCGTGTTCATGGCATCCGGATCGCTGGCGACGACAAAGCCCACGAGGGTGCCGTTGGCTGCGTTCTCGTTCACGTTGAAGGTCTGCGGCGAGATGTTGGGCTGTTCGTTCACATTGTTGACGTTAATGGTCATCACGGCCTTGCGGAACGCACCGCTCAAATCGGTGGCCTGGACCGTAATGTTGAACGTCGTGAGCGACTCAAAGTTGAGCGCGGCGACGCTATTCACCCGGAGCTGTCCCGTGGAGGAATTCAGGGCAAAGGCGCTGCCCACATTGCCGCCGGTGATGGTGTAGGTCAGCGAATCTCCCGCATCGACATCGGACGCGATGACCATTCCCACTACGGTGTTTTTCGGGGAATTCTCGTCAACCGCGAACGTCTGCGGAACGATTGCGGGCTTCTGGTTACTGACATTGATGCTCATCACCGCCTTGCGGAACGCCCCGTGATTGTCGGTGGCTTGAATGGTGAGGTTGTACACCGGCAGGATCATCGGATCGAGGACCGAAGCTTTGATGAGCGTGATGTTGCCGGTCATCGCGTCGACGGCGAAGGCCTTGCCGATGTTGCCGCCGGTGATGGAATAGGTGAGCGTGTCACCCGTGTCCTGATCGGTGGCCATGGCATTACCGACGACGGTGCCGTTGACCGCCAGCGGTGTCACGAAGAGGTTCTGCGGTGAGATGGAGGGGGTATCGTTGATGTCGTTGAGGTTGACGATGACGTTGGCTTTCCTGAAGGCACCGTGATTATCGGTGGCCTGCACGCGAAGGGTGAACGTGGCCAGCGTTTCAAAGTCGATAGCGAAGGCCCGGCGGACGGTGATTTCGCCGGTGGTGGGGTTGATGTCGAAGGCTTTGTTAACGTTGCCACCAGAGAAGCTGTAGGTGATCGTGTTGAAGCTGTCGGGATCGGTCGCGGGGGCGGTGCCGACGATGGTCCCTACGGCGGAGGCTTCATCGATCGCAAACATCTGGTCGGCAATGCTGGGGGTGGTATTCGCGAAATACCGCTGGGCGTAGATGCCGCTGCCGCTGCCGTCCTGGCCGTAGCTCTGCCAGGCGATGACGAAGTCGCCGTCGGCGTCCATTGCCACACTGGCATTCCGCTGGGAGTCGATGGTGTAGGTATTGACCTGAAATTCGCTTCCCTGGGCCACCCCCGCCGAATTGTATCGCTGGGCGTAGATACCGCCGTTGCCGCCATCCTGGCCGAAGCTCTGCCAGGTAATGACGAAGTCGCCGTCCGCGTCCATCGCCACACTGGCGTTACTCTGGTTATTGTCGGTGTAGGTATTGACCTGGAATTCGGTTCCCTGGGCCACCCCGGCGGCGTTGTACCGCTGCGCGTAAATGCCGTAGATGCTGCCGTCTTGCGCGTAACTGTGCCAAGCGATGACGAAGTCGCCGTCGGCATCCAGCGTGACATTGGCGTTATTTTGGGAACTGTCGGTGTAGGTATTGACCTGGAATTCCCCCCCCTGGGCGACCCCTTGGGCGTTATAGCGTTGGGCGTAAATGCCGTTGCTGCTGCCGTCCTGATTGGCACTCGTCCAGGAGATCACGAAGTCGCCGTCCGCATCCAGCGCGACACTGGCGTGATTCTGGAGATTATCGGTGTAGGTATTGACCTGAAATTCCCCCCCCTGGGCGACCCCCGCGGCGTTATAGCGTTGGGCGTAGATGCCGCTACTGCTGCCGTCCTGCCCAGAACTATGCCAAGTGATGACGAAGTCGCCGTCCGCGTCCATCGACACTTTGGAACCGTCCTGCAAGTTATTGGTGAAGGTATTGACCTGGAATTCGGTTCCCTGGGCCACCCCCGCGGCGTTGTAGCGCTGGGCGTAAATACCGTAGAAGCTGCCGTCCTGATTGGTACTCGTCCAGGAGATCACGAAGTCGCCATCGGCATCCATAGCCACGGCGTGGGAGTCCTGATTATCCGTGATGGTTGTATTGACGCGGAATTCGGTCCCCTGGGCCAGGCCCGCGGCATTGTACCGCTGGGCAAAGACGCCATAACCACTGCCATCACCACTGTACCAGACGACAACGAAGTCGCCATCGGCGTCCATCGCCACCGTGCGGCCACGTGAGAAGAAGATTTCCTGCTCTCCGGTCGTTGTCGTGTTGACGCGGAATTCCGGACCCGTGGTGACTGGTGCCAGAACCGTGAAACCGCGGGTGAAGTTGCCGCCGGGCGTGCCGTTCCGATCGCCATCGAGGGCATTACCTGCGAGGTCGGTAATCGAACTGGTGCCATTGGCGGTCAGACTGTAGGCCCCCTCGGTGAGCGCGGCGGCGAAGGTCAGCACCGCTTCGTACTTCTCTGTTGCCGGGTTCAGACCGAAGCTGATTGACTGGATCTGCCCGCTGACGTTGTTGCCGTTCTGCGTTAACGTCCAGTTGGCGGGGTTGGTGACGCTGTCTGGACCTGTTGCGCCGCCGGTCGTCGAAAGGTTCTCCGAGAACACGACCGTCAGCGTTGTTGGTCCGCTGGCGAGACGGGCTCCGTCACTCAGGGTGGAATTGTTGACCAGGACATCGGTGACGGTTGGCCCGGCGGTGTCGGTGAATTGCTGATACCGCTGCGCGTAAATGCCGTTGCCGCTGCCGTCTTGCGCGTAACTGTGCCAAGCGAAGACGAAGTCGCCGTCGGCATCCAGCGCGACACTCGCATCAATTTGAGTATCGGTGATGTAGGTGTTGACCCGGAACTCACTCCCCTGGGCCACCCCGGCGGCATTGAATCGCTGGGCGTAAATGCCGTAGCTGCTGCCGTCCTGACCATAACTTTCCCAGGTGATGACGAAGTCGCCGTCGGCATCCATCGCGACACTGGGATCACGCTGGATGTTGGCCGTGAAGGTGTTGACCCGGAATTCACTGCCTTGGGCCACCCCGGCGGCATTGTAGCGCTGGGCATAAATGTCGTAGTTGCTGCCGTCCTGCTCATAACTCTGCCAGGTGATGACGAAGTCGCCGTCGGCGTCCATTGCGACATTGGGTTCACGCTGTTCGCTGGCCGTGAAGGTGTTGACCCGGAATTCGCTGCCTTGGGCCACCCCGGCGGCATTGTAGCGCTGCGCGTAAATGCCGTAGAGGCTGCCATCCTGACCGTCGCTAGTCCAGGTGACGATGAAGTCGCCATCGGCGTCCATCGCGATCGAAGAGTAAGCCTGAGAGCCGGCGGTGAAAGTATTGACCTGGAATTCGGCTCCCTGGGCCACTCCCGCGGCATTGTAGCGCTGGGCGAAAATGCCGTAGAGGCTGCCGTCCTGCACAGAACTCTGCCAGGTGATGACGAAGTCGCCGTCCGCATCCATCGCCACGTTGGGATAGTCCTGCGTCGCGCTCGTCATGGTATTCACGCGAAACTCGGAACCCTGCGCCACACCGAGGGCATTGTAGCGCTGGGCGTAAATACCGTAGAAGCTGCCGTCCTGAGATTGACTGGACCAGGTGATGACGAAGTCGCCATCGGCGTCCATCGCCACGGCATGGGCCGTCTGGTTCAGCGTGGTGTACGTGTTGACGAGGAATTCGGTCCCCTGGGCCTGGCCCGCCGCGTTGTAGCGCTGGGCAAAGATGCCAGAATTACTGCCATCATCACTGTTCCAGACGACGACGAAGTCGCCATCGGCGTCCATCACCACCGTGCGGCCCGAATTGTATTCAATGGCCTGCGATCCGGCCGTCGTCGTGTTGACGAGGAATTCCGTGGCCCCGTTAATGACCCCGGCGACGTGGATATTCCCGTCGTCGTCCGAAGTCCACGAGGTCGTGGTTGTGGGCGTCCCGGCCGTCTTCACGCTGGTGTTGTAAAACACCCTAACGAATCCGTCGTCAATCCCCGCGAGATTATGGATCTGCGTCTGGCCCATGCCGGGCGTCTGCACACCGGAATTGATGTCATCGTAACTGTCAAACAGATCGATCGTGAGATCGCCGATCTCGGTGGCCAGGCTTAACGAGGATCCGGCGTTGGTACTAATATTGGTATCAGATTGTGGACTCGAAAAGGGATTGTCCTGATCGACCCCTTGAAACGCCTGTGCACCAATGAACGTCGAAGCGCCCGCATTAGAGACCACGCGAATGGTGCCCGATGTGGCGGTGTTGCTGGTTCCCAGTGCCAGATACCAGATCCCATCGACCGCGACACCATCCGATTGTTCAACGCCTTGCGTGAGCGGGATATCGTTAAAGGTCACCGACTGAATATCGGTTCCGTTGCCGTCGCCCACCGTGACGACGAGCAACCGTTGCAGGCCGGCATCGACGGTGTAATTCAGAAACGTCTTATTGATCGCTTCCCCGGAGGTTCCCAGAGTCGATGCGGCCAGTAACAGCCGCGGCTCGTAGGTCTGCACCAGTGCCGCCGTGTTAGTGAAGGACCGCCGCGTTCGCCGAGGGAACTGACCGCGCTTGCGAACGCCCGACAACCAGTCAAACACCATGTGAGCAGCCCTTACAAGTCACAGAGGCCAGGTCGACGAAGACTAAGGACTCTACGGGCCGTATTCTGCATTTACTAGCCACATAATTATGAGTTAGGGTTAACACCTATGCATTGCACGCACAAATACATGCCTGATTTGTCTGCCAATCTGTTGTCCCGCATCAACAGGATTTCGTAGTGAGAGGACCGCCAGCGGCCATGAGTCACTGTGGCACGAGTGATGGCGGAAAGCAGAAAGCGGAATGCCAGGCGTGGGACACCAGCGGATTTCTGGCTTTCCGCTTTCTGCTTTCTGCTTTCCGCTGGAATAAACTGCCTACCGCTTCTCAGAAACCTCGCCCATGGGCTTAAAAAACGGGGGCCGCTTCCGATGTTCCCGGTCTGGTCTCTCGCGTATGTTAGTGGCTCTGGATTGTCCACACTGTCGGGGCGAACTCTTTGAATACCACCTCGCTGACGCTGATTGATCGTCTGTCTCGTGGAACGAATGCCGATGATTGGGGGCGCTTCGTCGAGTTGTATACACCACTACTGCTGGCGTGGTGTCGGCGAATCGGGTTGTCTGATGCGGACGCGGCCGACCTCACGCAGACCGTCTTTCTCACGCTGTACGAGAAGCTGCCCGAATTTCGCTACGACCCCTCACGCAGCTTTCGCGCCTGGTTGAAGACGGTGCTGATGAATGCCTGGCGGAACCAGGCGCGTCAGCGGAAAGCTCAGGCCGCGATCAGTCCGAACGCTCTCGATCCCGATTTGATTCCCGACACAGACCCGCGACTGCAACTGGACGAAGCGGAATATCGTATGCAGCTCGCGCGGCGGGCCCTCACACTCATGCGGGAGCAGTTCCAGCCCAGTACCTGGAAAGCCTGCTGGGAGTTCGTCGTCAATGACCGCCCCGCCAAAGATGTCGCGCGGGAACTGGGATTATCCGAGAACGCCGTCTATCTGGCCAAGTCGCGCGTGCTGCGGCATTTACGTCACGAACTGCAGTGGTTTCTCGACTGATCGCTGTCGATTTCCAGAAATCATGAGAAAGCGCAACAGGTTTTCCGACGGCCGTGTGTACTGTGAATGTCGTCTGAAACGGGTTTCCTGATGTTTCTGCGGAGTTGTTTGGCGTGCCGTCTCTCAGCCCCTGTCTGTCGCCGACTGAGTTGGAGCAGTTTCTGCTCGGCCGTATCGACGAGGGGCTTGCGGGGGACATCGAAGGCCATCTGCAGTCGTGCGATGAGTGCCAATATCGCCTGGCGGAAGTGGCCGCGAAAAACGAATCCGGGGCGGAAGACGGTCTGATTGCCGCGCTCCGTCAAGAACCCGTGGCAGTGGCCTCTGCGGCTCTCAACGAGGTGCCGTCCGAACTGGTGAATCTGCTGATCCCGCATTTCAAGCGGATCGCGAGAGCGTTTGAAGAGACCGTGCCAATGGCGGGGGCGGGCACGGCTACGGCCGATTTTGTCGCACCGCAAGAGCCGCGCGCGGACGTGGCTGACACCGAAGACTGGCTGCAAGCGGGTCGGCTGGGACGGTACGAAGTCCGCGGACTGCTCGGGCGCGGCGGGATGGGGACCGTGCTGTCTGGCTTCGATCCATTGTTGAACCGTTCGATCGCGATCAAGGTCTTGCAGACGGCTTGGCTGGCACAGGACGGCATGGCCGAACGGCTGGTCCGCGAAGCGCAGTCCGCCGCCGCTGTCGAACACGATCACATCGTACCGATCTACGGCGTGGAACTGTGGCAGGGTAATCCCTGCATCCTGATGCCACTTCTAAAAGGTGAGACGCTGCAGCAGCGGTTGCAGTCGACCGACGGGCCGCTGCCCCTCGGCGAACTCCTGCGGATCTCCCGCGAGGCTGCCACGGGGCTGGCGGCGGCACATGCCGCCGGGCTGATTCACTGCGACATCAAGCCCGCGAATTTGTGGCTGGAGGCGCCACACGGCCGCGTCAAGATTCTGGATTTTGGCTTGGCCATCGAACATGGTGACGCGAGCGGTCAGGCGGGCATTTCGGGCACGCCGGGCTATCTCGCCCCCGAGCAAGCCAGCGGCGAGCCGCTCGATTCACGTACCGATCTCTTCAGCTTGGGCTGCGTGTTCTATCGCATGGCGACCGGCGAGTCGGCTTTCAAAGGCGAACATCGGTTCAAGGCGCTGTGGACGGTGCTGTCCGCGTCGCCCGTCCCGGCGAGCGTGATCAATCCTGAGCTACCGGTCGAGTTGAGCGACCTGATCCAGCAGATGCTGTCGCGCGAGCCCGACAATCGACCGGATTCAGCAACGGCGATTGTGGAGATCCTGGATGCGTTGGAACGTCGTGAAACAGTACGGCGGGACGGCATCGTGCGGCGCCGTTGGTGGCTGGCCATGCTCGTTGTGGCGATCCTCAGTGGCGCGGGTGTCGGAACCTGGGCGATGTTCGTCGCTCCGCAAGCCGCGAATCCGGTACCGGTCACATTTCTGGGAGATGAGCCGTCACTCGATATTATCGTCCAACGCGATGGCCGTGAATGGCGGTTAAAACTTGGAGCGGAATCGACGCTGTCACTCGTTCCCGGCGATTATCGTGTACGAACGGCGACAGCCATCGAACGGCGCCAACTAGTTCCCGAACAATTCGTCGTCACCGAGCAGCCATCGCAAGTCATACGCATCGCGGTCGTGGGAGAACTGTCTCGCCACGCGCAACACACGCAAGCCGCGACGGGTGTGGCGGTCGTGCCTGGGACACAGCCACCGGTCATCGTGTCTGTCGGGCAGGATCGCACGCTGGTGCGCTGGGAATCGACAGAGACCACCTTTGAGAACCTCAATTACGCGGGCCGCTGTATCGCCGTATCGCCACAGGGAGATGAAGTGGCGACCGCAGGGGGCAACAAGACGGCGCCACAGGAAACCGTGATCGAATTACGTTCGCTGAACCACATCGACGGACCGGTGCGGACACTCGCGGGCCATACCCGACTGATTGCAGCGTTGGCCTACTCTCCCGATGGCCAGCGGCTGGCCTCGGCCGATGCCGAAGGCGTACTGCTGTGGGATCGTGCCTCGGGCGAGTCGCAACGTCTCCAGTCCGAGTCGGCCGATGCCCATGGACAGGTCGTGAACTGCCTGACGTTCTTCGCCGACAATCGTCGACTGTTAGCCGGGGGCAGACAGTTGACCGAGTGGGATCTGTCAACGAGGAAATCGCAATCGACGTTGTGGCCGGGCACCGGGTCGGTGCGTGCCGTATGTCTGGTGAAGCAGGGCTTTGCGGCGGCAGGCGACGACGGCATTGTACGGATCTGGAGTGGCATCGACGCCGAGCCGCGCGAGTTCGTCAGCCTCAATCGCCCGATCCTGGCCTTGGCGGCAGATCGGGAGGGGACGCGGTTGCTCAGCGGGGATGCCGATGGTGTGCTGCGGATCTGTTCGATCGCTACGGGCGAAGTGCAGGTGCTGTTACGCGGTCATCAGCGGGCCGTGCAGTCTGTAGCCTTCGTCGACAACGGTCGGCAAGCGGTCTCGGCAGGGGCGGATGGTACGGTTCGCCTGTGGCAGTTGCCGTTCCCTTGATCGCGAAGAATTCCGAATTCGACGGCGGGCGTTCCGCCGGTCCGAAAAGACAATGTGGTTCAGACAGAAGGTACGTTCTATGTTCAGCAAACAATGGTTGACGGCAGCAATGGTTGTCGGCGTGATGGTGTCCGGTTCTATGGCCTTCGCCCAAGCGAACGCGGAACCAACCGATGCCGAGCAGAGCGCGGAACTCGTGGAGCAACTCGGAACGGCGGCGCAACTCGCGGCCTTCGGTCGCGGAGAGCTGGCGGAAGCCACCGGGTTGAAAGACTTCAAGTCGCCCGAAGCACTGGTCGCAGCGGGGGCGATCTATCTGCGAGCCCACAAGGCGACCGGCGGGAAGCTGAAACCCTCGGACGCCAAAGTGCAGGACACCGACGGCACGACGGTCGCCGAAGAAGGCCAGCCGTTGTCGCTGGGCGAGGAAGCCGAGGCACTGTTCGACGAAGCCCGCGCGATGTCTGCCAAGGACAGTGCCGCCATCGAAACGCTGATCAAGCAGGCGCAGGCCGTCGAATCGCGTGGCGCAACGGGCGGTCCGCGCGTGATCAACCGCAACATTAAGACCGGCAAGACGCACGACATTGACATTGCGTTCGATCCGCGTTTTCCCGCCAGCGTCTCGATGCGCAGCAGTGGCAAAACAAAGTTCGAGGTGCTCGGAAACAAAGGCAAAGTCCTCTGGCGCAGTCAGGGAACGTGGGGCTTTTACAATTGGTATCCGGGGAATGGTGGACTGAGCAACGTCACCGTCCGCGTAATCAATGCGGGTGGCCCGCCGGTGTCGTACACTGTGACCACCAACTGAGTTGAATTTAGAGATCGCCTGATGCCACTGGCAGCAGCAAGAGCCGCCAGTGGCATCTTCATCAGTGGCAAACTATCGCCTGGAATTCCGACGCATCAGGATCACGATCATGGCTCGCTGGCTCACGCTGCTACTCTGCCTTTGTCTGACGCTACCGGCGTTCGCGCAAGGCAAGGTCAAAAAGAAGGCCGCCGCCAAGGCCGCTGCTGCCGCTGCTGCCGCTGCTGCCGCTTCTGCCGTGCCAGTGGAGCCGACCGACGAACCCGTCGACGAGAACATCCCGCGCGTGGTGCCGGTGTTCGATCCCGGTTCGCACACGCGGCTGATCCGAACGCTGGGCTTCAACCACGATCAGTCGCGGCTGATTACCGTCGGTGAAGATTCGTCGATTCAGGTCTGGAGCACGGCGACCGGCGAACGGCTCGACATCCTGCGGTTGCCCTCCTACGGTCACGAACAAGGCTACAATACGAAACTGTGGGATGTCGCCGCGATCTCCGCGGACGGTAGCCTGGTGGCTGTCGGCGGCGGTCAGAAGAAAAAATTGGTCGTCGATGAAGAGGCCTCCCGCGCGAAACTCCTGCTGATCAATTTGCACCAAAAGTCGGTGCGGCCGATCATCGGCTTAAGGGGGGGCATCTCGGCCCTGGCATTCGCTCCAGATAACCGCCTCGCGGTGGCGACCGACGCCGCGCAAGATGGTGGAATCGCGATCTATCCCGCAGAGAATGTGGGGCGAGACAAGGGGGTGCGTCGCAGAACCGCCCTCAAGCTGCCAGTGGATGATGTGCGCGGCAAAGTGGAGTTCCTGCAATTTAGCCCCGATGGAAAGCGACTGTTAGCGGCGACATTGCAAGACTTGCAGACCTGGGATTTGGCGGAGCACGAACCCAGGCGGCTGGCCAAGGTGGACACGCAGGGCAAAACCACGTCGGTCGCCTGGGCCCCTGATGGCCAACGGCTGCTCCGCTGCTGGACCGCGTTTAAGGGCGAACCTCATGGCCTCGAAGTCCGCCAGGCCAACGGTGAACTCCTGACGCAACGGCTGTTCGCCGATGAGCCGTCCCTTGGTCGCATGTCTCACGTTCGTTCGCTGGCATTCATCGACGCGCAAACGGCGATCTTGTTCTCCGACGATGGCGACAAACTCAAGGAGCAGGGGTCGACGGCCATTCGATTCGATCTCCAGTCGAACACCGGTGAGCGCCTGCGGAGCGTCAATGAAGTCGCGAATTATCACGTTTACGGTGCCGCTTCCCCGGACCGGAAACTGGCGGCCATTACCGTCTCAATGGGACTCGACGCGGTGGTCTTCCGCGTCGAAGATGGACAGGAAGTTGCGAGGTGCGGAGCCGCCTCCCCCGTGCCCACCCTCGTGGGCTGGTCCCAGGCGGTCGCGTCGCCGGCGATTGCCTGGGGAGAAAACCGCAAGTTTGGCCATTTCAATACGAGTCCCACGGATCTGCAGTTTGCGTTTGATCTCACCGAGATGCAACCGGTCGGCGAACTGGACCCTGCGGGCTTCAGCGTATCTCAGTTGACCCTCGGCGACTGGAAGCTGGAACACCCGCGATCGAACACGATGACTCTGTCACAGGGTGACCAGCCAACTGCCAGCGTGCAGGGTGGCAACCATATCCAATCGGCCACCTTGATTCCGCGCGGCAACGAGTCCCCCTGGTTTGCCTGGACCGCCGGACGGTCGCAGCAAAGTTACGCCACTGTCAATCTGACGAAGAGCAATGGCGACAGCGTGGGCAGCCTCAGTCCGACCGCAGTGCATGCCCGCGATGTGGTGCCCTCACCCGATGGACGCTTTCTGCTCGTGTCCTCCGGCACCCATCGCCTGTGTATCTACGCCGTGGAGGGCCAGCGTTATCCATTGCTGTCTGTGGCCCGCGTGAACGGCGAATGGGTCGCCTGGTCGGGCGACGGGTATTACACGGCGAGTCCCGGTGGAGAGAAAATGTTCGGGTGGGCGGAAAGTCACGGACCAACCCAACTCGCGACGTTCCATCCCGCGGAGAAGTTCGCCAAGCACTTCCGCCGTCCCGATCTGCTTGTACGGGCCATCCAACTCGGCTCGATGGAAGCAGCGCTGACACAGAGTGAGACGCGCTCCCCTGTCATCGACGAAATCCTGCCGCCGACGTGCGTTCTGGAGAAAATCGAGCAGGTCGGAAATCGGGTACAGGTCCGGGCCGTGGCGGCCACGAATCTCGCAGGCAAGCCAGTGGTCTCGATGCGACTGCTGCTCGACGGTCGGCCGCTCGCTGGCGGACAGGGGCAACGCACCGTCCCCGTGGGTGAGAAAGCGGAAGCCACCTGGGAGATCGATGTGCCGTCGGGCAGTCACGAACTCAAACTGCTCGCCCGCAACGAAGACACGTCTGCCGTCTCGCCACCCTTGGTTGTGACCGGCCAGAAATCGGCGAGCCAGCAACCGGTGCTGTATCGGCTCTGCGTGGGGATCAACGAGTATCAATTGTCGGCGCTGAATCTGGGGTCGGCGGCGAAAGATGCGACGGATGTCTTCGCCGCGCTCGAGCGGAATTGCGTCGGCACACAGAACCGCTTCGGTACGGCAAAAGGCGAAATCCTCATCAACTCGCAGGCCACGCGGTCGTCTGTCCTGCAGGCCATTGAAAACATTCGCACGACCGCGAAGCCGGGCGACCTTGTTGTCTTTCTGTTCGCCGGACATGGCATCAAGCAACAAGACGAGTACTACCTGATGACCCACGAAGCCGACCCGAGCGCCAGCCTCAAGGGGAAATCGTTGTCCGGGGAAGACCTGCGACAGGCCCTGTCCGAGATGGAATGCCCGGTGCTGCTCATCATGGACGCGTGCCATTCGGCGCACGGCGTGAAGGCCTTTCGTCCGGCGACCGACGATCTTACCCGCAGCCTCACCGACGATACGGCCGGCGTGACGGTGCTGGCTGCGGCGATGGCCCACGAAGTCGCCTCCGCCACCGAAGAAAACGGCTACTTCACCGCGGCGCTTCTCAAGGCACTGCAATTGGGGACAGGCGTCCCCTTCGACCACAACGAACACGTCCTCTACACCCATCACATCTATTCCGTAGTCTTCTCCGAGGTCCGCAAGGCGACCAACGGGAAACAAAACCCGTTCCTCAACATGCCCTGGACCACGCCCCCGCTCGTGCTGCGAGAAGTGCCGAAGAATTGAGTCCTGGGCGAACAACCTTGGGTACCGCAGATTGTCTTTAGTGCATTCCGACAAAACCTCTGCGGGATCAACGCGGTCGCTGCAACAACAGCGGTTTTCGCGTACCGCAACCGGGTTTGTCGGAATGCACTTATCACAGAGGATCGGGTATGACCTGCGGTGGGTCATCCACAACTTCCTTGACCAATTCGCGCAGTTTTGCACGAGCGTCGCGCAGGAGTTTCTCGCCCTTCTTCGTGGCCCGATAGACTTTGCGGCGCTTGCCTTTGACGACTTCATCCTGGCAGGTCAAATACGCCGCAGCTGCGAGATCGTGCAGGATCGGGTACAAGGTGCCCGGACTGAGCTTGTACCCGTGGCGCCCGAGTTCGGCGATCATCTCGACGCCATATATCGGTTCGATGACGGCGTGATGCAGGATGTGCAGTCGCACAAACCCCCCAATAAAGTGCCGTGTCAAATAGTCCTGATTCATTCTATCGGCGTCCGATATTGTATGGCGATCATTCTGGCGTTAGAGTGGCCCGCGTTGTGCGGCCCGTCAGCCAACTCCGATTCGCCATTGTCCCTGCCTGACGCCGAGAATGCTACCGCAGATCTGCCCAGCGGTTGGTCACGGGGCTATCGCCTTTTCAGTCTCGGCGGCCCCTGTGTGGTCCAGAGCCCAGAGACGAGAGCCTAATAAATGTCTTGGTAGATTGAGTCTTTCTGGCTCTCGGCTCTCTGCTGGCCATCGCCTCAACTCAGCTTACTGATTCGCGTCGAAGTGGCTATAGTCTGACGAGCGGGGGGAAGAGGTGACTTCCCCCTGTGATTCTTGCTGCCAACGGGAATTCCATCACCATCACCGAAGGGACTTACGTCCCCTCGCTCACCTTGAGTCACTTCCACGCGTGTCAGTGAACCAAGCGATGGCCCTGCGGTTGGCAACCGCCGGCGCGGCGTGGCTTTGTCAAAAGTGCTAGAATCCGGGAACTGGCTGTGTCATCCTTGCGTGAATACCTGATCTGCCCATGAAGATTGACCGTAAACTGAGTTTGGTGCTGCTGGCCGCCGGCGTGATTGTCGCCGTCTGCGGCTGGCGACTGGCTGTCAATCGGCCGCAAAGCTATTCCGATCAGCTAGCGGAAGCCCGTATCGAAATCTCCGCGCCAGATTTTGAAGCGCTCGACGCGCACAATCAGATGTTTCGACTCCAACGCTATCTCAGTCGGCATCGCGTGCTGGTGGTCTTTTTTAGTGCCGAGACGACTGCGGCCGGAGATGCGGCCCTGCTGACCATCCGTGACGCGTACCCCGCGCTGGAAAAGGCGGGGATCAAGGTGGTGGGCGTCAGTCAGGCCTTACCGCAGCAGAACCGCGCGGCGATGGAGTCGGTCGGGGAATTTCCATTTCCGCTGGTCAGCGATGTCGACCTGACGATTCACCTGAAATGGGGGCGGATCGATCCCGAGTCGAAACGCCCGACGGCTGGTGTTTTTCTCATCGATCGCAAAGGGACGGTACTCAGCTTTGGTGGCTTACCGCAGCCTGTCGCCGATTGGCTCGCACTCCTCAGAGAATTGACCGCATCGTGAATGACACCCGCACGACTCCGACTGTTGTCTTAAAACGTTCCGGCATCCCCGGGCACTATGTTGTGCTGGGCATGTTCCTTGTGGGCTGCCTCGCGACGGCGACCATTTATCTCTATTGGTATCTGCACACGAAACCGTTTCGACCATTGACGGAAGCGATCGGTCGTGAGTTCAAGTACTCCTTGCCCAAGGTTGAGGGGGGGCGACACAAGAAAGGCCCCTTGACGCTGCGGATTACCGTCCGTGTGCCATTCCTGCCAGATGCCAACGCGGAAACGTCGCAACGGCTGGTGAACCGGTTAACCGAATTGGCGCGGGAACAGGGCCGACTCGCGGAGTTTGAAGAGTTCCATATCCATCTGGTGCAGATGGCTCCCGAGCAACTGGTGAAAGAAGCCGAATTCCACTTCCCCGCAGCCGAGGTCGCCGAACACTTGCCCTTCGACTTACCACCCCCGTCGCCATAACAACGAAGTCGTTGCTGTCGTGCTGACGCATCAATCTTCGGGAGGTTTACGGCGCGGGTCTGCCTGATCTTCATCATCCTCGGAAGTATTCGTCCAGGCATCCAACCCCTTGGCTTCCATGTGCTCGAAATTCGGTGCGGTGAAAATCGGGGCTTGAATGCCGTGATCCAATTGTGGTCCCAGACGATCTTTCAATTGTCCCGCGAAGGCTGCAATCAAGCCGTTCCATTCTTCCAGCGACTGTCGCAACCGGTCCTGATCGCGGTCGTCCCAATAGCTGCTGTCATCTTTCACCTCGACCTGAATTCCCAATTCCTGCGCATAAGTCAGCAGTTGCACCAACCCCACATGGGCCTGTGCGAAATTGGGAAAACCCCCGTACTGTTGCAGGCCGGCATACTGGGTTTTACAGCATTGAGACCAGGAATAGACCCCCGCGAGATCGGTTTCAAGGAGTTGCGACTCCCCTTGGTAGGCATGGTCGATGACCGCAGGATGGCAGGCTAAACCCACCTGGGCGGTCTCGGCACCCTCTGCCGGTAGAATCCCAAAAGCCACCAGATGCACCGGTGGGATATCGATCCACACTTCCTGCCCATCAGGCATCTTCTTCTGGCCATACTGAGTGCCACAGACCCTCAGCCATTGCTCATCTTCGGCAGACAGTTCTTCAGCTTCGTCCCCGTGGGAAATCGGCCATTCGGTGAGGTCCGAGACTTCCTGAAACGGCAGTGACTCTGCGAACTTGTGCAGTTGCTGCACCAGTTGTCGCGCCCGCGTGGCATCCGCCGTGATCCGCAGTTCGTAGCAAAGACTCAGACCCATCCGGCATCCTGTTTCTGATCGGGGACAATCTCGGATCACTCGAAACTACAGCGACCCCTTGGACGAGGGAACGCCCGTTTGCCGGGGATCGATCGTCACCGCTTGACGCAGCGCGCGGGCCGTGGCTTTGAACGTCGCCTCGGCAATGTGATGGCTGTTCGTGCCATAATGCTGTAGCAGATGCAGATTCATGCTGGCATTGGCCGCCACGGAATGCCAGAACTCTTCAAACAGCTCGGTATCGAAACTGCCGACTTTTTCCGTCGGAAACTTCACGTTGTAAACGAATTTGACCCGGCCACTGAGATCGAGTGCCGCAGTCACCAGTGTCTCTTCCATCGGCAATGTCCAGTGGCCATACCGCGTGATGCCCTGTTTGTCACCGACGGCTTGCTTGAGCGCCTGTCCGAGACAGATGCCGATATCTTCGGTGGTGTGATGGGCATCGATGTGCAGATCACCATGGCAGTTCACGGTCAAATCGAACAGCCCATGCTTGGCGAGCAAAGTGAGCATGTGATCTAGAAAGCCCACGCCGGTATCGATCTGTGTCTGGCCCGTGCCATCGAGGCCCAGAGACAACGTGATTTGTGTTTCGGCCGTGGAACGTTGAATGGTGGCGGTACGGGGCATGATGGATCGATGGCTTCCAGGAGATGTTGGAATGTTCTGGTGTTGGTCTTGGAGTTTATACAATCTCACGCAAACAGGTGAGGAGTTGCTCGATTTCCCCGTCGTTACCGACAGTGATACGCAGGCCTTCCAGGGTGCCATTCGCGGCCCAGGAAACATTCGGGTAGACCATGAATCGCACCAGGATTTTGCGGGCCTTCAGTTGGATGTATAAATCTTTCGACGCATGGTGCGAATGCTGACACCAGACAAAATTCGCCTGACTGGGCGTGACCCGGAAGCCCAGCGTCTCCAGTGTTTCTGCCAACCGCTGACGAGATGACCGAATCCGCAACACGTTCTGCCGCATCCAGGCCTGATCCTGAATCGCTGCGGTCGCGGCGGCCAGCGAGAGCGCATCACAATTGTAACTATCCTTCACTTTCCGCATGCCGGCGATCACATCGGGATGGGCCATCGCAAAGCCGAAGCGAATCCCTGCCAGACTGTAGGATTTGCTGAATGTGCGGGTGATGACAATTTGATGGCCTTTCGGACTGCGTAACAACTCAGCCCGATGCGGTTGATCCGCGAAGTCGCCATAAGCTTCATCCAGGACCAGCATCCCCTGCGCAGGGACCGCCCGCAAAATCTCTGCGTCTGTCCAGCGATTTCCCGAGGGAGAATTCGGATTGGGAACCAACGCCAGCTTCGCTTTCGCCAGCACGGGTTCCGCGGTTGACCAATCCCAGGACCAGTCGGCATTCAATGGCAGGCGTGCATGCTGCGCCCCCTGTATGTCGGCCAGGGTTTCATACAATATGTAGCTGGGGTACGGGTAGACCATCTGGTCGGTGGTGTCTGCAAAGGCCCGTGCCAGAATCGTCAGATTCTCGTCGCTGCCATTCCCCGGCAAGATCCAGTCGGGTTCGACGGCAAACACGTCCGCCGCCGCGCGACGAAACGCCGTTGCGAGCGGGTCAGGATAGAGATTCAAGCGTCCTTGTGCCGCCTGCGTGATCGCCTCGATAACCCGTGGCGACGGCGGATAAGGGTTCTCGTTCGTATTGAGTTTAATCCACCCGGTATCTTGAGGCTGTTCCCCCGGGGTGTAACCCGCCAGACGATCGATGTTGGGACGAAAGTAACTCATGTTGCGATGATCTGATCCTGATGCTGACGTGTGATGGACGACCTGTCTGTTCGGTGCTTGCCGTATGCCACAACTCTGCTAGACGTCACAACAGGGTGGCGGGTTCATCAATAATCGGCATATGCCGTGTTACGGTGCGTATCCTAGGTGAGTTGTTGCCCGCTCGCCACGCCGATCACTCCGTGCCGTGCTGCGGTGGCGATATCTTTGTTATAACCGCGCCAGAATGGCATCGTACAACGCCGGAACTGTCTGTTTGTGATCCCCCTGCACGTAATGGCTTTTGCCTCCATCGGCGACGGTGCGGACGAGAATCGTTTTGAACGGTCGAAAGTAGTACCGCGGATCATTTTTCGGGGCTTCTTGCTGCAAGTCGGTCCCCAGTTCCGGCAGATCGAACACGGCCGTCATGAACTGCCGAATGCGTTCTCCCCGCTGATGAGCGACATTCCGTGCCATCGCCAGGGCCTTTAAATAGACTTCGGGGCCCATGACCGCCGAGCCGATGTTCAGCATCACGCCCCCCTCTAACCGGGTGATGGTTTGCGCAAAGATGAGGAAATCGGTGTAAGACGCCTGGCCCGTGGCGGCCCCGTCGAAATTCGGATGCTCGTGAATGATGTCTTGCCCGATTGCGACATGAATCGTTACCGGCACGCGCAGACGATAGGCGGCGGCGAGCACACTGGTGTCACGATACGGAAACTGCTGTTCTTCGATCACTTTGCCGACCGCTTCACCAAATCCCAAGCCGAGTTGTGCCCCCGCGTTAACGGCATCGTTCAATTGCGATGTTTCCTGCCACAGGCCGAATTGGCCTGCGCTGACGTACTTCGCAACGCTTTCACAAGTCTGCCCGATCAGGGCCAGTTCAAAGTCATGGATCGCCCCGGCTCCATTGAGCGCCAGATGCCCGAGAATCCCGCGTTCCATCAGATCAATCAGCAGCGGGGCGTTCCCTTGACGCAACACATGCGCCCCACAAATGAACATCACCGCCCGGCCCTGCCGATAGGCCTGCACGATCGCGTCGGCCAGTTCCGGTATCGCGGGGTGAGTGAACGGCACGCGTGGCCCGAGGGGGTCGATACGAATCGCATCGCGGCGGATGTCATGCACGCGCTCGGACAATGGAAGAATGCGAAGCTGACTGCGATCAAACTGCGGAAATGGCATGGAAGTACGACTCTGTGGTTCTGCGAAACTACTGCCAGGGAATCGAGCGGCGCTGCCAGGCCGGTACCCTCTGTCGGTAGGGATCATACCGTTTCAAGACGCCCAGGCGACACAGCAGCCAGGTGGCCCCCAGTCCGGCGACGAAGCCACCCACGTGTGCCCAGAACGCGACCCCGGCCGTCATGGCGGTATCTCCCGTTGCGGAGACCAGTTGCATCAGAAACCAGATCCCCAGAAAGAACGGAGCCGGAACGGCGACGATTTGCGTGAAGATCCCCAGGGGAATCAGCGTCATTACCCGTGCATGGCGGAACATCACAAAATAGGCCCCCATCACCCCGGCGATGGCCCCGCTCGCTCCAACCGTCGGAACTTCAGATCCCGGTGCGGACATGATGTGTAATAGCCCCGCCGCCAAACCGCTGCCCACATACACCAGTGCATATCCCAGATGGCCGTAATGATCTTCGACATTATCTCCAAAGATATACAGAAACAGCATGTTCCCCAGAATGTGCATCACACCGCCATGTAGAAACATGCAGGTGAACAAAGTCAGCCACGGGGCAATCGCCGGCGGATGCGGCATGATGCCTTCGGCCTGAAGTGTCGCGGCCACCGGTTGCCCAGTCACTCGCGCTGGCACCATCCCATAACCGAAGATGATCGCCTCTCCACCATCCGGTGCCAGTATTTCGCAGAGAAAGACCACGACGCATGCCACGATCACTCCATAGTTGACCCACGGAATGGAATGCGTCGGGATGTCATCACGCAGCGGTATCATCGGTGGACCTCTCAATTCGATGCCACAGAGTATCGTCAAACGGCAGAGACTTCGACGCCACCCCTTGCTGTCGGCCTTCCCACGGCGCTCACTCGCCCCTGTTGAACAGTTCGCCCGGAAATGAAGGTTGTTCAACATTCCTGATCATTCGGAGAAAGCTCGCCACATCTGCGTGATCGGCACGCATTGTACGACCCCTCTTCAACCGCCAGAGATGAGGACGTCAGGTCGTACTCAACCCAGGTTGGCAGAACAAGTGCGCGGGCAGTCAGAGCGTCCTGCGTCCGCGCGAGGTCGCAGTCGTCGTTCAGGAGTTCCGCATGACATCCCATCGGAAAGTGCGAATCTTACCCGTCGAGTCATTGCGACAGGCCGGCTTTCTGTCGACGGGTTACCTCCGCGAAGTGGCCATCGTCTCCCTCTTGTTAACTGTCGTACTGGGTGGATTGGAATCCCTGGAACCAGAACCGGAATCGGCCGCGAACACCACCGGAGATGTGCTTCCCATTTACCAGGTGGGCTTTTCGGGAGATTCGTCACGCATCTGGTGTCACCGTTGGGGACACGCCCCTGAAGAATTTTCGGGTGATGAATCGGGAGTGTCCGAATCCCCGTTTCCGGAAGCGTTGCCCTTTCCGCAGATGACTGGTGCGTACAGTTTGGCACGTTCGGCCGGTCCCGTCATCACGACAGCCATGGCAGATGCGGTGGGCAGATTCATGATCGCCCGGGACAGTAAGGTTCATATTTTTCTGGATCAACCCTATCGCAGCGGACAGTATCGTGATGTCTGCGTGACGCAGGATGGAAAGCAGGTCTATTCTCTGCACTTCGAGAACGGTGTCTTGCAGTGGCAATGGAACGGCCAGAGTTACGAGCAAACAAGCATCGCCATCGCGGGCAATCATGAACGGCTGCAAGTTTCTCCACGGGGAAAATATCTCGCGGTCATGACCAACCGGAATGAGGTCGTCATCTGGGATCTCGCCCAGGGCCTCGAAGTTCGAAGATATGTGCCACATCCAAACCGCGTGTCGTGTATCGCGTGGTCTGCCGATGAATCGTGCCTGGCCTCCTGCGGAGATGATGGGCACTTGCGAATGTGGGATGCCGCGACCGGGCAGATGCAGTGGCAAGCCGTCGCAGATTCCCTGTCTCCGATGACGATCACCTTTTCACCACATGGAAAACTGCTGGCCACCGGGGGCTTCGATCAGCAGGTCTCAGTGTGGAACGCCCACGATGGCTCGCTGCGGGAACGCTTCAGTGGACATACAGCCCCTGTGCGTGCCGTGGCGTTCGATGCGGCCGGTGAACGGCTTCTCTCCGCAGGTCTGGATGGACGCCTGATGGACTGGTCTTTGAGGACGGCACAGTCCGCGGTGCAGATCTGGCCTCCAGCCGCGCAACCATCGAATTAACGCCGTTCGCGTCCGCCTCGCGCTCCGGTTCGCCAGCGAACCGTGTCGAGGTATTTCTGCATCGATTGTGCATCAATATGCGGGCCATTTCCGCTTAAGCAAGGGGCTTAGACTGCTGATTTCTCCGGCAGGTGCTCGTATCACGCAGAGGTTTTGGCAATTTCACAATCACGGAGGCTTCTGCACCTGTGCGTCACAAAAGTCTCGGCAAATTCAGATGTTGCGTGACAGCGGCCGGTACAAGTCAGTCCCTGACCCCGAGTGCGGAATCTGTGAATCTCCGCGCCTCTGTTGGTGGTTGAATGGATTTGGCATTCCGATTGCGTAACCCTTCCGCCAGTGTCTGAGAAGACACAATTTTTCATAGCCTGATTTGTATTTTCCTGCCTGATCGATCGAAGCCGCTGACCTCAGCGTTTCGGTCCCGCCACCAGACGTGACTCGCGGTGAACGCCGTACGGTTTCGTCTCGCTATGTTCGACCTCAATGATGCTCCACCAGTTCCAATGAGTGATACGGCCAGTTTACGGCCTGTTCGCACTGGGCATTCGCGCTGCGCGCTGCAGCTTTCGGAATGCGTAGCTATCGAGGGATGGAGTCGAAGGACCATGATGGTTGTCAATCACGTCAGAAGGGCTCGGTCGCACCGGACTCATCGGCGCAGCGGCATCTTCTACCTGGAGTATCTGCGCGAGATCGTGGCGGTTGTGTTCCTGCTGGGAATGGTCTCGGCGGGGCTTCAGAAAATTGACCCGCCCACGGAACAGGCCGCGACATCGGCCAGCAAAACTCCCGTTTACAATCTGGGGTTCGTGGGAAATCACCACCAGTTCTGGTTGCACGGCCTGCACGATGGCATCGTCGAAACGGACCTCGAATCGATGGAGGCCCAACGCTCGGTCGTCTCGAAAGTCTTGGGCCCGGGCGCTGTCGTCCGTGGCGGACAGACTCACATCACCACCGTGGTGGCAGACTGCCTGGGTCGCCTGTGCATTGTGCGTGATGACGAAGTTCTCGTGCAGTACGACGCCCGACCCGAACGAAAATCCTTCCCCTCCGTCGATATCTCTGAGGATGGGAATACCGTCTTCGGCATGCTGAGCGAAGGGGGCATGCTGCGCTGGACCTGGAACGGAGAGGAATTCAAGGAGTCGCGGTATGAGCTTCCCGGTCGACACGAAACGATGAAGCTTTCGGATGATGGTCGGTGGTTGGCGATCAGTACTGATATTGCCACTGTCGTCATCTGGGATGTGCAACAGGAAACCGCGGTCAAGACCATTTCGGAAAAGTCAGAGCGTGTGAGCCAGATGTGCTGGTCTCGCGATAGCAGTTCCCTGGTGCTGGCCAGCGACGATGGCCGTATTCGCCTCTGGAATCTGGCTAAGGACGAGAAAATCTGGGACGTTAAAGCCGACGTTTTGAGCTGCCTGGCGCTCAATTTCTCGCAAGACGATACCCGGCTGGTGACGGGGGGCTTCGACAAAACGGTGCGCGTCTGGGACACGTCTCGCGGGACGCTGCTCCAAGAATTCACCGGTCATACCGGACCTGTGAGGGCCATCGAACATCACCCCACCGAGCCGCTCATCATCTCGGCAGGACTGGATGGACAGGTCCGGTGCTGGTCAGTGAACCAGTAACGTGGACCATCCAGGCGGGCCACGCAACGACCACACCGTGGCGGAAACCGCATGATTCCAGCTGGTTTTCCGCAAATTGCCCGGCCAGGATTTGAACCTGAACTAAATGATCCAGAGTCACTCGTGCTACCGTTACACCACCGGGCAGTGGGACAAGTCTGACGCCTGCATCTCCGGCAGGCTATGCAGCACGGCCAGTATAGCGAAGTCGCTGCGGCTGCCCAATCCGACGGATGATTTTTCCGCGATTTCTGGGCGCGTGTACATACCGCAGCCTGTTTGCCATCACGATTGGGCAACCGGCACGGTCGAAGCGGGCACAATCCAGCAGGAATCGTGAGCTTGCAGGCCAATGTGGGGGTAATAGTCCCGCGCCTTCGGAGCCGCGATGAGGATCAGGGTGGTTTGCAAGCCCGCGGCCAGATGAGTTCGACGGATCAGTTCCTGACCGATCCCCTGGCGTTGATGCGACAAATCCACGGCCAAGTCTGACAAATACGTGCAAAAGCTGAAGTCGGTCAACGCACGCGATACTCCCACCAGCTGGCCCTGCACGCGAGCCGTCACGATCAAATCGGCCTGGCGGAGCATCTTGTCGATGCGTTGATAATCATCAATCGGCCGCCGCTCTCCCAGAGTGGATGCGACCAGCAGATCAATAAATTCTTGCGCGGTCAGCGCAGGTTCTTGCGAATAGACGGGGGCAGTGGTCATGGTCAATGCGCTCTCGGTAGTCGCCCGTGGGTTTGTTCCATCCGTGCAGAGACGGCAGCCAGGGTGCAGTTCTCGACGGCTGTGTTCTCCAGTCAAGATGTCGTTTTTCACATGTCGTGTCCACAGACTCTGGGTACCCGATGGCATATACTAACGCGGCAGCCGCACGAGTCGTGCCGTTCAGGTACAGGAGTCTCCGGATGACCAAAAAGCAATATGTCATGACGGTGATGGCCACCAATCGCGTGGGCATTCTCGCGGCATTGGCCACGGCATTAGATGAATTGGGCGGTGGTTTCGTCGATGTCAGCCTGGCGATCATGCGGCAATACTTCACCATCATTGCCGCCGTCGAGTTTCCAGACACGCGTGATCCCGAAGTCATCGTCGATCACATTCGTGCGGTCTGCCGGCCGTTTGGTGGTGATGTGGTGTTGAAAGACCCTGCCGACGAACTCCTGCTGGATGAGCCCAGCCCGCCCTCCTTGACGGAAAACTATCTGCTGCGGATGTCGGGGAAAGATACGCCCGGGGTACTGCGCCGCGTCTCGTTGCGGATGGCCCAGGAAGGGATCGACATTACCGACCTGTATGGCGAGCGCGATGACCAGGCGGGCGTCTTCGCGTCGTGTCTGCAATTGGCGGTGCCGCTGGGTACCGATGTGGCCCGCCTGCATCGCGAACTGAACCAGGGACTGGAAACGCAGGCCGTGGTCTTTGAACTCTACCGCAACAATGTTCTGCAAGCGATATCTCAGCCAGCACCACTGTAAGCCACAACTTGATGGCCAAAGTTGCCCCTGGGATGTGAGCGAATCTGAGATTGGGAAGCCGCTGATATGACCACTCGCCATGCCGCACTCGCAGACCCGCTGAAATGGTCGGCACCTCCACTGGAGGTGCGCACGGTCACCTTGGGCATCAGCGCGGGAGATCTGGCGAACCGCAATCTGCATGGGTTATGCGAAACGCTGTACCAGCGCATTCTGGATCGTGCGGGAACGTTCTCTCAAGTCTGCAGCCGTGTCGCCGCTGAGCTGGGCGTGCCGATTCTACAGCGACGCGTCTGTGTCTCTCCGATCGATCGGCTGACGGAAGGCCATGGCTCGGAAGATCTCGTGAACATCGGCCGCACACTGGACGGCGCGGCTGCCAGTGCGCACCTCGATCAGATCAGCGGCTTCTTCATTCGTGCCCAACATGGCATGTCAAAATGGTCACGGCAGTTAATTGCCGCACTGCCGACGGTACTGGCTCAAACGGAACGGGTTCACGCCGCAGTCGAAGTCGCGACATCGAGCGCGGGTGTGAACATGGATGCGATTGATTTGCTGGGCAAAACGATACGTGATGCCTCGCTCGCCACGGCTAATCGTCATGGTATCGCCGCGGCTCGCTTGGCCGTACTCGGTAATGTGCCCGATGATGGCCCGCCAATCGCAGGGGCGTTTTCCGGAGACGGTTGGAACGATCTGGTGGTGTTCGTCAGTGTTTCCGCGATGGGAGCCATTCGACATGCCGTCGAACAACGCTTGCAGAGCCATCCGCATGCAGACCTGGAATGCCTGGCCGGAGAAATTGCCGCGGCCGCATTTCAAGCGACCCGTGTCGCCGAAATGGTGGGTCGCGAAATCGCCTCTCGGCTGCAAGCCGATCTGGGGCGGATTGATGTTTCGCTGGCTCCCACCATTCGTCCCGGACAAACCATAGCTGAACTCCTCAAATTGCTGGGTGTTCCGGCATTTGGATCTCCCGGAACCGCGGCGGCACTCGCGCTGATTTCCTCGGCAATTCGCGCGGGTGGTCGCTTCGCATCCACCAGTTCTGCCAGTGAAGCCGCCATCCTATTGCCAGTTCTGCGGGATTCGGGACTGGTCTCGGCGACGGAAGCCGGGTCGTTGTCGATCGAGCATCTGGCATCGTTTAGCGCTGTCGGCGGCCAGGGACTGGATTTGATCCCGATCCCGGGAGAAACGTCGGCCGGGTCGATTTCCGCCATCATTGCCGACCAGATGGCCGTGGCCGCGCTGCATGGGCGGACCACGGTGGTACGGTTGGTGCCGGTGCAGGGAAAAGTTGCGGGCGAACGGGTCTCGTTCGGTCGCGATTTGGGCGATGCCGTGGTGCTCGCGATCCCTTCCAGCAGCAGTGGCCAGTTCGTCATGCGGGGTGGTCGGATTCCGACGCAACCGTAATGAAATGCCGCGCTAGCATGCGGGCGCGATTCTGATGTTTATCGACGCTCTGTTGAGGAATCTGTCACTGTGTCTCAGGCCGAATGGGCAGTGCTGTTACACGCTGCGATCAAATCCGGTGCGTTGATTCAATTGGTCTTAAGCCGACCCGTGCAGGTTTCCGTCATCAGCAAGGTGACCGTGCGACCGGTCCAGCAAGGGCGTGAAACACGTTATCAATGGTCGTTCCGACGGGGCCCGCAAGAATTCCACGAGAACCTGACCGACGGTGAACTGCTGGACCGTGTCTCAGCCAGCTATGGGACGAAATTTGCTGATCTGCACTGGTTCGCGATCGATGCGGATATCACTGTGCGTCAGAAGCCCGATGGTCGGTGCCAGATCAAGCGCAAGCCACCCACAAAAATCGCGTTACCCGCGTCGCACAATCGATTGCGAGCGTACCTGCTGCCGGAAGATGTCCCCTGCCCGTTCCTGCAAGCGATTGGCGTGATGTCGCCCTCGGGGCAGGTTCATCCCACGATGTATCACAAATTCCGGCAGATCAACCGGTATCTGGAGTTTCTCAACGACATCTACGCTGAACTTCCCGCCAGCGGGACTTTGCAGGTGGTCGACTTTGGCTGCGGAAAAAGTTATCTGACCTTTGCTGTACATTATTATCTGACCGTGTTGAAGTCGCGGACGGTGGAGATCGTGGGGCTGGATCGCAATCGCGACGTGATTGACCGTTGCGCAACCATCGCCGCGCAACTGCAATTGCCGGGATTGCGGTTCACAACGGGAGAAATTCGTGGTTACCAGCCGTCTGGGTCCGTGCATCTCGCGATCTCGCTGCATGCGTGCGACACCGCGACCGATGATGCACTGGCCCATGCCTTGGCCTGGAACTGCGACGTGATTTTTGCCGTGCCCTGCTGCCAGCATGAAATTTCACGTCTGCTGCCCGCGGAGACGTTGTCGGGCCTGACGGGCTACGGGCTGTTGAAAGAACGGTTTGCCGCCGACGTGACCGATGCCTTACGCGCCCGGTTTCTGGAAACCCAGGGATACCGCACGCAGGTGGTGGAATTTATTGAACTGGAGCATACACCGAAAAACCTGCTGCTGAGAGCCGTCCGACGTCGCACGGATACGGCGACGCAGGAACCACAAAAGCTGGCAGAATACCTGCAATTCAAGGCAGCGGTCGGCATCACCGACTGGCATCTCGAGCAGGCGGTTGCCTCATTGGCAAACTCAAGCGGCACGCACGGGGACGTCAGCCGCCGCTCGCCGGACGGTTCGCGATAGCACCTCTTGGATGATCTGCAAGGTGTCGGCGGTTCCATCGAACTGGCCACGACGTTCCTTGAGACGTTGGCGATATTGCGGGAGCTGGCTGAGGAAATCCGCGACGATTTCAGGACTGAGGGTCTCCAGGGTGGTCCATTGACCGACACCCATCTCTTGCAGGTAGTGCGCATTGATGCGCTGTTCATGATGTTGCGTTTCAGGGAGCGCCAACACCGGTTTGCCCAGGAAGAGCGATTCTCCCAGAAGCTGGTTCCCCGCCGCGCAGATGACCGCCTGGCAATTGGCCAGGTCCTCCACAAAACGTGTTTCATGAATGGGGCAGAACGTTAGATGGCCTTGCGGTGCCCGCTCACCCAGGCCGTAAACCTTGATCGGCCTTCCCGCCGAATTCAGAACGTCCAACAGGTTTTCCGGGGTATTCGGACGGAGATAAGACAGCAGGTAGTCACCCTCGGTCGGACGTGCCAAGGCCACTTCGGCGCGAATCAACGGCCCCACCTGATGCACGCGCTCCCAGCCGGCCTTCAACGGTAGCTGATAAAACGACGAAGTGATGATCTCGGTCTGCGGCGTGTAATACAGCCAGACCGCCCAGCTCATGAACCAGGCTTGCCATTGCAACGACTGCGGTAGCGACCGCAAATCGTACACCCGCAGCACCTGCTGATGATCAAGGCTGATGTAGGGAATACGTTCAGCCGTCGCGGCGCGGGGGAGCGCGGGCTCAAAATCAGAGATGATCAGGTCGGGCTGTTCAGCTTGTATGCGTCGACGAAAGGCCGCGACCAACTGGGGCAGCCCGCGGAAGGCGTAGTACAGCCCGCCGGAAATCGTCCGCCACAGATCGAGCTTGCGGTTGGTGTAGTGGAACCGCAGCCCCGGAATCCGCATCAGCCGGACATGCGAATTCTGATCTTCAGCGGCATAACAGCGAGCGAGAAAGTCATATGCTTCATCGGAGGCGAAGAGCGTCAGTTCATGTTCGTGACGCAACTGCTCCACCAGCGTCCGCACGCGCGCGGCATGCCCCCGCCCTTCACCGGCCATGCTGTAAAAGATCCGCGCCATGGTGTCCATCCTTGTCCTGGGATCGTCCCTGACCTTCGATCTCGCGAGAAATTCTAACCCAAATGTGAAGAAAATCCCGCGCGAAATTTTGGGTTCATGCAGATTTCACGGTCACCGGCCGGACACGGTTTCGGCACACCGCCGGCGATTCTGTAGAATCCCGCCCATGTTCTGTAGACCCTGTTGCATCGACGGCAGTTGATGAGTAAGCTACAGGAAATACCTGACTTCAAGGACATTACTTGTCTCCCACTGTCGTCAACACCGAGCCTGTCCGTCGCGGTCTGCGTCGCGATGCGATCGTACAGTCGCTGCTGGGAGACATTTTCCACGGTCGGCTGCAAGCCGGCCAGCATCTGGTGACGCAGGAATTGGCCGATCGATTCGGTGTCAGCCATACCCCGATTCGTGAAGCCTTGATTGCCCTGGGGGGCATCGGCCTGTTGACGTTGCAGCCCAATCGCGGTGCGATTGTGAGACAAATCTCGGCTCGGGAGGTCCGCGAAGTCTGCCGCGTCCGTCGAGCCCTGGAATGTGAAGCGATCCGCGGTGCCTGCGGCCGAATTCCCGTCAAAGCGCTATCTGCCCTGGAGCGGGAATTTATCAAATTGCAGTCGCCGCATTTGCGGGGAGGGGCCAAGCTGGTGGCTCGCGCCCGCGAACTCGACAGTGAATTGCACGACCTGATTGCCCACTCGGCAAACAACACTTTTTTGATTCATGAACTCAACCGACTGAAATTGCTGTTTCGTGCCTTTCGAGATGTGGCCTGGGAATATGACAGTGCCCGCAACGGCTATCATCGCCTGTCTGAAGAGGCTCGCGAACATGGGGCAATTGCTCAAGCCTTGTTGCGGGGAGATCGCCAGGCAGCCATACAAGCCATGTCCGGACATATTCGTTCCGGCATGAGCTATTGGTCACAGGCACTCCCGCAAGTCGATTCAAAATCACCGCGACGACTAGCCCTTACGAATCTACCACCTGCCTCTGAGGTTCGCTGATGAGCTACCTGCGATATGTCTCTGCGACCAGTTTTACGAGCCGCGCTCCCTTCGGACTGGTCTTGTGTTGCGCGTTCGTGGGAGCCGAAACCGCCGGTTTCGCTGCCGATCTGCCCACGTACAATCGCGATGTGCGACCCATCTTGAATGATGCCTGTTTCAGTTGCCACGGGCCCGATAGCGCCTCGCGCAAGGCGGACTTGCGGATCGATCAGCGTGAGGCCGCAATCTCCATGCAGGCCCTTGTGCCCGGAGATCCCGCGGCCAGCGAGATGCTCAAGCGGATTTTGAGTGACGATCCCGACGTGGTGATGCCGCCACCCTCATCGAAGAAAACGCTGACCGCCGCGCAGAAACAACTGCTGGTGGAATGGGTGAAATCGGGTGCCGAGTATCAGCCGCACTGGTCCTTCATTCCGCCGCGAACACCAGCCTTACCCGAGGTCAAAGCGGCCGACTGGGTGCGGAACCCCATCGATCGGTTGGTTCTCGCGGAACTCGAACGCCGCGGTTTGCAGCCCGCGCCGGAAGCCGATCGTCGCACGTTGGCCCGGCGATTAAGCCTGGACTTGACGGGGATGCCTCCCACTCCAGACGAGGTTGCGACATTCCTGGCCGACACGGCTCCTGATGCCTACGAACAGTATGTCGACCGGATGATGCAGAAGCCGCAGTGGGGCGAACACCGGGCGCGATACTGGCTCGATGCGGCGCGTTACGCCGATACACATGGCATCCATTTCGATAACTTCCGCGAGATGTGGATTTATCGTGATTGGGTGATCAATGCCTTCAATCGCAATTTGCCATTCGATCAATTCACCATCGAACAACTGGCGGGAGACCTGTTGCCAAACGCCACGCTCGAACAAAAAATTGCCACCGGCTTCAACCGCTGCAATATCACAACCAACGAAGGGGGCATCATCGATGAAGAATACCTGGTGCTCTACACCCGCGACCGGACAGAAACGACCTCGCTGGTCTGGATGGGGCTGACCACCGGATGTGCAGTCTGCCACGATCACAAATTTGACCCGGTTACGCAGCAGGAATTCTACGAACTGGCGGCGTTCTTCAATAACACGACACAACCGGCACGCGACGGAAATATCAAAGACTCACCCCCGATCATAGTCGTGCCCCGCGAGACCGATCAATTGCGTTGGAATGTGATCGACGGAGAAATTGCGACCGCTCGCACTGCGGTTGAACAGCGCAAACAAGCCGCGCGGGCCGAGTTCGATACGTGGCTGTCGACACTCAATCCTGAGAGTCTTAAGAACGCAGTCTCAACGGAACAACTGGTGTTTCAACTGCCGTTGAATGATGGCCCCGCCGCAGACCCCGCTGCCGCTCAATTGACGGTGATCAAGGCTGGCGAATCGTCATCGATTCCCTTCAAGGCAGGCGGTGAATGGAAGCCTGGCCAGGTCAGCGAGCATGCGTTGTACATCTCACAGCCTGGTCTCGCCGAGTTTGCCGACGTCGGTGATTTCGAGAAAGATCAGCCCTTCACCTGTGCCACGTGGGTCAAACTCCCCGCGAACGATGGCTCGGGGGCCATTATTGCGCGCATGGATGATGGTAACGACTACCGTGGCTGGGATTTGTGGATCGAAGGCCGCCGCGTGGGCATGCACATCATTCACAAATGGCAGGACGATGCACTCAAAGTCGTCTCGCGCAAGCAGATCAAGGCCGATGAATGGACGCACGTGCTGGTGAGCTACGACGGTTCCATGAAGGCCGCCGGTGTGAAAGTTTACATCAACGGGGAACTCGAACCGACCAACGTGCAGGCCGATGCGCTGAAGAACACAACGCGTACTGAAGTTCCGCTGAAACTGGGGCAGCGTCACACATCGAGCCCGCTCACGGGCATCACGCTGAACGATGTGCGTGTCTATCAGCGGGCACTGACCGATGGCGAAGCCGCCTTGCTGGCCAAGTCGACCCGCTACGCCGCACTGGTGGCCAAACCCGCCGACCAACGTCCCGCAAAACAGGTCGACGAACTCTTCGGGTGGTGGCTGGAAACGCAAGATGCCGATTTTCAGCAACGCGTCACGCAGCAGCAGCAACTGGAACGGGAACAGGCCGATATCAAAGCGCGAGGTACAGTCGCCCATGTGATGAATGAAAAGACCGACGCCGCGATGGCCTTTATTCTGTTCCGTGGCGAGTACGATAAACGCCGCGACCAGGTCAGTGCCGACACTCCGGAAGTTCTGCCCGCGTTTCCGGCAGAGACACCGCGGAATCGCCTAGGCCTGGCGCAATGGCTGCTGAAAGCCGAACATCCACTCACGGCACGCGTCACGGTGAATCGCTTCTGGCAGGAAGTGTTTGGAACGGGGTTGGTCCGCACGGCGGGAGACTTCGGCGTGACCGGTGAACTGCCCTCGCACCCGGAACTGCTCGACTGGCTCGCCATAGAATTCCGTGAACAGGGTTGGGATGTACAGAAGCTGTTCAAGCTGATGGTCATCTCTGCCACCTATCGACAAGCCGCGATCACAACGCCTGAGAAACTGGAAGCCGACCCGGCCAACCGCTGGCTGTCACGCGGGCCGCGCTTTCGCATGGATGGAGAAATGGTCCGCGACTCGGCACTGAGCGTGTCGGGGTTGCTCGTACCGAAAATCGGCGGCCCCAGCGTGCGTCCCTATCAGCCCGACGGTGTCTGGGAAGCCGTCGCGATGATCGGCAGCAACACCCGGAATTATCAGCGAGATACGGGCGAGAATCTGTATCGTCGGGGTCTGTACACCTTCTGGAAACGGAGCGCACCGCCGGCCTCGCTCGACATCTTCAATGCACCGGCACGCGAAGTCTGCACGGTGCGCCGCGAACGTACCAACACGCCGTTGCAGGCGTTGGTCACGCTGAATGACCCGCAGTTTGTCGAAGCCGCACGGAACCTGGCACAGCGCACATTACAGACCGGCGGAGAACGCGAACTCGACAAGCTGAATTCACTCGGCGCGAGACTGCTATCGCGACCGTGGCGCACCGAGGAACTCTCGGTCATCCAGGCGTCACTCTCTGAGTTGCAATCATATTATTCCGCTCATCCTGATGAGGCAGGTAAGTTGATCACGTTCGGCGAGTCGGTGCCTGATGCCGCCATCCCCCCGGCGACTCTCGCCGCCTGGACCATGCTCTGCAATGAACTGATGAACGTGGACGAGTTCCTGTGTAAGTAACGTTGATGCGTCGTATCATCATTCTGGATCGCAATACTGTCCGACAGACCTAAGGCTGGTTCGATGTCGCTGCTTGATGAATACCGCTGGAATATGACCCGCCGGCATCTGCTGTCACGGGGCTCCCATCTGTTGGGTGGCGCAGCATTGGCCACGCTGCTGGGTCAAGGAGCCACGGCCGCGACCGCTCCCGATGCCAGCGGACTCCCTTTGGCGCTCACGCATCATGCCCCCAAGGCCAAGCATGTCATCTACCTGCATATGGTGGGCGGCCCGTCGCAACTCGACCTGTACGACTACAAGCCGGTTATGCAGGAATGGTACGACAAAGACCTGCCCGAATCGGTGCGCATGGGTCAACGGCTGACCACGATGACCTCGGGTCAGAAGCGGTTTCCCATCGCCCCGTCGATGTACAAGTTTCAGCAGCATGGCGAATGCGGGATGTGGGTGACCGAGAAACTCCCCTACACCGCAAAATGTGTCGATGACATGGTCTTCATGCGCAGTATGAACACCGAGGCGATCAACCATGAACCCGCCATCAGCTATATGCAGACGGGAAATCAACAGACCGGGCGGCCCTGCCTGGGTTCGTGGACATCGTATGGTCTGGGCTCGCTCAACGAAGATTTACCCACGTTTGTCGTGCTGGTCGCGCAGCCGCGAAATGTCGAACAGGTGCAGGCCATTTCGGCGCGCTTGTGGTCGTCGGGTTACCTTTCGGGAGAGCACGCCGGTGTCTCTTTCCGAACGGGTGGCGATCCCATCCTCTATATCAATAACCCGCCGGGTGTCCCCAGTGAAATCCGCCGCAAGACACTCGATGGTTTGCAGGCCTTGAACCGCCAGGCCTACGAGCAACTCGGCGATCCGGAAACGCGCACGCGCATTGAGCAATACGAACTGGCCTATCGCATGCAGTCGAGCGTGCCAGAACTGGTCGACCTGTCTCAGGAACCCAAATCGACCGAAGAACTTTATGGACCCGATATTCACAAGTCGGGTTCGTTTGCCCATACCGCGTTGCTGGCCCGCAGACTGGTGGAACGTGGCGTGCGCTTCGTGCAGATCTATCACAACAACTGGGACCATCATGGCAACATGGCTGGTCGCATGCCCGATCAATGCATGGATGTCGACCAGCCCTGTCATGGCTTGATTCAAGATTTGAAACGCCGCGGGTTGTTCGACGAAACCCTGATCATCTGGGGCGGCGAATTCGGTCGCACCATTTACTCGCAAGGGGGCGTCTCGAAAGAAAACTATGGTCGCGACCATCACCCCCGGTGCTTCACCATGTGGATGGCAGGCGGTGGAAGCAAGGGGGGCACGATCTACGGCGAAACCGACGATTTCAGCTACAACATTGTGAAAGATCCGGTTCACATCCGGGACTTCCACCATACCGTGCTGCATCTCATGGGCTTCGATGCCGAACGCTTCACGTTCAAATATCAGGGACTGGATCAGCGACTGATTGGCGTGGAACCCTCCAAGCTCATTCCGGAACTGCTGGCGTAAATGTCCTCTGTCACCGCCTATCGTGCCCGCTGGATTGTGCCGGTCGATGCCCGTCCTATCGAAAATGGCTGCATCGTGGTGGCTCAGGGGCGGATTGTGTCGGTCGTGTCCGAATGGTCACAGCCGACGCTCGATCTGGGAAACGTCGCGGTCATTCCAGGATTGGTGAACTGCCATACGCATCTCGAATTCAGTGCGTTGACGGAGCCCCTGGCCCCGCTCTTGCCCTTCACAGACTGGATCAAATCGGTCATTCGTCACCGGCAATTGCATCCCCACGAAGTTCCTCAAGCGATACACCAGGGGCTGCAGGAGTCGTTACAGTCGGGAGTGACCCTGCTGGGTGACATCGCAACCACCGGTTGGAGTTGGGACGACTATTCAGCACTTCATCCTCTACCCCGGGCGGTGGTCTTTCAGGAATTGCTGGGCCTGACGGAACCGCGCGTGGCTTCGCAAATTGAGCGGATGGATTGCGGTCTGAAGCGGACTGGTTCCGATTTGTCGGCAGGTTTTGGGCTGAGTCCGCATGCCACCTACAGTGTCCATCCCGATCTGTTCCGCACAGCGATCGACCATGCGGCGAGGCATTCTGAGTTGCTGGCTGTCCATCTTGCGGAAACTCCGTCGGAAGTCGAACTCTTGCGATCTGGTCGTGGGGAATTCCGTGAATTTCTCCAGTCTCTGGGACTCTGGCACGAGGAACTGTTTGGCAGTCGAACTTGCCGGGATTGGCTGGAACAACTGGCCGAATTACCGCGAGCCTTGGTGGTGCATGGCAACTACCTGAGCGATGACGAAATTGGTTTTCTGGCGGCAAATCCGCAATTGACGCTGGTCTATTGCCCGCGCACGCATGCGATGTTTCAGCATACTCCGCATCCCTGGAAGTTCTGCCTGGAACTGGGGGGCTCGGTCGCCTTGGGGACCGACAGCCGGGCCTCGAATCCCGATTTAAGTTTGTGGAAGGAAATGCAGTTTCTCGCGGAATTGCATCCCGAGATCGCCCAGCATTCACTGCTCAAGTTGGGAACCACCAATGGCGCGCGGGCATTGGGCCATGTTCGGGGCTCTGGCACATTGACCGCTGGCAAACGCGCGGATCTCGCCGTGATTGCGCTGCGGTCACCTGGTTTTGTGAACCCGACCTACCAGATCCTGAACCCGGAAAATCAGGTGATTGCAACCATGCTCGGTGGATGCTGGGCCTGGACCGCGCCCGAACTGGGGGATTTGCTATCGCCGTCCATTCAAGACCGCTGATGATGATCTGTATCCCAGGGACCACCGATTTCTTCGTGCGGCGCCCGTGCCTTCATGAGCAGATCGCTGAGCAGCCGCAACTCGTCGGGTGATAGATGCCCGAGTTGCCGTTCATGACAAGCCACAACCATGTCAGCCAGTTGCCTGAGCAGGTCCAGTCCGGCGACCGTGATGGCGACATCGACAACACGGCGATTGTCTTCGCGACGCGTTCTCGAAATCCAGCCCCGGTCTTCCAACCGATCCAGCAGGCGGGTCATGTCCGGGGCCCGCGATATCAGCCGAACTCCAATGCCCTGCACCGTTAATGTGGCCGGGCTGACCGCCTGCAACAGCCGTAAAGTGTTGTACTGCTGGGCCGACAGACCAACGGACGAAAAAACCTCTTCCTCAAAGGCTTTCAGGCGATCATAGGTTCGCCAGAGATTGAGGTAGGCCTCCTGTTCGTCACAATCAAAGCGACGAACTGGAGGTCGTGTCGATGGGGTACTCTTGTGCATACCCAGCAGACTACCGACCCTTCACCGCATCCGTCAACTTGGGGCACTGCCGTGAGCGCGACCGGCTTGAGAGACGCAACTTACCCAGCAGAGCGCCGACTCAATTCCAGGACAAGCCGCGGTCAGGCACTGGCCCGCAGTTCGCCCTCATCGAATTGTTGCAGCAACAGGTCCAGCTTCTGAATGATGGCCGATTGGGCCACGCGCAGTTCCGTTGTGGTTTCCAGGAAATCGGCTTCCTGCGATAACAGCACCTCGGCGCGAGACTGGAGTAGCACCGAAAGCTCGCGCAATTCCGCAACGGCGGCGTCCATCCGTTCGTGAGCCCCCAAGCCACCCTGTTCCCGCGCTTCCGCAAGCGTCGCTTCCAGCGCCGCGACCAGGGTCTTCCACCCTTCAAGTTCTTTCCGCTCGAACTCGTTAACCGCCGTCTGCTCTTCAATGATGCGGTCGCACAATTCGTCTGCAGTCAGTTCTGAAAGATCTTCATCAATCGCTGCGTGTTGCGGAACGAAGTTTCGCAGTCGATCGATGCAGACCTCGATGGAACAATTGCCAATCGAAATCATATCGCCATCGCGTAACGCCAGGCGTTGGCAGGCTTTCCCGTTGATGGTCAGCGGACAACCTTCTTCCGCGGCTTCAATCCAGATCACTCCCGCCTGACGATGCAATTCGGCATGCACCAGCGGCAGCGAGGGGTCATCGATACGCAGGTCACAGAATTCCGCGCGGCCGATCAGAAAATCGTCGTAGTCCATGTGGAGCCGACGCAACCTGTGGTTGGGAAGGCGATACTCCAGTTCCACGCTGAGAGATTCGCCCGAGCGGAGAGATGCGGCGTGTGAATGCGTCATGGAGACCGAACCTGTCGCCTGATCGTGTCACGAAGCAGATGCCTGACCTAAAGGTCGACAATCATGAGTTAGTTCGGTTGTGGAGATTGTAGTGGAACAGGGTTTCCGCAGCAGTGGTGCTGATGGTAACGGATTCCGCTCGAGAGACGCGATGAATGCCAGCTCGAGTTTAACGATTCCGCAAAGCCAGCAGGCGAGAAGACGATCTCAGACAGCATTCTGGGCAAGCTGCATAGACCACTCCGATGATCCGGGGTCCTGAGACTTGGAATATGCGTTGAAACACGCATGGCCGAGGGTTCGCAAGCGAACCAGCACAACTTGTGCTTCACCCGACCAATGTGAGCTACTTCGCTTTTCGAGCGATGGCCAGTTTACGCCGTGCCCGTTGCTGCTGCGTGGATTTGAGCTTCAAACCGTCTTCCGTCGTGGGGACCAGCTTCGAGGCGGTCTCCAGTTCCTGCTGTGCCTGGTTGATGGTCAACAGACCGGCCGGGACGGCATTGTTGGTCAGCAGTGTCACGACATTATTGCGGACTTGCACGAAGCCGCCATCAATAAAGTACAGACGTTCCTGGCTCTCTTGCTGGACTTTGAGTTCCCCGGTCCCCAGGCGGCCGATGAGTGGCAACCGCCCCGGCAGGATCCCAATTCCGCCATCATACAGCGGAAAGCTGAGCGCCGAGACGGACTCGTCGAGGAGCGTCTTCTCGGGCGTAACAATCAGCAGTCGCAGCGTTTTCTCGGGCATGGTGTGGACTTCAAATCTCAGGCTTCAGGTCGAGAATGATGGCATCAGGGGGCTACCAGGATGCCACCCCCGACCTGGCAAACTTATTTGACCGACGCAGCCATGCGCTCGGCCTGAGCCGCCGCATCTTCAATGGCTCCCACGTACATGAAAGCGGCTTCCGGCAGGTGGTCCCACTTGCCATCACAAAGTTCTTCAAAGCTGCGGATAGTATCGGCCAGCGGGGTAATGTTCCCCTTCTTGCCAGTGAAGGCCTCGGCGACAATGAACGGCTGCGACAGAAAGCGTTCGATGCGGCGGGCGCGATGCACCACCAGTTTGTCTTCTTCGCTGAGTTCATCAATACCGAGAATGGCGATAATGTCTTGCAGTTCGCGGTAGCGTTGCAGCAGTTTCTGCACGCGACGGGCCACCGCATAGTGATGTTCGCCGACGATTTGCGGATCGAGCACCCGGCTGGAAGACGACAGCGGATCGATCGCGGGGTACAAACCCTTTTCCGCGATCTTACGTTCCAGGTAAATAAAGGCATCAAGGTGGGCAAACGCAGTCGCTGGTGCCGGATCGGTCGGATCGTCGGCGGGCACGTACACGGCTTGCACCGAGGTAATCGCTCCCCGCTTGGTCGAGGTGATCCGTTCCTGCAAAGATCCCAGTTCGGTGCTTAGGGTGGGCTGGTAACCCACCGCGGACGGCATACGACCCAGCAGGGCCGACACTTCACTCCCCGCTTGGGAGAAGCGGAAAATGTTATCAACGAACAGCAGGGTATCGGCCCCGGTGGCATCGCGGAACCACTCGGCCATCGTCAGTGCAGTCAAGGCGACTCGCAGACGAGCCCCCGGAGGTTCGTTCATCTGACCGAAAACCATCGCGGTCTGCTCGATGACCGCACGATCGGTACTGCCGATCTTGGTCTCCTGCATTTCGAGCCACAGATCGTTCCCCTCGCGGGTTCGTTCACCCACTCCGGCAAACACCGAGTAACCCCCGTGGGCACTGGCGATACGGGCAATTAACTCCTGCAGAATCACGGTCTTACCGAGACCGGCACCACCGAACAGCCCCGCTTTACCACCGCGGACGAACGGAATCAGCAGATCGATGACCTTAATGCCCGTTTCAAAAATCTCGGTCTTGGAGCTGAGGTTTTCCAAGAGCGGCGGATCACGGTGGATCGGCCAGCGTTCTTCGGTGATCACGTCACCACGGTTATCAATGGCGTCGCCCAGCAGATTGAAGACGCGTCCGAGTGTCCCCTTGCCGACAGGGACGGTCACCGGGGCACCGGTATCGACGGCGTCCATTCCACGCACCATGCCATCGGTGCTGCCCAGCGCCACGCAGCGAACGCGACCGCCGCCGAGGTGCTGCTGAACTTCACCCGTCACGTTGATGCGGGTGCCTTTGACTTCGGCCTGAATTTTGAGTGCGTTGTAGATGTCGGGCAGTTGACCTTCTTCAAATTCTGCATCGAAGGTCGATCCGATGATCTGGGTGATACGGCCAATGGCTTTCAAGGACATGGAGGGCCTCAATATGAGTCGAAATCCGAGTGAGTCGGAGCGAGGTACCGTGTAATCGTCAGCACCATAGAGCCAGGGTCTGACGATCAGAACCCGGCCATCTCTCGTGAACACTCGGAAGTACGACTCCTTGTCTCGTGAATCAGGACTCTGACTTGGGGTGAATAACTGTGATCGTCTTGAACTATTCCAAAGCGGCGGCACCGCCGATAATTTCGCTCAATTCGGAGGTAATCTGCGACTGACGGGCTCGGTTGTAACTGGCCTTCAGCGTAGAAATCATTTCGCCCGCGTTTTCTGTGGCACTCTTCATGGCCACCATCCGCGAAATCTGCTCGCTCACGGCCGCGTCCAGGAAACACTTAAAAAGCCGGGCCTTAAAGGCCGCCGGAACGATCTCTTCTAGAATCTCTTGTGGTGACGGAAGGAACTCGTACTCCACCTGACTCTTGCCAGCGGCTTCTGCCCCGGGAAGCTGACCGATCGGCAGCAAAGTTTCCACGATGGCCCGCTGCCGCGACATCGACTCAAAACGCGTATAGGCCACATCGAGTCGGTCGAGTTTGCCGGCGATATAGGCTGCGATATAACCATTGGCCAACTGATCGACTTCGTCGAAGGTCGGCTTGTCCTCAAACTTCGTGTAAGACGCATCCATGGTCAGTTTCTGGAAGCGGCAGAAATTGATCCCCCGCTTGCCCGACACCTCAAGTCGCAGGCTTGTCGTCGCGCGATCGACCTGCCGCATGCGTTGCTGCGCGACGCGCAGTACCCCAGCGTTGTAGCCCCCGCACAAACCGCGATTCGAGGTCAGCACCAGCAACGTGGCATTGGTCTCTGTCGCATGCGGCACCAGCAGCGGATGTGTGATGCCAGAGGCTCCTGCGACGTTGGCTAATGTCGCCGACAGGTCGGCGACGATCTCGGAGATTTTCCGCGTATAAGCGGAGGCTTCCGTCGCGCGGTCCATCGCCTTCTTGAAACGGGCCGTAGCGACCAGTTCCATCGTCCGCGTGATCTTGCGGATATTGCGAACGGCTTTGAGCCGCTTGACAATCGCACGTGCTTTGGCCATGAGTCACTCAACAGGGATCCGAGGAACAACCCTCGACAGTTGCCAGCCGCTTCGACTTACTTCGCGGCGTGAGCCGCCCAACGCTGTTCAAACTCTACCAGTGCCGCGATCAATGCCTTCTCGGTATCGGCATCGAGTTGCCCCGACTGAATCAGCGCATTTCGCACTTCGCTCTTCTCTTCCTTCATGAAGAGCTGGAGCATTTTTTCCGCTTCCTGCACCCGGCTGATCGGCACTTTGTCGAAGTAGCCTTTACCACCGGCGAAGATGCTGATGACCTGGTCGGCGAAGTGCAACGGTTCAAACTGCGGTTGCTTGAGCAGTTCCACCATGCGGTAACCGCGATCGAGTTGCTGCTGCGTCGCCTTATCGAGCTCGGTTCCCAGCTGGGCAAAGGCTTCGAGTTCGCGGAAGGCAGCGAGGTCGAGTCGCAAGCTTCCCGCGACTTTCTTCATGGCCTTCGTCTGGGCGTTACCACCCACGCGGGACACCGAAATACCGACGTTAATGGCGGGACGCACCCCGGCGAAGAACAGATCGGGCTCGAGGTAAATCTGTCCGTCTGTAATCGAAATCACGTTCGTCGGAATGTACGCCGAGACTTCCCCTTCCAAGGTTTCAATGATCGGCAACGCCGTCATCGATCCGCCGCCCAGTTCATCGCTGAGCTTCGCAGCCCGCTCCAGCAGACGGCTGTGGCAATAAAACACGTCCCCGGGATACGCTTCACGACCTGGCGGCCGACGCATGAGCAGCGACAACTGGCGGTAAGCCACGGCCTGCTTCGACAGGTCGTCGTAGATCACCAGGGTGTGCTTGCCCTGATACATGAAGTACTCGGCAATCGCGGCCCCGGCATAGGGGGCGATGTATTGCAGAGGAGCCGGGTCTGATGATGTCGCGGAAACGACGACGGTGTAATCCATCGCACCATGCCGCTGGAGCGCATCGACCACGCCCGCCACGCTGCTGGCACGCTGGCCACAGGCGACATAAACGCAGATGACGCCGCTCTCTTTTTGATTGATGATGGCATCGAGAGCGACAGCGGTTTTGCCCGTCTTGCGGTCGCCGATGATCAGTTCGCGCTGACCACGACCGATGGGAGTCATCGCGTCGACGGCCTTGATACCGGTTTGCAGTGGTTGCTTGACCGGTTGACGACCGGCAACACCGGGGGCCATGGTTTCGAGCGGCCGGGTATGCCCGGTGACGATCGGTCCCTTGCCATCGAGCGGATTACCCAGGGGGTCGACGACGCGACCAATCAAGGCATCTCCGACGGGAATGGAAAGCAGTGCCCCGGTCGTGCGGACTTCCATGCCTTCGGTGATTTGCAGATAATCACCGAGGATGATGACCCCGACGGAGTTTTCTTCCAGGTTGAAGACCTGACCGCGCACGCCGTTATTGAACTCGACCATTTCGCCTGACATGGCGGTGGACAAGCCATAGACTCGCGCGATCCCGTCGCCGACTTCGACCACGCGCCCGACTTCGGCGGTGTCGATCTGGCTACGGAAATCTTCAATTTCCTGCTGAATGACTGAAGCGATCTCGCCCGCGTTGAACTTCATTCAAGCACCTCTGGCGCAGTTGCCCGCGCAATTGCTTTAAGCGATTCCGGACCGAACCGTCATACACCGTGTCGCCGACACGGATCACCAGACCCCCGAGCAGTTGAGGGTCCAGCAATGTCTGAATGATCGGCTCGGCTGACAGGGATTGCGACAAACGATCGCGCAAACCCTGCATCACAGTCTCCGACAAGGGGATTGCCGAGGTCACCTGCACGCGAACACGCCCTGAACGGTGTTCGTGCTCTAAGATGCACGCCGCATAAACTGCCCTCAGAATCGAGAGCCGATCATGCCTCGCGAGCACCTTCAGGGTACTCACCAGCAGGGGTGTGGCCCGAGGAGCCACCACCTTGTCGATCAAATTCAATTTGGCATCCAGCGAGGTCATGGCCCCGCACAGCAGCCGTTCAAAATCGGGATGGGGCGCGAGGACATCTTGCAGCAAAGATCCGAACTCTTCCAGAGCAGCATCAACCGACTGATCTTTCGCGGCGGCATTCAGAAACGAGACGGCATACACCTTGGCCACCGACTGGGTGCCAGGGTCTGCCATCACGGTACTGAGTTGCGTTGTTGCGTCCGATGTCGACATGACTGCCGTTTTCGAGTGGAAGGAACTAACCTCTGCGACCAGATCTCCAGGGAACGTTAGTTCCGTCGCACATCCATCTGTGCCAAGGCCTCACGCACCAGGCGTTCCTGATCGTCCCCGCTCAAGCTGCGCTGCAAGACTTGCTCGGTCGCCTGCACGACATTCTTCGAGACGAAGTCAAACAACTCATTCAAGGCCACATCACGTGCCCGGCTGATATCGGCCAACGACCGGTTGCGCACGGCTTCCGCCTCACGCTGTGCCGACGCCACGATGTCCTGCTTGGTCTGCTCGGCATCTCGACGAGCCTCGGCGATCAAGGCCTTGACTTCATCTTGCGCCTGAGCCAGCTTGACTTCGTATTCCCGGAGTAGCGATTCGGACTTTAAGCGACTGGTTTCCGCGTCGGCGATATCCTTGCGGATAGCTGCCTCACGTTGATCCAGAGCCCCCGCTAGCGGCCCCCAGGCAAATTTGCTCAGCACCGTAACGAACAGCAGAAAGGTCACCAGAGACCACAACGCCAGGTCGCCCTTGAAATTCATGGGCAAACCCGTCTCGTGATGCTCCTCGTGCCCTGCCGCGTGCGAATCGTGTCCCGCAGTCGCCGCATGACCGGCATCCGCGTGTCCCGCATCGGCATGGTCATGATTCGCAGCGTCTCCCGCCGGGGCTTCTGCCGCAGCTTTCGCCGCCGGTTCGTGGGTCGGCGCATCAGCAGCAGGGGCCGGGGTTTGAGCACGTAATGCTCCACCGACCAAGCCCACGGCCAAGACCGCCCAAGAGACCACTATCAGGAACGAACATCGATTCATGGCTGAATCCGTCGACGAAATTGCAGCAAACAACCGCACCATGCGGTTTACTGACAACCACGCAGGAAGGCGAGGCAACCGCAACAACTAGCCGATGATGCAGACGATCAGGGCAAAGAATGTCGCCCCTTCGATCAGCGCGGCGGCCAGCAGCAGAGCACCACGAATGTCGCCGGCGACTTCCGGTTGGCGAGCCATGCTCTCCACCGCGGCGGCACCGATCTTTCCGATGCCGTAGGCGGCACCGATGATCGTGAGAGCCGCACCGAAGGCTCCGGTGAAGTTCAGCAGCGGAACACCGGCGGCTTCACCTTCTTGAGCCAGAGCCGGCATCGCCGTGGTGAGCAGCACGACAGCAGCCAAGGCAACCATCTTCAACTTCGAATTCACTGGGAGTCTCCTCTTACGACTCTAATTCCGCGGACAGGGGGCCCGGCCCGTCTCGGCCGACGCCCATCAGTAAGTTTTAGTGCGGATGCGAACCCATCGAGATAAAGATCGTCGACAGGAACGCGAACACATAAGCTTGCAGGAACGCCACAAACAACTCCAGCATCCCGATCCCGATCTGGCCGAGAATACTGGCAGGCATCACGATATACCACAGGTTGGGGTAAGGCGAATGCAGGATGGAGGCAATAAAGCCCAGCATCACCCCGATGACCGTATGACCACCCATAATGTTGGCAAACAACCGCACGGCGAGTACGCCATGCTTGATCAGCAGCCCAATGACTTCGATCACGAACATCATCGGCACGAGACCGATTTTCATCCAGCCGGGGGCATCCAGCGGCGGGACGAGATTCTTCAGAAACGCGACAGGGCCACCCAATTCGCGAGCACCAACAATGAACGTGGCTCCGAAGGCACACAAGGCCAAAGCGCCCGTGACGTTGATGTTCCCCGTCGCCGAACCAAGCATCGGCACGGCACCCAGCAGATTGCAAAACAGAATATAGAAGAAGCACGACCAGATAAACGGCAGGTGCTTGTCTTCCGGATGGGCATTGTGGTCATGCGACTCATGACCGATTCTCTGAGCGTGAACCGTTTCGTCATGTCCGTGCCCGTCACCGTGAGCATGTTTGGCCGCAGCATCGCCATGATTGTCATGATGCCCGTCCGCACCATGATCCTCATGATGCCCGCCCAGAGTGGGACGCACCACGTTATCTCGCAGAAACAGGGCGATCGACTCCCAGAAATTGGCCCAGTGACCGGATGCGGGCTTTCCGCCTTTGATCCGTCGAGCCAGATCGCTGAAAATCAGCAGGGTCAGTAACCCCGCCACCACCTGCAACACCATGAATTTGGTGATTTGAAATTCATAACCCAGAAGATTGAGCTTGGGCAACCACAGCTTGATATCGGGCAGGCCGAGCCACCGCGCAGCGAATTCCGGCAGCTCAAAATAGCCGAAATCCCGCACATGATGAAAGGGATCATCCGCCGCCATACGTGTTACCCACTCAACCTTTAAGGCCTGATCCGTCAGGCGGAAACATGACTGGCGTCAGTGGTTCGGGACCGCGGTGCCCGCAAAGGCAAACCCCGCATCACTTCCCACGTCTCTACCAGCAAGCTCCCCAAGTACAGCACCGCCAGACAACCAGCGAAGACCCACTTGGGCAAATCCGGCCGCCAGGCTTTCAACGCCAGCACCCCGGCTAACACACACCCCAGCCGCACCATCGAGATCACCAGCGACCCATAGACCGCCTGGCGCGAATGACGATAGTAAGGCTCCGCCAAAAACACCAGCCAACCGGGCGGCAAACACAACACCGTGGCCCAAACAGCCACCTCAACCCCCGGCCCGCCAGACACCAGGTAAGCCACCCCAGCAGAGAGCAAACCCAGACCCAGCATCAGCGCGGTGAAGGCCAGCACCCTGACCGCGACAGACTTTCGCTTCCCCAACCCTACAACAGAGGATGCAGACGCCGCATTATCGACACCAGATGACGTCATCGCGGACGACTCAACCTCTGCACTTCGAGCATCAGCATCAAAAAACCCAAGGCCCCACCCAAAATCAACAGCCAGGGGAAAGTTCCCCACGACTGATCAGCCCAGTAACCCAAGGCCGGTGGAACAACCCCGACAGCCGCGACATTCGTGGCCCGACTTGCCCACACGTAACCTTGATCCCGGCCTGACCGTCCCGTTTTCTGAGGGTCGGTCATGATGGGCTCCTCTCGATGGTTCGCGTTCCAGATCGGTTCGGGAGAAACATCTCCCTCGCGATACACGGTGAGCGAGAACCCTAACGAAAGGTGTCCGCAGTCTAAAGAGGCGGCCACAACCTGTCAAAGCTGCAAGGGATCGCCGGGGAAGATTCTCAAATTTGGGGAGTCTCACGGCCCACCCTGGCTACGCGGTGAGCAAAGTCATTCTCAGAACGGGTTTTCAAGTGGAGCACGAGTGACAGCGGAAAGCAGAAGGTGGAAAGTTGAAAGCCAGAATAGCCGCAGGGATGGCTATCTCCGTCTTTCCGCTTTTCGCTGTTTGCTTTCTGCTCGATTGATCTCAGAAACAACTTCCCGGGTTTCGGAATGGGCTTGCAGATTATCGGGATTCTGCCACAGTGAGTCTCCTGTGACTGGCTTGAACTTCGACGGAAACCGGACGTCGTGATCCCGACCCGTATCACTTACCTCATCCCCACGCTCGACCAATCGGGAGCCGAAAAGCAGCTCACTCTGCTGGCATCCCGCTTACCACGCGATGAATTTTCCCCCCAGGTGATCGCCCTGACGCGTGGCGGACCTTACGAGGCGCAACTGGCTGCCGCCGGGGTGCCCGTCACGATTCTCCATAAACGCTGGAAGCTTGATCCGTGGGCCTGGCGGCGTTTGAAGCGGGAACTGCACCGACAGTCGCCCGACATCCTGCATACCTGGCTGTTCGCGGCGAATGCCTATGGTCGACTGGCATTACCCGCCACAACATCTGTGCAGCGCGTCGTCTCGGAGCGCTGTGTCGACTCGTGGAAGGCCGGCTGGCAACTCTGGCTCGACCGGCGCTTAATGTCGCGGACAGATAGGCTGATCGGCAATTCGCCCAGCGTCGTCGAGTTCTATACGCAACTCGGCATGCCCACCGCACGCTGCCAGTGCATTCCCAATGGAATCGAACCGTCCACGGTCGACCGCGGCTCGCGCGGGGCCTTGCGGGCCTCGCTGGGCATTCCCGAGTCGGCGTTTGTGATTGTGTCGATTGGTCGACTCGCGGAACAGAAACGCGTGCGCGATCTGATCTGGGGGGCCATCACCCTGTGGCAGATTCGACCGCAAGTTCATCTCCTCGTGATTGGGGATGGACCAGAACGTTCGCGACTGGAAGCGTTCGCTGCCGAGGTGGAGGCCCAGCCAGTGGTCCATTTTCTGGGCCATCGCGATGATGCCACGCGCTGGCTCGCCGCAGGTGATGTCTTCTGGCTGGGCAGCAGTTTTGAAGGGCTTTCCAACAGTGTCATGGAGGCCATGTCGGCCGGACTGCCCGTGGTGGCGACCGATATCCCCCCTAATCGAGAGCTCATCAATCCGGATGAACACGGCTACCTGGTACGCGTGGGAGACCCGGTCGGCTTCATGCAGTTTACGCGGCGGCTGATCGATGAACCCAGTCTGGGGGAACGACTGGGAAACGCCGGTCGAGATCGCATGCATCGAGAATTCTCTACAGAACTGATGGTCCAGCGTTATGTCGAGTTGTATCGCAGCCTGCGACCTTCTTAAGATCACTGCATCACGCTACCGAGAAACATTCACCGCGTGATGATCTCATCAAGAACTCCGGCGTCTGCATACTTCATCAAGGTTCCCGTCATGGTGGTTGTCCTCGCCCAGATTCAGACCCATCCCGGGAAGCGTGCGGCCTTTCTCGCAGAGTTCGCCCGCCTGATGCCGTTCGTGCATGCCGAGCAGGGATGCCTCGAGTATGGACCCACCATCGATCAGGAAACGACGCTGTCCCGGCAAACACGCCTGGGGGACGACGTGGTCATGATCGTGGAAAAATGGGCGTCGCTGGCCGATCTCGAGGCACATCTGGTCGCGCCACACATGACACCCTACCGCGAACGGGTCAAAGACCTCATCGCGAGCAGTCAATTACATATCTTAACGACCCCCGCCACCACGGCGTAACGCCAGCCTCTGCCTGGGCCGTTCTGGAGGATGCGACTGATGATTGCCCCGATTCCCTCCGAAGCCAACTTCTGGTCGAACCTGCTGGGATCGCCGCTGGTGCTCGACCTGGGCAGTCCCTACGTCATCCTGGGAACGCTGGAACAGGCCGACGAACGCTTCGTGACATTGACCGATGCTGACGTGCATGACCTGCGCGACAGCAAGACCACGCGGGAACTCTACGTGCTGGAGGCCCGCAAACACGGCATCCGCTGTAATCGCAACCGCGTTTCCATCCGGATCGAGGAAATCGTCAGCCTGTCTCGACTGGAAGATGTTGTGGAGTAAGGCAGCGAACACTCCCCGCTCCACCTTCCACCTTCCACCTTCCACCTTCCACCTTCCACCTTCCACCTTCCACCTTCCACCTTCCACCTTCCACCCTCCACCTTCCACCGCCCACCTGCACCCGTCGACC
>Ga0164290_1000268_pt1 | contig 189825 bp, 192 predicted proteins | sample Micstemetagenome_FD_108782 | JGI IMG/M metagenome (GOLD analysis project Ga0164290, IMG submission 108782) | Contaminated culture microbial community from soil near Moab, Utah, USA - Microcoleus steenstrupii SON62 (Illumina Assembly) | ecosystem: Environmental > Terrestrial > Soil > Soil crust...
GCAAGCTCAAGCATTTCAGACGGATCGCCACCCGCTTCGATAAACTCGCAAGGAACTTCCTCGCCGCCGTCGCTCTCGCCTCAGCCCGCCTCTGGATGCGGGCTTATGAGTCCACGACCTAGCTCAATCGCCGGCTCGCGGGGTCACTTCCGCGAGCCGGTCGATGCGGCGCAGGGCCGGGAAGAGCCAGGCCCAGAGCGCGACCACGGCGAGGGTGCTGACCCCGCCGAACAGCACCGCCGGCACCGTGCCGAGCCAGGCGGCCATCACCCCGGCGCGGAAGTCACCCAGCTCGTTCGAGGCGCCGACGAACAGCATATGAACCGAGGTGACGCGTCCGCGCATCGTGTCGGGCGTGGCGAGCTGCATCACCGTCTGGCGCACGAAGACGCTGATCATGTCGCCCACCCCCATCGCGAACAGCGCGATCAGCGACAGCACGAAGCTGGTCGACAGGCCGAAGACGAGGATCGAGGCTCCGAACAGCGCGACGCCGAAGAAGATGGCCCGCCCCGCGTGCGGATGATGCTGCGGCGGCAGGTTGGCCAGCAGCAGGGCCACGCTGACGGAGCCCACGGCCAGCGCGCTGCGCAGCAGGCCGAGCCCGTCAGGGCCGATCTGCAGGATGTCCTTGGCGTAGATCGGCAGCAGGGCGGTGATGCCGCCGAGCAGCACGGCAAAGAGATCGAGCGTGATGGCGCCGAAGATCACCGGCTGGCGGCGCACAAAGGCCAGGCCGGAGATGACGCGCGACAGGGCGCTGACACCTTCGTCGAAGTCGCCGCTGCCGGTGCGGGTGCGGATCGCCAGCACCGCAGCAGTCATGGATAGCGAGCAGACGAGGCAGGCGGCGAAGACCACCGGTGCGCCGAACAGATAGAGCAATCCGCCCAGCGCCGGGCCGATGATCATCGCGGTCTGCATGGCCGAGGAGCTCCAGCCCACGGCGTTGGCGAACTGGGCTCGCGGCACGAGGAACGGCGTGAAGGAGGCCATCGCCGGGCCGGAGAAGGCTCGTCCGATACCGGACAGCACGAGGACTACATAAAAAGGCCAGAGCTGCGGCGCATCGGCGACGGACAGGCCGACCAGGATGGCCGAGCAGAGAGCCTGCGTCATGTGCGAGAGGGCGAGGATCCAGCGCCGGTCGAAGCGGTCGGCGATATCGCCGCCTGGGAGGCTGAGCAAGGCCACCGGCAGGAAGACGGCGAGGCCGGCATAGCCCAGGGCTAGCGGGTCGCCGGTCAGGTCGTAGAGGTGCCAGCCGATCGCCACTTCCAGCATGCGCATCGCCAGGCCGGCGAGGATGCGGCCGGCGAGGAACAGGCGGAAATCGCGATGGCCGAGGACGTGGGAAGGAGCGGAGTCCGTCACGCCCCTAGCTTAGCGCCTCGGCCTTCGCAGCTACAGGCCGGCGCGCAGCCAGCGTCTCGATCAGGTTGGCGATCAGCCGGTGGCCGATCTCGCCCTTCTCCGCGGCGCGCATCGACAGGATCGATTCCGGGTGGAACTGCACCGCCATGGCGCGCGCGCGCTTGTGGCGGATGGCCATGACCAGGCCTTCGGCCGTGCGCGCGGTCACCAGCAGCTCGCCATGCGGGAAGCTCGACAGCCGCGCCGTCAGCGAGTGGTAGGCGCCGACCCGGGCGGGCGAGGGCACGCCGGCGAAGAGCGGGTCGCCGTCGTGCAGCACGTCCCAGGTCTTGCCGTGGCGCGGGTTGGGCAGCACGTCGAGCGCGCCGCCGAAGGCCTCAACCATGCCCTGCAGGCCGAGACACACGCCGAACTGCGCGATGTCGGCGGCCGCCAGGCGGCGGACCAGCTCCGGCACGCCGAACTCCTCCGGCCGGCCCGGCCCCGGCGAATGCACGACCAGATCGGGCCTGGCGGCCAGCAGACGCTCGAACGGCAGCCCGTGGCGATAGGTCTCGACCTCGGCACCGGTCTGGCGGAAATAGTCGGCCAGGGTGTGGACGAAGGAGTCCTCGTTGTCGACCAGCAGCACGCGCTTGCCGGCGCCCGGCTGGGGCAGCGTTGCCACGGTCGCGGCCGGTTTGGCGTTCATCGCGGCGAGGGCCCGGAACAGGTTGGTCGCCTTGGTCCGGCACTCCGCGTCTTCCTCCTCGCCGATCGAATCCCAGACCAGCGTGGCACCGACGCGATAGCGCGCCTCGCCGTCCTTGAGATGCACGGTGCGGATGGTGATGCCGGTGCTGACATCGCCCGAGAGCATCAGCGCGCCGACGGCGCCGCCGTACCAGCCGCGCGGGCCCTTCTCCGATTCCTCGACGATCTCCACCGCCTTCTTCTTGGGCGCGCCGGTCAGCGTCACCGCCCACATATGCGAGAGAAACGCATCGAGCCCCGTCAGACCCTCACGCAGCCTTCCCTCGACATGGTCGACCGTGTGGAACAGGCCGGCATAGGTCTCGATCTGGCGCCGTCCGAGAAGCTTCACACTGCCGGGCCGGCAGATGCGCGACTTGTCGTTGCGGTCGACGTCAGTGCACATCGTCAGCTCGACTTCGTCCTTCTCCGAGTTGAACAGCGCCTTGAGGTTCTCGGCATCGTTCATCGGATTACCCGTGCGCCGTGCCGTGCCGGAGATCGGGCAGGATTCGACGCGGTCGCCCTCGACGCGCACGAACATCTCCGGCGAGGTGCCGACGAGCTGCTCGTCGCCGAACTGGATGAGGAACTCGAACGGGCTGGGATTGACCTGCTTGAGACGCGCGAACAGCGCCGAAGGCGCATGCTGGAACGCCGCGCGATAGGTCTGGCTGAGCACGACCTCGAAGATGTCGCCGACGCGCATGCGCTCGCGTGCCCGCTCGACCATCGCCGCGTATTCCGCGGTCGTGTGGTCGGAGACGGGCTTGCCGGCCGCGTCGGCCGTGGCGGCTGGCGGGGCCACCGGCGTGAAAGCGCGCCGGCCGAGATCGACAGTGGATTCGGCACCGCGCGCGAACTCGTAGTCGAGGCGGAAAGCCACTTCCTTGCGGCGATCGACGACCACGAGCTGGTCGGGCACGAAGAGGTGGATCTCCTTGGTGTCGGCCGGGCGCCCGTGGCGCCGCTTGATCGGCTCGAACTGGAAGAGCAGGTCGTAACCGAAGCCGCCGTAGAGGCCGAGGAAGGGATCGGTCGAGCCGGCGAACTCGGCGATCAGCCGGCGCAGCGGCGAGACCAGCGAGGGTTGCAGGCTGCGCTCCTCCTCGCGAAACGCTTCGCGGCTCGTGCCGATGCTGAGCGTGAGGCTGCGCGCGTCCTGGTGCGTCACGGTCGTGTCGGGCGTCGAGCTGACGATCGGCGCCAGCAGATGCAGCAGCGCTTCGCCGCGCAGATTCAAGGCCTGGAACCGCAGCTCCCGCTCTCGGCCGATGATTTCCAGCGGCGGGTTGGCGAAACCGAATTCCCAGCGCGAGTAGCGGCCGGGATAGTCGACGCCCGAGGAGAAGAGCGCGCCGCGCTCGCGGTCGAGGCGCTCCGCAAAGCCGTCGAGCGCGGTTTCGTAGGCCAGCTCGCTGCGGCGTCGTTCGACGGTCAGGCCGGTGGGAGTGGTGAAACGGTCAAGCATGGTCGCAACCCGGGTCGGAGGAAAAGTGGCCGCACGGGAAGCCCCAGGGCAGGGACCCTACAAGTGCCGGACGGCCGGATTCAGAAAATGGGAAAGGATCGGTAGGTGACGGGGGTCACCACCACCAACGCACAACGGACCAGATCGGCGATCCGAGGAACATGCGTTTGCGGCCTTGATCCTTGTGGGTTGCGAACGGGGGCACTGTAGCCAAGCGCGATGGCCCCGTCCAGTCGGGGCTAGAAGCGGCCGGGCGGCCGGTCGAACGGCGGAGGACCACCGGGGCGAGGCGGCGGTGGGCCTCCCCCGGGAGGACCGCCCCCCGGTCCACCGCGCTCGTGCGGCGGACCCTGGCGGAAGCTGGCGTGCGGCACGCCGGTGAAACAGCGCGGCACGAACGGGAAGGCTTTGGTGATGACGTAGTGATAGGTGCCGTTGGGATACTCGGCGGTCACGCCCTCACGACCGTTGCAGGCGTCGAGATCGCCGTGACCGGCGACGTACTCGAAATCCTCGACATAGGTCCCGGTATAGGCGCCGCCCGGTCCGCTCGGTCGCGTGCCCTGGCGCAGGCGCCAGCCGGGCTGCAGATCGACCAGCGGGCTGGAGCGGTCGCCGGCGATACGATGGCCCTGCGGCCCGTAGATCGGGAAGCCGTCGGCAGAATAGCCGAGCAGAGCCGGCTGACCGGCTTTGGCGACGCGCTGCAGCAGGCCGACGGGAATGCCGTGATAGTGGTAGGCGCCGTTCGGCTGCACATGCGCGCTGTTCTGGTCGATGCCGAGATCGAGATGGCCGGAGAGCGCGTCGTAGTTCCAGCCCGAGCGCGGGTCGTTTCTCCAGAACTCGGCCGTCGCCGGATCGAAGAGGACGCCGTTGAGCGCGATACCGAACGGCCCGCGCGGCAGCGGCGTGATCTGCGCGCCCTTCTGCGGCTGGAGCGGCACGCGCAGGCGGTAGTTCTGATTCTGGATGCGGTTCGGGTTGCCGCGGTTGGGGAACGAGCCGGTGGAGTGATCGGGGAGGCCGTCGGCTTCGAAGATGCGGAAGCCCTCCTGCTCCTCGATACGGGTGCGCAGCGAGGCAATGGCGCTGGGCCAGATCCGCAGCCATGACGAGCCGGTCTTCGTCGGTTCCATCTGCGGGGCGGGCGTTTCGTGCACCCCGTGCGCCTGTGCCGGCCCGGCGGCCAGCAGGGCCAGCAGAACAAGGGTTAACCCGGCGCTACGCATACCATTCTGCTACCACCGCGCCGGGTTGGCGGCAACTTCAGGCGTGCTTTAGCCCCCCGGGCCACGCTACAACCTCGGCCCATGACGATCCTGATCACCGGTGCCGCGGGCTTCATTGGCATGCATGTCGCGACTGCGCTGCTGGAGCGTGGTGAGTCGGTGATCGGCCTCGACAACGTCAACGACTACTACGATCCGGCGCTCAAGCAGGCGCGTATCGAGCGCCTGAAGACACATGCCGGTTTCCGCTTCATCCGGGCGGACATCGCGTCGGCTGAGTCCATCACCGGGGTTTTTCGTTCGAATCCCGCCATTGACCGGGTCGTGCATCTCGCGGCCCAGGCGGGCGTGCGCTATTCGCTCACTCATCCCGAGGCGTACATCCAGACCAACCTGGTCGGGCACTTCAACATCCTCGAGGCCTGCCGCCGCCACCGGGGCCTGCGGCATCTCGTCTATGCCTCGTCGTCCTCGGTCTACGGCGGGAACACCAAGCTGCCCTTCTCCGTCGAGGACCCGGTGGATCAGCCGGTCTCGCTCTACGCCGCCACCAAGGCCGCGGACGAGCTGATGAGTCATTGCTACAGCCATCTCTACGGGTTCCCGTCTACGGGCCTGCGCTTCTTCACCGTCTACGGGCCGTGGGGCCGGCCGGACATGTCCGCCTACATCTTCACCCGGGCAATTTTGCGCGGCGAACCGATCAAGGTCTTCAACCGCGGCGACATGCGCCGCGACTTCACCTATGTCGACGACATCGTCGCCGGTGTGGTGGCGGCGCTGGATCATCCGCCCGCGTCCGCCGCCGGCATCGCGCCGCATCGCCGCTACAATCTCGGCAACAATCACGCCGAGCCGCTGATGCGTTTCATCGAGCTGATCGAGCGCGCCACCAACCACAAGGCGATCGTCGAGCTCGAGGAGATGCAGCCGGGCGACGTCAAGGAAACCTACGCCGATATCGGCACGGCGCGGCGCGATCTCGGCTTCGTGCCGCGCACCTCAATCGACGAGGGTATCCCGCGCTTCGTCGCCTGGTTCCGCCAGTATCACGGGGTTTGAGGCGGGGATGCCGGTGGCCTGGCGGGGAAGCTGAGGGTGACGCGCGTGCCCCGGCCCGGCTTGCTATCGATCGCCATCGTCCCGCCGTGCAGCTCGATCAGGCTCCGTGTCAGCGGCAGGCCGAGGCCCGTGCCGCGGAACTGACGCGCGAGGCTGCTGTCGATCTGGCCGAACGGCTCGAGAGCCTTGGCGATGTCCTCGGCCGACATGCCGATGCCGGTATCCGTCACGGTGATGTGGGTGCGCCCCTCGGGATCCTGCGCCGTCACGGCGGAGACGAGACCTCCCTTGGGCGTGAACTTGATGGCGTTGGTCAGGAGGTTGACCAGCATCTGCACGGCGAGCTGCGGGTCGGCCCGGAACGTGGCATCGCCGCCTTCGCAGCGCGTCTCGAGCCTGACGCCGATGTTGTGGGCGAAGCCCTTCACCAGATGGGAGACGCGATCGAGGATCTCATGCGTCGTGACGGTCTCGGGATGCAGCTCCATCCGGCCCGCTTCGATCTTCGACAGGTCCAGCATGTCGTTGATGATCGAGAGCAGCAGGCGGCCGCTCTCCGAGATGTAGCGCGCGTAGTTGGCGTAGGCAGGCACGGCGGAGGGGCCGAGCAGCTCGCGCTCGATCACCTCGGCGAAGCCGAGGATGGCGTTCAGCGGCGTGCGCAGCTCATGCGACATGTGGGCGAGAAAGCGGCTCTTCGAGCGGCTGGCCTCCTCCGCGGTCTGGCGGGCCGCTTCGACCTGCAGGCGCCGCTTGTACTGCTCGTTCAGCCGCCGCTTCAGCTCCTGCAGCCGCTCGGTCAGGACGTCGAAGGAGGCACGGTCCGGCTCGTGCGCGACGCAGCGCAGGAAGAGCAGACGTTCGCCGGTCACCACTGAGCTGCGCAGCGGGCTGCCGTAGACGCGGAAGGCCGACGCGGGCCGGTCGGCATGGCGCAGGTGAAGTGAGCCCGGATAGGGAGCGACGGCGCCGGCCGCCTGTCGCAGCAGGTCATCGAGCGCCTCGGGCGCGTCGGCGGCGAAATCGGCCAGCTTTCGGCCCAGCGCCTTCACGGTTGCCACGCCCAGCGCCTCGAGGGCTGCGCGATTGGCCTGAACGATCGTGCCGCCGCGCGTGACGACGAAGACCGGTTCGGCCAGCGGGTCGATGAGATCGGAGGGCAGCGAGCCGATGCTGCCGGGTGCGGGCTGCAACCGGCTCACGGGCGGATTTTGTCTGCTGCGGAAGAGTGGTGGAGGATCGGCGATCCGGTGTCAGTGCGTTTCTGCATGAAGCTGCTCCAACCGTCTGCGCTCGATTCGCCCCCCTTCTACGGAGTTAAACGCGGTTGGGTTCACTCCTGCAATATTTTGAAGTCGGCTTAAAAGGTCAAAAAAATCGTCGAAAAATATAGCCAGGCAGGGGATCGGAATAACATTCCGACGAATTCTAGAAAAATGTCGCCGGCTTCGATTTTTACTTAGCCTGATCCTTGTAGAGCGCGTCGAGGCGGCTGCCGTAGATTTCGCGCACCTTGTGGCGTTTGACCTTCAGGGTCGGGGTCATCAGCTCGTTGGCGACCGAGAACGGCTCGTGCGCCACGATGAAGCGGCGGACACGCTCGGCCGGCGCCAGCCTCGTGTTGACGCGCTGCACGACGGCATCGAGCGCCGAGCGCAGGCCTACCTCTTCCGAGAGGTCGGCGAGCACGGCCGGTTTGCCCTGGCTCTTCGCCCAGGATTCAAGGAAGTCGGCGTGGGGCACGAGCACGGCGACGAGATGCGGCCGGCGGTCGCCATAGACCATGGCCTGGGCGATTTGGGGCTCGAGGACCAGCGCACCCTCGACGCGGGCGGGCGCGATCATGTCGCCGCCGGAATTCTTGATGAAGTCCTTCTTGCGGTCGGTGATGCGGATATAGCCATCGGGCTCGATGACCCCGATATCGCCCGTGTGCAGCCAGCCATCCCTGATCGCCGCCGCCGTCGCCGCGGCATCGTTCCAGTAGCCCTGCATCACCAGCTCGCCGCGCACCAGCAGTTCGCCGTCTTCGGCGGTCTTGACCTCGACGTCGGTGAGCGGCGGCCCGACGGTCTCCAGGCGCACGCGGCTGGGCCGGTTGCAGGCGATCACCGGCGCTGATTCCGTCTGGCCGTAGCCCTGAAGCAGGCACAGGCCGAGGGCGGTGAAGAAGATGCCGATCTCCGGGTTGAGGGCCGCACCGCCTGAGACCAGGGCCTTGAGCCGGCCGCCGAAGCGGGCGCGCACCTTGTCGCGCACGAGCTTGTCGACGATGAAGTCGACGAGGCGCTCGCCGAGGCTCAGGCTCTTCGGATCGTGGTAGCGCTTGGTGCCGAGCTCGAGCGCCTTGAAGAACAGCTTCGCCTTGAGGCCGCCCTGGCGCTCGACCCCGGCGAGAATGCGCCGATGCATGGTCTCGTAGAGCCGGGGCACGGCCGTCATGATCGTCGGCCGCGCCTCCAGCATGTTGGCCGGCAGAGCTTCCACGCTCTCGGCGCAATAGATCTCGGCGCCGAGCGAGATCGGGAAATGCACGCCCGCCATGTGCTCGTAGGAATGCGACATCGGCAGGAAGGAGAGGAACACCTCGTCGGTCAGGCCGAGCTCGACCAGCAGGTCGTAGGCGCCGAGGCAGTTGTGCAGCAGGCTGCCGTGGCGCAGTGCCACACCCTTCGGCAGGCCGCCCGTGCCGGACGTATGGATGATGCAGGCGAGGCTTTCGCGGGTGAGCTGCCGGACGGTGGCATCCATGTCGAAGCCGCCGCCGGTGCCGAACGTGGGATCGTCCCAGCGCAGCAGGCGCACGCCGCTGTCCTGCGCCTGGGTTGGCGGGTCGATGGCGATGACGAAGCTGCAGCCGGGTGTCTGGTGCGCGGCGGCGGCGACGCGTTCGGCGAGCTCGCGGCTCGAGACGATGGCGCCCGAGCAGCCGGCGTTGCTCAGGATGTGGCGGTGATCCTCGACCGTGTTGGTGGTGTAGGCGGGGACGGCGATGCCGCCGGTGGCCATGATGGCGAGATCGGCAATCACCCATTCCGGGCGGTTCTCGGAGATCAGACCGACCCGGTCGCCCTGCTTGATGCCCAGCGCCACGAGGCCGGCGGCGATGCGCCGGATTTCGGCCTCGGCCTGTTTCCAGGACCAGGACTGCCAGGCGTTGTTGCGCTTGGCCCAGAGAAAGGGCTTGTCGCCGAGGCGCGCCGCCTGGTCGAGAAACAGGCGCACGAGATTCGGGCAGGCGCGGTAATTCATGCTATCTCCCTGACAGCGCCGCTTTTTCATTCTTGGCACAGAGCGGCGCCCGACACATATATCGGGAAACCGCATCGGAGCGAAGAACCGCAATGAGCCAGTCCGCCGCCGCTCGTATCGACACCGCCAGCGATCTCGGCCCCCTGCCGGAATGGGACCTCGCCGACCTCTATCCCGGCCGCGACGCGCCGGAGCTCAATCGCGACCTCGCGGCGGCAGAGAAGGACGCCGCGGCGTTTCAGGAGGCGCATGCGGGCAAGCTGGCGGGATACGGCGAGGCGCAGCTTGCCGAAGCCATCGCCCAGTACGAGCGTCTGGACGAGACCCTGACGCGGATCATGAGCTATGCCGACCTGACCTATGCCGGCAATCAGAGCGACGCCGAGCTGGCGAAGTTCTACCAGACCATCCAGGAGCGGGTGAACGCGATCTCGACGCGGCTGATCTTCTTCACCCTCGAGATCAACCGCCTCGACGATTCCGGGCTCGCGGCCAAGCTCAAGGACCCGGCACTGGCGCGCTACGCGCCGTGGTTGCGCGACGTGCGGGTGCGCAAGCCGCATGACCTGTCCGACGAGATCGAGCGCCTTCTGCACGAGAAGTACGTGGCCGGGCGTGCCGCCTGGAACCGGCTGTTCGACGAGACCATGGCCGGCCTGCGCTTCCCGCTCGACGGCAAGGACCTGACCAGCGCCGAGATCTTCCATCTCCTCTCCGAGCGCGATCCGAAGGTCCGCAAGGCGGCGGCCAAGGCCATCGGCGGCGTGCTCGGCGCCAACGTCAAGCTGTTCGCCCTGGTCACCAACACGCTCGCCAAGGACAAGGAGATCGAGGATCGCTGGCGCAAATTCCCGCGGCCGATTTCGTCTCGCAACCTGTCCAATCTGGTGGAAGACGAGGTGGTCGACGCGCTGATCAAGGCGGTGCGCGACTCATTTCCGCGCCTGTCGCACCGCTATTACAAGATGAAGGCCAAGTGGTTCGGGGTCGAGCAGCTCGACTACTGGGACCGCAACGCGCCGCTGCCGGAATCCGACGAGAAGGTGATCCCCTGGGCGCAGGCCCGAGACCGCGTGCTCGAAGCCTACGGCAAGTTCTCGCCCGACCTCGCCGCCGTCGGCAAACGCTTCTTCGACGGCAAATGGATCGACGCGCCCGTGCGTCCCGGCAAGTCACCGGGCGCCTTCGCGCACCCGACCGTGCCCTCGGCGCATCCCTATCTGCTGGTCAACTACCTGGGCAAGACGCGGGACGTCATGACGCTGGCCCACGAGCTCGGCCACGGCGTGCACCAGGTGCTGGCGGGTGGGCAGGGGCAGCTCCTGTCGCAGACGCCGCTCACCCTGGCCGAGACCGCCTCGGTGTTCGGCGAGATGCTGACCTTCCGCTCGCTCCTCGATGCCGAGAAGGACCCGAAGCGGCGCAAGGCGATGCTCGCCGGCAAGGTCGAGGACATGCTGAACACGGTGGTGCGGCAGATCGCCTTCGTCGAGTTCGAGCGCCGCGTGCATGACGAGCGCCGGCAGAGCGAGCTCACCGCCGACCGCATCAACCAGATCTGGATCGACGTGCAGGGCGAGAGCCTCGGGCCGGCGCTGCGCTTCGACGACGAGTACAAGTACTACTGGACCTACATCCCGCACTTCATCCACACGCCGTTCTACGTCTACGCCTACGCCTTCGGCGATTGCCTGGTGAACTCGCTCTACGCGGCGTATCTCAAGACGCCCGCCGGCTTCGCGCAGAAATATCTCGACATGCTTCGCTCCGGGGGTGCCAAGCGCCACAAGGAGCTGCTGGCGCCCTTCGGGCTCGACGCCAGCGATCCGGCCTTCTGGGGCAGCGGCCTCAACGTCGTCGCCGGTTTGATCGACGAGCTGGAAAAAATCGGCTGAGTCATTGCTTGCGATGACCATCACCCCCACCCCAACCCTCCCCCGTCGAGGGGGAGGGGGAAGGAAAGGCGGTGTGTCTCTCTTACCCTCCCCCCTTGCGGGGGAGGGAAGGGTGGGGGGTATCGGTGGCTGACAATGAACAGAACACCGTCGGCGGCCGCCTGAGGCGCTACGCGCGTGTTGGCGCGGCGGTCGGCGGGCTGGGTGTACGTTTCGGCGCCGGTCGGCTTTTCGGCATCGAGGTCGACAAGGGGAAGCACGCGGCGGAGTTGACCGCCGCACTCGGCGGCCTCAAGGGGCCGCTGATGAAGGTGGCGCAGCTCATGTCCACCATCCCGGACGCGCTGCCCGATGAATACGTCAAGGAGCTGATCCAGCTCCAATCCAACGCGCCGTCGATGGGCTGGCCGTTCGTCAGGCGCCGCATGGCCGCGGAGCTCGGGCCGGCCTGGGAGAATACGTTCGCCGAGTTCAGCCGCGAGGCGGTGGCCGCGGCCTCGCTCGGTCAGGTGCATCGCGCCAGGGGCCATGACGGTGCGGCGCTCGCCTGCAAGCTGCAGTACCCCGACATGAATTCGGCGGTCGAGGCCGATCTGCGGCAGCTGCGCCTGATCTTCGCCGTCTACGAGCGCTACGACCGGGCTGTGAAGACAAAGGACATCCACGCCGAGATCTCGGCGCGGCTGCGCGAGGAGCTCGACTACGAGCTCGAGGCGCGGCACATGCGCCTCTACGGCCACATGCTGAAGGACGAGGAGGGCGTCTCGGTCCCGGAGCCGGTGCCCGAACTCTCCACCCGCCGCCTGCTCACCATGACCTGGCTCGACGGGGTGAAGCTGCTGACGGTGAAGGAGGCGCCGGTGGCCCGGCGCAACACGGTCGCGACGGCGATGTTCCGCGCCTGGTACGTGCCCTTCTACTATTACGGTGTCATCCACGGTGACCCGCATCTGGGCAACTACTCGGTGCGCGCCGATGACGGCGTCAACCTGCTCGATTTTGGCTGCATCCGCGTCTTCCCGCCGAAATTCGTCGGGGGCGTGATCGACCTCTATCAGGCACTCGACAAGGGCGATCAGGCGCTGGCCGTGCACGCCTACGAGACCTGGGGCTTCCATGGCCTGTCGAAGGAGATGATCGCCGTGCTCAACCAATGGGCGGCCTTCGTCTACGCGCCCCTGATGGAGGACCGGCCGCGGCTGATCCAGGAAACCAATTCCGGCGTCTACGGCCGCGAGGTGGCGGAGAAGGTGCACCGCGATATCCGCCGGCTCGGCGGCGTCACGCCGCCGCGCGAGTTCGTGCTCATGGACCGCGCCGCCATCGGCCTCGGCTCGGTGTTTCTGCATCTCAATGCCAGGATCAACTGGCACCGGCTTTTCCACGAGCTGATTCACGGCTTCGACGCGAAGACACTGGCCAGACGCCAGGCGGCGGCGCTGAAGAAGACCGGGATCGAGACGCCCGCCTAGGCCACTTATCCCCTGAAAAGCGACAACGCTGACCGCATCCGGCTTGTTCGATTCCGAACATTCCCGATAAGGTTGCGCCACGACGGGTGACGCAGAATCGCGAGCCTCGATGAGCGCAGAAAAGCCGCGAACACCGGTGCCTCAGGCATCGCTGGTGCCAGGCATGGTGCCGGCAGAAGAGCTTGCCTCTCTCTGGCGGCGCAGCATCGCGCCGTTCTTCGACGCCCAGCCGATCGCGAAGCCGCCGCTATCGCCGCGCCTGCCGGACATACATCAGTATCATCTGGAAAAATCGCTGTTCGTCGATTCGCGATTCTCCGCCCAGAGCTTCACCCGCGACCGGCGCTGGATGCAGCGCTACGACGATTCGGATCATCTCCTGCTGCAGCTGTTCGTCAGCGGCGAGAACAGCGTCGTCAACGGGGCGCACGACTATGTCGAGCGGCCCGGGAACATCTACGCCGTGAATCTCGCGCATCAGGTCAAGGCCGCATCGACGGATGCGCGGGTCATGACCCTGATCCTGCCTCGCGACCTGCTCATGGACGAACTGCCGCACCTGAGCGACGCGTCCGGAGCGCTGTTCGCCGAGGACTCTGCTGGCGCGCGGATTTTCACCGACTACATGATGTCGCTGCGGGACGGCCTGTCCCGGGCGGAGGCGGACGAGATCCCGGCTCTCATGAAAGCCACGCTGGGTCTGCTCGACTCTCTGACCACGCGCGGAGACGCAGGCTCGAGTGCCGCGGCGCATGCCACTTTCCGCACCGCCTGCCGCTACATCGAACGCCATCTCGCCAATCCGAGGCTGAACGTCGGCAGCCTCTGCCGGCATCTGCGCTGCTCGCGGGCTACGCTGTACCGCCTGTTCCGCTCGCATGGGGGCGTGCACGCTCATATCCAGCGCCGGCGGCTGGTGGCCTGTTTCAAGGCGATCGGCTCTCCCGGTCACCGGCACCGTCGCATCTTCGATATCGCGCTCGATTTCGGCTTCGCCTCGCCCAGTCATTTCAGCCATCTGTTCCGCGGCCATTTCGGCATGACGCCGCGCGAGGCGCGGGATGCCAATCTCGATTTCGCCGCAGGCGCCGCGCCGCTGGCGGTGCCGGATGGCAGCGGCAAGGAGGCCGCCGAGCAGATGTGGTTGTGGGCGAAGACCCTGACCGGACGGGCAGGAGCGGCGAGCGACGCCGCGCACTGAACGTCGTCCGGCGCAGCGCGGCGTGAGACCGTGGCGACAGTTTTCTGAGACAGGCAGACAATATCCCCGGCATCGGGAGCCTTAAAATTTCCGGGCTCCCGAGTCTCCGGTCACGATCGCAGTCATGGATCGCACTGCCTCTTCTGCTTTTGACGCCGTGCGCGCGAGCCTCTCCCAGCTGTCGGGCGTGACCGACACGGTTGCGGCCGGGACCCCCCGGCTCGATGCGTTGCGTACGGGGACCGAGCCGGTCGCTATCGAAGCGGACGGCAATGACAGTCCTCCGTCGCCTTCCGGCGGCTTCACCCTGCGTGAGTACGTCCGGAACCGTCTGGCCATCTTTCAGCGCAAGGCCGGGCGGGGCCGGTAGTTCCGGTGCAAACGCGGAGATCGGCCTCTGTTGGGCCGGGCCCCATTGTCGGGCGTCTGACATTGCGCCGGCGGCTCCCCGTTCTATAACTGGAGAAGAACAACGGCACGGGCGCTGCCCGTGAGCAAGCGATCGGGAGGAGCCAATGGTCGTTTCCAGCGCCCGTATTCTGGCTGTCATGCTCGCGGCTTTCGCGGTCGCCGCGCCGGTGGCCCGCGCCGCCGATGACTATCCCAACCGGGTGATCACCGTCGTCGTGCCGTTCGGGGCCGGCAGTCCGACCGACATCGTCGGCCGCCAGGCGGCGCAGGCGATCAGCAAGGGCCTCAACCAGCAGGTCATCGTCGAGAACCGGCCGGGTGCCGCGGGTGTCATCGGCACCAAGCTGGTGGCCACGGCGCCGGCCGACGGCTACCGGCTGCTGATCATCACCAACTCGACGCACGCGGCGAACGTGGCGCTGTTCAAGACGCTGTCCTACGACCCGGTCGGCGATTTCACGCCGATCACCAATCTCAGCGTCAGCCCGATGCTGCTGCTCGCCAATCCGGTGAAGGCGCCGGTGCGCTCGCTGGCCGAGCTCAGGGCCTACGGCAAGGCCAACCCGAAGAAGCTCGACGTCGGCGAATCAGGGGCCTCGACGCAGATCGCGGCCTCGAAGCTGATGGAGCTGGGCGGGTTCGAGGCGGTGAAGGTGCAGTACCAGAGCATCCCGCCCGCCCTCACCGATCTCCTCGGCGGCCAGATTGCCCTGACCTTCGCCGATATCGGCAGCGCCATGCCGCATGTGAACGGCGGCAAGGCCGTCGCCCTCGGCATCACGTCGCTCAAGCGTTCAAACCTCGCGCCCGACGTGCCGACGCTCGACGAAGCGGGTCTCTCCGGCTTCGACGTCAGCGGCTGGCAGGGGCTGGCGGCGCCGGCGAAGACCCCGCCGGAGGTGATCGCCAGGATCTTCGGCGCCATCAAGGCGCATTACGACGCGCCCGACGTGCACCAGCGCTTCAACGGCATCGGCCTGCAGGTCGATACCTCGGCCGATCCGGCCGCCTATCAGCGCTTCATCGCCAGCGAGACCATCCGCTGGTCGGGCATGGTGCGCGCCGCTGGCATCGAGCCTCAATGAGGTCCAAGGCTTAGGTAAGCGTGAATAGCTTAGTTGTTCGATCCCAGCGGACCTTTTTGGCCGTTAGCAGGCCGCCAAGCACAGAATACGTAAGATAGTCTTTCTGTCGTCCGTGGATGTCGGAGCGAAGTCCAAGTTCCTCCGCAACCTGAGCGTTGCGGAGCCCGCCTTCATGCCGGGATAGCAATTGAAGGACCGCCTCTTGGATTAGCTTTAGACCGTCTTGAGCCTTCTGCTTGTCGCTCATTTTTTACCTCTCTCAGAGGCTGAGGGTCAGCCGCTCGCAGTTCTTGAAGTGGTGGCCGGTCAGCCGGTTGAGGAACGTGCCGTGGCCGACCACGGCGATGGTCGTCTCGGGCCGCGCCCGGAGCCAGTCGCGGAAATAGCTGACGCGGCCGAGCAACGTCTCTTCGGATTCCACGAGGATGCCCTGCGGGTTGGTGCGGTCGCAGTGCCACCACGGATCGTCGAGATGGTCGAAGGCGAGGTGGGGAAAGTCGCCGCGCAGCGCCCTGGGTGAGCGGCCGACATCGCCCGAATGCTCGAGGCGCTCGCGATGCAGGCATTCGACGCGGATCGGCGCGTGGTCCGGTCCGAAGGCGTGGAGCGTCGTCTGGATCGCCCGGGTCAGCGGCGAGGTGACGATCAGCTCGACCCCGAGGGTATGGACCTCGCTGCGCAGGGCCTGGGCCTGGCCAACGCCGATCTCCGAGAGGGGCGCGTCGAAGATCATCGGATCGATGCGGGTGAGCGAGTCGAAGGCCGCGTTGAAAACCGATTGTCCGTGGCGGATCAAGTGGATGGACTTGGGTGAGGACATTTTAATCAATTTTAACTTTATTTAACAAAAAGTTTAGAGGAGCATGGTGTCCGAGCAGAATCGGAGGGCCGGACTATGCCATCCCCGGTAGGCCGAAGTCGAAGCCCAGGCGCCCTTTGCGGGCGCATGGCCGCCATACCGTCACGTCCGGTCCGGGGCGGGTTTTCGCTCGCCGGTCTGGTGTCCGGAATGACCGCCGGCCCGATCCCGGTGATGGCTATCGCCGGACTGCCGCTGGTGGCCGAGCACGCCCGGCCCATCCTGCTGCGTCCCGCCGTGTCCTTCGAACGGACGATCCTCGAGGGCTTCGTGCGCGACCTCGCCGTGGCGCCGGAGCTGGCCGGCGAGCTGGTGGCGCTCTACGCCGAGCAGCATCCCTCGCTGGTCCTGCGCTTCGTCAGCCGCGCGGTCAGCCGCGTGCCCGATGTCGCCTCGGCCATCCTGCTCGCCGCCAGGCGGCGCGAGGCGGCGCACGGGCTGGAGGGGGTCGCGCTGGTGCTGCAGGCGGCGGTGGCGCTTGCGGCACCCCTGCCGGAGGCGCCGGCCCTGCCGCCGGTCATTCTCGACTTCGACTGCGAGACCTTGCCGGTCTGAAAATCCCCGTCTGCAGTCAAGGGCTTTGCCCTTTCCTGGCATCCGGCAAACCGGTTGGCAAACCCGCTCCGGGTTGGCATGGTGACAGCCGCCATCCAGGGGAACCCGGTTCAATGAAACTTGCCGTAACCAAGGAACGACGCGCGGGTGAAGCGCGGTGCGCCGCCTCGCCGGACACGGTCAAGCGGCTCAAAGGCCTCGGGCTCGATGTCGTGGTCGAAGCCGGCGCCGGTGCCGGCGCCAATGTGCCCGACACCGCCTTCAGCGATGCCGGCGCCACGATCGCGCCCGACGCCGCCTCCTGCCTCGCCGATGCCGACATCGTGCTCAAGGTCCAGCGGCCGCTCTCCGCAGCCGAGGGCCTCGACGAGCTGGGCCTGATCAAGCGCGGCGCCGTCCTGGTCTCGACCATGGATCCCTATCGCAACAAGGGCCAGGTCGCCGAATACGCCTCGCGCGGCATCACCGCCATGGCCATGGAGCTGATGCCGCGCATCACCCGGGCCCAGAGCATGGACGTGCTCTCGAGCCAGGCCAGCCTCGCCGGCTACAAGGCCGTGATCGACGCGGCCGAGGTCTTCGGCCGGGCCTTCCCGATGATGATGACCGCGGCGGGCACCATCCCGCCGGCGCGCGTCATGATCTTCGGCGTCGGCGTCGCCGGTCTGCAGGCGATCGCCACGGCCAAGCGCCTCGGCGCGGTGGTCTCGGCGACCGACGTCCGCCCGGCGACCAAGGAGCAGGTCGAGAGCCTCGGCGGCACCTTCGTCGCCGTGATGGACGAGGAGTTCCAGCAGGCGCAGACGGCCGGCGGTTACGCCAAGGAGATGTCGGATGCTTACAAGCAGAAGCAGGCGGCGCTGATCGCCGAGACGATCAAGAAGCAGGACATCGCCATCTGCACCGCGCTGATCCCCGGCCGCCCGGCGCCGACGCTGATCACCGAGGACATGGTGAAGTCGATGAAGCCGGGCTCGGTGATCGTCGATCTCGCGGTCGAGAACGGCGGCAACTGCCCGCTCTCGGAGGCCGGCAAGATCGTGGTCAAGCACGGGGTGACGCTGGTCGGGCATCTCAACGTGCCGAGCCGCATCGCCTTCGACGCGACGGCGCAGTACGCCCGGAACCTGTTCAACTTCCTCGGCGTCATCGTCGACAAGAAGACCGGGGCGCTGACCATCGACCCCGCAGACGAGATCATCAAGGGCGTGATGCTGACGCGCGACGGCGCGGTCGTCCATCCGGCCTTCGCTGCGGCGTAACACATGATCGTGCGCCGGATACCCCCCACCCTAACCCTCCCCCGCAAGGGGGGAGGGAACAGATCGTCCGATCATTTTCTTACCCCCTCCCCCTCGATGGGGGAGGGATGGGGTGGGGGTGATCGGGGTCATCGCGGAGGCTAACGTCGATGGATCCCTCGCAGCTCACCGACACCGCGGCCCAGCTTGCCAACGAGGCGGCGGCCCTCGCCGCCAAGGCGCGCATGCTGGCCGAGAAGACCGCGCTGCTCGCCCAGCAGGGCGGCGGCGGGGTCGATATCCTGACCATGGGCATCACGGTCTTCGTACTCGCCTGCTTCGTCGGCTACTACGTCGTCTGGCGGGTAACCCCGGCGCTCCACTCGCCGCTGATGGCCGTGACCAACGCCATCTCCAGCGTGATCATCGTCGGCGCGCTGCTCGCCGCGGGCGCGAGCCAGGTCGGGTTCTCCCGCACCATGGGCTTCCTCGCCATCGTCCTCGCCTCGGTCAACATCTTCGGCGGGTTCGTGGTGACGCAGCGCATGCTCGGCAAGTTCAAGAAAAAAGAAGCGGCGAAGTAGGGCGGGGGACGACGAATCATGAGCGAGAATCTCGCAGCCCTCCTCTACCTGGTCGCGGCGGTGTGCTTCATCATGTCGCTGCGCGGCCTGTCGTCGCCGGAGACGGCGCGCCAGGGCAACCTCTACGGCATCGTCGGCATGGCGATCGCCGTGGCCACCACGCTGGCCTCGCCCTCGATGGGCGGCTTCTTCACCATCTTCGCCGGGGTGGTCATCGGCGGCGCCATCGGCACCTTCATCGCGCTGCGCGTCGAGATGACGGCCTTGCCGCAGCTCATTGCGGCCTTCCACTCGCTGGTCGGTCTCGCGGCGGTGTTCGTGGCGGCGGCGGCCCTCTACTCGCCGGCCTCGTTCGGCCTCGGTGTGCCCGGCGACATCAAGATGGCGAGCCTGATCGAGATGGGCCTGGGCACGGCCATCGGCGCCATCACTTTCACCGGTTCGATCGTCGCCTTTGCCAAGCTGCAGGGTCTGGTCAGCGGCGCGCCGCTGGTCTTCCCGATGCAGCACCCGCTCAACGCGGCGCTGGGTGTCGCCATCGTGCTGGGCATCGTCTGGTTCGCCGTCACCGGCTCCTACGCCTCGTTCTGGGTCGTGGTGATCCTGTCGCTGGCCGTGGGCTTCCTGCTGATCGTGCCGATCGGCGGCGCCGATATGCCGGTGGTCATCTCGATGCTCAACTCCTACTCGGGCTGGGCCGCCGCGGGCATTGGCTTCACCCTGCACAACAACGCGCTGATCGTCACCGGTGCCCTGGTCGGCTCGTCGGGCGCCATCCTCAGCTACATCATGTGCAAGGGGATGAACCGCTCGATCTTCAACGTCATCCTCGGCGGCTTCGGCACCGACGGCGGCACGGCCGCCGCGGCCGGTGCCAGGGAGACGCGCCCGGTGAAGTCGGGCTCGGCCGAGGACGCGGCCTTCATCATGAAGAACGCCAGCTCGGTGATCATCGTGCCGGGCTACGGCATGGCCGTCGCCCAGGCGCAGCATGCTCTCCGCGAGATGTCCGACCTGCTGAAGAAGGAAGGCGTCAACGTCCGCTACGCCATCCATCCGGTGGCCGGCCGCATGCCCGGGCACATGAACGTGCTGCTGGCCGAGGCCAACGTGCCCTACGACGAGGTGCTGGAGCTCGAGGAGATCAACCGCGACTTCGCCCAGACCGACGTGGCCTTCGTCATCGGCGCCAACGACGTGACCAATCCGGCGGCCAAGACCGATCCGCAATCGCCGATCTACGGCATGCCGATCCTCGACGTCGACAAGGCGAAGACCGTGCTGTTCATCAAGCGCTCGATGGCCAGCGGCTACGCCGGCGTGGAGAACGAGCTCTTCTTCCGCGACAACACCATGATGCTGTTCAGCGACGCCAAGCACATGTGCGAGGAGATCTGCAAGGCGCTGGGCTAGATTGTGTCGTCTTTATCGTCCTTGTCATCTTTTTCAACTGACTCTAGGTACGCCTTAAATTTTGCGATTTCGCGTGGTGATAGACGCGTCTTCGCGCCTTCGTCGCTTGAAAGCTTTTGTTTGGGCGGCAATTTTTTCCGGCCCTGTACAGCTTGATCCTTGGCTTGATTCGCGGGAGCTTTATTTTCACTTAGATTCGCGATGAGCTTTGGCGACGGAGCCATTAGTAGGCGGGGCTCGATCGTTTTTCTGCCTTCGAGTTCAGGAATGGTTGCGCCAGCGTCGAGGAATTTTGAAAATCCGCTAATCACCTCGCGCCTCAAGATTTCCGCTTGCTCCGGGCTAATCTTGCCAGCTTTCTCCTTTTCATTGATTTCTTCGACGATGGCTAACGAAGAGGCTATAGCCTTTCCTTTTTCTACAATCTTCTTTTCGCGATAAAAGACAACCTTGTCCCATCCGTCGAGTATCAATGAGCGCAGCCCCTCCATGGCTTTTGCTGCGCCCAAAAAATCAAATGATTTGTCGCTCCCGGAATCGCATCCAACTACGTGCAAATCTGTTGCGCTTATGCCAGCAAGCTTGCATACCGCTCCGTGTAGTTCTGAGATTGATTGCAGTGCCAGTACAAGCCTTTCGGGTGGTGAGGTCATTTTTTCTTCTTCGATCAAAATCACCGACAAGATCGTCCTGGCTTTTGTGCCCTCGCTGGTTGGATCTGATGCGCCTATATGTTCCGGCTCCAGTAGCCGGACAATCTTAGGGAGGTCTTCGGTGGCGAATCGAAGCGGGCGCCAAGCAGCACCGAAAGCCCGGCGGAGCTTTTCTGGGTCGCCCTCAGCAAGATCTCCCCACCAGTCGTGTTGGAGTAGAAAGTCCAAAGAGAGGATTTGGATAAGCTGCAGCTCTGGTCTCTCAAAGTATCGAGAAAACCGTTGAAACTCACTGAAGATCTGCAGGATTTTCGAGCCTCCGGAGCCCCGTGCCTCTGCTCCTCTTAGAGTGTCAATTACGGGCTTTATGCCTGACTGCGTGATCGCGCGAAGCACATTATCTGCTGCATCAATTATCTCTTGCCGCCGCATGACGCCCCCCTTTGACGCACACAATTTGCAGCATCGCAAAGTTGCTTGCAACGTGTGGTCGCAATTTGGTCGCCCTGAAACTCGCGCAAACGCTTTCGGGTCGGCACCCATAAAGCTTGGGGGACATTGAGCCTTAAATTGGAGCGTTGTCGATCCGCGGCGTCTGTCGAGCCACGCTGCCAAACGTCGCCCCCTTGAAATATCCAATTCGTCCACCATATGGCAGGGTTGGTTCTTTGACATGGTGCAAATCGGAAGAGACGCCTCGGCGGCTGGACAGGCCGCCGGGGCTGGAAGAATGGATTTTAGGGATGGCGGAAAACTGCGAAAAATTGCCGCCAGGGAGTCGTTAACGGCGGTTTTGCAAGCGTCTGATCGGACGAGGAAATTCGGATTGGGCCTCGCCGAAGGCCTCCAAAGTGTCTATTCGCTTTTGTCTACCGGCCCCCACTTTGTTGCGACCGGGTATGGGGTTAGGCTGTGGAGGAAAAGTTAGCGTGCTGCCAGAGCATCTGAGCGAGGAAAACCGGGGGTCCGCCTGAAAAAGCGAGGTTTGGTGCGAGGGGGTGTGCGCTAGTTGGTCGCCGGCAGGTTGTCGATCAGCCGTGTCTTGCCGATCCATGCCGCGGCGGCGACGCGTGCGGGACGTTCGAGGCGTTCGATCTTCTTCAGAGTCACCGCGTCGACCGCGTCGAGATAGTCGAGACGGCTGAAGCCGGCGCGCATCAACTCCTGCTTGCCCCATCCCGTGGCGATGCTGGCGCTCTCGCCGCTCTTCAGGTCGGCCGCCACCTGTTGCAGCACCTTGTAGAGCGTCGGGGCGAGCGCCCGCTCGGCCGGCGCCAGATAGGCGTTGCGCGACGACATGGCGAGGCCATCGGTTTCACGCCAGGTGGGCACGCCCACGATGCGCACCGGGATGTCGAGGTCGCGGGTGAGCTGCTGGATCACCTGGAGCTGCTGGTAGTCCTTCTCGCCGAAGAATCCCGCGTCGGGCAGGCATTGCAGCAGCAGCTTGGTGACGATGGTCGCCACACCCTGGAAATGCCCGGGCCGGAACGGCCCGCACAGCCCCTCGGTGAGGCTGCTCACCGTCACCGTGGTGACGGCGCCCTCGGGATACATTTCGGCGACCTGTGGTGCGAAGACCGCGTCGGCGCCGACCGTGGCGAGCTTCGCCGCGTCGCCGTCGAGGTCGCGCGGATAGCGCTGGAAATCCTCGTTGGGGCCGAACTGGGTGGGGTTGACGAAGATCGAGACCACGGCACGCCGGCACTGCTCGCGCGCCCGTGTCACCAGCGAGAGATGACCTTCGTGCAGTGCGCCCATGGTCGGCACCAGGCCGACCGTCTCGCCGTTGCGGCGCCAGAAGGCGACGGCGTTTCTCAGCTCGGCGATGGTGCGCAGGATCGGAGGTGAAGCCATGAGCGTCTCCGAGAATCAGCTCGACAGGGCGGCTCGATGGGCAACTTCAGAAACACGAACGCCCGCGAACGAGGCTCGCGGGCGGTTCGGAATTTCTGCGGTCGAAGGTTCCGGTGAGGAGCCGTCGACGAAACCTTAGTAGCCTTCGCGCTCCATGCGCTTGCGGGCGACCTTGCGGGCCCGGCGGACCGCTTCGGCCTTCTCGCGCGCCTTGCGCTCGGAGGGCTTCTCGAAATGACGCCGCAGCTTCATCTCACGGAAGACGCCCTCGCGCTGGAGCTTCTTCTTCAGGGCGCGCAGCGCCTGGTCGACGTTATTGTCGCGAACGATGACTTGCACGGTTTGACCGCACTCCTTTCCGATCCCGATGGGATGTGAATGGCAAAGCGCCGGTACCGTCGAAACGGTTACCGGCACCACTGAATCGGAGCTTATATCACAAGGGGTTGGCCCTGGGAAGGGCTGATTAAGGCCCTTTACCCAAGGGGTTCGGCCACCCATAGTGCCCCCATGGCAATCCTTAAAATAGCCCGGATGGGCCACCCGGTGCTGCGCATGCGCGCCCAGGAAGTGGCCGATCCCACGGTTCCGGACATCAAATACCTGGTCCGGGACATGATCGAGACCATGGACGACGCGCCCGGCACCGGCCTGGCCGCCCCCCAGGTGCATATCCCCCTGCGCGTGGTGGTGTTCCGGGTCGGCGGGCATCGCACCACCGGCGCGCCGGATGATCGGCCGGAGGCGCTGACCGTGCTGATCAACCCCATCCTCGAACCCCAGGGCGAGGAGATGGCCATGGACTGGGAGGGCTGCCTCTCGGTGCCCGGGATGATGGGCGCGGTGCCGCGCTTTACGAAGCTGCGCTATCGCGGCTTCACGCCGGACGGCGAGACGATCGACCGCACGGTGTCGGGCTTCCACGCCCGGGTCGTGCAGCACGAATGCGATCACCTCGACGGGATTCTCTATCCCCAGAGGATGAAGGACATGCGCCTCTTCGGGTTCATGGACGAGATGAAAAAAGGCATGGAGCGTCCCAATGAGCGGAAGCCCGGGTCCGAAATCGACTGAAGCCGGCTTCGACCGCGAGGCGGTGCGCGAGCGCATCGTCGAAGCGGCGCTGCCGCACGTACCCTTCGACGGCTGGACGCCGGAGACGCTGCGCCTCGCCGCGCAGGATGCCGGCTACGAGCCGGTGATGGCCTTGCGCGTCTTTCCGCGCGGTCCCATCGAGGCGGTCGAGTTCTGGAACACGCTGGCCGACCGCCGCATGCTCGAGGCGCTGGAACGCGAGAACATCGCTTCGCTCAAGATCCGGGCGCGTATCGCGCTGGCCGTGCGCCGGCGGCTGGAGACGGCCGGCGCGCATCGCGAGGCGGTGCGCCGGGCGCTGGGCCTGCTGTCGCTGCCGCACAACGCGCCGCTCGCCGCGACCACGCTGTGGCGCACGGTCGACGCCATCTGGTACGCGGCCGGCGATACGGCGACCGATTTCAACTTCTACACCAAGCGCGGCCTGCTGGCCGGCGTCTACAGCGCCACGGTGCTCTACTGGCTCGAGGACAAATCCGAAGGCCAGGAAGCGACCTGGCAGTTCCTCGACCGGCGCATCGCCGACGTGATGAAGGTGCCGCAGGTCCTGGGAGCCTTGCGCGAGCGCCTGTCGGGTCTGCCGAATCCGTTGCGAGCTTTCGTAGAACGCGCGCGGGCGAGAACTCGCTGAGACTGCTCGTCACCCCGGCGAAGGCCGGGGTCCAGTCATTCCGGAATCAAGGCGCGCGCCCTTTTTCGGTTTCCGTGTGCATTCACGCGGAAACAAAACTGGGCGCGCAGTACGTGCTGGATCCAAGCGCGCCAACGCCAAAGGCGTTGCGCGTAGGATCGGCGCTCGCCCTTGAAGGGCTCGCTGGTCCGGGATGACTGCAGAACAATGTTCCGCAATCACGTCTCGTTGAGGTTCTCGTCCTTGCGGGCGAGTAGCCGAGTGACGTGGCCCATCTTGCGGCCGGGCCGCGCTTCCGCCTTGCCGTAGAGATGGAGCTTGGCGTCGGGGTCCTTGACCAGCTCCGGCCAGCGGTTGATCGCCTCGCCGATCAGGTTGTCCATCACCGCGTCGGAGTGGCGCCGCGGGCTGCCCAGCGGCAGGCCGCAGATCGCCCGCACAACCTGCTCGAACTGGCTGGTGACGCAGGCGTCGATGGTCCAGTGGCCGGAATTGTGCGGCCGCGGAGCGAGCTCGTTGACCATCAGCTCGCCGCTCTCGCCGAGGAACATCTCCACCGCCACGACGCCGACGAGGTCGAGCTTCTCGGCGATGTGGCGCGCCATGCCTTCGGCCTTGCGGGCGGTGGCGAAGGGGATGCGCGCCGGCGCGATGGTCTGCGCCAGGATGTGATGCTCGTGCCGGTTCTCGACCGCCACGTAGTTGGCGTGCTTGCCGTCGGGGCCGCGGGCGACGATGACCGAGAGCTCGCGCTCGAAATTGACGAAGCGCTCCAGCACGGCTTCGGCCGGGGCGGGCATCGCCGCGACCATCGCGGCCCAGAGAGCGGCGGGATCGACGTCGCCCGGCTTCACCGCCACCTGGCCCTTGCCGTCATAGCCGAGCCGCGCGGTCTTCAGCACCGAGGGCAGGCCGAGCTCCTGGATGGCGTGCTGCAGGGTGGCGGCGTCGGTCACCGGCCGCCAGGGCGCGGTGGCGATGCCGATGCCGTTGAGGAAGCTCTTCTCGCGGATGCGGTCCTGGCTGATCTGCAGGACATTGGCCGAGGGCCGCACCGGCACCAGCCGTTCCAGCTCGGCGACGGGGGCGTGCGGTATGTTCTCGAATTCGTAAGTCACCACCGCGACCTCTCGGGCGAAGCGCGCCAGCGCCTCGCGGTCGGTGTAGGCGGCGACGGTGGAAGCGGCACTCACCTGGGCGGCCGGCGAATCCGTCTCGGGGCAGAAGATGTGGCAGCGATAGCCCAGCGTGGCGGCGGCGAGCGCCGTCATGCGGCCGAGCTGGCCGCCCCCCAGAATGCCGATCGTCGCGCCCGGCGGGATCGTGGTCACGCGCGGCGCTTCTTCTTCGGGGCCACGGGGCCGCGCGTGGGCTTCACGGCGACCGCCCGGGTCTGCCGGGCGCGCCAGGCGTCGAGCGCCCGGGCGACGGCCTTGTCGTCGAGGGCGATGACGGCGGCGGCGAGCAGTCCGGCGTTGACCGCGCCGGCCCGGCCGATGGCCAGCGTGCCGACGGGGATGCCGGCGGGCATCTGGGCGATCGACAGCAGGCTGTCGAGCCCCTGCAGCGCGCGGCTTTCGACCGGCACTCCGAGCACGGGCAGGGGCGTCATGGCGGCGGCCATGCCGGGCAGATGGGCCGCCCCGCCAGCTCCGGCGATGATGATCTTGAGGCCGCGGCGGCGCGCCTCGCTGGCATAGGCGTAGAGGCGGCGCGGCGTGCGATGGGCGGAGACGATGCGGGTCTCATGGGGGACGCCAAGCGCCGTCAGGGTCTCAACGGTGTGGCGCATGGTTTCCCAGTCGGACTGGCTGCCCATGATGATCCCGACCAGCGGGGTCCGGCGGCCGGCGCGCTTCGCGCGGCGAGAGGGGGGCGCCATTTCGGTGAGATCTCCCGTACTCGAATAAGACGGCAAGTGGACGGTTTATAAACCAAATTTACCCGCGGGTAGCAAATCGTTAGTATTCTCGGCTGAGGAATGCGGCGTCGCCCAGGACCGACCACGGACGCGTAACGGGACGGGATGAAAATCAGCGATACGAACCGGGCTTCCGGGCCGGGCCGGGTCGGCGGCACGGACAAGAAGCCGGCGACTGGCGCCGCGGCCTATTCGCGGACGGCCGATTCGCCGGCCGCGGCGCGGTCGATTGCCGACGCCGCCTCCGTGCTCGACATCCCGGAAGCCGAATTCACGCCGAAGGTCCGCGCGGCGATCACCGCCCTGATGGGCGAAGTCGACCGGATGCGGCGCGACCTGCAGCAGAGCCAGGCGCGCATCGCCCATCTCGAGCAGCTCGCCGACCAGGATCCGCTGGCGCCGGTGGCCAACCGGCGCGCCTTCGTGCGCGAGCTGACCCGCATGATGGCTTTCGCCGACCGCTACGACGCGGTGTCGAGCATGGTCTATTTCGACCTCAACGGCCTGAAGCCGGTGAACGACAGCTACGGCCACGCGGCCGGCGACGCCGTCATCGCCTACGTGGCCCGCGTGCTGGTGCAGAACGTGCGCGACTCGGACGTCGTCGGCCGTCTCGGCGGCGACGAGTTCGGCGTGCTGCTGGCCTACACGGACGAGGCGGGTGCGCGCGAGAAGGCGACGGCGCTGGCCGCTGCGGTCGCCGCGCAACCCGTCGACTGGAACGGCGTGATGATCCCCATCTCGGTGTCATGGGGCATCCACACGTTCCGCAACGGCGACAAGGCGCACGAGGCGCTCGACGCTGCGGCGCAGGCGATCGACGCCGCCGATCGCGCCATGTACGCCCAGAAAAAGATCCGCTCGGAATAAGCCCGCCCCCGGCCCGAGGGATTGGGCTCAGGCGATGATGTCGGGCAGCAGGTGGCTTTCGATCTGCAGGATCGCGTCCTTGAGCTGCAGCTTGCGCTTCTTCAGCCGCTGGATCTGCAGCTGGTCGAACGGCTGCTTCTCGGCCAGCCGCGCGATCACGTCGTCGAGATCGCGGTGCTCGGTCTTGAGTTCGATGAGCTTGCGCCGCAGGGTCTCGTGCTCGGGATCGTCCATTGCCCAAATACTAGCAGAAGCGGCTTCCCGGGCGAAGGCGCCAAGGGCGCCGTCCGGGCCGGTCTAAAGTGCAATTAACCAAGAACATGAGAGGGTTGGCGCCATGACCCAGCGGATCGGAATACTGACGAGCGGCGGCGATTGCGCGGGCCTGAACGCGGCCTTGCGGGCCGTCGTCTTGCGCGCCCATCACGGCTACGGCTGGACGGTGGTCGGCATCCGCAACGGGACGCACGGCCTGATGGAACGGCCCATCGAGGCGGACGAGCTGGGCGCCGAGGTCACCGAAACCGCCATCATGCGCCAGGGCGGCACGGTCCTCGGCACGACCAACAAGGGCGACCCGTTCGCGTTTCCCATGCCCGATGGCTCGCGGCGCGACCGTTCGGCCGAGGTGATCGACGGCTATCGCCAGCTTAAGCTCGATGCCCTGATCGGCATCGGCGGCGACGGCTCCTTCGCCATCCTGCGCCGGCTGGCGCAGCAGGGCGGCATGAACCTCGTCGGCATTCCCAAGACGATCGACAACGACCTCGACATGACGGAGACCTCGATCGGCTTCTCGACGGCGGTCGAGGTGGCGACGGAGGCGCTCGATCATCTGCAGCCGACGGCCGCCAGCCACAGCCGCGTCATGGTGCTCGAGGTGATGGGCCGCGATGCCGGGCATATCGCGCTGTCGGCGGGCATTGCCGGCGGGGCGGACGTCATCCTGGTGCCCGAGATCCCGTGGCGGCTCGACAGCATCAGGGCGAAGATCGAGGCGGTGAAGGCCGGCGGGCGCAACTTCGCGTTGGTGATTGTCGCAGAGGCCGTGCGTCGGCCCGACGGCGATGCGGCGACGGTCACGCAATCCGGGGGTGCGGTGCGCTACGGCGGCATCGGTCACGCGATCGCCGACGCGATCGCCACCGCTACCGGCGCGGAGACACGGGTCACCGTGCTCGGTCACGTGCAGCGCGGCGGCTCGCCGGTGGCGCGCGACCGCATGATCGCATCGGCGTTTGGGGTGCATGCCGTCGACCTGATCGCGGCGCGTAAATTCGATCGCATGGTCGCCCTGCAGAACCGCGCCATTATCGACGTACCGCTTGCCGAGGCGATAAAGCAGCCGCAGATCGTCGATCCCAAGGGTCCGCTCGTGCGCACCGCGCGCGGTCTGGGGATTTGCCTCGGCGATTAAGTCACGCCACGCGCTACTCAATTCGATGCGCGGTATCTCCACAAGGCGTGACAAAAAAATGATTAAGGCTTCGCGTTAAGGAGAATTAACCAACCTGCGTGCGATGTGTGGTCCCGCACAGAGCGACAAGCACGCGAGTGCTGTAGTCGCGCTGTGATGTGGGGTCACAACGCTGGGGGTCGAAGTCTCTGGCGGTTGTTTCAAGCAACCGCGGTCATGCTCGGTCGGGGGCTGAGCAAACCATCACCGGATAACGGCGGAACATCCGCCCGCCTGCGGCCACGGCCGCACGCGCTTGCCGCTCGATGAGGTCCAATGTCCAAGCCCGTTCTGCATCGCCCTGAAACCTTCAACGCACCGCCCATCCCGACGACGCTGCACTGCCTGGTCGTCGCCGCCCGCCATCACGGAATCCATCTCGGCGCCGACCAGCTGGTGCGCGAGCACGGCCTCGGAGCCGAGGAACCGAACTTCAAGAAGCTGCGCAGCGTCGCCGAAGGCGCCGGCCTCGAGCTGGCCAGCCTGCGCCTCGCGGGCGCCGGCCTGCAGCGCATCGCCGACGCGCTCCCGGCCATCGTCCGTCTCAAGAACGGCAACGCGCTTCTCCTGCTGCGCCTCGACGATACGCCGACCGGTCCGCTGGCGACCCTCTACGACCCGACGGCGGGCGAGGCCACGCCACTGGTCATCGAGCTCGACCGCCTGACCGCTGGCGCCAGCGGCGAGGTGGTGCTGGTCAAGAAATCCGAGAGTCTCGCCACGCAGGCGGAGGTCCAGCCCTTCGGCTTCGGCCGCCTGATCGCCGAGATCGGCCGCGAGCGCCGCCTGTTCCGCGACATCGCGCTCGCCGCCTCGATGATGAGCGTCTTCGCGCTGGCGCCCGCCCTGTTCTGGCAGCTGATCATCGATCGCGTGCTGGTCTACAAGAGCATGAGCACCTTCGAGGTGCTGGTCGGCGGCATGGCCTTCATCGTGCTGTTCGACGCGCTGTTCGGCTGGCTGCGCCGCACGCTGATCCTCGTGGCCACGGCGCGCATCGACGCGCGCCTCTCGGTCTTCGCCTTCAACCGCCTGCTCGGCCTTGCCATCGACTATTTCGAGCGCACGCCGACCGGCGTCATCACCCGCGACATCAACGAGATCTGGCGCATCCGCAACTTCCTCACCGGCCAGCTCTTCGGCACGCTGCTCGACTGCATCGTGCTGCTGGTCATCCTGCCGGTGATGTTCTGGTTCAGCGCCACCCTGACCCTTGTCGTCCTCGGCATTGGCGCGGTCATGATCGGCGTCATCCTCGGCTTCCTGCCGCTGATCCGCCGGCGCACGGCCAAGGCCTTCGTGGCCGAAGGCCACCAGAACGCCTACCTGGTCGAGACCGTCCAGGGGGCGCGCACCGTCAAGTCGCTGGCCATCGAGCCGCAGCGCCGCCGCACCTGGGACCGCCATGTCTCCAACGCCGCGCGCCTGCGCCGCGAGGCCGGGGCCATGGTCAATCTCGCCCAGACGGCCGTGGTACCGCTGGAGAAGCTGATGACCAGCGGCGTCATCGCGCTCGCCGCCTACGGCGCCATCACCAGCCAGGACCCGCTCTACGTCGGCGCGCTGATCGCCTTCGGCATGCTGTCGCAGCGCGTGGCCCAGCCGCTGATCCAGCTCGCACACCTCGTGCAGCAGTTCGACGAGGCCAGCCGCGCCGTCCGTACGGTCGCCGGCGTCGTCAACCAGCCGCAGGAGGAAGGCCGTGGCATTGGCGGGCTGCGCAGCCCGATCCACGGGGCGCTCGACTTCTCGGGCGTGCGCTTCCGCTATCGCGGCGCCGCCAGCATGGCGCTCGACAACGTCTCCTTCTGCATCCCGGCCGGCTCGATCTTCGGCATCATGGGCCGCAGCGGCTCGGGCAAGACGACGATCACCCGCCTGCTGCAGGGCCTGCACCGTCACTATGACGGGCTGATCAAGATCGACGGCATGGACATCCGCGCCATCGATCTGGACCATCTGCGGCGCAGCACCGGCGTCGTGCTCCAGGACAGCTTCCTTTTCGCCGGCTCGATCCGCGACAACATCGGCGCCGCCATGCCGGGCGCGAGCTTCGAGCAGATCGTCGCCGCGGCGCGTCTTGCCGGGGCGGAGGAGTTCATCGAGCGCCTGCCGCGCGGCTACGACACGCTGGTCGAGGAAGGGGCAGCCAACCTCTCCGGCGGCCAGCGCCAGCGCATCGCCATCGCGCGCGCCCTGGTGACCAACCCGTCGCTGCTGATCTTCGACGAGGCGACCAGCGCTCTCGATCCCGAGAGCGAGGCGGTGATCAACGCCAACCTGGCGCGCATCGCCAAGGACCGCACGGTGGTCGTCATCTCGCACCGGCTCTCGTCGCTGGTCGTGTCCGACGCCATCCTGGTCCTCGACCAGGGCAAGGCTGTCGATCTCGGCAAGCACGACCAGCTCCTGGCGCGCTGCGAGATCTACCGCCACCTGTGGCGCCAGCAGAATCGCCATTCGATCCCTGCCGACCTGAACACGAGGGACACCCATGTCGCGGCCTGATATGACCGACCGTACCATCGCGGGCTTCCAGTCCGAATCCGGCGCCCTCTCGCACGAGAGCGAGCCGCGCCTCTCCCGATTGACGCTCTACATCCTGGCGGGCTCTGTGGCGCTCGGCGTCTTCCTCGCCTCGCAGGTGCGTATCGACCGCATCGTCACGGCGACTGGCCAGCTCATCACCCGCGAGCCGACCATCGTCGTCCAGACGCTGAACCGGGCGATCATCAGCGCCATCAACGTGCGCGAAGGCGACCGCGTGAAGGCCGGCGACGTGCTGGCCACGCTCGACCCGACCTTTGTGGCGGCTGACGTGGCGCAGCTCGACGTGCAGATCGAAAGCCTGGATGCCGAGATCGCCCGGCTCGAGGCCGAGCTCGCCGAGAAGCCCCTGCTGACGGCCGGCCTGTCCGAGCGCTACGCTGCCGCGCAGGTCAACCTGATGGCCCAGCGTGGCGCCCAGCGCGCCGAGCAGCTGCGCAGCTTCGACTCGCGCATCGCCCAACAGGAGGCGACGATCGCCAAGCTGGCGAACGACCAGAAGCGCTTCGGCGAACGCGCCAAGATCATGACCGAGGTCGAAGGCATGCGCTCCAAGCTGGCCGAGCAGCAATACGGCAGCCGGCTGAACCTGCTGCAGGCGATGGATCAGCGCCTCGAGGTTCTGCGTAACCTCGACTACGGCCAGCATGCCGGGAACGAGGCGAAGCACACCCTCGCCACCACGCGGGCGGAGCGCGAGGCCTTCGTCGAGCAGTGGCGCACCCAGGTCAACGTTGACCTCGTCCAGCGCCGTACGGCGCGCGACGCGGCCGCCGAGCAGCTCGCCAAGGCCAGGAAGAACCACGACCTCGTCGAGCTTCGCGCTCCCACGGACGCCATCGTCCAGCGGGTCGCCAAGCTCTCGGTGGGCTCGGTTCTCGCCGACGCCTCGCCGCTCTTCACCCTGGTTCCGGCCCGGGCCCGGATCGAGGCGGAGGTCTCGATCGACGCCCGCGATATCGGTTTCGTGCGGGTTGACGACAAGGTGGCGGTGAAGCTCGAAGCCTACAACTACCTGGAGCACGGCCACGCCGAAGGGCGCCTGCACGTGCTCAGCGAGGACGCCTTCACCACGCGCGAGGATGACAGCAAGACCGCCGTGCGGCCGTTCTACAAGGCCAACGTGGTCATCGACCGCGCCGAGCTGCACAACGTGCCGAACGGCTTCCGCATGATGCCGGGCATGCCGGTGACGGCGGACATCAAGGTCGGCACGCGCAGCCTGCTGTCCTACGTGTCGCACGGCATCCATCGCAGCCTCAACGAAGCGATGCGCGAGCCATGAGCCGGCGTGGGGGGATCGGTCGCGTCGTGGCCGGCCTGCTGGGCCGCAAGGCTCCCGGCTCGCGGGCCTTCGACAAGCTCTTCCTGGCCGCCACGCGCGGCAATGCGGACGCGCAGTATCAGCTCGGCCTGACCTACGCGCGCGGTACGGAGTCGATGCATTACCCGTCGATCGGCCTCAAATGGCTGCTTCGGGCCGCCGAGCAGGGCCATGCCGAGGCGCAGCACACGCTGAGCCTTCTCTATCTCAGCGGCGCTCGGGCGCGGGGCCCGGCGGCCGCCTGGATGTCGGAAGTGGCGACCCTGGCCGGTGAAAAGAACGCGTTGCCGGCGAACGCCAACGCCGCTCTTCTCTATCCCGAAGGGCTGGATGTGGCCGCCGACGCCGGCAAGGCCTTCACCTGGGCAACCGCGGCGGCGAAGCAGGGGCTGCCAGCGGCGCAGGCCAATCTCGGCATGCTCTATCTGCGCGGCGTCGGATGTGAGCGCAACTTCGCGGAGGCGGCCCGCTGGTGCCGTCTCGCGGCGGATCAGGACGAGGCCGGGGGCGCGCTGGGTCTCGGTATCGTCTTCGAGCACGGACTCGGCGTCACGGCCGACTGCGCCGAAGCAGCCCGCTGGTATCGTCTTGCTGCCGAGAAGGGCAACGACGCGGCGGCAACCGCGCTCGGCCTGCTCTATCTCGATGGCCGCGGCGTGGGAGCCGACGAGGCGACGGCGCGCAGTCTTCTCGCAGGACCGGCGAATCGCGGAAATGGATTCGCCAGAGCGGGTCTCACTCGTCTGCAACTCGTCGCGTCGACACGCGCCGCGTAGTCGTCGCCTTGAATCATCGCCGCGCGCGCGGCATCGCAAACTCGAATCGAATCATCGTGAAGCGCGGAGCGAATTTCGCTCCGCGCTTTTCATTTTGCGCGGCAGATTTTTCTCGAATCGGTTTTTTCGCACGGCAATTTTTGCCGCATGGAATAGGCATTAGATGAACGTGTGCCAGTTTTTCCAGTCGCGATGTGATCGTTGTGTGATGAGCTGTTGCGAGCGTGAGATTTCGCACAAAACGAAACGGATTTTCGGTCGGACGGTAGATTGATACATACCCATTTCGATTCTCTCGGTTAGGTTCAGCGTGGCTGTCGGCTCTGCGGCGCATCGCGCGGCGGAAAAATTTTTTGAGTTGAGACAGGAAAGGACAGCTTCATGCCTGCACCTACTTATTCGAAGAGCCCGACGCCGAGCCGTTGGATCAACACCAAGCTCAAGAACGGCACCCTCACCGGCGGCGACGGCAACGAGCACCTCCAGGCGTTCGCCACCGGCGTGACCCTGACGGGTGGCAAGGGCGGCGACACCTACGCCGTCTATGATTCGAACACCAAGATCGTCGAGCAGGCCAATGGCGGCATCGACACCGTCATCACCTACGGTTCGTACCGCCTCTCGGCGAACCTCGAGAACCTGGTGATGCACGGCGGCGGCAACGACTGGGGCTCGGGCAACTCGGGCAACAACCTGATCATCGACGGCGCCGGCAACGACCACATCGAGACGGGCGGCGGCAACGACGTGATCACCCTCGCCGGCGGCGCCAACAACATCGTCGCCACCAAGGCGGCGAACAGCGTCACCTGGGTCGAGAATTTCAAGACCTCGGGCTCCACGCTCGACAAGCTCGACCTGCGGGGCTACGGCTTCCAGGGCTTCGCCTCGGTCCAGGCGAAGATGACCCAGGTCGGCACCGACCTGAAGATCGACCTCGGCAACGGCCAGTCGATCATGGTTGAAGGCAAGACGGCGGCCCAGATGGTGGCGGGCAACATCACCGTCGAGCCGGCCGGCACCACGCCGACCCCGACTCCCACGCCGACACCCACACCGACTCCCACTCCGACGCCAACCCCCACCCCGACGCCGACTCCCACGCCGACACCGACTCCCACCCTGCCGTCGCCGCACGCGCCGCTCAGCGGGATGAAGATGACGTTCGACGAGGAGTTCAACAGCCTGAGCATGCGCACGGGCACGTCGGCCACGGCGAACAACATCTGGAAGACGTCGGACGGCTGGGGCAACCGCACGCTGAGCGGCAACGCCGAGAAGCAGCTCTACGTCGATCCCGACTACAAGGGCCTCGGCCTCAACCCGTTCTCCATCGACGACGGGATCCTGACCATCACGGCCAGCAAGACCCCGAGCAACGTGCGCTCGCAGGTCGGCTACGACTACATCTCCGGTGAGCTGACCACCGCGGGCTCCTTCGCCCAGCAGTACGGCTACTTCGAGATGCGCGCCCAGATGGCCCCGGGCAAGGGCATGTGGCCGGCGTTCTGGATGCTATCGACCAACGGCAAGTGGCCGCCCGAGATCGACATCGTCGAGGCGATCGGCGGCCTGCCGAACCACGTCTACGTCAACACGCACTCCGCGACCGACAAGAGCGCCGGCAAGGACGTGTGGTCGAACGACGACATCACCAAGGGCTTCCACACCTACGGCGTCGACTGGACGAAGGACTACGTGACCTTCTACTACGACGGCAAGGAAGTGTATAAGCGCGCGACACCGGCGGATTTCCACACGCCGATGTACATGCTGGTGAACCTCGCCGTCGGCGGCAACTGGCCGGGCTCGCCCGACAGCACCACCGACTGGTCGAAGACGCATTACAAGATCGACTACGTCCGCGCCTGGTCCCACGACCAGAACGCAGCCGTGTATCAGAACGTGCCGTCGGGCTCGGCTCCGGCTCCGACCACGCCTCCGGCGACAAACCCGCCGGCGGATGCGTCGAACCTGCTCAAGGTCATCCTGAGCAACGCGACCAACCCGCTCGACCAGTCCGACAACTTCACCGCCAACGGCACGGCGGCGGGGACTTCGTCGACCTACACGGCGAGCCAGATGGGCATCGCCGGCGTCACCGGCGACGTCACCGTGGCTTACGACGCCAACGGCGGCATGACCGTCACGAACAATGGCGTGTGGAACGCCATCAAGAACGTGATGGTCAACGCGACGCAGGGCGGTTCCGTGACGATCAACAACTTCGTCGACGTGCAGATCACCCGCACGAGCGGCGACGATGTGGTGACCGTCAGGGACGCGAAGCGCGGCTCGATCTCGACGGGTGCGGGCAACGACACGATCGACGTGAAGGCTGCCAGCAACCTGAACTACGACAACGTGATCAGCATCGATGCCGGCGACGGCAACGATACGGTCAAGTTCTCGGGCACGAGCATCACCAGCACCAAGATCAACGGCGGTGCAGGCGATGACCGGATCGAGGTCGGGACGCATCAGTCGGCGACGCTCACCGGCGGCGCCGGGGCTGACGTGTTCAGCTTCATCGCTGGCGCCCATGCCACGATCACGGACTTCAACTCGGCGGCCGACCGCATCGAGCTGAAGGGCGTGAGCGCGAGCTCGGTCCAGGTCACCGCCAGCGGCGGGTCGACGCTGATCGATCTCGGTGGCGGGGCGAGCATCACGCTCACGGGCGTGAGCCTCCCGGCCAGCAGCCTGAACCTCGCTTACGCCGCCTAAGGCGTTTCGCGAGAGGGGGCACCTTCGGCCGCGGGTGTTACAGCCCGCGGCCGAAGTGTTTTTGTCGTCGATGACAGGGGGCCATACCGATGCTTCAGCGCACTCCTCGGCCGCGGCGCAACCGGGGTGCCGTGACGAAAGGCCGTCGTGCCCGTCGCGGCTATTCGCGCAAGCGGCGCGGCGTGGCGCAGCGATCGAAACTCCGGATCTCGATCGTCACCGTGCCGATCTATCAGGAGGACGGATTCTGGTTCCGCCACTGAGCGGCCGGGTGATGGCTTGACGGTTCTATAACCCATAGTTATGAGTCGAGAACGTCCCCAGCGGACGTGCCCGAGTTGGACAGGGACACAAAAATCAGGGCCGCCTCCAAGGCGGCCCTTAATTTTTGGAGCGATTCCAATCAAGGGTTGTAAGCCGCGGGGCCGGGCTTTTCTTTCCCCGGCCCCTCGGTTACCACTTGGCACTCCCATGCCGCCCGACCCCAAATTCATCCGCTTCGACACGCTCAGCCTGCACGCCGGCCAGCAGCCGGACCCGGTGACGGGCGCCCGGGCGGTGCCCATATACCAGACGACGTCTTATGTCTTTCCGGATGTCGACTACGCCGCCTCGCTGTTCAATCTGGAACGCGCCGGCCATATCTACACACGCATCTCCAATCCGACCGTGGCGGTCCTGGAGGAGCGGATCGCCGCGCTGGAAGGCGGGGTGGGGGCGATCTGCACGGCCAGCGGCCAGGCAGCGCTGCATCTGGCCATCGTCACGCTGATGGGGCAGGGCGGGCACATCGTGTCGTCCGCCTCGATTTACGGCGGCTCGCACAACCTCTTCACCCATACCCTGCCGCGCTTCGGCATCACCACGACATTCGTCAACCCGCGCGACCCGGCGGCCTTCAAGGCGGCGCTGCGTCCGGAGACGCGGCTGATCTTCGGCGAGACGCTGGGCAATCCCGGGCTGGAGGTGCTCGATCTCGAAGCGGTATCGCGCGTGGCGCACGAGGCCGGCATCCCGCTGATGATCGATTCGACCTTCGCCACGCCCTATCTCTGCCGGCCCTTCGAATGGGGCGCCGACATCGTCATGCATTCGGCGACCAAGTGGCTGGGCGGCCACGGCACGGCGATCGGCGGTGTGGTGGTCGATAGCGGCAAATTCGACTGGGAGGCTTCGGGCAAGTTCCCGACCCTCACTGAGCCCTATGCCGGCTATCACGGGCTCGATTTCGCCGAGGAGTTCGGGCCGCAGGCCTTCATCATGCGGGCCCGCGCCGAGGGCTTGCGCGATTTCGGCGCCGCGATGAGCCCGGCCAACGCCTTCTATATCCTGCAGGGCGTCGAGACCTTGCCCCTGCGCATGACCCGGCATGTCGAGAACGCGCGCAAGGTCGTGGCCTTTCTCGCCGCGTCCGAGGATGTCGCCTGGGTGAACTACCCCGAGCTGCCGACGCACAAGGACAACGCCCTGGCGAAGAAGCTGCTGCCGCTGGGGGCCGGCTCGATCGTCAGCTTCGGCATCAAGGGCGGCCGGGCGGGCGGTAGGCGCTTCATCGAGGCGCTGCGCGTCTTCTCGCATCTTGCCAATGTCGGCGACGCCAAGTCGCTGGTCATCCATCCGGCCAGCACCACGCACCAGCAGATGGACGCGGCGTCGCTGGCCGCCGCCGGCGTCGGCGAGGAGATGATCCGCCTGTCGGTCGGTCTCGAGGATGCGGGCGACCTGATCGACGATCTCGGCCAGGCGCTGCGCGCCTCGCGGAAGGGCTGACGCCTTGGAGCTGACCGTCGCCGGCCGCAAGGCTTTCGTCTCGACGGGCGGACGGCCCTTCGATCCGGTTCATCCGACTGTGGTCTTCCTGCACGGCGCGGGCATGGATCACACCGAGTGGATGCTGCAGGCGCGCTTCTTCGCCCATCACGGCAGGGGCGTGCTGGCCGTGGATCTGCCGGGCCACGGCCGTTCGGCCGGGCCGGCCCTGCGCACGGTCGCCGAACTGGCGGACTGGGTCGTGAAACTGCTCGACGCCGCCAGGGTGGAGCGCGCGGCGCTTGTCGGACACTCGATGGGGGCGCTCATCGCGCTGGAGACGGCTTCGCGCGCGCCGACGCGGGTCTGGGCGCTGGCCCTGCTCGGGGCAGCAGCCCGCATGCCGGTACATCCCGATCTGCAGAAGGCCGCCGAGGCCAATGAGGATGCGGCGGCCGACCTCGTGGCCTCCTGGGGCTTCGGCCGCCGGGCCCATGTCGGCGGCGCCAGGGCACCCGGCATCTGGATGCTGGGCTCGGGCGTGCGCCTGCTGCAGCGCGCTCCCGATGGCGCTCTCGCCGCCGGGCTCGCCGCCTGCAACGCCTACACGGGGGCTCTCGAGGCGGCCGTGAAAGTGACCTGTCCGACGCTGCTGCTGCTGGGGGAGATGGACCGCATGACGCCGCCGGCCGGGGCGCGCGACCTGGCGAGCCGGATCACCGGCGCGCGCACGGTCGTTCTGCCGCGGGCCGGGCACATGATGATGGTCGAGCAGCCCGATCAGACCATCGACGCGCTCGCCGAGATCGTCTGAAAAAAATAGGAGCGCAGCTTGCGCTGCGCCCCAAGTTTACGATGCGTCTGTTTAAGGCGTGCCGGTTACGCCGCGTTCGCGAGCGTACGGGGCGCGCCGGTCTCGACCTTGATCTGCCGCGGCCGCTTGGCCTCCGGCACCTCGCGGACGAGGTCGACATGCAGCAGGCCGTTCACCAGCTGCGCGCCGTTCACCTTGATGTGGTCCGCCAGCTGGAAGCGCCGCTCGAAGGCGCGGCCGGCGATGCCACGGTACAGGAACTCGCTGGTCTCCTCGGCGGTCTTCGCCTTGCCGGCGACGGTCAGCGTGTTCTCCTGCGCCACGATCGAGATGTCATCCTCGCCGAAGCCGGCCACCGCCATGGTGATACGGTAGGCGTCTTCGCCGGTCTTCTCGATGTTGTAGGGCGGGTAGCTCGTGCCCTCGTCGACAAGCGCTTGGTCGAGCATGCGGCCGAGGCGGTCAAAACCGATGGTCGAGCGGAAAAGGGGAGAGAAATCGAACGACGTCATGTCTGTCCTCCAGTGAGCAACAGGTTGAAGCGGGTCCACCCACCACGGGTCAAACCCTTGATCTGCCAGCCGAACCCGCAATGGGCATCCGGCCGACCCATGACATAAGAATGCTGCGGGGAAGTTCAAGAGGGCTCCCGTACCGTGTTAACCGCTGCCAAACCTTCCCTTAACACTCTGTTGGCAAGCTGACAGACACGCGGGATGATGGCAGGGCGTTTTCAGCGCCGGCGAGTCGGCGGTAATCGAGCACGGCGGATGGAAACGGCTACACGCTTCTTCGGCAAGACCTACGACGAGACGATGGCGCTGCTGGTCGCCTCGCGCGACTACCTCGCCAACGCCCAGCCGGCCGACGCGCGCGGCCTCAAGCCGATCGAGCGTCTGCGGGTCAACTGCGAAGCCATGCGCCTCACGACAAGGCTTACCCAGATCATGGCCTGGCTGCTGGCCCAGCGTGCCGTGCACGAGGGCGAGATCACCCGCGAGAAGGCCGCGGGCGAGGAATATCGCCTGACGGCCGAAGAGGTCTGTCTGGCGGAGACGGATTGCAGCGCCAACGGCCTGCCGCCGCGGCTGTGCGAGCTTCTCGACCAGAGCCGGCGGCTCTATGTCCGCGTGGCGCGCCTCGACGAGATGGCGCGCCGGGCCATCGCCAGTCCCGCCTGAACCGTTCTTTCTGAAACGCCCGGTAGAAACAAAAAAGGCGCCCCGTGGGGCGCCTTTTTCGTGTCGATAGAGCCGCGCTTACTTTTTCGCGGCGGCCGGCTTGGCCGCTGCGGGGGCGGCGCCCGGCAGGCCGATGTTCTGGAAGCGCTTGTTGAACTTCGCCACCTGGCCGCCCTGATCGTTGAGGCGGTGATGCCCCGTCCAGGCCGGATGGGTCTTCGGGTCGATGTCGAGATTGATCGTGTCGCCCGCCTTGCCCACGGTGGAGCGCGTCTTGAACGTGCTGCCATCGGTCATCACGACGTTGATCTCGTGATAATCGGGGTGAATCTTGGCTTTCATGACGGCTCTCCGGCGGGCATAAAGACTTAAAAGGAAGGCGCGCTTATAGCCCAAGACCGGGGGGCGGATCAAGGCGCACCGACTTGGCGAATTCTCTCGCTAATTCAACCTCTTACGGGGTAAGACTCGGGCATGGACGAAAGCGCGTTTCAGGCGGCGGCCGATGCCGTGCTCAGCCGGTTCTATGCCGTGATCGACGAGACGCTCGGCGACGACGTCGATGCCGAGCTGCGCGGCGGCATCCTGACCCTCGAGCTTGAGGACGGCCGTCAGTACGTGATCAACAAGCACGCGCCCACAAGGCAGATCTGGCTGTCGTCCCCGGTCTCCGGGGCGGCTCACTTCGACTACGATGAGGCGTCACGGACATGGCGCTCGACCCGCGGGGGGCCGCCTCTCGCCGAGCGCCTGGCGGCCGAGCTGGCGACCGCCACCGGCCGGGACATCGCCTTTGACTGACAGCCGCGACGCGGAGAGCACGACGGGGCGCCGGAACCTGCGCGTCCTGCGCCGGCTTTTCGTCTTCCTGCGGCCTTATCGTCTGCGCGTCGCCGCGGCGCTGGCCGCGCTCACCGTGGCCGCCTCGACGGTGCTGGTCTTCGGCACCGGCCTGCGCTGGCTGATCGACAGCGGCTTCGTGGCCGGCGACGGGACGCTGCTCGATCAGGCGCTCATCGGCATGCTCATGGTGGTGGTGGTGCTGGCCGCGGCGACCACGGCACGCGCCTATCTCGTCACCTGGCTGGGCGAGCGGGTGGCGGCCGACCTGCGCCGCGCCGTGTTCGACAATGTGGTCCGCCTGTCGCCCGGGTTCTTCGAGAACGCGCGCACCGGCGAGATCCTGTCGCGCCTGTCCACCGATACGACGCTGCTGCAGACGGTCGTCGGCTCCTCGGCCTCGATGGCCCTGCGCAACGTGCTGATGTTCATCGGCGGCACGGTGATGATGGCCATCACCTCGCCCAAGCTGACCGGGCTGGTCTTCCTCGTGGTGCCGGTCGTGGTGGTGCCGATCATCGCCTTCGGACGGCGGGTGCGGCGGCTGTCGCGCGACAGCCAGGACCGGCTCGGCGATACGGGGGCCGACATCGACGAGGCTCTGCACGCCATCCGCACCGTGCAGGCATTCAACCGCGAGGAGAGCGAATCGTCGCGTATCGGCGCCCGTGTCGAGACGGCGTTCGACGCCGCCACAAGGCGCATCCGCACGCGCTCCAGCCTGATCGGCCTCGTCATGCTGCTGGTCTTCGGCGCGGTCGGCATCATCCTGTGGATCGGCGGGCACGACGCCATTGCCGGCCGGATTTCCGCAGGCCAGCTCTCGGCGTTTGTCTTCTACGCCGTGGTGGTGGCGGCCTCTGTCGGCGCCATCAGCGAGTTTGCTGCCGATCTGCAGCGCGCGGCGGGCGCTGCCGAGCGGCTGTTCGAGCTTCTCGATACGAAGCCGGCGATCGCGGCGCCGGCCCATCCGGTGGCACTGCCCGAGCCGCCGCGCGGCGAAATCTCCCTCGACGGCGTGACCTTCGCCTTTCCCTCGCGCCGCGACCGGCCGGCGCTGAGCGGCATCTCGCTCGACATTCGGGCGGGCGAAACGGTGGCGCTCGTCGGTCCCTCGGGGGCTGGCAAGACGACGCTCTTCAATCTGCTGCTGCGTTTCTACGATCCCGATACGGGGACCGTGCGGCTGGACGGCGTCGACTTACGACTCGCGGCCCCCGCCGAGATTCGGCGGCGTATCGGCCTTGTCGCGCAGGACACCGTCATCTTCGCGGCGGACGTTCTCGAAAACATCCGCTATGGGCGCCCCGGGGCGTCGGAAGAAGACGTGCGGCGCGCCGCCGAGGCGGCGGCGGCGGCTGAGTTTATCGCGCGTCTGCCGGAGGGTTACCGCACACACCTCGGCGAGCGGGGTGTGCGCCTGTCGGGAGGGCAGCGGCAGCGCATCGCCATCGCGCGGGCGCTCCTGCGCGACCCCGCCATCCTTCTGCTCGACGAGGCGACGAGCGCGCTCGACGCGGAGAGTGAGCGCCTCGTCCAGCAGGCCCTGGATCGCCTCCTGGATGGGCGCACGGTGGTCGTCATTGCTCACCGGCTGGCGACCGTGCTCAAGGCGGACCGGATCGTGGTCATGGATCAGGGCCGTATCGTCGCCCAGGGAACCCACGACACTCTGATCCGCCAGCATGGGCTTTACGCGCGGCTCGCCGCGTTGCAGTTCGCGGCGGTCGAAGGAGCGGCGTAGCGGTTTCATGGCAGGCCTCAATGGGTTGCCCGCCAGGCGCCATCATTGCGCCGGCAGGCCAGTCCGTGCACCTGCTGTAGCAGCGAGCCGCTCGTCGCGCTTGTGTGATATTCGCGACAATAGGCCCCTGTAGCGTCCTGATAGGTCCGGATCGGCACAACGGCATAGGTGAAGCCGTTATCGGCGTTGCGCCAGTAGACCCGGCGGCTGTCGAGCGCGTATTCCAGCACCCGCCCGACACAATTCTGGTCGACGATATCCATTTTCGCGCCAGCGGCGGTGCCGACCAGCGTGTTGTCGACCCCGCCGCGCGGGAGGCGGCCGTCCCGCTTCACGTCCTGGGCGAGCAGCACCCGGTCGCAGATGCCGCGATCGATGCCGTAAGGAACGAGATGAAGCGTCGCCGGACCGGTGACGGTCTCGACCGGGCCCGGCCGCCAGGGAAGGCTGCCGCTGATCAGCCGGCTGACAGGCTCGATGGCGAAGGCGGCGAGGACAAGCGCCAGGCCCAGAACGACCATTTCCCTGGGAAAGGACAGGCGAAGCATGGCGGGCCTTGCTCTCGGGTTATGAGGAGCCCGGCCGGATCCGAAGACCCGGCCGGGCAGCGGTTGCAGCGGCGTTGGCTGTCGGGGGCGCCGCTACCTCCGCTTTCCGTCTTTCGACTCGTTCGTCACAGCGCCAACCACGGCACCGCTGGCGGCGCCGATCGCGCCGAGCACCCAAGGGTTGGCACCGGTCACCCAGCCGAGGGCCGCACCGGCACCAGCGCCGATCGCACCACCGCTGAGCGCTCCTTGCTCCTTGTTGTTCATGTTCGAGCAGCCGCTCGCCAGCAAACCCAGCACAGCGACAAGCGGGAGAAATTTCCGAGTAACAGCCATTGGTCGTCTCCGTCGTAGTTCAGCCTTACCGCGACGCGGCGACAGGGCGAGCGCTAGCTCGCGCGTCGGCTTCGATATTTTGGGTGGCGCGGCAGAACGTCAATGCAGCGGAACGTTTTGTTACAATGACCACTTTGTGGCCTGCGCCGGTCACAGGATTATCACGGACGGGGCTCCGGATATCGCTGGGCTTCGGGTCTGGAAACCCCTGTGGCGCCGTCCTTTTTTCTCGGATTCGTGCGCGGACAGGGGTCTGGAGCGGTATGCCTGTGTTAATATCGGGCATCCTTCGGAATGACCTTCGTCCTGTCCTCAATGCGTGCCCTTGGATTCCGACGCTGGAGTCGCGTCGCCGTGCTGGCCGTTTTGCCGGCTCTGGGCGCGTGCAGCCTCGTCGAGGCGGTTTTTCCGCCGGCGACGGAACCGGCCGCCACGCCGGCAGCGCAGGAACTGCCAGCGCCTCCCGCGCCGGCACCCCGTCCGGCCGCCACGACGCCCGCTCCGGTGCGTACGGCGCGCCTGCCGCTCCCGCCGCCGCCGGCGCCAGGTCGAGAGGAGGCACGCGATGCCGACATCAAGCTGGTTGGCTTGAACCGGTCCGAGGCGTTGGCTCTGCTGGGCCCGCCTACCGGGGAAAGCGAGCGCTCCCCCGCCAAGGTGTGGCAATACCTTACGGGGGATTGCACCGTGGACGTTTATTTCTATCTCGACGTAGCACGGAACGATTTTTATGCCCTTCACTACGAAGCCCGAGCCCCCGTCGCCAGTGCCGGTAACGCCGCCAATGGGGCTCCGCCCGCCGAATGGTGCCTCCGCCGTGTCCATGACGCCCACCGCCCCCGCTAACGCCACGACGCCTGCTGCCGGCGCCTCCACCGTGGTGATCGTCGACGACGATCCCATGCTGCGCCGAACCGTCGCGGCCAATCTCGAGGACGCCGGCTATCAGGTGATCCCCTTCGAGGGCGGCAAGGGCGCGCTCAACTACTTCGCCGAAGGCGGCCGTGCTTCCGCGATCATTCTCGACTGGCACATGCCCGAGCTCGAGGGGCCCGAAGTCCTGCGCCGCCTGCGTGCCGCCGGCAACGCTGTGCCGGTCCTGTTCCTCACGGGGCACAACCAGCCGATCTACGAGGAAGCGGCGCTGGCCGGCGGCGCCGTGGACTTCGTCGACAAATCGAAGAGCTTCGGCATCATTCTGCAGCGCCTGCGTCTGGCCATCGAGGGTGCCAAGGCAACTCCGGCGGCCACGCCGGGTGCCACGACCTCGGGCCTCGAGTTCGACGATCAGAGTTCGCGTGCCGCCTGGCGCGGCAACCAGATTGATCTCACGTTGACCGAGTATCGTGTGACGAGGCTGCTGGCGGCGCGGGCCGGGCGCGACGTCTCCTATCGCGAGATCTACGATCTCGTGCGCGGCGAGGGCTTCCGGGCCGGGTCGGGTGAACAGGGGTATCGCGCCAACGTGCGCGCCCTGATCAAGCGCATCCGCCAGAAGTTCCGCGACGTCGATCCGAGTTTCGATTTGATTGAGAACTACCCCGGGTTCGGATATCGCTGGAAGGATGGAGCCGGCGCCTGAACCGGCGGCAGCCGGGCAGCTCGCGGAGTGGCTGACGCGACTTCGACGCTCTCTCGTCGTCCGTCTGACCGCTCTCGTCGTCATTTTTGCGGCCGTGCCTGCCGTTCTCTACGGGCAGTTCCAGGCGGCCGATCAGGAGCGCCAGTCCCTGATCCTGGCGGCCATCCGCGAGAAGGGGCAGGTGACCAGCCGGGCGCTCGAACCGCTGCTGCGCCGCGCCGATAGCGTCCCCTATTTTCGCCTAGGCGAGGAGCTGGGGCAGTTCCAGGCCGGCAGCGTCAATCTCAAGCTCCTGTTCCGCCCGGCCGGCGCGCCGGAAAGCGGCTTCCTCTACGTCGCCTCGGCGCCGGCGGTGGGCAGCGACGCGCTGGAGGCCGAGCGGCGGCAGCTCATCGACGGCGGCATCCTGGACCGGCTGGGGCGCAGCTGCGACGGCAACCTGCCGCTGGCCCTGCGCGTCGAACTGCCGCAGGGCCAGACCGAGCTGCTGACCTCGATCTCGCCGATGCGGACCGCGGCCGGCTGCTGGGCGCTGGTCATCTCCAGCCTGCTCGACGAGCTGGGCGACCGCTCGCTGGGCCGGCCCTACTGGCAGTCGCCGGAGGTGCAGATCGCGGCGGCGATCTACCTGGCGCTGGCTGCGGTGGTGCTGCTGGTCTTCTTCGATCTCTGGCAGAGCCTGGTGCGCTTCGGCAGCATGGCGCGGGCCATCCGCCGGCAGCAGAGTGCCGGCCGTTTCACCGAGCGCAACGACATCCCGGAGCTGCAGACCGTGGCCGCCGAGTTCGACAGCATGGTCGACACGTTGCGCGAATCCGCCGGGGCGCTGCGCCGGGCTGCCGAGGACACGGCGCATGCCTTCAAGACGCCGATCGGCGTCATCCGCCAGGCGATCGAGCCCCTGCGCAAACGGGTCAACGGCGACGATCCGCGTGGCGTGCAGTCGATCGAGGCGATCGAGATCGCTCTCGAGCGCCTCGACGGGCTGGTGACGGCGGCGCGCCGTCTCGACCGGGCCGCCGCCGACATCCTCGATCCGCCGCACGACCGCATCAACCTGTCGTCGCTCCTCTCCACGCTGGTCGAGAACTACCGCAGCGCGCTGGCCACCCCCGGCCCGCAGTTGAGCCCTGACATCGACAGCGGCGTGCTGGTCATCGGCGGCTCTGAGCTGCTGGAGACGGTGGCCGAGAATCTGATCGACAACGCGCTTAGCTTCACGCCTCAGGGAAAGCAGGTGCGCGTCGCGCTGCGGCGCCAGCGGGGCAGCGTATTGCTGACAGTGGAGGATGAGGGGCCGGGCGTGTCGCCGGAGAAGCTCGGCAAGATCTTCGATCGCTACTACTCCGACCGCAGCGCAGCGCCCGGCGGGGCGCCGAAGGACGGTGCCGGCAATTTCGGTGTCGGGTTGTGGATCGTCCGGCGCAACGTCGAGGCAATGGGCGGGCAGGTGCGTGCCACCAACCGGCCCGAAGGCGGCCTGCGCATGGAGGTCGAGCTGCGGACCGCGTGAGGCCCCGCCTAGTGACCGTCATGCCGGCGAAAGCCGGCATCCAGACTCTTCGAAGGGATAAGGTGCGCGAAGCGCGCAGCATGTGCTGGACCCCGGATCGGCGCCCGCATTCGCTGGCTTGTCCGGGGTGACGATCTGGCTCGAACTACCGGCTGGTGATCTTGATCTCGATGCGGCGGTTGCGCCGCCAGCCGATCTCGTCGTCGCGGCCGTCGAGCGGCGCGAACTCGCCGAAACCGGCGGCCACCAGTCGCTCGGCCGGGATGGAGCGGCTGGCGAGGAACTTGACCACCGAGACGGCGCGCGCCGTCGACAGCTCCCAGTTCGACGGGAACAGCGCCGTCGAGATCGGCCTTCGGTCGGTGTGGCCGTCGACCTGCAGCACCCACGGTAGGTCCGCCGGGATGCGGCGCGAGATCTCGGCCAGCGCGTCGGCGAGCTGAGCCATCTGCTCACGGCCGCCGGCCTCGAGCTCGGCCGAGCCCGAGGGGAAAAGCAGCTCGGACTGGAAGACGAAGCGGTCGCCGACCACGCGCAGATCGGCGCGCTCTCCCAGGATCTGGCGCAGCCGGCCGAAGAACTCGGAGCGGAAGCGGGCCAGCTCCTCGACGCGCGAGGCGAGGGCGAGGTTGAGCCGGCGTCCGAGATCGGCGATCTGCGCCTGGCTGGTCTTCTGCTTCTCCTCGCTCGCCTCGAGGGCGGCGTTGAGGCGGGCCATCTGCTCCTGCAGGGAGTTGATCTGGCGGGTCAGCAGGTCGACACGGGCCTGGGCGTCGGCGGTCAGGTTGCGCTGCGAGGCGAGAGCCCCGCCGCTTTCGGCCAGCTTCTTCTCCAGCTCGTCGCGCAGGATGGTCAACGTCTCGATATTACGACGTAAAGCATCGAGCTCGCGCAGCTGCGCCTCGACCGTTTCCTTGTTGGCCTGGATCGTCTTGTAGGCGTCTTCCAGGTCCTTGGCGGCCGTCTCGGCCCGCTGGTCACCGGCGGCGGCGCGGACATTGGCCGCGGCGAGCTCCTGCTCCAGGCGCTCGCGCGTCGTGGCCGTGGCGCGCAGCTCGTCGGTCAGCCGCGCCACGGTCTGGCGCAGTTCCACCTGCGAACGCCGCTCCAGCGCCAGCTGGTCGGCGAGCTGGCCGATCTGGCCCGAGAGCTGGGCCAGAGCGTCGTCGCGGTCGGAGATCACGTCCTTCAGGTAGAACTGGAAGAGCGTGAAGATCATCAGGACGAAGACGATGACCAGGATCAGCGTCGCCAGGGCGTCGACGAAGCCGGGCCAGATATCGACGGTACGCGAGGTGCGCGCGCGGGCCATGACGGGCCGTTAGCGGGTTTCTTCGGAGAGAGCCGCGATGGTGCGGGCGAGCAGCCGGATTTCGTTGCGCAGGTCCTGCGTCATCTGCACGCGGCCCGAGGTGGTTTCCTCGAGCAGCCGCACCATGTGGGTGTCGAGGTTGCGGATATGGGCGCGCGTCGCTTCGTCCATGGCCGGCGAGCCGCCGGCTCCGTTGCCCTTGTTGGCGACGTCGGCGAGGCGCATCAGCATCGGCTTGAGCTCGGACTGGCTCTCGGCGAAGCGGGCGAGCAGCGCCTGCTGGGCGCGCATCTGGTCGGTGAACTGGGTCAGGCGGTCGGCCAGCGATGCGAGGGCCTGCGTGCTCGTGCTGCGGCCTTCCTCGCCGCGCGTCAGCGTGCGCTGAAGGGCTTCGAGGTTGTCGGCGGTCTGCTCGAGCAGGGCCTGGATGTAGGCCGGCACCGGCTGCTCGCCCTCGGCCATCGGGCCGCCGCTCGACAGGCGGGTGAGGCTGGAGAGCCATTCCTCGAGATCGTTGTAGAAGCGGTTCTGCGCCTGACTGGCCTGCAGGTCGAGGAAGCCCAGCACCAGCGAGCCGGCGAGGCCGAAGAGCGAGGTGCCGAAGGCCGTGCCCATGCCGGAGAGCGGGGCCTTGAGGCCGGCCTGCAACTCGTTGAACAGCGTGCCCGTGTCGTTGGAAGTCGAGAGTGTGCTGATCACGCCGCTAACCGACGCCACCGTCTCCAGCAGGCCCCAGAAGGTGCCGAGCAGGCCGAGGAAAATCTGCAGCGCGATGAGATAGCGCGAAATGTCGCGCGATTCATCGAGGCGCGAGCCGATCCCGTCGAGCAGGGTGCGCATCGACACGGCGGAAAGGCTGATGCGGCCCTTGCGCTCGCCCAGCATGGTGGCCATCGGGGCGAGGAGCCGTGGCGCCGCCTGGGCCGAGAGGCCCGGCTGGTTGCGGCGGTAGCGCTCGATCCAGGCCACTTCCGGAAAGAGGGCGACAACCTGACGGAAATTGTAGGCGATGCCCAGGGCGAGCACGCCGAGGATCATCACGTTGAGCGCCACATGGGCGTAGAAGGCGAAGGACAGGCCGTTCCACAGGGCGATGGCGACCGCTCCCACGGCAAGCAGGAAGACGATCATCCGCAGCAGATAGGCGTGGGGTCGGGTCATCGCGGCGCGCAGGCTTTCCTGGTTCGAGCCGGTGCCGCTTGACGCGGCGCCGGGGGGTTAACGGCGCACGAGAATCATATCGACACGGTCCGCGGGTCCGTCGGGAGACCTGTTGCCCAGGGCTCGAACGTCCATCCGCGTGCTGCGTACCCCCTGCTCGATCAGATAGCTGCGCACGGCCAGCGCGCGGCTCAGACTCAGACGACGGGCCTGGCTGCCGGCCTCATCGCCGCCCGTGGCGTAGGCGACGATCTGCAGACGCGAGGCGTCGTCCTGTTTCATCTCGGCCACCGCACGGTCGAGCGCGGCACGCGCGTCGGCCGGCAGTTCGCCGGCGCCGGACGCGAAATCGATGCGGCCAACGCGACCCTCGGCCGGCGTGGAAGCCGGCGGCAGCGCGGCGACTTGCGGCGGTGGCGCGGGCGCTGCGGCGGGAGGCGGCGCGGCGGCCGGGCGGCTCGGTGCTGCTGCGGGTGCGGGCGGCGGCGGTGTCGCGGCGGCCGGACGGGGCGGCGGGGCCGGGGCGGCAGCCGGCGGAGGCGGCGCCGCGGCCATCGACGGCGGTGCAGGGGCAACCTGTGCCATCGGCGCGGGCGGTGGGGATGGCGGCGTCGCCATCACGGAGGGCGGCGGCGGTGGGGGCGGCGCGCTGAAAGCGGGAGCCGGCGCGGGAGTGGGAGCCGCGACGAGCGGCGGGCGCGCCTCGGGCGGCCGGTCGGTGAAGGCGGGCGGCTCGGCCGGCGGCGCGAAGGCCGGAGCCGAGTTCGACGCCGTTGAACCCGCCGCGCGGGGCGGGCGCAGGCGTGTCGGCTCGCCGGGTGTGGCGGGCGCCGCGGCGACCCGCGGCGCGGGCGCGCTGGGTGCCGCCTGCGAGGCGGCCGTGCGGTTCGAGGCCGGCACGCGGGCCCGTGCGGCGGGACGCGCGGGCGTCACCAGCGCCGGGCGGGCCGCGGGGCGTGCGTCGAGCTCGTCGATGACACTCCAGTCGACGTCGACATTGCTGCGCGGAATACGGAGCTGCTGCTGGGCGGCGGCATCGGTCGCAATCAGGGCCGCCGTCGCCAAGGCGACCGCCCTGAGAAGGCCCTGCGCGCCAACCAGTCGGCGCTTATGCGATGATGATGCAGCCATTGTTCACTTCCGACATTAACCCACTGGCCTAGCAGGGAACAACTGATTTAGCCGGGCCTTGTGCACAGGCATCGGAGGTGTCACTCGCGGGTATCCGCTCTGATCGAAGGGTGACGGCCGGCCGAAAGGTGGCGGTAAAATCAGGCGAAAGTCGGGCAAATCGCCGCGACGCATACACCAAAGTTTAAGCCAGTCCCGTCAGGATAGGCGCCATGCCCCCGGCGGACCCCGACACACGGCGCTGGCACCCCAAGGTGCGCGGCCTCTTCGAGTACTGGCGCTCGATCCATCCGGATTCCGGCGCTCTTCCGGGGCGCGCAGCCTTTGATCCGCTGGCTGTCCCCTCGCTGCTGCCGCACCTGATCCTGATCGATGTTGTCGGGCGGCCGCCGCGTTTTCGCTACCGCCTGATCGGCACGCGGATGGTCGATGCGCTCCAAGGCGACCATACCGGACGCTGGCTGGACGAGGCGCATGACAGGCCAGGCACTGGCGTTCCTGTCTTTCCCTCCTACGAGCAGGTGGTGAGAGAGGCGCGGCCCGACTGGCGGCGCGGGGCGCCGCATTTTGCCGGCTACGTCGACCGCTGCACGGAGCTTGAGCGGATTTTCCTGCCGCTCGCCGCGGACGGCCGGCATGTCGATATGATTCTGGCGATCTATGCCTTCTACGATGCCGGTGGCGCGGAGCTCTGACGGGCGGCGGTTGTGGCCACGTGCAGGCGGTTGTTAAGAGTGGACCGGTGATCGTTTCCGCCGGGAACGGACGAAGCGGAGATCCGCATGGCCTCAAGCCCGCTGGATACGAGCGGTTGGAACCCGCGGCTACGGGCGCTCCACGACCATTGGCAGAGCCTGCGGCCCGCACCGGATCGGCTGCCCTCCCGCCGCGATTTCGATCCGATGGCGGTGCCCAGGCTGCTGCCCAATATCTGGCTGCTCGACGTCCGTCGGGAGCCGCTGCGCTTCCGCTACCGGGTGGTCGGAACCTACATGGTCATGGCGCTCGGTCAGGACGCGACCGGTTGCTGGTTTCACGAGCTCTATTCCGGTTTCGGACCGGGCCATTCGACCTATGAGGATTACCGGCGGCTGGCCATGGACGGGGCCGTGCTCTGGCGGCGCGGTCGCGCCATGTTCGCCGTCCACGTCGAGAGCTGCACCCAGCTCGAACGCGTCGTCCTGCCCCTGGCGGATGACGGCGTCACCGTCGACAGGGCGCTGGGCATGACCGTCCACTACGCCGACGACGGCAGCGAGATCTAGCCGGCCTTGGGCGCTCCGCCCGCGTCGCGCAGCAGCTTGCCGAGGGGCGCCAGAAGCCGGTCGTTGGTGGCCAGCACGCTGCCGCTGGTGAGGAAATCCTTGCCGCCGTCGATCTCCTCGATGTAGCCGCCGGCCTCGCGCACGATCACAGCGCCGGCCGCCATATCCCAGGGCGACAGGCCGATCTCGAAGAACCCATCGAGCCGGCCCGCCGCGACATAGGCGAGGTCGAGGGCTGCTGCACCCATCCGGCGCACGCCGGCCGTGCACCCCATCACCGCCTCGAGCAGCTTCAGATAGTGCGGATGATTGCCGCGCTCGCGGAAGGGGATGCCGGTGCCGATCACGGAATCGGCGAGATGCGGCCGTGCCGAGACGCGCAGCCGGCGGTCATTGACGAAGGCCCCGAGGCCCTTCTCGGCGTAGAACAGCTCGTCCTTCACCGGATCGTAGATCACGCCGGCGGCGATCTCCTTGTCGCGCTCCAGCGCGATGGAAATGGCGAAGTGCGGGATGCCGTGCAGGAAATTGGTGGTACCGTCGAGCGGGTCGACGATCCAGCGATGCTTGCCGTCGCCTTGCGTCTCGCCGCCTTCCTCGAGCAGGAAGCCGTAGCCGGGGCGGGCCTTGGCCAGCTCCGTCTTGATGATGCGCTCGGCCTGCATGTCGGCGTTGGAGACGAAGTCGCCCGGCCCCTTCATCGAGATCTGGAGATGCTCGACTTCGCCGAAATCGTGGATGAGGCTGCGCGCCGCCTTGCGCGCGGCGCGTTCCATGACGTTGTAGAGAGCCGTACGCGCAGCCACGAAAATACTCCTCGGGCTTTAGAGGCCGATCAGTCCTTGGCGCGCTCGACGTAGGTGCGGTCGGCGATGTTGACCACGATCTTCTCGCCGGTGGCGATGAAGGGCGGCACCATGACGCGTGCGCCGTTGTCGAGCTTGGCAGGCTTGTAGGAGGACGCTGCCGTCTGGCCCTTCACCACCGCGTCGGCCTCGACCACCGTGCCGATGGCGGTGAGCGGCAGCTCGACGCCGACCACGCCCTGGCCCTCGATGAGCTGCATCGAAGCCATCATGCCGTCAGCGAGGAAATCCGCGCCGTCGCCGATCAGGTCGCGGTTGATGGTGATCTGCTCGAAATTCTCCTGGTCCATGAAGGTGTACTGGTCGCCGTCGGCGAACAGGTACTGCATCTCCTTCTCCTCGACGCGGAGCTGCTCGACCGTCTCGTCCGAGCGGAACTTCATGTTCGACTTGGTGCCGGTCTTGACGTCGCGGATTTCGATCTGGTTGAAGGCGCCGCCCTTACCGGGGCTGACGATGTTGTGCTTGATGACGCGCCAGACGCGTCCGTCGACTTCGATGACGTTGCCCGCGCGGATGGCGCTGCCGTTGATCTTCATGGGACCGGCCCGAATTCACAGGGTGGATTGGAAAGAGGCGCGGAACCTATCAGCTTGTTCCGGCCGCTTCAACGGCTGGAATGGGCGGCAATAGCCTGGTTAAAGGCCTTTACCGCGGCCGCCGGTCCGCTCGGATAGTCCCAGACGCCGGAGACCACGGCCAGAAAGTCGGCCCCGGCCTCGACCAGCACCCCGCAGTTCTCGACCGTGATGCCGCCAATGGCGACCGACGGCACCGTGGCGATGTCGCTCCACCAGCGCAGCAGTTCCGGTGTGGCGCGGGTCTTGGCCGGCTTGGTCCCGGTGGCGAAGAAGGCACCGAAGGCGACGTAGTCGGCTCCGGCCTCACCCGCCTCGATGGCCAGGTGACGGGAGTCATGGCAGGTGACGCCGACGATACGCTCGCTTCCCATGCTCATCCGGGCCCTATCGTAGGGCGTATCCTCCTGTCCGACATGCACGCCATCGCAGCCGGTGGCGGCGGCGAGATCCGGCCGGTCGTTGAGGATGAAGGCGACGCCGCGCGCCTGCGTCACCGGCAGGAGGATCTCGCAGGCGCGGCAGATGTCGTCATCCGCGACATCCTTGAGACGGAGCTGGAGGCAGGCGACGTCGCCCGCATCGAGTGCCGCCGCCAGCGTGTCCTTGAAGACCGCCGGGTCGAGCGCCGGCGGTGTGACGAGATAGAGCCGGCAGCGGTCCGGCGGCGCGCCGCCGGTGCCGCTCACGCCTTGCCCTGGTAGATCTGGATGATCTTGTCGAGCAGCTCGAGCGCCTTGTCGCGCGGGCGCTGGAAGGTGTTGCGGCCGATGATCGAGCCGTTGGCACCGCCCTCGTAGAGGCCCTTGATCTCGGCGAACAGGCCGGCTTCGTCCTTGGCCTCGCCGCCCGAGAACACGACGATGCGCCGTCCGTTGAAGGACGACTGCATGACGTGCCGGATGCGCGCCGCCATGGAGGAGATGTCGATCTTCTCCTTCTCGTAGACCTTCTTGGTGGCGTCCTGGTAAAGCGCGGCCGTCGGCGGCTTGACCTTGATGATGTGGGCACCCATCAGCGCCGCCATGTGCGCCGCGTAGGCGCAGACATCCATCGCCGTCTCGCCCTCTTTGGTCAGGTCGCCGCCGCGCGGGTAGGACCACATGACCACGGCGAGACCGGCGGCCTTGGCCTCCTCGGCCATCTCGCGGATCTCCTCCATCATCTCGAACTGGTCGTCCGAGCCCGGGTAGATCGTAAAGCCGATGGCCGAGCAGCCCAGGCGCAGCGCATCCCTAACCGAGCCGTGCACCGCCTGGTCCTTGTTGCGGGCCAGCGTGTTGGCGCTGTTGACCTTGAGGATCAGGGGGATCTGGCCGGCGAAGGTGTCGGCACCCGCCTCGATCATGCCGAGCACCGAGGCGTAGGCCGAGAGGCCGGCGTCGATCGCCAGCTGGAAGTGATAGTGCGGGTCGTAGGCGGGCGGGTTCGGCGCGAAGGAGCGCACCGGACCATGCTCGAAGCCCTGGTCGACCGGCAGGATGACCAGCTTGCCGGTGCCGCCGAGGCGGCCGTTCATCAGGATGCGCGCGAGATTGGCCTTGGTGCCGGGGTTGTCACTCTCGTACCAGGACAGGATTTCTTTGACTTTGCGGGTGGTCTTCAAGGGGCGTCTCCTCGCGCGGACGATTCCAGTAATTCGGCGGTTCTTAGCGGACGCGGGTACGTTTGGCAATTGAGCGATGGGAAGCCCCGAGCCTCTCAAAAGATAATAGACATTATGGACATATCAAGACATTCTGGACATTTAAATTATCATTTAAATTCAATTACTAAAATTTTTCCGTCGCAAGGCTTTGCGAATCAAGGCGCCGGACTTTCCGTCTTGGCTGGGCGCTCTTTACCGTCGTGAATCCGCCCCCGGGCGTGGTAAGCATGGCCCAGCCGTAGCGCGGGAGCGAATACATGTTGTTGCACCAGCAGACGTGGAGCGATGTCGAGGCCTACCTGAAGACGAGCACGGGGATCGTCATCCCGATCGGCTCGACCGAGCAGCACGGCCCCAACGGCCTGATCGGCACCGACGCGATCTGCGCCGAAGTGGTCGGCAAGGGCATCGGCGAGGCGGCGGGGGCGCTGGTGGCGCCGACCATCTCCGTGGGTATGGCGCAGCATCACCTGGCGTTTCCGGGCTCGATGACCCTGCGGCCCACGACCCTGATTGCTGTCGTACGAGACACGGTGGCCTCGCTCGCCCGGCACGGCTTCACGCGCTTCTATTTCATCAACGGCCATGGCGGGAATATCGCCACGGTCACGGCGGCGTTCTCCGAGATCTACGCCGAGACCAGTCTGCATCCGGCGGGCAACGCGCCCTCGATCAAGTGCAAGCTGCGCAACTGGTGGGAATCGGGGAAGGTCAAGGCGATCTCCAGCGAGCTGTACGGCAGCTCGGAAGGTTCGCACGCCACGCCGTCGGAAGTGTCGCTGACCTGGTACGCCTATCCCGACGCGGTGCGGAAGATGACCATGGACCCGCCGGTCGCGCCGACGGGCTCGTTCACCGACTCAGCCGACTACCGGCGCAATTTCCCGGACGGGCGCATCGGCTCCAATCCCGGCCTGTCGAGCCGCGAAGCGGGCGAGCGGCTCTACAAGGCCGCGGTGCAGGACGCTGCCGACGACTACAGGGCCTTCGTCGCCGCCGCCTGAGCGTAGGCGTGGCCGATGCCCCGCCAGTCCGACACCGTCTCGCCGTCCAGATACGCGGGCCCGACCGGCACCTTGCCGTGGCCGCCGGGGATGTCGAGCACGTACTCCGGCTGGCAGAGCCCGGAGACGCGGCCACGCAACTCGCGCATCAGCGCCTGGCCTTCGGCAATCGTGGTGCGGAAATGGCTCGTCCCCGGCGCCTTGTCGGCGTGGTGCAGGTAGTAAGGCTTGATGCGGTGGCGCACGAAGCTGCGGAACAGCGTCTCCAGCGTCGCGGCATCGTCATTCACGCCCTTGAGCAGCACGCTCTGCGAGAGCATGGGGATGCCGGCATCGATGATGCGGCGACAGGCCGCGAGAGCTGCTTCAGTCAGCTCTCGCGGATGGTTGGCGTGCAGCACGACGTAGACGGCCTTGTCGCTTTTCAAGGCTGAGACCAGCTCCTCGCTGATTCGCTGCGGATCGGCCACCGGCACGCGGGTGTGAATCCGGATCACGCCGAGATGCGGGATGTCGTTCAGGGCGGCGACGATCTTGGCGAGCCGGCGCGGTGAAAGAACCAGCGGATCGCCGCCGGTCAGGATGACTTCCCAGATTTCCGGCCGCGAGCGGATGTAGTCGAGGGCGGCCGCGAGCTCCGCCGCGTCGAGGCTCTCGCTGCCCGGCCCGACCATCTCGCGGCGGAAGCAGAAGCGGCAGTAGACCGCGCAGGTATGCGTGGGCTTGAGCAGCACGCGGTCGGGATAGCGGTGGACGATGCCCTTCACCGGTGAGTGCGCGCGGTCGCCGATCGGGTCGGCGTTTTCGTCGCCGGTGGTCGTGAGCTCGGCGATGTCGGGAACGAACTGCCGGGCGATCGGATCGTCCGGCGTTTCGATCAGCTCGCTCATCGCCGGTGTGATCGCCACGGCGTAGCGCTGCGCGACCTGCGCGATGCCGTCGCGCGCCATGCCTTCGCTGGCCAGATCGCTCGCCGTGCGCAGGGTGCGCCGGGGCAGGTGGGAACCGTCCATGCTTACCTTCCTTCGGCGCCGGTCCTACTCAGAATGAGCAACCGGCGCCCACAACACATCTTCTATATGCTCCGCACCCGTGGCCAGCATGACAAGCCGGTCCATACCCAGCGCGATCCCGGCCGAGGGCGGCAGCCCGTGCGCAAGGGCGGCCAGGAAATCCTCGTCGATCGGGTAGCGGATGCCGTAGAGCTTTTCCTTCAGCGCCATGTCGGCCTCGAAGCGCCGGCGCTGCTCGGCCGGATCGGTCAGCTCGCCGAAGGCGTTGGCCAGCTCCATGCCACAGACATAGAGCTCGAAGCGCTCGCACAGGCGCGGATCGCTGGCCTTGGGCCGGGACAGGGCCGCCATCGAGACCGGGTAGTCGCGCAGGATGGTCGGCCGGCCGATGCCGAGCCTCGGCTCGATGCGCTCGAGGAAGATACGGAAGAACAGATCGTCCCAGCGATCGCCGGGACGCGGCGCGATACCCAACGGCTTCGCGGCTGCGGCCAGACGCTCAAGTGACGGGCTCAGCGGATCGGGCGCGGTGGCCAGCAAGTCGATCCCGCAGTCGCGGCTGAAGGCCTCGGCGACGGTCAGTCGCTCGGCGGGCGCCGAGGCGTCGCAGCGCCGGCCCTGCCAGGTCAAGCGAGTCCCGCCTACCGCTTCGGCCACGGCCGCCAGCAGGCCCTCGCAATCCTCCATCAGCGTCACGTAGCTCGCCCTGGTCCGGTACCATTCGAGCATGGTGAACTCGGGATGATGCGTGGCCGAGCGCTCGGCGTTGCGGAAGACGCGGGCGAGCTGAAAGATCTTCTCCATGCCGCCGGCCAGCAGCTTCTTCATCGCGAATTCGGGCGAGGTGTGGAGATAGCGCGGCACGCCTTCTTCGCCGGGTGCCTGCAACTCGGTGCAAAAGGCGACGAGATGCGGCTCCAGGCCCGGGGAGACCTGCAGCGCCGGCGTTTCGACTTCCACGAAGCCCTGGTCGCGGAAGAAGGAGCGCGTCGCGTCGATGACACGACCGCGCTTCTCCAGATTGGTACGGCGGCGAGCCAGGCGGTCGGGCCGCCACCAGGGCGCGGTCGGATCGCTCATCCGTTCAGCGGGGCAGGGCGGCGCGCAACCGGGCCGAGCCCGGGTTGTCCACGGTACGCCGGCGCACGATGTCCGACGGCTCGAGATTCACCCGGTCGTAATAGGCCTGGTTAAGGTCGTCGCGCGTCTCGATCCAGGCCCCTTCCAGCGACAGGCCGGCGTAGAGGCCGGCCGTGTCGGCGTAGACGTAGATGTCGTGCAGGATGTTGGTGGTCGACGCCTGGGCGCTGCCGCCGGCGGAAGCCGCGGCGACGCTGGCATCGGCGCCGAGCTTCATGCCGCGCTTGGTGGCGGCGTCCATGCCCTTCTGCGTCATGATGGCCAGCATGACCTCGGAATCCTGCACGCCGATCTGCAGGCCCCAGCTGATGCCGCCGATCGTGTAGAAGGCGGGCGCGCTCCAGCCGCCGGTGATGTCGCGCGCCATCAGCACGCCGCTGCCGCCCTGGCCGCCCCAGATCAGGCCGCCCTTGATGACGCTGGGGAAGACCATGACGCCCTGCGACTGCGCCAGCAGGGCGTTGAGCGCCGGGCGGTCGCGGCGCATGCGGTCGGCGGTGATCGTGGCCGCGTCGACCAGATCCTGGGCGCGGTTGTTCTTCTCCTGCGGTGTCGAGGAGCAGGCGGCGAGCGGCACCAGCGCGCCAGCGGCGAGAAGGGTTCGACGATCGATCATGAAATGGCCCTCAGGGGTTGTCAGACACATACCTGAGTTAGGAAGAAGCCGCCACGCCTGCCAGCCAGGTCCGGCAGGCCTCGGCCGAATCCCGGGCTCTCCGCAGATCGAGCCCAGGCTCGAGGGCGCGGATCAGCCGCAGGCCGGCGGCGCCAGCAATCTCCCGCAGCGCCGTGTCGCGCGCCGGATCGCCAGTGAAGCGGAGGATGAAAGGCTCGCCACCAGCCGTGATGGCCCAGCGCACGGCCGCCATCACGTGGCCGGGCGCGTCGCCACAATCAAGCACCGCTGTCACGCTGACGGAGGGGTGCTCGCTCCTTGCCGCGGCAATGACCTCACCGAACCAGGCGGGGCCGGCGTAACCAGCCGCCCCCGGGGCGCTGGCCAGGGTCACAGGCACGCCAAGCGCCGCGGCGGCGGCGAGCGCCGTGCGGGCGTCGTCGAGGGAGTGAAGCAGGATCGGGCCGGGCATCGGCCCCAATCTAACGCAACCGGTCTCGCGGACGCTCAGCCGAGCTTCACCGCGGTGCCGTTGGCCGAGACGTGCAGCATGGTCTTCTCGTCGGCGCCGAGAATCTCGTAGTCGAGGTCGACACCGACCACGGCATCGGCGCCCAACGCCTTGGCCTTTTCCTCGAGATCCTTCAGCGCTTCCTGTTTCGCCTCGGCGAAGACCTTCTCGTAGGAGCCGACACGCCCGCCGACCACGTCGCGCACCTTGGCGAACATATCGCGGAACATGTTGGTGCCCATCATCGCGTCGGCGGCGACGATGCCGAGATAGGCCGTGATCTTGCGGCCTTCGACGGAATCCGTGGTGGTCAGAATCATGAGAACCCCCTGAGGCGTTGGCTGAAGCTAGACGCTCGGAAATGACGCATCAAGACCACGCCTGGCGCAAGGCGTCGCGTAAGCCGCGCATCTGCTGGTCGGTCAACGGGGTTGGCGATTCCATATCGGGCCGACGCGGCCAGCCTTTGTCGGGCATGCTCAGGCCGGCAAGCTCACGCGGACCGGCGTAACGCGGGATGACGTGAAAATGGACCTCGCGGTCCGTCATCATCAGCATCAGATAGTTGATCTTGTCGTAGGCCAGAGAGGATTTCAGGGCGCGCTCGATGTCGCGCACGATGGCCTGCATCTCGCTGAAGGCGCCGGCCGAGATGTCGGAGAACGCCGTCGCTTCTTCCTTGCAGGCCAGAACCAGAGAGCCAAGAGTCACCTGGTCGCGCCGTACGACGACGACCCAATGCCCGTATTCCTTGATCAGCGAGTCCGGATATCCGAACTTGCGCATCGTGTCGTTCATCGGCGCGCTCCCACAAAAAAATGAGGCCGCCCGAAGGCGGCCTCATCTTGCCACAGATGGCGGAAGGCTTAGCCCAGCTTGGCCATCAGCGTCGCGGTGTCCGACATGCGGTTGGAGAAGCCCCACTCGTTGTCGTACCAGGACAGCACGCGCACCAGCTTGCCCTCGATCACCTGCGTCTGGGTCAGGTCGAAGGTCGAGCTCGCCGGATTGTGATTGAAGTCGGAGGAGACCAGTTCCTCGTCGGTGGTCATGAGGATGCCGCGCAGGCGGTTGCTGGCGGCGGCCTTCTTCACCGCCTCGTTCACGGCCTCGACCGTGACCGGCTTCTTGGCGGTGAACTTGAAGTCGATGACCGAGACGTTCGGCGTCGGCACGCGGATCGAGGTGCCGTCGAGCTTGCCCTTGAGCTCGGGCATCACCAGACCGACGGCCTTGGCCGCACCGGTCGAGGTCGGGATCATCGACAGAGCCGCGGCGCGCGCCCGGCGCAGATCCTTGTGCAGCGTGTCCACCGTCGGCTGGTCGCCGGTGTAGGAGTGGATGGTGGTCATGTAGCCCTGCTCGATGCCGAAATTCTCGTGCATCACGTAGGCGACGGGGGCGAGGCAGTTGGTGGTGCACGAGGCGTTGGAGACGACGGTGTGCTCCTTCACCAGCTTGTCGTGGTTCACGCCGTAGACGACCGTCAGGTCGACGCCGTCGGCCGGGGCGGAGATCAGCACGCGCCTGGCGCCGGCCTCGATGTGCTTGGCGGCCTGCTCGCGCTTGGTGAAGATGCCGGTGCACTCGAGCGCGATCTCGACGCCCAGCTCCTTCCACGGCAGCTTGGCCGGGTCGCGCTCGGCCGTCACCTTCATCTTGCCGCCGCCGATATCCATCCAGTCGTCGCCGGTGGTGATCGTACCGGGGAAGGGGCCGTGCACGGTGTCGTGCTTCAGCAGGTGCGCGTTGGTCTTGACCGGGCCGAGGTCGTTGATGCCCACGACCTGGATGTCCTTGCGGCCGGACTCGTGAATCGCACGCAGGACGAGGCGGCCGATACGGCCGAAACCATTGATGGCGACTTTGACGGGCATTCTCGTTTCCTCTTGCTCGAATCCTGAACGAATGGGGAGGTCTGGTACGTGGCTCCGCGCGGCTGAACTTAAAGGAGCTTTTTCGCCGCCGCGGCTACCGCCTCCGGGGTAATCCCGAAATGCTTGAACAGGTCCCCGGCCGGGGCCGAGGCGCCGAAGCCGTTCATGCCGACGAAGGCGCCATTGGCGCCGAGATACGGCTCCCAGCCCTGACGCACGCCGGCCTCGACGACCACGCGCGGCATGCGCGCCCCGCCCAGCACCTCGCGGCGGTACTTGCCGGTCTGCTGCTCGAACAGCGACGTGCAGGGCATGGAGACCACCGCGGCGCGCACCCCGTCGGCGGCCAGCAGCTCACGCGCCTTGAGCGCCACACCGAGCTCGGAGCCAGTGCCGATCAGCGTCACCTGGCGCTCGCCGGCCGCCTCGATCACCACGTAGCCGCCCTTCTGGCAGAGATTGTCGGGCGTCGGCGCCGTGCGGAACGCCGCCAGGTTCTGGCGGGTGAGGGCGAGCAGGGTGGGGCCATCCTCGCGCAGCAGCGCCGCTTCCCAGCACTCCAGCGTCTCGGTCGCGTCGGCCGGGCGCATCACCTGCAGGTTGGGGATGCAGCGCAGCGCGGCGAGATGCTCGACCGGCTGGTGTGTCGGGCCGTCTTCGCCAAGGCCGATCGAATCATGGGTCATCACGTAGACGACGCGCAGGCCCATGAGGGCGGCGAGGCGGATCGACGGGCGGCAATAGTCGGTGAAGACCATGAACGTGCCGCCGTAGGGGATGACGCCGCCATGCAGCGCCATGCCGTTCATGGCGGCGGCCATGCCGTGCTCGCGCACGCCGTAATAGATGTAGCGTCCGGCGTACTTGGCCGGGCCTACCGCGGCCTGCGCCTTGGCCTTGGTGTTGTTCGAGCCGGTGAGATCGGCCGAGCCGCCGATCAGCTCCGGCACCACCGTGGTCAGAACTTCGAGCGCGTTCTGCGAGGCGACGCGCGTGGCGATGTTGGGCTTGTCCTCGGCGAGCTTGATCTTGTAGGCAGTCGAGGCCCCCAGCCAGTGCTTGGGCAGCTTGCCGTCCATGCGGCGCCGGAGCTCGGCGCGCTGCTCGGCCGGCAGCGACGACAGGCGACGCTGCCACGAGCCTCGGGCGGCGGCGCCCTTTTTCCCGATGGCACGCCAGCGCTCGAGGATCGTGTCGGGGATCTCGAACGGGCCTGGCGTCCAGCCCAGACGCTGGCGCGTGCCGGCGATCTCGGTTCCGCCGAGCGGTGCGCCGTGCGAGGCGGCGGTGCCGGCCTTGGTCGGCGCGCCGTAGGCGATGGTGGTGCGGCAGGCGATCAGCGTCGGCCGGTCGGCCTGACGCGCCGCCTCGATCGCGGCCGCGATCGCCTCGGGATCGTGGCCGTCGATCGCCGTCGTGTTCCAGCCCGAGGCGGCGAAGCGCTGCAGCTGGTCGTCGGAGACCGAGAGATCGGTCGATCCGTCGATGGTGATGTGGTTGTCGTCGAAGAGGACGATCAGCTTGTTGAGCTTGAGATGGCCGGCCAGCGAGATCGCCTCGTGGCTGATGCCTTCCATCAGGCAGCCGTCGCCGGCGATGACGTAGGTGTAGTGGTCGACGGCGGTGCCGCCGAACTCGGTCGCCAGGAGGCGCTCGGCCAGCGCCATGCCGACGGCGTTGGCCAGGCCCTGGCCGAGCGGGCCGGTCGTGGTCTCGATGCCCGGCGCGTGGCCGTATTCGGGATGGCCGGCGGTCTTCGAGCCGAGCTGGCGGAAGCGCTTGAGCTCGTCGAGCGTCATTTCCGGATAGCCGGTGAGATAGAGCAGCGCGTAGAGCAGCATCGAGCCGTGACCGGCCGAGAGCACGAAGCGGTCGCGGTCGGGCCAGGCCGGATCGGTCGGGTCGAATTTGAGGAAACGCTCGTAGAGCACCGTGGCCACGTCGGCCATGCCCATCGGCATGCCGGGATGGCCGGACTTCGCCTGCTCGACCGCGTCCATGGCGAGGGCGCGGATGGCGTTGGCCAGGTCTCGATGTTCTTGGGTCTGCTTGGTGCTGAGCGGAATCGGGGCGGCGTCGGGGCTGGCAGCGGGCTGTGGCGATGCGCTCATCCGAGTCCTGAAATATGTCGTGAGGGGTGGAGGCGGGGGGAACATGCCCCCCGCACCCCCCTCCGTCAACAGTCCAGCGGATACGCAGCCAAGCCGTGGATTGCGCCGCATAAATTGACGGCCTCGCGCGGCCGGGCCTATGGTGCCGCGAGCGAATCAGCAACGAATGAGGGCACGATGAGCCGAGTCGATGATGCCCGCGCCCGACTCGACGCCGCCTTGCGGCGCCTCGACACCGCGCTGCACGCCGCCGAGGCCTCGGCCCTGAGCGCCAGCGAATCCCGCGACCGCAAGATTGCCGCGCTCGTCGCCGAGCTCTCGGCGCTGCGCCAGGAGCGTGACGCGCTGGGCCAGGCGGCGGAGCTGGCCTCGACGCGCATCGACGCGGTGATCGATCGGCTGCGCGCCGGCGGAGAACGCTGATGGCCCAGGTCACGATCACGATTCACGAGCGGCCTTATCAGGTGATGTGCGAGGACGGGAAAGAAGAGCATGTCCGCCGTCTCGCCGCCTATGTCGACCAGCGGGTGCGCGAGCTCGCCGGCAAGTCCGGCGTTCCCGGCCCGGCCGGGCAGGTCACGGAATCGCGCCTGCTGGTGATGGCGGCGCTGATGGTCGCCGACGAGCTGGGCGATTCCTACGACGAGCTCGAGGAGATGCGGCGCGCGCCGCCCCGGACCGTGCCCGATCCGGCCACGGTCAAGGCGGCGGAGGAAGCGCGCAGCGCGGCCTCGGCAGCGAAGGCGCAGCTTGCCGAAGCCGAAGCGGCGCTGCGCACGGCGAGTCTGCGGCAGGCCGAGGCGGAGACCGCCCGCAACGCGGCGGATGCCGATGCCGAGCGTGATCGCGCGGCGCTGGCTGCCACCGAGCAGCGTGCCACCGCGGCGGAGCAGCGGGCGACCGCAGCCGAGCAGCAGGCCGTCTCGATCCAGGACCGGGCGCAGCAGGCGGAGCAGCGGGCGGCGCAGGCCGAGCAGCGTGCGATCGCCGCCGAAGAAGGCGCGCGTGCCGCGGAGGCGCGGGTGCAGGAGCTGGGCGAAACCGCGCGCACCGCCAAGGCCGCGGCGACCCAGGCCGAGGCGGCCTTGCAGGCGGCCGGGCGGCGGATCGCCGAGAACGAGACCCTGCTGCAGGAGGCCGAGCGCGAGCGCGCCACGATGCGCGCCACCCTGGCCAGCCTGAGCGCGCAGAGTGCCGGCGGCGAGGCGCAGGACGAGACGCTGGCCGCCGGGCTCGACCTGCTGGCGCAGCAGATCGAGGAAATGGCCTCGCGCGTCGAGCGCAGCGCGGCACGCCAGTAAGGCTTGTTCCGTTTCCCTATCGAGCCTAAGTTGCAGCCAGGACGGGGCTGCGGGGCGCGTCAGGCAACGTTATCCCTGGGGCTATAAGTATCTCTAGGGAGCTGTCCCTACCGGACCCTTGGGTTCGGCATATGGCGCCCACCTGCGTACTGCAGGCCACAGAGGATACAAAAAGCCAACGGCTGCTGTGGCTCCGTCCGACCTTGCGCCGGTTCCGGCGCGCTTCCAGACACCTTCCCGCATGAGCGATATCGCCGAGGAAAAACGCGTGCTTCGTGTCCGGGCCGCGGAAAAGCGCCGCGCGGCTCACGCGCACGATGCCTCGGGCGAGGCGTCGATCCAGCTGCGCGATCGGGCGCTGGCGGAACTGCCGATCGCGGCCGGCGCGGTGGTCGGCGGCTACTGGCCGATGGGCACCGAGATGAACGTGCATCCGCTGCTCGTCGCATTGCATGAGCGCGGGCATGTCATCGGCCTGCCGCGGGTGCGGCGTGGGCAGCCGATGACCTACCATCGCTGGCAACCGAAGGATCGCCTGGTTTCGGGGGTCTTCGGCATCGGCATGCCCGATCACCACACGCCCGAAGTGCATCCTGACGTCCTGCTGATGCCGCTCCTGGCTTTTGACCGGCGCGGCAATCGCCTGGGCTATGGCAGCGGCTACAATGACCGCACCGTGCCCGTGCTGCGGGCGCGCAAGCCCCTCCTCTGTGTCGGTATTGCCTACGCGGCGCAGGAATTCGAGGCGGTTCCGCATGACACGCTCGACCAGCGGCTCGATTGGGTGGTAACGGAAAACGGCGCCCGACGTGTGGAGCGGCGGCGTTTCCCCTGGCTGCGGCGGTTCTTCAATTCATGAACGTTCTCTTCTGCGGTGACATCGTCGGCCGGTCGGGCCGTGAAGCGGTCCTCAGGCGCGTGCCGGAGCTGCGCCAGCGCCTCAATCTGGATTTCGTCTTCGCCAACGGCGAGAACGCCGCCGGGGGCTTCGGCATCACCGCCGCCATCGCGCGCGAGTTCTACGATTGCGGCGTCGACTGCATCACCACCGGCAACCATGTCTGGGACCAGCGCGAGATCATCACCCATATCGGCGGCGATCCGCGCCTGCTGCGGCCGATGAATTTCCCCAAGGCCACACCCGGCAAGGGCCTTGGCACCTATACGACGAAGACCGGCAAACAGGTCGTGGTGATCAACGTGATGACCCGCCTGTTCATGGATCCGCTCGACGATCCGTTCCAGGCGCTGGAGACGGCGCTGGCCCAGTACCGGCTCGGGCCCACCACGGCCGCCATCCTCATCGACCTGCACGGCGAGGCGACATCGGAGAAGCAGGCGCTGGCGCATATGGTCGATGGCCGCGCCTCGCTGGTGGTCGGCTCGCACAGCCACGTGCCGACCGCCGATGCGCGCGTGATGCCGGGCGGCACGGGCTACCAGACCGACGCCGGTATGTGCGGCGACTACGATTCGATCATCGGCATGAAGAAGGACGTCGCCACCCAGCGCTTCATCCGCAAGATGCCGGGCGAGCGCCTGACGCCCGCCGAGGGCGAGGGCACGCTCTGTGCGATCTATGCCGAGATCGACGACGCGACGGGGCTGGCGAAACGCGTGGCCCCCGTGCGTCTGGGCGGCCAGCTCGCCGAGGCCATGCCGTAAGAGGAGCCGGCGCCCACCCCCGAGGGGGGGAGAGGGGAGGATGCCGGCGTTCGGGCCGCTAGGCAGCCCGAATTTTACCGAGGAAGCTGTCGACTTTGGCGCGCAGGCCGGACGATTGTTCGGCAATCGTCGAGGACTTTTCCAGGACGGTCGAGGCGGCCCGGCCCGTCTCTTCCGCGCTGTGACTGACGTCGGCGATGGTCGACGTGACCTCGCGCGTGCCGGCCGAGGCCTGCTGGATGTTGCGCGCGATTTCCTGCGTCGCCGCACCCTGCTCCTCCACCGCCGAGGCGATGGTGGTGGCGATTTCGCTCACCTGGCTGATGGTGCCGCCGATGCCCTTCATGGCATCGACCGCCTTGCGTGTTGCGTCCTGGATTGCCTTGACCTGACCCGCAATGTCTTCGGTGGCTTTGGCCGTCTGGTTGGCCAGCGATTTCACTTCCGAAGCGACGACGGCGAAACCCTTGCCGGCCTCTCCGGCGCGGGCCGCTTCGATCGTGGCGTTGAGAGCAAGCAGATTGGTCTGGCCGGCAATGTCATTGATCAGCTTCACCACGTCGCCGATCTTCTGCGCCGCCTCCGCCAGTCCCTGCACGGAGACATTGGTCCGATTGACCTCTTCGACCGCCTGCCCCGTGATCTTCGTCGACTGGGCGACCTGGCGGCTGATTTCGGCGACCGATGAGGAAAGCTCCTCCGCGGCGCTGGCCACGGTCTGCACGTTGGTCGATGCCTGCTCGGAGGCGGCCGCAACCGCCGTCGACTGGCGCTGGGTCTTCTCTGCCGTCGCAGCCATCGCCTTGGCGGTCGTCTGGGTCTCCACCGCTGCCGCCGAGACCAGCTCGACGATCGACTTGACGTTGGCCTCGCAGCCGTTGGCGAGCTCGTTCAGCTTCTTCTGGAAATTGATCTTGCCTTCCTCGATGTAAATCGAGATGGCGTAGTCCATGTCGAGGAACAGCGCCTTGACCATCGACTGCAGGGTGGCCGTCAGCTTCTCCGGTTTGCGGCGATACTCCTGGACCGCGAGCGCCATGAGCTCACCCATGGCCAGCGAATAGCCGCCGATATACCAGCGCGGCTCCAGGCCGATACGCTCGTGGGTCTTGCCGATGCGCCGCACGCGTTCCACGTAGGCGTCGTCGAATTTACCTTCGAAGATGCCGAGCCAGTGGGTCGCCTGCGCGCCGCGCGCGCGGTCAATGTTGGCATTGCCGCCGAACATCTTGACCAGCTCGGGATAGCGCTGGATGTGGTCATAGAACTTGCCGAGGACGCCCTGGACGTTCTTTTCGAGAACGGGACGGAACTCTGTCAGAGCGGCGCTGGTCGACGCGTCGATTTTGAGAAATTGCAGACGTTCGGCTTTGTGCGTGTTGTCTGACATGGCCCCTCTCCTTTGTGGCTTGGGCACGAACCGGACGGCCCTGGTTGCCGGCCTATTTGGCGCCTGAAGGTGTTAGCGAGGTATTACCGGATGGCGGCTTTTGGCTTCCACCGGCCTACGTATTTGTACGTAGCGCGGCAGGGCGGGTCGCTGGGCCTAGAGCCGCACCGTGCCGGCGCTGCGCTGGGTCCGGGTGGAAGCGAGGGCCGCGTCGACCGCCGCGAGGAATACGTCCACGTCGAGCGGTTTGGTGAGGTAGCGGAAGAAACCGGCGGCCACTCCGCGCTTGATGTCCGCCGGCATCGCCGCGGCGGTCAGGGCGATCACCGGCGTGTCGCGCGTCTCGGGCAAGGCCTTCAGGTGCTTGAGCACGTCATAACCGCTCATGCCCGGCAGATTGAGATCGAGGACGATGATGTCGGGCCGGTGCGCGACGGCAAGGTCGATGCCCAGCTGCCCGCCCGGGGCCGAGAACAGGGCCACACCCGGCAGATCGCGCAGCAGGTGCTCCATCAGGCGCAGGTTGGTCGGGTTGTCCTCGACGTACAGCACCGAGTAACCGCCCGCGCGGGCCAGCACCGGATCGGCTCGCGGTTCCGGCGCCGCCGCGGCCGCGCCGATTTCCACCGGCAGGTCGACCCAGAACGTGCTGCCCTCGCCGGGCTTGGTGGCGTAGCCGATCTCGCCGCCCATCGCCTCGACCAGCTTCTTCGAGAGCGCGAGGCCGATGCCGGCACCCTCCACCTCGGTGTGCTCGGCGCCCAGGCGCTGGAAGGGTTCGAAAAGCTGCGCCTGGTGCTCCGGTGCCACGCCGATACCGGTATCGCTGACGCTGATGCGGATCCGCGCCTCGCCGCTCGGGCTCGCCGTGATGGTCACACGACCGCCCTTGCGGTTGTACTTGATGGCGTTGGACAGAAGATTAAGCAGCACCTGGCGCAGGCGCTGCAGGTCGGCGCGCACGTCGCCGGTGCTCTCGCCGCTGCTTTCGAGCGTCACCCAGGCCTTGGCCGCGACCGGTTTCATCGTCGAGACAGCAAGCGAAATGACATCGGCGACGGCCACGCGCTCGGGTGACAGTTTCAGCCGACCCGCCTCGATGCCGGCAAGGTCGAGCACCTCGTTGACCAGATTGAGGAGATGCTGGCCGCTCTTGAGGATCAGCTCGCTGTGCTCCACCTGGTCCGGCGTCAGGGTTTTGGGCCGGTTGAGCTTGAGGATCTGGGAGAAGCCGATGATGGCGTTGAGCGGCGTGCGCAGCTCATGGCTCATGCGCGACAGGAAATCGGACTTGGCGCGGTTCGCCGCGTCGGCCGCCGCCCGGGCCACACGTTCGGCCTCGAAGACCCGTTCGCGCTCGGTGACATCAAAGCGCAGGGTGACGACGCCGCCTTCCTGGGTCGGGCGCTCGATCACCTCGACGACCCGGCCGCCGACCCTCAGCAGCGTGTTGCCGGCCTCCGTCCTGTGGCGCCGCAGCCGCGCCGCGACCCAGGCATCGGGATCGGCGGCGGCTTCGGGGATGCGCCCGGCGGCGATGGTGCGGCGCAGAATGGTCTCGAACGTGTCTCCGATGCGCGCAAAGTCGCTGCCGACCGGCGGCAAGGCCGAATCCTTGTGATTGATGTGCACCAGGCGATCCTCGGCATCGAACAGCATGAAGCCGCCGGGGATGGCCTCGACCGCATCCCGCAGCCGGGCCTCGCTGAGGCGAAGGGCAGCCTGGGCCTGCTGGTTGCGCCGCGTCTGGTAGACGAGCAGGGCGCCCGCCGCCGCCAGCAGCGCGCCGAGCCAGAACTCGCGGCCCAGCGCCGCGACGACCAGAAGGACGACGAGTGCGGCGACGAGGGCGAGGGCCCAGGGATTGGCGAGAGCACGAGGGAGCATGCGCAAAGGACGTGGAGCAACCGTAGGGGGCGGCAGTTATGGAAAAATGCGGCGCGGCTGGCAAATCCGCCGCTTCGGTTCAGCCGGGCTCACGCCCCAATGCCGCCATATTGCTTTGTTACGGGATCGTCTCTAGGCCCCTGACTTAGCACCAAATCTGGTATATGTTCTTATTTTGATCCCGAGGGATTGCGGTGCCGCCCCGTGTGGCGGTACGGGTGATTCCTTCAACCACAACGCAACGCGTCGCGGACGAGGACATGGCGGGCCATTCCCAATTCAAAAACATCATGCACCGCAAGGGCAAGCAGGACGCCAAGCGGGGCAAGCTTTTCACCAAGATCATCCGCGAAATCATGACCGCGGCGCGGGCCGGGCTTCCCGATCCCAATGCCAATCCGCGTCTGCGCGCGGCAATGCTGGCGGCCCGCGACGCCAACATGACCAAGGACACGATCGACCGCGCCATCAAGCGCGGTTCGGGCGAGGGCGGTGGCGAGGCTTACGAAGAGGTGCGCTACGAGGGCTACGGTCCGGGTGGCGTGGCGGTGATCGTCGAGGCGCTGACTGACAATCGCAACCGCACGGCCAGCGAGGTGCGCTCCATCTTCACCAAGAACGGCGGCACGCTCGGCGAGACCAACTCCGTCGGCTTCATGTTCACGCGGGTGGGCGAGATTCTCTACCCGCTGGCGGCCGCCTCAGCCGACGCGATGTTCGAGGCGGCCCTCGACGCCGGTGCGGACAATGTCGAGAGCGGTGAGGAGACCCACGAGATTCTGACCAGCGTCGACGGCTTCGCCGCGGCGCGCGATGGCCTCGAGAAGAAATTCGGCGCCCCGCGCAGCGCCAGGCTCGTCTGGCGGGCCCAGAACACGACGCCGATCAACGAGGAGAACGCCACGACGCTGTTCGAGTTGATCGAGGCGCTCGAGGACAGCGACGACGTGCAGACCGTCTATTCAAACGAGGATGTCCCCGAAGCCATCCTGGCGAAGCTGGGGGCCGCTTCGTGACAACCGTGCGCCCTGCTGGCGCTTTTCGTGTGCTCGGGATCGATCCCGGCCTGCGGATCACCGGCTGGGGCGTCATCGATTGCCTGGGGGCGCGGCTGATCCATGTCGCAAACGGCCGGGTCACCTCCGACGGCGACCGCCCGGTGGCCGAGCGGCTGGTCCAGCTCAACGACGGCCTGTCGGCGGTGATTGCCGACTACGCACCCGACGCGGCGGCGGTTGAGGAAACCTTCGTCAACAAGAACCCGGCCTCGACGTTGAAGCTCGGTCTGGCGCGCGGCATAGCCCTGCTCGCTCCGGCGCGTGCCGGGATCTTCGTCGGCGAGTATGCCGCGAACATGATCAAAAAGTCGGTTGTCGGGGTCGGTCACGCCGGCAAGGAGCAGGTGCAGATGATGGTCTCGCGCCTCCTGCCCGGGGTGGCGCTGGCCGGTCCTGACGCGGCCGACGCGCTGGCTGTCGCCATCTGTCACGCGCACCATGCCGCTACGGCGATGGCCTGGCAGACCCGGGTCGCCGCCGGAGCCCGCGCATGATCGCCAAGCTCACCGGCAAGCTCGATTCCGTCGGGCGGGACCACGTCGTCATCGATTGCGGCGGCGTCGGCTATTTCGTGCGCTGCCCGGCACGCACGCTCGCCAGCCTGCCGGCGGCTGGCGAGACGGTCAGCGTCTCGGTCGAGACGCTGGTCAAGGAAGACGCCATCGACCTTTTTGGCTTCGCCGACCCGGCGGAGCGCGACTGGTTCCGCCTGCTGATGACCGTGCAAGGAGTGGGCGCCAAGGTCGCCATGTCGCTGCTCTCGGCGCTGAGCGCCGGCGATCTGGCGAATGCCATCGCCAACGAAGACAAGGCCACGATCACCCGCGCCGACGGCGTGGGTCCGAAGCTGGCCACGCGTCTCGCCATGGAGCTCAAGGACAAGGTCGGCACCATGGCGCTCGGCCGCGGCGTGCCGACGCTGACGCCGGCCGTTGTGCCGTCGCTGGCCGGCGATGCCGCCGCCGCCGATGCCGTCTCGGCGCTGGTCAATCTCGGCTACCGCCGGCCGGAAGCGGCCAGTGCGGTCGAGAAAGCCATCAAGAAGCTCGGCAAGGGTGCGCGCGTCGAGGCGCTTATCCCGGCTGGCCTTAAAGAGCTTGGCACATGAGCGACGCGCCGGCTCGCAAAGTGGCTCCCGAGTTCACCGAGGCCGACAGCGGTGAGATTGGCCTGCGCCCGGTCGCACTCGACGATTTCATCGGTCAGAAACAGGCCCGCGAAAACCTGCGCGTCTTCGTGCTGGCGGCGAAGGGTCGCAACGAAGCGCTCGATCACGTGCTATTGCACGGGCCGCCCGGCTTGGGCAAAACCACGCTGGCTCAGATCGTGTCGCGCGAGCTCGGCGTGGGATTCCGCGCCACCTCGGGCCCGGTGATTGCGCGGGCCGGCGATCTCGCGGCCCTGCTCACCAATCTGCAGCCGCGCGACGTGCTGTTCATCGACGAGATCCACCGTCTCGCGCCGGCGGTCGAGGAGATCCTCTACCCGGCGATGGAGGATTTCCAGCTCGACCTGATCATCGGCGAGGGGCCGGCGGCGCGCTCGGTGCGCATCGATCTGCCGCCCTTCACCCTGGTCGGCGCCACCACGCGCTCCGGCCTCGTGACCACGCCGCTGCGCGACCGCTTCGGCATCCCGCTGCGCCTCGTCTTCTACGGGCCCGAGGAGCTGGAGGCGATCGTGCGCCGCGGCGCCCGGGTGCTGGGCATCGAGATCACCGACGACGGGGCTGCGGAAATCGCGCGGCGGGCTCGCGGTACGCCGCGTATCGCCGGGCGTCTGCTCCGCCGGGTGCGCGACTACGCGGCGGTCGCCGGTGCGGCGCGCATCAATCGCGCGGCGGCCGACCAGGCCCTGCAGCGGCTGGAAGTCGATGCGCTGGGCCTTGACGCCATGGACCGGCGCTTCCTGCGCTGCCTGGCCGAGAATTACGGCGGCGGTCCGGTCGGGGTCGAGACGCTGGCGGCGGCCCTCGCCGAGCAGAGGGACACGATCGAGGAGGTCATCGAGCCGTTCCTCATCCAGGAAGGGCTCATCCTGCGCACGCCGCGGGGGCGCATGCTGGGCGACAAGGGCTGGCGCCATATCGGCATGGCGCCGCCCGCCGGCTCGCAGCTCGACCTTATCCGGGATACGGGCGAGGGGGCGGAGGGTGGCTGAGCCGGACCATGTTTTCCCCCTTCGCGTCTACTACGAGGACACCGACGCAGCTGGAATTGTGTATTACGCGAACTACCTCAAATTCGCGGAACGGGCCCGGACCGAGTGGCTGCGCACCAAGGGTGTCGGCCAGCGGGAGCTGTCGGAGACGGAGGGAGTTGCCTTTGCCGTGCGCCGCGTCGCGGTGGAATACCTGATGCCGGCCCGTCTGGACGATGCGCTGGAGGTGCGCACCCGGATCGTGGCGGTGCGCGGGGCCTCGCTCGACGGCGAGCAGGAGATCACGCGGGACGGGCAGGTGCTCGCCCGGCTGTCCCTGACCCTTGCCTGTGTCGCCCATAACGGGCGGCCGGCACGGCTGCCGGAGGTGGTGCGGCGGGCTTTGGCCTAGTTTCGCCACAATTTCATAAGAACAACGACAAGCGAACCAAGAGAGAAGTCCATGGATAGAGCGGTAGACACGGCGGTTCTGGCGGGCTCGAAGGTCGATTTCTCGATCATCGGGCTCTTCGTCAACGCCGACTGGATCGTCAAGGCGGTCATCATCATGCTGATCCTCGCCTCCATCTGGAGCTGGGCGATCATCATCGAGAAGGCGGTGCGGCTGCGCCGCCTGCACAAGCAGGCCAACGAGTTCGAGGACATGTTCTGGTCCGGCGGCTCGCTCGAGGACCTGCACGACCGCATCGGCGGCCAGCCCCCCGACCCCATGTCGGCCATGTTCGGCGCGGCGATGCGCGAGTGGAAGCGCTCGACCGGACGGGGACCCGCCCCCAACCCGATGCGGGCCGGCCTGCATCAGCGCATCGAGCGAGTCATGTACGTGACCCTCGGGCGCGAGATGGATCGGCTGGAACGCTACATGACCTTCCTTGCCAATGTCGGCTCGACGGCACCCTTCATCGGCCTGTTCGGCACGGTGTGGGGCATCATGAACAGCTTCCACGCCATCGGCATGAGCAAGAACACCAGCCTTGCGGTGGTGGCGCCCGGCATCTCCGAGGCGCTCTTCGCCACGGCGCTGGGCCTGGTCGCCGCCATCCCGGCGGTCATCGCCTTCAACAAGCTGTCGAGCGACCTGGCGCGCTACTCGGGCCGGCTCGAGGCGTTCGGCGGCGAGTTCGGCGCCATCCTCTCGCGCCAGCTCGAGGAACGGGCCTAGACCATGGCCGCGACCCTCATGGGCGCCCAGCGTGGCGGGCGGGGCGGGCGCCGCCGGCCCCGCCTGGTCAGCGACATCAACGTGACGCCCTTCGTCGACGTCATGCTGGTGCTGCTGGTCATCTTCATGGTGACAGCCCCTCTGCTCACCGCCGCTGTCGACGTCGACCTGCCGCAGACCCGCGCCGCCCAGGCCACCGGCCAGGACGAGCCGCTGATCGTCTCGGTCAACGCCGAGGGCAAGACCTACCTGCAGGAGACCGAGCTTGAGATGGAGGCCCTGATCGCCCGCCTGCAGGCCGTGACGCGCGCCAAGCCTGATCAGCGCATCTTCGTGCGCGGCGACAAGGCGCTGGCTTACGGCAAGGTGATGGAGGTCATGGGTGCGTTGAGTTCGGCCGGCTTCGCCAAGGTGGCGCTGGTCGCCGAGGTACCCGCTGGCCGGCCCAGCAACCCGACGCGACCGCGCAACGCTCCGGCTCCGGCACGGCCGGCGCCGGCGCAGCCGGCGCGCTGAGTACGGCCGGAGACGTGCGGCATGGAGCTGCGGCGCGCCACGCTGATCTCGAGTGCGGTCCACCTGGGGGTGTTTCTCGTCGCCTGGTTCGGGCTGCCGCAGCTATTCAGCCCCCCCGAGGTGCGCGACACGCCGCTGCTGGTCGAGGTGACGACCATCGCCGAGATCACCAACGCGCCGCCGGTGCAGCAGGCTCAGCGCCCTCCCGAGCCGCCGAAGGAAGAACCCAAGCCCGAGCCGCCTGCCCCACCCGAGCCGCCCAAGCCGGCGCCTCCGCCGCCTCCGACACCGCCGCCGCCCGCGCCGGCACCACCGCCTCCACCCCCGCCGCCGCCCGCACCGCCGCCGCCCGCACCGCCGCCGCCGACTCCCGCGCCGGCGCCGGCACCCGCGCCGACGCCTCGCGCGGAGACACCTCTGCCGCAGCCGCCGCGCGCCCGGCCCGAGCCGCCGCGCCCGCAGACCCAGCAACAGCAGCAGGCGCAGCGCCCGCGTCAGCAGAATTTCGACTTCGAGGCGATGCTGCAGAATCTGCAGCGCCCGAGGCCCCAGCCGTCGCAGCCGGCACCGCAACAGCAGCAGGCGGCGCGGCCGCCGTCACCGCCGGCGGCGGCGTCGAACGCGCCGTACAACCCGGCCCTGCCGGTCAGCGCCTCGGACAAGGAGTTCGTCGCGAACCAGATCCGTCAAAACTGGCTGGTCGACGTGGGCGCCAAGGATCTGCAGACCTTCATCGTCGAACTGCGCCTCACCATCCTGGCCGACGGCACGGTCACCCAGGCCCGCGTCTTCAACGATTACGGCCGCATGGGCGACGGAGCCTACCGCTCCTTCGCCGAGAGTGCGGTGCGCGCCGCGCAGAGGAGCAGTCCGCTCAAACTGCCGCCAGGCCGCGAAAGCCAGTTCAGCGATATCGTGCTCGTCTTTTCCGGTAAGGACATGATCCGCAGCTAGCCTGCGCCCGACGATGTGAACGGAGCCCCGATGATGACCGACCTGCATCAGATCCACCGTCGCTGCTTCCTGCGCCTGGGCGGTGGCGTCGCCCTCGTCGCCCTGCTGGGCGTCGATCCCCGGCCGGCGGCGGCGCAGTTGCGCATCGACATCACGCGCGGCCGGGTGGAGCCCCTGCCTATCGCCATCACACCGCTGCAGGGTGCCGCTGCGCAGGAAACCCAGGTCGGCACCGATGTCAGCGGCGTCATCTCGGCCAACCTCGAGCGCTCGGGTCTGTTCCGGCCCGTTGATCCACGCTCGTTCATCCAGACACCGCAGGCGCTGCGCACCCAGCCGCCGCGTTTCCCCGACTGGCGTGCCATCAACGCCCAGGCGCTGGTGCACGGCAATGTCGAATCCCAGCCCGACGGGCGGCTTAAGATTGAATTCCGCCTGTGGGACGTCTTCGGCGAAGCCCAGATGGAAGGCCGCGTCTACACCACCGCCCAGCAGAACTGGCGGCGCGTGGCGCACATCATCTCCGACGCCATCTACAAGCGCATCACCGGCGAAGATGGCTACTTCGACACCCAGATCGTCTACATCTCGGAATCGGGCCCGCTGCAGCGGCGGGTCAAGCGCCTGGCCATCATGGACCAGGACAGTGCCAACCACCGCTTCCTGACAGACGGGCGTGCGCTGGTGCTGACGCCGCGCTTCTCGCCGACGGCGCGCGAGATCACCTACCTGTCCTACATCAATAACCGGCCGCGTGTTTATCTCTACAACATCGATACCGGCCAGCAGGAAACGATCGGCGATTTCCCCGGCATGACCTACGCGCCGCGCTTCTCGCCGGACGGCAACCGGGTGATCATGAGCATGGCGCAGGACGGCAATTCCGAGCTCTACGCCATGGATCTGCGCAACCGGCGGACCGAGCGGCTGACCAACCATCCGGCGATCGATACCTCGCCCTGCTCATCGCCGGACGGAAGGCAGATCGTCTTCAACTCGGATCGCAGCGGCACCCAGCAGCTCTATGTCATGGCCACGGCGGGCGGCGAGCCGCGCCGGATCAGCTTCGGCACCGGCCGCTTCGCTACACCTGTATGGTCCCCGCGCGGCGACCTGATTGCCTTCACCAAGATCACCGAAGGCGAGTTTTTCATCGGCGTGATGCGCCCGGATGGATCGGGGGAGCGCCTTTTGACCAAGGGCTTCCTGGTCGAGGCCCCCACCTGGGCCCCAAACGGCCGTGTTCTGATGTATTTCAAGCAGACGCCGTCCAACGAGCGCGGTCAGGGTGGGGGTAGTCGGCTTTACTCGATTGACCTCACCGGCTATAACGAGCGCGAAATTGCGACGCCGGCCGACGGGTCCGATCCTGCGTGGTCGGCGCTATTGCCTTAATTCTGCCTGATTCCCCCTTGATCCAGCTATGGATGCGGCTTATATTCCGCGCCGATTAACCGATTTGGCGGTAACCGGTGGTTTCAGGCTAAATTCAGGGCGCGTTCGGTATTGCGCTGCCTTGAATAACGGTAACAAAGTAACGATAACTAGGGCTGTCGTGCTGTTCGATGTGAACCGGGCGATCAGAATCCCGCAGTGAAGGAAGAAAAAAGGAGTTCGATGATGCGTAAAGTTCTGAGTGTGTTCGCTGCGGTGCTGCTGTTGGCCGCCTGCGAAACGGCGTCCGACCAGTCGGCCGGGACCGCCGGTCAGGGCGGCGCCACGGGTGCCGGTGCGGCCGCGACGCAGGCGCGTCCGGGTCCGCGTCCGGGCAGCCAGGAAGACCTCGTCGCCAATGTCGGCGACCGTGTGTTTTTCGATTTCGACAAGTCGGACCTGAAGCCGGAGGCGCGCCGTACGGTTGAGCGCTGGGCTGCATGGCTCCGCCAGTACCCGAACGTCACCGTGACGGTCGAGGGCCATTGCGACGAGCGCGGCACGCGCGAGTACAACATCGGCCTCGGCGAGCGTCGCGCGGCGGCGGCCAAGAACTACCTCGTCGCGCAGGGCATCGCTGCCAACCGCGTGGCGACGATCAGCTACGGCAAGGAGCGTCCGGCGGTCATCGGCTCGAACGAAGCCGCCTGGTCGCAGAACCGCCGTGGCGTGATGGTGGTCAACTAAGCTTCGGCTTAGCGACCGCACGCTAGCGATTCGAGGCGCCCGCCCGCTCCCGCACAGGGGGCCGGCGGGCGCTTTAGTTTCCGGGGCTACCTCCGCTGGGCAGGCGGCAAACCATCGCGAACGCCTTGGTTTTGCCACAGCAGCGGCGCCATAATGCGGCCATGCGCTCGATGTCCGGATTCCGATTCGCCTGGTTGACTGCAGCCCTGCTGGCCGCCACGGCCCCGGCCGTGCCGGCCTTCGCCCAGAGCCCGGATATGCGCTCGTTGCAGGAGCGCATCGAGCGTCTGCAACGCGACGTTGACGTCCTGCAACGCCAGCTGGCGCGTGGCGGTGCCCCGGCCGCATCCGGTGGCGCGGCTCCGCTGTCCGGCGGCGGTGGAATGTCCTCCGACTACATCGGACGTGCCGAGGACCGCTTCTCGGCCCTGGAAAGCGAGCTGCGCTCCCTCACCGGCAAGATCGAGGAGATGTCGCATCAGATCAGCCAGACCCAGCAGCGTCTGGACAAGCTGGTCGGCGATGTCGACTTCCGCCTGAGCGCGCTGGAGAAAAGCGCTGCCGGGGGCGCTCCGGCCGCGGCTTCCGATGCGGCTCCGTCGACACCCGCACCTGCTCAGGCGCTGGGGGCCCCTCAGGTCGCGCCGGGCCAGCAGCGTCTGGTGCTGCAACCCGGGCCGGGGCAGCAGGCGGCTGCACCGGCCGCGGTGCAACTGCCGCAAGGCTCGCCGGAAGCGCAGTACGAGTTTGCTATGGGACTGCTGCGGCAGGCTCAGCGCGAGCAGGCTGAATTGAGCGGCGCGGAGCAGGCATGGCGGGCTTTCATTGCCGCCCATCCCAACCATCGTCTTACGGGAGCGGCCCAGTACTGGTTGGGTGAGACGTTCTATGCGCGACGTGACTATCAGAACGCCATGGCCACCTTTGCCGAAGGTGTTCAGAAGTATCCACGCAGCGATAAGGCTCCGGACCTTATGCTGAAGCTCGGCATGTCGCTCGGGCAGCTCAACCGCAAGGCCGAGGCCTGCGGCACGCTGGGCGAGGTCGAAAAGCGCCATCCGCAGGCTGCAGCTTCGATCAAGCAGACGGTCCAGCGCGAGCGTCAGCGTCTCGCCTGCGGCTGATCCGCGCCCGGCTTGAGCCGTGGCGCTCCTTCTCACCGACAGCGGTTTCACCGCGCGGCTCGACCGCCTGGGGCCCTTCGAGTCCGCGCCGCATCTGGCGGTGGGCGTCTCCGGCGGCGCCGACAGCCTCGCGCTGACGCTGCTTGCCGATCGCTGGGTGCGCGCGCGCGGCGGCACGATCATGGCGTTGACGGTCGATCACGGTCTGCGCGCCGCTTCGGCGGAGGAGGCTGCCCGGGTGGGGTGCTGGCTGGCCGCGCGCGGCATTGCGCATCGTGTGCTGGCCTGGACCGGAGTCAAGCCGCAGGCCGGGGTACAGGCGGCGGCCCGTCAGGCGCGTCGCGACCTGCTTGCCGATCACTGTCGCCGCCACGGCATCCTGCATCTCCTCCTGGGCCATCACGCCGACGATCAGGCCGAGACGGTGATGATGCGGGTCGTGGCCGAAAGCGGCCCCGACGGCATGGCCGGCATGGCGGCGGCGGTGGAGCAGGACGATATCCGCATCCTCCGTCCGCTGCTGGATGTTCGCCACGAGCAGCTTGTCGAGGTTCTGCGCGCGGTCGGACAGGAATGGGTCGAGGACCCGAGTAATCGCGACGCACGCTTCAGCCGGGCTACCCTGCGCAGCTTTGGCGCCAGTCCCGCCGAAGCCTGCTCGTCCGCCGCGCAATGGGGCCGGGAGCGCCGTGAGCGCGAGGGGCAGATCGCCGGGTTCCTGGCGCGCGCCGCCTCCGTGTACCCGGAAGGCTGGATGGTGCTGGATCTGGAACAACTGCGCGCGGCGCCCGAGGACCTCGCCCGCCGCGCGGTGGCGCGGGTGTTGATGACCGTGGGCGGCCTTGCCTATCCACCGCGCGGCGAAAGTCTGCTGCGGCTGGTGGACGAACTGCGTCGCGGCACGTCCGCGGCGGGTCATACGCTCGGCGGGTGCATGCTGCGGCTACGGAAAGGTGTCGTGCAGGTCCTGCGCGAGCCTGCGGCGGTCGGCCCGGACGTGCCGGTCGAGGGTCCGGGGCGCTACATTTGGGACCACCGGTTTGCGGTATCGGTGGCCGGCCGCGGCACCCGCCACACGCGCCTTGCGGCCTTGGGCGAGGCTGGCTGGGCAACCGTGGCAGAGGCCGACAAGTCGCTGAAGAGCTTGGCTATTCCAGCTCCGGCGCGGGCGGCGCTGCCGGCGCTTTGGGACCTTGACGGCGTGCTGGAGGTCTACCACCTCTTGTATAGACGGAAAGGCGCCGATCCTGATAGCGTCAGGACGGTTTCCGCCGTTTCCCGCCCGCGGCACGTGCTTTGCGAGGCGGGATTCGCGGCTTTTGAGCCGTCGCCGCCTTCGTGGGGAGACACGCGGCCGACGGCAGCGGGCGATCGAACTCCCCCCTGAACCCTGGCGGTCTTGAGAGGCGTATCTCGGTGAACAATTTCGGTAAGAATCTGGCCTTGTGGGTGATCATCGGCTTGCTGCTGATCGCCCTGTTCAATCTCTTCCAGGGCTCGAGCCCGCGCGGGCCGCACGCGCCGCTCGCCTATTCGGATTTCCTCGCCGCCGTCGAGCGCCAGCAGGTCACCGACGTCACCATCCAGGGGGCGACCATCCGCGGCCATTTCAATGACGGCCGCGCCTTCTCGACCTATTCGCCCAACGACCCCGGGCTGGTCGGCCGCCTGACCGACCGCAACGTGCGCGTCAGCGCCGCCCCGGTCGAGGAGGCGATGCACCCGCTGCTCTCGATCCTGGCCTCGTGGTTCCCCTTCCTCGTGCTGATCGGCGTGTGGATTTTCTTCATGCGCCAGATGCAGTCGGGCGGCGGCCGGGCCATGGGCTTCGGCAAGTCGCGCGCGCGCCTGCTGACCGAGAAGGTCGGCCGCGTCACCTTCGACGACGTCGCCGGCATCGACGAAGCCAAGGGCGAGCTCGAGGAGGTCGTCGAATTCCTGCGCGACCCGCAGAAATTCCAGCGCCTCGGCGGCAAGATCCCGAAGGGCGTGCTGCTCGTCGGCCCGCCCGGCACCGGCAAGACGCTGCTCGCCCGCGCCATCGCCGGCGAAGCCAACGTGCCGTTCTTCACCATCTCGGGCTCCGACTTCGTCGAGATGTTCGTCGGCGTCGGCGCAAGCCGCGTGCGCGACATGTTCGAGCAGGGCAAGAAGAACGCGCCCTGCATCATCTTCATCGACGAAATCGACGCGGTCGGCCGCCATCGCGGTGCCGGCCTCGGCGGCGGCAACGACGAGCGCGAGCAGACCCTCAACCAGCTGCTGGTCGAGATGGACGGCTTCGAGGCGAACGAGGGCGTCATCCTCATCGCCGCGACCAACCGCCCCGACGTGCTCGACCCTGCTCTTCTGCGCCCGGGCCGCTTCGACCGCCAGGTGGTGGTACCGAACCCGGACGTCGCCGGCCGCGAGAAGATCCTCAAGGTGCATCTGCGCAAGGTGCCGCTCGCACCCGATGTCGATGCCAAGGTCATCGCCCGCGGTACGCCCGGTTTCTCGGGCGCCGATCTCGCCAACCTGGTCAACGAGGCGGCGCTGCTCGCCGCGCGTCGCGGCAAGCGCATGGTGACCATGGCGGAGCTGGAAGACGCCAAGGACAAGGTCATGATGGGCGCCGAGCGGCGTTCCATGGTCATGACCGAGAAGGAGAAGGAACTGACCGCCTATCACGAGGCCGGTCACGCCCTGGTCAACATCAACGTCCCGCAGTCCGACCCGCTGCACAAGGTGACGATCATCCCGCGCGGCCGCGCGCTGGGAGTCACCATGAGCCTGCCGGAGCGCGACAAGTACAGCCTGAGCAAGATCGAGCTGACCTCGAAGATCGCCATGATGTTCGGCGGCCGTGTCGCCGAAGAGCTGATCTTCGGGCCGGAGAACGTGACCACCGGCGCCTCGAACGACATCCAGCAGGCCACCGGCCTGGCGCGGCGCATGGTCGCCGAGTTTGGCATGAGCGAGAAGCTCGGCCGCGTGCGCTACAACGCCAATGAGCAGGAGATCTTCCTGGGCCACTCGGTGACCCAGACGCAGAACGTCTCCGAAGCGACCTCGCAGCTGATCGATGAGGAGATCCGCCGCCTGGTCGAGACCGGCGAGACGACGGCTCGCAAGATCCTCACCGAGCGCATCGATGACCTGCACTCGATCGCCAAGGCGCTGCTCGAATACGAGACACTGTCGGGCGACGAGGTGAAGGCGCTGCTGCGCGGCGAGACGATCGTGCGGCCCGAGATCGACGAGCCGCCGAAGCCGACGGGCCGCCGCGGTTCGGTGCCCTCGACGGGTGCCGGCAAGGACCGGCCCGAAGGCGGCCTGCGGCCGGAGCCGCAACCCGGCGCCTGAACTTCTGCCCGATGGCGGGCCGTCCCCAGACGAATGAGCAGCACACCCCGGCCTCAGCGGCCGGGGTGTCGCGTTTTGCGGGGTTCGCCCTCGACCGCCCGCTGATCATGGGCATCGTCAACGTGACGCCCGACAGCTTCTCCGACGGCGGTCTCTATGCAGAGACGGAAGCGGCCATCGCCCATGGCCGCAAATTGATCGTGGAGGGTGCCGACATCGTCGATATCGGCGGCGAGAGCACGCGTCCGGGGGCAGCACCACTCAACCCGGAAACCGAGATGGCTCGCGTGCTTCCGGTCGTGCGCGCCCTGTCGGCCGATGGCGCATGCATCTCCATCGATACGCGTCGCGCTGCGGTGATGCGCGCGGCCCTGGCTGCCGGAGCGCGCATCGTCAATGACGTCACCGCGCTTACCGGCGACGGCGACAGTCTCGCCGTGGTTCGGGGCAGCGACGCTGCCGTCGTGCTCATGCATATGCTCGGCGAGCCGCAGACCATGCAGGTGAACCCGACCTACGCCGACGTGGTCGGCGAGGTTTCCTCGTATCTCGCCGGGCGGGTGCAGGCCTGCCGCGCCGCGGGCATCGAGCCGGAGCGCATCGCGGTGGATCCCGGTATCGGTTTCGGCAAGACCGTCGAGCACAACCTCGCCCTTCTGGCCGGCATCGAGCGGTTGCGAGCGCTTGGCGTCACAGTGCTGGTCGGTGCGTCGCGCAAGGCGTTCATCGGCAAGCTGTCGCGCGGTGAAGCCGCACCCGAGCGTGTGCCCGGTTCCGTTGCGGCGGCCCTCGCTGCCGTGTCCCGCGGGGCGCATATCGTGCGCGTGCACGACGTGGCCGCGACGCGGCAGGCCCTGGCCGTCTGGCGCGCGGTTGAGGCGCACGCATAGCCACGCCCCGGCCTGTGGTATAGTCGCTTAAGTAATTGCGACTCCACGCCAATACCGGCGCCGCTGCGCGCGGCATCCTTTAAGGGGAGGGGCGATGTCCTGGACCGAGGGCTATGTCTCGGAGATCGGGTACACCTACGGGTACTACCGCGAACTCAACCCGGTTCTCATGCGGCTGGCCTGCCTCAGCGCCGGCGTTGCGCCGCCGCCCGCTCGTCCGCTCAACTATCTCGAACTGGGCTACGGGCAGGGCGTCTCGATCAACATCCACGCCGCCGCCGTTGCCGGCGAGTTCTGGGGCAATGATTTCATCCCTGCCCAGGCGGCGCACGCCCAGTCGCTGGCCCAAGCCGCGAAATCGAGCGCGGTGCTGACCGACGAGTCCTTCGCCGATTTCGCGGCGCGCAGCGACCTGCCGGAATTCGACGTCATTGCGCTCCACGGCACCTGGAGCTGGATCTCCGAGGAGAACCGCAAGCTCGTCGTCGATATCATGCGCCGGCGGCTGCGTCCCGGCGGTATCGTCTACATGAGCTACAACTGCCTGCCCGGCTGGACCGTGGCTATACCGCTGCGGCATCTGATGGCGCTGCACGTCGAACTCGCGGGCTCTCCCGACGCCGGCATCACCGGCAAGATCGACAATGCCATCGCCTTCACCCAGAAAGTCGTGGATTCAGGCGCCTTCCATTTCCGGGTCAACACCGCCTCGGTTGATCGTCTGAAGGCGATCTCCGGGCAGGGGCGTCACTACCTGGCTCACGAGTACTTCAACCGGGACTGGGCGGTGATGCCCTTCTCTGACGTCGCCCGCCAGCTCGACGAGGCCAAGCTCACGTTTATCGCCTCGGCGCAGCTCACGGATCACGTCGACGCGATCAACCTGACGGCGCAGTGGCAGGTTCTCCTCGCCGGCATCTCGAATCCCATCCTGCGGGAATCGACGCGCGACTATCTGATCAATCACCAGTTCCGCCGCGACATCTTCATCAAGGGACCCCGTGCGTTGTCGCCATTGGAGCGCATCGAGGCGCTGCGGGCGCAGTCCTTTATCCTCCTGGTCCGGCCCGACGATATCGCGATGAAGGTCCCCGGCTCGATGGGCGAGGTCCCGGTCGCCGAGCAGGTCTACCGACCGCTGATCGAGGTGATGGCGCAGGGTTCCTATGCGCCCAAGACGCTGGGTGAGATCGTCGATCACAAGAAGATGGCCGGTGTGCCGTTCGACCAGGCTGTGGCGGCGGTGATGATCCTGTGCGGAGTGGGGCATGCTCATCCGACACAGCCGGTGACCAAGCCGCTGCGCGAGCGCTGCGCGGCGCTCAACCAGCACATCTGTCAGCGCGCTCGCGGCGGCTCCGAAATCTCGAACTTGGCTTCGCCCGTCACCGGCGGTGGAGTCGTCATCGACCGGTTCGGACAGTTGTTCCTGCTGGCCATGCAGCAGAACCACAAGACACCGGCCGAGCAGGCCGCGTTCGTCTGGCAGATCCTTTCCGCCCAGGGGCATCGCCTAGTGAAGGGCGGCGCGCCGATCCCGGACGCGGCCGGGAATCTCGCCGAGCTGACCCAATACGCCACCCAGTTCGCCGAGAACCGGTTGCCGATCCTCAAGGCCCTCGGCATTGCCTGAGCGAGGGGCCGGTTTGCGGCTGCACCCCAGCCTTTTTATTTAACCAGATCAGCCTATTAGAGTGAACTTCGCGGTCTGGAGCCGAGCCCTGGCAGGAGGCTCCGAATGCCTCGTTTATCCATTCCGGGGTTCTGCTATAAGCCGCCCACGACGGTCACAAGGGGTCCGCTTTGCGCAAGCTGTTCGGGACTGACGGGATTCGAGGCGAGGCCAATGTCTGGCCGATGACCGCCGAGACCATGACCAGGGTCGCGGCCGCGGCCGGCCGCCATTTCACGCGCGGCGCTCATCGTCACCGCGTCATCATCGGCAAGGACACGCGGCTGTCCGGCTATCTCATCGAGCCGGCGCTGGTTGCGGGATTCATCTCGGTGGGGATGGACGTGATCCTCACCGGACCAATGCCGACGCCGGCCATCGCCATGCTGACGCGCACGCTGCGCGCCGATCTCGGCGTCGTCATCTCGGCCTCGCACAATCCGTACGCCGATAACGGCGTGAAGTTCTTCGGGCCGGATGGCTACAAGCTCTCCGACGAGATCGAAGCGGAGATCGAAGGCAATCTCGACGCCGCGGGCCCCATGGCGCCAGCGGACAAGCTCGGCCGTGCCCGCCGCCTCGACGATGCCGAAGGCCGCTACATCGAGTTCGTCAAGGCGACCTTTCCGCGCGGCCTGCGTCTCGACGGCATGAAGATCGTGGTGGACTGCGCCAACGGCGCCGCCTATCGCATGGCGCCGGCGGTCCTGTGGGAGCTGGGCGCCGAGGTGGTCACCATCGGCGTGGAGCCGGACGGCTTCAACATCAACCGCGAGTGTGGGGCGACGCAACCGGCAGTGCTGCAGAGCCAGGTGGTAGCGCACGGCGCTCACCTCGGCATCGCGCTCGACGGCGATGCCGACCGTCTCCAGATGGTCGACGAGCATGGCGCCATCATCGACGGCGATCAGGTCATGGGCCTCATTGCCCGCTCGTGGCATGATTCCGGGCGTCTCACCGGCGGCTGTGTCGCCGCGACGGTGATGTCCAATCTCGGCCTCGAGCGCTATCTCGGCGGGTTCGGCGTCGGGCTGCTGCGTTCCGCGGTGGGCGATCGTTACGTGCTGGAGGCCATGCGCGCGCGCGGCTGCAACCTCGGCGGCGAGCAGTCCGGACACATCATCCTGACCGACTACGCGACGACCGGCGATGGTCTCGTGGCCGCGCTGCAGGTCCTGGCGGTGATCGCCGCGGCCGGCAAGCCGGCCTCCGATGCTCTGCGCGTCTTCGCGCCCCTGCCGCAGATCCTGAAGAACATCCGCTTCGCCAACGGCAGCACGCCGCTCGAGGCGCCGTCGGTCAAGGCGGCCATTGCCGCGGCCGAGAAGCGGCTCAACAGTGCTGGCCGCATCCTGGTGCGAAAATCGGGCACCGAGCCGCTGGTCCGTGTGATGGCGGAAGGCGAGGATGCAGCACTCGTCGGCACGATCGTCGACGAGGTGGCTGCGGCCATCGCGGCCGCGGCCCGCACCTGAGTCGGGCATACCCGTGAAAGGCCGTGTCCTCGTCATCGCCGGCTCGGATTCCGGCGGCGGTGCCGGTATCCAGGCCGACATCAAGACGGTTACGGCGCTGGGTGGCTATGCCGCGACGGCGATTTCCGCGCTCACCGCCCAAAACACGCGCGGCGTCTTCGGTGTCGTGCCGGTGGCGCCGGAGTTCATCGTCCGGCAGATGACGCTGGTGCTCGACGATATCGGCGCCGACTCGCTGAAGACGGGCATGCTGCACAGCGCTGCGGTTATCGACGCCGTGGCCGGCGTGATCGAAACCCTGCCGGCGTCGCTGCCGCTGGTTGTTGATCCGGTCATGGTCGCCAAGGGCGGGGCGCGCCTGCTCGAGGTCGATGCCGTGGCGGCGCTGAAGCGCCGGCTGCTGGTGCGCGCCACGGTGCTGACGCCGAACCTGCCGGAGGCGGAAGCCCTGTCGGGCATGACCATCCGCGACGCCAACGACATGGCGCATGTTGCCCGCGCGCTGCTAACCCTGGGCCCCGATGCGGTGCTGCTCAAGGGCGGCCATCTTGAATCGGAGACGCTGACCGACATCCTCGCGACGGGGGAGGGTATGCACACCTTTCACGCGCCGCGTCTCGCCACGACCAGCACGCACGGCACCGGCTGCACGCTCGCGTCGGCGATTGCCGTTGGCCTGGCGCAGGGTCTGGGGGTCGTGCCGGCGGTCATGCGGGCGCGCGACTACGTGCGTAAGGCAATCGAGACAGCGCCTGGCTTTGGCCAAGGCCATGGACCTCTCAACCACGCGCATACGGTGCCAAGCTAGAGCCCCTAACGAGCCGGCTCCTTCCGCGGCGAGGTCAGGCCTATATTGATGCCATGGCCCCGCCGGGTACCCCACCCCCCGTCCGGTCCGTTCCGCTCGATCTGGCGGGCACGGATGAGGCCGGCTTCCGCCTGCTGATTGACTACTGGCAGGGAAAGCGCCGTGACGGCAGGCTGCCGGGCCGCACCGCCATCGAACCGGCCGAGCTCAAACGTGTGCTGCCGCAGCTTCTGCTGATCGATGTCGAACGCGAGCCGCTGGATTTCCGCTACCGGCTGGCCGGGACACTGACCTACGACATCTTCGGTTTTGACCTGACCGGCAAGCGTGTGCGTGACATTCCGCCACCCAACTGGGGCGAAACCGTGTGGCGGAGCCTGGCCACGCTGGTCGAGACGCGGCAGCCGCAATACGTCCGGCTCGATTTCACCACGGAGGAAGGCAATGTGCGCAGCTACCGCGTCCTGCGCCTGCCCCTGGCCGAGGACGGTGTCACCGTCGATTGCGTCCTGGTGATGGGCGACTACGGCCTGCACCCGCGCGAATTCCGCGCGGATCTCGACGCGGCCTTTGGCGGGAAGAAATAGCGCTCAGACGACGGGGAAGCCGCGGTCCGGCAATTCGCGCAGCAGCTCGGCCAGGACGCCGAGGGCGCGGTCGAGTTGCGCGCGGTCGCGCGCCGCCGACAGGCCGATGCGCACGGCATGCGGCACGGGCGCGCGGCCGACGGCGAAGGCCTCGGCCGGAGCGACACCCACGCGGCGCTGACGTGCCTGGGCGGTGAACTCTTCACGACGCCAGGGCTCAGGCAGGGTCAGCCAGATATGGAAGCTCGAAGGATGGGTGGCGACTTCGAAGCCGGCGAAGCGCTGTGCGGCGATACCCTGCCGGACAATGGCTTCGGCGCGCTGGGCCTCGGCAAGACGGGTGGCGTCGCCCGAGCGCACCAGACGGGCGGCGATCTCGGCCATCAGCGGTGCGGCCATCCAGGTGGTGGCGCGCAGCGCCGAGCTGACCCGTTCCAGCAGCGGCACGGGGGCCCGCACATAGCCGATGCGCAGGCCGGGAGCGACGCTCTTGGAGAAGCTGGTGACGAAGATCGAAATCTCCGGCGCGAAGGAGGTGATCGGCGGCGGCGAATCGTTGACCAGGAAACCGTAGATGTCGTCCTCGACGATCACCACGCCGTGACGTCGGCAGATCTCCGCGATCGCCTCGCGGCGTTCGACCGGCATGATCGCGGTGGTCGGGTTCTGCAGAGTCGGGATGCAGTAGAGCGCCTTGGGCGAAACCTGGCGGCAGGCAGTCTCAAGCGCCTCCGGAATCAACCCGTACTCGTCCATGGCGACGCCATGCAGGCGCAGGCCGAGCAGCGTGGCGATCGACTTCATGCCGTAGAAGGTCAGCTGCTCGGTGAGGATGACGTCGCCGGCGCGGGCCGTGGCCGCCATCGCCAGCATTGTCGCGTGCTGGGCGCCGTCGCAGACCGCGACCTCGTTCGGAGTGGCGCGCAGGTTATGCCGCGCCAGCCACTCGGCTCCGGCGGCGCGGTGCGCCGGCAGGCCGAGATTGGGCGCGTAGGCGAGCATTTTGGAGAGATCGGGGCTGGTCGAAGACTCGGCGATGGCCCGCACGATGGCGTCGCTGGGGCGTTCGCTGACCGGGAAATTGCGGGCGAGATCGACGAAATCGTCGTCGGGAAGCGGCAGAGGCGTGGGCGGGGCATCGACGGCACGGTCGCGGATGAAGGTGCCGCGCCCGACTTCGCCGGCGATCAGGCCGCGTCGCTCGGCCTCGGCGTAAGCGCGGGTGATGGTGCCGACCGTCACGCCGAGCTTCCACGCCAGATCGCGATGGGTCGGCAGACGGTCGCCGGGTTTGAGACGTCCGGCCTCGAGATCGCGGCCGAGCTGTTCGGCGATCGCCAGGTAGCGTGGGCCTTTGCGCTCGGCGAGATCGGGGGACCAACTTGTCATAGTGACAATATAGACATTGACGCAATTATTGTGTCAATCATAAAGTCATTTTCCAAGACAATACTGTTTTCAGGGGCTAGAAATGAGCGATTGTACCGATACAATGTCCCTGCGGGGACATCTGGGGTCGGGACCCTTAGAGGGGTTTGCGACCTGGCTGTCTGCTGTTGTGATCCGGGTGGCCCGGTTCGGCGACCGTGTCGCCGTGGCCGGCCTCACCCATTTGCTGCTCTGGCGCGAGCGTGCCCGGCAGCGCCAGGCGCTGGTCGGCCTCAACGACCGCATGCGCCGCGACATCGGCCTCAGCGGGGCGGATATCCACCGCGAGAGCACCAAACCGTTCTGGGTCTCGTGAGCGGGAGCGCGCCATGTACGTCCCGCCCGCGTTCGCGGTCGACAGCCCGGAGGCCATCCGGTCGCTGATCTCGACCTACAGCTTCGCCACGCTGGTCTCGCAAGGACCCGGCGGCCTGATGGCGACCCACGTCCCGGTTCTGCTCGAGCCGGAGCGCGGGCCCCAGGGCACGCTCGTCACGCACCTGGCGGGCGTCAACCCGCACGCCAAGGCCATGGAAGGCGCCGACATGCTCGCCATCTTCCACGGGCCGCACGGCTACGTGTCGCCGTCGCTCTACACCACGCATCCTTCGGTGCCGACCTGGAACTACGCGGCCGTCCATGTCTACGGGCGGGCGCGTCTGGTCACGGAGCCGCGGGCGCTGCGCGCGATGCTGGAGGCACTGGTCTCGCACCATGAGGGTGGCCGCGAGGCGCCCTGGTCGATGGCCGGCCTGGCCGACGGCTATGTCGACGGCATGCTGCGCCGGATCGTCGGCGTGGAGATCGAGATCAGCCGGATCGAGAGCAAGCACAAGCTCAGCCAGAACCGCAGTCACGCCGACCGCAAGCAGGTGACCGAGACACTCAACGCCAGCGCCCTGGCGCACGAGCGCGAGCTCGGCGCCTACATGAACCAGCACGCGCCAGTTTCGTAGCGGCCAGCCGGGAGGGGGATGCCATGGATATGCCGGTGATGGATATGCGTCCGCTGACGCTCGAGGGCCGCCATGTGCGCCTCGAGCCGCTGTCGCTCGATCACCATGAGGGGTTGGCCCAGGTTCTCGATTCGACGCTGCTGCAGTGGTTCAGCAAACCGGCGACCAATGCCGTGGAGCTGCGCGAGTTCATCGAGTCCGCCCTCGACGAGCAGCGCCGCGGACGCTGCGTGCCGTACGCCACGATCGACCGCGCCAGCGGCCGGGCGATCGGCTCGACGCGCTTTGCCAATATCGATGCGGGCAACCGCCGCGCCGAGATCGGCTGGACGTGGGTCGGCCGGGTCTGGCAGCGCACGGCCATCAATACGGAAGCTAAGCTGCTGATGCTGGAGCACGCCTTCGAGCGCTGCGGCGCCATTCGCGTCGAGTTCAAGACCGATTCGCGCAACACGCAGTCGCGTGCCGCCCTGACGCGTCTCGGCGCCACCGAAGAAGGTTATTTCCGCAATCACGTGATCCTGGAGAGCGGCCGCTATCGCCACAGCGTCTGGTTCAGCATCATCGATTCGGAATGGCCGATGCTCAAGCAGCGGCTGGTCCATCGTCTGGCGGGAGGCTGAGATGAAGCTGCCGATCTACCAGATCGATGCTTTCACCGACCGGGTGTTCGGCGGCAATCCGGCGGCGGTGGTGCCGCTCGACTCCTGGCTGCCCGACGCGACGCTGCAGGCCATCGCCGCCGAGAACAACCTGGCGGAGACGGCCTTCTTCGTGCCCGAAGGCGAGGGCTGGCGGCTGCGCTGGTTCACGCCGACGGTCGAGGTCGATCTCTGCGGCCACGCGACGCTGGCCTCGGCATCGCTCATCTTCAGCCATCTCAAACCGGGCCTGACCCGGGCGCGGTTCCAGACCCGCTCCGGCCTGCTCGAAGTCACCCAGCAGGGCGATGTGCTGGCCATGGATTTTCCCACCCGGATGCCGGTGCGGATCGATGATCCGGCGCTGCGGGACGGCCTGGCCCGGGCGCTCGGCGCAGCGCCGGACGAAGTGTGGAAAGCGCGCGACGTGATCGGCGTCTACAAGACGGAAGCCGACGTGGCTGCGCTGAAGCCGGATTTCGCCGCGGTCGGCCGCCTCGATGCCTGGGCGGTTCTGGTGACCGCGCCGGGCGACAGGTCCGGGGTTGACTTCGTCTCGCGCTTCTTTGCCCCCGGCCGGGGCATCAACGAGGATCCGGTGACCGGCTCGGCGCATTGCGAGCTGATCCCGTACTGGTCGAAGCGTCTCGGCAAGACCAGGCTCAGCGCCCGCCAGATCTCGGCCCGGGGCGGGGTGCTCGAATGCGAGCTGCGTGGCGAGCGGGTGACCATGGCCGGCAAGGCCGCGCTCTATCTGGAAGGGGTCATTCACGTCTGAACGGCGGGTCGAAGACCCCGCAAGAATCGGGTGGAGACGGGGGCAGCCGGGGCCTAGATTTGAGCCCATGAGCAGCGATTACACCCGCATCGCTAGGGCGCTGGAATTCATCGCCCGGCACGTCGACAGCCAGCCCAGCCTTGAGCAGGTCGCCGCTGAGGTGGACCTCAGCCCGCACCATCTGCAGCGCATGTTCACGCGCTGGGTCGGCGTCAGCCCGAAGAAGTTTCTTCAATACCTGACGCTCGACCGCGCCAAGACGGCGCTCGATGCTCATCGCAGCGTCCTCGACGCCGCCATGGATTCCGGTCTGTCGGGGCCGGGGCGGCTGCACGATCTTTTCGTGTCGCATGAGTCGGTGACACCCGGCGAATACAAGGGGCGTGGCGAAGGATTGACCATCGAGCACGGCTGGGCCGATTCGCCCTTCGGCGATGCGCTCTTCTTCCTGAGCCCGCGGGGTTTGTGCGGTCTGGCCTTTGCCTTCGACGGTGCGCGCGGCCGGGCCGAGGCCTTCGCCGATATGGAGCGCCGCTGGCCGCACGCGAGCCTCGTCGAGAATCCCAAGCGGGTGGCGGGTATTGCCGCGAGCATCTTCGGCGACAGCCGGCGGCGTGCCGACCAGCTGCGCCTCGTGCTCTACGGCTCGCCGTTCCAGATCAAGGTCTGGGAAGCCCTGCTGCGCATTCCGCCCGGCGGCCTCGTGACCTACGACGCCATCGCCCGGCGCATCGGCGCGCCCAGCGGGGCGCGCGCCGTCGGCGGCGCGGTCGGGGCCAATCCGATCTCGTGGCTGATCCCCTGCCATCGCGTGATCCGCAAGACGGCGATGGGCGGTGATTACAACTGGGTCGGCGGTTACAACTGGGGTCCGACGCGCAAGCTCGCCATGCTCGGCTGGGAGGCAGCGCGCACCGACCCGCAAGGCCTGCGCGCCGCAAGCTAAGGAGCGTCGAGAACCCGCTTTACGGCGGTGAGCAGAACGTTGGGCGAGAACGGCTTGCGCACGGTTTCGCGCGCCCCGAAGGCTTTCGCCGCCTCGAGAGCGTTCGTGTAGCCGGAGCGCCCGCCGCCCGAGATGGCGATGATGCGCACCTCCGGGTTTTCCTTGCGCATTTCCTGGATGGCTTCGAGGCCGTCCTTTTCCGGCATGATCAGATCGGTGATCACCAGGTCGGGCTTGTTCGCCCGGTAGGCATCGAGGCCGGTATCGGCGGAGGTCGCCACGAGCACCTTGTGCTGGGCCGATTCCAGGATCTTGCGGACAAAATCGAGCATGAACAGCTCGTCGTCGATCACGAGGATCGTGGCCATCCGGGTGGAACCCCAGCTGTCGTATGACGCATTCTGCGCGTGTTAGGCCTGTTATAGCAGGCTAAGTGCCCGTCGATAAATCCTTTTCAGCCACGGGCACCGTCGCTAGTCTAGCGCCGCCCAGAGGAGGGGACGACACGACATGGCTAGGAAGACTCACGCGATCGCGGTTATCGAGGGCGACGGCATCGGGCACGAGGTGGTGCCGGAAGGCATCCGGGTGCTGGAAATGGCGGCCCGCAAGTTCAACATCCCGCTGAGCTTCAAGAATTTCGACTGGTCGTGCGAGCGCTACGCCAAGAAGGGCCGCATGATGCCGGAGGACGGCCTCGACATCCTGCGCAAGTTCGAGGCGATCTATCTTGGTGCCGTCGGCTATCCCGGCGTCTCCGACCACGTCTCTCTCTGGGGCCTGCTGGTGCCGATCCGCCGCGGCTTCATGCAGTACGTAAATTTCCGCCCGGTGCGGCTGCTGAAGGGACTGGAAAGCCCGCTCAAGGGCCGCGGCCCCAAGGACATTGATATGCTGATCATCCGCGAGAACGTGGAGGGTGAGTATTCTGAGATCGGCGGCCGGCTCTACGGCGGCACGCCCGACGAGGCGGCGGTGCAGCAGGCGGTGTTCACACGCAAGGGCTGCGACCGAGTCATGAAGTATGCGTTCGAGCAGGCGATGAAGCGCCGCAAGCACGTCACTTCGGCGACCAAGTCCAACGGCATCTCGATCTCGATGCCTTACTGGGATGAGCGCTTCGCCGAGATGGGCAAGAAGTACCCAAAAGTGAAGACGAACCAGTATCACATCGACATCTTGACCTCGCATTTCGTGCGCCATCCGGACTGGTTCGACGTGGTTGTCGCCAGCAACTTGTTCGGCGACATCCTGTCGGACCTGGCGCCGGGCGTGGCGGCGGGTGTGGGCATCACCGCCGGTGCCAATCTCAATCCCGAGAAGCAATACCCGTCGATGTTCGAGCCGGTGCACGGCTCGGCACCGGATATCGCCGGCAAGGGCATCGCCAACCCGATCGGCCAGATCTGGTCGGGCGCGCTGATGCTGGATCACCTCGGTTATCCCAAGGCGCATGATGCGATCGTCAAGGCGATTGAAACCGTGATCGCCGAAACCAAGCTGCGCACGCCGGATATAGGCGGCAAGACCAAGACCAGCGAGATGGGCAAGGCGATTGCCGACGCCATTTAGAGGGTGGACGGGCTGAGATGCGCGAGGTCGACAACTATCTCGAGGACCTGAAACCGGGAGACCGGTTCGAGACGCCCACGGGCTACACGCTGAGCGAAGCCGACATCATGGGCTTTGCCCAGCGCTACGACCCGCAGCCTTTCCATATCGACACCGAAGCGGCCAAGCAGACCATCCATGGTGGACTGATCGCCAGTGGCTTCCAGACACTGGCGGCCGGATTCCGCATCCTCTACGGCACCAGCTTTATCACCACGGCCAATCTCGGCGGCATCGGCATCGACGAGCTGCGTTGGCTGCGCCCGGTGCGGCCTGGCGATACGCTGCGCTCGATCGCCGAGATAAAGGAGGTGACGCCCTCCAAATCGAAGCCGGATCGTGGTGTGGTCAAATATGCCATCACCGTGCTGAACCAGAAGAAGGAGCCGGTGCTGACCGGCATCTTCATCATCGTGGTCAAGCGCCGGCGCGAGTAGTCTCGAAATTTCTCCTTGCCCGGTGCGGGGGCCGTCCTTATAAGCGGCGCCGGGCCAGAACCTCCCAACGGGTTCCGGCTCTTCTGAAAGGAAGAGCGACCATGACAGCGATTGCCAAGCCGGCCGTACGGCCGCATTTCCCCCATTTTTCCTCAGGCCCCTGCGCCAAGCGTCCCGGTTGGACCCTGGCCCTGCTTGCCGATGCTGCGCTCGGGCGCTCGCATCGCTCCAAGCTGGGCAAGGCCAAGCTCGGCGAGCTTATCGACCGCACGCGGGCCATCCTCGGCATTCCCAAGGATTACCGCATCGGCATCGTGCCGGCTTCGGACACCGGCGCCGTCGAGTTGGCGCTGTGGTCGCTGCTCGGCCCGCGCGGCGTCGATCTGCTGACCTGGGAGAGCTTCGGCGCCGGTTGGGTCAGCGACGTCACCAAGCAGCTGAAGCTCAAGGATGTCCGCACCTTCGAGGGGCCTTACGGCCAGCTTCCCGATCTCTCGCAGGTCAAGCCTGACCGTGACGTCATCTTCACCTGGAACGGCACGACCTCCGGCGTGCGCGTGCCCAACGGCGACTGGATCTCCGCCAAACGCGAGGGCCTGACGATCTGCGACGCGACGTCGGCAGCTTTCGCCATGGAGCTGCCCTGGGACAAGCTCGATGTCACGACATGGTCGTGGCAGAAGGTGATGGGCGGCGAAGGTCAGCACGGCATGCTGGTGCTGAGCCCGCGCGCCGTCGAGCGCCTGCAGAGCTACACGCCACCCTGGCCGATGCCCAAGATCTTCCGCCTGACCCAGGGCGGCAAGCTGATCGAAGGCGTGTTCAAGGGCGAGACCATCAACACGCCGTCGATGCTCGCGGTCGAGGACCAGCTCGACTCCCTCAAATGGGCGGAGCGCATCGGCGGCCTGCCGGCGTTGATCGCGCGCTCGGAGGCCAATCTCGCGGCGATCGAGAAGTGGGCGGCGCGGGCGGGCTGGGCCGGTTTCCTCGCCGCCGACAAGGCGACGCGCTCCTGCACCTCGGTGTGCCTGACCATCACCGATCCGGCCGTGGCCAGGCTCGACGCCGAGGCACGCGCCGCGGTGTCGAAGAAGCTGGTGGCGGCACTGGAAGCGGAGAAGGTGGCCTACGACATCGACGCCTATCGTGACGCACCGCCCGGATTGCGTATCTGGGCCGGCGCCACGGTTGAGACGCGCGATCTCGAGGCGCTCTTCCCCTGGCTCGACTGGGCCTACGCCCAGGCCAAGCCCGCGACCAAGGCGGCTTAACCACCTCCGCTCTCTCCGCGCCCCGCGCAGCCGGCGGCGCCGATACCGCTTCAAGGATCCGTTCCCATGCCCAAAGTCCTGATCGCCGATTCCCTCAGCCCGCGCGCCGTCGAGATTTTCAAGGAGCGCGGCGTCGAAGCCGACGTGAAGACCGGTCTCAAGCCGGAGGAGCTCAAGGCCATCATCGGCAACTACGATGGCCTGGCGGTGCGCTCGAGCACCAAGGTGACGAAAGATGTGCTGGCTGAGGCGCGCCACCTCAAGGTCGTTGGCCGTGCCGGCATCGGCGTCGACAACGTCGACGTGCCCGCCGCCACGGGTCGTGGCGTGGTGGTGATGAACACGCCGTTCGGCAACGCCATCACCACGGCCGAACACGCCATCGCCATGATGTTCTCCCTGGCCCGCCAGGTTCCCGCTGCCGACCGCTCCACCCAGGGCGGCAAGTGGGAGAAATCGCGTTTTATGGGGACCGAGGTGACCGGCAAGACGCTCGGGATCATCGGCTGCGGCAATATCGGCACCATCGTCGCCGATCGGGCACTCGGCCTGAAGATGAAGGTCCTTGCCTACGATCCTTATTTGTCGGCGGAGCGGGCCCAGGCGCTGGGCGTGGAGAAGGTCGAGCTCGATGCGCTGTTCGGCCGTGCCGATTTCATCTCGCTGCATACACCGCTGACTGACGCGACGAAGAACATCATCAACGCCAAGGCCATCGCCAAGATGAAGAAGGGCGTGCGTATCATTAACTGCGCGCGCGGCGGGCTCCTGGTCGAGGAGGACGTGAAGGCCGGCCTCGAATCCGGCATCATCGCCGGCGTCGGTCTCGACGTCTTCCCGGTGGAGCCGCCCAAATCGAGCCCGCTCTTCGGCCGCGACGACGTGGTGTGCACGCCACATCTCGGCGCCTCGACCAGCGAGGCGCAGGAGAACGTGGCGCTGCAGGTGGCCGAGCAGATTTCCGACTTCCTGCTAACCGGGGCCGTGGTCAACGCGGTCAATATGCCCTCGGTCTCCGCAGAGGACGCGCCGAAGCTGCGGCCCTACATGACGCTGGCGACGAATATCGGCAGCTTCATCGGCCAGCTCGCCATGTGCGAGATCAAGGCGGTGCGCATCGAGTACGAGGGGCACGCGTCGAAGCTGAACAGCAAGCCGCTGACCGCCTGCGTTCTGACCGGGCTCCTGGCGCCGCAGATGGAGACCGTGAACATGGTCAATGCGCCGACTCTGGCGCGCCAGCGCAATATCGCCGTCACCGAAATCCAGCACGACCGGGCGGTCGACTATCAGACGCTGATCCGGGTGACGGTGGATTGCGACGACCGGCCGCGCCGTGTTGCCGGCTCGCTGCTGGGCAACGACCGGCCGCGGGTGGTGGAGATCGACGAGATCGCCATCGAGGCCGAGTTCGCGCCGCACACGCTCTACATCCGCAACCAGGACAAGCCGGGCTTCGTCGGCAATCTCGGCCGTACGCTGGGCGACGCGGCGATCAACATCGCGACCTTCCACATGGGACGCATCGAGACCGGCGGCGACGCGATCTGCCTGGTGCTCGTGGACCAGCCCCTCAGCGAGTCGGTGCTCGCCAAGGTGCGGGCGCTGCCGCACGTCGTGAGAGCGCAGGTGCTGCGGTTCTGAGCGTCAGGCCTGAGGCGCGAGCGTGGACGAGGCGACGGCCTCGCGGCCGCGTGCCGCGCTGGCGCGAACATACTTCAGCAACAGCCGTCGGATGACGCGCACGGGCGCCAGCCACTTCTCGAGCTCCTGCCGATAGGGCAGGAGCGCCCGGTTGACAGTCCAGTTGATCAATACCGCGTGGCGCCATGGCCCGGTGACTCCGTGCCGCCGCGCGGACTCCAGGATGTCGATGAGATAATTGACCTGGGCGGCGTGGCGCGCGTTCAGGCAGAGAGCGTCGAGCACACCGGCGCGCACGGGAAAGGCCGGGCCGGGGTCCTTGCCGATGGCGAGATAGTTGAGCTGGGTGCGTATGCATTTCTCGCAGACGCCGCAATTGCTGCCGGTCAGCGGACCGGCCCAGCAGACGCGCAGGTGGTCTGACAGTGCCGGCACGGCGGCGACCAGCTCCGTACGCATCGAGCGCTCGAAGCCTTGTCCTTCCGGGCGTAGCAGGAAGCGTCCGCCGGAAAGCAGGCAATCGAGCCCCGGCTGCGAGCCCCACGGCCAGAAATGGAAGAAGTGGGTCAGGTCGCTGCCGAACAAGCCCACATCGCAGGGGCCGGCAAAGTGATGGAGCGCGCCGGCCAGCGCCGCCATGTGATCCATCTCCCAGCGCGTCTCCGCCACCTCGCGCCAGTTGGTGCGGATCGTCGACAGCGAAACACCGACCGCGTCGAGGGCGGTCTTGGCGGTGGCTCGGGCGGTTGCGAAGGCCGCATCCGCCGCGAGGGGGATGTCAAACCCGTGCACCAGAACGGCCGTCTGGACCTCGGCGGTGCGATAGCCGGCGTGACCGGAGAGATGGCGGATCAGCGTGAAGCAGGCATCAATGCCACCGGAGAAAGCGACGACGGCCTTGGACTTGCCCGGCGCTACCGGCGGCTGGTCGCTCAGGATTTCCGTCGCCTCGATCGGGATCAAGGCGTACTTGTCCGGCATGAGCTGGTTCCAGGCCTCGTTCATCTCCTCCATGTTGCGCAGCATGGCGGCGGTAACGGGGCCCTGGATGACCAGCCGGGCCTTCTCGCGCATGGCGGGGAACAGCATGGCGATGGCCGCGTAGTCGAGGCATTCGAGGACGGGGAGTTCCAGTGGCGTGTCGATCTCCCAGAAAACCGTACGCGTCACCGGGGTCTCGCCCGGGCGCTCCAGGGTGTAATCGACTTCCCGCCTTAGAAGACCATCGTTACGGCGCTCGCGCGCCGTAACGGTCATTGTCGTATCGGTCGCAAGACGCCGGGCAATGAGGTCCCGCGCGCCGCCGAGCTTGTCCGTGACGTGGAGCATGTTGTCCCCGAGCCTTTCCTGGCTTCATCTTGTTCATCATGGCCAAGCTCGGCCACGGGCATCTTCGTGAGCGAAAACAGCCAAGGTAGGCCAGTGCGGCCCTCGTTCGGGCGGGACTAGGCCGACGGGGCGGGTCGGGCGAGAATTCGGAGTACCGCTTCGGCGATACGACGCGGTCGTTCGCCAAGCCCGAAGGCGCTGGCGGGATCACCGCGGGGGTCCACTTCCACGACTTTCGTGCCCTGTTCGACCGGCACGCTGCTCCGGGTGAGGCCGCGCAGCACGCCGGAAAGAGGAGCCAGCACGGGATTTCCGGCGACGGCCGCAATCGTCTGGCCTTGCCTGACGGTCTCACCGATGCGAAACGCACTGGTGAACAACCCGGCCTTCGGCGCGTAGACGAGTCGTTCCCGGGCACGGCCGAGGATGGTCCGCGGCTCGCCACGCAACGGCGCGGTGCTGCCCGCTTCGACAACAGTACCGAGATCGTCCCAGCCGGTTTCGACAGCCCGGTGACAGTTAGCGCCGACCGTGAAGCCGGGCCCGAGCCCGATCGCGAGAGCGGCGAAGGGCCGCTGATCCTCCGGTGTGGCCCGTTTGCGCATTCGCGCGTCAACGAGGGCGTCCCAGCGGGTCAGTTGCAGAAGGTCGTTGAACGCACCGCCGCTGACGGCGACAACGCTCTTCGCCCAAAGCCCCGGAATCTCGTCCGGATGGTCGCAGAGGCATGCCTCGATCCCGGCGAGTGTGACGTGCCGGTCGAACATCGCATCGACGAACGCCATGCCGCGGCGATGGGCGGTCGGCTGCGGCCCGTCATGGACCGCGACGTCGTGTCCGGCAGTGCGCAGCGCATGCGCCACGGCAGAACCGACATCGCCGATTCCGCGCACCAGACAGCGCATGGAAGAGACTAGGCGACCTTTGACGGGCGTGCCTGCTGGATCGCCTGCCAGACGCGCTGCGGCGTCGCCGGCATGTCGATATGGCTGACGCCGCACTCGCGCAGCGCGTCGAGCAGCGCGTTCATCACCGAGGGCAGGGCGCCGGCGCAGCCGGCCTCTCCGCAGCCCTTGGCGCCGAGCGGGTTGCTCGTTGCGGGCGCGGGCTCGCTGGCGAAGCTCATGAGAGGCGTGTCCGAGGCGCGCGGCAGCGCGTAGTCCATGTAGGAGCCGGTGAGGAACTGGCCGTCCTCGCTGTAGGCCGTCATCTCGAGCAGCGCCTGACCGATGCCCTGGACCACGCCGCCATGCACCTGGCCCTCGACCAGCAGCGGATTGATGATCGTGCCGAAATCGTTGACCGTCGTGTACTTGACGACCTCGACCACGCCCGAGGCCGGATCGACCTCGACCTCGGCGATATGACAGCCGTTGGGGAAGGCGGAGGGCACACCGTCGGCGGCGAGCTTGACGTCGAGCGTGGCGGGCACGCCATCGGGCAGCTTCAGACCGGAGCGCAGCTTCTCCGCCAGCTGCAGCACGCCGATGCGCCGGTCGGTGCCGACGATGCGGAACTCACCCTTGCCGAACTCGATGTCTGCGGGAGCAGCCTCGAGCACGTGGCCGGCGACCTGCTTGCCGCGTTCGATCACCTGCTCGCTGGCCTTGACGATGGCTGTACCGCTGCTCATGGCCGAGCGCGAGCCACCCGTTCCGCCGCCGACCACCAGCTCATCGCTGTCGCCCTGGAGCAGGCGGATGCGTTCGAAGGGGATGCCGAGCTGGGCGCTCAGCACCTGCGCAAAGGGGGCGGCGTGGCCCTGGCCGTAGTCGAGCGTGCCGGTGATGATGGTTACCGTGCCGTCGGCTTCGAAGCGGATGCCGCCCATCTCCTTGGCGGGCGGAGCGGTCACCTCGAGGAACTGGCCGATGCCGCGGCCGCGCAGCCGGCCGTTCGCCTTGCTCTGCTGCTTGCGCGCCTCGAAGCCGTTCCAGTCGGCGGCCTTCAGCGCGCGGTCAAGAACCGCCGGGAAGTTGCCGCTGTCGTAGGTCATGTCCGACGGGGCCTTGTAGGGCATCTCCTCCGGCCGGACATGGTTGCGCCTGCGCAGCTCGATCGGGTCTATCTTCATCGCCGCGCCGGCAACCTCGATCAGCCGCTCCATGTAGTAGTTGCCTTCCGGCCGTCCCGCCCCGCGATAGGCGCTGACAGGCGGCGTATTGGTCATCACGCATTTGGTCGACACCTCGATCAGCTCGGTGCGATAGACGCTGATCGTGTTCTTGACCGCGTTGAAGGTGGACATCAGCGGCGCGACGTTGCCGAGATAGGCCCCCATGTTGCCGTGGCTGGTGAGGCGCACGGCGAGGAACCTGCCGTTGGCGTCGAGCGCGAGCTCGGCGGTGACCTCGTGGTCGCGGCCGTGGGAATCCGAGAGGAAGCTGCCCGAGCGCTCGTCGGTCCATTTGACCGGGCGGCCGAGCTCCCGCGCGGCGTGGCAGAGCCCGGCGTATTCCGGATAGACCTGCGCCTTCATGCCGAACGAGCCGCCGACGTTGCCGATCAGCACCCGGACCTTCTCCGGCTTCACCTTGAGCACGTCGTTGGCCAGCTGGTTACGCAGGCCCCAGGCGCCCTGACATCCGGTATGCACCGTCCAGCGCTCGCTCGCCTTGTCGTAGGCGACGTTGATGCCGCGCGGCTCCATGGCGCTGACCACGACGCGGTTGTTGACCAGATTCAGCTTCGCCACGTGCGCGGCGCGCGAGAACGCGGCGTTCACCTTGTCGGCGTCGCCGAAGTGATAGTCGAGCACCACGTTGTTCGGCACGTCGCTGAAGAGCTGCGGGGCGCCGGGCCTGGCGGCGTCGACGGCGCGGGTGACCGCCGGCAGCACGTCGATATCGAGGCTCACGGCCTCGGCGGCGTCCTTGGCCTGGGTCAGCGTCTCGGCGACCACCACGGCGACCGGGTCGCCGACATAGCGGACCTTCTCGGTGGCGAAGGAATGGCGCGCCGGCTTGCGCATCTCCGAGCCGTCGCGGTTCTTGAACGGCACGACGCAGTTGAGCGTGCCGTAGCCGGCGGCGTTGAGATCGGCCCCGGTCCAGATGCCAAGCACGCCGGGCATCGAGCGGGCAGCTCCGGTATCGATCCCGCGCAGCGTGCCGTGGGCGTACGGGCTGCGGACGACATAGGCGTAGGCCTGTCCGGGGAGAGTGAGGTCGTCGGTGTAGCGGCCCTGGCCGCGCAGCAGCTTCGGATCCTCGGTCCGTGGCACCGGCTGCCCGATGCCGAATTTCGCTGTAGCCCAGTCCGTCGACGCGTTCCCGTAAGTCATAGAACTCCCCGCCAAGCCGTTGGTTGCGGCGGGATAATATCGAAGGAATACGGCTTTGGGGACTGACCCGCCTGCATGGCTGTGCCCCGCCCCACGCGGCCGGATTTAGCCTTTGCCCACCCCGCCCAAACCGGCTAATCAGGCCCGGTTCCCAAGGGAGACGGGGCTGGATTCCCGCGTTCATCGATGACCGAGCTCGCCCGGCGAGGGCTGCTGCCTGCAGGATTGCGTGACGTGTTGCCGCCGGAGGCCGACCAGGAAGCGTCGGTGATCCAGCGGCTGATGGCCGTCTGCGCCGGCCATGGCTACCGGTCGGTCAAACCGCCCCTGGTCGAGTTCGAGGACAGCCTGCTGGCGGGCTCGGGCGCGGCCATGGGGTCCAGCATGTTCCGGGTCATGGACCCGGTGTCCCAGCGCATGCTGGCGCTGCGCGCCGACATGACCCTGCAGATCGCCCGCATCGCCGCCACACGCCTGAAGAAGCTGCCGCGCCCCTTGCGCCTGTCCTATGCCGGCGAAGTCCTGCGGGTGAAGGGGGACGAGCTGCGGCCGGAGCGCCAGTTCGGCCAGGTCGGTGCCGAGTTGATCGGCTCCGACTCGCCCGCCGCCGATGCTGAGGCGGTCCTGTTGGCCGCCGAGGCGCTGGAGGCGGTCAGCGTGAAGAATCTTTCGGTCGACCTGTCGTCGCCGCGCCTGGCGCCGGCGATTATTGCGGCGGCAGGCCTGGATGAGGAGACGGCGGGCCGCGTGCGCGCCGCTCTTGACCGCAAGGAGCAGAGCGCCGTGAAACGGCTCGCGAAGGGTGCCGGCCCTGCTCTCATCGAGCTTCTCAAGGCCAGCGGTCCGGCCGACGCCGTGCTGAAGACCCTGACGCGGCTCGATCTGCCGGAGGAAGCCAGGGCCGAGGCCCGGCGCCTCGCGGAGGTCGTAGCCCTGATCCGCGCCGCGGCGCCGAAGCTCTCGCTGACCATCGATCCGGTGGAGATACGCGGCTTCGAATATCACACCGGCCTGTGCTTCACGCTCTTTGCCCGGCGCGTGCGCGGCGAGATCGGCCGCGGTGGCCGCTACCTCGCCGGCGAGACGCTGGCGCCGGGCAGCGGCGAGTCCTCGACCGGTTTCACGCTCTACATGGACTCAATCATGCGCGCCCTGCCCGAGGCCGAGGCCGCCAGGCGCCTGTTCCTGCCCTTCGGCACGCCGCCTGATGCGGCAAAGCAATGGCGCGACGGCGGCTGGATCACCGTAGCCGGGCTCGAAGCCGGCAATGCCGCCGCTGAAGCAAAGCGCCTCGGCTGCACTCATGTGCTGGCCAACGGCACGCCCCGCGACATCAACCAGGTTTAATCGACATGGCAAACGTGACGGTCGTCGGCGCCCAGTGGGGCGACGAGGGTAAGGGAAAGATTGTGGACTGGCTGTCGGAACGCGCCGACATCGTCGTGCGCTTCCAGGGCGGCCATAACGCCGGCCATACGCTGGTCATCGGCAACCAGGTCTACAAGCTCAGCCTGCTGCCCTCCGGTGTGGTTCGCCGCGGCAAGCTCTCGGTCATCGGCAACGGCGTGGTCGTCGACCCATGGGCGCTGATGGCGGAGGTCGAGGGCCTGCGCAAGCAGGGCGTCACGATCACGCCCGAGACGCTCAAGGTCGCCGAAAACGTCGCTCTGATCCTGCCGTTCCACGGCGAGATCGACCGCCTGCGCGAGGCGGCCCGCGGCGACGCCAAGATCGGCACCACCGGTCGCGGCATCGGCCCGGCCTACGAGGACAAGGTGGCGCGGCGCGCCATCCGCCTCTGCGATCTCGCCGAGCCGGCGACGCTCGACCGCAAGCTCGACGAGCTGATGCTGCATCACAACGCGCTGCGCCGCGGCCTGGGCCACCCCGAGATCGATCGCGCGGCCTTGCGCAAGGCCATCGACGAGATCGCGCCGAAGGTGCTGCCGTTTTCCGACCCGGTCTGGGCGCGGCTTGACGACGCGCGCCGCGGCGGCAAGCGCATCCTCTTCGAAGGCGCCCAGGGCACGATGCTCGACGTCGATCACGGCACCTATCCCTTCGTCACGTCGTCGAACACGGCGGCGGCCTTCGCGGCCGTCGGGTCGGGCATGGGGCCGGCTGCCACCGGTTACGTGCTGGGCATCACCAAGGCCTACACCACGCGGGTCGGCTCGGGCCCGTTCCCGACGGAGCTCAGCGACACGATCGGCAAGACGCTCGGCGAGCGCGGCAAGGAGTTCGGCACGGTCACCGGCCGGCCGCGGCGCTGCGGCTGGTTCGATGCCGTCATGGTGCGTCAGGCGATCCGGGTGGGCGGCATCCGTGGCATCGCGCTCACCAAGCTCGACGTGCTGGACGGGTTCGACGAGCTCAAGGTCTGCACCGGCTACCGCTGTCGGGGCGAGACGCTGCAGCATTTCCCGGCTGGCATGGCCCGCCAGGCCGAGGTGACGCCCGTTTACGAGACCATGTCCGGCTGGAAGGCCAGCACCAAGGGCGCGCGGTCCTGGGCCGACCTGCCGGCCGAGGCGGTCAAATACATCCGCCGGATCGAGGAGCTGATCGGGGCGCCCGTGGCCTTGTTGTCGACCAGTCCCGAACGGGACGATACGATCCTGGTTCACGACCCGTTCGCCGATTAACAGATCAGCGCGCGCGGTATTGGCCAGATTCAAGGGCTTGGCAGAAATCGATACGATCTGTTAACCATTTCTTTGCCAGGTCCTTCGTAAGCTATCGAGCTTATCCACAGCCAGGCAGGCGATAGAAATGGCGGCGGACGGCCAAACCGCTGACGGCAAGGGCGGGAAGGGCGGCAAAGGGCCGCTCGTCCTGGAGGGTCGCTATACCCTTCATCCCGACCGGCCTGTTCCCGACCAGGCGACGCCCCAGACGGCTGCCTTCGTTGCGGAAGACACGATGTCGCCGGGCGAGCCGCGCGTCGTGCTGGTCTGCGACATCGACCCGCTGCCGCGCATCGAGGTCATGGACAAACTGCGCGGTCTGGCGCGGCCCGGCCTGACGCAGATCGCGGCCTTCGGCCCGGTCGACTGGCCAGGTGCCAACGGACAGAAGCTGGCGGTCGTTATCCACCCGGCGCAGGGCGGGCGCCTCGTGCAGCCCGGCGTGCCGAAGATGGAGCCGATGAGCACGCAGATGCTGATCGAGACCGTGATCCGGCCGATCCTCACCGGCCTCACGGAGATGTTCCATCGCAACCAGACGCATCGCGGCATCCGTCCGGATAACATTTTCTTCAGTGACGAGACCAAGACCCGCGTCGTCTTGGGCCAGAGCGTCTCGGCCCCGGCCGGCTACTACCAGCCCCCGGCCTTCGAGACCATCGAGTGTGCGATGGCCGATCCCGACGGCAAGGGGTCGGGGACGCGCGCCGAAGACCTGTTCTCTCTCGGCGTGGTCATTCTTGCCCTCAGCACGGGCAAGATCCCCGGGGTCGGCGTCGACGCCGAGGAGCTGATCGCCCGACGCGTCGAGAAGGGCTCGCTCGAGGCCTATTGCGATCCGCGCGAGGTCCCGCGTGACCTGATTGACGGCATCCGCGGCCTGATGTCCGAAGATCCGCGCGAGCGCTGGTCGCTGGAATCGTTCAAGAACTGGATGGAAGGCAACCGCGTCCCGCCGCCGCGTCCCTACGCCATGGTCAGGGCCCATGCCGGGATGGATTTCGGCGGCAAGAAATGGTGGACCGCCCCGGCCGCTGCCATGGCGCTCTGCCGCCGCCCCGATGCGGGCATCAAGGCGCTGGCAAATGGCAGCGTCCTCGAATGGATGAAGAAGAGCCTCCCCGACAACGTGCCGACCGACGCGCTGGCTGCCGTGATGGCGGAGTACGAGGTGTCGGGTGGTTCGTGGTCGGAGCAGCTGCTGCTGGCCAAGGCGTCGATCGCCATGGATCCCGGCGCGCCCATCCGCTATGCGGGCATCAGCCTGCGGCTGGACGGTATCGGCGCCGCGCTGGCCTGCGGCTGGCGCAAGCCCGGCGGCATGCAGCTGATCGGCGATCTGCTGAAAGCCAATCTCCCGTCCTACTGGCTCAACAGTCAGCCCAAGCACGTCAACCGGGGTGTCGGCGTCACTGCGCACCTGGAAAAGCTTGGCCGCTGGGTCAGCGACGGCAGCCCGGGTGCGGGCATGGAGCGCTGCCTCTACGAGCTCAACCCCAATCTGCCCTGCCAGAGCCCCATCACCGCGGGCCGCTGGGTGTCGGACCCCTCGGAGCTGCTGCCGGCGATCGACGCCTCCGCGGCGGCTGGCGGCCTCAGCCGCCAGCCGATCGACCGCCACATCGCGGCCTTCCTCGCCGCACGCTCCCACGCGGACACGACGCAGCTCCTTGGCCTGATGCAGCCGCAGAATGTCGACGAACACTCGGCGATCGGCACCCTGCGCCTGCTGGCGGAGTTGCAGACCAGCTTCAAGTCGAAGGCGCTGCCCGGCCTTGGCATGTACTGCGCCGAGTTGCTGAAGCCGGTGATCGACACGTTCCATCACCGCAAGCGGCGCGGCAAGCTGGCGGAGGCCGTGCTGGCGGTTGCCAGATCGGGCAATCTGACAGCTCTGCTGAAGCTCGCCGATGACCCGGACTTCAAGAAGATCGATCGCCGCGGCTTCGACAAGGCAAAGGAGTTGTGGGCCAAATGCGAGACCGATCTCGCCAACCTCGAGCGCGACACGCCCAAGCGTAAGGACGATGCTAGGCGCAAGGGGCGTGAATCCGCCGCCATGGTTTCCTCCGGTCTGTCCGTGCTCGTCGTCGGCATATCGCTGTTTCTCAAATGGCTGTAATTCCTCCCGCCGCCACGCCAGCCGCTGCGCCCGCCGCGCCGGGAGCGGGTGGCCTCGACCCCCAGGCCGCCGCGGCGAATGCCGCCAACGCGAAACGCGCGGCCGTTGTCGCCGCGCAATCGCGAAAGGGCGGTGCGAGCGGCGTCGTACTGATCAGCTCGCTGGGGCTGTTCGCCATGCTGGCGATCGGCCTCGGCTCGCCGTCGCTGCTGGTGTTCATGATCATCGCGTTCATGCCGACGCTGGGCGCGGTGCTCACCGACAAGGATCCCGAAAAGCATTCGGCCATCGCCGTCGGGGCGATGAGCCTGGGCGCGATGATCCCCCTGGTGCTGGGGCAGTTCACCGCCAAGCCCAGCTCCGGCTATAACGTGCTGCGCGATCCCTTCGCCTGGCTGTCGGTTTACGGGGCCGCCGGTATCGGATGGATGATTCACGCGACCGTGCCATCGGTCACTGTCTTCCTGTCCGACCTGCGCGCCGACTGGCGGCGCAAGGATCTCATCAAGCTCCAGGAGGAGCTTGCCGAGGAATGGGGTCAGGAAGTCGTGGGCAAGAAGAAGACGACGGGCTGAGGCCCGGGTCGTCGGATCGACGGCTCAGGCCGGCCGGCGGCGTCCGGAATCCTCGGCGGCGTAGGACTTCATCGCCTTCTGCAGCTTCTCGAAAGCGCGCACCTCGATCTGCCGGACCCGCTCGCGGCTGACCGAATAGCGCTGCGACAGGTCCTCGAGCGTCGTCGGCTCCTCGCGCAGCCGGCGCTCCACCAGGATGTCGCGCTCGCGTGGATTGAGCGAACGCAAGGCGCGCTCCAGAAGGCGCTGGCGGCGCTCGTACTCCTGGGACTCGGCGAGCTTGATCTCCTGGCTTTCGGTGTCGTCCACCAGCCAGTCCTGCCATTCGCCTTCGCCGTCCTGACGCAGTGGCGCGTTGAGCGAGTGGTCGGGGCTGGCCAGCCGCCGGTTCATATTGACCACGTCAGTCTCGGGAACACTGAGTTCCTGTGCGATCTTCTTGACGTGCTCGGGCGTCAGGTCGCCCTCTTCGAACGCCTGCATCTGGCTCTTCATCTTGCGCAGGTTGAAGAACAGCTTCTTCTGCGCTGCCGTGGTGCCCATCTTCACCAGCGACCACGAATGCAGGATGTATTCCTGGATCGAGGCGCGGATCCACCACATCGCATAGGTGGCCAGGCGGAAGCCGCGGTCAGGATCGAAGCGCTTGACCGCCTGCATCATGCCGACATTGCCTTCCGAGATGAGCTCGGACAGCGGCAGACCGTAGCCGCGATAACCCATGGCGATCTTGGCCACGAGCCGCAGATGGCTGGTTACCAGCTTGTGCGCAGCCTCGGAGTCCTCACGCTCGCGCCAGCGCTTGGCGAGCATGTACTCCTCCTCGGGCTCGAGGAGCGGGAATTTGCGGATCTCCTGCAGATAGCGGGAGAGATTCCCCTCGTTGGACAGCGCCGGAATGCTCATCGTGGCCATCAGTCCCACAACATCACGCGTGAAGTCCCCACCGAGGAGCGTCAGGCAGAGAACGAGTCGACAGGTGTCGATGTTCCCCCGGTACCCCCGGTGGCGCCGCCCCTGTGCGGCATCTCAATACAGATAATCGGTTATTGCGGCGATCATAGGGCATAAACGAGGTAAGGGAAAACCCGGCTTTAGATACTCTCTAATTTGTGAATCAGATCACTGATATCCTTTGAAAGCGACTTACAAAAGCGTAATGGTTTTGCGGTAATGGGATGCGTGAATCCGAGCGTCACGGCATCGAGCGCCTGCCGGGGAAAGGCTTCGGCGGCCTTCTGTATGTCTCCCGGCAGGCTGCGCCGGGCGGTCGCTCGTCCGTAGACCGGATCGCCCAGCAGAGGATGCCCGGCCGAGGCGAGGTGCACGCGAATCTGATGCGTGCGGCCGGTGGCCAGCTTGCATTCGACCAGGCTCGCGGCCCCGCCGGCCAGAGTCTTCAATACCCGATAATGCGTGATGGCAGGCTTACCGCGGCCCTCGCCGACCAGCGCCATCTTCTTGCGGTCGCGGGTCGAGCGGCCGATCGCACCCGTGATGGTACCGCTGGCCGGACGGGGCGTGCCCCAGACCACGGCCTGGTAGAGCCGCTCGATGGTTCGCTCGCTGAACTGCGTGGTCAGCGAGCGATGCGCGGCATCGTTCTTGGCGGCGACGATGAGGCCGCTGGTGTCCTTGTCGAGCCGGTGCACGATACCGGGGCGCGCCACGCCGCCAATGCCCGACAGGCCCCCGCCGCAATGGGCGAGCAGCGCGTTGACCAGGGTGCGGTCGGGATTGCCGGGGGCGGGATGCACGACCAGGCCCGGCGGCTTGTCGACCACGATGACGTCATCGTCCTCGTAGAGGACTGTCAGGGGGATATCCTGCGGAGCGGCTGCCGCTGCGGCCGCACCGGGGACGGTGACAACGAAAACCTCGCCTGGTTTGACCCTCCGGGAGGGGTCGGATATCGTCCCGCCGTTGCTGGTGACGCGGCCTTCTTCGATCAGCGCCTTGATGCGCGAGCGCGACGGCGCGGTCTCCCCCGAGGCCAGCGAGGTGGCGAGCGAGCGATCGAGCCGGTCTCCCGCCGCCGCGGCATTGATCGTCACCGTGAAGGTCTGTCCCGCCGCCGCTGAGTCCCTGGCCGCCATGTCCCGACACTGACCCACAAGATGCAAGCGCTCAAGACCATCGTCATCACGCTCGGCGCCGTCATTGTCGCCGGCTTCGGCCTGCTGATCTACGGCCTGACCCAGAACTGGCACCGGTCCGTGACTCCGCCGCCCGCGGTTCAGCCCGCGGCGCCCGCCGTTCAGTCCACGGCGCCCGCTGGGTCGTGGGGCTCGGTGACCCTCGGCAATCCCAACGAGCGGATCACCGGCGTCACCGCCTCCGGCGACCTGCTGGTCGTCCAGCTGTCCGACGGCCAGGCGAACCGCCTGCTCGTGGTCGATCCGCGCAGCGGCCAGGTGGTCGGCGCGTTCGCGGCCGGCGGCACGCCATGATCGTCATCACGCGCGAGGCCCTGCGCCAGATCGTCGACGCCGCCGAGGCGGCCTATCCCGGCGAATGCTGCGGCCTACTCGTCGGCCGGATGCTGCCCAACGGTACCGTCGAGGCCATACGGGCGCATGCCAGCGCCAATTTGCGCAAGCAGAACGAGAAACAGTTCGAGATCGACCCGCGGCTCTGGGTCGACCTGGCACGGGCCTTGGGCCGGGGACCGCTCAAGGTCGTCGGCCTCTATCACTCGCATCCCGACGGTCCGGCGCAGCCCTCCGAGGTCGATCTTGGCGCCGCCTGGGGCGAAGAGCTGGTCTGGCTGATCGTCAGCGTCTCCGGTGCCTCCACCGAGGAGGCGGCATCACGGGCGCAGGCCGTGCAGGTCACGGCGCATATCCTGGATCACGGCGGGCGTCAGTTCCGCGAATTACCCCTGCGCACGGCCGACTGGCATGTCTCACCGGCGCGGGAGCTGCCGGAAGACACCGAGAAGAAAGGCGAGGGGGCATGAATTTCTGCAGCGACAACACGGCGGGCGCCCACCCGCGCATCCTGGCGGCGCTCAGCGCGGTGAACGCGGGGGCCGCTATGCCCTACGGCAACGACGATCTGACCAAGCAGGTCGAAGCGCGGATCGCCGAGATCTTCGAGCGCGACTGCGCCGTCTTTCTCGTCGGCACCGGCACGGCGGCCAATGTCCTGTCGCTGGCGGCGATCACGCCGCCCTGGGGGGTGATCTACTGTCACCCGGAATCGCATATCAATATGGACGAGTGCGGCGCGCCGGAATTCTACACCGGCGGCGCCAAGCTGATCCCCGTGCCCGGCGCTCATGGCAAGATCGCCGCGGCCGACCTCGACGCGGCCATCACCGGGGCCGGCGTCGTCCACCATTCGCAGCCGGCCGCCATCAGCCTGACCCAGGCAACCGAGGCTGGCACGGCTTACACGCCCTCGCAGATCGGCGCCCTCAGCGAGGTGGCGCGGCGGCACGGGCTCGGCTTGCATGTCGACGGGGCGCGTTTCGCCAACGCGCTCGTTCATCTTGGCTGCAGCCCGGCGGAGCTGACCTGGAAGGCCGGGGTCGACGTGCTGAGCTTCGGGGCGACCAAGAACGGCGCCGTGGCGGCCGAGGCGGTCGTCGTGTTCGACAAGGCCAAGGCCGGCTCGCTGGGCTTCCGCCGCAAGCGCGGCGGGCAGCTCTGGTCGAAGATGCGCTTCCTCGCCGCGCAGTTCGACGCCTATCTCGAGGACGATCTCTGGCTGGCCAGTGCGCGCCACGCCAACGCCATGGCGGCCGAGCTGGTGCGTGGCCTCAAGGCGATCCCCGCCGCCCGCGTCGAGCATCCGGTCGAGGCCAACGAGATATTCGTGACGCTGCCCGAGGCCGTCATCCGCGGCCTGGAAGCGGACGGGTTCCGCTTCTACCGCTGGATGGACGAGAGCAGTTCGATGTTGCGGCTGGTCGCCAGCTTCAACACCGAGGCGGAGGCGGTCGCGAAGTTCATCGCCAGTGCAAGGCGTCATGCTGCCGCGATGGCGCCGGCGGCTGAATAAGGACGCGTTAACAGCGGGTTGCGCAGCGCTTGATCCGCCCCGGCGCTTCCGCTATTGACTGGCGGCGCTCGCGACCTGTTTTACGCGGCGCCAGGGTCCCCTTCGTCTAGTGGCCCAGGACACCGCCCTCTCACGGCGGGAACAGGGGTTCGAATCCCCTAGGGGACGCCAGTTCTGCCCGTGCCGACGGCGGTCGACTCAGATGGACTTGACCGCCGTGTCTGCAGGCCGGCTCGCCAGGCCCCGAATGACGGCCTGGGCGCGATCCCGGACAACGGTCTTTGGTCCGCTCGCATCAATGCGTGCCCAGGATGCTGGAGCGTGGATCACGGCGCTCTGTTGCCTCAACACCTCCACCGTCGCGTCCGATGGGTCGTTTCGGCGCGATTCTATCCGGGACTCAAGGGTCGAGGGTTCGGCAACGAGCCACAGGCCGAAAAAGGGTGCCTCTGCGAGGCGGGCAACGTCCTCGATCCGGGCTCGTTCGGTTTCGCGCCCATAGACTGCGTCCGCGATCACCGTGTAGCCGGCCTCGAGGATGGTGGTCGAGATCTCCGCGATACGGTCGTAGACCCGCACCGTGACCTCATTGGAATAGGCGGATGGGGGTAGATGGGTGTCCTCGTCCACGCCCATCATCTGCTTTCGAACGACATCGCTACGCAGGACGATCGCGCCGGGTGCCGTGCCGAGAAACGGTGCAAGCATCCCTGCGAGAGTGGATTTCCCCGTACCGGAAAGACCGCCGATGGCAACGACACAGGGATGCTGCGGCCGAGCGAGATAGTCGATCGCCTGGTCGAGGAGCCTTTCCGCGTGATCGAGGCGGCCGGAAGCCGAAGCCGGGTCCGAGACCCGCGCTGCGGCGGCGGTCACGTGGGCCCGGATGGCGGCTCGGCAGGAGAGAAAAAGGGGGACGAGTCCCAGCCCGCCATGGTCGTGGGTCTTCTCGATGTAGCGATTCAGGATTCTGTTGGCCACCGGGCGCAGGCCGTGGTGGTCAAGATCCATGAGCAGAAACGCCAGGTCATAGAGAGTGTCGATGCAGGTGAAGCGCTCGTTGAATTCGATGGCATCGAAAAGCACCGGCACGTTGTCGATCAGGCAGATATTGTTGAGGTGAAGGTCGCCGTGGCAGCGGCGGACGAAGCCTTCGTCTCGACGCCTGTCCAGCAGCAGGCTATCCCGGCCATGGCGCCGCCAGGCAAGCCGGGCCCAGCGTTCCAGCTTTGCGGGCTCGAAGGAAGGGTTGTCCGGGCCGCGAAACGCCTCGATGTCTCCGGCAATGACCTTGCCGATCTCTTCACTGCCGCCGGCGTCCTGCCGGATTTCGGCCTTTCTATGAAACTCTGCGATCCGTTCCGCTAGCGACGACGCCAGGGTCAAGCTCATCTCGCCTCTTCGGCACACGTTCTCCAGCAGCTGCTCCTGGCTGAAACGGCGCATCTCGACGACCCAATCGACGGCATCAGGCACGTTGGCGTCGGCAAGAACCAGGCCCCCGTGCCCGCCCCGTCGTATCGCTCGCACTCCAAGATAGAGCTGCGGCGCCGTGCGCCTGTTCGTAGACACCTCGATCTCGCACATGTCCCGACGCTTGTCGGCGGTTGAATAGTCCATGTAGGGGTAGCGCACGGCACGCTTGAGCTTGTAGGCGCGTTCGCCGCTCAGGAAGATGTGTGAGCCGTGCGTCTCGTGGTGCTCTACAGGGTCCGATGTCCCATAGGTCGACGGAGACGCGAGGAAACTCACGACTTCGCTTTGGTCGTCCATGCTGCTACTCCGCGCTCGATCAGCCATACAGGTGGTCGGACCCGGCTGCACCAGCAAGCGTCGGCGCTCGGTGCCGTCAGGCTACGGTTCGGGCCGATGCGACGTCCTCGGGGGACTCGAACGATACGCCGGTCATGGGCTCGACCCAGACGAGGTGATCATGCACCTCTTTGACGCCGGCGACATTCTCGGCAGCCAGGCACATGGCCCGGCGCTGGCGCTCATCGAGAATGGTTCCCCACAGATGGACGGCGCCGTCGCAGACAACCACGTTCAGCGACGCTCGGGGGGTCCAGGGAAGCTTGTGGATCTCGGCCAGGATCCGGGTGCGGAGCTGCTCGTCATCGACGGGCGCCTTTCCCCCGATGGGCGATGCCGCCATGCCCTGCAGGAGGTTGCTGCGCGTCACCATTCCGATGACACGACCTTTTTCGACCACGGGCAGCCGCTTGATCCGTTTGCGCTCCATCAGATCCACGATGTCGGTGAGAGGCGCGTCTGAACCAACGGTGACGACCTCGGTCGTCATCACGTCGGCAACCTGGCGTCCGTGCGTATGCACATACTCATCCGCCAGCCGGCCCGGCCCCAGGAGGAACTCAAGCCAATCCGGCCTCCGGTGCTCGGTCCCCGTCTCGGTGCGGCGCAGAAAGTCGCCTTCGCTGACAATCCCGACAAGCCGGCCAGCGTCATCGATGACGGGCAGCCCGCTGATCCGGTTCTGAAGCATGATCCGGATGGCTGTCCTCACCAGCGCTGTCGGCGCAACCGAAATGACCCGGCTGGACATGACGTCTACGGCCTTCATGGGAATCTCCTGCTTTTGGCCTCGACTCCTGGAACATTCTTAACGGCCGAGACGCCGTCAGCCATTGATTCAGGTCAAGGCCGGATGCCGACGTGCCGCCTATGAATTACAGGGTGAAATCCCAGTGGAGGCCGTCATGAACGTTCGCGCGATTGCCGATATGGTTCACGACAAAAATCCGGTGACGATGTCCGAAACCGCGACGGTGCAGGCCGCATGTCAGCGGATGCGGGATCGCCGGGTCGGGGCGGTCCTGGTGACCGACAAGCGGCATCGCCTGATCGGCATCTTTACCGGCCGGGATGCGGTGACCAAGGTCCTCGCGCCAGGCCGGGATTGCTCGACAACGAAGCTGTTCGACGTCATGACGGCAAAGCCGGCGACACTCCCTCCCGTCGCGACGTCGGTCGAGGCGCTACGCCTTATGAGTGACGGTGGGTTTCGGCATGTGCCGGTGGTGGAGGACAACGGGCATATCGTCAGTGTCATCTCGCGCGGGGATTTCCGGGGTCTCGAGCAGGCGCGCTTCGACGAGGAAACAGGCCTGCTGGAGCGTATGCGCTGACGCAGTTGGTCTTCTCGCTTCCTTCTCTGGCGGCAGCGTCCGCCTACTTCGCAGTCGTCTTTGCCGTCGGCTTCATCTTCGGCGCCGCGCGGATCGTTCTGCTGGTTCCGGTCCTGGGCGAGGTCTCGGCGACCGCCGCCGAACTGCCCTTCATGCTGATCCTCTCCTGGGTGGTTTGCGCGTGGCTCAGGCAGCGGTTCTCGGTGGGCGTTACATGGGGCGCCAATATCGGTATGGGCGTCATGGCTCTCGCCCTTCTGCTTGTTGCGGAGACGCTGATTGGCGTCTCCCTCCTTGGCCGCGCGCTCGCGGAACACGTACTGGCCTATGCAGCGCCAGGGCCGGCTCTAGGTCTCGGTGCGCAGCTCGTATTCGCGAGTTTCCCCGCAGCGCAGGCCTATCTTGAAAGAGAGAAGGCTGCCTCGTGAGTGAGCCTGTCGCCACCGCGGCTCATGTGGATGCCCTATTGCCGTCGGCCATGGCCGAACGCGCCGAACGGATCGGCGCGGAAAAGACCCGTCTGGGCTTCTGGCGTCTGTTGACCCTGGCGATCCTGGCGGGCGCCTTCATCGGCTTCGGTGCCATGGGTGCCACCATCGCCGGCGTCGGGGCTGCCGGTGTCCTGCCCTATGGGCTCACCCGCGTCATTGTCGGCGTGGTGTTCTCGCTGGGCTTGATTCTGGTTGTTGTGGGCGGCGCGGAACTCTTCACCGGCAACAATCTGATGGTGATGGCATGGGCCGGAGGCAAGGTCAGTGCCCGCGAGGTGCTGCGCGCCTGGCTGATCGTCTATGCCGGCAACTTCGTCGGAGCCGGCGCCACAGCGGTTCTGGTCTTCATTGCGGGGCACCATGGCGACGCGGCGGGTGCCGTCGGCGCCGCCGCGCTGGCCGCCGCACAGAGCAAAGCCGAGTTGGCATTTTTCCCGGCTCTCGTCAGGGGCGTTCTGGCCAATGTTCTGGTCTGCCTTGCCGTCTGGCTTTGCTACAGCGCCCGAACGACCACCGACCGGATTCTGGCTATCGTGCCGCCGGTCGCGACCTTCGTCGCTGCCGGTTTCGAGCATTCGGTCGCCAACATGTATCTGTTGCCGTTCGCCCTTCTCGTCAAGGCAGCCGCGCCGGCTTCCTTTTGGGCTTCTATCGGAACATCCCCGGAGGCCTACGACAGCCTCACCGCAGCGGGAGCGGCTGCCAATCTCGTGACCGTGACGATTGGCAACATGGTGGGCGGCACGGTGCTGGTCGGCGGTGTCTACTGGTTCGTCTATCTCTATCGACGTGCAGCCACTTCCGGCTAGTCCGCGTCCGATGCGGCGGCGAGCCGGTCGAAATGACGGTTGATCAGCCAGAAGGTCAGGAAGATGCCGAAGCCGACGAGCGTGAAGCCGAAGACCTGCATGCCGTCATCTACGGCCCTCGACGCGATGAAGAGTCCGAGGATCGCGAGGACTGCCATGATGGCAATGGTGAAGATGCTGCTCGTGCTCATGGGTATCTCCGCCGGGGGTGGGGTTTGGGTTGATCCTGGGGGTCATCGAACAGGATGCGGTTCGCCGCGCCGTCGAGGTCCTCGAACTGGCCGCTGGTCATACCCCAGAGAAAAGCGGCGAGACCGAGGGCGCCAAGTCCGAGCGCGGCGGGAATGAGATAGATCAGGCTTTCCATGTCAGTGCCTCCGCCAACCAAGGCGCAGCGCGTTGGCAATCACGAGCAGCGACGATGACGACATCGCGGCTGCAGCGATCAGCGGCGTGACCAGTCCGGCCATGGCCAGCGGTACGGCGAGAATGTTGTAGGCGATGGCAAGGGTGATGTTCTGCCGGACCAGCCGGTCCGTCCGCCGTGCCAGCTGCAGCAGCTCGCCCACGGGCGCCAGCAGCTCACCCTGAAAAATCGCATCGGCGGCTGTCTGGCTGACATCCGCCGCGCTCGCCGGGGAGAGCGAGACATCGGCTGCCGCCAGGGCTGGGGCGTCGTTGAGCCCATCCCCGACCATGAGCACACGTCGTCCAGCGGCACGCAGCGCGGCGAGGTGCTGCTCCTTGGCGGCCGGCGTGCAGGCGGCACGCCAGGCGGTGATGCCGAGACGCTGCGCCACGTCGCCGACGGCGGCCTGCCGGTCACCGGACAGCAGTTCCACCGTCAGGCCGTGCCGCCGCAGAGCTTCAATCACGGCCGTTGCGTCAGACCGCAAGGTATCGGCGAAGCTGAAGCGGATGGCCGGACGCCCCGGAATGGCAAGCCAGATCTCCGGTGCGCTGTCCGGCGATGCGATGCTGACATCGCAGAAGCTGCGGCTGCCGAGGCGGATTTCACCGAAGGCCGAGGCGAGAGCGAGTCCCCGGCCGGGATGCTCGATGACTCCTGTTGCCGCGGGCTCATCAGGCTGGGCTCGTGCCAGGGCGCGGGCCAGGGGGTGGCGGCTCGACTGAGCCATAGCCGCGGCCAGTCGGAGGCTCTCCGCCGGGCGTCCGGGTTCGGGCACCAGGGTCAGCTGACCGGTTGTCAGGGTCCCGGTTTTGTCGAAGACCACCGTGTCGATGGCCGTCAGGCGTTCGAGTGCCGTGGCGGATTTAAGCAGGATGCCCTGATGGAGCAGGCGGTTGCTGGCCACCACCTGTACGACCGGCACCGCAAGCGCCAGCGCGCAAGGGCAGGTGATAATAAGCACGGCAATGGCGTTGAGCAGCGCCGGCTGCCAGCCGATCCCCATGAAACCGAACCAACCGACGAAGGTGACAGCAGCAAGCAGGTGGACGACTGGTGCGTAGGCTCGGGCCACGCGGTCCGCCAGAACGACAAAGCGTCCGCGGCGCTGCTCTGCCGCCTCCATGAGCCGCACGATCTCGGCCAGGAGCGTCCCGTCGCCGGACGCGGTTACGCTGAGGCGCAGCGGCGCCGTCAGGTTCAGGGCCCCGGCGAAGACGGCGGTGCCTGGTCCCGCGTGCTGTGGCACGGCCTCGCCCGTCACCAGGCTGTTGTCGATCTCGGAGGAGCCTTCGACCACGCGGCCGTCGACGCCGATGCGCTGGCCGGGAGCCGCCAGCACCGTGTCGCCGGCATGGACCGCCGAGGCGGGAAGGGCGGCCGTGGTGCCGTCTTGCCGCACGACGGTGACCGGTGCCGCACCCAGCGACAGGAGGTGTGCTGCCGCGGAACGTGCCTGGCCGCGGGCCCGGATGTCCAGGTAGCGGCCAATCAGCAGGAAGAACAGCAGCGTGACCGCTGAATCGAAGAAGGCATGCTGACCCGAGGACAGGGTCTCGACGAGGCTTATCGCTGTCGCGAGAAGGACCCCGATGGAGATGGGGACATCCATGTTGGTACGGCCACCGCGCAGCGCTGCGAAGGCAGAGCGGAAGAACGGCTGTCCGGCATAGGTGATGGCCGGCATGGCAATCAGCGCCGACACCCAGTGGAGCAGATCGCGGGTAGCCGCGCCCATACCTTCGGCATGCCCAGCCCACACCGCGACCGATAGCAACATGACGTTGCTGGCTGCGAAGCCGGCGACGGCGAGTGCGCGGAGGAGGGCGCGTTCACCGGCATCGGTGTCGGTCTCGAGCCGCTTCGGATCGAAGGGAAAAAGGCGAAAGCCGAGGGCTGCAAGCCGACCGGCGTGCCGGTCAGCCTCCGTGGCCGGTCCGTCCCAGGTCAGGACCAGGCGGCCGGTGCCCAGATTGAGGCGCGCCGTGACGACCGAAGGGTCTTGCGCGAGAAGCGATTCGACCAGCCAGACACAGGCGCCGCAAGTCACGCCGTCGATCATGAGGTGAAGCGTCGAGCGGCCGTGCGGGTCGGTCTTCACATAGGCCGTGAAGTCGGCCATGGGACCGGCCTCCGGCTTGAGTGGACGTCCATCCCGGGTTGCCAGCCGCCGACGGTAGAACTGCCCGAGCCCCATTCCGTCGATGACGTCGTGAGCAGCTTCGCATCCCGTGCAGCAGAACCGGCCGCTGACATCGGCGAGGGCGCCGCCGCAATGGGCACAGGCGGTCGTCGACGGCTCCGACGTCAGCAGCTCGAGCGTGGCGGGAATCGTCGTCATCGGACAATCTGCCGCTGCGTGGTAAAGGCGCTGTCGGCGCCGCGTTCAGCAATCACGCGGGTCTGCCACTGGCCCGGCCGAAGGCGCTCGAGGTTCGCGGCGTAGTGTCCCGCGCCTCGCTCGATAAGTGCTACCTCGCCGTGCGTTTCCTTTTCGACCGGCCGCTCGACCGCAGCCCGCAGGCTGAGACCGGTGAGCGGCTGGCCGGCTGCGTCGCGCGCCCGAACGCTGACCAGGGTCATATCTCCGGCGTTCTGCAGAACGATCTCGAACTGCCAACCGAGGGCTTCCTGACGCGCGGCAGTTTCAATCAGGCGGTTGTATTGGACGCCGCGCTCGTAGGGGCGCTCAATCACCAGGCCGCTCCAGGTTCCGACGGCGAAATAGACGAGCACGCCGTTCACGGCGACGACGATTGTCATGCCGGCGACGAAGAGCCAGGGAATGATGCGGCCCGTCACGTGGTCACCCCTTGGGGCCGAGGAAGACGGATACGTAGCCGGCGGTCGAGCCGGCCTTGAGATCGGTCAGGTGAAAGTGCAGGGGAGTGGATTCAGCGCCGAGGGCGTGGCGCGGAGCAGCCACGTAGAGACGATAGGTGGCGACGCTGTCCGCCCGGGCTTCGAGCATCACGGTCTCTCCGACCGGTGTTACGCCGTCGGCGCCCACTACATTTATCGTCGCGCCGGAGATGCCGGCAATATCGAGCGCGTAGCGATGTGTCTCACGGGTCTTGTTGAGAATCTTGAATGTGTAGCCGTTACGGATGGAGCCATCGGAGAGCGTGACGAAGACCGGCGCCCGGTCGCGCAGGACACTGACTTCCACGGTGGTACGCAATGCAAAGGCAACGAGCAGGAGCATGCCGACCAGCGTGAGTATCGCGGCATAGACCATGACGCGAGGCCGCAGCAGGCGGCGTGTCCAGGTCACGGGCGGCGCTGGTACGCTCGCGCCGATCAGCGCGTCGAAGGCGATCAGCCCACGCGGACGCCCGACCTTGTCCATAACGCCGTCGCAAGCGTCGATGCACAGGCCGCAGCCGATGCATTCCATCTGCTGACCGTCGCGGATGTCGATGCCGGTTGGGCAGACCATGACGCACTGGCGGCAATCGACGCAGTCACCGCGACCTTCCCAGCTCTCGCCGGTCTTGTGTTTGCCGCGCGGTTCGCCACGCCAGGTGCGATAGGTGACGGTCAACGTCTGCTCGTCGAACATGGCAGCCTGGAACCGGGGCCAGGGGCACATGTAGGTGCAGACCTGCTCGCGGGCCCAGCCGGCCAGCACGTAGGTGGTTAGTGTGAACAGGCCGACGAAGAAATAGAGCTCAACGGAGGCATCACCGGCGAAGAAGGCCCTGGTCGCCGTCGGCGCATCGACGTAGTACATGACCCAGGCGCCGCCCGTGGCCATGGCGATCGCCAGCCAGCAGACGTGCTTTGCGGTCTTGCGTGTCGCCTTTGCGATCGACCAAGGCTGCTGATCGAGCTTCATGCGTGCATTGCGGTCGCCTTCGATCAGGCGCTCGACCCACATGAAAAGATCGGTCCATACCGTCTGCGGGCAGGCGTAGCCGCACCACAGACGACCGAAGAGGCTGGAGACGAGGAATAGCGCGAGCGCACCGAGAATCATCAGGCCGGCAAGGAAGTAGATTTCCTGAGGCCAGATCTCGATGTCGAAGATGTAGCCACGGCGGCCCGGCAGGTCGAGCAGGATGGCTTGGTCGGGGGCCTGGGGCCCGCGGTCCCAGCGAAGCCAGGGCACAACGTAGTAAAGACCGAGACATATCCCCAGCACGCCCCATTTCAGCCGGCGGAAGAGACCCGCAACCTTCTTGGGGTAGACCTTGATGCGTCCGGCATAGAGCGGCTGGTCCGCTCTCTGTTCACGAACGGACGGAGCAGGTTCGGCCCTGATGGGCTCCGGGTGGGCAGTGCCGTCGGGCATGGACACGCCTATCGGCCACCGCCCAGCGAGTGGACGTAAACCGTCAGCATCCTGATCGTCGCCTCGTCCAGGCGATCGATCCAGGCCGGCATCACGCCGTTGCGGGAGCTGGCGATAGTCTGCACGACAGAGCGCTTGTCCCCGCCGTAGAGCCATATCTTGTCCGAGAGGTTGGGCGCTCCGATCTCGCCATTGCCTTCACCCTTGTCTCCATGACAGGCGGCGCAATTCTCGTTGTAGACGGGCACGCCGCGCTGAGCCGCCGGCTTGTCGGTCTCCGTTGCCGAGAGGGACAGGACGTACTCGGCGACGTCATTGATCTGTGTCGCGTTCAGCATGTTGTCGAGGCCGAAGCGCGGCATCTGCGACAGGCGGGCGTCCGGATGGGCGCTGCGAATTCCCGTACGGATCGTCGCGTGAATCGACTCCAGTTCGCCACCCCACAGCCAATCGTCGTCCGCAAGGTTGGGGAATCCCTTTGTTCCGGCTCCCGCCGAGCCGTGGCAGCCGGCGCAGTTGTCGGCGAAGATGGCGCGGCCGCCGGCAATGGCGAAGCCAAGAAGCTGAGGGTCGTTGCGAATCTGCTCGAGCGACGCCGCGCGGATCCGGTTCACATAGGGGGCGCGCTGCTCGGTCTGCTCGCGCAGATCACGGGCAATCTCCGTGCGAGCCGAATAATTGAGCACGCCGGCCGTATGCGACGAAAGCGACGGCCACGCCGGGTACAGCACGTAGTAGCCGATCGACCAGACGATCGTGGCGTAGAAAACGTAGAGCCACCACTTGGGCAGCGGTGTGTCCAGCTCCTTGACGCCGTCCCACTCGTGGCCGGTCGTCGCCTTGCCGGTGATCTCGTCCTTTTCAATCTTGGTAGGCATGGCAGCCTCAGTTCTCGCTATCGCGCAAGGGAATTGAGCCGTGTCCCTGCAGTCGGGCGCGGCGGGAGGGCCACAGGGCCCAGGCGACGATTCCCGTGAAGAGCACGAAGAACCAGACGACCCAAAGGCTCTTGAGCACGGGATAGAGGGCGATCCAATCCATGGCAGACCTACTGCTTCAGCTGTTCGGGGCGGATGTCGGTGAACTTGACCAGAGTGCCGAGCATCTGGAGGTAGGCGACCAGGGCGTCCATCTCCGTGATGCGGGCCGGGTTGCCGTCGAAGTCACCGGCTACGGCCTTGGGATAGCGCTTGAGAAGCGCGTCGCTGTCGCTGTCCTGTGTCGCCTGGGCTTCGAGGTCGGCCTTGGCGGCGCCGATCATGGCGTCCGTGTAGGGGACGCCGACGGCCCGGCTGGCGCGGAGATGCGCGGCGATGTCGTCATAGCGCAGCGCTTTCTCCGCCAGGAAGGCATAGGGCGGCATCACCGTCTCCGGCACCACGGCTTTGGGCTCGACCAGGTGCGCGACGTGCCACTCGTTCGAATACTTGCCGCCGACGCGCGCCAGGTCGGGGCCGGTACGCTTGGAGCCCCACTGGAACGGATGGTCGTACATGCTTTCGGCGGCGAGGCTGTAGTGGCCATAGCGCTCGATCTCGTCCTTGAAGGGCCGGATCTGCTGGCTGTGGCAGAGGTAGCAGCCTTCCCGCACGTAGATGTTGCGGCCCATCAGCTCGAGCGGAGTATACGGACGAACGCCTTCGACGCGCTCGATCGTCGTCTCGATCGTGAAAAGCGGGACGATCTGCACCAGGCCGCCGATCGAGATGGTGATCAGCGTCAGGATGGCAAGCAGAATGACGTTCTTTTCGATGGTCGCGTGACGAAACTTCATGATCGTCTCACTCCGCCGGCGTGGCGGCATAGGCGGCGCTCGCCGGCTCTTCCTGCCGGATCGTGCGCCAGAAGTTGTAGGCCATGAGCAGGGCGCCGGTGAGGAAGAGCAGGCCGCCCAGGGCCCGGATGACGTAGAACGGATGCATCGCGGCGACGGACTCGACGAACGAGTACTGCAGGAAGCCGAGCTCGTCGTAGGCTCGCCACATCAGGCCCTGCATGATCCCCGACACCCACATCGAGGTGATGTAGAGGACAATGCCCATGGTCGAGATCCAGAAATGCCAGCTGACCAGACGTGTCGACCACACGTCCTCCTTCTTCCACAGGAACGGCACCAGGTAGTAGAGCGCGCCGAAGACGATGAAGGCGACCCAGCCGAGCGCGCCCGAATGAACGTGGCCGATGGTCCAGTCGGTGTAGTGACTGAGCGAGTTGACGGCCTTGATCGACATGACCGGGCCTTCGAAGGTGCTCATGCCGTAGAAGCCGACGGCGGTGACGGAGAAGCGCAGACCCGGATCGGTGCGCAGCTTGTCCCAGGCTCCTGACAGGGTCATCAGGCCGTTGATCATGCCGCCCCAGGACGGCATCCACAGCATGATCGAGAAGGTCATGCCGAGCGTCTGCGCCCAGTCGGGCAGGGCGGTGTAGTGAAGGTGATGGGGGCCCGCCCAGATGTAGAGGAAGATCAGGGCCCAGAAATGGATGATCGACAGGCGGTAGGAGTAGACCGGCCGCTCCGCCCGCTTGGGGATGAAGTAGTACATCATCCCGAGGAATCCCGCGGTGAGGAAGAAGCCGACAGCGTTGTGGCCGTACCACCACTGGATCATGGCGTCCTGCACACCCGCGGCGGCGCCGTAACTCTTGGTGCCGAACCAGGACACGGGCACGGCCAGGTTGTTGCCGATATGCAGGACGGCGATGGTCAGGATGAAAGCGAGATAGAACCAGTTGGCGACGTAGATGTGCGGCTCTTCACGCCTGAGGATGGTGCCGACGAAGATGACGAGGTAGGCGACCCAGACGACGGTCAGCCAGAGATCCACATACCATTCCGGCTCGGCGTATTCCTTGCCCTGGCTGATGCCGAGGACATACCCGCTGGCGGCAAGCACGATGAAGATCTGGTAGCCCCAGAACACGAACCAGTGCAGGGCATCACCACCCCATAGCCGTGCCCGGCTGGTGCGCTGGACAACATGAAAAGAGGTTCCCAGCAGCGCGTTGCCTCCGAAAGCGAAGATCGCCGCCGAGGTGTGCACAGGGCGCAAGCGGCCAAAGGTCGTCCATTCCAGGCCAAGATTGAGGGTGGGGAAGGCGAGCTGAAGCGCGATAAAGACGCCGGCCGCAAAGGCCACGACGCCCCAGAAGATCGTCGCGATCATGAACGCCCGGGTGACATCGTCGGCGTAGACAGGCGCTCGGCGGACGGGGATGGTGGTATCGATAGCGGTCATGAAGGCCCCAATGGCTGACAGATCGCCCGCGGGCGATGAGTTGCCATCTTTGCGTCTGCAAGCGGCGATCGCCTTGATCCAGGTCAAGGCGGATTGCCAAATTCCCTGAGAGGGTTAAGTCATTCTTAAAAACGAGGCTGTAATGAACGAAACGGTCCCTGTCTTTCCGTCACCGGGCCCACGAGTGCGACGCGTACCGCTTGATCGGCCCTGGGTGTGGATGGCGCGCGGCTGGTCAGATCTGACGCGCAAGCCAATGCTGAGCCTGGCCGTAGGGGCTGCCGTGGCCGTTGTCGGTATCGGCCTCAAGATCGCGACCTGGTTCACCGGCGCGATCTATCTGCTGCTGCCGCTGACGGCCGGCTTCTTTTTCGTAGCGCCGCTGATCGCTGTCGGTCTCTATGAAATCAGCCGGCGCCTCGGCACCGGCGAAACCGTCGGGGGGCGTGAGGTGTTTCTCGCCTGGCGCCGCAATGGCGGCCAGATCGCCCTGATGGGGCTGGTTCTGATGCTGGCGCACCTCGTCTGGGTGCGGGTGGCGAGCCTGCTGTTCGCCTTGTTCTTCTCGGGTGCTACTCCCAGTCTGGAGCGTATGCTCGACGCGCTGATCTTTTCACCGGTGAGCATCTCCTTCCTCGTCACCGGCAGCATCGTGGGACTCGTGCTCGGCACGATCATCTTTGCAATCAGCGTGATCTCAATTCCGATGCTGATCGATCGCAATGTCAGCGTGATCACCGCGATGGCGACCAGCCTGACCGCTGTGCGGGCCAACCTGCCGGCCATGGCGCTGTGGGCGGCCCTGATCGTTGGATTTACCGCTGCCGGCCTGGCAACCTTCTATCTGGGGCTGATCCTTGTATTGCCGCTTCTCGGCCATGCCTCGTGGCATGCCTACCGGGATCTCGTCGAAGATGTCAGTGCAGAGCGCGCACCGCCAGAAGAGTCAGAGCGAGAGCGCTGGCGGCTTGCATAGGCCGCGCGAAGCCCTGCAGCAGTCGCCGGCGTCTGAGGCCAAGCAGGACGCCACCCCACCCGACAGCCACAAGTGCCGGGACCGTGCCCAGTCCGAACCCCATCATGGCAAGGGCACCGGATACGGTGCTGCCGGAAGCGGCGCTCGCGGCCAAGGCGCCGTAGAGCAGGCCGCAGGGCAGAAATCCCAGTGCAAGACCAAGCCCGTAGCCACGCAATCCAAGAGGCTTGCCGGCCAGCTCGCGGACCACGCGATCGAGTGGAGACGGCAGCGCGGTCGGCCCGCGCACGGTCATGCCGATGGCCTGGGCCGCAAACAGGACAGCCGCGGCGATGAGGAACCCGGCGACCAGCCAGCGCCAGCCGGTGGTGTCGACCAGAAGGCTGCCCGCACCGGCGGACAGGGCGCCCAGGGCCGTGTACGTCGTCAGTCGACCGAGGTGATACGGCAGGAGTGCCGCCCCCTGCAGCCGCTGCCAGTGGCTGCCGTCTCGGCTTTGCAGGCCGTCGAGTTGTCGGTCGACCTGAGTGAGCACAAACGGCCCGCACATGCCGGCGCAGTGGGTGAGACTACCCAGCAGCCCGGTCACGAACAGGACCAGCAGGACGGACAAGGGCTCAATGCCGATGCCGTCGAGCAGGGAAGGGGGCAGGGCATGATCGTGCATGCGCTATTTGAACATGAACGTGCCGAAAGCCATTGACCCAGGTCAATGCCGGGGTGGGGCGTCGTTTCGCATAGTGCGCGAACTCAACCTGATCCGAGGAGAAGACCCGTGGCGCTGCACAAGATACGTCTGGAACTGGCCCGGTGCCGCGAGTTTCCGCAAGGCAACCCGCGGCATGGCTATGAGTTCACCGCGGCCCTCGACAAGGAAGGCCAGTTCGATGCCGTGGAATGGAAAGCCAATCGCCACCGCTGCACGGTACGGCGCTTCTCGGCGGGGCCGGACGAGACTGGCAAGCTCATTCACACCCGCGGGAATCGTTGGGCCTTCTCGTACGTGCCGGACGAGGAGGAAGACGACGAGCCGATCTTCCGCTTCGAGCATCACGTCTTCAAGCCCGGCGAGTACATCTCGATCAAGGAGCACGACGGCGAGCTGCGGACTTTCCGCGTGGCCGCTGTTGATTAGGGTCAGAAGCCGGTAGCGATCTCGCGAAGAGCCTCGGGCTTCAGCAGCCGGACCTGCTTTTCGTCGAGGAGCTCGATGAGGTTCTGCTTCCGCAGTTGGGTCAGGGTACGGCTCACCGTCTCGATGGTCAGGCCGAGATAGTCGGCGATGTCGCTGCGATTCATCGGCAGGGCGACGGGATCGGCGGGCTTGCCGCGCCGCAGCGCCGCATTCGACATCATGAGCAGGAACGAAACCACCCGCTCGCGAGCGGACTTTCGGCCCAGGAGCATCATCTGATCCTGGGCAGCGGCCAGTTCATGAGAGGCCATGCCCAGCAGGCGCTGCTCGAGCTTCGGGATCTGATCCATCAGGTGTTCGAGCTTGCGCCTGGGAAAACGGCAGAGTTTCGTGGCGACGAGGGCCTCTGCAGAGTAGGCGTAGGCATCCTTGTAGGTCAGGCCAAGGAAATCTCCGGGCAAGAGGAATCCCGTGATCTGGCGCCGACCATCCGCCAGCAGTTTATAGATCTTGATCGCGCCGCTGGTGACATTGAAGACGTGCTCGGCGGGTTCGGCTTCGTTGAAGATCGTGTCGTGCGCGGCGGCCTCTACCGTGCTCAGGATGCCGAGGAGCCTGCTTTGCTCCTCCGCGTTCAAAGGTGCGCAGGCCGCGAAATCCCGTACTTCGCAGGTGCTGCAGGGGCTGGCCAGCTCATGCGCGCAGCCCGTCCGCATCGATGTGACCGCGCTAAGAAGCGTGCCCGGCACTCCCGTGATGCTCGTTTTAGTGGGCATTGGTAGCTCTCCGGGGCCTGAGGCGTTTGCAGGCCCTGACTCCATCGAGCGAGTACCCGGCAGACGCGAAGGAACTCACAAGCCAGCGACGGTCCGAGTCATGCAGATCCAGCCCGTCCGTCAGGCCGGCGCGGATGGCGCTGCAGGCGTGCATCCTGGCAAGCTGCTCCGCGGCATCGACGACCGCGGCCCGGATTGCAGAACGTCCAGGGAAGCTTGCAATGATGATATTCTCGAGGCACAGCGTACGGTTCTCACGAATGTCATCGCGCACTTCGAAGCTGAAGAACGCAAGGATGCATCCCGCCTCGTTCTGGATAGACATCAGGCCATGAGGCCAAGGAGAGGATTTCGCCGAAACCAACGTTCGGGCGAAGCGCGCCCAGCGATCGAGTGTGACGCTGCTGGCGACGTTGCGGACCAACGGGTAGGCCCGATCGATGTTCGCTGGATTTAGAAGCTGAGAGACTAAGGTGCTGGACATGGCAGTCTGGGGGCAGAGGCTAAAGATGCCCCGGATCCGGGTCTCTCACATTGATTCAGATCAATCAGGGCTGACGGGTGGCGCGGACAATACCGGCGCCTTCTGCCAGCGTGGAAAGCGTAAAGCCCAGCTCCCGGCAGAGCGCCAGCATCATGTGGTTTTCACTCAGGATATCGCCAAATACCCGGCCGATGCCGCGGTTCCTCGCGTAGTCGAGCATGCGAGTCAGGAGCAGGGTGCCCATACCCCGCCCTTTGAGATCGCTGCGTACCGTCAAGGCAAACTCCGCCTGCTGGTTGTCCGGATCGGCTGCGATGCGAACCACGCCCAATATCTCGTCAGGCCCGGGCGACATAGCCTGCAGGACAAAGGCCATTTCACGGTCATAGTCGATCTGGGTGAGGCGCGCGAGCTGGCTGCGCGGCAGCTCCTGCAGGGGTGAGAAGAAACGTAGCCGCACATCCTCGGGGTTCAGGCGATGGAAGAAGCGGACGAAGGCCTGCTCATCCTCGGGCCTCACCGGGCGTAGAACGGCGGTGCCGATGCCTGGTACCTCCTCGATGCGCTCGAGGTCCCGCGGGTAGGGCCGGATAGCCAGGCGCTGCCCACGGCTGGTCCCGTCCGGGAGTGGCGCCACGCGTACGCGGGCATCGAGCGCTACAACACCCGCGCTGTCCGCGAGCAGCGGGTTGATGTCGAGTTCGATCACCTCATCAAGATCACTGGCCAGTTGCGCGAGCCTCACGAGCGTGAGCGCGACCGCGTGCAAATCGGCGGGCGGGCGATCCCGATAGCCCCGAAGCTGCCGATACACCCGGGTCCGCTCGATCATATCTCGCGCCAGCACAAGGTTGAGCGGCGGCAGCGCCAGTGCCTTGTCATCGATCACCTCGACGGCGGTCCCGCCGTGACCGAAGAGCAGGACCGGGCCGAACTGGGCATCGACGGTCATGCCGACAATCAGCTCATGCGCCGCGCGTCGCTCGATCATTTCCTGAACCACGAAGCCCTCCAGTGGCGCGTCGGGGACCTTGTCGGCGATCCGGCGACGCATCTCCTGGGCTGCGTGGCGGACTGATCCATTGCTCAGGTTGAGTGCGACGCCGCCGACGTCACTCTTGTGGGTAAGGCTGGGCGAGGCGATCTTGAGGGCCACCGGCTTGCCGATACGCCGGGCAGCCGCCTCCGCTTCCTCGGGTGTCGAGGCAAAATGGAGCTGCGGCGTATCAATTCCATAGCAGCCGAGGAGCCGATGCACCTCAAGCGGATCCAGCCAGCGGGCGCCGCGGACAAGGGCGCTCTGAACGATGCTTTGCGCGGCGGATGCGTTGGGGGCCAGCTCGGCGGCAATGGCGGAGGGGGCTTCCATAAGCGCCCGTTGGTTGCGCCGATAGCGCACCCGGTGCATGAATCCGCGCACCGCCTTCTCTGGTGTCTCGTAGGTGGGAATGTCGGCGGCGGCGAACAGGCGACGCGCGTCGGTGGCGGCCGTTGAGCCCAGCCAGCTGGTCAGCACTTTGCCTGGATGAGACGCTGCGCTGTCAATCACGGCGCGCGCGGCATCGGTGCCCGATGCGATGGCAGTCGGGCAATTGAGCACGAGGACGGCATCGATCTCCGGCGCAGCAAGCAGTGAATCGAGTGCGGCTGCGTAGCGGTCGGCTTTTGCGTCGCCAATGATGTCCACCGGATTGCCGCGTGACCACGTGGCCGGCAGCTTCTCATCCAGCTTTGCCAGCGCTTCGGGACTCAGCTCCGCCAGGCGGCCGCCTTGATCCATCAGCGCATCGGTAGCCAGGACCCCGACGCCACCGCCATTGGTCAGAATGGCCAGGCGATCGCCGCTGAAATCGCTTTTTGCCGCCAGCGTTTCGACGGCATCAAAGACCTCGTCCAGGTCGCTCACTCGCAGCATGCCGGCTCGGCGGAACGCCGCCGCATAGACTCCATCTACACCCGCCAATGCGCCCGTGTGGGAAGCGGCGGCTCGGGCGGCAGCTGCGTGCCGACCTGCCTTGATCGCGATGACCGGCTTCAGACGGGCGGCGGCGCGTGCCGCAGACATGAACTTCCGGGCTGACGTCAACGCTTCGATATAGAGCAGGACGGCCGTGGTGCCGGGGTCAGTCGCGAGATAGTCCAGCATGTCGCCGAAGTCGACGTCGGTCATGTCACCGAGGGATACGACATGAGAAAAGCCGATGCCCCGTGAGGTGGCCCAGTCGAGCACGGTGGTGGCCATCGCGCCCGACTGGGTTACGAAGGCCACGCCGCCTCGCGGCGGCTGGAGGTGCGCGAAAGAGGCGTTCAGGCCGGCCATTGTCGAGATTACGCCGACGCAGTTCGGGCCGACGACACGCAGGAGATGTGGCCGGGCGGCGTCGAGAATGGCCTGTTCGAGCGCCCGGCCGGCGGCGCTGCCGAGCTCCTTGAACCCTGCGGTGATAACTATGGCGCCTTTGACACCTCGGTCACCAAGCTGCGCAACCAGCGGGGGGACCGTAGGCGCCGGAGTGCAAATCACGGCAAGGTCGGGGACCACGGGCAGGCTCGCGACGTCGGGATAGGCAATCACACCCGAGATCGAGGCGTGTTTCGGGTTCACGGGCATGATCGGGCCAGCAAAGCCCGCAGCCAGAAGATTGTCCGCGATGACCCGACCGACCGACCCCGGTTTGGGGCTGGCGCCGATCAGCGCGACCGAAGCAGGCCGGAAAATGGCGTCCAGATTGCGGATCGACATCGTGATAACGCCGCAGCAGTACCAGTGTCCGGCAGCCTGACACGGCGGGAAGCGGACGGCTAGATCGAGGCGAAGGTCCGGGGGAGGACGCGGATCGCATCAGACACGGCGCGCACTCCGGGTGTCGTTTCCGCCATGACGCGCACGGCGTCACGCTCCTCCTCGCTCGGGACAAGTCCCGAAAGCTCAACGCGCCCCTTGGTGACGGCGAAGTTTATCAGGGACTCTCCCATGCGCATGTTTGCCCGGATCCGCTCGCGGAGCGCGGCGCTGATCTGGGCGTCGGTGCTGCGCTTCAGCTTTCCGGGTTTGCGCGCCACGGCCGCGATAAGATCACGGCGGGTAACGATTCCGACGAGCCGGTTCCGCGCATCGACGACCGGCAGGCGCTTGACCGCGGACTTCTCCATGAGATCGGCGACCGCGGCGACATCCGTGTCGGGTTTGATCGAGATCACCGTACGGGTCATCACGTCGCGGGCTTCCCGGCCTCGGGATTTCGCATATTCCCTGGCCTGAGTCCTCGGGTCCATGAGAAACGCCAGCCATGGCGTACGTCGGCGATCCGTCCCGCTTTCGGTGCGTCGCAGGAGGTCTGCTTCGCTGACAATTCCAATGACGTTGCGATTCCGGTCCACGATCGGTATCGCGCTGATGCGATGCCGCACCATGGCCTCGGCGATCTTGTGCACCGGCGTCGTGGCGTTGGCGATCTTGACGGTCTTGGTCATGATGTCACGTGCCCGCATGCGATCCTCCTGTGATCGAGGTCTGTATCTTCGTGGCGCCACCAGAAGACGGCATTGATCTGTATCAAGCTTGTTGGCCGCCATCCGGCAACTCGGGCCGGACGGCGAAGCGGAGAAATTTGAGCCCTTCGATGAGGGCAAAGGCGAAGGCAATCGCGACGCCCGATGCAATGAGGTTGCTCGGCGAAGGAAGGGAAAAACGGAACATCTCCGCGACGGCCGGCACAAAAAGGGTCATGCCAAGCACGATGAGGGTCACAGTCAACACCCACCAGAGCACATTGTTGTGGCGGTGAACGGTCCGGTAAGCTGGCTTCGACCACGAGCGGTTCGACAAGACGAGTATCGCGTTGAAGCCGACAAGCGTGATGAACGCGGTGGCGCGCACCTCCGGGGTCGGTGTCTCATCGTAAAGCGCAAACATGTAGACGGACACGCACGCGGCCAGACCGACCACCCCTTGAAGGATGCCGAAGGCGACCTCATGCAGCCCAAAAAGAGGCACCTCCGGGTCCCGAGGCGGCCGGTCCATGATGTCTTCACCCTCAGGCTCGGCTTCGAACACGATTGAGCAGACGGGATCGATCACGAATTCCAGAAACAGGATATGGATCGGAAAGAAGACGATCGGCCATCCGACCAGCAGCGGGACGATGGCGAGACCCGCGATCGGGACATGGATCGCAAAGATGTAGGAGAGTGCCTTCCGGAGGTTGTCGAAAATCCGCCGTCCCAAGCGAATGGCGGCGACGATGGACTCGAAAGCGTCATCGAGAAGCACGAGGCTGGCTGCCTCCCGCGCGACGTCGGTGCCGCGCCGGCCCATGGCTATGCCGATGCTTGCAGCCTTGAGCGCCGGCGCATCGTTCACCCCGTCGCCGGTCATGGCAACGATACCGCGGGCTCCCTTCAGCGCGTTGACGATCCGCAGTTTCTGTTCAGGCAGGACACGGGCGAAGACGTGCGCCGTCTCGAGACGCTGCGCCAGCTCGCGATCGCTCATCGACGCGAGCTCCGGGCCGGTGATGACACCCGCGGCGGCATCGATCCCGGCCTTCCGGGCGATGGCGAGGGCGGTGACAGGATAGTCGCCGGTGATCATGATCACCCGGATGCCGGCCCGGCGACAGTCGGCGACCGCAGAGGGGACAGTGGTGCGCACGGGGTCTTCGAGACCGACGAGGCCGGCGAACCGAAGGACGAAGCCTCGCGGTGTGTCTGGCAGCCGGGCCCGGTGCTCCGCCTCCGCCACTCCCAGGACCCTCAAGCCGCGGGCTGCCATCTCCGCCGCCTGCCCGAGCACCGCGGCCCGACTGGCATCGTGCAGCCCGCAGAGGTCGGCGATCGCCTCAGGAGCTCCTTTGGCCGCAACACTCAGGGCTCCGTCTTGATCTTTCCATACATACGCGACGGCCAGCAGTTCCTTCGTGAGGCCGTACTCACGCTCCAGGCTGGCGTCGTTCTTCAGATGGATGGCATCAGCCAGCCTGTGAAAGGCCAGCTCCATGGGATCGGCAGGATGGCGGGCGCAGGCCAGAGAGCCGAGCCGTACGAGGTCGTGGAGCGGCCGGGGGATCGCCGGAGGATCGCCCTGCAGAAACACGGCCTGCGGCTCGCCGGGGGTCCACAGGCAGACGACCGACATCTGGTTGAGAGTCAATGTACCGGTCTTGTCGGTGCAGAGTACGGTGGCCGCACCCAGAGTCTCGATGGCAGCAGCGCGGCGGGTCAGCACGTTCTGGCGGGAGATGCGCCATGCGCCCAAAGTGAGAAACACGGTCAGAACGACCGGGATCTCCTCGGGCAGCATCGACATGGCAATGGTAATTCCAGCCAGGATGGCGTCGAGCCAGGCGTCCGATCTCCATCCGTGCAGCAGGACCACAATCAGGCTGACGCACAGTCCCGCTGCAGCGACGTAGCGTGTCAGGCGCGCGGTAACGCGCCGCAGCCGCGTCTTCTCGGGTTCCAGCCCTGCCAGCGAGCGACCGATGCGGCCGATCTCGGTCTCGCCTCCCGTTCGCGTGACCCGGGCGAGCCCGTGGCCCGACACGATCAGGCTGCCCGAAAACATCCAGGGTAGATCGTCGCCTCCGGGCCGACCCGTGGTTGGGACATCTGAAACGACCAGCTTGCGCACCGGCGCGGATTCCCCGGTGAGAAGCGACTCGTCTGCCGCGAGGTTGTGGGCGGCAATAAGCACGCCATCAGCGGCAACGCGATCACCTTCGGACAGAACAAGAAGATCGTCTGTGACAACCTCGCGCCCGGGAATGCGAGTCCGCAGACCGTCACGGATCACCAGGGCACGGGGACTCGACAGGGTTCGAAGAGCCTCCAGCGTTCTTTCTGTCCGAAGCTCCTGGTAGACAACGAGCAGTATGTTGCCGGCGCCCATGGCAAGAAGCATGACGGCCTCGCGCAGGTCGCCAATCAGGAAGTAGAGACCGCTTGCCACGACAAGCAAAAGCAGCAGCGGCTCGCCCAGCGTCTCCAGCACAATGCCTGAGAATCCGCGGCTTCCTCCGGATGGGAGCTCGTTGGGGCCGCACCGGCGCAGCCGCTCGGCGGCTTCTCGTGCTGTAAGACCCTTGGGCGCGTGGACGGCGGGGGGCGCTTCCGCAGGCTTGAGATTCGTGCCCATGCGTGTACCCGAAAAAAAACAGGCCTCCGCGCCAGAGGGGAGGGATGGGCGGAGGCCTGGCGGCCAGGTGGGCTGGCCGCACCATCCTGCGATGGCCTTTGCAGACTGCAATGAAAATTGCCGCTCCCCATTGATCTGCATCAAATCCCGAAGGCTTTATCCGGGCGACGATGCGGCCATGAAAATCTGGCTCGTCATGATGGGGCTCGTCCTCTGCGGAAGTGCATTGGCTCAGCAGACGCGCGGTGACCCGATCGCCGGCCGGGATGCCGCGATGCGCCTCTGCGCCGGGTGTCATGCTGTTGCCGCCGAGCAGGCGCGCAATGCGACCGACGCGGCGCCGCCCTTCATCGCGCTCGCGCGGGATCCGGCGATCACGGAGCTCAGTTTGCCCGTCTTTCTCAAGACGCCTCATTCACGCATGCCCAGCGTCGTGCTGGCGTCCGAGGAGATCGCAAACATTACGAGCTATGTCCTGAGCCTGCGGGCCAATAATTGAGGACCACATGACGATCTTCGAAGAGCGCGAGAAGGCATTCGAGACAAAGTATGCAAGCGAGCAGAAGGCCGCCTTCGTGGCCCGCGCCCGCCAGAGCAAGGCACTCGGGTTGTGGGCGGCCCGAAAAATGGGCCTTCCCCCTGAGGCTGCCGAAGACTATGCACTCGGGATTGTGCGGGCTGACGTCGAGCAGGTCGGTCAGGATGACGTCCTTATGAAGGTTGCCGCCGACCTGAAAGCGAAACAGATTCCGGCGACGGAGTCTGACGTCAGGGCCGAGCTCGGCAGACTCTCGAAGGCAGCGGCTACGGCCAGGGGATAGCGGCGCTTCTCGCGCTCTCGGGGTGGCCATGCAGTCGACCTATGGCAGCGAGCCGCCGGAACGATGTGTTGAAGAGATCGAGCTTCGCCTGACGACGCTCGGTCAGCTCTTCAACTCGCTCGATCCGTCGCCGTTTCATGAAAAGGAAATCGACTCGGCTGCGGAAGACTATATCGTCGGTGCAGTCGACGAACTGCCCATGCAGAATCCGGTCGCTCTTGTTGTGCGACTGACGGGCGACCAGCTGGCCCGGTCCGACACGGATGTCGTTCCCGATGCGGTGCGCAACCATTTTCGCTACCGGCATGAAAGTATCCGGCGTCGCCTGGGCTTCCTGTTCCGCGAGGGGCGGATCGCGCTTCTGATCGGCCTGATCTTCCTGTTCACGTGCATCTCCGCAAGGGAGCTCGTGTTCGCGCCCGTGTCCGGCGCCATGGCCCAGATGATGGCGGAAGGCCTGCTTATCCTTGGCTGGGTCGCCATGTGGCGGCCGCTGCAGATCTTTCTGTACGACTGGTGGCCGGTTCGGCATCGGGCGCGACTCTACGAGAAGCTGGCGACGATGCCGGTCGTCGTGAGGACGACCTGACTCTGGCGGCCGAAGGGTTGATCTGCGTCAAGGCGTGCCCCCGTCACAGCCTGTTTCATGCGTCCTGTCGGACACTCGGCAGCCCAGATAGGAGAGCGCCATGGCACTGAAAGACATTCTCGTATACGCGGACGGTAGCGCCGTAGCATCGACCCGCCTCGATGTCGCAACGGCTCTCGCCAAGTCCCATGAGGCTCACCTCGCGGCGCTGCATGTCAGGACGCTGCCCTACGTCATGACGGATGTCGGCGGCGGCGTTCCGGCGATGGTCGTCGAATGGCAGGAGGAATGGTCAGACACCCAGGAGGCTGCGGCCCGGAAGGCCGTGGAGGACGCCACCCGACGGTCGGGAGTGCCCATCGAATGGCGGTTGGCCAGGGGTGACGTGGAGGCCGGGGGTCTGCTTCAGGCACGTTACTTCGACGTGGCCGTGGTGAGCCAGGGGGCGTCCCAGAGCGACGAAGCCACGCAGGCCGATGGTCTTCCCGAAGCCATCGTGATGGGAAGCGGCCGGCCGGCGCTGATTGTCCCGCGCCACGGCAGGTTCCCGATCGTGGGCGAACGGGTCGTGGTTGCGTGGAACGGGACGCGGGAGGCGACACGGGCGGTGCACGATGCGTTGCCGCTTCTGGAACGAGCCAGGTCCGTGACCATCATGGAAGTGAACCCCAAGACCGGCGGCACGCCGCGCATCGCGGGTATGGACATCGCCACCCACCTGGCTCGTCACGGGGTGAAGGTGGATGTATCGTCGACCGTGGCAGATGATATCGAAGTCGGTGACGCAATCTTGTCGCGTCTGGCCGATCTCGGGGCCGATCTCCTGGTGATGGGCGCGTACGGTCACTCGCGGTTGCGCGAATACGCGTTTGGCGGCGCGACGCTGCATATTCTCCGGCACATGACGGTGCCGGTCTTCATGTCGCACTGAGGCGCGGTCTGGTCGGTCCGACACACGGTCCCGTAGTCGCCGATGCTCCGCCTCCGCCGCCTCGCGGTCGATACCTATCGCGAGAACGTTGCCTACCTCTCCCGCGACTGTCCGCTCTATCAGGCCGAGAAGTTCCAGGGTCTGACCAAGGTGGAGGTGGCAAAGAACGGGCGCTCGATACTGGCTGTCCTGAACATTGTCGACGACCGCAGGCTGATTGAGCGAGACGAGCTGGGGCTGTCCGAGCAGGCCTTTCGACAGATGGGTCTGCCGGAAGGTGAACACGTCACCGTCGCTCAGGCCGCGCCCCCGGCGAGCCGCGAGGCTATTCGCGCCAAGGTCCTGGGTCGAACGCTTCAAGCCGGGGAGTTCGATGCCGTAATCCGCGATATCGCCGCCAACCGCTATTCCAAGATGGAGATCGCGGCCTTCCTGATCGCCTCCGCCAGCTTCCTGACGACGGAAGAGGTTTTGAGCCTGACCCGGGCGATGGCGGCCATCGGCAATCGCCTGTCCTGGCACCAGTCCCCCATCGTCGACAAACATTGCGTCGGGGGGATACCCGGGAACAGAACGTCCATGATTGTCGTCCCGATCGTCGCGGCTCACGGCCTCACCATTCCCAAGACGTCCTCCCGGGCCATCACCTCGCCGGCAGGGACCGCCGACACGATGGAGGTGCTCGCCCGGGTCGATGTTGGGCCCGACGAGATGCGCGATATCGTCGAGCGGACCAACGGCTGTGTCGTGTGGGGAGGGCGGGCAAATCTGTCGCCGGCCGATGACATCCTCATATCGGTCGAGCGCCCCCTCGGCATCGATACCCGCGAACAGATGGTAGCTTCGATTCTTTCCAAGAAGCTGGCGGCGGGATCGACTCATCTGGTGGTGGATATCCCTGTCGGTCCGACGGCCAAGGTGCGATCGCATTCCGAGGCCGTCCGGCTGCGCAAACTGTTCGAGTTCGTCGGCGACCAGACCGGCCTCACGCTGGAAGTGCAGATTACCGACGGGCGGCAGCCGGTGGGATGCGGTGTCGGGCCCGTGCTCGAGGCCCGGGACGTGATGCGCGTACTCGAGAACGCCCCCGGCGCGCCAGCGGATCTCCGTCAACGGGCTCTTCTTCTGGCGGGCCGCATTCTCGAATTCGATCCGGCACTGAGAGGCGGTCGCGGTCACGAGCGGGCGCAAGAGCTGCTTGATTCCGGCGCCGCCGCCCGGGCCATGCACCGTATCATCGAAGCGCAGGGGGCCGGTGCGGGCGACATGAAGCCGGGCTCCATGACGAGGGATATAGCGGCTGAGCGGGACGGGGTTGTGGCGGCCATCGACTGCTACAGAATAGCCCGCATAGCCCGGCTGGCCGGTGCGCCGACGGACAAGGGCGCGGGCATCGATCTCATCAAGAAGGTCGGAGATCCCGTCCGGCAAGGTGAGCCCCTGTATCGGATCCACGCGATCCATGCGACGGATTTCCGGTTTGCGACCGACATGGCCGACGCTGCCAGCGGCTATCAATTGGCGGCGTCCGCATGACCGTCAGCGTCAAGTTCTGCGGCGCCGCGGGGACGGTGACGGGCTCCTGCTTTCTGCTGTCGCACCCTGGCGGGCAGGTTCTGCTGGATTGCGGGATGTTCCAGGGCCCCAAATCCCTTCGTGAGCTCAACTACGGGGCCTTTCCGTTTGATCCGCGCCGGATCGACTGCGTCCTGCTGACGCACGCCCATATCGATCATTCGGGACTTCTCCCGAAGCTCTGTCGTGACGGGTTTGCTCGCAAGATCTTCGCCACGGCGGAGACCAGGGCCCTGTTGAGGTGGATGCTTCCGGATTCCGGTGCCATCCAGGAGATGGAGGTACAGCGGCTTAACCGGCGCAATGCGCGGCGCGGACGAGCGTCCGTGGAACCCATCTATACCCGGGCCCAGGCAGAGGCCTCCCTCCGCCAGATCAGGCCGGTAAGGCGCGACGTCTGGATCGATGTCACGCCCGGGGTCCGCGCACGCTACGTCGATGCCGGTCACATTCTGGGGGCGGCGTCGATCGAATTGGCGGTGAAGAGCGGCGACCCGAAGCGTCCGATCGTTCACCTGCTCTTCTCGGGCGACGTTGGTCCGCAGGGGAAGGCATTCTCGCGCGGGCCCCAGGGCGCCTCCGACTTCGACTATCTCGTCGTCGAAGCCACCTACGGCGATCGTGACCGTCAGCGCGTTTCCGAAGCCGGCCGGCGCGCGGCCTTGAGGCGCGAAGTCCTTGCGGCGCGTAAGGCGGGTGGAAACCTGCTCATACCGGCCTTTGCGGTCGAACGGACCCAGGAGCTTCTCCATGACCTCGTTGCCCTCATGGCGGAGGGCGCGTTGCCTCGCATCCCCGTATTCCTCGACTCACCGCTCGCCTCGCGCGCGACAACGGTATTCGAAAAGTACCGCCATCGGCTGGGCATGCCGCGTCGCGCGGACAGCCCCTTTCGCGCAACGAACGTGCATTTCGTCGAAACGGTCGAACAGAGCAAGGCGCTGGGGCGGTTGAGCGCCGGCGCAATAATCATCGCCGGCAGCGGCATGTGCGAGGCTGGCCGGATTCGCTATCACCTCGAGGACAATCTCTGGCGTCCCGAAGCCACGGTCCTGTTCGTCGGTTATCAGGCTCCGGGAACCATCGGGGCGCTGCTGAAGCAGGGGGTTTCTTCGGTCCGCATTCACGGACAGGAAGTGGCCGTTCGGGCGCGGATTCGCGACCTGGATGTGTATTCGGGCCACGCCGACCGGCGGGAGCTCCTCGCCTGGATCGCGTCCCGGCTTCCGGTGAGGCGGGGCATTTTCATCACACACGGTGAAGGGCCGGCTCTGGCCAGCCTCAAGGACAGCATCGTTGAGACGGGCTACGATCGCTCGCGCGTGATCATCCCGCAGCTCGATCAGACGTTTGAATTGTCTCCGCCGGGGGGCGCGCGTCCGGTCCGGTCAGCCGAAGGCTCGAGGCTGAAGCCGCAGGCCGAAGCCCTGGTTGCCGGGAAAGACTGGCACAACGACTATGCGGCCCTAGTGCTTGACCTTCAGCACCGGCTCCAGGGCAGCGCGGATGAAGGGTCGCGAAAGAAGCTGCTTGGAAGACTTCGCCGGGCGATCGGCTGATCGACCCGGTTTCAATAGCGGGGAACGAGAGCAGCCAGCCGTGCGGGGAGTTCGGACAGCGGGACCTTGGTCAAATCCTTGTCGACCTCGCTGACGAGGCGTCTGGTTGCCTGGGGACCGATCGCTTTGCGCATCTCGCCGAGGATCTGCGGCGGGGCAACGACGACGAGCGCGTCAAACTCCCGGTGGCGGTCCTCCAGCCGGCTCGCAATGAAGCGCGCGAAGCGCGCCTTTTCTTCGCGGTGGAGGTCGTCACGGGGTTCTTCGGCATGCCGGGATGCCCCAACGCTGTCGACCGTGCGTCCCGGCCGATCCCGGCCCACATGCCGGGCATGAGAGTGCAGGGCCGCATTGTCGAATGAGCCGCCCTCCACTTCGGTCGCCTTTCGGCCTCCGCCGATTACGGCATAAGTCCGCGCACGGGCGGCGTCAGCGACAACGATCCATGTGCATCTCTTTGGCATGAAGCCCTCGAAAGCGGTTGTGCACGAAGCGGCGTTGCGCGGAGTCCAGCCGAGCTAGCGGCGCCGGTCTTCCGGCGAGGCAAAGGATGGCAGGGTCAGAAGAACCTCGTAGACCCTTCTGGCCGAGCCGGAGAGCGGCGGCGGCTCGGTTTGAGCAGCGGCCTCACCGGCCGCCCAGCGGGCAGCCTCTTCCACTTCGACGTACGAGGCGCCGGTCCTGACGATGGCCATCACCGTGGCATCGTCAACGTCGCCAACGAGGCCGATGATCTGCTCCCGGTTTGGCGTCGATGCCGGACGGACTGGAGAGGTCATGGTCTGCCCCCTGCATTGGAAGGGACTAGGAAGCACGCGAGGGGACAGACCGCGTTGATCTGCATCAACCGGATGCCTCCCGGGGTTAGCTTGAGCGCTGGCGCAGCCGGGTGAGAAGTATGGCTGCGGACTGCTCGACGGTCCCGGTGTTGTCGATCCGCAGCACGTCGGGGCCCGAAATCTCGAACCGGCTTGAGCGCCGGAGCCGCTCGGCCTGGGCCAGGGGATCCTCTCGGCCGCGCCCGGCAAGACGCTGCGCCAGGACGGCGTGGGGGGCCGTCACGAGCACGGGCACGAACCCCAGGGTTCGGATGCTGTAGCTGCCGAAATGCTCGCGCGAGCCACTGACCACCACCATGAATCCCGCGTGGCGCCAAGTGTCGATCTCTACGCCAATTCCGTAGTCGATGCCGTAGGCCCGCCAGTGGAGGGCAAAAAGCCCTGCCGCGCGACGGGTTTTGAATTCGACGGCCGTGAGCGAGACGAAGTTTTCGTGTCCCTGCGCCGGAGGCCGGGTCACGTAACGGTGGGCGAAGGCGATCTTTTCGCCGGGGTCCAACAGGGAGCGTGCCGTTCTCAGGACCGCATCTTTGCCGGCACCTGACGGACCCATGACGTAGACGAGATCGGGGGATTGCAAGGCTCATCTGCTCCTTCTTCCCCAGCGTAGCCATCGGTGACAACGCTGCCTTGATAAGGATCAAGTCACCAGGACGCCTTCGGGGGCGGCACGCGAGCCGTCGCTCCTCGCCTCGGGTTGATCCAGGTCAATGAGGCCGGATCATGGTGTTACTAGGATTGTCGCTTCTATTTGACCCGGAGCAGGAGGCCCCCATGTTTCGTTCGTTTCTGCCCACACCTCGCCGTCCGGACGACACGGTTCTGTCGCTCCGTCAGGAGATGAATCGGCTGTTCGACGATGCCTTCCGTGGTCTGCCGGGCTTTCCGGCACATGGGCCGGTCCTGCTCGCGCCTTCGATCGACGTCAAGGAAACCGACAAGTCACTCGAGGTCACGGTCGAGCTGCCAGGCGTCAGCCATCAGGACGTCGACGTGACCTACGCCAACGGCGTGCTGACCATCAAGGGTGAGAAGAAGGCAGAGAAGGAAGAAGACCGCGAGGCTGGCTATCACTTCTCCGAGCGGAGCTACGGATCCTTCGTGCGCTCGTTCTCGATCGATGACGTCGATGCTGACAAGATCGCCGCTAGTTTCGACAAGGGTGTGCTCAAGATCACCCTGCCGAAGACACCAGCGGCGTCGGCCAAGACGAAGAAGATCGAGATCAAGACCGGCAAATAAGGGCAGAGCGGCCAGTCGGGCCATGTTTGCGGCCCGCCCCCAGCGATCATGCTTGACAGAGTGACTTACCACGGAACTGCCCAGGGGCGGGCAGCCCCGGCTTTGACACGGGTCGGGGCGGCGCCGCCCTCAGTGACCGAATGGCATCCTCTCTTCGTACGATGACTCTTTCGCGCGAGGCCGCTCTCGAAGCGTTGCCGCTGCTGCGCGTGACATGGCCTGCCCTCACGGCCGACTCCTGGCGCGACTATCTTCATTTCGTCGGCGTGCGAAGCGGGCCGGGCAGTGGCGGGGTGTTGGTGCTGCGCGACGTGGACGACTATATCTGCGGGCTCATGGTCTACGAGGTCGCGCGCGATCTGTTCGAGGGTCCGGTCCTGACGGTATCGGTGTTCACGGCGGTTGACCTGGCGAACTCGCCCATACCAGCGCACAGGCTTCTGGAGGCAGCGCGCACCGCGGCCGCCGATTTCGGGTGTGCCGGAGTCCAGATTCGGCTTTATGATGGGCAAACTGGGTTGGCTGCCCAAGTTCGGGACCACGGTTTTGTAGACCGGGCGGGATATCTCTGGGCGCCGACCCGAACCGCGTAGGCCGTCGGGCCACGATGCGATCGGGGAACAATGGCGAAGTCGTCCGGCAAGTCACCGCGGCGGAACAGGGGCAAGCCGAAGCGGCGCCGTAAGAGTAGTCAGCGGAGCGAGGCGGGGGCCAAGCGAGCCCTGGCCATGATCGAGGAGCGTGAAGCGCGCCTCCGGTCGATCCTCGAGACCGCGCCCGATGCCATCATCACCATCGATCAGCGCGGTATCATCCAGTCGTTCAGCAACGCCGCGGAGAAGCTGTTCGGCTACACGCCAGCCGAGATCGTGGGCCACAATGTCAGCATGCTGATGGCCTCGCCGCATCGCGAGGCGCATGACGGGTACCTCGAGCGCTACCATCGCACCGGAGAGAAACGGATCATCGGTATCGGCCGCGAGGTCGAAGCCCGGCGCAAGGACGGTACGATCTTTCCGATGGAACTCGCGGTGGGCGAGGTCAGGTCGGGGAACATGCATCTGTTTACCGGCTTTATCCGCGATCTGACGGCACGCGCTAAACTGGAGCAGGATCTGCGCCAGGCGCAGAAGATGGAGGCGATCGGGCAGCTCACCGGCGGGCTCGCTCACGACTTCAACAACCTGCTTACGGTGATCTCGGGCAACCTGGAGATGCTCGAGCAACGGCAGCCCGATGACGACAGCCGCGCGCTGCTCAAGGAAGCGCAGGAGGCGACGGAGCTCGGGGCGCAGCTGTCCAACCGTCTGCTGGCCTTTGGCCGCCGGCAGGCCCTCAATCCGAAGCCGATTGACCTGAATGGGCTTGCCGAAGGGCTGGTCGACCTGCTCCGCCGCACCCTGGGTGAGGCCGTCGAGATCATGACGCAGCTGTCGGACGGCATGCCGCTGGTCATGGCCGATTCCGGCCAGTTCGAAAACGTGCTGCTCAATCTGGCCATCAACGCCCGCGACGCGATGCCGAAGGGTGGACGACTGATCATCCGGACGGGTCGAAAGGAAATCGATTCCGAGGAAGCACGTCTGGGCGGCTTGCCCGCCGGCGACTACGCCATGGTCGCTGTCACGGACACGGGTACTGGCATGACGCCCGAGGTGCAGCGGCGCGCGTTCGAGCCCTTCTTCACCACCAAGGAGACGGGCAAGGGCAGCGGCCTCGGTCTCAGCATGGTCTACGGTTTCGTGAAACAGTCCGGCGGGCACATTCAGCTCTACAGCGAGATCGGCCACGGGACGACGGTGCGCATCTTTCTGCCGATCCCTGCGGCCGTGGCGATCCGGGCGGCGGCCGAGGCGCCGCGGGCCGAGCCGGGAGCCTCAAGCCGTGAAAGGGTTCTGGTCGTTGAGGATGATCCGCGCGTACGCCGGGTCTCGGTTCGCCGGCTCAAGGACCTTGGCCACGAGGTGATCGAGGCGGACAGCGGTCCCGCGGCGCTCAAGCTGCTGACGGAGGGCGAGCCTGTCGACGTGGTGTTCAGCGACGTCGTCATGGCGGGCGGCATGACGGGAATCGAACTGGCTCAGGAGGTGCGCCGGCGCTGGCCGAAGCTGAAGATTCTTCTGGCCTCCGGGTATGCCGACCCGGCGGCCGTCCAGGATGGTCTCGTTCGGACCTCGGCCGGCTGGCTCGCCAAGCCCTACAGCACCCGGGAACTCCAGGCCAAGCTGAACGAGCTCAAGGGATCGTAAGCGGGCTTGTGCCGGTGCTCATCCCGGCGTGACGCTGACGGCGAAGATGTAACCGGCGCCGCGGACCGTCTTGATCAGGCTGGGATTGTCGGCATCGGCCTCGATCTTCTTGCGCAAACGGCCGACCTGCGTGTCGATGGCCCGATCGTAGGCCGCCCATTCGCGGCCCTTGCTCAGCTCCATAAGCTGGTCGCGGTTCAGAACGCGGTTGGCATGACGGGCAAAGACGGTGAGCAACTCGAACTCGCCCGTCGTCAGCGCGATAGCGGCTCCCTGAGGATTCCGGAGCTCCCGTTTGAGAAGATCGAGACGCCAGCCATTGAAACAAAGCAGCCCCCCGGGTTGCGCCGGCTTGTCGGCGGGTGCGGAGACCGCCGGAGCCGGTTCCCGCGGAGCGCCGCGGCGCAGGACGGTGCGGATACGTGCCAGAATCTCGCGCAGGTGGAACGGCTTGGTCACATAGTCGTCGGCTCCGGCCTCGAGACCCACCACCCGATCGATCACGTCGCCTTTGCCGGTCAGCATGATGACGGGAGTGGATGAATGCTGGCGGATATATCGCGCCACCGACAGCCCATCTTCCCCCGGCATGACCAGATCGAGCAGAACGACGTCGAATGTCTCGCGGTCGAGCGCCGAACGAGCCTCCGGCCCGCTTTCGGCCTCACTGACCTTGAAGCCTTCGTTGGTCAGGTAGCGCCGCAGCATGGTGCGGATGCGGGTCTCGTCGTCGACGACGAGCACACTCAGCGAACTGGATGGTTCGGCCACGTAAGCAGCCCCCCCCGGTTGTCACACACTGTCACACACTGTTACACAATGATACCAAACACGACAGCTCCCGACATCGTCGTGTGACAGGGGCCTCCTAGTGTGATCTCAGCCGGAATGGTCCGGCGCAGAGATACAGAGGGCTCCCGTCATGCAGGTCCAGACCCTTCCCACCCCCCCCAAATTCGATGGCTCGGCGCTGGCCGTGTGCCGCGGACTGGATCGTCGGGCAGCGGGCCACGTCATGGCCATCAGCTCGCTGCGGCGCAAGGCCGCCGGCGAAACCCTGTTTTCCGAGGGCGATGACGCGGACTGCATCTACGAGGTCGTTTCGGGGACCTTACGGCTCTACAAGATGCTGGCCGACGGCCGCCGCCAGATGATGGGCTTTCCGGCTGCCGGCCATCTCCTGGGGCTGGCGCCCGCCGGGACGCATGTCTACACGGCCGAGGCGCTCACGGACGTCACGCTCTGCTGCTATCCGCGCGCCTCGTTCCATCGCCTGGTCAACGACGTGCCCGGCCTCGCCCGGCGCATGTGGGCCGTCACATCGGACGAGTTGCGTTTTGCCCAGGACCAGCTCCTGTTGCTTGGCCGCAAGAGCGCATCGGAAAAGCTCGCAAGCTTCCTCCTGATGCTCGCGGATCAGCAGGACACCGATCATCTGTCTCTCCCCATGACGCGCACCGATATCGCCGACTATCTCGGCCTGACTATCGAGACCGTGTCGCGCACCGTGACCAAGCTCAAGCGCGAGAAGCTCATTGCTCTTCCCCAGGTCAATGCGATGGACATTCTCGATCGCGATGCGTTGGAGGCGATGGCCGCAGGAGAGAGTGCGGAACATTTTTGAGAAAGCCGGCGGCCTGCCTCCTGTCTCCTGCACTACCATGACTCCACGCCCGGCATCCCAGCATCGCGCCTTGGTCGTGAATGCCGACCCGGTGGCCCGTGACCGGTACAGGCGAGTCCTGCAGACCTTCGGATGCACCGTCCAGGAGGCGGCGAGCGGCGTTGCTGCCGTCGTGGCGGCGCGGGCCGAGTCACCGGACGTCATCGTCATGGACATGCAGCTGCCGGACGTGCCCGGTCAGGAGGCTGTCGAGTGGTTGAAGGCATTGCCAGGCGGTAGAGATACGCCGGTCATCACCGTGAGCTGGCAGGATCGCGATCCGGCCCTGCAATCGTCGACGACGGGCCTTGTGTTTTCACTGAGCAAGCCGGTTTCGAAGCGTGCTCTGCGGCAGGCGGTCAGCCGCGCCTTGGGCGGCGATGGTCCGGGGCTGCTTGAGGACCGGAAACGGAATGCCTAAGCCGCGACTACGCGATCGGTGTGTCGGGAAAGGCGAGTTCGTGACGTGACTTCCAGGCGTCCGAAACATAATTGACGATCAGGGATCGCCGCACCCCGCGGATCTCTCGGGGCTCGAACCCGTGCCAGGTGTTGCCGCCCGGCACGAAGGCGAGGCCGCGGTTGACGCCATAAGGCGCACGCCCGGCAAGCTTCAGGTCCGCGTCGTAGATGTCCGTTCCCCAGTCGGCAGCTGAGTCGTCGTCGGACAGGTAGATCAGCAGTGTGAAGAGCTTGGCCCCGATATCGGTGTGGGGCTCGAGCCAGAAGCCGTTCGTGTCCTGGCAGTACTCGATGCGCAGGAAGGTTCCAGACAGGGTTGTCCCGCAGACCCGCTCGATGGCGTGGATCAGGCGTTTGCTGCGGAAGGCATGGGCGAGGTCGTCGCAGATCTCAAACCGGCCGCGGTTGACGGTGCCGCAATAGGAACGGGTCGAATTGTGGGTCTCGCGGCGTCCCTGCGTGTCGCTGGGCGGAGGCGCCAGCGGAAGTCGGCGGATTTCCGATGGGATACCGGCCGGAAGCGCATCCCGGAGATGCCAATGCCTGAACGGCTCGGTAGACGCTTCTGCCCCGGTCAGGGACCGGACGAAGGTCGTGGCAATGCTGGATGACTGGCTCATCGGCAGTCCTGTATCGCGGCCGGCGGAAGGGCTACACCGCCGCGCTGTGCCGCGCCCGGCCGGCGGAGAGGTAGGCATCGAAGGCCGCGGCGACGATACGGGCCAGCGGGCGGGCTTCGGCGGCCACCTCGATGACCGGCCCGCTGAGTGAGATGATCCCAAGTCCCTCCAGCCGTTGCAGCCCGGGTTTCGCCTCGGCGAGCAGCGAGCCGACTCGGGTTGGCGCTGTCGCAACATCCCGCAGATCGACCCGCAGGTCGCACATCAGGCGCTCGATGATGGAGCGGCGGAGACGGTCATCGTCGGTCACCCGGATGCCGCGCGTGGTTGCGAGGGATCCAGTCTCGACGGCCGACAGCCACTGCCGGACATCGGCGGCGTTCTGCGCGTAGCCGGCCGGCAGCGAGCTGATCGCGGACGCACCGAGGCCGATCAGGCAGTCGCTTTCGTCGTCGGTGTAGCCCTGGAAGTTGCGGTGCAGGCGGCCTTCGGAGGCCGCCACGGCCAGCCGATCCCTGGGCTGGGCAAAATGATCGATCCCGATCTGACAGTATCCGGCTTCGGTCAGAATTCTGGCGGCCGCCTGCGCCTGCCGCCAGCGTTCCGCGGGCCCCGGAAGGTCGGATTCGTTGATCAGCGACTGGTGCCGCTTGAGCCAGGGGACGTGCGCATAGCCAAAGAGAGCGATGCGTTCCGGGGCGAGGGCCAGAGCCAGTTCGACGGTACGCCGGACGCTGTCCTCGGTCTGGAGCGGCAGGCCGTAGACGAGGTCCAGATTGACGGACCCGATTCCGGCTTCCCGCAGCCAGTTGACGGCCCTTTCGGTCATGTCGAAGGGCTGATGCCGGTTGATGGCATTCTGGACGTGTGAATCGAAATCCTGCACGCCAAAGCTCACCCGCGAGGTGCCGATCGCCGCAAGCGCGTCGACCATGGGCCGGGACAGGGTTCGCGGGTCGATCTCAACCGCAATCTCGGCGTCCGCAGCGATGTCAAATGCGCCTGTCAGCGTCTCGTGGATGCGCTTGATGTCGTCCGGAGCCAGCGCCGTGGGCGTGCCGCCACCCCAGTGAATCCGCGACACCGGGTGGCGTCGGGACCCGATTGTGTCGGCAACCAGGCGAATCTCGCTGATCAGCGCGTCGCAATAGCGGCGCAGGGTGTCGTTTCCGCTTGCAACGCGCGTGTGACAGCCACAGTACCAGCAGAGTTGCTGGCAGTACGGAATGTGAAGATAGACGGAGGCGGGCGTCGTGCGCGGTAGCTCGCGCAGCCAGTCGGCATAGGTCCCGGGCGATACCGTGGACCCGAATTGCGGGGCCGTCGGATAGCTCGTGTAGCGCGGGACGGAGCGTGCGAGGCCGGTGACCAGGAGGTCGAGGTTCATGGCCCGATGAGCCACGCGGCGGGGCCTCGCGACATGTCGGGAGATTCCACCCGGGCGTTCAGATTCAGTACGGCAACCCTCATGAGCCTTCTCCGAGCAAGCTCGTTTGCGAGGGTTCTAGATAGGGCGGCTCGCGGCAGCGGTCATTGATCTAGCGCAAAGATCCGCCACCGGCGATTCCTCAATCCTGCGTCGCAACATCGGGCTTCGAGGGTTCGAATCCCCTGGGGACGTTCGGCAAAGCGGCCCTGGGCCTGCTCGTGTGCCGGTAGTTGTTTCCTGCGGGAATTGACGGAGGGCGCTCCCAATCTTCAGGCCGTGAACGCTACCGGCGTTTCGGCATCACCACCGGGTTGTCCGGGCCGTGCAGTGCGGCGTCTGTTCCGTCAATGCTCGTCAACGGCGTAGCGGAGCGATGTTGCAACAACTCTGAATTGCAGCCATTATCGTGCCACCGGGCATCGGGCCGGGCGGACTTCGCTTGGGGGGCGCGTGCCGCAGAAGAAGCCGAAGCCGCGCCGTTCAGGCGAAGTCGTGGTCAAGGTCCTGCCGAAGGACCCGCTGGTTGCGCGCACCCACAACCTCATCCCCGTCGACGTCAAGCTTCGTGGCGTCACTCCCGCTACGGGTCCGACCAGCGCGCGCGTCGCGGTCATCGACTACAACGCCGATCTCGACACCCGGTTTGCCCCCGCCACAGTTCTGGCCGACGGCTCCGGCTTCAAGGGCATTGCGCGGCTCAAGCCGAACGACGTGCTGACCAGCTTCACCTTTCACCAGGTGAATGTCTGGGCGATCATCGAGCAGATCCTCGGGCATCTCGAGAGCGAAGCGGCTTTGGCGCGCCCCATCCCCTGGGCGTCCGGGCTGGGCCGGCTGCTCGTCCTGCCGCATGCCGGCTACCAGGATAACGCCTTTTACGACCGCAGCACGGGCGCGCTGCACTTCTTCTATTTCGAGGGACCGGACGGCAACCCGGTCTATACCTGCCTGTCGCATGACATCGTGGCGCACGAGCTCGGCCACGCGGTGCTCGATGGGTTGAAGCCGGGCTACAACGAGGTTTGCTCGGCTGAGACCGCCGGCTTTCACGAGTATTTCGGCGACGCGATTGCGATGCTGTCGGCGCTGCGCAACCGGGAGATCGCGCAGATCGTGACTGAAGGGACTCCTGCGCAGCTTGAGCCCAAGAATCTTGTTTCGGCCATCGCCAGCGAGTTCGGCGCCGCGGTGCACGGGCTGGAGAAGCAGGACTATCTGCGGGGTGCCTGGAATCGGCGCACGTTGACGGAGCTTCGCAAGGAAAAGAACCAGGAGGAGCATGACTGGTCCGAGGTCCTGACCGGCGTCTACTACGACCTGCTGCAGTATCTCTACAGCCGCAATCTCAACCCGCCCGACGACGACGCCGAGCCGGAGTTCACGGTGCCGTCAGGGGCGCCGGCGGGCGGCAACCGGCAGTCCGACGCCATCCGGGCCCTCTACATCGCGGCGACCTCCACCGCCAACGTCATGCTCCGCGCCCTGGACTACTGTCCGCCGGTCGATCTTCGCTATGACGAATACGCGCGGGCGCTGCTGCGCGCCGACGAAGTCGCGTACCCGGTCGACAACATCGGCATCCGCAAGGAGCTCAAGCGCATCCTCGCGGCGCGCGGCATCGCCGTGCCGGGCAACGAGCACCGCCAGCGCTCCGACATCATGTACAGGCTGCGCAGTGCCCCGGATATCGAGGAGATCACGGCGACGCCCGCGGACGCCTACCGCTTCCTCGACAGCTACCGGACGGTGTTCGGCATCCCCGCCGACGCCAACCTGTCCGTGACCTCGGTCTACCGCACCAGCAAGCGCGCCTTGAGCGGGTATCGGTCGCCACGCGAGCGGATCATCGAGTTCACCTGGAGCGAAGACGTGCCGCTGGACGGCAAGAAGTTCGGCGCGCTGTCGGGCAGCCTCATGCCGCTTTATTGCGGCGGCACGCTGGTCTTCGACAGCAGCGGCAATTTCCTGCACATGGCGCTGGTGCTGCCCAGCGATACGCGGCGCGAGGAGTTGCGTGCCTATGCGGCCTATCTCGTCGAAGAGGGCAGCATCGGGGTTTCCGACGGGATCAGGGGGATCGGTGCTCCCGGCCTGAGCCAGTTCCCGATTCGCGCCTCGCTGCAGGGCCACCGTCTCGTGCTGGACCGCAACCCGGCCCTGCGCCACCGGCGGCGGGGAGGGCACTGATGGGCGCGAAGATCAAGGTGCGCGCCTATGTCGTCGGTTTCGGCGACTGTGTCCTGCTGCGCCTGCCGGATGGCAACGAGACCCGCACCATGCTGGTGGATTTCGGGAGGGCGCCGAACGATTCGTCGAGCCTCGCGCGTTTTCCCGCGATCGCGGCGGACATCGAGAGCCAGTGCAACGGGGTCCTCGACGTGCTGGTGATGACCCACGAGCACCTCGATCACATGGAGGGCTTCTATCGCGAGCGGGAAGTGTTCAGCAGGATGCGGGTCAAGCAGGTATGGATGAGCCTGCCGAGCCATCCCGAGTACTACGAGCAGTACCGGAACGCGCAGCCCCAGAAGCGGCTGCGCGCCGCTCTTGCCGGGTTCGCCGAGAACGCTCGCCGTAACGGCATGGCCCTGCATCCCGGGTTCCAGTCGCTGGTCGAGAACAACCTGGCCAATGCCGATCGCGTCCGGTACCTGCGCACGCTGGGGAGGACGCCAGTCGCCTACCTGGCGCGCGGCAAGAGCGACGGCGAGGCCGCGAGCTTCCCGAACATAAAGGTCACGGTGCTGGCCCCCGAGCCCGACGTCAGTGTTTATTACGGCGGCTCGCGGCGTCACGCGCTCGCGGCAGCCATGGCCGATGCCGGTGACGAAGGCGCGGCCTCGCATGGAGAGACGTGGAACTTCCCCAAGGTCGCGCGTGCGGCGCCGGAGGATTTCGCCGGTCTCTCGCGCAGCGATTTCGACCGGCTGCGGCGGACCATAAGAGAGGATGGCGTGACGGCCGCCCGCTTCATCGACCGGGCGGCTAACAACACGTCGCTCTGTCTGCTCATCGAGGCCGCCGGCAAGCGGCTGCTGCTGCCGGGCGATGCCGAGCTCGAGAGCTGGGCGGTGATGAAGGAGAGATGCGCGGCCGAGTTCGCCGCGCCGGTCGATTTTCTCAAGGTCTCGCACCATGGCAGCCATAACGGCACACCGCTCGACATGCTGGACGCCTTGTTGCCCAGGAACCGGAAGGACAAGGCGCAGGTCCTGGTGTCGACCAAGAAGAATGTCTACGGCGTGCAGAACCCGGTGCCGGACACCTCGCTGCTCGAGGAGCTTCAGGGTCGCTGCCGCAAGCTGGTGACCACCGACGGCGAGACGGGGACTTTCGTCGAGCTGGAGATCTAGGGGATGAGGGGCGGCATGAAGACGCTGCCGGGTTTCGGGCTTTGCCTGATGCTGTTTGTGGGGCAGGTGGTCCCTGCGGTTGGGCAAACGGCGCCCCGGTTCGACGATGAGCAGCTTCGCATCGTGGCCGTTTCGCCGCAGGTCGCCGTGCCGGGAGATCCGGTTCGCATACATTTTTCGGCTTCACCCTATCCGAACCTCGCTGCGATTCCCTCTCCCTCCAGCTTGGACATGTCGGTCGAGGTAGGAGGCCGGCCGGCGAAGATCGCCAGCATCGATGAACGCAGTGTCACAGTCGTCGTGCCGCAGAACCTGCCCGTGAGCGAACGGTTACCAGTCCGTGTCATCGCTGCGGGACGGATTTTCGCCGGCGATCATTGGGTCATCGTGGAGGCCGTGCCGCTGTACAGGAGATCGCCGTGGCCGGAAGCCACCGCCGTCTCCGGCCTGGCGGTGCTCGCGTTCGGCTTCTGGTATTGGCTGACCGTGCGCCGCAGGGCCGCACTGCGGCGCGAGTTCGATGAGTTGCAGTTCCGCACGGAGCGTTACAGGACGGTTGCAGCGGAAAAGCTTGAGGTGCTGCCCCAGGTCGCTCCCGCGGCGCCGACGAAACCTCTGCCTGCGCCCGCCGTGCCGCCCGGTCTGGTCGAGGCGTTGGCCCGCGATGAATGCACGTTATTCTGGGGTGCGGGTCTGAGCGCCCAGGCCAGTTATCCCACCTGGCGCGAGGCGCTGGAACTGCTCACCACCCGGCTGGCGAAAGGCAGCGAGGATGCCGAGATCCGGACCCTGATCAATGCCGGCCGTATTTCGCTGGTCATGGAGCTCCTCGTTACCCGCCATGGCCGCGAGCGGCTGACGGCGGAGCTGAGGCAGCTCTGGGGCGATGCGCATCCCCTGCCGAAGCTGCTGAGCGACCTGGCTCAGCTTCAGTTCACCAACGCGGTCACCTCGGTGTGGGATCCGATGATCGAGGAGGCCTTCGCCGCGCGTCGGCCGATCGTGGTGACCGGCGTCAGCAACGACAGCCTCGAGGCGCTGTTCTCGCGCGATGCCTTCAGCATCGTACGCCTGTGGGGGGCGCTGTCGCGCCCTGAAACACTGCTCTTCACGGAAAACGAGTATCGCCGCGCGCTGGCCGAAAATCCCACCTACGGCAAGTACGTGGCTTCGCTGCCGCTCTCCCAGACGCACCTCTTCCTCGGCGCCAGCATCGACTCCATCCAGGAATACCTTGCGGCGACGCCGCGGATTACGGGGCGTACCCACTACGCCCTGGTGCCGGAGACCGAGGGAGTCGAGGCGGCGCGCGAGGTGCTGAAGGCGCGCTACGGCGTGGAGTTGCTCGTGTTCCAGCCTTCGTCTGGCTGGCCCCAGCTCCCGGCGTTCGTTAGGGATCTTGTGCAGACGGTGCAGAAGCAGGCTCCGCCGCCACGGGCGACACTGGATACCGAGGCCTTCAAGCTGAAAGCCGTCCGGCTCGAGAATATCGGACCGTTCCGCGAGCGTACGCTGGAGCTCGATCCGCAATGGAACGTCCTGCTGGGGAACAATGGGGCCGGCAAGTCGACGGTGCTGAGGGCCATCGCGCTGGTGCTCTGCGGCGACGATCCGCGGGCCTTTGCCGAGGCGGGCAAGCTGCTGCGCATCGGCGAGAGCAAGGGCTCTATCGAGCTTCTTGTCGGCAGTGTCCGTTACCGGACCGAGCTGACGCGGGACAGCAGCAGCGGTGTCGTGCATGTCAATGCCGGCAGCCGTATCTCGCCGCTGAAGTCCGGCCGCTGGGTGGCCCTGGCCTTCCCGCCCTTACGGGGCGTTTCCGTGGCAGAGGTCAAAGGCCCGACAACGGACGGCGTTGCGCGGCCGGTGGTCGAGGACGTCTTGCCCATCCTCACCGGCCAGATTGACGGCCGGCTGAGCAGTCTGAAGCAATGGCTGGTGAATCTCGATGTGCGGTCAGCCGGGGGCCCGGGTATCGGCCGCGAGCAGGCACAAAGCAGCGCCGCGCTGCGCAACCGCTTCTTCGAGGTGTTCAATGCCTTCGTGCCGGGCGCGGACGTCAAGTTTGCCGGGGTCGATCGCGGGTCGTGGCGGGTGGACGTCACCACCAAGGGTGCCCGTGTGCCGCTGGACCAGGTGAGCCAGGGCACGAGCTCGATGCTCGGCTGGGTCGGCGCGCTGATGCAGCGCATGTACGAGATCTACGGCGCCGACGGGGATTTGACCGGCCGGCCGGCCGTGGTGCTGATCGACGAGATCGACGCGCATCTCCATCCGGGATGGCAGCAGCATATTGCTCTCGCGCTTTCGCAGCAGTTCCCGGCGGTCCAGTTCATCGCCACCACGCATTCGCCGCTGCTTGTGGGCGAGCTGGAGCAGACGCAGGTCTACATCGTGCGCTGGAAAGGCGACGAGGTGGTTACCGATCATCCGAGCGAGCCGCTCAAGGGGATGGGGGTTGCCGCCCTGCTGACTGGTGAAAGCTTCGGCCTGGGCCGGGCCCTCGACAAGGAAACCCAGGACCTGCTCGAGCAGCAAAGGCGTCTATCGGCGAAGGAAGTGCTGGACGTGGAGGATAAGCAGGAGCTGGAACGGATTTCGAACGATCTGCAGAAGCGGGGGTTCCGCTATGACGCGCGGGATCCGCTGATGGCGGAGTTCCTCAAGGAACGCTACGGGCGCGTCCCGGTGCAGGAGAAGCAGGCAAGCTCCCGGGAGCCCGTGACCTCTCGTGTCTCCGAGATGATCAAGTCGGCGATCGCCGAGGCGGATCGCAACGAAAGAGCAGAGGGCTGACGGTGCGGCGCCGCGATCTGCACCTCCTCAATCCGCCTGCCGAATGGACGGCCGCAGCAGAGAAGGCGGCCGAAAAGATCCGCAAGGGCAAGAAGCCGGACGGCTATTCAGCGATGTGGTCGGCCCTCAAATCGCAGTTGGCGGATATCTCGTTCAAGAAATGCTGGTATTGCGAATCACGCCAGACGCGCGACGACAACGCGGTCGACCATTTTCGGCCCAAGAGCAAATACTCGTTCCTGGCCGTGACTCCAGAGAACTTCCGCTACTCCTGCACCTTCTGCAATTCGCGGCGCACCAACCCAGCGACGGGCGTGGCCGAGGGCAAGGGCGATTTTTTCCCGCTCTTCAACGGCAGCCCGATGGCCAAGCGAGTCGAGGATGTTCGCCGGGAGGATCCGATCCTCCTGGATCCCTGTGTGGCAACCGACCCGGGCCTGCTCGATTTTCATGCCAATGGCATGCCCTGTCCCAAGGACCCCGAGGGCTCGCGCGATGCCCAGCGGGTACTCAAGTCGATCGAGCTCTATCACCTCGATCATCCTGATCTGGTCGAGGAGAGGCGCCGGCTGGCACTGCATATCGCCGACCTGATCCGCGACGCCGACGAGCTCTATCCTCGCGTCCAGGCTGGCGGCGACCCGGTCAGTGACGGGGCCTTCAAGCGGTTCGCGCAGCTGATCGCCCGATGCATCGACGATCGCTCCGTCCTATCCGCTTTTGCCCGCCGCATGGTCATGGCGCACCGGGACAAGCCCTGGATCGAGAGGGTGCTGGCCGGCTGAGGGCCGGCCTCGGAGCGCCCCGCGCCGCCGAGGCTGCGGAGCTAGGGCCTCCGTTCGGGTACCACCACCGTGTTGGTCTGGGTCGGCGGGGCGGCGTTGTTTGCCGGGGGCGTGACGACGGTGGTGCCAGCCGGGGCAGGCGCTGTGGCCGGATTGACGACGACGACGCGCTCCGTGTCGTCGCCGCAGGCGGCGACGCTGAGGGCCATCGCGGCGGCAGCGCCGAGGGTGAGCAGGCGTTTCATGGCAGAAGCCTCCTAAGCTTGCGGGTCTGCTTCATCAACGGCCCGGGCTCAGGGGGCGTTCCACGGCAGCGCTCAGGATAATGGCCGCGCTTCAGCTGAGCTGGCGCTTGAAGAGCGGGCGCTAAGTCGCCTCGTGCCACAGTTTGTCAAAAAAGAGGCGGCAACTTTATTAGCGCGCAAGTCATTGGAATCCCTCGCGATGCGCGTATCCAATTATGTCCATAATGTCTAATAAGGCGCAGGTCATGCCTTATTTGGTGAGATTTATTTCTATCGCGCCTCTGGACATTTAGTCTCTTGATGCCCAGCTTGAGCGGGCCGGTCCTGTTTCCCCGGCCTGTTCTTTCTCAGGGTGAAGCGATCGATGACGGGGTTGGCGTCAGTCGACCTTGATGTTGACGTCCTTCACCAGCTTGCCGAACTTGGCGTAGTCGTCGGCGATGCGTTTGGCGAACTCCTCGCGCGTCGAGACATAGGGCTCGAGCCCGCCGGCCTTGTTGTACTTCTCCTTGGTCTCGGCCAGCGCCAGCGCTTTCGAGGTCTCGGCGTGCAGTTTCGTCAGGACCGGCTCGGGCGTGCCGGCGGGAGCGAACAGGGCAAGCCAGATGCTGTTGCTGTAGCCCGGATAGAACTCGCCGATGGTCGGCAGCTCCGGGAATGCGGTGGAGCGCTTCTCGCCGGTGACCGCGAGGGCGCGCAGATTGCCCGCCCGGATCTGCGGCGCTGTCGAGGAGCCGGCGAACATGGCCGCGACCTCGCCGGCGACGGTGGCCGTCGTGGCGGGTGCGCCGCCGCGATAGGGGACGTGGACGAGATCGAGGCCGGCGCGCTGCTTGAGCATCTCCATCGAGAGATGATGCTGGCTGCCATTGCCGCCGGAGGCGTAGGCGAGCGGCGGATTGGCCTTGCGCGCGTGCTCGATGAACTCGGCGAAGGTCTTCACCGGCAGCTTCGGGTTGACCGAGAGCACGAACTCGTTGGCGGCGACCGTGGCCACCGGCACGAGATCCTTCATCGGATTGACGCCACCGGCCGGGTAGAGATGCGGATTGATCACCACCTGGCTGTCGGCGATCAGGGCCAGCGTGTAGCCATCGGCCGGTGCCTTGGCGAGCATCTCGACGGCGATGACGCCGTTCGAGCCGGCGCGATTCTCGACCACGATCGGCTGACCCAGAGTTTCGTTGAGTTTCTCGGCCAGGATGCGCGCCGCGATGTCGGGAGCGCCGCCCGGCGGGATGGGGATCAGGATCTTGATCGGCCGGACCGGATACTGCGCGGCGGCCGGCGCCGCGACGAACGCGAGCCCGGCAAGCAGCAGGACGGCAACAGAGCTGGCAATTCGCCTCATGACCGTTTCCTCCCTGATTCCGGCGCCGGGCTCAGACCTTGAAGCGGGTCTGGACCTCGGGCGCGAAGAGCTCTTCGACGGAGACCTTGCGATGACTGACGCCCTGCTCGTAGCTGTATTGCGCAAAGGCTTCGAGCGTCGTGCGGTTGGCCTCGATGCCGTAGGGCCAGAAATCGCTGCCCAGCTGCTCGCGCGAGAGCTGCGTGTGCTCGGCCATCCACGGGATCGGATAATAGGACGCCGTGATGTCGGTGAGCCGCGCCAGGCTGCGGTTCTTGGCCGCCTCGAAGGCCTTGAACAGGTTCATGGCGATCCATCGGTTCTTCTCGTAAGTCTCGCGACGCAGCGCCACGACATGCATGATCGGGTAGATGCCGGTCTTCTTCCAGTAGGGAAGCTCGACGCCGCGGTAATCCTCGAACAGGCGCCGGACCCGCTTGTCGCCGCTGGCAAAGGGCGTGGGCGGCCTCGCCGAGAGGATGGCGTCGAGTTCGCCCTCGAGCAGCATGTCGGACAGGGTCTTGTCGCGCACCACGGTGAGCCGCAGGCCTTCGGGCAGCTTGAGCACGACTTTCTCGACACGGCCGGCTTCGTTGACGCCGCCCTGGTGCCAGTGCACCGATTTGAGATCGACGCCGTGCTCGTGCGCCAGCATGCCGCGCGAATAGATGGAGGCCGTCTGCGCCCATTCCGGCAGGCCTATGCGTTTGCCCGCCAGGTGCTCCGCGGCGGTGATCTTGCTGTCGGCGCGCACGTAGATGGAGGAATGCCGGAAGACGCGGGAGGGGAATACCGGGATGGCGATCAGGCCGCGATCGTCCTGGGAGGCCAGCGAGATCACCTTGCCGAAGGACATCTCGGAGATGTCCCACTCCCGGAACTTGGTGAAGCGGTAGAAGATTTCTTCGATCGGCAGGGGCAGGACGGTGAGGTCTATGCCCTCAGCCCGCACCGAGCCGTCCAGCAGATCGCGAACGTGGTCGTAGGGGCCGATGGCAACGGTCAGCGCGAGATTGGGCATGTCTGAGCCTGTGGTGAGCGTGGCTGCGAGACTAACAGTATTGAGAGTGGCACAAAATACAGCAGGTCCGCCGTTGAGCGGAACCTGAGAAGCCATCCGGGATGTAGCCCAAGCCCCTGATTGTAAGGATATCTCGTGGTTTTCTGGCACTCGTCATCCGGCAGTGCTGAGCGCGGCTATAGGGGATTTCCTGACTTGATCTACGGCGGTATTTGCCCAGATAAAATGGCTGAGGCTGTCATTGTTTTGCTACGGTTGGAGGCTAGGTTGCACCGTCTCCACCGTGGCGTCCCGGTTCGGGCGACGTGAGGGGCGACATGGAACCCATCGCAATCTATCTGGTCGATCGCAGCACCCTGTTTCGCGACGGAATCAAGGCCCTGTTGGGCGAAGCCGGCTTCGTGATCCGGCGCGAGGCCCGGCATCTGCAGGAGCTGCTGGCGCAGTCCGACGACGCCGCGACACCGCATATCATCCTTTCCGATCTTGCCATGGGCGATCCGCTGTTCGGCCGCCATCTGCAAGGCTTGCGCGAACGGTTCCCCGAGGTTCGCATCGTGATCCTTACGGATGAGCTCAACCAGGAGCGCTTGGGCGCGGCGCTTGAGGCGGGCGCCGACGGCTATCTGCTCAAGGACATCTCGGTCGAGGCGCTGCAGCAGTCGTTGCGCCTGGTCATGCTGGGCGAGAAGGTCATGCCCGCGGGCATCAGTCCGCCGGTGGTGGACGCGCGCGGCGGCATCGAGCTCAAGCGTAAATCGCACCAGGCGATCCTCGGCAAGATGTCGGGGCGCGAGACCGAGGTGCTCAAGTACCTGCTGCAGGGCCTGTCCAACAAGGCGATCGGCAACGAGCTGAAGATCTCCGAGGGCACGGTCAAGGTGCACCTCAAGGGCATCCTGAAGAAGATCAACGTCCGTAACCGCACTCAGGCCGTCATCTGGGCGATGGTCAACGGCATTTCGACATCGCTCCCCACGGCGGTGGCGGCACCGGCGGCTGGCCCCGGGGCTGGCCGCGCGGCGGCGGTCGCCCCGGCATCGGCGCGGGGTGATTTGCCCGCCGCAGTTGCCGGCAAGTCCGGGCTGCGTGTTCTGATCGTCGAGGACGAGCTCCTGGTCTCGATGTACATCGAGCAGACGGTGCGCGACCTCGGCTACGAGGTCATCGGCTCGGCCGGAACCCTGGCGGATGCCAAGCGCCTTTTCGAGGCGGCGGCGTTCGACGTCGCCATCCTCGACGTGCGGCTGCGGCAGGGTGAGCTGATCTATCCCGCGATCGACATCCTGCGCGACCGGCGGATTCCGTTCGTCTTCATCACCGGCTATGCCGCGGACGGGCTGGAGCGGCAGTACGCCCGCCATCCGGTGCTCAAGAAGCCGTTCTCCCAGCGCGAGCTGCAGCGCTGCATCGAGAACGTCGTCGCGCTTCACTAGCCCCTAGGCCGGCTCCGAGACTCGCACCTTGTCGGGCTCCGCCTGCGCTTGCGTCGGCGCAGGCGCACGCACCTTCTGGCAATAGAAGACCGCCACCGCGGTGCGGTTGGGCATACCCAACTTGCTGATGATCGAGCGCACAATCGACTTCGTCCGGCTGACCGGCATGTCGAGGCGTTGAGCAATGCGGCTGTTCGAGGCGCCGTCGCCGACGAGCGTCAGCACGGTGCGTTCTTCGTCGGTCAGCGAGCTCAGCGAGTCAACGCGGATGCCGTCGGAGCGGATATGGCGCAACAGCCGCTCGGGCAGCACGACGAGCCCTTCGAGCGAGAGATCGATCGCCTCGGGCAGATTGCGCGACGCCGTGTCGAGCAGGATGAGACGCTGGCCCGGCGCCATGACGCTCAGTCCGTGCAGGAGCTGGTCCTCCTGCATCAGCACGATGACCGGCGGCTTGGTGGTGGCGAGGCGATGACTGATGCTCCGTGCGCGACGCGCCTCGGCAATCAGCTCGCGCGCGCCCAGCAGGATCATGTCGGCGCCCTCCATCTCCGCCTGCCGGCGGTTGAAGATAGCCGAGGAGCAGACGCCGCCGACGACGTAGCGCGACGCGCGTAGCGCATCCTGCAACGATGAAGCGAGCTTCTTGTCGCGAGTGACGATCAGGACGCGACGCGCACCGTTCATTCCGTTGTTCCGCCTTCCGTTCCGGCGGGAGCGCTCGATTCGCTCCCTGGGTCTGCCAGTATTCCGTTCCCCGTGGGGCGCTTACAGCGCGCAAACGGATGCTGTCCGGGAGCGTCTGCGCGTGCCGATCGGACGCATGGCAGCGTCACCGACGAATTACCCCGGCTGACTATACGGGCTTATCCCTATGGGCCCTTTCCAACCGGAGAAGCCGGTCACATGTGTTGTCCTGTGTTCGCGCGCGTCTGGTTGGCGGACACATTGCGGACACGAGTTCGCTTTTCGCTCAAGAAATCCGTAGCCTCCGTATCCCTCCCACCGGAGCCGCGGAATGGGGGATGGGGTTGGCCCATCCCCCGACTTGCCCCGTTCGAGCAGAAAATGGCCGGGATGTGCGTTACCGCACATCGCTCGATCGGCGTCCGGCTTATGGCAACGCTTGGAACGCTTTTGTCACCGTATCGTTATGGCGCAGGGTCAAGCTCGGCCCATGTGTAGGCCACGGGGCAATTTTACGGACGGCACCATCATGCACTACGCCGACGCTGACGCCCGAACGGCGCGAATCCTGGTCGTCGAGGATGACTCGATCCTGCGCATGTTCATTGCAGACGGATTGCGGGAGATTGGCTACCAGGTTGAAGCCGTCGCTACCGCGGCGGAGGCCTTGGGCAAGATCAAGAGTGGCGATGAAGGCTTTGCCGGGGCGGTGATCGACTATGGCCTTCCGGATCGTCGCGGCGATGTGCTGGCGGCGGAGCTTCGAAAGATTGACGGCGATCTCCCCATGGTCATCGCCAGCGGCTACCAGGAGGAGATGCTGAGGGGGCGCTTCTCGCCGGACGGTCGCACGGTCCTGCTATCAAAGCCGTATGACGGCCGTCAGCTGCGCAAGGCGCTGGACAAGCTCGGCATTGCGCCGACGGAACAGTAGCAACCCGTACCGCTTTCCGCGCGTGTGGTGGTGGAATGCCACGCGGGCAGCCGATTCGCGCGCTCTGCCTCTCTGTGATCATTGTGTGAGCCAGCGGTCAGGATGATGTCACAGCATTCTGATACCCCTTACGTCGTAACCAGCATTTTTGCTCTTTAACCTAAAGCGCGCGGGAACAATCTCGGGAAGAGTTCCAACGCCTACGCTGGCTCTTCATCGTTGCAATCCTTCGGGCGTTGAAGGGTCGCACCAAGCAGGTAAGGGAAGGCCCATGACTCCTCCTTTCATCGTTCTCGTCGTCGAGCGTAGCCGCCTCTTCCGGGAAGGCATCAAGCGCATCTTCAACGGATCGCCGTTCGACGTCCGACGCGAAGCTTGCGACTTCGACGAGCTGTTGAGCATCCACTCCGATGAGACGCCCCCCGATCTGGTGCTCACGGATCTTGGCGAGAACGGCGCCCAGTTCGTCGAGCAGATGGCCACGTTGCGTACCCGCTATCCGAACGTGCGCGTCGTCGTGCTGACCGACCGCATCTCGAGCAACAGCCTGGCCGCCGCGCTCGACGCCACGGTGGACGGTTATCTGCTCAAGGATATGTCGGCCGACGCGCTGCAGCAGTCGCTGCGCCTGGTGATGCTGGGCGAAAAGGTCTTCCCGACCGGGCTCGCCCACCTGCTCATCGCCGGGCGTCTGAAAGATCCCGGTCGCCCGGCCGGCCGTCTCGGCCAGCTCAACACGCCGGGTCTGTCGGACCGCGAGGTCGAAATCCTCGGCTGCCTGCTGAACGGCATGTCCAACAAGGTCATCGCCAATCAGCTCCGTATCTCCGAAGGCACGGTCAAGGTGCACCTCAAGGGCATCCTGAAGAAGATCAACGTGCGTAACCGCACCCAGGCCGCGATCTGGGCGATCAACAACGGCATCCATCAGGGCGGCAGCGACGGCCTGAAGAGCTTCGCCAGGCCCTACTGAGGCGACCGAGCGGCAAGCCCATGCGGGAACGCGGCGGCTGGCGCTCCCGTTACCCTGCGGGGATCGGCTGGCCGACTTCTCACGGGATCGCGGCTCATGTTGAAGCTTAGGGGCGGGCATGTCGGTATCCCGCGCTTCTCCTGGCGCGACGCGCCGGCAAGCGCCTTTCTGCTGAGCAGCCATCGTCGGGCGCGCGAGGCTCTGGATCTGGCTTTGGCCATCGACGCGCCGGGTTACAACGTTTTCGTCCTTGGCGAGGAGCGCACGGGCCGCATGACGGCCACGATGACCTATCTGCACTCCCTGCAGCGCGAGCCGCGCGGCGGCGCCAGCGACTGGGTCTATCTCTACAATTTTCACGACGAGGCCGCGCCGCGCGCGTTCCGGCTGAACGCCGGTGATGGGCGGCGTTTCGTCGATACCATGGACAAGTTTCTCTGGCGCACGCGGACCATGCTGCAGGCGGCGCTCAACAGCAAAGGCCATCGCGCCCGGGTGAACGCGCTCTACCGTGACGTCAACGCACGCCTGACGGCGGCGAAGAAGCGCCGCCGCGGTGGTCGCGACCGCCCGCGTTCCGACCGTCCGGCCGGTGCTACTGACGCCACCCTGGACCGGATCGAACGCGAAACCGCGCAGCTGCGCACCGCCGCGGATGAGCGTCGCGAAGCTCTCGACCGGGCCACCCTGACCACCATTCTCGACGACGAGTTCCCGCCCCTGGCGGGTGCCTTTTCCGGCTATCCGGATCTTCGGGAATGGCTTGGCGAATTCCGCAGCGACCTGCTGACGCATGTCGATGTGCTGGCCGAATCCGACGCTGACGACGAAGCCACCGACCGGATCCTCGAGCGCTATCGGGTCAATCTGCTGGTGGATCACGCGCCGCTCGATGACGGCGTGGTGGTTGAGGCAAATCCCACCTACGACAACCTCTTCGGCCGTATCGAATACAAGCGGATCGAAGGCATGGCGGAGACCAGCTTCCTGCTGATCCGGCCGGGCGCTCTGCATCGTGCCAATGGCGGCATCCTCGTGCTGCGCGCCGAATCGCTGACCCGCGACGAAACGGCCTGGCGCTTCCTCAAGGCGGCACTGCGCGACCGTGAGGTTCGCATCGAGGAGCTGCATCGGGTCGGCTCGATGCCGATCACCGGCCTGCCCAAGCCGCATTCAATTCCATTGGATGTGAAGGTGGTGATCGTCGGATCGCGCGACAGTTACTTCCGCTTCTTCGCGGAGGACACGGAGTTTCACGCGCACTTCAAGGTCAAGGCGGACATTGATGCCGACATGGAGGCGAGCGAGACCAATCTTGCGCATCTCGGCTCGCTGATCAGCGCCATGGCGATGGCTCAGGGCGTCTCGTGCACCCGGGAAGCCGTCAGCCTGCTGCTTGGGCTGGCATCGCGGTTTGCGGGTCGGCGCGACCTGGTGACGGGGCGGTTCGAGTTGCTCGAGGACCTGCTCTGCGAAGCGACACAGTTTGCCAACGGGAGTCGGCCGCTGCCGCCTGACGCCGTCTACGGCGCCTGGCAGGCGTTGCAGCGACGCAACGGCCGCGCTGAGCAGCGTTTCTTCGACAGTATCCGCCGTGGCCACGTGGCCATCAGTACCAAGGGCATGGCCATCGGCCAGGTGAACGCTTTGACGGTGAGGGACGTGGGCGAGCACCGCTTCGGCCGGCCGAGCCGGGTCACCGCCCGGGCCTCCGTGGGAAGGCGTGGCGTGGTGAACATCGAGCGCATGGCCGAGCTGGGGGGCCGTATCCAGCAGAAGGGCGCCCTCGTGGTCGAAGGCTATCTGCGCGGGGCCTTCGGCCAGAACCACCCAGTGTCCTTCGATTGCTCGATCACCTTCGAGCAGAACTACGGCGGCGTCGATGGCGACAGCGCGTCCGTGGCCGAGCTACTGGCCATCCTGTCGACCTTGGCGGACGTCCCCTTGCGACAGGATCTGGCGGTCACCGGCTCCTTCAACCAGCATGGCGAAGTGCAGGCGGTCGGCGACCTCATCGAGAAGACGGAAGGCTTTTTCCGCGCCACCGAAATCGAGCGAATGGCCGGGCTGCGCCACGGCGTCGTGCTGCCGGCGGCGAACGTGGCCGACCTCGTGCTCGATGATGACGTCACGGCCGCTGTCGAAGCGGGGACCTTCGACATCTGGGGTATTTCTCATGTCGAGGAGGCCGTGGACCTCCTCTGCGTGACCGACCGGTCAAGCCAGCGGCCCTCGCAGATGGTGTACGGGGCGGCCGCCGCCACGCTGGCGCGCTTTGACGCGGTGCTGTGGGAACGCGAAGCGCGGCTGCGCAGCAACGCCCTGACCTGAATCAGGAGGGCTTGGGCAGGCGCTTGAGAATCTCCAGGAACTGATCGGGCACGGGTTCGCGCAGAATGTCGTCGCCGAGTTTCTTCAGCCTCTCGGCCTGCAGCCGCAACGCTTCGACACGGGCCGCTTCCTGCGGGTTCAACCGCAGAAAGGCGTCGACCCGGGCGCGGTCGCTTTCCGCAAGCCGCCCCTCGATAAAGTCCTGCATATCGTCAGGGTTCACCGGCTTCGGTTCGACAGAATGGCCTTCTCCATTCATCGACACGTGCTCCCGTCTGCGTTCATGCCTTCCACCGGATAAACCCGTCCGGCCGCCCGGTTGTTCCGACCCTACTACCGTCCTTCGGCTGGTGTTCTCGCCCGCGGTGGTTCGGTAGTGCGCATCTGCCTCCGAAACTGGGGAACTGTCACCTGCGAGCCACGAATTGGTCACTGGGGTTAGCCGCCGGCTGCTCCTACCTAGGAACGAGGCTGTTCACCATGAAACCGTAGCGGCGGGGCCGATGCAAGGTACCGCTCGCGGTAGTGAGGGTGAATTGAGGAGGTCGACGTATGACGGCTGAATTCTGCGAATTGCTGCAGACCTGCATACCGCATGTGCGTGCTTACGCGCGGTCACTGACACGCAACGCGGACGCGGCGGATGATCTGGTCCAGGACACCCTGGTTCGGGCGTGGTCCGCCCGCACGCAGTTCACCATGGGCACCAACTTCAAGGCGTGGGTCTTCACCATCCTGCGCAACCGCTTTCTCGATCAGCGGCGCCGCGACCGCGAGGTTCGCGAGCGCATCGACGACATCCCGGATGAGAAGCGGGTGGTCAACCCGTCCCAGGAGATCGTCGTGCAGTTCGACGACATGGCGCGGGCCTTCTGGCGCCTCAGCCCCCACCACCGCGAGATCCTGATGCTCGTGGGCGCCAACGGGCTGAGCTACGAGGAAGCGGCGGTGGTTATCGGTTGCGCCGTAGGCACCGTGCGCAGTCGCCTGTCGCGGGCGCGTAGCGAGCTGCAGACCCTGCTGGAGCATCAGGACGACCGGGCGTCACGGCGGCGCCGCCGTGAGAAGGGCGCCGAAGAGTTTCTTCGCCTGCTCAAGGTCGCCTAGCTTTTCCAGATACCGGCTGGCGGCGGACGGAACCGAAGCCGTCGCCGGCGGTTCTGCGATGCACACGGAATGGAGGTTCTGAGCCATGGCTGAGAAACCGCAGACGGGCTCGCGCCCGAGCGAGGAAGCCCGTCATCAGAAGAACGAAGGCGAGGGCAACAAGACGGCCGCGCGTCAGTACAACAAGGACCAGCGCGACTTCGTGAAATCCGGTCAGGTCGACAAGGCTGCCGAAGAGGCCAAGAAGGCCGTCAGCGGTCCGGAGCGTGAGGAACTGGAACGCGCCGAAGACAAGGGCCGCAGCCACGCCAAGGAATGAGCCGCAAGCGGCATTGAGCAAGGAAGAAAGAGAAGAGGTGTCTCATGAGCGTCGCACAGATTGTCGGTGTCGCCCTGGCGATCGCCGGCGTGGTCTTTCTCATCGCCGGGATCAACGCCACTGACGCGCCGAGCGAGCAGATCACAGAGGCCTTCACCGGCCGTTATACGCAGCAGACGCTCTGGTACATCGCCGGCGGTCTGGGCGCGCTGATTGGCGGCGGGTTCCTCTTCCTCAGCCGACGCTAGTCGCTTCCTTCCCGCAAATGGCCACCGGCCGGGAAACCGGCCGGTGGCTGCTTTTTTCAACGCCTGCCTGGGAGAACACCATGAAGCTCGAATTTCGTCCGCTTCCCTACGAGACCGATGCTCTCGATCCGGTGTATTCCACAAAGACCCTCGAGCTGCATTACGGCAAGCACCACCGCACCTATTTCGACAATACGGTGAAGCTCGTCAAAGGCACCGAGTGGGAGGATGCAGAGGTCGAGGACATCATCCGCGACGCGGCCAAGTCCGAGAAGGACAAGAAGCTGTTCAACAACGCCGCCCAGCACTGGAATCACGACTTCTTCTGGGAGTCGATGGCGCGCGGGGGCGGCGGCGAGCCACGGGGCGAGATCGCCGAGCTGATCCGGCGCGACCTCAAGGGCTACGACGGCTTCCGCGACAGCTTCAAAAAGAGCGCCGTCGAGCAGTTCGGCAGCGGCTGGGCCTGGCTGGTGCTCAAGGACGGCAAGCTGCAGATCTACTCAACCGGCAATGCCGACAACCCGCTGGTCAAGGGCGGCCATGCCCTTCTGACGATCGACGTCTGGGAGCATGCCTACTACCTCGATCATCAGAACCGCCGGCCCGAATTCGCCGACGCGTTCCTCGACACTCTGCTGAACTGGGACAGGGTCAATGAGCGGCTGCAGCAGGCCGGCTCGGCCAAGCCGTCGAAGGGTGGCCGCTGGCAGCTCGAGGGGGCGCGCTAGACGCGTCCCATCAGCATCAGGATCAGCAGGATGACGACGATCAGGCCGACGGTGCCGCTGGGGTAGTAGCCCCAGCCGCGGCTGTGGGGCCAGGCGGGAATGGCTCCGATCAGCACCAGAATGAGAACGATGAGCAGGATCGTGGTCAGTGGCATGAGTTCATCGCCTGTTGGAGGTGGCCGTTCCCCATGCCCTGACCCCGATCCGTGGCGCTCAGAATGAAGCCTTTTCCCAGTCCTTGAGCTGCTTTTCGGCGTCGTCCTTGGCCACGCCGTAGCGCTCTTGGATGCGGCCCACGAGCTGATCGCGCTTGCCGTTGATAGCGGTGAGGTCGTCGTCGGTCAGCTTGCCCCACTGCTCCTTGACCCGGCCTTTGATCTGCTTCCAGTTGCCCGATACCTGATCCCAGTTCATCGCATCTCTCCCTCGTCTGGATGAAACGGCCGCGGGAGGAAACGCCCCGCTTGCGGGGCGGTTCCTCCCGCCTGGGCTCAGCGGACGAGCAGCCAGTTCTCGTAGCTCAAGCGCTCCGCGGCGACATAGGCCGAGCAGTCGAGCGTGAGGACGCGGCCATCGGCCAGGCGGAGCGTCGTGCCGCGCTCACGGCAGAACATCGCCTGGTTCTCCATCGTGTCCGGCCGACGGACGGCCTGCACGAGGACCGTGCCGGGGATGGCGTTGGGCAGGCGAATGGAGACCAGCTCGTACGCCGGACGGGGCTGACCGGCCCGTCCCATCCGCTCCTCGAACTTCACCACGCTGCCGATGCTCGGCGCGTACCAGAACGTGGCGACGTTGGCGCTGGTCTCGTTCATCACCCGGTCGCTGCGCTCGATGACGTAGGTGTAGAAGGCGCCGGCCGGGACCTGGATGACCTCGGTCCGGACCACCCGATACTGGACGTGACGAGCGCCACCGGGGCCGCCATCGGCGGTGAAGTCCACGGTCTTGCCGACCGAGAGCGGCCACAGGCCTTCCACGTTGCGCTCGTTGAAGCGCACGCCTTCGAGGCCGTCGGTAAGCAGCGCGTGCGTACTGTGCGGCTTGCCGTTGACCTCGTAAGCCACGTTGTAGCCGTTCACGGTCTTGACCACGCGCTTGTCTGCCGTGGTTTCGATGACCGTGCCCATCGGCGCCGGGGCGAAGGGGGCCGGCTGGGCGGCGGTGGTGTTGATCACGCCCTGCGGCACGTAGACGCGCGAGACGACGACGGTCTCCGCGGGCACCACGGCGGCCGGAGCAACGGCGGTCGCCGGGGCCACGACCGTGGCCGGCGGCGGCGAGCCGACGATGACCGGGGCAGGGGCGACGACCGCCGGCTGCTGAACGACGACGGCCGGCTGCTGGGTGTAGATGACCTGCGCCATGGCGCTGGTGCCGAATGCAAGGGCCAGAACACCGGGGGCCACAACGCTGGTCAGGTTGAAGATGCGCTTCATAACTACCCTCCTGGGGGTGAAAAAACTGCTGCGATACGAAGCTGATATGTGAGTGAGGAACGAGCTTGGCCATAAAGGGGTTCCACCAAGGCGCATCGGAGATACCCGAGAGCGGGCCGGAATACCCCCTATTGACCATCCGTTTATTTGCACAGGGTCTGGGATGGAGCGGGCCGCATCCCAAACTTGACCGAAGCCCCAGCGGCCCAGCCCGGCCATATTTGGGCCATCAAGTTTGGGCAGTCTTAGAATCGCTCACTGACGGAACACGGTCATGGATCTCCCGGCGATCGCGTCTGGCACGCAACTCGTTTCAACTCCCGCCGCCGCCAGCGAACCGCGTCGTCACTGGCGGGCACGGCGGCAGGCCATGGAGGCGCAGAAACGGCGCTTTACGCGCTGGGGCGTGAAGCATCCTTCGGCGGTGCCGGCATTCGTCCAGCTGGCCGAGCCTGTCCTGCAGATGCTCGGCTGGTACCGGCGGGGAATCCGTAACTCGCTGGCGCTGGGCGTCAGTGAGATCGAGCTTTTCTTTCCCAACCTGCCGCCGGCCTTCGACGGCTACACCATTCTGCATTTCACCGACCTTCATCTCCGCCGCCTGCCGCGGCTGATGGATCGGATCATCGATCGCATCCGTGAGCAGGAGGTCGACCTTGCGGTCGTCACCGGCGATTTCCAGACTCGCGGCTGGCCGTCACCGGCTGAGGTCGCCGCCGACATTACCCGGCTGGTGGCGGCTGTTCCTGCGCGTGACGGCGTGCTCGGGGTGCTAGGCAACCACGATCACCACGAGATCGTCGAACCGCTCGAGGCGGCGGGCGTGCGCATGCTGATCAACGAGCGGATGAATATCGCTCGTGGCGATGGAGTCATCAGTGTCACCGGGCTGGACGATGTGAATCGCTTCTACACGCCCGAAGCCGAGCAGGCCTTGCGCTCGCTTCCGGCCGGAGGGTTCTCTCTGGCCCTGGTGCACAGCGCCGAGATGGCGGATGTCGCCGCGGCGGCCGGCCACGCTCTCTATCTGTCCGGCCATACGCATGGCGGCCAGATCTGCCTGCCGAACGGGCGCCCGGTCTTCACCGCGCTCGACAGCCATCGCCAGCTGGTCGCCGGTCAATGGCAATGGGACGGGATGCTGGGATACACCTCGCGGGGCGTCGGGGTCGGTCAGCGGGCCCGCTTCAACTGTCCGCCGGAGATCGCGATACTTCGCCTGCGCTGCGAGCCGCTGCCGGTTCTGCCAGGCTAGGCCGCTAGCAGGGTCTGCAGGTTGAAGCTTTCGTCGCTCGCCTGTTCGGGGCTGGGTGAACGCCGCGCTGCCAGGAGTTTACGCCCGAGCATGTGATCGGCCGCGCGGTTGACCGAATCGATGGCGACCAGTTCTCCAGCCCGGAAATAGAAAATCGAGAACCGGCGCTGCTCCATGGAGCCGCGGACGGCATGGCGGTCGTGCCCGTGTACAAGGCCGACCATCTGCAGCTTCAGCTCGTACTGATCGGACCAGAACCAGGGCACGGTGTCGTAAGGCTTCTCCAGGCCGGCCAGTGTCGCGCCGGCGGTCTTCGCCTGGTCGAGCGCGTTCTGGACGGATTCCAGACGCAGCAGCTGCTCGGCAAAGGCGCTGGGATGCCGGGTGCAGTCGCCGGCGGCGACGACCCGTGGATCGGTCGTGCGGGCGAAGCGGTCAACGAGCAGCCCGTCCTGGCAGGCAAGTCCGGCCTGAGCGGCCAATTCCACGTTCGGCACGACGCCGATGGCGATCAGCACGAGATCGGCGGCCAGCGCATCGCCATCGCCGAGCACGACGGACCGCACACGGCCATTGTCGCCGCGGATCTCGCGGACGGTCGTGCGCAGGCGCAGCGTAACTCCGCGGGCGCGGTGGATGTCGGCCAGGAAGCCGGCGACCTGCGGCGAGACACCGCGCGCCAGCAGGCGGTCCTGAGCCTCCAGCACGGTCACGGATTTGCCCAGCGTCGCGGCGACGGAGGCGAGCTCGAGCCCGATGAATCCGCCACCGATCACCACGATGCTGCCGGCACTGCCAAGCCGCTCGCGCAGCCGGTCGGCGTCGGCCAGCGAGCGCAGGAAGAGAACGCCATCGAGATCGGCGCCAGGTAGGGGTAGCGGTCGCGGCCGAGTGCCGGTGGTCAGCGCGAGGCGCTCGAAGCCGAGTTGCTCGCCGCCGGCGAGGGTGAGGCGCCCTCCCGTCAGGTCGAGCCCTTCCGCCCGCTTGCCCAGCAGCACGTCGATACGGTTGTCGCGGTAGAACGCCTCGGCGCGCAGCGGCAGGGCCGCGGGCATGAACTTGCCGGTGAGATAACCCTTGGACAGGGGTGGGCGCTGGTAGGGAAGGACCGGTTCTTCGCTGACGATGCGTATGGGCTCAGCGTAGCCGGCCTCGCGGGCGGAGGCGGCGATCTGCATCGCCGCGTAGGAGCCGCCGACGATGACGAGGCCGTCGCTCACAGCGACTGCTTGTCGGGAATCCGTACCGTCAGACCGTCGAGGGCCGCGGTCATGCTGATCTGGCAGCTCAACCGGCTGTTGGGTTTGCGCTCGGCCGCGACACCGCTCAGCAGGTCGCTTTCCGAGAGGTCAGGCGGCGGCACCTTGTCGGCGAAAGCCGGGTCGACATAGACGTGGCAGGTGGCGCAGGAGCAGCACCCGCCGCACTCGGCCTCGATACCCGGCACGTTGTTCTGGATGGCGCCGAGCATGACGCTCGTCCCTTCGGGCACGTCGATCCGCCGCTCGCTTCCATCCTTCAGGACATAGACAACAGCCGGCATACGCACCTCATCGACAGGCCCAAGCGGAAAAAAGAGTGTCTAGCACTTCAGCGGGGCCGGGTGGAACCCTGGGCGAGCAGGCCGGAGCGCCGCAGCGAGGCGATCATCGAGGTCTGCAGCAGATGCTGATACGCTAGCTCCCGGTCGCCGGCGATCCGCCGCCATTCGGCAAGGTTCCCGGCCCGCACCTGCGGGTCGCTCTCTTCCAGCAGCTTTTTATTGCGCGCCGTCATGGCGTTGATGGCGTTGACCGCCTCGGGTTTGCGCTGGGCTTCGTAGCCATCGAGGATGCTGCTGTCGGCCTGGCCGTGCCAGACGGCGATCAGGCGCTCGCCCAGGCTCACGGCATCGTGAAGCCCGCCATTGAGTCCCATGCCACCAAGCGGGTTGTTGATATGGGCGGCATCGCCGGCCAGGAACACCGGCCCCCTGCGATAAGCCGCAGCGACACGCTGGCTGACGCGGTAGATCGCCTTGACCAGGATTTCGTAGGGCTCGCCGCGCGGCAGCAGGTTCTGCAGACTCGCCTGGATGCGCTCCTCCTGCACCGCCTCGTCGGGCTCGACCCTGGGGTCGACCGGAGTGACGAAGCGCCACATATCCGGAATTTCCAGCAGTAGGTACCATTCGACGGGATCGGCGGTGTAGTTGACCGAGCAGAGGTCGGGCATCGCCGCTTTGAAGTCGAACCGCGTGCCGGCCACGAGGAAATGCTCGGGATAGGTGAAGCCCTCGAACTCGATATCGAGCGCCCGGCGCACGGTGCTGCGTCCGCCGTCGGTCCCGATGATGAAGTCGGCCGGGATGGTTTCCTCGCCACGCGCCGAGCGGACGCTTGCCGTTGCGCCATCGCCGCCCATGGCGATGCCCGTAATCTCGTGGCCGAAGCGCAGATCGACGCCCGGAATTTCGCGGAGCCGGTCATAGGCCCAGCCGACGAGCTTGAACTGCTCGCATTGCAGCCGGTAGGGATGGCCGGTGTCGTTCTTGAGAAGGGAGAGATCGAACTCGGCGACCCGGCCGGCCTGGCGGTCGCGATATTGCATCACGGGCGCGATCAGTCCCATGCGGACCAGCGCCTCGGTGGCGCCGCAGGACTCCAGCAGGTCGAGGGTCGGCGGATGGAAGGTCGAGGCGCGATAGTCGATGACCACCCCGGCCTCGCGTTCGAGCACCGTGACGGGCACGCCGCTGCGGGCGAGGATCAGCGCGGTGATGGCGCCGACCGGGCCGGCCCCCGCGATCAGGACACGGTCATGCCTGTGTTTCATGGTGCGGGGTGAAGCTATCCGACGCGCCGTGATACTGTCGACCGTCCGGCATGAGGTGGACCATGACGCGGCCCCGGCTGACCTTCAGCCATCTCGGCATCTTCGTGCGCGATCTGGCGGCGATGGAGGATTTCTACACCCGCCGTCTCGGCTTCAGTGTGACCGATCGGGGCGCGCTGCCCGGCGTCGATCTCGTCTTTCTCAGCCGCGATCCCGACGAGCATCACCAGATCGTTCTCGCCTCGGGGCGCCCGGCGGAACCGGGGTTCAACGTGGTCAACCAGATCTCATTTCGTGTGCCGTCGCTCGCCGAGCTGCGGTCCCTGCACGACGTCATGACGGCCGATACGCGCGTGACCGAGATCCGCCCCGTGACCCACGGCAATGCCTGGTCGGTCTATTGCAAGGACCCGGAGGGCAACAGGCTCGAGTTTTTCGTCGACGCCCCGTGGTACACCCCTCAGCCCTATCGCGAGCCGCTCGACCTCACCCTCTCCGACGAGGCGATCCTGGCGCGCACCGAGGCCGAATGCCGGAACCGGCCGGGCTTCGCCTCGCGCGACGAGTGGCGGGCAGGGCTGGCCCGCCGCATGGATGCCTGAGATTTGGCCCAAAGAAATTTAGCTTGCCGGCAAGAAAAACTAAAAGGACAAGTTTCCCGGGGTCGACCATAGAGGGCGCATGGGCCGTCGCTTACCTCCGCTCAACGCGCTGCGCGCGTTCGAAGCGGCCGCACGTCATCTGAGCCTGTCGCGCGCCGCGGACGAGCTGAGCGTCACGCCGGCCGCCGTCAGCCATCAGATCCGCACGCTCGAGGATCATCTGGGCGTGGCGCTGTTCCGGCGTGACGGCCGCTCCCTGCTGCTGACCGACGCAGGACAGGCCTGCCTGCCCGGTATCCGCGAGGGGTTCGAGCGGCTGGCCTCGGCGATTGACGAGATCGACTCCTTGGGCATGGCCGGGGTGCTGACGGTCAGCGTCGCCCCCTCCTTTGCCGCCAAATGGCTGGTGCCGCGCCTCGACCGCTTTCAGGCCAAGCATCCGGAGATCGATGTCCGGGTCTCCGCCTCGATGGCGGTCACCGATTTCTCCCGCGACGATGTCGATCTGGCGATCCGCTATGGCGCCGGCCGCTATCCCGATCTGGTGGTCGAGAAGCTGCTGGAAGAATCGGTGTTTCCGGTGTGCAGCCCGGGCCTGCTCAAGGAGAAAGGCCCGATCGATACCCCCGAAGCGGTGCGCAACCACACGCTGCTGCACGACGACAGTCCGGACAACGACGAGTCCTGCCCGACCTGGGCCATGTGGCTGAAGGCCGCCGGTGTCGAGGCCGATGCCTCCCGCGGCCCCCGGTTCAACCAGTCGAGCCTGGTGATCGAGGCGGCTGTCCTGGGCAAGGGAGTGGCCCTGGCCAAGGCCACCCTCGCGGCAGCCGACCTGGCCGAGGGGCGGCTGGTGAAGCCCTTCCCGGTCAACGCCCCGGTGGGGTTTGCCTATTATGTGGTCTGCCCCAAGGCGAAGCTGAACCTGCCCAAGGTGGCCCTGTTCCGCGACTGGGTAAGGGCGGAGGCGGCCGCAGAGTAGGCCCCCCAGAAAATCTAAAAGCACTCGTTAGAAATCATGCCGTGCGCTCTGGCGCGCACCACGTAGCATCGGAGCATGGTTAGTCTTGGCTCCGAACAGACCCGCCAGTATCGCGAACAGGGTTTCCTGGCCCTGCCGGGGCTGTTTGCATTCGAGGAGATCGCCTGGCTGCGTGACGAGGCCCAGGCCGTGGCGTTGCGCTCGACCGCCCGGGGCTCCTGGCTGGACGAGGCGCCCGAGGGGGCGATCTACGGGGCCGACCGCAGCGAGACAGTCTTTGGCCGCCTGGCCCGGCATCCCCGTATCCTGTCGACCGCTCGGAGCTTGTTGAACGACGACCTCTATATTCATCAAAGCCGCCTTCTGACCTGGCGCGCCCCCGGGCGTGCGGAAGGCCGGCTGGCGCGCGACTTCTCCTCTTGGGCGGCCCTGGACGGGATGAAGGCGCCACAGGCGGTTACCGCAGCCGTCCTTCTCGAGGATGCCGCCTACGAGCCGGCCCTGAGCGTGGTCTCCGGCTCGCACCGTCTGGAAGGTCTGTCCCGGGGCGGCTCGCAGAGGCTGGTCCCGGTGGCGGGCGGTATCGGCAGTGTCGTCTTTTTCGACGCCAATCTCGCCTACGTGCTCGGTCCGGCGGGAGATCGCCCACACCACCGCCTGTTCCTGATCTCCTTCAATCGGTCTGGCAATCTGCCGCTCCATCCTCGCGCCGAGCCCTACGCCGCGGGTGAAGTGCACATCCCGGTGCTGGAGGCCGACGATTGCCTCTGGCCCGCGCCGTGGTGTGCGGCCGGCTAACTCCACTTCCGAGATCGAACAACGTGCCGTGACGTTTCGTCGAGAAACGGCGGGATTTGTTTTTCAAGAGCGAGACTGATGGACTACCTGCCTCTCTTCGTTGATCTCCGCCAGCGCCGCGCTTTGATTGTCGGCGGCGGTGAGACAGCGGCCCAGAAGCTCCGGCTGCTGCGCAAGGCCGGCGCCCGGGTGACGGTGCTCGCGGAGACGCCAGTGGCCGAGATCAGCAAGCTGGCTGAGGCCGGCGAGATCGTTCTCGAGCACCGCACTTTTGTCGCGACCGATGTCGAGGGCTGCGTCGTAGTCATCGGCGCCAATTCTGAGAGCAACGAGGCCGTTTCGACGGCCGCTCGTGCCGCCAATATCCCGGTGAACGTGGTCGACCGGGCCGATCTCTCCAGTTTCCTGGTGCCGGCGATCGTCGACCGTTCGCCCATTGTCGTCGGTATCTCCTCGGGCGGTGCGGCGCCGCTGCTGGCTCGCCTGCTGCGCGCCCGCCTCGAAACCCTTCTGCCGGCGCGCCTCGGCGAGCTCGCCCGCTTTGCCGCGCGCTTCCGCACGGCGGTGCGCGGCCTGATCGGCGATGCGCGCAGCCGGCGCCGTTTCTGGGAGCGCTTCTTCGATAGCCCCGCCGCCGAAGCGGTGCTTGCCGGTAACGAGCGTGCGGCGCGCGAGGCCATGCTGCCGCTGCTCAACAGCAACCCGGCGAAGCCGGAGAGCGGCGTTGTCTATCTCGTCGGCGCGGGCCCGGGCGATCCCGACCTGCTGACGGTCCAGGCGTTGCGGCTGATGCAGCAGGCGGATGCTGTCGTTTACGACGAGCACATCACGGCCGAAATTCTCGATCGGGTTCGCCGGGATGCCGAGCGGATTTCTATTGGCAAGGCCAAAGAGGCGAGCCGGTTGCTGGTTGAGCAGGCGCAGACCGGTAAACGAGTGCTGCGCCTCTATGCGGGTGATGGGCGCATGGGTGAACAAGGGGAGGCGGACTCTCTCCGTCAGCGCGGCATCGCAATTCTCACGGCTCCTGGCATCACGGCATGGCCTCGAGTCGAACCGGCAAAGGTGCGCGCATGATCAAGAGCAAGAACCTGAGCGGCGCCCAGGCCGTCACCGCCAACCGGCTGGCCGATGGCGCCGTGGTTTTCCTGACCGGCGACAGCCGCTGGTCGCCACGGGTGAATGACAGTGCCGTGGCCGGGGACGCGGCGACAGCCGCGGCCATCCTCGCCATCGCCAACAAGTCGGCCGCCGACCAGATCGTGGTGGCGCCCTACCTCTTCGAGGTCAGCGTCGAGGGGGGTGCGGTGCGCCCTCTCAGCGCGCGTGAATCCATCCGTGCCGCCGGGCCGAGCGTCGAAGAACGTCAGCCCGTCTCCCTGGGGTAGTCAGCACATGTACACCTACGACAAATTCGATCAGGCCTTTCTCGAGGAGCGCGTCGCCCAGTTCCGCGACCAGGTGCGCCGGCGGCTGGCCGGCGAGCTGAGCGAGGACGAGTTCAAGCCGCTGCGCCTGACCAACGGCCTCTATCTGCAACTCCACGCCTACATGCTGCGCGTGGCCATCCCCTACGGAACGCTATCCGCCCCGCAGCTGCGCCAGATGGCTCACGTGGCGCGACGCTACGACAAAGGCTTCGGTCATTTCACCACCCGCCAGAACATCCAGTATCACTGGATGAAGCTGGAGCAGGTGCCCGACGCGCTGGCCGATCTCGCCAGGGTCCAGATGCACGGCCTGCAGACCAGCGGCAATTGCATCCGCAATGTGACCGCCGACCATTGGGCCGGTGTCGCCGCCGACGAGATCGAGGACCCGCGGGTCTACTGCGAGATCGTCCGCCAGTGGTCGACGCTCCATCCGGAATTCTCGTTCCTGCCGCGCAAGTTCAAGATCGCCATCACCGGTTCGCCCAACGACCGGGCGGCGGTGCGCGTCCACGACATCGGTCTGCGCATGCACCGCAACGCCGAGGGCGAGATCGGATTCGAGGTCATGGTCGGCGGCGGGCTCGGCCGGACGCCGATCATCGCCAAGACGATCCGCGACTTCCTGCCCAAGCAGCATCTGCTCTCGTATCTCGAGGCGATCCTGCGCATCTACAACCAGCTCGGCCGGCGCGACAACATCTACAAGGCCCGGGTCAAGATCCTGGTGCATGAGCTGGGTGCGGCGAAGATGGCCGAACTGGTCGAGGCCGAGTGGCGCTCGATCAAGGACGGTCCGCTGGCGCTGCCGGAAGACGCCATCGAGCGGATAAAGACACATTTCAAGCCGCCGGTTTACCCGGATTCACCCGTGTTCACGCCGGAGTTCGACGCGCTGCGCCTTGGCGACGCGGACTTCCGCCGCTGGCTCAAGGCCAATGTCGCGCCGCACAAGCAGCCGGGCTACGCCATTGTCACCCTGTCGCTGAAGCCGGAAGGCGGCGTGCCGGGAGATATGACGGCCGACCAGATGGACGCCGTGGCCGCGCTGGCCGAGCGCCTGAGCTTCGGCGAGGTACGTGTCAGCCACACTCAGAACCTCGTCCTGCCGCACGTGCGCCGCGCCGATCTGCCAGTGCTCTGGCGCGAGCTGGTCTCTCTCGGCCTTGCCACGCCGAACATCAACCAGGTGACCGATATCATCGCCTGCCCGGGGCTCGACTACTGCGCGCTCGCCAATGCGCGCTCGATCCCCGTCGCCCAGCGCATTACCCAGCGCTTCAGCGACCTGGCTCGCGTGCACGATATCGGTGAACTCAAGATCAAGATATCGGGCTGTATCAACGCCTGCGGCCACCACCATGTCGGCCATATCGGCATCCTCGGCGTCGACAAGGGCGGCGAGGAGTTCTATCAGATCACGCTCGGCGGCAGCGAAGACCAGAACGCTTCGCTGGGCGCGATCATCGGGCCGGCCGTGCCGAACGACGTCGTTGTCGACGCGGTGCAGACCTTGGTCGAGACCTATCTGTCCCTGCGCCGGCCCGAGGAACGTTTCCTCGACACCTATCGTCGCGTGGGCATGGCCCCTTTCAAGGAGCGCCTCTATGCCACTGCTTAAGAACGGCACCGTCACCGCGGACCCCTGGCAGCGCGTCATCAAGGACGAGGCTCTGCCGGCGGAGGGACCGGTCATCGTCTCCTTCGCCCGCTGGCGGGCCGAGCGCGACACCCTGATCGGGCGCAACGCGCCGGTCGGCGTGCGCCTGACCAACACCGACCCGCTGGCCGAACTGGCGCCGGATCTCGACCGGATCGAGGTTGTCGTTCTCGAGTTTCCGAAGTTCACCGACGGGCGCGCCTATTCGCAGGCGCGACTGCTGCGCGAGCGCTACGGCTACCGTCACGAGCTGCGCGCGGCCGGCAACGTGCTGCGCGATCAGCTCCTGTTCATGCAGCGCTGCGGCTTCGACGCCTTCGAGCTCAATCACGGCCAGCCCGTGCAGGCCTGGGTCGCGGCCACCAACGAATTCAGCGTCTTCTACCAGCCGGCCGGCGACGAGCGCGTGCCGGCGATGCAGCGTCGTCGCGAGGCTGCCGCAGCGATTTGACCCGCGGGCAAAACTGCCCTTCAATCGAGCCGCTTCGAGGTTGTAGGACGAGGGCTCGATATGCGTAGCTTGTTCGCTCTGGCGCTGTGCTTGGGCCTGACACTGCCGGCGGCAAGGCCGCTGCAGGCCGCCGACGCCACCATTCCAATCCTCGTCCCGATCACCGGCTTCCTCTCGCTCGAGGGCACGAGCCAGCGCAACGGCGCGCTGCTGGCGCTGCGCAACGCCCCCGCGGGCGTCACCGTCGTGTACGAGGTCTCCGACACCGGTGTCGCACCCGAGGTGGCGGTGAACGCGTTGGAGCGCGCACTGAGCCGCGGCAAGGTGACGGCAGTCGTCGCTTCGATGCTCGGCACCCAGATGCTGGCCATGCTGCCGGTGGCTCTGGAACAGAAGGTGCCGTTGATCACGGTGTCGGGCACGGCGGCGATCACCGAGCGCGGCAATCCCTATGTCTTCCGCTTCTTCCCCGGCGATGCGGTGGTCAAGGCGGCCCATGTGCGCTATGCCGCCGAGGAACTGCGGGCGAAGCGGCTGGCGGTTATCTACCAGACCACGGCCTACGGCCAGAGCGGTCGGCAGCACATCGCCGAGAACGCTAGGCGGCTTGGGCTGGAGGTCGTCTTCGAGGAGGGGCTTGAGACCCAGGTCCGGGACATGTCGCCCGTACTCGGGAAGGCGCGGGCCGCCAGTCCGGATGTCCTGCTGCTGCACCTGCATGCGCCCTCCACGGCGCTGGTGGTGCGCCAGGCGGCAGCGATGAATTTCGGCGCGCCGATCGTCGCCGGCTCGGCCATGCACCAGCCGCCGACCGCGGCCCTGCTGGAGCCCGGCGAGCTCAAAGGCGTGTGCGCCGAGACCAACGCCTCGCCGGTCTCGGGCGGTAGCCCCGCGCTCGAGCGTTTCCTCGAGCAGTACCGGCGCGAGTTCAACAGCGAGCCGGACGGCTTCGCGTTGGGTCAGTATGACGGGACGATGATGGTGCTGGAGGCGGTGGCGAAGGGCGCCCAGGGCCCGGTCGAGGTGACCCGGGCGCTGCAGGCCGCCGCCCACCGGGGCCTCGCCATGACTTACAAATCCGACGGCCGCGGCAACATGGCACACTCCGCCCAGATCGTCTGTTACGATGGCCAGACGCGTATCCCCCGAGTCGTGAAGCGCTACGACGACATCGCGCCACCGTCGAACTGACCGGCGGACCCGTGCGGGGGAGACCGCGCGGGGGGCGTCGATGCGGCGGATACCATGCTGCAGGTGATCGTCAACGGGGTGGCGCTGGGCGCGGCCTACGCCCTGCTGGCGCTCGGCTTCGTGCTGATCCTCAACGCCACCAGCGCCGTCAATTTCGCGCAAGGCGACCTGGTGATGGCCGGCGGCCTGCTGGCCGTCGCCATGGCCAGCCTCCTGCCGCTGCCGGGAATCGTGCTGCTGCCGCTGGTGCTGGCGGTCATGGCGCTGCTCGGGCTCGGCCTGTCTCTCGTCGCTTATTTTCCGCTCAAGTCGCGACCGCCGGTCGCCGTATTCATCTCGACCATCGCCGTCGGCATCATGCTGCAGAACACGGCCAACGCCCTGTTCGGCGCCGAGCCGCGCGCCGGCCCGCCGCTCTTCGGCGGCGGCGTGATCGAGCTGGGGCCCGTCGTGCTCGGCCGGCAGGCGCTCGCCATCATCGTGGTGGCCGGGCTGCTGATTGCCGCGCAGTACGCGGTCTTCCAGTTCACGCGGCTGGGGCGGCGTCTGCGCGCCACGGCCCAGGATCGCGAGATGGCTGAGGCCCTGGGCATCCGGGTCAACCTTGTGATCGCCGGCACCTTCGCCTTCGCTGCCGCCTACGCTGGGGCTGCCGGGCTGCTGCTCTCCAACACCTTCTTCGTGACACCCAGCGACGGCTCCAACTACATCCTCAAGGCCTATATCGCCGTGGTCATCGGTGGCTGGGGCAGCATCCCGGGCGCGCTGCTCGGCGCCATGCTGATCGCCCTGTTCGAGGTGGTCTTCCCCTCGCTGCCGCTGATCCTGCCGTTTGTCGCCAAACTCCCGGGGGCCGCCTGGCTGTTCTCGCAGACCATGGCGACGATCCTGCTCTATCTCGTGCTGCTGGCCGTCCTCGTCGTCCGGCCGCAGGGGCTGTTCGGTGAAGCCGTGCAGAGGCGCGCGTGAGCGCGCTGCCGCAGGCGATCACCCGGCACGGCATGGCGCTGCCGCTTGCCGTGGGTGCGGCGCTGCTGGTGGCCTGGCCGCTGGTCTTTTCAACGGCCTACGATCTGCGCGTCTTCACCCTGGCCGGGATCTACGCGTTGCTGGTCATCGGCTACCAGTTCGTCTTCGGCCATGCCGGGGCGCTGGCGCTGACCCAGGGCGCCTTCTTCGGCCTCGGCGCCTACGTCACCGGTATCCTCGGCGCTCGCTACGGCTTCGGTTTCCTGCTGACCTTCCCCATGGCGCTGCTGGTGCCCGTCCTGCTGGCGGCGCTGATCGCCAGCCCGGTGCTGCGCCTGGAGACGCACTACTTCGCGCTGGCGACGCTGGGCATCGCGCAGGTGCTGCTGCTGCTCGTCCTGATGGCCGAGCCGCTGACCGGCGGTGCCAACGGCATCCCCGGCGTGCCGGGTGTCGAGATCCTCGGCACTCTCGTGCCGCGCGGCCTGCCGCTGACGGTCTTCGTCTGGGCCTGGGTCATCCTGAGCGCGCTTGTCGCGCGTCAGTTGCTGCGTGGGCTCTACGGCATGGCCTTCCACGTCATGCGCGACAATCCGCTTCTCGGCGTCTGTATCGGCCTCGATATCGGGCGGATGCGCCTCGTCGCTTTCCTGCTCAGCGCCGCCTATGCCGGGGCCGCCGGCAGCCTTTTCGTCCACACGATCCGCGTGGTCTCGCCGGAAGCCCTCGAATTCCACGTCATGGTCGCGGTGCTGGCCATGGCCGTGGTCGGCGGTCGCACCCGCATCGCCGGCGCGATCCTGGGTGCCTTCCTGCTCATCCATCTGCCGGAATGGTTCCGTGTTCTCGAGAAATCCTACCTGATCGCCTACGGCGCCATCCTGCTGGCGATGATCGTGCTCGCCCCCGACGGCCTGATCGGCGCGCTCGAGCGCTGGTTTCCGCCGCGATCCATTCCCGTGCCACCGCCCGAGCCTCTGCCGCGCCGCGCCATCCCGTTGTCGGACGGGCCGCTGCTGGCGGTGCAGGGTGCTGAGAAATCCTTCGGCGGCGTGCGGGCGCTGGCCGCCGTCAGCCTCGTCGTGCGCCACCGCGAGATCCTCGGCCTCATCGGCCCCAACGGCTCGGGCAAGACCACGCTGGTCAACGTGATCAGCGGCCTCGTGCGTCCCGATACCGGCATCATTCGCTTCGGCGGCACGCCGGTCACGCTCTGGCATCCCGACGCCATCGCGCGACGCGGGCTCGCCCGCAGCTTCCAGGCGACGAACCTGATCGACGGCCTGACGGCTCTCGACAACGTGGCGGTGGCGCGTGCGCCGCTGGAGCGGGTCGGCCTGCGGCAGGCGCTGTTCACGCGCTGGAGCGATCCGGCCCTGAGCCGCGCGCGCCGGCACGCCATGCAGCTGCTGAACACGCTGGGCATCGCGGATGTCGCGATGACGAAGGCCGGCGCCCTGCCGCACGGCGTGCGCCGGCGGGTCGAGATCGCCCGCGCGCTGGCGCTGCAGCCGGCGCTGCTGCTGCTCGACGAACCCGCCGCGGGCCTCAGCGAGAGCGAGCAGATGGATCTCGCTGACCGCCTCGCAGCGCTGCGCGAGATCGGTCTCACGCTTCTGGTCGTCGACCACAGCATGCCGTTCCTCTCGCGCCTCGCCGATCGCCTGGTCTGCCTCAACGAGGGGCGGGTGATCGCCTCGGGCGCGCCCGATGCCGTGCGCGCCGATCCCAAGGTCATCGAGGCCTATCTCGGCCGGTCGCAGGTAGCGCCATGAATCCGCTCCTCGCCGTTGACGCGTTGACGGTCGGTCATGGACCGCTGGTGGCGCTGCATGCCATGTCGCTCGAAATCGCCCCGGGCGAGATCGTCGCCCTGGTCGGTGGCAACGGGGCGGGCAAGAGCACGCTGCTCAAGGCGGTAATGGGTCTCATCCCTGTGCAGTCGGGCAGCATCCGCTTCGACAGCGAGGCGATCGACGCGTTGCCACCCTGGGCCCGTGCCCGGCGTGGCCTCGGCTACTGCCCGGAGGGGCGGCGCGTCTTCGCCGGTCTGACGGTCGAGGAGAATCTCGACGTCGTGGCGCATCGCGACGCAAAGGTCGACGGCGTTTACAAGCTCTTTCCCGCACTCGCCCTGCGGCGCAACGCGCTGGGCTGGCAGCTCTCGGGCGGCGAGCAGCAGATGCTGGCGGTCGGGCGCGCGCTGATGGCAAAGCCGCGGCTGCTGCTTCTCGACGAGCCGTCGCTTGGCCTCTCGCCGCGGCTGACCGGCGAACTGCTTAACCGCCTCCGGGCGATCGCCCATCAGGGCACGGCCGTGCTGCTGGCCGAGCAGAACGCGGCGCCGGCGCTGGCCATCGCCGACCGGGCCTACGTCCTCGGCCTCGGCCGGGTCGTCGATCACGGGCCGGCCTCCGAGCCGAGGCTGCGGCAAAGCGCTCAGGCCGCGTTTCTCTCCTAGGCAAGTTCCGGGGCCGGGGTAGGCGAAGCCGCCCGGGCGTGGCATAGTCCGGGTACGGAATAATCGCTCGATAAACGGGGAGGGACGGGTGCGCGCACGGTCGGACAAGGCCGCGGCTCCGCCGCATAAGGAGATCGACCGCCCGGTTCCCGGCGAGCCCTCGAACAAGCAGTGGGGCAGCGACGCCATCGCCGCGGTGCTGCGCGAGCTCGACCTGCCGTACATCGCGCTCAATCCCGGGGCGAGTTACCGCGGCCTGCACGACAGCCTGGTCAACTATCTTGGCAACCGTCAGCCCGAGATGCTGCTCTGCCTGCACGAGGAGACAGCGATCGCCATCGCCCACGGCTATGCCAAGGTCACTGGCAAGCCGCTGGCTGCGGCGGTTCACAGCAATGTCGGCCTGATGCACGGCTCCATGGCCGTGTTCAACGCCTATTGCGACCGCATGCCGCTGATCCTGCTGGGCGCCACCGGGCCGGTCGATGCCAGCCTGCGCCGGCCGTGGATCGACTGGATCCACACCTCGCGCGACCAGGGCTCGCTGATCCGCGACTTCATCAAATGGGACGACCAGCCGGCCTCGGCGGCCGCGGCGCAGGAAGCGCTGCTGCGCGGGCATCTCCTGGCCTGCACGGCGCCGCGCGGCCCGGTCTACATCAACCTCGACGCCGCGGTGCAGGAGCAGCAACTGCCCGAGCCGCTGGCTACACCCTCGGCCGCGCGCTACCGGCCGCCGGTGTCGCCTGAGCCACCGGCCGAACCGCTGCGCGAGGCCGCGAAGTTGCTGGCAGCAGCCAAGCGGCCGGTCATGCTGGCCGGCCGGGTTTCGCGTGACCCCGCGGCCTGGCAGAAGCGTGTCGAACTCGCCGAAGCGATCGGCGCCAGGGTCATCACCGATCTCAAGACCGGGGCGGCGTTTCCCACCAGCCATCCGCTGCATGCGGCGGGTCCGGCGACCTTGCTGCCGCCGGAGGCAACGCAGCTCCTGCTCGATGCCGACGTGATCCTCAGCCTCGACTGGGTCGACGTCGCCGGTGCGCTCAAGCTCTCCTACGGCAGCAAGCCGGTGACGGCGAAGATCGTCAGCATCTCGCTCGATCTGCATGGTCACGGTGGCGCCGTCATGGACTATCAGGGCCTGCCGCCGGTCGATGTGCATCTGCTGACCGAGCCGGATGTCGCGGTGCCGCCGCTGCTGGCGGCCGTGAAGGCGCTGCGGCCCGGCGCACCGCCGCTGCCGGCGTCAAACGGCCGTGGTGGCCCGCCGGCTCTGTCAGTTCTGGAGAGTGCCACCTCGATCAACGTGCCGCTGCTGGCCACCGGCCTGCGGGCGGCTCTGGGCAGAAGCGAGGCCACGATCCTGCGCTTCACCCTGAGCTGGGGCGCCCATCTCTGGGAGTTCAGCCATCCGCTCGATTACATCGGCTATGACGGCGGGGCAGGCATCGGCTCGGGGCCGGGTATTTCGACGGGCGCGGCGCTGGCCCTGCGTGACATGGGCAGCGAGCGCATCCCCATCGCCATCAGCGGCGACGGCGATTTCATGATGGGCTGCACGGCGCTGTGGACGGCCGCGCACTATCACATCCCGTTCCTCACGGTCGTGGCCAACAACCGCTCCTTCTTCAACGACGAGCTTCATCAGGAGCGGGTGGCGAGGGAGCGCGGGCGGCCGGTCGCCAACCGCTGGATCGGCCAGGCGATCCGCGAGCCCGATATCGACATCGCCTCGATCGCGCGCGCCCAGGGCTGCGTGGGCATTGGTCCAGTCACTGACCCGAAGAAGCTGGTCGAGGCGCTGCAGCAGGGCATCGCCACGGTGCGCGAGGGCAAGCCGTGCGTTGTCGATGTGCGGGTCGACCCGGGCTACGACCCGGCCATGACGTCCGCCATGCAGCGGGTCGGGCGCTAGGAGCGACCGGATGCCGTTGCGCATTGCCGGAGTGAGCAAGACCTTTGCCGCCAGCGACGGCGCGCCGGTCCACGCGCTCGACGACGTGTCGCTGGAGGTGCGTGACGGCGAGTTCGTCTCGGTGATCGGGCCGTCCGGCTGCGGCAAGTCGACGCTCTTCCAGATCATCGGCGGCCTGCTCGACGGTGACCGCGGCACGGTCAGTCTCGACGGCAGCACGCTCAACGGCGCGCGGCGCGACATCGGCATGGTCTTCCAGGAGGAGTCCACCTTCCCCTGGCGCAACGTGCTCGACAACGTCGCCTTCCCGCTGGAGCTGGCCGGCCTCGGCAAGGCGGAGCGCGAGGAGCAGGCGCGCCGTTTCGTGCGCCTGGTCGGGCTCGACGGGTTCGAGCGCAAATTCCCCGACGAGCTTTCGGGTGGCATGCGCCAGCGCACGGCGATCGCCCGCACCCTGGCTTTCGAGCCCCGTATCCTGCTGATGGACGAGCCCTTCGCCTCGCTCGACGAGCAGACCCGTATCCTGCTGGGCGACAAGATCCTGCAGATCTGGCGGGAGCTGCAGCAGACCACGCTGCTCATCACCCACAACATCACCGAGGCGGTGCAGCTCAGCGACCGTGTGGCCGTCATGACCTACCGGCCCGGGCGCATCAAGCGTATCGTCGAGATCGACCTTCCGCGTCCGCGCAGCTCCGAAATCATCGCCAGCGCGGAATTCGGCCGTTATGTCGGCATGCTGTGGCAGGACCTCCGCGAGGAAGCCAGCCGCGGCATGGCCGATGCCGAGCGCACGACGGACAAGCCGTCGGCCTGATATCAGAAGGAGGAGGAACGCATGAGCACAGTGATGGCACGTTGGTTCGTCGGGGTGGCCGTTCTGGCCCTTGTCGGCGCGACGCCGGCCCTGGCGCAGGACAAGCTCAAGCTGGCCATCGGCCAGAAGGGCAACTGGGACACCTCGTTCCCCTACATGGGCCAGCAGAAGGGCTTCTTCAAAGAGGCGAACCTGGAGCTCGACATCCAGTGGACCGACGGCGGCGCCGACACGCTGCAGGCGGTGATCACCGGCAGTTTCGACGCGGGTCTGGCCAACGGCGTCTCGGGCGTGATCGGCGCCTGGTCGAAGAACGCGCCGGTGATCCTGCTCAGCGGCCAGATGCTCGGCGCGCCGGACATCTACTGGTACGTCAAGGCCGACAGCCCGGTGAAGAGCCTCAAGGATCTCGATGGCAAGACCATGGGCTTCTCGCGGCCCGGCTCGTCGACCCACTCGGTCGGTCTGGCGCTGCTCAAGACATCGGGCGTCAACATCAAGCTGGTTGCGGCCGGGGGCATTCCCGCCACGCTCACCCAGGTCATGTCCGGCCAGCTCGATGCCGGCTGGGCGGCGGCCCCCCTGCTGCTTGACCAGATCAAGGACGGCAAGATCCGCACCATCGCCGTCGGCAACGACGGTGCCGGCGTGGCGACGCAGACCGTGCGCGTCAACATCACCAATGCCCAGACCTATAACCAGCGGCGCGAGGTGCTGCGCCGTTTCCAGGCGGCCTACAAGAAGTCGATCGACTGGATGTACGAGGGCGGCGCCGAATCGGCCGAGGCCTACGCCAAGTTCGCCAATGTCGATGTGGCGCTGGTGCCCGAGATGCGGACGAAGTTCTTTCCCAGGGCGTCCGTGGCGCTCGACAAGATCGGCGACATCGACGTCATCGTAAAGGACGCCGTTGAGGCCAAGCGCCTCGACAAGGCTCTGACGGCCGAGCAGACACAGGCCTTCCTGCGGCCGGTGGCGGAGCTCAACCGCTGACCCAGGCGGGTTCGTCCCTGATGCGCGGGGCGGGGCCGGTGCTTGCCGGCCTCGCCGCCGTCGCGGCCCTGGCCGCGCTGCTGGAAGCGGCGGTGGCGGCAGGCCTGATCGGCGGGTTTGTGGTGGCACCGCCGACCGCCATTGCCAACGCGGTGCCCAAACTCTTCTTCGAAGAGCCGCTCGGCCGCGCCTTCCTGATGACGTTCTCCAGCACCTTCGCTGCTTCGGCGCTGGCGGCGTTCGTCGGCATCCCTGTCGGTTACCTGATGTACCGCCACGCCTGGCTCGGGCGGACCTACGAGAACTGGATCGCGGCGCTGTTCTCGGCGCCGCTCATCCTGCTCTACCCGATGTTCCTGGTGATCTTCGGCCGTTCACCGGCGGTCTGCGTCGCCATGGGATTCCTGGTCGGGGTCATTCCGGTGATCCTCAAGACCCGCGAAGGGCTGCTGGGGGCCCGGCCCGTGCTGATCAACGTCGCGCGCTCCTTCGGCGCCAGCGACGCTGAGATCCTGCGCAAGGTGCTGCTGCCGGCGGCGAGGCCGGCGATCTTCACCGGCCTCCGGCTCTGCCTGATCTACGCCATGATCAATGTCGTGGGCACCGAGTTCCTCGCCAATCTCGGCGGGCTCGGCTTCCTGGTCGGCGAGATGTTCGACCGCTACGACATCCCCGCGATGTACGCGGCGCTGATCTGTCTCATCCTGACCAGCGCTCTGTTCTACACGCTCACCGGGCGGGCCGAGCGCTGGCTGGGCGGTCGCTGATGGGCTCCCGCGTCTTCCTGATCCGGCTAGCGAGCCTGCTGGCGCTGTGGGCCGTATGGGAAGCCGCGGCGCGCAGCGGCCTGTTCTACGAAGGCATCATCCCGTCGTCGTTTCTCGTCCTGCGCTCGATGGTCAAGCAGGTGGGCGATGCGGTGTTCTACACGCACCTGGCGCGCACCCTTTACGAGGTGGTGGTCGGCTTCGCGCTGGGCAGTGCCATCGGTCTCGCTGGCGGCATCGTGGTGGGCGCCAACCGCTTTACCGACGAGGCGGCGGCTCCCTACCTGCACGGCCTGGCCTCGACGCCGAAGATCGTCTTCCTGCCGATCCTCATGCTGCTGTTCGGGGCCGGGGCCGGCTCCAAGGTCGGCATGGGCGCGTTCTCGGCGTTCTTTCCGGTGGTAATCGCCGTGGCGGCCGGCATGAGCCAGGTAAGCCCCGTGCATGTGAAGGTGGCGCGCGGCTTCAACGCCTCGTTCCTGCAGATCGTGCGCAAGGTCTACCTGCCGTCGCTGGTGGCGCCGGCCATCACCGGCATGCGGCTGGGCCTTGGCGTTGCCATCATCGGCGTGCTGCTGGCCGAGATAAAATTCTCCGATCGCGGGCTTGGTCATCTGGCGATCCAGCATTACAATTTCTTCCGGGTCGCCGACATGTACGCCGTTCTACTCCTCACCTTCGCCTTGGCCGTGCTCGCCAATGCCCTGATGGGCCGGATCGGCAAGGCGCTGCTGCGCCGGCCGGTCCCGGCATGAGCGCGGCCCCGCTCACCTCCTGGCCCGAGATCCGGCAGTGGCGCAAGGGACAGCGCGAGGCGCTGCTGCGCGCCCGTGTCGATGCCGGCGCCGAGAAGCGCAAGGGGTGGAATGCCGCGATCGAACCGCAGTTGCGGCAGATTGTCAGTGAGCGCCGGCCCGCGAGCGTGGGCTTCTACTGGCCCTTCAAGGGCGAGTTCGATCCCCGGCCGCTGGCGCGTGAGCTGGTTGCCGGAGGCACGGCAATGGCGCTGCCCACCGTCGTCCAGCCCAAGACGCCTCTCGAGTTCCGCCGCTGGACTCCCGGCATCGAGATGGAGATCGGCGTCTACAACATCCCGTTCCCCAAGGCGCGGGACGTGCTGATGCCGGAGCTGCTGCTGGTGCCCCTGGTCGGCTTCGATGGCGCTGGCTTCCGGCTGGGCTACGGCGGCGGCTACTACGACCGGACGATTGCCTCGTATCCCGCGCGACCCTACGCGCTGGGCATCGGCTATGAGCTGTCGCGGCTGGAGACGATCTATCCGCAGGCCCATGATCTGGCGATGGACGTCATCGTGACGGAGATCGGCCTGTGGCGGCGGCCTGCGCGCTGAGCGGAAAATGCCGGGAAATGCCGGAAAAGCGCCGCAAAATTACGCTCAAGTAACTTCCAATCCACCGACGTGATCCCGCATAGTGGCTCTGAAAAGAGCCGCCATGCCGCATGAAGTTGCGCTGATTGCCATGATCGCCGCGGGCCTCGGGTTGGCGCTCGTCTTCGGCTTCGTCGCGACCAAACTGCGCATTCCGGCGCTCGTCGGCTATCTGCTGGCCGGCGTGGTGATCGGTCCGGCGACGCCCGGCTTCGTCGCCGATGTCGGCCTGTCTCAGCAGCTCGCCGAGATCGGCGTCATGCTGCTGATGTTCGGCGTCGGCATGCATTTCTCCATCGACGACCTGCTGGCCGTGCGGAAGATCGCCATCCCCGGCGCCATCGCCCAGATCGCCGCGGCAACGGCCATGGCGGCCGCGGTCGCCGTGTTCTGGGGCTGGAGCCTCGGAGCGGGGCTGGTCTTCGGGTTGGCGCTCTCGGTCGCCAGCACCGTCGTCCTGCTGCGTGCTTTGGAAGAGCGCGGCCTGGTGTCGTCGGTGAACGGGCGTATCGCCGTCGGCTGGCTGATCGTCGAGGACCTGGCCATGGTGCTCGCGCTGGTCCTGCTGCCGCCGCTGGCCGGGTGGCTCGGTGGGACCGCGAGCGGAGCCCTGGACGGCACCGTGCTCGCCACCCTCGGCCTGACCCTTGGCAAGGTCATCGCCTTCGTCGCCCTCATGCTGGTCGTGGGCAAGCGCTTCTTCCCCTGGCTGCTGGGGCAGGTGGCGCGCACCGGCTCGCGCGAGCTCTTCACGCTCTGCGTCATCGCCGCGGCTGTCAGCATCGCCTACGCCTCGGCGGCGCTGTTCGGCGTGTCCTTCGCTCTTGGCGCCTTCTTCGCCGGCGTGGTGCTGAGCGGCTCCGATCTCAGCCACCGCGCGGCCGAGGAATCGCTGCCGCTGCGCGACGCCTTCGCGGTGCTGTTCTTCGTCTCGGTCGGCATGCTCTTCGACCCGATGATCCTGGTGCAGAAGCCGCTTCACGTGCTGGCCGTGCTGGGCATCATCGTCATCGGCAAGTCGCTGGCCGCCTTTCTCATCGTCCTAGCCTTCCGCTATCCGCTCAACACGGCCCTCACGGTCTCGGCCAGCCTGGCGCAGATCGGCGAATTCTCGTTCATCCTTGCCGGGCTGGGCGTGGCGCTCGGTCTCCTGCCGGTCGAAGGACAGAACCTGATCCTGGCCGGTGCGCTGCTGTCGATCGCCATCAACCCTCTCGTCTTCCACCTCATCGATCCGCTGCAGGCCTGGGCACGTTCGCGCTCGAAGCTGGCCCAGATGGTCGAGCGCTCCGACGATCCGCTTGCCGAGCTGCCGACCACCGTCGATGAGAGCAAGCTCAAGGGGCATGTCGTACTCGTCGGCTATGGGCGGGTCGGACGGCGCATCGGTGAGGCGCTGAGCGCGCGCGGCGTGCCGTTCGTCGTCGCCGAGGAGAACCGTGAGATCGTCGAGGATCTGCGCGCCAAGGGAGTCGCCGCCGTGTCCGGTGACGCAGCCGAGGCGGCGGTCTTGATCCAGGCGCATATCGCCCGGGCCGGGATGCTGGTCGTTGCCGTGCCGGACGTCTTCCGGGCCCGGCAGATGATCGGCATCGCCCGTCAGCTCAACCCGAAGATCGACACCGTGGCCCGCAGCCACAGCGACGAGGAGACGGCGCTGCTCGAGGCTGAGAAGATCGACGCGGTTTTCATGGGCGAGCACGAGCTGGCGCTCGGCATGACCCGGCACATCTTGGAGCGCACTGGCGCCGGCTGAAGCCTATTCGATGGCTTCCGCGCGCCGCACGCTGGCGATCATCGAGCTCCGGATCAGGAATTCGCGGGCCAGCTTCGGGTCGGCTCCGGTCTTGCGCACCTCGTCGAGCCGCTCCGCCCGCACCTTCGGGTCGCGTTCCTCGAGCAGCCGCTTATTGCGGGCCGAGAGCTCCTGCACGAACTCGATCTGGACAGCGTGCCGCTGGCGGACATAGCGGTCGAGCAGGGACGCGTCGGCCTCGCCGAGGCAGACGGCGGCGAGCTTGGGATAGAGATTGCAGGCGTCGTGGATGCCGCCGTTGAGGCCCATGGCGCCCAGCGGATTGTTGACGTGCGCCGCGTCGCCGGCCAGTAGCATGCGCCCCGTGCGGAAGGTGGCGGCCACGCGCTGGTGCACGCGATAAATACCCTTGTGGAGGATGTCGTAGCGCTCGGGCCGCGCGACGACGCCCTGCATCAGCCGCTCGACATTGTCGTCCGAGAGCAGCTCGGGCTCGGAGATGTCGGCATTCACCGAGAACAGCACGCGCCACAGACCGGGCGGCCGGTCGTAGGGCATCTGGAAGATCGCCGAGAAGCACTCGGGATCGGCAATGTAAGCATTGGGCGTGTAGCCGTGCGGCTTGAGGTCGTAGCGCGTGCCGGCCACGAGGAAACGGTCCGGCCAAGTATAGCCGGGGAAGTCCACATCCATCGCCTTGCGCACCTGGCTGCGTCCGCCATCGGCGCCGACCAGCCAGGCCGCGCGGATAGTCTCGGGCCCGTTGGGTGTCGTCACCGTGGCGGTGACGCCGCTCGCATCCTGGGTCGCGCTCTCGAAATCGGTGGCGAAGCGGATCTCGGCGTGCGGGTGCTGGCGCAGCAGGTCGAGCGCGATCGGGGTCAGCTTGAACTGCTCGCAGTGGAACCGGTACGGGTAGGGCGTGATGTCGGCGAGCAAGCCGAGATCGAACTCGGCGACCACGCCGGTGTGGCGGTCGCGGATCTGCCAGCGCGGAACCTGGATGCCGATCTTGAGGAAGCGCTCGGTGATGCCGAGCGGCGCCATCATCTCCATGGTCGGCGGGTGGAAGGAGCCGGCCCGCAGATCCTCGGTGAGCGCGGGTTCGCGCTCGATCACCGTCACCGGGACGCCCTTGCTGGCCAGGCCGAGGGCCGTGATCAGGCCGACCGGTCCCGCGCCGACGACGAGGACGCGGTTCGAGGGATCGCGGGGAGTCATGGTTGACGCGGGATGGTAAGTATACTTATTAATTGGCGGCGCCACCGTACGGACCGGCGGCGGGCCTGTCAATCGGAGAGCCGCGAAAGTATGGACGAGACGCTCCGCGAACTCTATCGCCGGCCGGGCTTCCTGCTGCGGCACGGCCACCAGATCGCGGTGGCGGTGTTCACCGAGGAATGCGCCGCCTACGACATCACGCCCGGGCAGTACGGCGCGCTGGCCATCATCCGGGCCCATCCCGGCATCGACCAGCGCGGCCTCGCGCGCAAGATCGGGCTCGATGCCTCGACCACCGGCGGGATCGTCAACCGGCTGGCCGAGCGCGGGTTGATCGACCGGCGGGTCGGCTCGAGCGACCGGCGGGCGCGCATTCTGGCGCTGAGCGAAGCCGGGAGCGAATTGCTGGGCGCGGTTGGACCCGCGGTGAAGGCCGCGCAGCGACGGCTGCTGGCGCCGCTGTCGGCGGCGGAGCGGGAACAGTTCGTGGGATTGCTGGGCCGCCTGATCGAGGCGCACCGCAAGCCGGCGCGCGACTAGGGCCCAGACTCATAAAGTCCACCATACGATAGCGGCGACGAGGCAGACGGAGGCGAGGAAGTTTCTCGCCAGCCTGTCGTAGCGTGTGGCGATGCGGCGGAAGTCCTTGAGGCGGC